>Ga0182744_1000002_pt1 | contig 593581 bp, 524 predicted proteins | sample eDN3rd30CKraftMG_FD_128525 | JGI IMG/M metagenome (GOLD analysis project Ga0182744, IMG submission 128525) | Enriched Miracle-Growth compost microbial communities from Emeryville, California, USA - eDNA 3rd pass 30_C Kraft MG (version 2) (version 2) ... | reverse complement strand
TGAACACCGCCTTTCGGCGTCTGATTTTTCGCAGGATATTTTCTTCTTTATACAGTTACAGCAGCTTCTTCCATAGCGCGCTGCAGTTTAAACAAGCGACTCAGTGGCATGCGGCTATTTTGGCTAACACACAAATATACGTAACTCCTTTCCTGCATCAAATTATTTACATTGCTTAATAAGCTTTGACGACCAGGGAATTGCTAGCCACATCCATTTAAAAACACGTGCGTATTTTTAATAGCACTATTATTATACTGATTTTTGCCACACAAAATGCGCATCCTGGAACTTTATAATTTATCCTGTTGCCTGCCGGCATATAACCAACAAATGGGTACGCTGAATGACAAGTAACGGAGTACCTCAGTTTGATAACCTCACAAAAAAATGCCGCCCATCCGGGCGGCATTTTCCTAAGAAAAATGATTAATTAAGCATTCTCAGGCAGTTCATTGGCTGTGCCGTTTTCTTCGGCAGGCGTTTCGTCGTTAGGAGCGGGCATTTCTGCTTCGTCCTGCGCGGTAGGCTGCTCGGTTGCATTGCCTGCTTCTTCAGCGGCAATGTCTGCACCGGCTACAGCGGCTGCTTCCTGCTCGGTTACTGCAATGGCAGTAGCGGTGCCTTCGGTGGCTTTAGCGGTAGCAGTACCTGCGCCACGACGGCTGCGGCGGGTTTTCTTGGTAGCGCCAGCTTCTTCGTTGGGGTTGTAGATTTCGTTGAAGTCTACCAGCTCAATCATCGCCATGTCAGCGGCATCGCCCTGACGGCGGGGCAGCTTGATGATGCGGGTATAACCACCGGGGCGGCTTGCCACTTTATCGCCAATCACGCCAAACAGTTCCTTGATGGCTTCTTTGTCCTGCAGGTAGCTGAATACCACGCGGCGGTTGTGCATGGTGTCTTCTTTGCTGCGGGTAATGATAGGCTCGGCATAAACACGCAGCGCCTTGGCTTTGGCCAGGGTGGTGAAGATGCGTTTGTTGGCAATCAGCGAGCAGGTCATGTTGCTCAGCATGGCGTGGCGGTGCTTGTAAGTACGGCCGAGGTTGTTGATTTTGTCTCCGTGACGCATGACGTTGGTTGTTTTAATTTCCGCTGCACCGTGTCAAGGAAATGCAGCGTACCGTTTAAGGGATTTTGTTTAAGAAAAAGAATAGGGAAAAGAACACAGGCGCGTTCTTTTCCCTAAGAAATATTACATAACTTCTTTGTAGCTCAGGCGGCTGATGTCCATGCCAAAGTGCAGGCCGCGCTCGTTGAGCACCTGCTCAATCTCGCTCAGGCTTTTCTGGCCGAAGTTGCGGAATTTCATTAGTTCGTCCTGGGTGTACTGTACCAGCTCGCTGAGGCTGTTGATCTTGGCTGCTTTCAGGCAGTTGAAGGCGCGTACGCTCAGTTCCAGATCTTCCAGCGGCGTGTTCAGCGTTTTGCGCAGCTGCAGCGTTTCTTCGTCGATCATCGGCTCGGGCGCAGCCTCGGTGCCATTGCGGCGGGCATCCAGGTCAATAGGCTCGTCGGTAATGATCATCAGGTGCTGGATCAGGATGCGGCTGGCCTGCTTTACGGCTTCTTCGGGGTGAATGGTGCCGTCGGTAACTACGTCCAGTACCAGCTTTTCAAAGTCCGTGCGTTGTTCTACGCGGGTGTTTTCGATGCTGTACTTTACGTTTTTAATGGGGGTAAAAATCGAGTCAATGGCAATCTGGCCCAGTGGGGCATTGTCCAGGGCATTTTCTTCGGCGGGCACATAGCCGCGGCCTTTACCAACATGCAGTTCTATTTTCATGTTGGCGCTGGTATCCAGGTTGCAAATCACGAGCTCGGGGTTCATCACTTCAAAGTTGGGCAGGGCCTCGCTGATCATAGCGGCGGTAAACTGCTCTTTGCCTTTGATGTTCAGCTCTACGCGGTCGGTAAAGAAGTCGGTTTCATCCGCGCGTTTAAAACGCACCTGCTTCAGGTTCAGGATGATTTCGGTAACGTCTTCAATAACGCCGGGCACGGTGGCGAACTCATGATCCACGCCGTCTATACGGATGGCGGTGATGGCATAACCTTCGAGGCTGGAAAGCAGCACGCGGCGCAGGGCATTGCCAATGGTAACGCCGTAGCCGGGCTCCAGGGGGGCAAATTCAAACTGGGCGTCGAACTCGTTGGATTTTTGAACTGTGATTTTGTCTGGTTTTTGGAAATTCAGAATGGCCATTTTCTTGATTTTTTTGGTAGTTTTTTGTTTGTTTTAATGGAATGGCTTTCGCCGTGGTGCTTGTCGCGTTGCGGTCCGGCACACTTCCGGTTGCGGGCGTTCCGCGCCCTCCCGAAATTCCTGCTTTTCTGCGCTGCGAGGTTGCTTTACAAAGAGGTACTAACATACAGCAATCCGCCGGGGCGGATTGCTGTAGAAAGAATTAGATTACTTAGAGTACAATTCCACGATGAGCAGTTCCTTGATGTTTTCCGGAACGCTTTCCCGCTCGGGGTGTGCGAGGTAAGTACCGCGCATTTCCTTTTCATTGAAGTCCACCCAGTTGATTTTTTGGTTCTTGGGGCGAACGTTGGCCTGGAACGTGGGGTTCAGGCGGCTTTTTTCCTTTACCTCTACTACGTCGCCCGGTTTCAGGCTGTAGGAAGGGATGTTTACGATGTGGCCGTTTACCATGATGTGCTTGTGGCTTACCAGCTGGCGGGCTGCCGTGCGGGTAGGGGCAATGCCCATACGGAAAACGGTATTGTCCAGGCGGCTTTCCAGCAGCTTAATCAGGTTTTCGCCGGTGGCGCCTTTCAGGCGGGCAGCTTCAAAGTAAGTGTTGCGGAATTGTTTTTCCAGCACCAGGTAGGTGTACTTTGCTTTTTGCTTTTCGCGCAGCTGAATGGCGTATTCGCTTTGCGTCTTGCGGCGCTTGCTGTTGCCATGCTGTCCGGGAGGGAAAGAGTTTTTGCTCAGGTCTTTGCCAGAGCCCAGGATGGGTTCACCGAATTTGCGGTTGATCCTGTTTTTTGGTCCTGTGTAACGTGCCATTGAAGTTGAAAAGTTGGCTTTTTAGTTTTAAAAATCTGCCCGGTTTCTTTAAAAAGCCTGAAAACCGGATACAGGGCAGATGCAATTGAAATAAGAGTTTCCTTTAAGGCCTGTTGGGCCCGCAGGTATGCCAGCGATTATACGCGGCGCTTTTTGGGCGGGCGGCAGCCGTTGTGCGGCAGGGGGGTGATGTCTTTGATGCTCGTAATTTCCATACCCAGTTGCGACAGGGCGCGGATGGCTCCTTCACGGCCGCTGCCGGGTCCTTTTACAAATACGTCGGCACGCTTCATGCCGGCGTCCAGGGCTACCTTACCGCAATCGGTGGCGGCAGTTTGCGCGGCGTAAGGGGTATTTTTCTTAGAGCCGCGGAAGCCCATTTTACCGGCAGAGCTCCAGGAGATCACCTGTCCGGCTTTGTTGGTAATGGAAATAATGATGTTGTTGAAAGTGGCGCTGATGTGCACGTCGCCGTGGGTGTCCACCTTCACGATCCGTTTTTTGGCAACGGTCTTGGCTGATTGTTGTCCTTTTGCCATGATTGTTTTTAAAAGAGGTAATCTGTTTTTTTGTTAGTTTTTTTCCTGAGTGGCCTCAGGCAGCTGCTCTTGCCTCCCTGCAATCGTGCAGATCCGGCGGCAGCATTTCACCTAAGAAAATAGGGCAGGGCAGTGCCTTGCCTGTTATTTTATTTACGTGGTGCTTTTTTCTTACCGGCAACGGTTTTGCGCTTGCCCTTACGGGTACGGCTGTTGGTACGGGTGCGTTGTCCGCGCAGGGGCAGGCCTTTACGGTGGCGCAGGCCACGATAGCAGGCAATGTCCATCAGGCGTTTGATGTTCATCTGCACTTCAGAACGCAGCTGACCTTCCACTTTGATCTCTTGCGTGATCGTGTTACGGATGGCAGCCTGCTCGTCGTCGTTCCACTCGCCGGCTTTTTTGTTGGGGTCAATGTTGTTGTCGCTCAGGATGCGCTGAGCGGTACTGCGGCCAATGCCGTAGATGTAGGTAAGCGCGATTTCGCCGCGCTTGTTTTTAGGAAGATCAATACCAGCTATACGAGCCATTGTATAATTGTTGGTTGTTTTAAAATTCGGAATTAGCCCTGGCGCTGCTTAAAGCGGGGGTTCTTTTTGTTGATGACAAACAGCTTGCCTTTACGGCGTACGATTTTGCAATCGACGCTGCGCTTTTTGATAGATGCTCTTACTTTCATGATTGCGGTTGGTATAAACGTAAATAGAAAACTTGCTCAGGCCTTTTTATTTGTAGCGGTAAATAATACGGCCACGGCTCAGGTCATAAGGGCTCATCTCTACGCCCACCTTATCGCCCGGCAGGATACGGATGTAGTGCATGCGCATTTTACCGGAAATAGTTGCAATGATTTCGTGCCCGTTTTCAAGCCTGACGCGGAACATAGCGTTGCTAAGTGCCTCGACGATAACGCCGTCTTGCTTGATGAGTGACTGTTTGGCCATAAAAAGGTCGGCAAAAGTAAGCATATTTTTCCATCCACACAATTCTTATCTGCTTTTTTTCTGAAATGCTTGCCGGGAACTTCCTGTAACAGAACCAAAGGCAGCTTGTGGCGGCAGGCTGGAATGCTTTTTTCGCAACAGCCACATAGATAGAAGAGCATAATAAAAGATAGACTTGTCCATAATCATGTTATGGCATGACCTACGTCATATTCTGTGAGTAAATGCTGCTTCATTTTTGCACTGTTGAAAGCAAGCCCCGGCCGCTTTCCTTAAAAATTATAACTTACCGTCCTTTTCTAAAAACCTAATGACAACCTGTATGAATCACAAATTCCAGCCCCTGCTTCAGAAAACGGCCATTGCCGCGGCCTTTGTAGCAGTCAGTTTCATGACCGCCTGTTCCGGCGGTAATGCCGGCAGCAGCAGCAACGACAATAAAACTTTTCAGCGCAACTGGCCCGATACCACCCTTTCCGGCGATGTAACAGCAGAGCTTACTGCGCCGCCGCTGGTGCCCAAGCCACTGACCTATACTACTCCCAAGCGGGTAAAAGTGGAGATGACAGTGACAGAAAAAGTGATGAAAATTTCTGACAGCACCGACTATACGTTCTGGACGTTTGACGGTACAGTGCCCGGCAGCTTCATCCGTGTGCGCGAAGGCGATTTGGTGGAGTTTACACTGAAGAATTCTCCGGACAGCAAGGTTTCCCACAACATTGACCTCCATGCGGTGAATGGCCCCGGCGGCGGCGCCGAAGCTACCAACGTGGCGCCCGGCCAAAGCGCTACCTTCCACTTCCGCGCGCTGAACCCCGGCCTCTACGTTTATCACTGCGCTACCGGCCCTGTAGGCATGCACATTGCCAATGGCATGTATGGCCTGATACTGGTAGAACCTGCTGCCGGTATGCCCAAAGTAGATCATGAATACTATATCATGCAGGGCGACTTTTACACCAAGGGTAAATTTGAACAACCCGGCCTGCAGGAGTTTGATGAAGAAAAAGCCGTGGATGAAAACCCCACTTACGTGCTCTTCAACGGCCGCGTACGCTCTACTACCGGTAAAAACGCGCTGCCTGCCAAAGTGGGTGAAACCGTTCGCCTTTATGTAGGTAACGGCGGCCCGAACCTCAGCTCTTCCTTCCACGTGATTGGCGAAATCTTTGACCGCGTGTATATGGAAGGTGGCAACATCATCAACCACAACGTACAGACCACCATGATACCTGCCGGCGGCTCCAGCATCGTAGAAATGCAAATGGAAGTGCCCGGTGTGTACAATATCGTGGACCACGCCCTGTACCGGGCTTTCCACAAAGGTGCCATTGCCCAAATCAAAGTCACCGGCAACGAAAACCCGAACGTTTTTGAGAAAGTCAAAAACAAATAATTCAGTAACTATTCCATCCCCTTATCCGTCATGAACATCCGTAAAATGCTCCAGCCACAAGGTCCTATCCGTTTCCGGAAACGCCTGAACCTGCACGCCGGCATTTTACGGATGATGGCGGTTGCCACCCTGACGGTGCTCTTCTTGATCACCGTTTCTCTATCCCCTTCTTTAGCACATCCCAACCCAAGCATTCCTGCTATAGAAAAGAAAATGGTATTGGTGCCCGCGGGCCCGTACCAGCCTTTTCTAAAGCGCGAGATCAACAAGCCCATTCAGGTAAAAGCCTTCCGCATGGATCAAACGGCGGTTACCAACGCCGAATACCTTGAATTCGTAAAGGCCAATCCCGAATGGCGCAAAAGCAATGTGAATCCTCTTTTTGCCGATAAAAATTACCTGGCCCACTGGAAAGGCGATTTGGAAATCGGTACCGGCCGGTATAATCATCCCAATGCACCGGTGGTAAATGTTAGCTGGTTTGCCGCACGGGCCTATGCCAAATGGGCCGGCAAGCGCCTGCCAACTGTACCCGAATGGGAACGCGCCGGCAATGGCCGCCCCGAAAACCTGGGCAATAAAACCCTGATTGCCTATATCCTGGAGTGGTACAGCAAGCCCAATCCTGCCCGCCTGCCCACCGTGAAAAGCACCTACCTCAATCAATACGGCCTCTGGGACATGCACGGCCTGGTTTGGGAGTGGACCTTTGACTTCAACAGCTATTTAAATTCCAGCGACTCGCGTGGCGGTACGCAGGACGAGAACCAGCTTTTTTGCGCTGCAGGCTCGCTGGGCGTTCAAAATAAAGAAGACTACGCAGGGTATCTGCGCTTTAGCTACCGCGGCAGCCTCAAAGGGAAATATTGTATTCCCAACCTGGGCTTTCGCTGCGTCAAAGACCTGTAGCTGGGAATTTGAAAATTTGAAAATTTGAACCATTCACCATTCACCATTCACGATTGACGATTCACGATTGACGATTCACGATTTGCCCCTATGAAAAACTACATCCTCTGCCTGTTTGCCCTGCCGCTTTTCCTGGCTGCCTGTCAGCCGGCTAATCAGCAGCCACAAGCCCGGGCGGTAACTGAAACGAAAGCCGCCGTGCCCCAACCAAATGAGGAAGAACTGGCCGAAAGCCTGTTTCAGCTGCCCGATACCTTTCAGAATCAGGATGGCAAGCCGGTGGTGCTGGCCGATTTTAAAGGCAAGCCTACTGTGGTCTCCATGATTTTTACCCACTGCGCTTTTGTATGTCCCCGCCTTACTGCCGACATCCGGCAAATGGAGCAAAGCATGGGTGAGGAAGGTAAGAAAGTAAACTTTGTATTGATAAGCTTCGATACCGACCGCGACCTGCCCGCCCGCCTGAAGCAATATGCCAGGGAACAACAGCTGGATCAGAATTTTACCCTACTGCATGGCAGCGAAGGGGCGGTGCGCAGCATCGGCGTATTGCTGGATACACAGTTTGAAAAGGATGAAGATGGCAACTTTGCCCACAGCAACATTGTAACCGTGCTGGACCCCCACGGCATTATCCGCTACCGCAAAGAAGGTCTGGGTCAGGACCATACCCAGACCGTCAAAGAAGTAGAAAAATACCTTTAACACAGAAAGCGGCCCAGGCCGCTTTTTTACCTTTCCCGAAAAAATAAATATTTAGCATGAAAAAGTTATTCATGTGCCTGCCCCTTGCCCTTCTGTGCAGCGGCATACAGACCACCTTTGCCCAGGACTCTTCTTATTTTTCGCTGTCGGCGCAAATCCGGCCGCGGGCGGAGTTCCGCAACGGTACTTTTCGGCCCCTGCTGCCGGGCGAAGATCCGGCTGCATTGGTAAGCAGCAGGCAGCGCCTGAATTTTGATTACCATCACGCAGACCTGCTGGACCTGCGTCTTTCCCTGCAAAATGTGTCTGTATGGGGACAGGCCAATGCGGTGCAGCCGGTGGAAAGAGGCGGTAATACCGTTGCGCTGTTTGAAGCTTACGGCGATGTGAAAATAGCCGGCGGACTGCGTGCGCGTTTTGGCCGGCAGGCCATCTCGCTGGATGATGAGCGCTTTTTTGGCGTGGTAGACTGGGCGCAGGGCGCCAGGGCGCACGATGCGCTGGCTTTTCTTTATAAAAAGAACCGCTGGGAAGGCCGCCTTTATGTTGCCTACAACCAGAATTACAAAACCAATTACGACAACAACATCAGCAACCCGGCCGGTAACCGTTATGCCATTGCCGATGCGCAGGCCTATAAGCACATGCAGGCGTTTTATGGTAAGGCGCCAGCGGGAAAGTACGGCTACCTTAGTTTGCTGGCGGTAAATACCGGATTGCAAAACGCGCTTTCGGATACGGCCAATAAAGCCATGCATCAGCAGCAGACACTGGGCCTGAATTATTTCCGCACCGCGCCCAGGTGGTCGGTAGGTGTTTCTGCTTTTTATCAAATGGGCGACAACCTGGCCGGCATGAATACCGAAGCTTATTTGCTTTCAGCAAAAGCGGGCGTTCCCTTCCTGAAAAAATGGGATGCCGGTATCGGGGCGGATTACCTGAGTGGCAATGATTTTGGCAAAGGCAATGAAAAGAACCGCGCGTTTGCGGTGCCCTATGCTACCAACCACAAATTTTATGGCCACATGGATTATTTCTTTGCCGGCAATCCGCATGGCAATGTGGGCTTGTTTGATAAATACCTGAGCGTTGGCTACAAGGCCACTGCTGCTACTAAAATAAACCTGGCTGCCCACTGGTTTCATGCTACCGGCACTATTTATACAGCTGGCGTCAAGCAGGAAGCCGATTTGGGTCAGGAGCTGGATTTAAATTTTAGCTGGAAAGCCTATCCTTTCCTGGAACTGCTGGGCGGCTACAGTACCTACCATACCACGCAATCATTGAACCTGGTAAAAAATACCCCGGGCGCCGGCGACTGGCAACACTGGGTTTGGCTGAGCGCTAACCTGAGTACCGAGCTGCTTCGTTTGAAACGCTGACCCGCATGGCCTGGAAGTGAGCTAATGTTTTCCAGGTAAAATGGACGAAAGCGGCCGGGCATGCCCGGCCGCTTTCTTTTTAATAACCCATCAGGGCTGCTATTTCTTTGCCCAGCAGGGTACTGAGCGCAATGCCCATACCGCTCAGGCGCACGGCGCAAAATGTTTTGTCGGTGAGCTGCTTTGCCAGGACTCCCTTTTCCGGGCCCATGCCCATGATGCCGGTCCAGCGCTGCTCGATTACTGGTTCTTGGTGGGGCAGGATAACGGTGCGCAGCAGTGCTTCCAGGCGCTGTTGTATGGCCTCGTTCAGAAATAAATCCGTGGTGGTTTCCGTAACAAAATCCAGGTGGCGGCCACCGCCCAGCAGGATGCGGTTGTCTATATTTCGGAAGTAATAAAAGCCTTCTTCTATATGGAAGGCGCCACAAACCGGCAGGTTTTTGATGGGTGCGGTCAGCAAAACCTGCGCCCTTGCCGGCACCGTGCGGATTTGCGGGAGCAGGGTAGCTGCAAAGCCATTATTGGCCACCAGGAACAGATCGCATGAAATGGAACCGGCGCTGGTTTCCAGCAATACCCCGGTGCTGTTTTCTGCATAGCTGCTTATCTGTACGCCATTAAAAATATCGACGCCCGTTTCTCGGGCAAGGGCCAGCAGGCTGCTGTACATTTTGCCGGTATCCACCAGACCTTCAGCTTTATTTTCCAGCACATGCTGCACGCCGGCAAAACCAAACTGGTTTATTTTTTCGTCGGCAGTCAGGAAAGCATTTTCGCCGGTAATTGTCTTTAGCTGCGCGTTCAGATAATCCAGCTGTGCCAGGCAGTGCGCATAGTTGCGATCATCGGCCGGAAACAATTCAAAGCCGTGCGTGTGCGTATAGCCTATGGCTTCATCGCCCAGCAGCTGCCGCAGGTTTTGCAAACCTTTCCATCGTTTTTCTACCAGTTCAAATACAGCAGCTTCGCTTTCTTCTTTCAGGTTGGCCAAGAGTTCAGAAGCGCTGCCAAAGCAGGCAAAGCCTGCGTTCTTTGTACTGGCTCCGCCATTAATAGGGCTTTTTTCGAGCACCAGTATCTTGCGGCCGGGAAATTTTCTTTTGTAATAAATAGCAGCCGAAAGTCCGGTAAAACCGGCGCCGCAGATTATAAGGTGGCGGTGATAGAAAAAAAACTTCTTTTCCCAGTAGCTGAGCTGCATGTCTTTTGATTTTATTTTAATTGTCCCAGCGCTGCCAGCACCCTTTCAATTTCTTCCGGTTTCCGGGTGCCGATCAGCAGGTTTTTACCCTTATTAAGCTCCAGCTGCAAACCCATGTTGCCGGAAACATTCAGGGCTTTTCCCTTAATGCCGAAACGAATACCCCAGCCGCCATATTCTTTCAGGGGTGCATAACGGCGCACATAAGCCTTTGTAATGTCTTCCCAGCCATATTTTTTTAGCTTCAGGGCAAAGGGAAAGAAGCGCACATACACGCCGTCTTCGCGTATTTGCGTATCCAGCCGCATGGTTACAAGCAAAAGCAGCATCAGCGCTGCCGGCAGCAGGGACAGGAGCAGTTCGGTGGTGCTGCGAGGCTGGCCACCCTCTGGTAGCACGCCGCTCATTTGTTGCCACACTACATAAAATACCGGAGTAGCTGCTGCCAGGATAATGAGCCAAATCCACCATTGCCGGAAGCGCTGGTGTTCGGAAAAAAGCAAGGTGGTTGCGCCATCTGGCGGAGAAAAATCGGAATGGTAGCTCATAATGACAGGCTTTCAAAGGTAATCCACTTTGCAAAAGCCCGTTTCCTGCAGGCGGTCAGTCAGCGGCATAACTGTGTGCTGGCGACCAATTAATGCCATGCATTACCCAACCTAATTTCAAATTAAATTGTCTATTGTGTTTTCAAAGCCCTTGCCATGAACCGGATTATTATCCTTCTTTCCCTCTGTTTTTCTGTTTCCCTCACCAGCCTGGCGCAGTCGGCTTTTGTAGGCACTTATGAAGACGCCACTTTTACCTCTTACTCGGTGTTTGGGCCCATCCATCCGCTGGGCACGCTGCCCTGGGCAGATCCCGTGCAGCTTGGTCCCAACGATTACATGAGCGTTGTGATGCGGGATTCGTTTTATGTAGCCATGCGGCATGACGGCAACGGAAAACCTGCATGGACCCGCAAAATAAGACCCCTGGGCAAAAAGGTGCACCTGCCTTACTACCTCTTGCGGACGGCAGACGGCAATGTAGTACTGGTGAATGATTTTATTTTCCAGAGCAGCGCGCCCAATACATTTGGCATTACGAAAATCAGCCCGGATGGCGATATTCTTTACATGCGCGAATTGGTTACCGGTACCATTGCGGGCATTACCGTGCCGGAAGCCATGCCAGACAGCGGTTTTATGATTGGCTCCAGCGGTTGTATCGGTTTCAATTACCTCTTTAAATTTGATAAAGACGGCCAGGTAGCCTGGTATGGCCAGTATGGGGATGCCGGTACGCCCAGCGGCCAGTACGGGGCGGTTACTGCCATCCGGAAAACAGGCACCGACCGCTATAAAGCACTGGGCCGCCTGTCTAATATAGGCCTGGAAGCTTTTGATGTGGATGCCAATGGCAACCTGATAAGAGGCGCTTATTTTCTGCGTCCCGACGGGCAGCCCCTGCAGGTTAATTTTTATAACATGGCCAATTCCGGTCAAAGCGATGGCAGCCTTTACATAGCCTGCTCCATGACTGATTTTTCGGGGACCACTTCGTCCAACCGGTCTATGCTGGTGGCCCGCATCGATACCAACAATAATCTTATCTGGTCTAAACGTTTGTTGTGGACAGACAGTACGCAGATGTACGACCCCAGGATTCGTGTACTGCCGGGTGGCGATTTACTGTTAACCAATAACCATCAGGCCGGCGATGGCACTTATCCTTCCTGTGGCGTTGCCCTCATACAAATCAGTAAAGACGGCGATTTCCTGGATGCGCAGATGGTAGGCCGCGAGGGCATGGATGCCTATCATTTCGAACAAAACTATGGTTCTATCCTAAACGCCTATGATACTTCCATACTATTGGTAAATGCCACCGAACTGGGCTGGCAGCTCAGCCGGCAGCGGATAAACACCTTTTCGGCCGGCTCCTGCAATCAGAACAAGTTGAATATGATCAGCTATGATTTTCCTTTGAACAGGTATACGTTCAGCAGCGGCGGGCCAATGGGCCACTGGGCTACAGCAGCCATACCGTTTACGGTTGCGTCCTTGTACCCAACCATTTCTTATTCCTGCGGAGATACGCTTTCTTACAACGGCCCTACAGCCATTGCTGCTACACAGCATACAAATCAGCAAACCTTGGAAGTTTACCCCAATCCGGCGCAGGATCGCGTATGGGTGCATGCGCCCCAGATGAATGGCGAGGTGTCTGTGGAACTCTGGTCTGGTACGGGCATCCGGGTGCAGCAACAGAAAGCCTGGCTGCAGGATGGCAAAGGAAGTATTTCTGTAAAGGAGGTGCCGGCAGGCATCTATATGGTGCGGCTAAACTCCGGCGCCGGTACGGTAAGCAGCAGCAGGATTACGGTTTTACGGTAAAGGGCGCAGTATATAATCGGTTGTTTGTCTTGTAAGCCGTAATTTTAGCATTTAATGCCTTAAGGCATTACCCGGCACTTGCTTGCTTTTGCTTCTTTTGAAGCTGGTGTTCCATTAGGATAAGTGTCGTTATGAGTATTACGGAAATCAAAGAAGAAGGTAAAGTGCCCAGCTCCAGGCCGCCTTTGGCTACCGGCTTTGTAAGGAAGTCGCCAAATGTAGCACCAAAAGGCCTGGTAAAAACAAAGGCAATCCAGAATAAAATAACATGATTTATGCGGGTAGCATAATGTAGTAAAATCACCAGCAAAATGACAGTGCCTGTAATTAACGCACCTGTGATGTAGCTAAACCCAAGGTTGTCGCCTAAAAAATCTCCAAAGGCCGTTCCCAGACTGTTTGAAAACAAAATTGCCGTCCAGTAATAAATTTCCTTCGGCCTTTGTGTAATGGGAAAGACCTGCAGGTTTTTATATTTTTTGAACCATAAGAACAAGGTCAGGAACAGGCAGCTTGCCAGCAACAGGGTGCCCAGTGCATAACCCAGGTGCAAGGTCCGGTCCAGAAAGTCGGAAATTTCGGTTCCCAGTGTGGTGGTCCCAATAATTACCAGCCAGTAAATAACAGGTACATATCTTTTCAGCGATAGCTGGGTTAGCAGGATGATTAGAAAAAATGCCAGCGTGATGAATATGCCCACCACATAACCAAGATTTAAAGTCATTGAAATAAAGTCGCCTAATGTTTCACCCAGTGTGGTGGAAATAATCTTCATTAGCCAGAATAATAAAGTAATCCTGGGCACTTTATTGAATTGCTCCTCCATGGTTTCTGCTGATTTTATGTGGGAAGCGCCTGTTCATTTGGATTAATAGCAACAAGTTGTCTGTTTTTTTTTATCCCCATGAAATAAGTTACAGGCAGGCAATTCTTCTAAAAAATAATGCCGCGCAACGCTTATGTCTTTTTAAATAGTTTAATGGGACCTGATAAATTGCTGCCCTGAATTATCCGGTAAGCAAGGATATTTTATTTATAAAATGACGCTTTTTTTCTCAGGCCCAATTTTATACAGGAGGAAAGGAGCAGTGCAACATGCTGCCGGAAACCGATGTTACTTTTTTCATGGACGTAATTACCATCATCACGCTGTTGCTTTCCATCAGTGCCTTTTTCTCTTATTTAAATCAGCGCGTGCTGCGCCTGCCGCCTTCCATTGGTGTGATGCTCATTGCCGTAATTCTTTCGGTGCTGATGCTGACCATTGGCAGGTACATGAACTTTAGCAACGACTGGCTCACCAAACTGGCGGAAAATATTAATTTTTCCAACGTACTGCTCAATGTCATGCTGGCCTTTCTGCTATTTGCCACGGCCATGCACTTCGATTACCGAAAGCTAAAAGTCCTTCGGCTGCCGATAATCCTGCTTAGCACCGCGGGCGTACTGATCTCCACTTTTGTGTTTGGCATCCTGGCATATTGGATCCTGCCCTCGCTGGGCGTGGATATTTCTTTCAGTTATTGTCTTTTGTTTGGCGCCATTGTGGCCCCCACGGATCCGATTGCGGTGGCGGCCATTTTGAAGCGGGCAAAAATGCCTTCCCGGCTGGATACCATCATTTCCGGCGAATCTATGTTCAACGATGCCGTTAGCCTGATTTTATTTGTGGTATTGCTGGATATTACTGCCCTGCCTTCCGTTCCTTCAGACGCCGGCAGTATTCTAAAAATGCTGGGCTTGGAAGTGCTGGGCGGCGCCCTGGTAGGCCTTGCTGCCGGTCTGGCGGGGCATTTGCTTATCCGGACCCTGCGTGATTTTCAAACAGTTTTACTCATTACGATTGCCCTGGTGCTGGTTATTTCGCTGCTGGCGCACCACGTGCATGCGTCTGTGCCCCTGGCCGCCGTTACGTCCGGGCTCATTATTGGCAATCAGACTTACGAAAGCGGCCACCCGGCCGGCAAGCCGCTGGCGCGTATCTGGAGCTTACTGGACGAGGTGCTGAATACCATTTTGTTTGTCATGATTGGTTTGCAGCTGATTGTGCTGCCATTTGTGGGCAGCTACTGGCTGGTGGGTATTATAGGTATTGGCGTGGCATTGGTGGCGCGTGCCGCAAGCCTGCTGCTGCCTACAATGGTATCGCTGCGCAAAGTGAAACCCGGCAACCTGTTTCTGCTTACCTGGGCTGGCGTGCGCGGCGGCATCAGCATTGCCATGGCCCTGATATTGCCGCCCGCCCCTTACCGCGAGCTGGTGCTTTCGGGCTGTTATATTATTGTCCTGTTTTCGATTATTGTACAGGGATTGACCCTGGGGCCGGCCATTAAAAAGATTGTTACCAATCCGGAAGAGGGTGAAACCATATAAGGCTGCGGGATGCAGGACCGCCCGGACTGTCATTTTATAACAGCCGCCTCCGTAGTTGTTTTTTGCTGGTATAAATATTGTCCCTTCTTTCCCAACTTCAATCTTACCGGTTATGGAACTGCTTGCTCACCTGTTGCAACATAAAATAATAGCCATTGTCCGGGGCGCTCCGCCCGAACAAATGCGCGACCTGGTGCAGGCGCTTTATGATGGCGGCATTCGCTCGCTTGAAATTACCATCAACTCGCCCCAGGCACTGGCACTGATTGCCCAAACAGCCAGGGAAATGGAAGGTAAAATGTTCATTGGCGCGGGAACCGTGCTGGATCCCGAAACCGCGCGGGCGGCTTTGCTGGCCGGCGCAACATTCATTGTATCGCCCACCTTTAATCCCGAAACCATTGCCACCACCAAACGGTATGGCGCGGTGAGCATTCCCGGCGCTATGACGCCCACCGAAATATTAAACGCTTACACGGCAGGCGGCGACATTATTAAAGTTTTTCCCGCTACGCTGGGGCCATCTTTTTTCCGGGAAATGAGCGGCCCGCTGCCGCACATTCCCCTGGCGCCCACGGGGGGCGTCACAATAGATACCATCCAGGCATTTTATAAAGCCGGCGCCCGGGCATTTGGTATAGGCAGTGCCCTTACTAAAATTCCTGAAGATATAAATGAAGGCTGGCAGGACTTTGTAACCCGGCGTGCCAAAGAATTTGTAGCTGCATTGAAATAGCATCGCAATGAAAATAACAGGATTCTCCACTTACCTCGTGCCACCGCGCTGGCATTTTCTGAAAATAGAAACCGATGCAGGCATCTCCGGCTGGGGCGAGCCTGTAATTGAAGGCCGCGCCGCTACCGTGAGGGCTGCCGTTCAGGAGCTGATGGAAATGCTCACCGGCAAAGATCCACTAAACATCGAAGACCACTGGAGCGCTATGTACCGGGGCGGTTTTTATCGCGGCGGGCCTATCCTGATGAGCGCTATTGCCGGTATTGATCAGGCTTTGTGGGACATTAAGGGCAAGTACCACAATGCGCCCATTCACATGCTGATGGGCGGCAAGGTGCGGGAAAAAATGCGGGTGTACGGCTGGATAGGCGGCGACCGTCCGGCACATGTGGCCGAGGCGGCAAGGCAACTGGTGGCCAATGGTTTTACAGCCCTAAAGATGAATGCTACTGATGAGCTGCAGTACGTGGATTCTTTTGAAAAAATAGATGCTGCGGTGGCGCGGATAGCGGCGGTGCGCGAAACCGTTGGTCCGGGTGTGGGCATCGGGGTGGATTTTCACGGCAGGGTACACAAGCCTATGGCCAAAATCCTGGCCCGCGCCCTGGAGCCTTTCGAGCCGATGTTTATTGAAGAGCCGGTATTGCCGCAAAACAATGAAGCCCTGCGTGAGATTGCGAATTATGTATCCATCCCCATTGCCACCGGCGAGCGCATGTTTTCGCGCTGGGATTTTAAGCAACTGCTTGCTGAAGGTTATGCCAGCATCATACAGCCGGACTTAAGCCATGCCGGCGGCATCACCGAATGCAAGAAAATCATTTCCATGGCCGAAGCCTATGATGTGGCTGCCGCGCCGCATTGCCCCCTGGGGCCAATAGCGCTGGCTGCCTGCCTGCAGGTGGACGCCACCTGCCACAATGCTTTTATTCAGGAGCAAAGCCTGGGCATTCATTACAACACAGATAACGACCTTTTGGATTACCTGGCAGATAAAACCGTTTTTGAGTTCGACAAGGGATTTGTAAACATCCCGGAAGGACCAGGCCTGGGTATTGAAATCAATGAAGATTACCTCAAAGAACGCATGGCCATTGCGCACAACTGGCGCAACCCGCTTTGGCGGCACGAAGATGGCAGTGTGGCCGAATGGTAGCTATTTAATAAATGGGATGGAGCATTTCGAAAAATATTTTTTAAGCTGTGACTGGGGTACTTCTTCTTTCCGGCTGCGGCTGGTGGCCGTGCTGGCCAAGCATCAGGAAACCGCCGGACTGCCCAGGTTTTGCGTACTGGCCGAGGTGGAAAATGACCAGGGCAATGCAAGGGTGTATGAAGCCTGGCAGCAAAGCGGCAGGCCGCGCGAAGCATGGTATGCGCTTGTTTTGGAAGAGGCATTGCGGCAGCTGAAATCAAAATCAGAAACACAGCCGGAAGCCCTGCCCCTGGTGATATCGGGCATGGCTTCTTCTACCATTGGCATGAAAGAGCTGCCCTACAAACCCCTGCCTTTCCGGCTGGATGGCTCCGACCTGCTGATACAGCAGCTGGAACGGAAAACAGCCTTTGCCAATCCGGTGTACCTGATTTCCGGGGTGGCCGGCCCGGCAGATGTGATGCGCGGAGAAGAGGTGCAGGTAGTAGGCAGCTGCGCGGCGCAACCGCTCAGCGAAGGACTTATTATCCATCCCGGCACGCATGCCAAGCACATCCTGGTAAAAGACGGGTTAGCGGTTTCATTTAAAACCTTTATGACCGGCGAGCTGTTTGCGCTGCTTTCCCAAAAAAGCATTCTGGCTGCCTCGGTTGCAGCGCCGGAGCAGCGTGGTTTGGTCTCAAATTCATTTTTTGAAAAGGGCCTCAGGGATGGCTTTGACGGTTCCCTGTTGCATCAGCTTTTTATGGTACGCACAGCCGATTTATTCCGGCAGCGCAGCAAGGAAGAAAATTACCTGTACCTCAGCGGCCTGCTGATTGGCAGTGAGCTGACTGCTTTTCCGAAAGATTTTCAATGTCCGGTACTGGTGGCAGGCGCCCCGGGACTAACGGCGCAATACGTGCATGCTTTACGTTTTTTGCAGCTGGGCGGCGAGCAAATCATAGAGCAGGATGCGGATGATATTACGGTGCTGGGACAATACCTGGCACTGCACCATTTTTTAAATCAAAAGCAGTAGGTAAAAATGAAAGAGGAAATACCGGTTTTTAGCGGCAGCCTTGTTTGCGATGCGCAGGCTACACTGGGCGAAGGCGCCATCTGGCACCCGGTGCATCAGCGGCTAAACTGGCTGGATATAGACCGGGGTTTGCTTTTTGAATTTGACCCCGGCAGCCGTCAGAATGAAAGCTGGCAGTTGCCGGCCAAAGTGGGGACGGTGGTGCCTGCTGCTCATGGGGGCTTTCTGGTGGCCCTGCAAACCGGCATTCATCATTTTAACCCGGCCAACGGGCAATGCCGTTTGCTGGTAAACCCCATAACGGATCCTTCCATTCGCTTCAACGATGGCAAGTGCGATCCTTCCGGCCGCTTTTGGGTAGGTACGCTGCATATGGGCGGGCAAAAAAACAAGGCAAAGCTCTACCGCTACGACCCCGACGGAACGCTCAGCGTGATGCTGGAACCGGTCAGTAATTCCAATGGCATTGTCTGGACCTCAGATGCGCGTACCCTGTATTATGTGGATACGCCTACAAGCACCATTCAGGCTTTTGATTTCGACAGGGAGCACGGCAGCATTACCAACCAGCGCGTGGCCATTCGCATACCGCCGGAGCAGGGCATGCCGGATGGAATGACCATTGATGCCAACGACCATTTGTGGGTGGCGCTGTGGGGCGGCGGCTGTGTGCATTGCTATGATCCCCTTAGTGGAAAGCTGCTTTATAAAGTAACGGTGCCGGCGCCGCATACCACCTCCTGCGCCTTTGGCGGGCCCGATTTAAACACGCTTTACATTACTTCTGCGCGGGCGGAATTACCTTCAGATCAGTTGGCAGCATATCCTCAGTCGGGTGGCTTGTTTGCGGTGCAGTTGCCGGTTGCGGGTGTTCCTGCCCATTGTTTTGCTTAGTGTAAAAAGGCACCTGCGGCATGTTTTCAGAAGAAAGCAATCCGGCAGGAGCCATTAAGGCGCCTGTTTCAAAATCAATGATGCCATTGCGTTCATCTTCAATATTGGTAGCCTGTGTGTACACATCGCCGGCAAGCGGGTGCCGCCGCAATTCTTCCTTAAAAGCGGCAATCAGCCGGGCTCTTTCTGATTCTTCCTGGGGGCCGCCGTAATTGGAAAAACCAAAACCGCCCCATTCGCTGATGAGCAGCGGCACCTGCCGGCGGTAAAAAAACGGATCACCCACTACCAGCGGAAACGCGGCCACACCCTCCATATGGCCGGCGCGCAGCGCATCCAGCAGCTCGCGCCAGCGGCGGATGTCGGGCGTGTAGAGGTGTGCCGTAAGCAGGTCCGACTTCAGTCGCCCTTCGTGCGATACATGCTGCCAGCCATCGTTTTCCACTACCAGAAACTGCGGGTGGTTTAGCTTCATGTAATTATAGGTGTCAATAAGGTATTGCCGTACTTCCTCGTTTTCGCCCACATCCAGAATGCCCCAGCTTTCGTTGTACAGGCTCCAGATAATAACGGAAGGGTGCGACTCGATCAGGGCCAGCATGCGCTGCAATTCCCGGAAATGATTGGCACGGCTGCGCTCGTTGGAGGCATGCGGGCTGGGTACTTCTACCCAAAGCAACAGCCCAATTCTGTCTGCCAGGTGATAAATGCGCGGGTCCACGCCGGCAATGTGAATGCGTACCAGGTTGCAGCCCAGTTTTTTCATCGCGTACATGTGGCTTTTGATCTGCTCGTAGGTGGCAGTGCCGGGCTGATACAGGATGCCATCCAGGTAAATGGCTTTGTTATTCAGGAAAATGGAACAGCCGCGCGCTTCTATCTTGCGCAGGCCAATCTCGGTGCTGATTTCCGAAATCCTTCCATTGGGATCAATGAGCTGTGCCACCAGCAGGTATAGCTTGGGTTTCTGAGGCTCCCACAGTTCGGCATCCGGTATTTCTATCATGAGCCGCTGCTGCTTTTGCCCGGCATCCAGCCGTAAGGCATAGGAATCGGTGGCAATCGGTTGGTCGGTTGCTTTCAGGTGAAAGACTTTCAGGCGAATGGTGTAATTGCCGGCATCTATGATTCTTGTGGTCAGGTTGATGCGGGCCAGGTTGTCTTCCACTACGCTCACCACGCCCAGTCTGGAGCGGAAACGGTTGCGCTCTACCAGTTCCAGCCATATACTGCGGGTAGCGCCGCTGTTGGTCTGGTACCAGATGCCGCCTCTTTTATAAACGTGCGATTCCTGCTTGCCGCGTGTACGGTCGGCATCCAGGTTGTCGGCAATGCGCACCGTAATCCGGTTTTCATCCAGCAGGGAATCCGGGTGCAGCTCAAAGCTGAAGGAAGTGTACTCGCCGTAGTGCCGGTCTTCGCCTTCCACCGTGGTAAGCAGGCTGCCGTTCAGCCACACCATGGTATCGTAGCCGCAGGCGCCGAAAGTAAGCAGGTACAGCTTGTGCGCCATTTCGCTTCTGCTTTCCCATTCCGGCCGCGGAAAGGTTCTTTCGTACCAGACCACTACTTTGTCGGTCCAGGTTTTTTCCTCCAGGTTACTTTTAGCCATCTGCTCTTCAATGCTGCCGGGCCAGTTGGCCGTATGCCGGTAGTCGTGCTGCCGGAACCACTGATCCACAATACCTTTATCTTCTTTGTCAAAATCAAAAAGCCATTCGCCATCCAGCAGCAGGTGGCTGTTTGGGCGGATAATGGCGCGTGGCAATGGATTGTTTTCCTCGTCGCGCAGCAACTCGGTGGCGTCCTGGTGGTTTTTGATTGGCTCCATAAGCAGGTTGGTTAGCTAATTGGGTTAGGCGGTGAAATAATGCAGGCGGGAAGCCCGATGCAGCTACACAAAGCTATTATTGGCTCCGGCTTCATTTATTTCTAAAAAATTTACGCCAGCCGGTAACTTTTTTCATGTTTTCTGCAATAGTGGCTGCCATAGGGCTGCGTTCCGGATGTTTTTTTACCTCTATGGTAGCTGCTTCGGTTTGTTGCGGATATATTATCATGCAGCTGCGCTCGGTAAAATAGCGCGTCAGGTAGTAGGGCAGCCGTTCCATGGTTGATTGATAGGAAGGATTGCCCGGGCGCGAAGTAACGATGAGGAAAAGGTCATTGTTTTTCACCACGCCACTGAAAAACAGGAAGTCTTCCCAGTTGGAAAAAGGCGTGAAATGTGCACCCACTGTTTGCGGCAGATCGCGGTGCAGTTGCTGGATAGCAGCCAGGGTGGCTGGTCCTGAATGAAAGGAAACAGTCATGCCGCCATCGCGCGCCAGGGTAATTACCTGCTGAAACCAGTGCCCAAAGCCCGGGTCTGTTTCCGCCTGCGGCGGCACCAGCACTATCATGCGTTTCAGGGTATTGAGCGGCTGTACCGGCTTGTAGATAAAAAGCGTTTCGGTGGTGCGCGCCAGCATCCGCACAATGGTGCCGCCCCAGAAATCTTCTGCCGTAGCCTGCCGGTGCAGGCCCAGGATCAGATCAGAAACGTTGTGCTCTTTCAGGCTGTAAATAATGCCATTGCTGACGTTGGAATCGTGGCGCAGCAGCGGAACAATTTCATCGCCTGCCGCCGCTGCCTGCCGTACGGCTTTGTCCAGCACCTTCTTGCCGGCAATGCTTAGCTTGCTGCCTTCTTCCGCATCATCGTCCCGCACCACGTGCAGGGCATATACCGGCACTTTGCTTTTGTGCGGTTTCAGCATCAGCGCCATATCCACCAGTTCGGGCACGCTGCCCGGATCGGCCAGTGCTACCAGGATGCGCTGTGAGGGTGTTTCTTCCGGCTTGGCTTCTTCTTCATCTTTAGCCAGTTGCACTGCGGCTTTTTCCACCACAAAAGAGCTGATAGCACAGCTTACTAAAATCAGCAGGATGGTGCCATTCAGCACATCTTCGTTTAAAAGGCGGATGGGCTCGCCGGTGGCTGTTTCACCAATAATAATATTGTAGCCCACGAGGATGATGGCCAGCGTGGCAGCGGCATGCGAGGTGCTGAGCCCAAAAAGCATTTGCCCTTCGTGCGGGCTCATTTTAAACATCTTTTGCGTGAGCCAGGCCGCAGCGTACTTGGTAACCACCGCTACCACCACAATTACACCGGCTACCTTTAAGGCGCCAAAGCCGTGGGTCAGCACCGTTACATCCACCAGCATACCCACCCCTATGAGGAAGAACGGGATAAACAGGGCATTGCCCACAAAATCTATCCGGTTCATCAGCGGCGAGGTGTGCGGGATGAACTTATTCAGGATGAGCCCCGAAAAGAAAGCGCCGATAATGGCTTCCAGCCCGGCAGCTTCGGCCAGGAAGGCGCTGAGAAATACAATGGCCAGCACAAAAATGTACTGCGAAATGCTGTCATCAAACCTTTTGAAAAACCAGCGGATGATAAACGGCAGTCCAAAAAACACGATGAGCACAAACACGATGGAGGAAAGGCCAAACTGCAGCCAGTAGGCGGTGGAAATATTCTCGCGCGTAGAGCCGGCCACAATGGCCAGGATTAGCAGCGCCAGGATGTCGGTAATCATGGTGCCGCCCACTGCCAGCGATACCGGCCGGCTGCGGCTGACGCCGTATTTGCTGGCAATAGGGTAGGAGATTAGCGTATGCGATGAAAACATGCTGGCCAGCAGGATGGAAGACATGTAGCTGAAGCCAAGCAGGTAATGGCTGGCAAGCGAGCCGAAAATCAAAGGCAGCAGAAAAGTCAGCAGGCCGAAAATCAGGATTTTATTCCGGTTCTTTTTAAACTCGCTCAGGTCAATTTCAAGGCCGGCCAGAAACATGATGTACAGCAGGCCTACCGTGCCAAAAAGCACAATGCTGCTGTCGCGGCGCAGGAGGTTCAGGCCATAGGGGCCTACAATAATGCCGGCTACAATCAGGCCGATGATGTGGGGCACTTTTATTTTTTGCAGCAGGATGGGCGCAAACAGGATCACAAACAGCACCAGCGAAAAAATAATCACCGGGTTGCTGAGCGGCAGCTCAAAACTGAAATCGCTTAAAAAAACCATTGTTCAGGAAATAGAAAACAGATGCCAAGTAAGGGAGTGGCTTTATTGGCGGCTTAGTTTAATGTTGTAGGTAATGACGCAGTCGCCTTCGCGTATAATGCGGCGCACGCCTTCTATGGTTTTGGGGTCTTTCACCTGCAGGCGCACTTCTATCCGCGTGTTGGCAGCCGCTTCTTCTTCCGACTCCACATCGCCTTTAAGCGTAATGCCGTCGTAGGTGTACTTGCCGGTGTACAGGCGGCCCACCTGGTCGCGCACCACCGAGGCAGCTATCAGCCATTTGCCCTGAAAGGTAATGCGCCAGACCTCAGACTTGGTATCGCCTACGGCCGAGCCGGCACAGGTGGTTTCCGTGCAGGTCATGCGTACGTTCCAGGCGCCCATAAGTGCCGGGTCCACGATGTAATTGGTGTCTTCGCGCTGCACAGAGTCCAGCAGGTGCTCCCGTTCCTGCAGTTCTTCTTCTTTGAGCCGCAGGCTTTTTTCGAGCATGGCCAGGTCGGCTTCTTTTTTAGTCAGGCTGTCTCCTTTTTGCTGCAGTTCCGTTTCTCGTTGCTGAAAGTTACAACTGCCCAGGAGCATCAGGAGCAGCAGTGCAAAATAAAATCTCATAGTAAATCCGGGATTGGTCTGAATCTGGCTAAGATAAGAAAAGGAAGCCGGAGGGCTTTTGCCAGACCTCTGATACACACATTGTGCCAGGGCACCGGATAGGCGCTACGTTTTACAGTGCTGCGTGCCAAAGCAAATAGCGGGGCTTTCTGTGGCTGCTCCTGATCCTAATTGCTTTGGGGTGCGGGTACCGGTTCCATAAATAATTGTCTGTGGCGTAGTGTAAGGCTGTAATTGTTTGCTGCTTGCAGCGCCGCCTGACCCAATAATTTTTTTGGTTATTTCCTTGTTTTTCTAAATATTGTTTTAAGTTCGCTGTGGGCTTTAACCAAAATTTTCATAAAGGGGCTTGCTAAAACCCGGTTTTCGAGCTATGAAAAACGCCGGTACGCTTATCCAAAAAGGCCGTTTAAAAAAGGCTGCTGCCAGCACCGGGCGCCTGTGTGCCTGCCGGCTGATTGCAGAAAGTATGCACCCGCCGTAACACGGGCGCGCCTGCTTAAAAGACATCCACCCTCCTTTTTAATTTAAGCACATTACCATGAAGTATCTAAACGCAGTAAGGCAGTTGCTCTTTCTTAGCCTTACACTGGTATGTATTTCGCTGCCTCTTCTATCAAAGGCGCAGACCACAATCTCTGTGGATGACCAGGTGTGCCTTGGGGAAGTGGTTCCCTATACGCCCACCCCGTATGACCCCTCACTTGTTTATACCTGGACAGCCACTGGCGGCACGGTACTCTCCAGCAGCTACCCCGGCGTCAGCATTCAATGGGCCAGTCTTAGCGGCGGCTCAGTTACGCTCACTATTACCAACCCGGACGACCCTGGTTCCACACCTGTTACGATTAGCCTGCCCGTAACAGTCAATGCCCTGCCGGAGCCTTTTGTTACCTCCGATGTTTTGCTGGGCTGCCAGCCGCTGGATGAAGACCCCAGAAAACAGGGGCCTCCTGAGTTTGATGATGAAAACTGCCAGCTTGTTTGCGCTTACAGTACCGTTACTTATACAGCGCACGGCAACACAGGCAGCACTTTTACCTGGAATGTAACCGGAGCCGTCTCCTATACCGCTTCCGGCACTACCTGCACTGTCTTATGGGGCGATCCCGGATTCGGACAGGTACAGGTTACGGAAACTACAACAGCAGACTGCGAAGCCGAATCTTCTTTTTGTGTGCAAATTGTGGAAAAGCCCATTGCTAAATTCATACCCCAACCTCCGGTTGACAACCCTATCACTATTTGTCTTAACGGGGAAGTGGTATTGTTAGATGCATCTGTTGGCTCACCGGCCATCGTAAACTGGCACTGGGACTGGGGCGATGGCCACATAACTACAACTTCGCCCGGAAGCGAGGCCACACCGGTTAGCCATCAGTATACCACTCCCGGGGAATACACCATTACGCTAACTGTTACGAATGCCTGCGGCTGCACCGACAGGTTTAAAATGGTTATAAAGGTGGATGAAAGAGAGGCGCCAAAGATTGCCTGCCCCCGGGTGGTGTGTGAAGATGAAACCGCCACTTATACAATAAATGAACCTTGCGGTGACAACTGGGAGGTAATTGGCGGCACGGTCACTTATTCTGATGCTTCGAGGGTAGATGTAAAATGGGATGCAGTTGACCCTGCCACCGGCTTTGGTTATGTGATGTATAAAACCTGCGAGCCCTGCCGTATGGTAGTCACTGAAGAAGTGCCCGTAGTGCTTCACAGGGGCAAAATCAATGGCCCGGATGTAATCTTCGCCGGTGAGCAATATATATACCGCATGCCCAAGTGGCCGGCTACCAAGTTCGACTGGTCGGTAGTATCCGGCCCCGGCGTTTTTGAGCCTACAGACCAGCGAAATGAGATGGCGCTGACCGCAACAGGCGTGGGAACTATTACAATTTTTGTTAGATATCACAATACTGTTTTAGGTTGTAATGGCTCTGCCCAGCTTATCATAAAAGTATTGCCCCAGGCTACCATCACAGGCGATGACGTGTTTTGCCAGGGAGATACCCGCACCTACAGCGTAGGCGGCGCAGCAGCCGACTGGACGCTTCGGGACGCGGCAGGCACCGTAGTTGCCACGGCTGCCACACCTGCCGGCACTCCCTTTAGCTATACCTTCAGCACACCAGGCACTTACCGCCTGAGCGCCAGCGGCACTTCTTTCTGCCCGCCCCAGGATTTCTTTATTAAAGTAATAGCTACGCCGGCGCCACCTGATATGATTACCGGCCCCGTCCGCGCCTGTATAGGCATCCCCACCCGCTATGAAGCCGGCAACCCCATAGCCGGCACCAGCTATGCCTGGAGTACCAGCTCCGGTACGGTAGATGCAGCTATGGGCGATTACAGCTACCTTACTTTTACCTCCCTGCCGGCAACTGTTCAGGTGGTACGCGTTACCACCGGTGAGGCACATTGCGCCTCTACTCCAATCACCAAAACGGTATTGGACGCGGTGCCGCCCTTTACCATCAGCGGTGAAGACGAGCCCTGCCACAGCACTACGGAAACCTATACCGTTTCTTACAATGAGGGTGACAGCTATGTCTGGTCCATCACAGGAACTGATGCAGGCAGCGTGATAGCCAGCGATAACCATAGCGCTACGGTGCAATGGAATGCCGTAGGTGCACCACCTGCCACTACCGCTGCAATCCTTCATGTAAAAGTGATGAAGTGCGGCGTGGAGCACAACCAGTCCTTCCCGGTAACCATTAAAGGCCTGCCCACCCTTACCTCCGTTACCCTCACCGATGCCACCATCTGCTCCGGTGAAGCTGCTGAGGTAAACATCACAACCAGCTTCCCCTTAGGCGGCGCTACCGGCTACACGGCCGAGTGGGGCGATGGCATCCCTGATGCCGGGTTTGTGCCAACACCTGTAGGCGGTGTTTATACTTTTAGCCATTCCTATACTACAGATGCAGCAGGCAGCCCGGTTTCCTTTACCCCTGCCCTTACCATTACCAATCCGGGCGGCTGCATAGGCACTATTACTGCCACAGCGCCCACCGTTACGGTACTGCCCCGGCCGGCTGCGGTTATTTCTCCTGCGGGCATGATAAGCCACTGCGGCACGGGCTGGAGCGAAACCCTTACCGCTACAGAAACCACCGGCATTGGCAGCAGCGCTGCCTTTAGCTGGAGCGGCCCCGGCGGCTTCACGGCCTCCACGGCTGCTATTACCGCTACTGCTTACGGCGCCTATACCGTTACGGTGAGCAATACGGCTACCGGCTGCTCCAACACGGCAAGCGTCAGCATTAACGAGCGCTGCGAGCCGGAGCCCGGCAGCCCCTGCGACCCGCCGCCTGCCATAACACTTACACCAGTCACTACCACCTGCGGGCAGATACACCTTACCGCTACCCCGGGCGCAGGCAGCCCCGAGTGGGTAGTGCCGGCAGGAGTTACCATTGGCAGCAGCAGTGCAACGGAACTGCATGCAACAGCGGTAGCCGGCTATTACACCATCCGCTACCGGGTGTATTACGGCGATGGCTGTCATTATGATTACACCATTGATGTGGAGGTGCCTTATGTGCCGGATTTGCGCTGGGACATTGCCTGTAACATGCCGGGCAGCGATTATGCCATTACCCTTTATGACCACAGCACGGCTTACCCCTCGGGCAGCATAACGAGCCGTGAGTTTTTTGGACCGGGCTGGACACCTTTGGGTACCGGCCTTACGGCCACTACCACACAGGCGCCTAATACCTCTGTTACCTATTATGAAGTGATATCGGGCGGCTCAGGCACAACGGCTTGCACTACCGAGGTAACCATTCATACGCCTGAGTTCCCCACCGCCAGTATTGCAGTAAGTGCAGATTACCTGCCAGGGTGTGTGAATGATGTGGTGTTTACTTTTGATAAAGGGGGTACCAGTGTGGGTAGTTACTGGTGGGATTTTGGCGATGGCAGCTTCAATGCAAGCGCAGATGGCATGGTGGGTAAAGTGTATTCTATGCCTTCAGGTACATTTCCGTATACACCATCTATTACCGTTACCGACCAGTACGGCTGTTATGCCACTGCCAGTACTACAGTAACGGTAATGGCAGACCCTTATGAGGACGCTGAGATTACGGCCGGCCCCAACCCGGTATGCCAGGGCACCGCGGTGGCACTTACTTATACGCCAATGGGTTCAGCTATTTTGCCGCCGGACATCGTCTGGTACGAGCAGCCCAACCCTATAGCCACTATTTCCAGTGCTGTTTACAACGTGTTCACGCCGGGAGGCTACTGGGCAGAAGGCGTCGGCGACTATGGTTGTAAGGTAAAAACCAACCTGGTGCCGGTACAAATCAACCAGGTGCCGCCCCTTGCCATCTCCGGCAACGCCAACCAGTGCGTGGACCAGGCCTTTACCCTTACCACCCAGAACTACGGGCCCGGCTATACCTACACCTGGAGCGGCCCCGGCGCTGCTGCCAGCACCGGCCCCTCCCTTACCTACACCAGTACCACACCGGGCGCCTTTACCTACACCGTTACCATTACCGATGTGGCCACCGGCTGCCAAAGCACCAGCCCGCCATTTACCGTAACGGTAAGCGCCCCGCCGCCGCCGCCCACCCTTAGCTTCAACGTGCTGAGTTGCCAGCCCTATGAGCTGCAGCTTACCGCAAGCGGCGTGGCCGGCACCTACAACTGGAGCAACGGCGGCTTTGGTCCGGTCATTACCACCCCGCATGGCGGCCCTTACCAGGTAACGCTGACCGACAATAACGGTTGCCGGGTAGAAAGCAGCTTCTACACACCGCGCTCGCTGGAAGAATACCTCTGGGTATTCCCTACCGGCTGCTTCTGCAGCTCCTTTATCAATGAGCCGTATGTTATCGGGCCCATCATTCCGCTGGACTACTGGGCCTGGCACAAGAACGGCGCAGTGGATGCCTCCGGCGGCGGCTTTATGCCCGACTATACCGTTACAGCGGGCAACGTGTATAACATGGAGCTGAAGAATGCCTGGTGCGGGGTGATGAGCGGCGATATGTATTACCTGAGCGATACCTGCGGCAGCGGAGCGGAAGCCCAGCGCCCTGCCGGCGATGGCTACGGCAATAAAGCTAGCAGCGACCAATTGCCGCAGGGCTACAATGCGCTGCAGGCAGCGCCCAACCCGGCTACCGGGCAGGTAAGGATTACCTACTCCTTTGCTCCCGGCAGCGCTGTGCGCAGCATTGAGCTCTATGACATGACGGGCCGCAAACTGCAAAGCCACGCGGTAGCGGAAGAAAGCGGCAGCCTTACCCTGAAGCTGGATGGGTATGCAGCAGGGCTGTACCAGATTGTGATGAAGCGGGATGGTGTAGTGGTGCAGCAAAGCAAGCTGTCTGTAACCAGGTAGCGGCTTGCCTGCTTATCTTTAAACAACCATAGCGGCACTTAGCCGCTATGGCTCTTTTCTTTTTAAACAATAAAATGGATAAATAACATGAAAGCTATTTTTACCTGGCTGCTTACAGCCTTACTTATAACAATCACCTTAAACAGCGAAGCGCAAAGCTGGCAATGGGGTAAGCGGGGCGGCAGTCTTGGCAATTTAACTACAAATGATGCCGTCATAGACATGGCAACCGACCAAAACGGCAATGTATATGTGGTAGCCAAAACTGCCAAATATGGTCCTACCGAAGTGGACGGCCATACCGGTATTGGGGTCAATGACAGAATATCGGTATCAAGCTTTAGTTGCAACGGCGAATTCCGATGGATGAAAAGCTTTGGCAGCAGCAGCGGGGCTGGGGCTGTAGCCCTTAAAGCTGACACACTGGGCGGTGTTTACGTAGCAGGTTATATGACCAGCAATATCAGTTCGTTTGGCGGCCTTGGTTATTTTGATGCCGATTCGCTGCTGCCGGGCCTATACAAGACGATGTACGTAATCAAGTATGACACGGTTGGTACTTTTCAATGGCTAAAGATGCCGCAGCCCGATACATTTGGCTTAACATCCGGTACCTATAGTAACATCTATGATATGGACGCTTCACTTAATGGCGATCTTTACCTCTATGCTTTACTTACTCCAGGCCTTTATGATGGCGGTGCTTTTACAGTAGCAGATACCGGTATGTATGTCTGGAAGATGAACAGCAACGGTGTTTTTCAAAGCCTTGCCAGGCTGGATGTAACAGTAAGCGGCACCCCTTTTAATAATTACGGCTATGGCAATTTTCGTTATTCCCATTTTAAAAGAGACCATCATTCCGGAAGGTATTACCTGGGGGGAGTAAGATTTGCAGATTTTGGCACCTTAACAATTGGTAGCACTTCTATAGATTCCAATGTTGGCTATGTAGCTGCCTTTGACAGCAATGGCAATGCCCTATGGACAAAACAGCAGGATAGTACCGGTCACAATATGGCCATTGAAGCAAGGCCGGCTATTGACCAATACGGAAATGTTTACATCAGCGGTGGGGCAGCCCCTGGAGCTTCCTTTATGGGCCATGTATTTGCCAACTCATTTGGCGCACATGCAATACCTCTTGTTGTCGCGCTAGACAGTAATGGTAATATGAATTGGATAACCAGCGGAGAAACGAAGAGTTTAACCAGTGTAACTGCATCTGTATTGAGTAATAATACCATTGCGTTATCAGGAGGGTATTATTATCTCAAATGGCAGGGAATGACTCTAAGTGCTCCTGTTAATAGAGCTTTTATTTATTTATCCCGTTTCAACGCATACACCGGCAACATCGTTGGATTAGACTCTTTGGCAACGAACGAACTTAACAACAGCACCACTGCAATGGCAGCCGATAAAAACGGCAACCTGTTTGTAGGCGGCAGTTTTAAAAGCCAAATCTATATAGGGCCAGACACGCTTTATAAAACAGGCGGCCCTTACGACTGGTTTGTGGCCAAGTTTGGCAGCGCCAACTGCAACTGCACGATTCCCAATCCTAATTTCACTTTTACTACCTCCGGCAGCACGGCTTCATTTTCTTACACCGGCTCTACGGATTATACTTCTATCAGTTGGGATTTTGGAGATGGCACAAGCGCTGCAACGCCTAACCCCAGCCATACGTTTACAGATACCGGCAGCCATACAGTTTGCGTAACAGTTGCTAATGACTGTGGCAGCAATCTTTATTGCTTAGAAGTTGCCGGCGCTACCGGCATAGAAAGCACAGGCAGCATAGCAGCCGTAAAGGTTTATCCCAATCCTGCCACGCAAAGCATTACCATAGAAGGAGCAGGCAGCGGTACCAAGCTTTCCCTGTACAGCATTACCGGCTCTATACAACTGGAACAAACACTTAGAAGCAGTTTGCCTGCCAGCATCAACATTAGCCATTTGCCGGATGGCGTTTATCTCTTACAGTTTACAGACACGCAGGGCAGAAAAGGCATGACCAAGGTGGTGAAGCAGTAGGAATTTGAAAATTTGGAAATTTGAAGATGAGGGATTTGAAAATTGGTTTTTGCCTTCAACCCTTCAGTCCTTCAACCCTTCTATCCTTCTGAAGCCCGGGCTTCAAAACAATCCCAAAACAAAAAAACTGCCCCGACAGGTCGGGGCAGTTTTGTAGGGTAACACTTGATTTAGTTTAGGCGTTCACTTTGCCTTTTACCTTGGCCACCACTTCTTCTTCGATGTTGCGGGGGGCAGGGGCATAGTGGCTGAATTCCATCACGCTGGTAGCGCGGCCAGAGCTCAGCGAGCGCAGTTGGGTTACATAACCAAACATTTCGCTCAGCGGCACCTTGGCTTTGATGATCTGCGCACCGTGTTTGCTGTCCATACCTTCCAGCATGGCGCGGCGGCGGTTCAGGTCACCGGTTACATCACCCATGTATTGGTCGGGCGTAGTTACCTCTACCTTCATGATGGGTTCCAGCAGTACCGGCTTTGCCTTGCGGCCTGCTTCGCGGAAGCCGGATTTGGCGCACAGCTCAAAGCTCATAGAGTCGGAGTCCACCGCGTGGAAAGAACCGTCGAATACGCGGATTTTCATGTTTTCGAGCGGGAAGCCGGCCAGCGGGCCATTCACCATAGAGGTTTCAAAACCTTTCTGGATGGCCGGTACAAATTCCTTCGGAATAGAACCGCCAAACAGGTCGTTTACAAACTGGAAAGTGCCTTTACCTTCTTTCAGGAATTCTTCGTCGGCGGGTCCGATTTCAAACTGGATGTCAGCGAATTTACCGCGGCCACCGGTTTGTTTTTTATAGACTTCGCGGTGCTCTACCTTGGTTGTAAAGGTTTCTTTGTAAGCCACCTGCGGCGCGCCCTGGTTAACTTCTACCTTAAACTCGCGGCGCATCCGGTCGATGATGATTTCCAGGTGCAGCTCGCCCATGCCGCGCAGGATGGTCTGACCGGTGTCTTCATCGGTATTCACGCGCAGGGTGGGGTCTTCTTCCACCAGCTTGCCAATGGCCATGCCCATCTTATCCACGTCGGCCTGTGTTTTAGGCTCTACGGCAATCGCGATTACCGGCTCGGGGATAAACATGTTTTCCAGCACAATCGGGTGCTTTTCGTCGCACAGGGTATCGCCGGTTTTGATGTCTTTAAAACCAACGGCCGCACCAATGTCACCGGCTTCGATAAAGTCGATGGGGTTTTGCTTGTTGGCGTGCATCTGCATGATGCGGGAGATGCGCTCGTTTTTACCGCTGCGCACGTTCAGCACATAAGAGCCGGCATCCAGGTGGCCGGAGTAGGCGCGGAAGAAGGCCAGGCGACCAACAAAGGGGTCGGTCATGATCTTAAAGGCCAGGGCGGCAAAAGGTTCTTTGGCGTCGGGCTTGCGGGTCAGTTCTTTTTCCGGATCGCTGGGGTCGTGGCCTACGATGGCTTCAATGTCCACCGGGCTGGGCAGGTAGCGAACCACGCAGTCCAGCATTTTTTGCACGCCCTTGTTGCGGTAAGAAGAGCCGCACAGCATGGGGATGATGCTGAGGTCGATGGTAGCTTTACGCACGGCTTCATGGATTTCATCTTCAGAGATCGTATCCGGATCATCGAAGAATTTTTCCATCAGCTTGTCGTCGTATTCTGCCACGGCTTCTACCAGCTGCGCGCGCCAGTGCTGGGCTTCTTCCAGCATATCTGCAGGCACTTCGCCTTCGGTGTAGGTCATACCCATAGAGCTATCGTCCCACACAATGGATTTCATGCTCACCAGGTCTACCACGCCTTTAAAGTCGTCTTCAGCGCCAATGGGCAACTGCAGGGGCACCGATTTGGCGCCCAGCATATCGCGCACCTGGTTTACAACCATCAGGAAGTCGGCGCCGATACGGTCCATTTTATTTACGAAACCGATACGCGGAACACGGTAACGGTTGGCCTGACGCCAAACGGTTTCAGACTGGGGTTCTACGCCGTCAACGGCAGAAAACAGGGCCACCAGGCCATCCAGCACACGCATAGAGCGTTCTACCTCTACGGTAAAATCCACGTGACCGGGGGTGTCAATAATGTTGAATTTGTATTTCTTGGATTCCGGCAGTGGCTTGCCCTGGGAAGTAGGGAAGTTCCAAAAGCAGGTAACGGCAGCAGAGGTAATGGTGATGCCGCGTTCTTTTTCCTGCGCCATCCAGTCGGTAGTAGTGCCACCTTCGTGGGTTTCGCCCAGTTTGTGGTTAACGCCGGTGTAATAAAGGATGCGTTCTGTAGTTGTGGTTTTACCAGCGTCAATGTGGGCGGCGATGCCAAAATTGCGCTGCAAGCGAAGGTCAGCCATATAGGTTGTTTATTAAGAAATTGATTTTACTTGCGAAAATGAGGGTGCAAAAGTACGATTTTCATGCTATAAATGGTATTCCTTTTTTGATGGGACCCTGTTATTAAAATGTGTTTTTTGAAAAGACATAAGCCCTAAGTTTTGGCCCTGCTGGCAAGGCCCTGATTCTTGCCACGCTGCTTTCCTGCCTTGAACCCCTGCGCTATGCCGCGCATGAGCTAATTTTGCAGCCCCCATGCTCATTTCACTTCAAAACGTTTCTTTTTTCTTTGGCGCCCGCCCGATACTGGAAAACGCCAGCTGGCAAATTCACAGCGGCGAGCGCATTGGCCTCATCGGCGCCAACGGCACCGGCAAGAGTACGCTGCTGCGCCTGATGACCGGTTTTTACCGCCCCGACGAAGGCACGATTAATAAGCCCAAAGATGTGTCGCTCGGTTTTTTCAACCAGGATCTCCTGAGTTTCTCCACCGATGAATCTATCCTGAAAGTGGGCATGCAGGCTTTTGAAAGAGCGCACGAGATAGAAAAGAAAATGGAGCAGCTGGTGCAGGCGCTGGAATCCAAACCGGAAGACGCCGATCTGCTGGATCAATACAGCCATGCCCTGCACGATTTTGAAGTGGCGGGCGGTTATGAAATGGAGCACCGCGCGGCGGAAGTGCTGGAAGGCCTGGGCTTTTCCACTGCCGACCTGCAAAAGCCTTACAACCAGTTTTCGGGCGGCTGGCGCATGCGGGTGCTGCTGGCCAAGATGATGCTGCAACGCCCCGATTTGCTGCTGCTGGATGAACCGACCAACCACCTGGATCTTCCTTCCATTGAATGGCTGGAACGCTACCTGCAGGGCTATCCCGGCAGCGTGGTCATTGTGAGCCACGACCGCTATTTCCTGGATCGCATGGTGACGCAGATTGTAGAAGTCTGGCAACGCGACCTGGTGCAGTATTCCGGCAATTATTCTTTTTATGAAAAAGAAAAGGCAGAGCGCATAGACCTGCAGCAACGGGCTTTTGAAAACCAGCAGGATTACATCCGGCAGCAGGAGCGCTTTATTGAGCGCTTCCGCGCCAAGGCCACCAAGGCGGCACAGGCACAAAGCGCCCTGAAACGCCTGGACAAGCTGGACCGCATCGAAAACCCGGAAACAACCATTCCGGTAATGAACATCAACTTTGATGTAGCCGTGCAGCCGGGCAAAATCATTTGCACGCTCGACCATCTTTCCAAAAGCTTCGGCGCGCTGCAAATTCTCAAAAACGCAAAAGCAGAAATTACGCGGGGCGATAAGATTGCCCTTATTGGCGCCAACGGCAAGGGTAAATCCACGCTGCTGCGCATCATTGCCGGCCGTGAAAACTTTGAGGGCAACCGCAACTGGGGCCACAATGTGGAAGCCAGCTTTTATGCCCAGCACCAGCTGGAAGCCCTGAATATAGAGCTGGATATTTTAGAGGAAATGAAGCGCGCGGGCAGCGGCAAAACAGAGCTGGAACTGCGCCAGCTGCTGGGTTGTTTCTTGTTTAGCGGCGATGACGTGTTTAAGAAAATAAAGGTGTTGAGCGGTGGCGAAAAAGCGCGCGTGGCGCTTTCCAAGGTAATTGCCGCCAAGGCCAATTTCCTGATGCTCGATGAACCGACCAACCACCTGGATATTCAGAGCGTGGAAATGCTGATTCAGGCGCTGCAGCAGTACGCAGGCACTTTTATCTTCGTCAGCCACGACCGTTATTTTATTCAGAATACAGCCAACAAAATCTGGGAGATTGTAGACGGGGAAGTAAAGGAATTTGAAGGCACCTACGATGAATGGGTGATCTGGAAGGAAGAGAAAGCCCGGCGCGAGAAAGCCGCGCTGTCCGAGGTGCCAAAAGCCGAGGCGGTGAAGGTGAAGAAGGAAGAAAAATCCAGGCCGGCGCTGCCCAACAACGAGCTCAACCAGCTTAAAAAAGAACACCAGAAACAGCAGCGGAATTTTCAAAAGCTGGAAGAAGAATTGAATCTGCTGAAGCAAAAACAGGCCGGTATGGAAAGCCAGCTGGCCGATCCCAATATTTACGCCGATAAAAATGCCTTTCAAAAGCTGGATGGCGATTACCGGGCGCTCACCCAGAAGCTGCAGGCGCTGAACAAGGATTACGATACTATCTTCGAGAAGCTGATGGAGCTGGAGGAAAAATTAGCTAATTAGCCAATGGGCTAAGGAAGCGTTTTTCCACTCCTTCCACTCCTTTAACCTAAACTCTAACACCTAATCAACTAAAAACTTCCCTCCCATGCCTTCTTTCGATATTGCTTCCAAAGTAGATCTCCAAACGCTGGATAACGCCATAAACGTGGTGAAAAAGGAAATTGACACCCGTTACGATTTTAAAGGCACCAACACCAGTGTGGAGCTGGATAAAAAGAATTTTTCGGTAAAGATTGAAACTGCCAGCGATATGCAGCTGAAACAGGTGGAAGATGTGCTGATTACCAAAGCCATGCGGCAGGGACTGGAAGCCAATGCTTTTGATTTCAGCAAGGAAGCCGAGCCCAGCGGTAAGCTGATCCACAAAACCATCCCGGTGAAAAACGGCATTGACCGGGAAACAGCCAAGAAAATAGTAGGGCTGATAAAAGACTCGAAACTAAAAGTGCAGGCCGCTATCATGGATGACATCATCCGGGTAACCGCCAAAAAAATAGACGACCTGCAGGCCGTAATCTCTATGTTGCGCGGCGCCAATCTGGATTTGCCGCTGCAGTATGTGAATATGAAAAGTTAAGCGGGCTTAAAGGAATGGATTGATGACGGTGAGCGTGCCTTCTATCAGCAGACCATGCTGCATGTCTTCGGAGTAAAGGATGCTGCATTCAGCGTGCAGGGCTGCAGCGGCAATTTTGGAGTCGTACGTTTGCAAAGAATATTTTTCCAATAGTCGCAAAGCTGTCGTAGTTGTTTCGATATTTTCTGAAACAACTACGCTTTTATTCATAATGCCACGAACAGCTTTTATAGCTTCCGGTAAATGGAATCCGCCTTTTTTTCTGAATACATTCAGACACTCAAACACTACCTGAGGCGAAATAAGTTGTCTTTGCCTGATAAGATTTTCAGCAATTGCCGCCTTAAGCGGTTCATCTTCACTGGCCGAATAAATAATCACATTGGAATCCAAAAAAGCTTTATTGCTCATTGGCTTCATCACGGTTAAATTTCCAACCTTTTGTCTTTAAACCACGGCTGCGCAACCAGGCAAAGAATTCCTCGTCTGTGCGTTGCACTTCTTCGCTTACAGGCAGGACAGAAATCGTTACGTCCTTTTCTAAAAACTCTTCCGGTAGTTTTAGCGTAACTGTAAGATCCTCTTCTGACTGGATGTGAACGGTCTTGGAAAACATATCGCCTTTCATTTCCTCAAAAATACGGAAATATTGCAGGCTTTCCTTCTTTAAAATGCTATCCGGGCCTCCGCAAAAACCGGCTGCACCACATCCTTATCGCTCACGATGGCTTCTTCCAAATTGATTTTCCAGTCAATATTCAGTGAAGGATCCTTGTAAAGGATGCCGCCTTCCGCGCTTTTATCATAAAGGTTGTCGCACTTGTACAGGATCTCTGCCGTGTCGCTCAGCACGCTGTAGCCATGCGCAAAGCCACGCGGCACAAAAAGCTGTTTTTTATTTTCGGCACTCAGCGCCACACCAAACCATTGGCCGTAGGTAGGGCTGCCGGGGCGGATGTCTACCGCCACATCCCAGATTTCCCCTTCCAGCACGCGCACCAGCTTGCTTTGCGGCGTAGGATTGTTTTGATAATGCAGGCCACGCAAAACATTTTTTACGGAACGCGCCTGATTGTCCTGAATAAAAGGGTGCTCATGCCCGGTCAGTTCCTTAAAAACCTTGTCGTTGTAGCTTTCAAAAAAATAGCCCCGGCTGTCATGAAAGACTTTTGGTTCCAGGATAACGAGGCCTTCGATAGGCGTTTGTGTAAGCGTCATGATGTAACTATTTGGTGTTATTGGCTACCGCCTCCAGAAAGCTTTTAGTAATGTAATTTAAATCTTCTTCCGACAGTTCGGTGTGCATGGGCAGGCTTAATACTTCGCCGGTCAGCTGATCGGTAACCGGCAGCGGCATTTGCGCCGCAGCAAAGTCCTGGAGCATGTTTTGCCGGTGGCAGGGCACCGGGTAATAAAGCATGGAGGGAATGCCTTTACCAGCCAGTTCTTTTATAATGCCGCCCCGGTCAACGCCGGTAAGTTTCAGGGTGTATTGATGAAACACATGGTGGCTATAGGGCGCACGGAAAGGCGTGGTGATGTTGGGGTGACCGGCGAAAGCAGCGTCATAATAATCGGCGGCCCGGCGGCGGGCATCGCAGTACGGATCTAAAAGCGGTAGCTTCACCCGCAGGATGGCGGCCTGAATACTGTCCAGCCGGCTGTTGCAGCCCACCATTTCGTGGTAGTAACGAACCTTCTGACCATGATTGGCAATCATGCGCATCTTGTCGGCCAGTGCATCATCGTTGGTGAAAATAGCGCCGCCGTCGCCATAGCAGCCCAGGTTTTTGGAAGGGAAAAAGGACGTGGTGCCAATGGTGCCAATGGTGCCGCATTTTGCTTTCCTGCCATCCGGAAAAGTGTAGCTGCCGCCAATAGCCTGCGCGGTGTCTTCAATTACCAGAATATTATGTTCCGCAGCTAAAGCCAGCAGGGGTGCCATGTCCACGCTTTGGCCGTATAAATGCACGGGAATAATAGCTTTGGTTTTGGGCGTGATGGCATTTCGTACGCTGTCTGTGTTCAGGGTAAAGGAGTCGGCATCCACATCCGCAAACACCGGTTTTAATTGCAGCAAGGCAACCACTTCCACCGTGGCGATATAGGTAAAGGAAGGGGTAATAACTTCATCGCCCGGCTGCAGCCCCAAGGCCATCAGCGCTATTTGTAGGGCGTCTGTGCCATTGGCGCAGGGGATGACGTGCTTTACGCCCAGATAAGTTTCCAGTTCCTGGGCAAACGCGCCAACTTCCGGCCCGTTAATAAAAGCCGTGCTTTCCAGTACTGAGGCAATTGCTTTATCAATTTCAGGTTTTATGTGTTGATACTGGCTTTTCAGGTCCACCATCTGCAGCTGGCGCATAAGCTTTTTCCTTTTTAGGCCGCAAAGGTAGGGCGTGCGGGCATTGCCGCGACGGGCATCAGGGCCGGGCTGGCCAATTTTCGGTACCAACTGTTTTAATGCCTCCTGTTTCCTTTTGAATTTTCCGGTGTGCCCTGCCATCACGGGCCATCCGTATCTTTGCCCTTTACTAAAATAAGATGCGGAAATCACTCTTAGCACTTGGTGCCCTGCTGGCAGCTTCCGGCGTTGCTACGGCACAGGATCAGGGTTTGTTTGGAAAAAGCAGGAATGTAGAACGGGCAGGCTTTATGATAGCCGTAAACGGCGGTGTGGATTTCCCCGGCGCCGATATGGCCAAAAGGTTCGGCACTTCTTACCGCATTGGTCCGGCCCTGCTGTACAAAACCAAAAGCAACTGGATTTTTGGTGTAAAGGGAGATTTTATTTTTGGCAACACCATTAAAGGCGATTCGCTGATGTGGAATCTGCGGGAAAGCTCCGGCAGGTTTTATAATTATAACGGCGAACGGGTCAGCATTGGCATCTCAGAGCGTGGTTACGCGGTAGGGCTGCAGGCAGGAAAAATATTTCCTTTTTCCAGCGGCCTCAGCGAGCAGGGTTTCCTGATCCTGACTGGTGTTGGTTTTGTGCAGCATAAAATTGGCATCGTCAATAAAAACGCAGAGGTGCCGCAGCTCAGCAAAGGCGCCCGCAAGGGTTACGACCGGCTTACGAACGGTGTGTATGTGGAGCAGTTTGCCGGTTATAATTATTTTGGAAAGGGCGGGCTGCTGAATTTTCATATTGGCCTGAACGTGATGGCCGGCTTTACGCAGGGCCGCCGCGACTGGCAGTATGATCTGATGCGGCCGGGCAATGACAAGCGCCTGGATTTATTGTTTGGCATCCGGGGCGGCCTTTATATTCCGCTCTTTAAAAAGAAGGCGGATGAAGTCTTCTTTGAATAACTGCATCCGGTTCATCCTAATCATAAAAAAGCCCGCTTGTACAAGCGGGCTTTTTTATTGCGAAACCGGTTTATTTTACCAGGCTTTTCAAGGCCTTTTCATTCACCACTACCGGATATTTGCTGCGCAACTGGGCATCCCACTGTTGCTCCAGGTAATCCTGATAATCGCTAACCACAAAGCCGCGGGCTTCTTCGAGCGTTTTGGCAGTAGGCGTGTCAAACTTTTCTGAGGCCAGTACCAAGGTATAGGTTCCGTCGTTGCTTTTTACGGCTTTGCTCAAAGTGCCAACAGAAATAGCGGCGGCGGGTATTTCCTTAAAGCCTTCATATTCATAACGGCCCCGCTGAATAGAAATAGAGTTGGGCTGCGCTTCCGTATTAAGTGCGTGCAGCAATTCTTCGTCAGATGCTTTGGGGTGTTGGGCCACATAATCCTGCAGGCGCTTCAGGGCCTCTTCATTGGCCGCGCGGATGACGGCGCCGCTAAAGCCGGGCTGCCAGCTGTATTTGCTTTTATGGGCATTGTAGTACGCAGTGAGGCCGGCACTGTCCTGATTGGCTTTGCTCCAAACCTTGCGGTCCATCAGCTCAAAAAGCATAATGCCGCTGCGGTATTCGTCCATCAGGTTTTTAAAGTCGGGATTTACATCGGCCAGGCGATGTTCCTGGTAATCGGTTACCGTGCGCTCTACATAAATGCGGAAGATGTCGCGAAGCAGGGCTTCTTTGGGGCCCGAAAGGCGACCGCGGGTTAATTGCTCTGCAAAGTTCATAAAGTCGCTTTGCAGGTATTTTTTATCGCCCAGTTCAAACAGCGGCTGGTTCATGTTGCGGAACTCTTCGCCTTTGAATACGGTTTGGTTTTGGGCCGTATCGCGCTTTTGCTGCATGCGGGCTATGATGGCTTCCAGGTTTTCGGGATATTCCTTGTACCTGTTTTCCTTTTTTACATCTTCCAGGTATTTATCGCGGGCAATCTGGCTGCGGCTGTCGTTTTCTATACGGCGGCTCAGTTCATCTTTTACGCTGTCAAAAGGTTGCGGTGGGTATTTGGCAATCAGTTTAATGATATGATAGCCATAATCGGTTTTGACGGGCTGGGAGATGTCGCCGGGTTTTTTCAGGGCAAAAGCGGCGGTTTCAAAGGCGGGCACCATGCGGCCAGCGCCAAAGCGTTGCAGTTCGCCAAGGTTGTTAACGGTGAATTTGTCGTCTGAATATTTTTTTACCAGTTCGTCCCACTTTTTGCCGGCCTTTAAATCGCGCATGACACTGTCTGCTCTTTTGCGGGCCAGTTCTTCGCCCTGCGTGCCGCTGCCCTGCGGCGTTGCCAGCAGGATGTGCGCTACCGATACCTCGCCGCGGGCCGGGCGCTTGTCCAGCACTTTTACAATGTGGTAGCCAAACTGCGAGCGGAAGGGCTGCGAAAATTTGCCAACCGGCGTGTTGTAAACAGCGTTTTCAAATGGATACAGCGTTTGCAGGGCAGTTACATACCCCACGTCGCCGCCGCGTTCTTTGGAGCCGCGGTCGTCGCTGATGGAACTTGCGATGGCGGAGAAATCCGCGCCTTTCTGCAGGGCGGTGTAAATACTGTCAATTCTTGCTTTTGCAGCCAGTGTATCGTTTGGCGACATGGTCATGGGCGCCGATACCATGATGTGGGCCACATGCACTTCTTCTTTTAAACGGTCGTATGCCTCATGCAGGAGCCTGTCGGTTACCTGTTTGTCGCTGAGGTAATTGCGGGCCAGCTGCCGGCGGTAGCCATCCAGCTCGCGTTGTATGCTGGCCAGGGTATCCAGGTGCATGGCGTCTGCTTCTGCCACTTTCATGCGGAAAATGGAGTAGAGATCCAGGTAGTTGCGCAGCGCTTTTTCGCTGAAATCCGATTTTTTATTGACGTTGTTTTTTTGATAAACCCGGATAAATTCACCTTTGCTCACCGGCGTGCCGCCATAGGTAAAAAGGGTTTCGGATTGCTGTGCCCATAGCAGGGCGCCGGTGCCTGCAGTTGCCAGCACCGTCAGAATCAGTCGTCTAAACATGTTTGTAGTGTGTGGTTGTTGGTGTGCTTAACTCTTGGAAGCGTTGGATTTTTGTTTTTCCAGCAAGTCTATGACCTCCAGAATGTTGGTATGATCCAACCTTTTTCCACGAATGATTTTGTTTTCGTCGAGCAAATATATAGTGGGCGTGCTATAGACGTCGTATTTGCTGCGGAAGTCGCTGGTGTTGGTGGGGTCATAAACGTTGATCCATTCTTCCATGCCAGGGTGCGTGTTAATTACTTTCTGCCACTCTGTTTCCGGGCCTTCGGTGCGCACGCTGTAAACCTTCACGCCCCTGCTTTTCAGGACGGCATTATAGACAGAGTCCAGCGCAGGTATTTCTTTCAGGCAATGGCCGCAGGTAGGGTCCCAGAAGGCAATAACCGTGTATTTTGCCTTCACGGCGCTCAGCGGCATGCTCTTGCCTTTAATGTCCTGCATTTTTATTTCCGGCGCCACGTTGCCAATGAGGTTGGGCGCAATTTTACGGGCGCGGTCGTAATACTTTTCCAGCGCATCATGGTCCAGCCAGTAAGCATCGCCTTTCATGTAGTAGTTTTCCACCAGGTACACAAACACTTCGTCCATGCCCATGATTTTGCTGGTTTCCGCATTGCGTGTAAGCCACCAGAGCGTGTATTTAAACAGTTCTTTCTGCCCGCGGGTTTGTGCTAATATCCAGTTGGCTTCTTTCTCAATGCTGTCGGTGCTGGGTACCACCACGCGGTTGAAATATTCTTCCAGCTTGGCATCGTAGATGGGGGTGTGAATCAGGCGATCGTCTTTAAAATCAAAGCCATCCCAGTAGTGCGCCTTATAATAACGGTAGGCAAAGGTGGAATCCTTAGCGCCGTCGGGTAACAAGTGATCGCCTTCGGGTACCTGCGGTGTTTCCAGCGCTTTAAAAATGCTGCTCAGCAGCGTGCCGGGATATTTCTGGATGTAGTCCCTGCGGTAAGAAATCAGTTCCTGGCTTTGCTTTTTGGAAGCGGTGCGAACAGCGGCGGTGTCGGCGGCAGAAGCGGCTGTATTCAGGCGATCCTGCAATTGTTTTTGCCGTTCGCCAAAATCTTTCAGATAGCTGATGTAGCTCAGGAACCGCTCATTTTCAGGAGAATTTTTAAACACAAGCCCCTGCGGCAGTTTGGATGCGGTAGCGGTGATGCTCATATCGGCGCCATTATCCAGCAAAAACTCGAAATAGGTGGTTTTGTCGCTGAGCATAACGATGTAAATACCGCCCAGCAGCGGCTCATTGCTTTCAAAAGTGGCCACCCCGTTTTTATCAAACCGTGCCGAGTCGGTTTTGTAAATCGTGGGCAGCGGCTTGCCAAAGTAATGGGCCAGGAAGGCCACACTGTCTTGCTTGTCTGTAAACTTTACCTTGATTTTGTAGCCGTTGCGGGCATTGGCGGTAAAGGCGGCGAATGCCAAAAAGAGGCAAAGCCCCAGGGTTTGTGTAAATTTCATGTTGCGAATGAGAGAAGAATGATTGGCCATAAAAATTAAATCTCATGGCTCAAGACAGACAAAAATACTCTGGGGTTGGCGGGGGCATTCCTGCCTGCGTCTAAATTTGCTGCATCTTAACACTGCACTATATGAAATACCTGCTGCTTGCTCTTGCCCTTACCGGAATGGCGGTTACCGGAACTGCCCAAAACTTTGATGCGCAGAAAGCAGATACGCTGCTGCAGCGCCTGAACCGCCACCACAAAGCGATGGGTGCCGTGGCCATTTACCAGGATGGTAAGCCTGTGTATGAACGTGGCTTTGGTTATGCCGTTGCCGAAAAAGACATCAGCAATACGCCGCAGACTGTTTTTAAGATTGGCTCGGTCAGCAAAACATTCGCTGCTGCTGTTGTCTTTAAGCTTATCGAAGAAAAAAAGCTGCGCCTGGAGGATAAGCTGGCCAAGTGGTTTCCGGCGCTTCCCAATGCCGACAGCATTACCATCGGGGAAATGCTCAGCCACCGTTCCGGCCTTGCCAATTATACAGAATCGCCCTTTTTTGATGCCTGGATAAAGCAGCCGAGGACACAGGCAGAAATACTGTCGCGGATGGAAAGGGCTAAGCCGGCTTTTGCGCCGGGCGCCAAAACCGAATACAGCAATACCAATTACCTGCTCCTGGGTTATATTATTGAAAAGGTAAGCGGTAAAGACTATTGTGAGGTGTTGCAGCAAAAAATCCTGCAGCCGCTGCAGCTGTCGCATACAGCCTGCACCTGGCCAAAAACCGAAAAAGTAGCTGAAACCCGCGGCTACAGTTGGGAAGAAGGCAAGTGGCAACCGGTGGATAACACGCCCTGGTTTGCCTCGGGCGCAGCCGGCGGCCTGTACAGCAACATGCAGGACTTAAACACGTTTATTGTGGCTCTGCTAAACGGCAGGGTAGTGCGCGCAGCTTCGCTGGAAAAGATGAAAGAAGCAAAGGACGGGTTAGGATATGGCTTGATACGCGTCCCGTTTGGCAAGCGATACGCTTACGGCCACAATGGTTTTATTGATAATTTCAGCACCATGGTGGCCTGCTTTCCCGAAGAAAACATGTCAATTGCGGTTGCACTGAATGCCACCAACACCAATTTCAATGATATCCTGATTGGCCTGCTTTCCATTTACTTCGGCGAAGCGTACACGCTGCCCGATTTTGATAAGGAAGTAACGGTCCCGGCAGCGGTGTTGCAGCAATACGTGGGCGTTTACCGCTACGACCCGATTGGCATGGACATTACTGTGCGGCTGGAAGGCGCGCAGCTTACGGCACAGGCCACCGGACAGGGCGCTTTTCCGCTGACAGCGCAAAGCGAAAAATCTTTTTCGTTTGACGAAGCAGGCATCGTCATTGATTTTCAGAAAGTGGAAAACGGAAAGGCACAGGTTTTGATGCTGCATCAGGGCGGCAGTAATATTCCGTTTGAAAGAAAGGAATAGTTTTAAAGTTAAAATAGGCCAGGCCGGTTCCTGGCAAGGGGCAGCTGAAGTATATTTGAAAACCACCGTTTTTCCCTCTTTTCTCTTATGAGCATTCAACGCGCAGCGCCCGTCAATGAGCTGCTCGCTAAGCTGGTGTTTTTGATTGTGCCGACCGCCCTGGTGGGGTATTTCCTGCTGTACAATGCCAACATCTATTATGCCATCCTGCAGAACGATTCGGTGCGGCAGATGTTTTATTTTCTGGGCGGCATGGTGCTGAGCGCGGTGTTCTATGCTTTTCGCATCCGGTTTTTGCCCACCTTCCTGGCTCTGATACTGGGGCTTTGGTTTGTGGGAAAGGGCATAGAAAACCTGGCCACCGGCGAGTTTGACGCATTTTTCCTGGCAGCACAATACCGCGTGTTTGCCATCCTTTTTACCATAGGCTGGCTGGCAGGCTGGGGTTTTTTGCGGCTGCGTTTTTTCAGCATTATCATAGCAACGCTGCTTTTAATGGGCTGTGTGCTGGTAATCGCCAAGCAGCAGTCGGAATCGGTGGGCACCCTGCTCTGGACCTTTGTGCCCATTGCCATTTACTGCGTGTATATCATTTTTGCCACCGAGCAGATTTACAGCTATGGCGATAAAAGCCGGCGTTTCTGGTGGTTTCTTTCCTGGCGCCTGGGTGGCTTTCTGGCGCTGTCGCTGCTGCTGATGGCCGGTGTGGTTTACGGTATGCGGGGCGAGATAAAGGAAACCGTGGCCAATTTTGGCGGGGGCGGCAAGGAAGGCAGCAATTCCATGCTGAAAGAAGGTAAAGACGGAACGTTTGACCTGAAGGATTACAGCCGGCTGCAAAGCGCGCTTTCCCGCAGCAACGAACTGCTTTTCATTGCGCATATCGATAATTATTTTGAAGGCACCGAAGTGCCCAACCCGCTTTACCTGACGGCTTTTTATTACAATAAATTTGACACGCTCACCGAGACGTTTGAAAAAGATTCTTCTGTCAATATTCCGCTGAATGATCTGTTTGAGCCCAATCCTGCCGCCATTCCGTTGTTTGCCACGCGCAGCAACGAAGCGGTGATTAAAAACAGCGGCACCGACCTTCTGAAGAAAGAAGTGAATGTGGAAATCTACAGCCGCAAGCTGAGTCCGGGTACCTACCTGGCGCCGCACACGGGTTACTTTGTGCAGCCCATAACGGTGGATAAGGATTTCCGGGATTCCTTTCAATACGCCTTCCGCGCCAAAAGCATTGTCAGCGAATTAAACAGCGCGTATTTTGTTTACAATGCCCGTAATAAAGACATCCGGGCCTTTCAGGAACAGCGTTTTGAGCTCTTGCGCCGGGCAAATGATTACAGCGGAACGGATGCCCGCTTTCTGCGCTATTATACCAGCATGCCGCAGGATCAAAAGTTTCAAAACATTGCCAGCCTGGCGCATGAGGTAACCAAAAACGCCTACACCACGGTTGATAAAGTCATTGCCATCCGCGATTATTTTTTAAGTAAAGACAGCGCCGGACAGGCCCTTTTTAAATACACCGACAATCCGGGTGTGCCCGATATACCAAGCGCTTCGAAGCTGCAATACTTTTTGTTTGAAAACCGCAAAGGCTACTGCGCTTATTTTGCCGGCGCCACGCTGTTTATGCTGCGCTCGCTGGGCGTACCCTCGCGCATTGCCGTAGGCTTTCTGACGGTAGACCGCAGCGATAAAAACAAAGGCTGGTACTGGTATTATGCCGATCAGGCGCATGCCTGGGTACAGGTTTATTTTCCCGGCTATGGCTGGCTGGATTTTGATACCACCATTGGCAACGACGAAGCGCAGGAAAGTCCCAAGCCCGACGGTACGCCACCCATGCAGCCGCCGCGCGCCTGGCTGGCCGCCGATGGCATTGTACAGCGGGTGGATACCACTGCAAAAACCATGTCGCTGGCCCTTTCGCACTTTGTTTTTAAGGATAAGGAATACACCCTGCCCGAAGCCACTCCGGTGGTGCTGGATATGCATGTTGCTACCATTCGCAAAGATAGTGTGGATGTGCCACTGTCTTCTGTGCAGACGGGCGATTCGGCCACAGCGGTTTCTTATGCAGAGGCCTTCCGGCAGCTGGCTGTAAATGCAAAAGAAGAAGGCGCGTCTGTTTTAAAACGCTGGCCAAATCCTGGCCCCATAGATGAGGTGTACCTGCGCAGCAAAAAGGAAATAAAAAAGGAAGTGGCTAAAAAAGCGCCGCAGAAAGAACAGCCTTTCAACTGGCGCGCCGCCCTGCAGGATGCACTCTTAGCTTTTGCAGCGCTGGTAGTGCTGTTCTTCCTGCTGCCAGTATTGCTGCTGGCCTGGTACCTGCTGCGCTACCGCATGGCTAAAGGAGCAGGGAAGGTTTACTGGGCTTACCGGGCATCCGGTTTTTACCTGCACCAGCTGGGCTTTGCGCGCAGTTCGCGAACGCCGCTGCAATACGCGCAGCAGGTGGTGGACCCGGCGCTGCAGGCAGGTTACAGCCGCTTTATGCAACACTATCTAAAACTGAAATACGGCGCCGGCACACTAACCGAAAATGAGCTGCAGGCAGCCCTTGCCTTCCTGCCCCAACTGCTGCAGGCAGGCAGGAATAAAATAAAATTTGGCAGTCGCCTGCTTTCTTTTTTACAGCCCTGGCGCAGCTTTGGCTACTTTTTGAAACCCAATACCAATGGCGTGGCAGCAGACCGTGCCTAATTTGGTAAATTTGCAAACGCAATTTTATTCATGAGCAAAGTAAAACCCGCCATACGCTGGATTTGGATATTATTTCTGAGCGGGCTTAGTATCTTCACGCTGGTCTTCTTTTCCTTTTACTTCAACTGGTTTGGCAATATGCCTTCCCTGCTGGAACTGGAAAACCCAAGCAGCGCCGTTTCCTCTGAAGTACTGGCCAACGATGGCACCCTGCTGGGCCGCTATTTTGTGCAGGACCGCAGCACCAGCAAATACGCTGAAATATCCCCCAACATCATCAATGCGCTGGTGGCTACCGAAGATGCACGCTTTTACGAGCACTCCGGCATAGATGGAAAAGCGGTTGTGCGCGCCATTGTGTATGCGGGCCGTGAAGGCGGGGGCAGCACCATTACCCAGCAGCTGGCCCTGAACCTGTTTAATGGCGCAAGGGCCCGGAACAAATGGGTGCGCGCTTCCCAGAAATTAAAGGAATGGGTGCTGGCGGTGAAGCTGGAACGCAACCTGACCAAAAATGAAATTATTACGCTTTACCTGAACACGGTGCCTTTCGGCGATAATGTGTACGGTATTAAAAATGCATCCCTTACCTTTTTCAACAAGCTGCCTTCGCAGGTAACGGTAGACCAGGCCGCTGTGCTTATTGGCATGTTGAAAGGCAATACTTATTACAATCCGCGCCGCTTTCCGGACCGCGCCCTGGCCCGCCGCAACACGGTCATTGGACTGATGGCGCAGCACGGAAAAATTTCGGAAGCAGACGCTGCTACGTTTAAAGCCAAACCACTGAGGCTGGATTATCACAAGCTGGATTATCATGAAGGACTGGCGCCTTACTTCCGGCAGGTTTTGGAACAGGAAGTAAAGAAGATTTGCAAGGATCTGAAAAAGGAAGACGGCAGCAGCTACAATATTTACCGCGACGGGCTGAAGATTTATACCACCTTGGATCCCGCTATGCAACGCGCTGCAGAAGAAGCTTTGGAAGAGCATATGCAGTCGCTGCAAAAACAGTTTTTCGCGCAAAGCGGCTACGGCAATCTGGCCGTGTGGAAGGGCCATGACGATGTGGTGATAAAGCACATGCGCTATTCAGACCGCTACCAGGCGCTGAAAGATCAGGGATTAAGCGAGCAGGAAATTATCGCCGAATTTAAAAAGCCGGTAGAGATGAAAGTCTTTGCCTGGAACGATGCCCACAGCAAAGACACGGTGATGAGCCCCTGGGATTCCATCAAATACACCCGCACTTTTGTGCAGGGAGGCTTTATGGCCATGGATCCGTTGTCGGGCGAAGTGAAGGCCTGGGTGGGTGGTATCAATCATGATTACTATCAGTTTGACCACGTCAACGCTGGTGCGCGCCGGCAGGTGGGTTCTACCATCAAGCCGCTGCTTTACTGCCTGGCGGTGGATAATGGTTTTTCGCCCTGCGGCGTGGTAAGCACTGCGCCCCAGGTATTTGACGGTAAGCCTTATGATGCCGGCGGCGCCAAGTATGGCTCCATCATCATGAGCCGTGCGCTGGCGCTTTCTGTGAACAACGCCGCCCTTTACCTCATCAAGCAAGTGGGTGTGCCGGCCTTTATAGAATTCATTCACCGTTGCGGCATCAGCAGTAAAATTGATCCGGTTCCATCCATCGCGCTGGGCGTTTCTGATATTTCCCTGTTCGAGATGCTGGGCGCTTATACCATGTTTCCCGGTAGCGGCATTCATACCGAGCCTTATTTCATTACCAAGATCGAAGACAAAAACGGTGTGGTGCTCAAAACTTTTTCGCCCCGGCAAAAAGAAATTATCAACGCGCAAACGGCCTACAAAATGGTAAAGATGATGCGCGGCGTAATTGACCACGGTACCGGCCGCCGGCTGCGCTACCGTTTTGGCCTGAAGGCGGATATTGCCGGCAAAACCGGTACTACCAACAAGCAGACCGATGCCTGGTTTATTGGTTATACCCCGCAGATTCTGGCCGGCGCCTGGGTGGGTGCCGATGATCCGTTCCTGCATTTTCGCAGCGAAGCCATCGGGCAGGGTGCGGCAGCCGCTTTGCCTATCTGGGGCGGCTTTTACAAACGCATCAGCACCAATAAAAAGCTGGACATCCGCGATGATGTGAAGTTTGTGGAGCCACCCGATTTTGATGATTGCGACAGTTATGACCCCAACAGCCGGATGCGCGCCGATTACAATACCGGCGGCGGCAATGGCAATGGCGAGGAAGACGACAACGAAATTGAAGTAAACAAAGATTACACACCCAACTCTGAATGGGGGCCGCAGACCGTACAATAGCTGCATGCCTTTATTCCCTCGCCGCTTATTAGAATGGCAGCGCCGGCCTCATGAAAGGAAAAATTATCAACGACCCGGTCTATGGCTTTATCCGCTTTAGCGAGCCGCAACTGCTGCAAACCATAGGGCATCCCTGGTTTCAGCGTTTGCGCCGCATCAAGCAAATGGGGATGGCCCACCTGGTTTATCCCGGGGCGGTGCATACAAGGTTTCATCACTCGCTGGGTGCCTGCCACCTTATGGGGCAGGCGCTGGAAGTCTTGCGGCAGAAAGGCTTTTCGTTTACCGAAGAAGAATGCCTGGCGGCCCGCCTGGCTATTTTGCTGCACGATGTTGGCCACGGTCCTTTTTCCCACGCGCTGGAACAGGTGCTGGTCACGGGTATGGATCACGAAACCATCTCGCGGCTGATTATTCAGCGCCTGTCCGTGGAAATGGATGGCGCACTGGGTAAAGCCCTGGCCGTATTTGAGCACAGTTATCCCAAAAAATATCTGCACCAGCTGGTAAGCAGTCAGCTGGATATGGACCGCCTGGATTACCTGAATCGCGATAGCTTTTACACGGGTGTTTCCGAAGGCGTTATCGGATACGACCGGATTATTCAAATGCTTGCTGTGGCGGAAGGGCAACTGGTGGTGGAAGAAAAAGCAGTGCATTCGGTGGAGAAGTTCATTATCAGCCGCCGCCTGATGTACTGGCAAGTGTACCTGCATAAAACCGTGTTGGGCGCAGAACAGCTCATCATCAATATCCTGAAGCGCGCCAAAGAACTGGCCCACCAGGGTACGCAGCTTTTTTGCACGCCGCCGCTGCAGCATTTTCTTTATCAGAAAATTTCGAAAGAAGATTTCCTGGGCAACCCGCTGCACCTGGATTTGTTTTGCCGGATGGATGATTCAGACATCACGGTTTCCATTAAAAACTGGCAATATGCAGCAGACCCGGTACTCAGCCGTTTGTGCCAGATGCTCATCAACCGCAGGTTGTATAAAGTCATTCTCGCCAACCAATTGCCGGAAGGCTTGCTGGCGCAAAAGCAGGCAGCTGCGAGAGCGGCCCTGCCGGATGTGCCCGAAGCGCTGCTTTCTTATTTTGTTTTTGAAGGATATACCAGCAGCAGCACCTACAGCGTTTCTGATGAAAGGATCTGCATTTTGCGTAAAAACGGAGCAGTGGTGGATATTTCAGAAGTGGAAAATCCGTTGGTAACGCAGGCCCTTGCCAGGCCGGTTGTGAAAAATTACATTTGCTATCTTCAATAGGCATTTGCCTGTTGAGCAACGGAAAATTATAATTATTTAAATAAACCCTGTATGCAGTTTACCGCATTCCAAATAGCCACCCTGTTGCAGGGACAGCTGGAGGGCAATCCTGAAGCCGCCGTAAGTCGTGTTTCTAAAATAGAAGATGCCGGTCCCGGCGCTTTAAGCTTTGTGGCGAATCCCAAGTACGAGGATTACCTCTATACCACCCAGGCCTCCGTATTAATTATCAACGAAAGCCTGCAACTAAAAAAAGAAGTGCCGGCCACCCTCATCCGGGTCCGTGATGCCTACAGCGCCTTTGCTTTTTTGCTGGAAAAATATAATGAACTGATGCGCCAGAGCGGCCGCATGGGCATAGAAACCCCTTCCGTGATTGCAAAGACAGTTTCACTGGGGGCAGACATCTATATCGGCGCGTTTACCTACATCGGCGAAAACACTAAGATTGGCAACCGGGTACAGATTTACCCCGGCTGCTACCTGGGTAACAATGTGGTGTTGGCGGACGATGTGATTCTATACCCCGGTGTGCGTATTTACGATGATTGCCAGCTGGGCGAGCGGGTAGTGGTGCATGCAGGTGTGGTGATTGGCAGCGACGGATTTGGCTTTGCCCCGCAGAAAGACGGCAGCTACCGCAAGGTGCCTCAGATTGGCAATGTGGTCATAGAAGAAGATGTGGAAATAGGCAGCAATACCACCATTGACCGGGCCACAATGGGCAGCACCATCATCCATAAAGGCGTAAAGCTGGACAACCTGATACAAATTGCGCACAACGTAGAAATCGGGGCGCATACCGTGATCGCAGCGCAGGCCGGCGTGAGCGGCAGTACCAAAGTAGGCAGCCATTGCATGATAGGCGGGCAGGTAGGCATGGTGGGCCACATTCAGATTGCAGACGGCACGCGCATCAATGCGCAAAGCGGCCTCTCAAAATCTGTAACTTCGCCGAACGCCGCTTTAAACGGTTCGCCGGCATTCGATTATAAAGCCTCGCTGAAAAGTCAGGCGGTTTTCAGAAATTTGCCGGATTTGGTGCAGCGCATTCAAAAGCTGGAAGAAAAACTAAATAAACTACAGGGCTCTGCTGCCACTTAATAGCAAACGAATAAACAGTATGGCCACAAAGGCAGCAAAAATCAATCATAAAGAAGTGAGGGAAAAAAATGTTATCCAGAACCAGCAAACGCTGGCGCAGCCTGTAACCCTGCACGGTGTGGGCCTGCATACCGGCAGTGTGGTGAACCTGACGCTGAAACCCGTAAACCCCGGCTATGGCATCCGTTTTCAACGCGTGGATCTGCCGGGCCGGCCGGTCGTAAAAGCCGATGTGGATTATGTAACGGACACCAGTCGTGGCACCACGCTGGAGCATGATGGCGCCCGGGTAAGCACGGTGGAACACCTGCTGGCTGCCCTGGCCGGACTGGGTATAGACAACGCCCTTATAGAACTGGATGGCCCCGAAGTGCCTATCATGGATGGCAGCGCGCGGGTGTTTCTGGAAGCCATAGAACAGGCCGGCATTCAGGAGCAGGATGCTCGCCGGATTGTCTACAGTATAGACACCAATATCCACTATTACGACCCCGTAAAAAATGTGGATATGCTGGCCATACCGTCAGATAATTTTCAGATTACCACCCTTATCGACTTTAATTCGCCGGTACTCGGCACCCAGCACGCGGTGCTGCGCCATATGGCGGATTTTAAAGAAGAAATCGCGCCCTGCCGTACTTTTTGCTTTCTGCATGAACTCGAATACCTGCTGCAAAACAATTTGATCAAGGGCGGCGACCTCAACAATGCCATTGTGGTGGTCGACAAAATGGTAGGTCAGGCAGAGCTGGACAAGCTGGCCAAAGTTTTTAATAAAGAAAAAATGGAGGTAAAGCAGGAAGGCATCCTGAACAACGTACAGCTCCATTATACCAACGAGCCTGCCCGCCACAAACTGCTGGATGTTGTGGGCGATTTGTCGCTTACCGGCTTCAACATCAAAGCCCATATCATTGCCAGCCGCCCCGGCCATGCTGCCAACGTGGAATTTGCCCGGCGCATCAAGCAGTATATCAAAACCAACCGCCACCTCAGCGATATTCCGCAATACGACGCCAGCACCGAAGCGGTTTACGACATCAATCACATCAGCCGCGTACTGCCCCACAAGTACCCGTTTCTGCTGATCGATAAAATCATTGAACTATCCGACCATCATGTGGTAGGCATCAAGAATGTGACCTTTAATGAAAATTATTTTATGGGTCACTTCCCCGGCAACCCGGTGATGCCGGGCGTCCTGCAAATAGAATCGCTGGCGCAATGCGGCGGCATCCTGGCGCTCAACAGCATTCCGGACCCGGAGAATTACGACACCTATTTTCTAAAAATAGACAAGGCCAAGTTCAAGCAAAAGGTAGTGCCCGGAGACACGCTGATCCTGAAAATGGAATTGCTAAGCCCCATCCGTCGCGGTATTTGCGAAATGAAAGGCACCGCCTATGTAGGCAACAAGCTGGCCACGGAAGCCGAACTGGTGGCTCAAATTATTCGCAAGGATAAAAAGTAACAGCCGCTCCCAACATCAGTCGTTTTCTTTTCATCCACCGGCAGTTTACATTTGCAACCACATACATGATTCATCCTTTAACCTACGTGCATCCCGAAGCCAAGATTGGGCCCAATGTGCACATCGATCCTTTTTCCACCATCCACCGCAACGTGGAAATAGGCGAAGGAACCTGGATTGGCAGCAATGTGACCATCATGGAAGGTGCGCGCATTGGCAAAAACTGCCGTATTTTCCCAAGTACCGTTATCAGCGCTATTCCGCAGGATTTAAAATTCCGGGGCGAAGATTCGCTGACCATTATCGGTGACAACTGTACCGTTCGCGAATGCGTCACCATTCACCGCGGCACCGTAGACCGGCAGGAAACGCGCATCGGCAACAATTGCCTGATTATGGCTTATTGCCACATTGCGCACGACTGCACGGTTGGTAATAACTGCATCTTCAGCAATAATACGACCCTGGCCGGCCACATCGTTGTGGGCGACAATGTGGTGCTTGCCGGCCTCACGGCCGTGCAGCAGTTTGTGCGCATCGGTTCTTATGCCTTTGTAACCGGCGGATCGCTGGTGCGCAAAGATGTGCCGCCCTATGTTAAAGCAGCACGCGAGCCGCTTTCCTATGTGGGTGTCAACTCGGTGGGCTTAAAACGCCGCGGTTTTTCACTGGAAAAAATCAACGAGATACTGGACATTTACCGGGTGCTTTATGTGCGCGGCTACAGTGTATCCAAAGCGCTTTCTATTATTGAAACCGACCTGCCGGTAAGCGATGAGCGGGATGAAATCATTTCTTTCATCCGCGATACAGGCCGTGGCATCATGCGTGGCTATTCCAGACGCAGTACCAATGAAGATATTGCTTGAACAGGTAGGCAAGCGCTACCTGCGCCACTGGGTATTTAAAGACATAAATCTGACCCTGGAAGCGCCCGGCAGCGTGGCCCTGCTGGGGCCCAACGGCAGCGGTAAAAGCACCCTGCTGCGGATAATTGCCGGCATGCAGGCCACCACCAAAGGCAAGGTTACTTATTGGCAGGAAGAAAAAGAAATTCCGGCCGCCAACTGGTTTCAGCATCTGGCGCTTTGCGCGCCGGGCCTGGAGCTGCCCGAAGAACTGACACTGCGCGAATTCCTGGATTTTCACTGCAACTTCCGTCCGCCGCTGGCCGGTCTGGACAAGCCGGCCATTATTGCGCTGACCGGGCTGGATCAGGCGCAGGACAAAGCATTGGCTGATTTCTCCAGCGGCATGAAGCAGCGGGTAAAGCTGGCGCAGGCCATTATGTGCGAAAGCAACGTGCTGATGCTGGATGAACCCTGCACCAACCTGGATGATACCGGCGTGGCGCAATACCGCGAATGGATAGACCGTTTTGCGGCTGGCAGGCTGGTACTGGTTGCGAGCAACGACCCCCGCGAATATGGTTTTTGCGATCAGCAGGTGGCGCTTAAGATTTCCTGAAAACCTTTTCTTGTTTTACTGCTTTGAAAATACTCATCATTCGCTTTTCTTCCATCGGAGACATTGTACTGACCACGCCGCTGCTGCGCTGCATCAAAGCGCAAAAGCCGGATTATGAAGTGCACTATCTTACCAAAAAGCAATTCCTGCCGGTGCTGGCCCACAATCCGCATATAGACCGGCTGCACCTGATGGAGGGCGATGATTTGAATGCGGTTTTGCAGGAATTGAAAGGGGAAGCATTTGACTTTGTTGCCGATTTGCACCACAACCTGCGCACCCTGCGGGTAAAGGAAAGCCTGAAGGTTAAAAGCAGCGCATTTCCCAAGCTGAATCTTCAAAAATGGATCCGCACCAATTTGCGCCTGCCGGTCATGCCGGATAAAAGCATTGTGATGCGCTATTTTGAAACCCTAAAACCACTTGGTATTGTAAACGATGGGGGCGGACTGGAATACTATATTGGCCCGCAGGGCGCCACCACCAACGAAGATATTCCTACCAGCCACTGGTATGGCTATGTAGCCTGCGTCATCGGCGGTAGTTATGCTACCAAGAAATTGCCGGTGGCGCAATGGCAGCTTATGTGCAAAACCATTCCTTACCCCATTATTTTGCTCGGCAGCATAGACGACCGCGAAGATGGCAATGCCATCGCTGCCATTGATCCCGTAAAGATTTATAATTCCTGCGGCAAGTTTTCACTCAACGAAAGCGCGGACCTGATCCGGCGCAGCAGGGTAGTGGTCAGCAACGATACCGGACTGATGCATATCGCAGCTGCTTTTCAAAAACCTATTGTTTCTTTCTGGGGGAATACCAGCCCGGATTTAGGCATGTTTCCTTACTATGGAGGCAATGACCTGCACGGCATTGTATCTCCCAAAAGCTTTTTGATGGAAAGGAAAAAGCTGTACTGTCACCCCTGCAGCAAGCTGGGTTATAACCGCTGCCCGCATGGGCATTTCCGCTGTATGCGCAGCCTGGATATGGCAGTGGCCGCAAATGCCGTAGAAAATTTCTGGAAACACTAAAGACTAAGCGGCCAGTCGCTTAAAGAAGGACCTTTTAACGCTGATTCTTTCTTATATCCACGGCAAAATCACCGTGAATACGGCCCCTTTTTCTTTTTCGCCGGTGGCAGAAATAGTGCCGCCATGGTGCTCGGCAATCTTGCGGCAAATGGCCAGCCCGATGCCAGTGCCTTCGTATTCGCTTTTGCCGTGCAGGCGTTGAAACATGGCAAAGATGCGATGGGCATAAGAATTGTCGAAGCCAATGCCATTGTCTTCTATATTCAGGCGGATGTAAGGTTTGTCAGCCTCCGGGCCCGCGCCGGCAGCTATAGGCGCCCAGGAAATGGTTATGACCGGCGGTACATCCGGACGGGCAAATTTCATGGCATTGCTGATGAGGTTTTGAAACAGCTGCTGCATCTGCGAGGCCACCACAGTGGCTTCCGGTAAGGGTTCCGGCACCACGATGCGCGTCCCTGTTTTTTCAATTTTAAGTTCCTGCGTCAGCAGGGCATCATCGAGTATTTGCTGCAGGCTTTCTTTTTTAAAAGTGCTGTTGCCGGATATCAGTGAAACGGTGAGCAGGTCGTTTATCATGTTTTGCATGCGTGTGGCGCTGCTTACAATTTTGCTGATAAAGAAATTGGCTTTATCTACCGGCGGGTTTGGACCTAGGTTTTCCAGCATGTTGCCGAAAGTGGCAATCTTGCGCAGGGGCTCCTGCAGGTCATGGCTGGCGATGTAGGCAAATTCCTGCAGGCTGGCATTGCTTTGCTGCAGCAGCATGTTTTTCTGCCGCAAATCTTCTTCGGCTTTCATCCTGCTGGTAACATCCACACTCACATGCAGCATCTGAATGATGCGGTGCGTTTCCGGATCGCGTTCAAAAATGGTAGTATAGTTCTGCAGCCACACCCAGCCGCCGTCTTTATGGCGTAAACGGTAGCAGGTTTCGAGGATGTTGTTTTCATCGTAATTGGAATGGCCGGGGTGTTGCAGGGAAAAGGCCTGCTCCATTTTTTCGTCCAGCAATGGGAAATCATCGGGGTGCACCAGGGCTTCCACACCGCTGGGACGCATGGCGGACAGCTCGTCGGCAGCATAGCCCAGGATGCGCTCTGCCATCTTGCTGATAAACGTAAAAGTATTTTGCTCTTTATTGGCCAGCCAGACAATTGCGGGCGCGGCATGGCTTATTTTTTCGCTGAACCGCTGGTTGTTGCGCAGCTCGTTTTCAATTGCTTTTTGTTCGGTAATATCCTGAATGGTGCCAATAACACCGGTGATTTTACCGTGCTCATCCCTGTCGGCAATGCCTTTGTTGTAAAACACTTTCCGCGTACCGTCGCGCAACAGGGCTTCTGATTCAAAAGAAAATTTCTGGCCCGTTTTCAGGCAGCGGGCAATGTAGCCATCAATACGCAAAAGAAAACGCGTGGGCGTCAGGTTGCGCATGGCATCCAAATCTGCTTCGTTATTTTCGTTAGGCGTAATGCCAAAGAGGCGGGATGCCTCTGCCGACCAATAGGTTTTCCCGGTGAGGACATCATAGCGCCAGTTGCCGATTTTTACAATAGCCTGTGCCTGTTTGTACAGTTGCCGGCTTTGACGCAGTCTTTGCAGCAGGGCTGCATTTTCACTGACATCCTGCACAATGCCAAAAATGGTGGCCGCCTTGCCGGGCGGTTGGCTCATTATCTGCGCACGTGCTTGCAGGTGCCGGATTCCGCCGCGCTCGTTGCGGATGCGGAAGGTGATGGTAAAGTTCTGACGCTTGCTTACGCCTTTACTGATGGCCTGTTTTAATGCCGGCAAATCTTCGGGCAGCACTGCATTATTTACATTTTTGACGCTGTTTTTCCCGCTGTTGGGTTCCCAGCCAAAAATGCGAAAGAGCTCGTCGGTCCAGGTGTGTTTTTGTGCCTCGATATCATAGGTAAAATGCCCGATGTGGGCTATGATTTCAGCTTCCTTATAGCGTTTCTCCGATTCTTTGAGTTGCGCCATCAGCCGTGCCTGCGTGCTTACATCTGCCAGGATGCCGGTGATGGATTGCACCTCGCCCGCCTGATTTGCGCTGACCGCACCCTGGCACCAAAGCCATTGCTGACCGTTCCTGCCCTGATAACGGAAAGTAATGTTGAAGATGTCGTTTGTTTTAATGGCCATCTTCAGGCTTTCATTCACCAGTGCCTGGTCGTCCGTATGAATGCGGGCAAACAACCCGGAGGGGTCTATCCCATTCCCTTCCCCTAGAATGCGATAGAGCTCCGGCGTGCCTTCTATGTTTTGGCGCGTTGCGTCAAAATAATAGCAGCCAAAGCTGGCAATGTGCTGCGCGTTTTTAAGGAAGGTTTCAGACTGTTGCAGGGCGGCCTGTGTAGCAGCCTGTTTTGTAGCGGCGAAGTGCCAGGCCTGCTGCAGCGCTGCCTGTGAAAAGGCACTGCAGAATTCAATGCCTTCCCGTACAATGGCCAGGCTCAGGGCTTGGTCTGAAGTGTACTGCGGCAACAAATGAAGCGCCGTCTCGTAGCCGCCATGCATCAGAGAGATAATTGATTCCGGTGCTTCCTGCAGCGCTGTTGGCTTCCAGAGAGACTGTATCACATCCCCGGGCTTGTTATGCGCCATTAAATAAAGCAGCCGCCCGGTCAGGCGGATGATGACCTGCTCTCTTTGCTGCAGAACTGCCTGCTGCGGTGCTTTTGTACGATGCCAGTTTACTAAGCCGGCAACAAATTCATCCAGGCGCCCGTGCAGCAGCCAGCTTGCAAAGGCAGGAAGAAAACGGAAATGCCGTACTGTTGCGGCTTTATCGGTGTGGGGTATAGATTGATACATACACAAGCTGCTTTGTCTTCCGCAGGTTCATAAAATTAAACCATTTGCCGCTTTAGCTTCCTGCGAATTTGCTAAATGACGATAGATGAAACTATTACTATTTGCCGGAAATGGTTGTTTTCTAAAAATAAAAAAGGCTGTCCTGAGACAGCCTTTTTAAATAACGAATAAAAAACTTGTTTACGCTTCCTGAACGGCTTCCTGATTTTGCACTTGCAGGGATTCGCGAATCCGGCGCTCTATTTCTTCGGCTACCTCCGGATTGTCGTTGAGGAAGTTTTTCACGGCATCGCGGCCCTGGCCAATCTTGCTGTCGCCATAGGCAAACCAGCTGCCGCTTTTCTGCAGGATGTTCAGCTCTACGCCCAGGTCAATGATTTCACCAATCTTGGAGATGCCTTCGCCAAAGATGATGTCAAATTCTGCCTGACGGAAAGGCGGCGCCACTTTGTTTTTCACCACTTTCACGCGGGTGCGGTTGCCGCTGGCTACATCGCCGTCTTTAATCTGGCTTACGCGGCGGATGTCAAGACGCACGGAAGCATAGAACTTCAGGGCGTTACCACCGGTAGTGGTTTCGGGGTTGCCGAACATCACACCGATTTTTTCGCGCAGCTGGTTGATAAAGATGCAGCAGCAGTTGGTACGGCTGATGGTAGCGGTGAGCTTCCGCATGGCCTGACTCATCAGGCGTGCCTGCAGGCCCATCTTGCTGTCGCCCATTTCGCCTTCCAGCTCGCCTTTGGGTACCAGGGCGGCAACAGAGTCCACCACTACTACATCCACAGCGCCGGAAGAAATCAGGCGGTCGGCAATTTCTAGTGCCTGTTCGCCGTAGTCGGGCTGCGAGATTAAAAGGTTGTCTACGTCTACGCCCAGTTTACGGGCATAAACGGCGTCAAAGGCGTGTTCGGCGTCAATAATGGCACAGATGCCGCCTTTCTTTTGTGCTTCGGCAATGGTGTGAATGGCAATAGTGGTTTTACCGGATGATTCCGGGCCATATATTTCAATCACACGGCCGCGGGGTACACCGCCAATGCCCAGCGCTATATCCAGGCCCAGAGAGCCGGTGCTGATAGCATCAATGCCGTTTTGTTGTTTGTCGCCCAGCATCATGACAGAACCCTTGCCATAGTCCTTGTCAATTTTGTCCATCGTGAGCTTAAGCGCCTTGAGTTTTTCTTCTACTGCCATTGTTTTGTTCTTGTTTTTGGTCGTTTAATTTTCATCAAATTTACTTCAAATTGAGTTGCAATGAGCTTTTTTGCAGGAATTTTTTGAAGGAAAGGAACCGCTGAAACCCTTGATAATGAAGGAGTTGGGAAGATTAGCAAGCGGTTTGCAATTTGGGGATGGTTTCGCGCAAAGGCGCGGAGATACGCAAAGGCGCAAACGGGTTTGTTGCCCGCAGCGACACGGCGAAAGCAGCGGGAGGGTTTCTGCAAAGGCACGGAGTGGCGCAAAGGCACAAGGGTCTTTGCGTTAGGCAGGCCTGAGGCTGCCATGGTTTTGCTGATAAGGGCGGCTAAGCCGAAAGGCTGCCGGATGCAAGCGGAAAGCCCGGCCCGCCAAAAGCGGACGGCTTGGAGCGGGCAGCCGGTATGATAGCTGAAGAGCGCTTTTAAGCCGACAGCCCCAACAAAAAAAAGGCCGCTCGGTAAAGAGGGCCTTTAATCTGGATGGAAAATATCCAATAGGGTTATACGCGGAAGTGCGCGAATGCTTTGTTGGCTTCTGCCATGCGGTGCACGTCTTCTTTCCTTTTGAAAGCGGCGCCTTCACCTTTGGAAGCAGCAACGATTTCGTTGGCCAGCTTGTCGGCCATGGTTTTACCGTTGCGCTCGCGGCTGAAACGAATCAGCCACTTCATGGAAAGGGAGATTTTGCGGTCGGGGCGTACTTCCGTAGGGATTTGGAAGGTGGCGCCACCGATGCGGCGGCTGCGTACTTCAACGGCAGGCGTTACGTTGGCCAGGGCGCGCTTCCACACACCGTAACCGTCTTCGCTTGTCATTTGAGATACTTTATCAATGGCATCGTAGAAGATGCGCAGTACCGTAGATTTATTACCGCCCCACATCAGGCAGTTTACAAAGCGCGTAACCAGCTTGTCGTTGAAACGTGGGTCTGGCGCTAAGGGCAGCTTTTTGGCTTGTGCTTTTCTCATTGTTGTCCTTATAATGGAAGGCAACAGGCCGCGCGGGCACTGCTGCTACCTAATGATGATTATTTCTTTGCTTTTTCTTTTTTGGTACCGTACTTAGAGCGGCTTTGTTTGCGGTCTTTTACACCGGCAGTATCCAGCGCGCCACGCACGATGTGATAACGCACACCCGGCAGGTCTTTTACACGACCGCCGCGAATCAGCACGATGGAGTGCTCCTGCAGGTTGTGACCTTCACCCGGGATGTAGGCAATCACCTCAATCTTGTTGGTCAGGCGCACTTTGGCTACCTTACGCAGCGCAGAGTTCGGCTTCTTGGGTGTAGTTGTATAAACACGGGTGCAAACACCACGGCGTTGGGGGCAGGCATCCAGCGCACGGCTCTTGGATTTGGCCTTGATTTGTGTACGACCTTTACGGACTAACTGTGAAATAGTAGGCATTAGGACCTCATCGGTTTTTTAAAACGGAACGCAAAGGTAGTACATTTTTTCTTGTCGTAAAAAACACTTCCCAAAAAAATTTTGCTGCTGCGAATGACGGCTACGCGGGCACGAAGATTTCCCTTCTTTCGTCTTTGCGAGGGTTAGCGTGAGCGAATGCTGAAATAGATGATGCTGTAGCTCGCCAAGCCGAAGCAATCCAGACGAAACATGCATAAATTTCCATAGTAGCGTAAGATGTATTTTATGCAGATTGCTTCACAAAAGCCCAAGCTGCGCAAGGGCTTTTGCTCGCAAAGACGTGTAGAAAATAGGGATGTTCTTAACGCGCTTCCAGCTTTTTCAGCGCTTTTTTCAAATCCACTCCTTTGCCGAGCACTGCCTTAAATAAATCGCCTTCTTTTTCCAGGCGGGTAGCCATGTTTTTGAGGTTGAAATCGGTAATGGATAATCCGTGCTTTACTTCTTTCCAGTGCAGCGGGGCGCTGACCGGCGCATGCGGCTTTGGACGTAAACTGTAAGGCGCGGCTACCGTCTGTCCGATGTGGTTTTGGCCGAAATCCACATAAATCTGCGATTTGCTGCGCTTTTTTAAAGAACGCTCGGTGGTGGCAATTGCCGGCAGGCGCTGCGTGGCGATGTTAGCGACCAGTTCCGCGAACAGGCTCACTTCGTCATACGTGTACTTGCCGCCCATGGGCACGTAAATGTGAATGCCCGAAGAGCCGGAGGTTTTCGGATAAGCAGCCGCGCCCGCTTCGTCTAATATGCCTTTGATGCCAAGGGCAAGGTCTATGACATCATTAAAAGTGTTGTTATCCGAAGGGTCTAAATCCAGAATCATATAATCCGGATTGTTCAGGCTATCCACCCTGCTGTGCCAGGGATTCAGCTCAATACAGCCCAGGTTGGCGAGGTACACCAGCGTGGCTTCGTTGTTGCAAATGATGTAATCCACATCGCGTTTGGAGCTTTCACTCCAGATAGCTTTGGTGGCTACCCATTCCGGCGCATCATCGCCGGCGTCTTTATGAAAAAAGCCGCGGTCTGTGATGCCGTTGGGATTGCGTTTTAAGGAAAGTGCGCGGTTTTTGAGGTAGGGCAGCAGCACCTTGGCCACACTTTGATAATAGGTAATCATATCGCCCTTGGTATAGCCTTCTTCCGGCCAGTATATTTTATCGGGATTGGTTACCGGCACCTTGCGGTTGCCTGCTTTGATGGTTGTTTCCTCGCGCATGGTATGTGGGTTTTCAGGTGGTAAAGCATCCGCGCCGGTTACCTCTTCGGCGGATTTATCTTTTCTCAGCCCCATAAAAACCGGGTGCCGGCGGATGCCTTCTTTGGTAACTTCCGTGTATTTGATATTCGCTACCAGTTCGGGCCGCAGCCAGGTAACCGGACTATTGATTTTTACTTTTTCCGAGAAGGGCGATTCGTCTGTTTTATAAGCCTGCATGGTATCGTAAAGGCTTTTCAAGGTTTCGGCGTCAAAGCCGGTGCCGGCGTGGCCGATGTAGGTAAGCTTTCCTTCCTGATACATACCCAGCAGCAGCGCGCCGAAGAACTTTCGCGCGCCTTTAGGCTCGGTATAGCCGCAGATAATGGCTTCGTCGGTTTGCACGTGTTTCACTTTCAGCCAGTCGTTGCTGCGCCTGCCTTCTTCATAAATGCTGTCGGCTTTTTTGGCCATCATGCCTTCCAGTCCGCGCTCTTGCATCACGTGGAAAAAATCTTTCCCGCTGCCGGCAATGTGGTCGCAGTATTTGATAATGCCGGAGGCTAGAAGTAACTTTTTTAATAGTTCTTTCCGTTTCAGCAAGGGCAGCTGCTCTACGGATTTTCCATCCAGGTAAAGCAGGTCAAAGACATTGTAAACCAGGTTGGCTTTGTTGTTTTTTGCGTTTTGTAATTGCTGGAAGTCGGGATTGCCGTTTTCATCAAAGGCTACGATTTCGCCATCCAGCACGGCGTTGATTTTCAGTTGCTGCAGCGCATCGTACACGGGCGGATAATCGGTGGAGAAATCCAGTCCGTTGCGGGAGTAAAGCTTTACGCCGCTCTTTCCGTCCAGTTCCGCTACGGCGCGGTAACCATCCCATTTGATTTCAAAAATCCAGTCTTTGTCGTCAAAAGCGCCCTCGTGCAGGCGGGCGGTCATGGGGTGAATGAAGCGGGTGAATTTTTTTGAAGTTTCGGATGGGGCTGCCGGTTGGGACGGTAGAGACAGGGCATGCCCTGTCTCTGCGTCTTTTGTGGTATCGTTATCCTTTGCTTTCAGCAGCAGCCAATTCGGCTGACTGCCGCCTTTCATGTGGGTGCGCACCAGCGAAAACCGGCCCTTTAGTTTTTGGCCGTACATTTCAAAGCGGATGTGTCCCGCTGCTAAGTCGCGCGCAAATTCTTTTTGGGAAATTTCCTGTCCGCCAGCATTTACCGGAATATAAGTTCCATTGTCCCAGATGTCCACATGGCCAGCGCCGTAATTGCCTGCGGGAATATCGCCGGAGAAAGTGGCGTATGAAACCGGGTGGTCTTCTACTGCAACAGCCAGGCGTTTGTCTGCCGGGTTCATGGATGGACCTTTGGGCACGGCCCAGCTTTTCAGCACCCCGTTCAGCTCCAGGCGAAAGTCATAATGCAGGGAAGAAGCATCGTGGCGCTGCACGACGAAGATGAGTTGCTGCCCATCTTTTGCCGCTTTACCCTCCGGTTCCGGTGTGTCGTTGAAATGGCGTTTCTGGTTGTATTTCTTTAGTGACATAAGGAGTAGGTTTCACGCAAAGGCGCTAAGTTTCGCAAAGGCGCGGCTGGTGGTTTCACGCGGCGAAGCAGCGGAGGCAGCGAAGCAGTGTTTTTGGGAGATAGAGATAATGGCAATAAAGTCTTTGCGTCTTTGCGCTCCCTTGGCACCTTTGCGTGAAAGTTTTACGCCGCTTTTTTCTTTTTGCCCTGTTTTTCTTCCAGGCTGGCTTTGAGTTGCGCCATCAGGTCTTTGCTTTTGCTGGTAACCAGTTTAAAGGAAGGTGCTTTGGGCTTTTTGCCTTTTTCTTTTTGCTCAATGATTTTCATAAGCGCCGCGTGGTAGGTGTCTTTGTATTTCTCCAGGCTGAATTTTTTGGGCGTCAGCGCATCAATCAGGTTCATGGCCATTTCCAGCTCATTGGGTTTGATGCTGGCTTTGGCAGGAATGTTCAGGCCGTCTGTGGCTTTTATTTCTTCGGCAAACCGCAGCCGCAGCAGCATGATGGTATTTTCGTAGGGTTTCAGCACGCAGAGGTGTTCTTTGCCCCGCATCACAAAAGAGCCCACCGCCATTTTGCCGGCTTTTTCAAGCGCATCGCGCAGCAGCAGAAAGGCTTTTTCACCGCCTTTGGCAGGCTCCAGGAAGTAAGGGGCTTCATAGTAAGCTGCGCCGATTTCGTCTTCCGCCACAAACGCGTCCAGCTCTACTACCTGACTTTTTTTCGGGCTGGCCGCTTCAAAGTCTTTATCGGAAAGCACCACATAGCCATTGCTGGTTTTGTAGCCTTTCACAATATCGCCATAGGCTACTTCCTCGCCGGTTTTTTCATTGATGCGCAGGTAACAGATGTTGGCATTGTCGTGCTTGTCCAGCATGTCCAGGTCCACATCGTCGCTTTGTACGGCGCTGTACATTTTAATAGGGATGTTGATGAGGCCAAAGCCAATAGCCCCGCTCCAGATGGCTCTCATGGTAATTTGTTTTTTCGTTGCAATGAAAAAACAATGCCTGTGGCCTTTGCAATTTTGGCAGTGAGGATGTCCCAACCGGCCTAAAGCCGTCGCCTTTCGGTACCTGCTTGCGCCGGTCACCGTTCCAGGCAAATAAAATAAAGCGGGATGCTGGCGCCAAAGGCAGCTGCTACACGTGCTTCGTGGGTGTCTGTCAGCAGCACCTGCCCAAAGCCGGGGCCGCAGATAATGCGCAGCAGGGCTTCCATGCGGCTTTGATCCAGCTTTTCAAAAACATCATCCAGCAACAGGATGGGCAGGTAACCAAGCTGGGTGCTCAGCCAGGCATGCTGCGCCAGTTTCAGGGCAAACAGAAAGCTTTTTTTCTGTCCCTGCGAGGCATACTGCCGCGCCAGGAAACCATCCTGCAAAAAAAGCAATTCATCTTTATGAATGCCTTTGCCGGTGCGCTGCGATCGCAAATCGTGGCTCAGGCTTTTAGTGAGCTGTGCCGCATAGTTGCCTTCATGCAAATGGCTTTCATACACCAGGCGGATGGTTTCATTGCCTGCCGAAAGTTGCCGGTAAAAGCGTTCCAGAAAAGGAATAAAGGAATCTATGAAATGGGCTCTTTGCTGATGGATAAACGTGCCGTGTGTCACCAGCTGAGCGTCATAAAAATCCAGTTGCAGGCTGTCTGCGGAAGCATAAGTGGTCTGCAGTTTCAGCCAGGCTTTGCGTTGCTGCAGGATGCGCTGGTATTGCAGCAGGCTGCTGAGATAGGCTTTGTTGGTCTGCCCCAGGATGCCGTCCATCCATTTGCGGCGCTGCTCGCTGCCATCGTTGATGAGCTCCATATCGTCGGGCGCTATCATCACCGCCGCGTGCCGGCCAATGTAATCGGTTACTTTTTCTACCGGTGCGCCGTTAATGGAAATTTCCTTGAGGCCGCTGCGCCATTTGCAGACAATGGTTTCTTCCTGTCCGCTTTCCTTAAAAATACCTTCTATGCGGAAGCCTTCCCTGCCGGCCTGAATGCATTGCTGCTGCTGGTTGGTAAAATAGCTTTTGGTGTAGCAGAGGTAATAAACAGCATCCAGAAGGTTGGTTTTGCCGGTGCCGTTTGGTCCGGTAATACAGGTAATGGGAGCTTCCAGCACAAAGGCAGTATGCCCGTAATTGCGGTATTGTGTCAGGGCGATATGGTGGATGCTGCTCAAAAAAGTAGGCTTTTGGACCCGGCAAAGTTGCGCGTAGACGCTTCATAAAAACAACCGTATTTATGAAAAGGCGGCATCCTGCCGCAGATGCTTTAATTTCGCTGAAAATTTTTCGCGGTGCAAACACCTTTTGGAAAAGAGACTTATCTCTACTGGTATCAGATTATGCTGCTGCTGCGCAAGTTCGAAGAAAAGGCCGGGCAGCTATACGGCATGCAGAAGATTCGTGGCTTCTGCCATCTTTATAACGGTCAGGAAGCAGTAGCGGCCGGCGTGATGACGGCTATCCGTGATGATGACAACATGATTACGGCCTACCGCGATCATGGCCTGGCCATTGCCAAAGGGCTCACCCCCAATGAATGCATGGCCGAGCTGTATGGCAAGGCTACCGGCTGCAGTAAAGGCAAAGGCGGCTCCATGCACTTTTTCTCAAAAGAAAAAAGATTTTTTGGCGGTCACGGCATCGTGGGCGGCCAAATAGGCCTGGGTGCAGGTATTGCTTTTTCAGAAAAATATCATGATACCGACCGTGCTACCCTTTGCTTCTTTGGGGATGGCGCTGCGCGTCAGGGCATGCTGCACGAAGTGTTTAACATGGCTGTGCTGTGGCAATTGCCGGTAGTGTTTATTTGCGAAAACAACCACTACGCCATGGGCACCTCTGTAGAGCGCACCAGTAAAGTGCTGGATATCTTCCGGATGGCCGATGCATTTGATATGCCCGGCGACAGTGTGGACGGCATGAGCTGCGAAGCGGTGCATACGGCTATTGAACGAGCCGTTCGCCGCGCGCGTGAAAAGGGCGGGCCTACCTTCCTGGAAATCAAAACCTACCGCTATCGCGGCCACTCTATGAGCGACCCAGCGAAATACCGCAGCAAGGAAGAGTTGGAAGAATACCGGGAGAAAGACCCCATTGCGCAGGTGCTCAGTAAAATCAAGGAAAATAAATGGGCAACCGACGAGGAGCTGGAAGCCATTAATGAAAAAGTAAAGCACGAGGTGGACGAAGCGGTGAAATTTGCTGAAGAAAGCCCGTGGCCGGATGACAGCGAGGTGTTTAAGGATATTTATGTGGAAGACGATTATCCTTTTATCACCGATTAGCCCGCTACATAACATAATTGCATTAATTTCGCGACCTCAAAACAAACTCTCTCTCAAAAGCGCATCCTGAATGGCAACAACAGTCCGCAAAACACCCGGCGCCAACGCCGTCGCACAACGACAGGCAGCCTTGGCCGAAGCCGAAGAACGCAGCCGCATCGAACACCTTCAATTCTGGTACGAACAGAACTCTAAAAAAGTACTGGGCGTTATTATCGGCATAGGCCTTATTGTGCTGGCCATCGTTGGCTACCGATACATGATTAGTCAAAAGGAAGAAAAGGCCGCCACACGCGTGTTCTACGCCCAGCAATACTTTGCTCAGGATTCGCTGAACCTGGCCCTGAACGGCGACGGGCAGCATCCCGGATTTCTGCGCATCATCAAGGAATTTAAAGGCACCAAGACGGCTAACCTGGCGCATTATTATGCGGGTGTTGCTTACCTGAAAACCGGCGATTTTAAAAACGCTATCAAATACCTGGAAGATTTTGACGCGAAAGGCACGGCGCTGGCTACAGCCGCCAACGGCCTGCTGGGCGATGCATACATGGAAAGCGGCAACCTGAAAAAAGGTATTGAAGCTTACAAGCAAGCCACCGGCAATAAAGAAGATATGGTGCAAACACCGCTGTTCCTGATGCACCTGGGTCAGGCGTACGAGCTGAACAAGCAGCCCGAAGACGCCATCAATGCCTACAAGCGCATCCGTGATGAATATCCCCAAAGCATGCAGGCGCAGGACGCCGACCGCCTGCTGGCCATGCTGGGTGTGGTAGAATAAGCGCAACTGCTTTTCTCTTAAAAAAATAACCTTAAAAGCACGGTCTCGGCACCGTGCTTTTTCTTTGCAGTCCAATTCCCTTTCCTCATGGCCCATTCAGCGCACAGTCCTTCCCTGGCAGACACCACCATTCTTCAAAAGCTAAAAGAAGCCCGGCTGGGCATAGTCTATACGGAATGGAATGACGCCATTGTAGCCGAGCAACGTGCCGGCGTGGCGCGTATTGCAGCACAACACAAGGCCTCCATTGTAGCCGAAGCCGCCGTGCCCGGCTCTTTTGAATTGCCTTTTGGCGTACGGCAACTGTTGCGGCGTTTTAAAGGAAAAAAACACGAACGGCCGGAAGCCATCATTGCCCTCGGTGCGGTTATCCGTGGCGGCACACCGCATTTTGAATACGTTTGCCAGGCAGTAACCAACGGCATTTTACAACTGAACCTGACAGAAAAAGTGCCGGTTATTTTTGGCGTGCTTACTTTGGATACGATAGAACAGGCCTGGGAAAGGCTGGGCGGCAGCCATGGCCACAAAGGCGAAGAAGCAGCCCTTACCGCGCTGAAAATGATTGCTTTGTGCCGGGACGAAGGCTAAGGCCAAGGTTAAGGTCAAGGCCGAGGTCAAGGTTAAGGTCAAGGTTAAGGCCAAGGTCAAGGTCAAGGTCAAGGTTGTAGAGTGGGTGCTACTATATAAATAATATATACATTGAGTTACAGAGATTTTACAGAGATGCCGGTTTGGCAATCGGGATTAAAGGTGGTAAAATTGGTTTATGAGCTTACAACTTCACTTCCTAAAAGTGAAGATTATGCCTTGCGCGGGCAGCTACGGGATGCCGCTATGAGTATTACCGGCAATATCGCAGAAGCGTTTGGAAGAGAACATACGAAGGACAAACTGAATTTTTATTATTTCTCAAGAGGTAGCGCTTATGAAGTAGAAAGCCATCTTATTTGTGGATTGGAGGTTACCTGTTTTTCAAAAGAACAAACTGAAAGCATTCGTGTGTTGCTCCATGAGATAACCGGAGAATTGAACAAAATCATTAAAACACTTAAAAGCCGTTTGACCGGCTCTCAATCTCATTCTTAACCTTAGCCTCAACCTTAACCTTAACCTTAACCTTAACCTTAATCTTAACCTTGAATGCCTCACGTCCAACTATTCATTCCCTGCTTTGTAGACCAGCTATTTCCAAACACCGGCATGCACATGGCCGAAATTTTGGAAAAGGCAGGCTGCCAGGTAAACTATAATCCCAACCAAACCTGTTGCGGACAACCTGCTTTTAACGCGGGTTACTGGAAGGAAGCGGCAAAAGTGGCAGAAAAATTTCTGAACGATTTTCGTGAAGACAGTTATATCGTAACGCCCAGCGGCAGCTGTGCCGGTTTTGCCAGAAACCATTACGAGCGCATTCTGGAAGGCCAGGAATTTGAAGCGCCCATTGCGCAGCTAAAGAAAAACCTGTTTGAGCTTTCTGAATTTCTTGTGGATGTTTTGGGCATTACAGACTTAAATGCTTCCTTTCCCCACAAGGCCACGTACCATGATGCCTGTGGCGCGCTGCGCGAATGCGGCGTGAAAAAACAACCCCGGCAATTGCTGGAAAAAGTAGCCGGACTGGAACTCGTAGAGATGAAAGAAGCCGAAACCTGCTGCGGTTTCGGCGGCACCTTTGCGGTAAAGATGGAGCCTATTTCCATTGGCATGGCGCAAACCAAAGTGCAAAGCGCTTTAGATGCCGGCGCGGAATACATCATTTCTACGGACGTCAGCTGCCTGATGCACATTCAGGGTTATATAGACAAGCAGGCACTGCCACTGAAAACGGCGCATATCGCGGATGTGCTTGTGGGAAAGTAGGCCTGTGCCCTTGGTGTAAGCACGGCATATATTCCTGCCCGGATTTTCTTATTTCCTTAAATTGCAGGGATGACGTCATTGGTCAGGAAAACATTGTTTGCTGTTGCATTCACTCTGGGAACAGTTATTTTTCTTCCATCCCGGCTTCTCGCACAATCGCGCGTAGTGGCCACCATAGATGGTAAAGAGGTGGATACGGTTCTTATCGTAGATGCATCGCACAGGCCCAATACCAGGTTTGTGGAAAATATACCGCCCGACGGCGCCGGTAATACACTCCTCGTGATTGACGGCCATATCTATTGCTTTGATGCCGCAGGATATGCTGTCTATAACCAAATCCGCAACCAAATTAAGTCCAGCCGCTGGATTAAAGACCCTGATTCCAAGTCTGAAATTCAGAAGATTCTTATCGTGGAAACGAAGTAAGCGAATGACTTTATTACAACGGCAGTGCGAGGGCAGGGATGCGCCTTCCGATTGAATCGGAACAGGTTTTGCGTGAAAAAACTTACGCCATTCCCTGCGCCGCCAGCCATCCGCTGCACCAGGCCCACTGAAAATTAAAGCCGCCTGTAATGCCATCCACATCGCAGACTTCGCCCGCGAAAAAGAGGCCGGGCGCCAGCTTGCTTTCCATGGTGGTGTGATTGATTTCGGAAAGCGGAATGCCGCCGCAGGTTACAAACTCTTCTTTAAAAGTAGTCTTGCCGCTCATCGCAAACTCGTGCCGCGTAAGGGTTTGAATCAGTTTGTTTTGCGCCGCGCCGGATAGCTCGGCCCATTTGATTTGCTCAGAAATGCCGCAGCTTTCCAGCAGAAAATGCCAGAGCCTTTTGGGCAGTTCAAATTCATTACTGTGGTACACGGTTTTCCTGCCGCTTGTTTCCCGCAGCCGCTGAAACAGCTCGCGCAATGTTTCTTCTTTTTCCTGAACCCAGTTTACCAAAGCCGTAAACTGATAATTCCTTTCTGCCAGCTCGCGGGCGCCCCAGGCCGATGCCCGCAATACAGCCGGACCGCTGAGTCCCCAATGGGTAATCAGCAAGGGACCGCGGGTTTCTATTTTCGTACCGGTAATTTTCACGGTAGCATCCGGCACGCTCAGGCCCATCAGTTGCGTGATGGGATGCTTTGGTAGGTTAAACGTAAACAGGGAAGGCACCGGCGGTGAAATGCTGTGACCCAGCTTCATCAGCCAGTCAAACTGCAACGCTTTGGGAAAGCCGCCGGCAGCCACCAGCATTTTATCGCAGGGCAGGGGCGCGCCTTCGGCAAAATGAATTAAAAAACCGCTTTCTGTTTTTTCCAGACGCTGCACGTTTTTCTGATACCTGATTTCAACCTGATTCTTTTCCAGCTCGTTTAGCAAACAATCTATAATCGTCTGACTGTTGTCTGTGGTTGGGAACATCCGTCCGTCGTTTTCCGCTTTCAGCGTGACGCCGCGTTGCGCAAACCAGTCTATGGTCTGCTGCGCAGAGAAATGATGCAGCGATTTCCGGAGCGTTTTCTCGCCACGCGGATAATGCCGTGCAAACAGCGGAATGTCAAACAGGGCATGCGTTACATTGCAACGGCCGCCGCCGGAGACTTTTACCTTTTGCAGGGGCCTGCTGCCTTTCTCTAAAAGAATGACTTTACGGTCTTCAGAAAAAGGAATATTCGCCGCGGCAAAACAGCCTGCAGCGCCCGCGCCGATGATTACTATGGTGGTTGAGTGGTTGATAAGTTGATAGGTTCTGCGGTGTACTCAGGAACGCTGAGATGTCAAATGTCAAAAGGTTACTGCTGATTCAGTAATTATTACCTGATTGGTCTTAAAGCGAGCCTGAAAGACATTTCAGCTTATCAACGTTTCAACTTATGAACCTTATCCGTAACCTGCGCGTCCATCACGGCAATGGCCACCATGTTTACGATTTGACGCACGGTGCTGCCCAGTTGCAGTACATGCACGGGTTTGCGCAAACCCAGCAAAATAGGCCCTACTGCTTCCGCGCCGCCAACCGTTTGCAGCAGGTGATAAGCGATATTGCCCGCCGCGAGATTCGGGAAAATCAAAACGTTGGGACTGCCCTCGGTAAGTGGTGAAAAAGGATAGTTTTCCTGCAACACGTCTTTGTCAAAAGCCAGTCCGGCCTGTATCTCGCCATCAATCACCATGTCGGGGCGTTCCGCCTGCAGGCGCGCCACGGCGTTGCGCACTTTAATGGCTTCTTCGCTGTGGCTGCTTCCAAAGTTGGAGTAGGAAAGCAGGGCGATGCGCGGCTTTACATTGAACTGTTCCACCGCGTTGGCGGTAGTCAGGGTGATGTCTACCAGCTCGTCTTCCGTAGGGTTGAAATTGACCGTGGTATCACTGAAAAACAGCGGCCCTTTTTTCGTCAGCATCAGGTACATGCCGGCCACGCGTTTTTGACCTTCTTTCAGCCCAATGATTTCCAGCGCGGGCCGCAGGGTTTCCGGGTATTGGCGTGTCAGGCCGCTGATTAAAGCATCCGCCTCGCCGGTTTCCACCATCATGCAGCCAAAATAAACACGGTCGCGCATGGCTTTGCGGGCTTCATAAAGGTTGTAGCCGCGGCGCTTGCGTTTTTCAAAAAAGAGGCTGCCAAACTGATGGCGCTTTTCGCGCATTTCGGTACTGCGCGGATTAATTACCGGAACACCTTCCAGCGAAAGGTTGTTTTCTTCAATGATGCGGCGAATGTTTTCTTCATTACCCAGCAGGATGGGAATGGCAATGCCTTCGTCGCGCGCCATTTGGGCTGCTTTCAGGACTTTCAGGTTTTCGGCTTCGGCAAATACAACGCGCTTCGGATTTTGCTTTGCCTTGTTGATAACAAACCTCAAAATCAATTCATCGGCGCCCAGCCGCTGATACAATTCCTGCTCATAAGCATCCCAGTTGGCGATGGGCCTGCGCGCCACGCCGCTTTCCATAGCCGCTTTTGCCACCGCCATGCTGACGCTTACCAGCAGGCGCGGGTCAATGGGTTTGGGGATGATGTAGGAAGGGCCAAACTTCAGGCTCTTTTCGTTGTAAGCTACATTCACCATATCTGGCACCGGCTCTTTGGCCAGGGCGGCCAGGGCATATACCGCGGCCAGTTTCATTGCCTCATTAATAGCCGTGGCACGGCTGTCCAGCGCGCCGCGGAAGATGTAGGGAAAGCCCAGCACATTGTTTACCTGGTTGGGATAATCGCTGCGGCCGGTGGCCATAATAGCGTCGGGGCGGGCTGCCAGCGCCACGTCGTAAGCAATTTCCGGCGTTGGATTTGCCAGCGCGAAAATGACAGGTTTGGGCGCCATGGTTTGCAGCATTTCCGGTGTCAGCACATTGCCTTTACTGAGGCCAATGAACACATCGGCATCTTTTAAGGCTGCTTCCAGCGACTGGTCGGGCGCGTTTTGCGCAAACTCCTGCTTGCTGGCATCCAGGCCTTCGCGCCGCGTGGTAATGAGGCCTTTGCTGTCAAACATAAACATGTTTTCCACCTTTGCACCCAGGGCCAGGTAAATGCGGCAGCAGGAAATAGCCGAAGCGCCGGCGCCACTGATAACGAATTTTACTTCCTCAATCTTTTTACCCACCAGTTCCAGCGCATTCAAAAGCGCCGCGCCGCTGATGATGGCCGTGCCGTGCTGGTCGTCGTGCATCACCGGGATGTTCATTTCCGCTTTCAGCCGGCGTTCTATTTCAAAGCATTCCGGCGCTTTAATATCTTCCAGGTTGATGCCGCCAAAAGTGGGTTCCAGCGCTTTGACCACGCTCACGAAATGGTCCACTTCCGTGGCGTTTACTTCAATATCAAATACGTCAATGTCGGCGAAAATCTTAAAGAGCAGGCCTTTGCCTTCCATCACCGGCTTGCCGGCTTCCGGGCCGATGTTGCCCAGGCCCAGCACCGCGGTGCCGTTGCTGATAACGGCTACCAGGTTGCCTTTGGCCGTGTAGCGATAAACGTCTTCCGGGTTTTTTTCAATTTCCAGGCAGGGCTCGGCCACGCCGGGAGAGTAGGCCAGCGCGAGGTCGCGCTGGGTTTTGGTTTCTTTGGTGGGTATGACCTCTATTTTTCCGGGCCTTCCTTTTTCGTGGTATTCTAACGCGTCTTCTTTGCGGATAAGCTGAGCCATGGGAGCGAATTTACGGGAACGCCTGTTACCGGGCATTCGAAACGCTTGCAGGATACTTTGCCCATCAGCTATCCGTTCGCCAGATCTCCAGCCGGTCCTGATACAGCAGGTATAGCCGTTCCCGGCCCAATAAGGACTGAATTAAAGTGCCGTTTCCTGCAGGCAGGTTAATTCGTTGCTCTCTGAAATCATCCAGGTTATAGGCAACCAGATCCGTTCCCTGCCGGTACACCAGCTGCCGCCCGAAAACCTGGAAGGAGGTAAGGCCCAATAACGGCAAGGATTGCAGGTAGGTACCGTAATTATCAAAAACAAAAACGCCGCGGGTGCTGTCTGCCAGGTACAGCCGCCGATCGCGCAGGGTCATGAAATTTATTTCCGGTACAAAGCCCAGCACCTGCCGTAAATCGTTGCTGCCGCTGAGCGTTTCCCGGGCGCCGTTTTCGCTTATCTGAAACAGGCGCGCATCCAGGTAGTCATACACGTAAATATTGCCTTCGGGCGTAGCCGCAATTGCGCCGGGCATAAAAGAATGATATTGCCTGAGGTCCAGTTGCGACTTCAGCGCAAGCATCCGGTCCATCACCACAATCTTTTTCTGGTCGGGGTAAAAAAGTAAGATCCGTAATGGATTCTTTGGATCTATCTGCGAAATAACACCATTGAATAAGCTGCGGTAAAAAGCGGTGCTGTCGCCATCTATACTGAAACGGGTCAGGGAATTATCCTGCCGCAACAGGTACACATTACCCAAATCGTCTGTGGCTATCATGCGGCCTTCGGCGGGGATAACCCGCAGCAGGGTGCTGCCAGCAAAGGCTGCTGCAGGAATGCTTAGCAGCCAAAAGAGAAATAATACGGCTGTCCGGCGAATGGATAACATCAGTCTGTTAGTCAAACTTGTCAATATTTGGATGGCGGCATTGCTTCCAGTAAGCCAGAATAACGGCCAGCTCTTCTTTTAACCGGGTATAGTCGGAAGGTTTTTTAAAAAAGCCCTGTACGGTCATCCTGGTATAGGCTTCATTCACTTCTTCCTGACTGGCATTAGTGGAAAGAAATACAAATGGAATGCTTTTACGGCGCAGTTTTTCATCCTGGTCTACAGACAATTTAAAGTCAAGGCCGCTTTGCACAGGCAGGTTGATGTCGCTGAAAATAATAAAGGGCTGGTCTTCTGTGGTCAGTAAATACCGGTAGGCTTCCTCACAGGTTTTAAACCAGATCAAAGGATTGTGCACACCCAGCTCATTCAGGGCAGCCAAAAATAAATCATGGTCTTCCGGATCGTCTTCCAGCAACACTATGGGGCCTGATTTCATTAGGGGAAGGTAGGATTAAAACCAGGAAAGGAAAGCTGCGTGCCGGCAGGCGGGTTTGCTTTAACGGGCACATAGCCAAAAAAAGCCTGCCGGATGGCAGGCTTTTTCAGGAAACCGTTGGGTATTTATTTCCGGATTTCCAGTTCGTTGATGATGTTTTGGGCATTGCCCACTTTATCAATTACAAACAGAATAAAACGGACGTCTGTAGCGATGGTGCGTTTGTATTTCTGGTCAAAAGAAATATCGCCGCTCATGGCTTCCCAGTTGCCATCGAATGCAATGCCGATGTATTCACCGTTGCCATTAATCATGGGCGAGCCGGAGTTGCCGCCCGTAATGTCGTTGTTGGTGATAAAGCAGGCTACCAGGTTGCCGTCTGCATCGGCCCAGCGGCCGAAATCCTTATTGCGAAGCTTTGTTACAAAATCCAGCGGCAGGTCATATTCGTCATCGCCGGGAATGTATTTTTCCAGGATGCCTTCGTGCGTGGTGTAATAGCGGTAATGCACGGCATCGCGCGGGTCGTAGCCCAGCACCTGACCGTAGGTGAGGCGCATGGTGCTGTTGGCATCCGGATAAAACAGCTTTTCCTGATTGTAGGCCATCAGCGCGCCGATGTAACGCTTGTTGAGGGCCGTTTTTGCTTCCTGGAAAGCAATGGCTTTGGGCCTGAAATTCTCGTTGTAGTTGCGGACAAAAGAAATGGCGTAGGCAGCAGCAGGATCGTTGTTAATGGCTTCCAATGTGGGGTTTTGGATAAACGCATTGAAGCGGTTGCTGTCCAGCAAAAAGGTATTGGTAACCAGGAAATGCGCGTATTCGCGGAACATTTGTGCTGTGTCTTTGTTGCCGAATTTGGGAACAACTACCTTGCTGTAAATATCCGGTTGCTGACTGGCAGGGATATCCTGGTAATACATTCTGGCAGTAGCGGCCAGCAGTTCTTCTTCAGTAGCGGGGTCGTAGTTTTTCAGTACCGCATTACGCATTGCTACAAGGGCATTGGTGTACTTCTTAATGGTGTCTGCGGGCTTTTTCGCTTCCAGTGCCTTGGCCAGCGGCTCCAGCACAGAGGCAATTTTTGCCAGGCCGGGCGCACGGAAGGCTTCGCCGAAATAAACCAGGCTGCGTACAATAGGCCGGTAGTTTTCATAAATCTTGTCGTACTCGCTGCTTAAATCCTTTTCCGCTTTACGGTTTTTGGCAGCCCACTCGCTAAAGGCTTTTTCATTCTGGCGTTTTTGATCCAGCACTTTCAGGCGTTTCAGTTGCTCTGTTTGTCCCTGAAAATATTTCCAGTAATTGGCGGTGCTGGCATAATTGCTTGCCAGCATCAGGTTTACCGCTTCATCCTGATCCATGTGTTTTTTCATGATGGCCAGGCGCTCGCCACGGATGCGCACAATGCTGGGATTGTATTCGTTCAGGGAGACATCCACACCCTGGCTCACTTCATAGCGGTTGGTGCGGCCGGGGTAACCCATAATCATGGAAAAGTCGCCTTCTTTCAGTCCTTTGATAGAAACGGGCAGGTATTTCTTTGCCTTAAAAGGCACGTTGTCGGCGCTGTACGGCGCAGGTTCATTGTCTTTGCCGGCATACACGCGGAAGATGGAAATATCCACGGTGTGGCGCGGCCAGATCCAGTTATCGGTATCCCCGCCGAATTTACCCAGGCTTTCGGGGGGCGTGCCTACCAGGCGCACGTCTGTATAGCGTTTGGAAATTAAAACCAGGTATTGGTTGCCGGCAAAATATTCGCGCAGCTGCACCACCAGCTTGCCGCCGTCGCTGTAGCGGTCCTGCATGGTTTTTTGCAGATCTTCCAGCTTCTTATCCAGCTTATCGCCGCTCAGGCCTTTGGTAGCTTTCGCCACATCGGCGGTTACGTCTTCAATACGTTGCAGGAAAAGCGCCGTAATGCCGGGGGCGGGCAGTTCTTCTGCCATGCTTTTAGCCCAGAAGCCATTCATCAGGTAATTGGCGCCTACCTTGCTCAGGCCGGCAATAGCGTCGTAGCCGCAGTGGTGGTTGGTAAACAGGAGGCCATTGGGGCTCATGATTTCTCCGGTGCAACCGCCGCCGAACTGTACGATGGCATCTTTTAAAGAAGCCTGATTAATGGAATAAATGTCTTCCTTGGAAAGCTTTAGCCCCAGGCGAACCATTTCATCATAGTTCTTGCCGATAAGGCTGGGGATCCACATGCCTTCATCGGCACGCGCCGTAAGGGCAAAGAAAAACATGGCGCACAGCGCTGTAAATTTTCTCAACATGTTTGTAAAGAGGGATTGGTTTGATCTGCGGACAAAGTTACTGGCAGCGCACGACAAGCGCCTAACCCCTTTGGGGGGATTTGTTTCCGGCCATGTAAGGCGTTGGCTGCTTCTGGTTCTTTCCTAAAGCCCAAAGCGCCGGCAGGAAATAACTACCGACTGCGGCAAAATCTTTAATTTTGAACCTATGCCGCATTTTCGTTCGCTCGGACAAGTTCCGCATAAGCGCCACACGCAATTCCGCCAGCCCAATGGCAAGCTGTATGCGGAAGAACTCTTCAGCACCGAAGGGTTTTCCAACAATTATTCGCTGCTTTATCATATTCATCCGCCCACAGCCATTATCCGCACCGAAGAGCCGGTGGATGTGCGGCCCAAAGCAGCCAATGACAACATCCTGAAGCACCGCAGCTTTAAAGGCTTTGATGTGGCGCCGGAAAAAAAATACCTGGACAGCCGCAAGGTGCTGCTCTTCAACAACGACTGCGCCATCAGCGTAGCCGCGCCGCAGGAAAGCATGACAGGTCATGTGTTTTTCAAAAACGCGGATGCCGATGAAGTGATTTTCATCCATGAAGGCAGCGGCGTACTGCATTCACAATACGGCAAGCTTTCCTTCTCCTATGGCGATTACCTGGTAGTGCCGCGCGGCACCATTTACCAGATTCGCTTTGAAACCGAAAACAACCGGCTGCTTATTACCGAATCTTTTGGCCCCATCACCTTTCCGCGCCGCTACCTGACCAAATATGGTCAGCTGATGGAACACGCGCCTTTTTGCGAGCGCGACATCCGCGGTCCTGAATCGCTGGAAACAATAGACGAAACCGGCGAATTTCTGGTTCAGGTAAAAAAGAAAGGCATGCTCTATCCCATCTGGTACGGTTATCATCCGTTTGACGTGATTGGCTGGGATGGCTGCGAATATCCTTACGCTTTTTCCATTCACGACTTTGAACCCATTACCGGCCGCGTGCATCAGCCGCCGCCCATCCACCAGACCTTTGACGGCCGCAACTTCGTGATTTGCTCCTTTGTGCCCAGGTTGTATGATTACCACCCGCAAAGCATTCCCGCGCCGTATAACCACAGCAATATAGACAGCGACGAGGTGCTTTATTATGTGGACGGCGATTTCATGAGCCGCAAGCACGTAGAGCGGGGCATGTTTACCATTCACCCCGCCGGCATTCCGCACGGACCGCACCCCGGTACTGTAGAGAAAAGCATCGGGCAAAAGGAAACCAAAGAGCTGGCGGTGATGATTGATACGTTTAACCCCCTGCTGATGACTGATATTGCGGCAGGCGTGGAAGACAACCGGTATATCATTAGCTGGATAGAGTAGTACAAAAGTCCAAAGGACAAAATCCAAATTCAAAATTCAAGATTCCAAAATCCAGATTACAGATTCCAAATTCCAGTGATAAAGACATTGGGATTTGGGATTTTTCTTTTGGGTGGAAGGGAGCAAGGTTGCATGCGCCTTAATGGTTGGTAAATGGTCACAGCCGCCGCTGCGTAAAACGTAATTTTGCCACGCTTTTTCATGCGTTTTCTAAAAATATTTTTCCGGGTTATTACCTATGCCGTGGTCGTGCTGCTGCTCATCCTCGGCATGTTCGCCGTGTATGTGGTCAGTGTTTCCGATGCAAAACCGCCACAGGTGGCCGATACTTCTGCTTTTGCGCTGCAGGTAGCTGCGCCCGAAGGCAGCCTGCGCACCATTGGCGACAACTGGCTGCGCCAAAACCAATACGGCCTTTGGGAAATGTATGTTTCCGGAGCGCCCTTTGAGCGCGGGGTGAAAAATGGCAAGCTCAGCGCGGCGCTCATCACCGACCAGGAAGCGGCCTTTACCAAAGAAATCAAACGCATGGTGCCTTCGGAAGGGTATCTGAAATTCCTGAAATACATCGTGGGCTTTATGAACCGCGATTTACCGGCGCATGTGAATAAAGAATACCAGGAGGAAATCTACGGCATCAGCCATGCCGCGGCGGATTCCTTTAACTGGATTGGCAATAATTACGCCCGCATCCTGAACTACCACGCGGCGCACGACATTGGCCACGCGCTGCAAAACCTGATGCTGGTGGGCTGCACTTCCTTTGGGGCCTGGGGCAGCGAAACAGAAAATGGCGAAATGCTGCTGGGCCGCAATTTTGATTTCTGGGTGGGCGATGATTTTGCGACCAATAAAATCGTTGCCTTTTACCGGCCCGATAAAGGCATTCCTTTTGCCTTTGTTACCTGGGGCGGGTTCACCGGCGTGGTCAGCGGCATGAATGCCAAAGGCCTCACCGTAACCCTGAATGCTGCGCGCAGCGATATTCCTTTTGGCGCGGCAACGCCGGTGAGCCTGGTGGCGCGCGAAGTGCTCCAATACGCCGGCAATATTGAGGAAGCCGTTGCCATTTGTCACAAGCGCAAGATGTTTGTAAGCGAAAGCATTATGGTAGGCAGCGCCGCCGACCACAAAGCGGTGGTGATTGAAAAAACGCCCGATACTTTGGCCGTGTACGACCCGAAGCAAAGCGTGATTCAGTGTACCAATCACTACCAAAGCGATTTCTTTAAAAACAACAAACTCAATAAAGCGCAAATAGAGAACAGCGCTTCTGCATACCGGATGCAGCGGCTGCAGGAATTGCTGAGCCGCAATTACCCTTTAACGCCGCAAAAAATGGCTGCTATCCTGCGCGACCGCCGCGGGCTGCACGATGCCAATATTGGCAATGGTAACGAGAAGGCGGTAAACCAGCTTATTGCCCATCACTCCGTGATTTTTATGCCGGATTCGCTGAAAATGTGGGTCAGTACCTCGCCCTGGCAACTGGGCGCTTATGTTTGTTACGACCTCAGGAAAATCTTTGCGATGAAAGGTTTGCAGCACGATGAATCTGTTTCCAATGACCAGGAAAACATCCCGGCAGATACTTTTTTAAACACGCAGGAATACCAGGACTTTTTGAAATTCCGCCAGAATAAAATGGCGCTGTTACAGCATCAGCCGGTGGATACCGCGCTTACTGTTCGCAGCAATCCTTTTTTCTACGACGCCTACCGCATGGCGGGCGATTACTGCGTGGAACAAAAATGGTATCAGGCGGCGATTCCTTATTACCAACAGGCATTAAAACTGGAAGTGGCAACTGTGGAAGAAAGAAAAGCCATGGCAAAGAAGATAGCTTTGTGCCGGAAAAAGCTGAATGGCTGAAGCTTTCACGCAAAGCCGCAAAGAAGCGCAAAGCCATTTTTTAGATGATTGTTTTAAACAAAATGATTTCACACAACAGCCCCCTTCCCCTTGGGGGAAGAGTCGGGGATGGGGCTTTTCAGCAGGAGTTTGATGCCCTCAAAGCCTGCGTTCTGATTCCTACCTACAACAACGCGCAGACCCTGGCGGCGGTGCTGGAAGATGTGCTTCAGTTTACCTGCAATATCCTTGTCATCAACGATGGCAGTACCGACGAAACGAAAGAGATTTTAAAGCAATTCCCGCAAATCACCGTTGGCAGTTACACGCCCAACAAAGGCAAAGGGGTGGCCCTGCAAACCGGCATCTGGAAGGCAGCAAAGGAAGGTTACGAATACGCCATTGCCATGGACAGCGACGGGCAGCATTTTGCCAAAGACCTGCCTACTTTTTTAGCGCAAATCAAAGAAACGCCGGGCGCCCTCATCATCGGCGCGCGCAACATGAGCGGTGCAGAAAAGGCAGAAAATATTCCCGGAAAAAGCTCGTTTGGCAACCGCTTTTCCAACTTCTGGTTTTGGGTAAATACCGGCCACAACCAGCCGGATACGCAAAGCGGTTACCGCTGCTACCCGGTGCAAAAGCTGGCGGGTAAAAAGTGGTTTACCAAAAAATACGAGTGGGAAATTGAAAGCATCGTGCGCGCCTCGTGGAGCGGTATTCCCGTAGTGTCTGTGCCGGTGAGCGTGTATTATCCGCCGGCCGAGGAACGCATCTCGCACTTCCGGCCCTTCAAAGATTTCTTCCGCATTTCGGTGCTGAATACGGTGCTGGTTTTAATTGCCCTGCTTTGGATTAAACCAAGAGATTTTATCCGTCCGCTGGCAAAAAAAGAAGGCTGGAAAAAACTTTGGAAAAGCCTTTTCAGTCATCCCGAAGAAAGCAATCAGCGCAAGGCTGCGAGTGTGGGTTTTGGCGTATTTATGGGCATTGTGCCGGTCTGGGGTTTTCAGCTGGCCATTGGCATTCCTTCTGCCATTTTTATGCGGCTGAACAAAACGCTGTTTATCCTGGCGGCGCATATTTCCGTATTTCCTATTACGCCATTTTGGTGGCTGGCCAGCCTGGCAACCGGTAAATTGTTGCTCGGCCACGACGACTGGCTTTTGGATTGGCATGGCATTACGCTGGAGCGTGTGTTGCAGGAAGGTGTGGCTTTCTTTTTAGGTGGTGCGGTGCTGGCGGTGGTGATGGGCGCGCTGGCCTATGCCCTTACCTGGGTGTGTTTGTATTTGCGCCGGGGAAAGCGGTAGGGATTTAGCGGTCAGAGACCGCTATCCAATGTGGCCCGGTCGGAGACCGGGCCGAACGATTCTTTACATCCTGCTTTGCTCTGCTTCTATGCCGGTTTCTTTTTGTTGTGCTTCCCGGTTGCTTTTGCCGCCCATTTTAAAGTTTACTGCCAGGCGCAGGCTTTGCTGGTCAAAATAACTGCTCATGGTTTGCCCGGTAATCAGGTTGCGCGAACGGCCGCCGGTGGTCCGGAAAAGGTCGGTGGCGGAAACGCTCAGCACCAGCCGCTTATCCAGCAACAGCGCTTTAAAGCCGGTATCCACGCTGCCGGTAGGTTCCACTTCGGATACTTCCCATTGATAACGGCCCACCAGATAAGCGTTTACTTCGGTGAGCAGCGTACCTTTTTTGTTCAGCGAAATGGCATTGTTGGCCGAGATAAAATAAGACGGCAAAGTGAGATTGCGGCCATCGCCAAATTGTTCATAAGGCCTTACCTGATTCAAATTTCCGAAAAGCTGCGCCTGTAATTCCCAGAAATGAAAAGGCTGGAAAGCGGCCACAATACCCAGTCCTGCTGCCTGATTATCGCTGTAATTCTCGTGCCGGATGTAGGTGCTTTGCGTGGTGGAATCAGCGCCAAACACCAGCCCGAAATGGTTTTCTTCATACTGGTAATAACCCTGGAAAGTATATTTTCCGTTCAGGGTGTAAGCCAGGGAAGCCTCGTGGCTGAAAGCAGGTTGCAGGAAAGGATTGCCTTCGGCATAGGAAGTAGGGGAAAAGTAAAGCCGGAAAGGGTCCAGGTCGCTATAGCCCGGCCGCAGAATCCGTCTGCTGTACGTCAGGGCCCAGACGCTGTTTTCTTTGGGCTGGTAGCTGGCCATCAGCGTCGGGAAAAAGTTGAGGTAGCTATGGGTATTTGCCTGGGTAAGCGCCTGCGAAATGCCTTTTGTTTCGGTGGCTTCCATACGCAAACCGGCCTGCAGGCTGAATTTGCCGAGGTCTTTTTGCGCATTTACATACAGCGCGCCTACGTTTTCGGTGTAATCAAAAGCATTGGAAACGCCCGGGTCTTCCACATAAACGCCCGAGTTTCTGGTATAAAACCGGTTTTCGCTGCTTTGTGAAATATGGCTGATTTTTCCGCCCAGGGAAAGCCTGGTCCAAGGGTAGGGCAGTGTTACATCTGCCTGCGCGGTGGTGATGTCTATCCGGTTTTGACTGGTTGCCTTGTTGGCTACCAGAAAGCCGGTTGGCGCCTGGAATAAACCATAAAAATTTTCAGAACTGGTCGGCCTGTTGCGGTTGCTGCCATACCACAGCCGGTTGGCTGTGATGCTTAACTTTTTCCCGCTTGTATCTATGGCCCAGTCATAGCCCAGATTCAACAGATGCGTGTGCTGTTCCTGCTCCGATGTGCCGCTGGTAAAAAGGGTGGAATCAACAAGGCCTGTACTTCTTTGAATAACCGCCGTGTAGTTTGCCACCCGGTCCTGGCGCTGATATTTGCTGCCGGTATAGTTCAGGCTCAAAGTGCCTGAGGCATGAAGCTGGTAATCCGCGCCGGCGGAGAGCTGCCCGTTCTGAACGCTCTTTTGATAAGGGTCCGTCAACCGGTATTCCTGTTCCGGAAAATTCGTATTCAGCCGCTCTACCTGGTTTTTGGCGCCACTGCTCAAATTAAGGTTCGTGTAGGTAGAGAGTTTATTTTTATGATAATTAATGGCGCCGCCTGCGGTTGCTGTTCCATAAAAAGCCTGCTGGTAACCGGCATTGGCCAGTCCGCTGAGGCCAACTTTCCGGTTCTTTTTCAAGACCACATTAATCAGTCCGGAAGTGCCTGCCGCTTCATACTGCGAAGGCGGGGCCGTGATGATTTCCACCTGCTGCACGTTTTCCGCAGGAATCCCTTCCAGGTAAGCAAAAAGGTCTTCGCCGCTGAGCTGTAAAAGCTTGCCGTTCAGGAGCACGTTTACGCTGCCTTTGCCGGCGAGGTTAATGGTATTGTACTGCCGGTTTACCAGCACGCCGGGCGCTTTTCCAATGGCTTCCAGCGCCGTGCCGCCGGCAGCGGTAATGCTGTTGGCTACATTAAAAATCAGGCGGTCCACTTTCTTTTCAAACAAGGGTTTTTTACTGCTCACCGTGACGCCTTCCAGGGAATTGCTGGCAGGAAGCAATACAAAATCAAGCTGCTGATTTTTTGTTGTTGTATCCGTCAGAAGGCGCGACTGACTGGCAAAGCCGGCAGCGGACACAACAATGTTTGTGTTATAAAGCGTGTTCGCATCCAGCCGGTAGGCGCCGGTACTGTCTGTAAATCCAGTCTTTAAAAGCGCCCTGCTTTCCTGCAGTTGCAGCAAGACTTGGGCATTGTTCAATGGTTGGCCTTCCTGATTGGTAACCGTGCCGTGTATATCAAACTGCGCCCTGGCGGTAAGGGCTGTTAGCAGCAGGGCTGCAACGATTAGCGAAACAAGCTTGCCTGTCATAAGAAAAGTTTTTAGGCCGGTGGAAAGACAGGCAATCTCAGGAAAAGTAGCGGTGAGATTCTGTTAAAAGCGGAGCATGTAAAAGCAGTTTATAACTGGAATACAAAAAAGCGGGTCCCAACAGGAACCCGCTTGCTTATGAAAAACTGTATTGCTTATCCCAGATAAGTCTTCAGCGCGCTGCTGTACTTTGCTTTTTGCAGGCGCTTGATGGCGCGTTCTTTAATCTGACGGATGCGCTCTTTGGTAAGGTCGTATTTCTCGCCGATTTCTTCAACGGTGGGGCCGCCATCGCCTTCCAGGCCGTAGTAGGCAGAAAGAATTTCAGCTTCCCGCATGCTCAGCGAACCCAGGATGCGCTTGATTTCATTGCGCAGCGAATCTTTCATTACGTCGTCGTCCGTATCGTTGCTGCCTTCCAGCAAATCGCCCATGTTCACATCTTCCGCTTCGTGTACCGGCGCATCCAGACTGGTATGCCGGCTGTTGCTGGTAAAAATGTTGTGGATTTCGGTTTCGCTCATGTCCAGGATTTCGGCCAGCTCTTCGGTGCTGGGCTCGCGCTCGTGTTCCTGCTCAAAAGCGATAAATGCTTTATTGGCCTTGTTGTAGGTGCCAATTTTGTTTTGCGGCAGGCGCACCAGGCGGCCCTGTTCTGCCAAAGCCTGAAGGATGCTCTGGCGAATCCACCAAACGGCGTAGGAAATGAATTTAAAGCCCTTGGTTTCGTCAAAGCGCTGCGCGGCTTTGATCAGGCCCAGGTTGCCTTCATTAATGAGATCGGAAAGGGAGAGGCCCTGGTGTTGGTATTGTTTGGCCACACTCACCACAAAACGTAAGTTTGCTTTTACAAGACGCTCCAGCGCAATCTGGTCGCCCATGTGAATTTTTTGTGCCAGCTCTGTTTCCATCTCTGGCGTAATCATGGAAATCTTTGAGATTTCCTGTAAATACTTTTCAACTGCTTGCGAATCCCGGTTGGTAATCTGGGTTGCAATTTTGAGTTGCCGCATATTGGTTCTTCCTCCTTATTTAAATAAAAACTGGTAAAGTTAAGTGTTTTCCATCGCATAGACAAAGCAGGGCTCTGAAATGGTTGGTTAAGCAGCCCTTAAATTGATTGCCGATGTGCCTTTTAGAAGCAAAATTTATACCATAAGGCAGTAAATACGGCCATTCTGGCACTTGCTGTTGTGTGAAAAATATTTTGTATCGCAGCCCTTCCTGCTGCAAATGCTTTTCGTTCTACTTTTGCGGGCCAAATCTTTGTCATGGAAAAGGACCTGTATCAACATCCCGATTATTACCAGCTGGACGAACTCTTGACCGATGAGCAGAAAATCATCCGCGACGCGGTACGCAGCTTTGTCAAAAAAGAAATTTCGCCCATTATAGAGGACTATGCGCAACGCGCTGCCTTCCCCAGCCAAATCATTAAAGGCCTGGGCGAGCTGGGTTGCTTCGGTCCTTTTGTGCCGGAAGAATACGGTGGTGCAGGCCTCGATTACATGACTTACGGCATTATGATGCAGGAACTGGAGCGCGGCGACAGCGGCATTCGTTCTACGGCTTCTGTGCAGGGCTCGCTGGTGATGTTCCCGATTTACCAGTTTGGCAGCGAAGCGCAAAAGAAAAAATATTTGCCCAAGCTGGCCACGGGCGAATGGATGGGCTGCTTTGGCCTTACCGAGCCCAACCACGGCAGCAATCCTGCCGGCATGGAAACCCGTTTTACGGACGCCGGCGACCATGTGGTATTAAACGGCGCCAAGATGTGGATTTCCAACGCGCCCTTTGCACAGATTGCTGTGGTTTGGGCCAAGAACGAAGCCGGCGACGTGCAGGGTTTGATTGTAGAGCGCGGCATGGAAGGTTTTTCCACCCCGGAAACCCACGGCAAATGGAGCCTGCGCGCTTCAGCTACCGGCGAGCTGGTATTCGACAATGTAAAAGTGCCTAAAGAAAACATCCTGCCCGGCGTCAAAGGCCTGAAGGGCCCGCTGAGCTGCCTGAGCAGTGCCCGTTTCGGCATTGCCTGGGGCGCGCTGGGCTGCGCGATGGACGCTTACGATACAGCGCTGCGCTATTCCCAGCAACGCGAACAGTTTGGCCGGCCAATTGGCGGCTTCCAGCTGCAGCAAAAGAAGCTGGCCGAGATGATTACCGAAATCACCAAAGGCCAACTGCTGGTTTGGCGCCTGGCGCAGCTGCGCAACGAAGGCCGCGCCACACCGGCACAAATCTCCATGGCCAAGCGCAACAGCTGCGAGGTGGCGCTGAACATCTGCCGCGATGCGCGCCAGATGCTGGGCGGCATGGGCATCACCGGCGAGTACCCTATTATGCGCCACATGATGAACCTGGAAAGCGTGGTGACCTACGAAGGCACGCACGACATTCACCTGCTCATTACCGGCATGGACATAACCGGCTTCAACGCTTTTAAATAGACCGCTCGCGGGTGGCATAGCCCCTCTCCAATGGACTCGGGCCTGCCGCCCGTGTTTACAGGCACCTGATAAGCATGAAAACCCTTTTCAACGAGCAGCAGCTTTCCATTACGCTCATGCGGCTGGCGCACCAGTTGCGTGAGCGCCACCTGGATTTTTCCAACACGGCCATCATCGGCATTCAGCCGCGCGGTGTGTGGCTGAGCAACCGGCTGGTAGCGCTGCTAAAAGAAATTACGGGACAAGATAATTTCCGCTACGGTGTGCTGGATATTACTTTTTACCGCGACGACACCCGGCAGGGTGGCCTTCATGTACCGGCGGAAACAGACATTCGCTTTGGCATAGAAGGCCTGGACGTAGTGCTGGTAGACGACGTGCTGCATACCGGCCGCACCATCCGCTCGGCTATGGATGCGCTGCTTGATTTTGGCCGACCGGCTAAAGTAGAATTGCTGACCCTCATTGACCGTCACTTCAGCCGTGAAGTGCCCATTCAGCCCGACTATGTGGGGCAGACCATCGACACGATTATTTCCCAGAAAGTAATTGTGCGCTGGCAGGAAAATGAACAAAAAGATGAAGTGGTACTGGTAGATTAAAATGACAATGGCAACCCGAAATATGCTTTCCGTAAAACACCTGCTTGGCATTAAGGAATTACCCGCAGAAGACATCCACAAGATTTTTCAGACAGCGGATAATTTCAAGCAGGTATTGAACCGGCCGATTAAAAAAGTGCCCGCCCTGCGCGATACCACCATTGCCAATGTCTTTTTTGAAAACTCTACCCGTACCCGTATTTCCTTTGAGCTGGCGCAAAAACGCCTGAGCGCCGATGTGGTAAACTTTGCTGCATCCAGCTCTTCGGTTTCCAAAGGGGAAACGCTGATTGATACGGTGAATAACATCCTGGCCATGAAGGTGGACATGGTGGTGATGCGCCACAGTGCGAGCGGCGCGCCCTGGTTTCTGGCCCGCCACATAGACGCCAGCATTATTAATGCCGGAGACGGCACCAACGAGCATCCCACGCAGGCCCTGTTAGACGCTTATTCCATCCGCGAGAAGCTGGGTGAGATAAAGGGAAAAAGGGTGGTGCTGATTGGCGATATCGTGCACAGCCGCGTGGCCCTGAGCAATATTCTATGCCTGCAGAAATTAGGCGCTGAAGTGGCTGTTTGTGGTCCGCTGACACTGATTCCCAAATACATTGAAAGCCTGGGTGCCAAAGTCTTTAAAGATGTGCGCCAGGCGCTGGCCTGGTGCGATGTAGCCAACGTGCTGCGCATTCAGCTGGAGCGGCAGCACAAACCGCTTTTTTCCACGCTGCGCGAATACGCACTTTATTACGGCGTCAATAAAAGCATGCTGGAAAGCCTGCAAAAAGAAATTGTCATCATGCACCCCGGGCCTATTAACCGTGGCGTGGAACTTAGCTCTGATGCGGCAGACAGCGGGCAAAGCATTATCCTGGACCAGGTGGAAAATGGTGTGGCTATCCGGATGGCGGTGACCTACCTGCTGAGTGGCAAGGCGGAAGAGATGATGAGCGGAGGTTAAGGTTAAGGTTAAGGTTAAGGTTAAGGTTAAGGTTAAGGTTAAGGTTAAGGTTAAGGTTAAGGTTAAGGTTGAGTAGTGGGGGTGACCGGCCGTTTTTTCAGCGTATGCTATTGCTTTATAGCAGTGGCTGGCTGAAAGGCTGCCGGATGCAAGCGGAAAGCCCGCAGCCGCCAAGGCAAGGCTTGAAGCGGGCAGCCGGTACCGGCGCTGCCCTGAGCGATACCGCGCCACAGCCCCAATTAAAAAAATCCACGGCAACGCTGCTTATGAAGTTTCCACCGCCTGTTGGGCTGCAACTTAAAACCAACCTAACTTTGCCCGATGGCTTCAACCTGGTTTAGAAGAATTAAAAAAGGCATTACCACCAGCACTACGGAGAAGAAAGAAGTGCCCGAAGGCCTCTGGCTAAAATGCCCGGAATGCAAGACAACCACCACTGCTAAAGAAATACGCGAGAACAGCTACGTTTGTCCCAAATGCAGCTATCATCACCGCATCAACGCGCAGGAATATTTTGATATTCTTTTTGATAATGGCGAATTTGAGGAGTTGTTTGAAAACATCCAACCCATAGACAAGCTGGAGTTTGTAGATGTAAAGCCCTACAACAAACGTATTGCCGATGCGCAACGCACCACCGGTCTGAAGGATGCCATGACGGTAGGCGTAGGCAAGGTGGAAGGTCAAAACCTGGTAGTGGCCTGCATGAACTTTAATTTCATCGGCGGCTCTATGGGCTCGGTAATGGGCGAAAAAATAGCCCGCGGCATTGACTATGCCATTGCGCATAAAATGCCGTTCCTGATTATTTCCAAAAGCGGCGGCGCCCGCATGATGGAAAGCGCTTTCTCGCTGATGCAGATGGCCAAAACATCCGCCAAGCTCACGCAGCTGGCCAAAGCCGGCCTGCCTTATATTTCGCTCTGCACCGACCCCACTACGGGCGGCGTAACGGCCAGCTTTGCCATGCTGGGAGATATTAATATTGCCGAGCCCAGGGCGCTTATTGGTTTTGCCGGTCCACGGGTCATTAAGGAAACCATTCGCAAGGATTTGCCTGCCGGTTTTCAGCGCTCTGAATTTTTACTGGAACATGGCTTTCTTGATTTTATTGTAGACCGCCGCGCGCTGCACCAACAACTGGCCACGGTACTGGAATGGTTTTGCAAGCAGGCTGCCACACCTGCCAACCCTGCCGCATGAGCCTGACCAACGTCTATATCAGAAACAAGCCGGCTACTTTTGAGTTTGCCATCGAAGACCGACTGACCGCCGGCATTGTACTTACCGGCTCTGAAATAAAATCGGTGCGCAACAGCCGTGTGAGCTTTAATGATGCCTATTGCTTTTTTCAGGACGGGGAACTCTGGCTGCGCAGCCTGCACATTGCCGAATACGCTAATGCGGGCTATGCAAGCCATGAACCCACACGCGAGCGCAAGCTGCTGCTTAATAAAAAGGAATTGAAAAAGTGGCAGACCAAGATGAAGGAAAAAGGCCTGACCATTGTGCCGCTTGCCATGTTTTTAAATAAAGACGGCTGGGCCAAAGTGGAAATAGGCCTGGGCCGCGGCAAAAAGCTCCACGACAAACGCGAAACGATTAAAAACCGGGATATGGACCGGGAGCTGAAAAGGTATATAAAATAAATAAAGGGCCGCGTCAGCGGCCCTTTGCTATTTCCAGCAATTGCTCATGCAGCTTTAATACCTGTGGCAGCACGGCTGTTGCATCGTCATTGACAATCACAAAATCGCAGCGTTTCATTTTTTCTGCTTCCGGCAGCTGACGCGCCATACGGGCGCGCACTTCGGCTTCGGTTAAATTACTGCGTTTCATGGCGCGGGAAAGCCGCAGTTGCTCCGGCGCCCATACACCCACCATTACATCTATGGTCGTGTGGCTGTTGCTTTCAAAGAAGATAGCAGCTTCTTTAATGGCGTAAGGCGTGGTTTGTGCCTCAAACCATTGCTGTCCCAATGCAATGGCAGCCGGATGGACCAGCGCATTTAGCTGCGCCAATCGCTCCGGCTGCGAAAAAGTCTGTTGCGCCAGGAAGGCGCGGTTTAACTGGTTGTTGCTGTAAGCGGATGGACCGAACAGTTCTTTGATGGCGGTAATCAGCGCAGCATCGTGTTCCATCAGCCAGCGGGCGGTTTCATCAGCCTGGCTTACCGGTACGCCCAGCACACGAAAAACCTCGCATACCAGGCTCTTGCCCGAGCCAATGCCACCTGTAACACCTACCCGCAACATAGGGCGCTACTTTATTTGGTAACAGCGGTGGCAGCAGTGCCTTCTGTTTTCTTGCGGTAGGCAGCGGTCAGCTCCATGCTTACGGCGCTGCGCTCTACGGTGATAAACATGCCGCGGGAAATTTCCAGCTGGATGGTGCCGTCGTCGTTTACACGGGTAATACGGCCATGGATGCCGGAGGTGGTAATTACTTTTTCGCCTTCACCAATGGTTTCGGCAAATTTCTTTTGCTCTTTGGCGCGTTTGGCCTGCGGGCGAATCATAAAGAAGTACATGACAGCTATCATGCCTACCATCAGGAAGACACTCATCATGGGATTGCCCTGAGGTTGGGCGGCCTGCAGCAGCAGGCTGGTAATTGGCGTATGCATAATCGTTGGTTGTTGTTTTTTTATTGAGGGGCTACTTCGGCAATGATAAAAAGGTGCTGTTTCCCCCTCGTTGCGTTGGAAGTAACGGTAATGGTTTTTTCCTGATGACCCGGCTTGCCGGCGCTGTTGAACCGCACGGTAAGGCTGCTTTCGCCGCCCGGCGGTACCGGCTCGCGCGGGATGCTCATAACGGTGCAGCCGCAGGAGGCTTCCGCGCTGCTAATCACCAGGGGCGATTTGCCTTCGTTGCGCAGCTTAAAATCGTAGCTAACATTTTCGCCTTCTTTCATCTGCCCGAAATGGTGCACCGTATCGGCAAACACCAGCACCGGCATCTGATCCAGCAGGGTGGTATCGGTTCCCTGCGCCGAGTAAGGGTTTTTTATCAGCGTGGTGGGCAGCTGATTGGGATCTTTTTCTTCCTGCTGCTTACAGGCGCCCAGTGCCAGGCAGGCCATAGCTGCTACAAACAAATGCTTTCTCATTTCTTAAAACGCTCCTGTTTGTTGATTTGATTGTTCCGTACCAGGTCTTTCAGCACATTATCCAGCACGCCGTTTACAAAATGGCCGCTTTGCTCGGTGCTGTAGTCCTTGGCAATGTCAATATATTCGTTGATGGTAACCTTGGTGGGGATGGTAGGGAAGTAAAGCAGTTCGCATACGCCCATGCGCAGCAAAATCAAATCGATGAGCGCCACGCGTTCCGCATCCCAGTTGGCCAGGCGGGGAGAAATAAGCTGCTGCAGCTGTGCTTCTTTTTCAAGACAGGTATCCAGCAGTTCGTAGGCATACTGGCGTTTTTCGGCAGACAGCAGGTTCAGGAAGTTTACTTTTTTAGGCTGCTTAAAGTAATTGTCCATAAGCATCTGGATCATCATCTGATCATCTTCCCAGCCCGGCAGTTCTTCGGTAAAAAGCTCCTGCACTTTTTCGTTGGCAAGAATTAATTGTTCCCAGATAAAACGCAGGATGTTTTTTTCGCTGGTTTTATCCCGGCTTTCCAGGGCAATGTAAGCTGCATATTCAGGTGTCTTCACCAGCTCCTGATAGAGCTTGCGCACCCAGTCTTCCTGCACATAATTTTCCAGGCTGCCCTGTTCTACCGCTGCCTTAAAACTTTCGTTTTCCAGCACAGACCATAAAAACTCGTTGCCGGCAATCTTGGTGTTTACCATCAGGTCTTCTGAGGTCGGCATCCATTTGCCACGGCGCTGCGCGGCATCCTGCTCGGCATACTGGGCGGTGCGCAGCACATAAAGAATGGAAACGGTAAACAATTCCATGGACCGGTGCAGCTTATCTTCCAGCAAACGGTGCCGTGTTTTCACATTATCGCGCTCATCTTCCTGCGCGGAAAGCGCATAGAGCGTCTGCATCACTTTTACACGGATATTTCTTCTGCTGATCATGGGGGTAACAACTGCCGGCTGCAAAGAACTTTTGCGAAGCGGGCGCAAAGATAAAGCCTGCTGCCCGGACGGCGCAGGCTTTTATGATAAATGGAAGGATTGAAAGAATGGGACGCCTGTGTAGCCCGCAGGCCTGCTACAAAAATATTAATCTGAAATTTATAAATACGGCTAGCTCTTTACATGCACGTCCACCGTTACGTTCATGCCGGGGCGCAGCTTTTGCAGGTTGGGGTTTTTGGTATTGGTAAATTCAATGCGTACCGGTACGCGCTGCACCACCTTTACAAAGTTGCCCGAAGCATTGTCTGCCGGCAAAACAGAAAACCTTGCGCTTGTGGCAGGCGCGAAGGAAGCTACTTTGGCTTCGAAAGCAACACCGGGCACGGCATCCACATGCACGGTTACCGGCTGGCCAACCTGCATTTTACTTAACTGTGTTTCTTTAAAGTTGGCTGTTACCCAGATTTCTCCGTCAGAAACAATGGAAAAAAGTGACTGGCCCGGCTGCACAAACTGGCCGGCGCGCACGGGCACCTTGCTGATAAACCCGCCTGCCGGGGCCGTAATAACGGTGTAGGAAAGGTTCAGCTTTGCATTTTCTACCTCCACCTCGTGCTGCCGGATGCTGGCATTAGCTACCGACACCTGCCGGTTGGTGACGGATGTTTGCGAGGAGGCAGCGCCAGACTGGCGGGCGGCGGCGTTGCGTTGCTGCTGCAGTACCTGCAACTGGCGCTCGGCGGTTTCTTTGGCAGCCAGCGCCTGCTCGTATTGCTGCTGGGTAATACTATGGTCTTTTACCAGATTGGCGTAGCGGTTGTAATCTTGGGTGGCACGCCAGACGTTTACTTTGGCCGCTTCGATTTGCGCATCAATAGTGGCTACATTGGCGCCGGTGGCCGATGCGCTTGCCTGGGAGGCAGTGGTGGTGGCTTCGGCAACGCCCAGACTGCTGCGTGCCGCCTGCAGGGCTGCTTCGGCCTGTTCCAGCCGAAGCCGTAAATCCCGGTCGTCCAGAATCAGAAGGGTATCGCCTGCATTTACCTGCTGGTTGTCGTGCACGCGTACTTCTGAAATGTAACCACCCACCCGTGGAATTACGGGGTTGATGTTGCCGTCTATTTGCGCGTCGTCTGTTTCTTCGTGTCTTTGGCCGTGCAGCCAGGCACGTACGCCAAAAATGGTACCTAGTAACGCAACTACGATAAACACAAGCAGAAACTTCTTGTTTATCTTACGTTTTGGTTCAGACATAGGTTCGTTTGTTTGCTGTGCTTCCATACGGGTGCTTTCGACTGTTTATTTAGTATCTTGATTTTGTGAGATGCCTGCCGCGTGCAGCAGGTTGTAATAAGCGGCCACCGCATCGGCTTTGGCGGCGGAATAATTCAGCTGCGCCTGCAGGCGGGCCACATCGGCATCCAGCAGCTCGGTGGTGGTGGCCAGGCTGTTTTCAAACTTATTATGCACGATGCGGAAATTTTCATCTGCCTGTTCTACGGCCTTGGCATATACGTTGATCCGGTTGCTGCTTAGCTGGTACTGCTCATAAGCCTGATTAATTTGCAGCCGTACAGCGTCTGTAAGCTGCTCTTTCCTCACTTGCAGTTCTTCTGCCCGCAGCCGTGCGGTTCGTACCTGTGTGCCGGCCTTCCAGAAGGCAGAAGGACTATAGCTGAGGCCCAGGCCGGCATTCATGGCGTTGCTGATGGTAATAAAATTGGGTACATAAGCATACGTATAACCGCCGGTAAGCGCCAGGGAAGGGAAATAAGCGCCTTTTGCTGCTTTAATGCTGCTGTTAGCCGCTTTGCTGCGCCAGTCAAGTGCTGCTAACTCGCTACGGTGCTGAAAGGCCAGGTCTTCCCAGGCCATTGCATTTTTGTCGGCGAACGTCAGCGACTGGGAGATAAATGCAGTATCTGTTTCCAGCATTGTATTGGCAGGCAAGCCCAGCATCAGGCTCATATTCAGCCGTGCGAGGCGTAAATTATTTTGGGCGTCCAGCAGGGTCAGTTCAATGTTGGACTGTTGTAGCTCTGCTTTTAAAAGGTCGTTTCTGGCCAGCAGGCCGTTGGCTTCCAGGTTGCTTAAATCCCTGACGCGCTGCCGGGCGCTTTCCAGGTTTTCCGTAACCATGTGGGTAGCCTGCTGGGCTTTGTACAGGTTTATGAATGCGCCCACAGTATTCTGAACCACATCTTCCCGGTCTTTTGCGGCATCCAGCTCGCTTGCTTTCAGCAGGTACTTGGCGCTTTCAATGCCATAGCTGATGCGCAGGCCGGAAAAGATGGGCAGCGAAACACTGGCAGTGCCATAGGTGGCCTGGTTGATGTCTGGCGCGGTAGCCGGCGTGGTGCCGGATTCATTATTATTTGAATTGCTTTCCGGCAGCTTTACCTTTAAATCCACCGTAGCATGAGACATCCTGAGGTAGGCGCCGCTCAGGTTTACATCCGGCAGGCGGCGGTCCTGCGCTTCCTTCAGCTGGTTTTGGGCGCCGGCTATGGCCAGCTGGCTCAGGCGTAATTGCTTGTTGTTTTGCAGGCTCAGGTCTATGGCTTCCTGAAGGCTGATGACCCTGGTTTGGGCCTTGCTTTCCGCGGAAAGCAGCAGGGTAGCCAAAAGGCAGCCGAGGTAAAACAAAATAGGTTTAGGATTCATGCTGCAAAAGAACTTTGAGGAGATTTTTAAAATGAAGTCGCAGTTTTTTCTGGATGAATTTCAAAACAGCTTCCGGGCTGTCTTCAGAAAGATTATAAGCCTGCCTAATAAAACCCTGCCGGGTCATGACCTGATTGGTAGTGCCGTTCAGGGTCATAAACATCATGACCGGGTCTATGTTTTTCCGGAATAAACCTTTGCGTACGCCGGCATCAATAATTTTTTTTATGAGGGCAAAATTTTCCCGTTTGGCGGCCAGGATCATCGGGCTGGTTTGCTCTTGTTTATGGATCCACGCTTCGTGGGCCATGATGCGGTGAAAGCGCTGATTGGTAATAAACTGGCGGATATAGAGATCCGCCACCATCAGCAGCTTATCCAGCTCGTTTACTTCTTCCTGCTGGCTTATTTCTTCCAGGCTTAGCCGCAGGGCACTGATGCGGCAGGCCACCAGCGCTTCCATCATTTTTTCCTTGCTGCCAAAATAATAGGAAATCATGGCCACATTAACGCCTGCTGCTTTGGCTACCGCGCGCACCGAAGTGGCATCGTAACCTTTTTCCGCAATCAGCGCTTCCGCAACATCCAGAATCAGCCTGGCTTTATCTGAGAGATGCGATACGGGTTGCATTTTCACGGCGCGAAATTAAACAATTGTTTGAAGGTAATCAAACGCTTGTTTAAAAAATTATGCCGCCTTTAATGGGGAAAGTTTTTTTGGAATCAACCGCTTATTGGGTAACTTTCCTTTAATGCGGGCCGGATGGTTTGTATGTTTGTTTTAACTGCTACAGCACCAATCTGCCTGTCAGGCGCAGCAATTCAATTTCGGCCAGCTTGGCGTCATATCTTGCATTAATCAGGCTGGCGCTTGCCGTAGCCAGGTTTTGCTCGGCTTCCCGCATTTCCAGGTACGTGGAAATGCCGATGCGGTAGCGTTCCCGCGCAATCATTAAATTTTCCCGTACCAGCTTCAGGTTTTCCTCCTGCAGGTGCACGGTGCGCTTGTAAAGGTCGTAATCGCGCCAGGCGGTGAGCAGCGCATTTTGCACCGTGTCTTTGGTTCTTTCAAAATTCAATTCCTGGTACGCCACGTCCAGCTCTGCTGCCTTGATGTTTCTCCGGACGCTGAAGCCGTTGAAAATCGGTACAGACGCGGTAAAGCCATAATTAAAACCGGCGTTCTGGTTAAACAGGGGCGAGTAGGGGTTGATGACCGTATTGTTGCTGGTACGGTTGAAATTATAGGCGCTGTTAAACGAAAGCCGCGGTAAAAGTTCGGTGCGCGCCTCGCGCAATTGCAGCCCGGTAACCGTAACACGTTGTGCAGAGAGTTGCAGGGCGGGGTTACTGGCCAAGAGGTTATGCAGCGTTGTATCCGGTAAAAATCCGGTTTCGTTTTCAATGGCGGTATCCGCCACCCGGTACACGGCGCGCGGGCTAAGGCCCAGCAGTACATTCAGCTGCGTTTTCAGTTTTTCTGCTTCGGCCTCTGTGGCCATATAGCTGGCCTGCTGGTTGTTGTAATCTATCTGCGCCTGCAGCACATCCGGCTTTACGCCGGTACCCACATCAAACTTAAGCTGTGCCAGGTTCAGCCGGTCTTTGCTCAGCTGCATTTGCTCTTGCAGGGCACGCAGCTGCTGTTCCTGCGCTACAATGGCAAAATAATTGCGCATCACGGCCGAAAGGCTGTTGATGATTTGGTTTTTTATCTCCAGCTCGCCCAGGCGCAGCACTTCGCGCAGGCGGTGCCGGGCAATAAACATCCGGCCGCCGTCAAACAGCGTCCAGTCCAGATTTACAGAGCCGGTGAGGTTGCGGCTTCTGATGCCATTGCTGCTTCTTTCCGTATTGTCCTGAAAAGTCTGGCGCTGACTGTTGTTGTTGTACAGCACACCGCCGGCCGCGCTGAGCCGCGGGGCAAAAGCATAGAGGCTGTAGGCGTAATCCAGCGCTGCCAGCGAAGAATCGTTTCTGGACAGGCGTATGTCATAGTTATTCCGCAGGGCAATGCCCATCGCTTCTTCCAGAGAAAGCACAGGCGTTTGCGCACCGGCTTCCAGCGCCATTACCAGCGCCAGGCCGGCCATCACTATTTTTTTCAAAAGGCTCATATACTATCCGGCTGGGGTGGGCACAGGCACATCGCTTTCGGTAGTGGTTACCGTTGTGGCCAGCTCGTCCAGCTCGCTTTTGTGTTTTTTAGAAGAAAGGTAGGTGTAGATGGAAGGGATTACCAGCAGCGTCAGCAGCAGCGAGAAGATAATGCCCCCTACGATTACAATGCCCAGCGGGATGCGGCTGGTAGCAGCAGCACCCAGGCTTACCGCCAGGGGCAGGGCGCCCAGGGCCATGGCCAGACTGGTCATCAGGATAGGACGCAGGCGCTGCACCGCCGCGTAGATAACAGCGTCTTTCTTGCTCATCCCGTTCATCAGGTTCTGGTTGGCAAATTCCACGATCAGGATACCATTTTTCGTTACCAGGCCAATGAGCATGATCATGCCGATTTCCGAGAAAATATTAAGCGTTTGCCCGAACAGCCACAAAGAAAGCAAGGCGCCGGCAATTGCCAGCGGTACGGTGATCATGATAATCAGCGGATCAATAAAGCTTTCAAACTGGGCTGCCAGTACCAGGAAGATAAGCCCAAGCGCCAGCAGGAAGGCAAAGGAGGTATTGCTGGAGCTTTCGGCAAAGTCGCGGCTGGCGCCGGAAAGCGAGGTCGTGAAAGTAGGGTCCAGGGTTTTGTCTGCCACTCGTTCCATGGCAGCAATGCCATCGCCAATGGTCTTGCCTGGCGCCAGGTTGGCCGAAATAGTGGCCGATTTATACCGGTTGAAGTGATAAATGGTAGCCGGCGAGGTGGCTTCTTCAATAGTCACCAGGTTGTCCAGGCTAATCATATCGCCACCGCTGCTGCGCACATAAAGCCCTCTGAGGTCATTGGGGTCGTCGCGGTTGCCCCGGCTTACCTGTCCCAGCACCTGATACTGCTTGCCCTGCCGGGTAAAATATCCCAGCCTGCGGTTGCTCAGTGCCAGTTCCAGGGTCTGACTTACGTCTTCCACACTTACACCCAGCGTAGCTGCTTTTATACGGTCCACAAAAATGCGCAGCTCGGGTTTATTGAACTTCAAATCCGCATCCACATTTTGCAATACAGGTTCCTGTCCGGCCGCTTCCAGAAAGCGGGGCAGGTATTCCGACAGCTTACTGAAGTCGTTGTTCTGGACCACGAACTGCACCGGCAGGCCACCACGGCGGCCTACGGAAATGGTTTGTTCTTCAATGGCATAAGCACGGCCCTGGTTAAATTTCGGCAAGTTGCGGTTCACCATTTCCACGATTTCGTGCTGACTGCGTTCGCGTTCGCTGGGCGGCGTCAGCGTAACCCGTACAAAGCCGGTATTGGCCGCGCCCGAACCCGCAAAGCTGGGCGAGGTTACGGAAAGCAGGATTTCTTTTTCGGGAATGGAATCGGCCATAAAACCAACAATGCGGTCCATGTAGGCATCCATCGCGTCAAAAGAAGTGCCTTCCGGCGCGGAAACCTGCAGGCGGAACTGCGAGCGGTCTTCCAGCGGGGCAAGTTCGCTTTGCATGCCCCGGCCAATTAAAAATATCAGCACGCCGCAGACGGCTACAATCACCCAGGCCATCCAGCGCACGCGCATAAAGGCTTCCAGCATGCGCTGATAGCCGCTTTCCAGGCCTTTAAAGAAAGGTTCTGTCTTTGTGTAAAATTTAGAATGCCGGTTCGGGTTCTTGTGCGTCATCTTTACGTTCAGCACAGGCGTGAGCGTAAGAGATACAAAGGCGGAAATCAAAACAGCGCCGGCCACCACCATGCCAAACTCGCGGAACAGGCTGCCTACAAAACCCTGCAAAAAGATAATGGGCAGGAACACGATGGCCAGGGTAATGGAAGTGGCAATAACGGCAAAGTAAATTTCTTTGCTGCCTTCTTTGGCAGCCTGCCATTTGTTCATGCCGCGCTCCAGACGCTTGTAAATATTTTCCGTCACCACAATACCATCATCCACCACCAGGCCGGTAGCCAGTACGATGGCCAGCATCGTCAGCACGTTGATGGTAAAGCCCATCAGGTACATGATAAAGAAGGCGCCAATCAGCGAAACCGGAATATCTATCAGCGGCCGGAAGGCAATAAGCCAGTCGCGGAAGAAAAGATAAATAATAAGAATAACCAGCGTGATGGAGATAAACAGGGTTTCCTCTACCTCGCTGATGGAGTTTTTGATAAACTTCGTCTGGTCCATCGCAATGTTCAGATGGATGTCTTCGGGCACATCCTTTTTAATCTGCTCATAGCGTTTGTAAAATTCATCGGCAATGGCTACATAGTTGCTGCCGGGCAGCGGCACAATGGCCAGGGCAATCATTGGGATGCCGCTTTCCTTCAGAATGGTTTCTTCATTTTCCGGCCCCAGCACGGCATCGCCAATATCTTTCAGCTTTATTTCTGCGCCGCCGGTATTTTTAATGATAATGTTGTTGAATTCTTCCTCTGTGCTCAGCCGGCCAAAGGTGCGTACCGTCAGCTCGGTGGCATCGCCGGCAATTTTACCGGAAGGCAGCTCCACGTTTTCACGGCTCAGGGCCGCCTGTACATCGCCGGGGGTAAGGTTGTAGGCAGCCAGCCGTTGCGGATCCAGCCAGATGCGCATGGCGTATTTCTTTTCCCCCCAAATCTGGATGGAGCTCACGCCGGGAATCGTTTGCAGGCGTTCCTGCAGCACATTGGTTGCCCATTCCGTTACTTCCAGCGGGTTCCTGGTATCGCTTTGCACCGTCATGGAAATGATGGCGTCGCTGCTGGCATCTGCCTTGCTCACCACGGGCGGCGCATCCAGGTCGGGCGGCAGCGAGCGCAGGGCACGGCTTACTTTATCGCGCACGTCATTGGCGGCAGCTTCCAGGTCCACACCCAGCTCAAATTCTACGTTGATGTTGCTGTTGCCGGTGCTGCTGAGCGAGGTAATGTTTTTAATACCGGCAATGCCGTTGATTTGTGCTTCGAGCGGCTCGGTGATTTGAGATTCAATAATTTCCGGGTTGGCGCCGGCGTAGCTGGTCCGCACGTTGATGTTGGGCGGGTCAATAGCCGGGTAATCGCGAACGCCGAGAAACTTAAAGCCAATCAGGCCAAACAACACGATGATGATGTTCATCACGATGGCCAGCACGGGCCGCCTGAGGCTGAGTTCCGAAATATTCATGCTTTGTTTTCCTCTTAATTTGGATGGCTGGCTGCTACAGATGCCGGTGGGTAAAAGCTGTTGGTTTTATTGTTGCACTGCGCGCAGCTGCACCCTGCTGCTGTCTTTAAGGCTCATCAGGCCGGTGGTTACAATGGTATCGCCTTCCTGCAGGCCGCTCAGGATCTGTATGCGGGAAGAATCGCGCGTACCGGTGGTTACTTCTTTCATCTGCACCAAACCATTGCTGTAAAGTGCTACCTGCTTGCCGCGGGCGGTAGGGATAATTGCCTGGCTGGGCACCAGGATGGCCGAGTTATCCGGGTCGAATGCCAGGGTGACGGTTGCAAAACCGCCGGGCGTCAATCCTTTTTCATCGCCATAAACCAGTGCACGGACGTCCAGGGTGCGCGTGCCGGCGGAAATGCCGCTGCTGGTTGCCATGATTTTGGCGCTGAAGGTCTGGTTGCTGCCGGGCACGGTAAAGTGAACCGGCATACCTGCTTTAAGCTGCGTGGTATATTGCTCGGGCACGCTGAAATCGAGGCGCAGATTGTTGGTTTTCTGGATAGAGGTAATCACCGTTTGGGGCGTTACATACGCGCCCGGGCTTACCTGCTTTAACCCCAGCTTGCCGGTAAAAGGCGCGCGGATGTAGGTTTTTTGGATTTCGGTGTTTACAATGGCCAAATCAGCGTTCAGTGTACTGACCTGCAGTGTGGCGATGTCATAATCCTGCTTGCTGATGCCGCCGATTTGCTGCAATTCACCATAGCGGTTGGCGGTTTGCCGCGCCTGCCTGATTTGCACTTCCAGCTTGCGCTTTTGTGCCAACAGGTCGGCGTCATACAATCTGGCCAGCACGGTGCCTTGCGAAACCACTGCGCCTTCCCGGATGGAAAGAGAGGTAATCCGGCCACTGACCTCCGGGTGGATGTCGGTGGCTTCAGCAGCCACAAGTGTGCCGGGCACGTCAATAGAATTACTGATGCTGGTAGTGTTTATCACATAAGCCATCACCTGGGGCGTTGGCCGTTTTTGCACCGTTTTTTCTTTTTTCTGGCTGCAGGCAGCAAACAGGAGTAAGGAAAGAATTAAAAAAATTCGTGACAGGTTCATAAGGGCTGCGCAAAAGTACAGAAGCATACAGCGGCACAGCGGTTTCATACGGTAAGATAATTTTAAAAGCAAAAGCTCTTTTTGTTTAAATATGTAGCATTACGATGTGTTCAAAAAATAATTCAGCTTTCCGGAAGCATCGCTTCCTGGTTTCTTCCCAATTGCCTCCGGCTGCTTTCTTATAAATTTGCAGGTTATTAAAACGGCAGCAACCGGAGCGCAAAAAAATTGCGGCATCTTTATTCCTTACTATGAAGACAAAAGCAGAAATAGTTCAAAACTGGCTGCCCCGTTATACCGGGCTTGGACTGAAAGAATTCGGACAGTACATCCTTCTTTGCAACTTTGGTAATTATATAACCCGCTTTGCGGAAATGCACGGCGTGCCGGTTGTAGGCCTGGATAAACCCTGCCAGTGTGCTACTGCAGATGGCATCACCATTATTAATTTCGGCATGGGCAGTCCTACCGCAGCTACGATGATGGATTTGCTGAGCGCTATCCGCCCCAAGGCCGTGCTTTTTTTAGGCAAATGCGGCGGACTGAAAAAGAAAAATAAAGTGGGCGATTTAATCCTGCCCATTGCAGCCATCCGCGGGGAAGGTACCAGCAATGACTACTTTCCGCCGGAAGTGCCCGCCCTGCCATCTTTCGCCCTGCAAAAGGCCATTTCTACCACCATCCGCGATGCCGCCCGCGACTACTGGACCGGCACTGTTTATACCACCAACCGCCGTGTTTGGGAGCATGATGATGAGTTTAAGGAATACCTGCGCCGCATCCGGGTAATGGCCATAGACATGGAAACGGCCACCATTTTTACCACCGGCTTCGCCAATAAAATACCTACCGGCGCCCTGCTGCTTGTCAGCGATCAGCCTATGGTGCCGGAAGGCGTGAAAACAGCCGAAAGCGATAAATCGGTCACTCAGAATTTCGTGGATATGCACCTGCACATTGGCATAGATTCCCTGAAGCAGCTCATCAACGAAGGCCTGACGGTGAAGCACCTTAAGTTTTAAGGAACAAGAAAGCAAAGTAGCAGCTGTTATTTACTCTGAAAATCCTGGTTGCTGCACGCCTGCCAGGCTGCCAAAACAGCCAATGCAACTTTTGAATCTAATTGAAGGTTGCCGGATTATATTTGCCCCATGTCTCAGACCCCCACTAAAAGCTGGCTGCCGCATGTGCTTGTCATAGCCGGCTTTTTCCTGATTGCCGCCCTGTTTTGCTACCCGGCCCTGCAGGGTAAAATTCTGGAGCAGCACGACAACGTTTCCTGGAAAGCCATGGCGCACGAAGCGATGGAATGGCACAAGGAAACCGGTGAAAACACCCTTTGGAGCAACAGTCAGTTTGGGGGCATGCCTACCTATACGTTTTATGTGCCGGAAACCAATAACTATGTGGCGCCGGTGTACGATTTCCTGACCAGCCTGCTGCCCAAACCGGCCAATTTCTTCCTGCTGGCCATGCTTTGCTTTTATGTGCTGATGTGTGTGCTGCGCTTTAACCGGTGGCTGGGCGCCATTGCAGCGCTGGCATTTGCATTTGCTACCTACAACCCCATTATCATTTCTGCCGGCCATGAAACCAAGATGATTGCCATGGCGCTGATGCCCCTGGTGCTGGCCGGACTAATCCTGCTTTTCCGCAAACAATACCTTACCGGTACCGCGCTTACCGCGCTGTCGTTTGCCCTGATGTGCGGCACGGGCCACTACCAGATTATCTATTACATGGGTATTGTGATTCTGGCTGCCTGCGTGGGTATGTTTATACAATGCCTGAGAAAGGGCAGGGCGCAGCAAGGCTTTCTGGCCGGTGTGCTTTCTTTAACCAGCCTGCTGCTGGGCGTGGCTACCATTATGGCTGTATTTCTGCCAACCAATGAATACACCAAAGAAACCATGCGGGGCGGCAGCAGCGAGCTGACCATTACCGGCCATGACCCGGCCAAGAAAGCCGGCGGACTTAATAAGGATTATGCCTTCCGGTGGAGCAATGGTATTGGTGAAACGTTTTGCATCCTGGTGCCTTACCTGTATGGCGGCAGCAGCGCCGAGCCGGTCAGCAAGCTGCCGGCATCGGATGAACTGCTGGGCGGGCAGGCCGAAAACCTGCCTGCTTACTGGGGCGACCAACCGTTTCTCTCCGGCCCGGTTTACTTTGGCGCCGTCATTTGTTTTTTGTTTGTGCTGGGCCTGCTAGTGGTACGCTCGCAGCATAAATGGTGGATTCTTATTGCCTCGCTTATTGGCATTGTCATGAGCTGGGGCAGCAACTTTGCTTCCCTCAATTATTTTCTGTTTGATACGCTGCCTTATCTCAATAAATTCCGCACGCCCTCCATGGTGCTGGTCATACCGCAGTTTTTATTCCCGCTGCTGGGCGCCTGGGCGGTAAATGATATTTTAAGGGGCAAAGTGGATATGGCCCTTTTGCCTAAAAAGATTCTTACTGCGGCCGCCATTACCGGCGGACTGGCGCTGGTGCTGGGCCTGCTGGGCAGCATGTTCTTTGATTTTACCGGCCCTTCCGACGCGCAGTTTCCCGAACAAATAAAGGCGCAACTGGTTTCTGCTTTAAAAGAGGACCGCGCAGCACTGGCCCGCAACAGCGGCTTGCTTTCTGCCTTTTACATTGCGGTGTCTGCCGGCCTGCTCTGGCTGTTTGCAAAGGGCAGGACTGGCGCTACGACCCTGCTGGCCGGCCTGGGTATTGTGATTGCCATAGACCTGATACCGGTGGCCGCACATTACCTGCCCGAAGACAAGTATGTGGATGCGGATACCTATGACGCCATCTTTACCCCAAGGCCGGTGGATCAGCAAATCCTGCAGGATAAAGACCCTTATTACCGGGTATTTGACATCAGCCGTGATCCGTTTAATGACGCCATGCAGGCTTATTACCATAAGTGTGTGGGCGGCTACAGTCCGGCAAAGCTGGAGCTTTATCAGGACCTTATCGACGTGCATCTTTCCAAAGGTTTTAATGCCTCGGTGCTGAACATGCTCAATACCAAATACATCATTGCCGGACAGGGAAACCAGCCTGTGGTATTCCCGAATATGGGTGCCTGCGGCAATGCCTGGTTTGTAAATGAGGTGAAATGGGCGGCAACTGCCGATGAGGAAATTCTGGCTTTGAAAGGGCCCGCCCTGGGCGATACGGCGCAAATGGCCGGCGCCTGGCAGCCCTTGCAAACCGCCGTGATGCGGCAGACTTACCAGAAAGATTTGAATGGCTGGACGTTTGGCAAAGACAGCAGTGCCGGCGTGCGCCTGGCAAAATACGGGCTGAATGAAATCAGCTTTACTTCTCAAAACAGTCAACAGGGTCTTGCTGTTTTTTCAGACATCTGGTATCCGCATGGCTGGAAGGCGTTCATTGATGGTAAGGAAGTGCCCATCCTGCGTGCCAACTATTTGTTGCGCGCGCTGAAAGTACCGGCAGGGCAGCATCAGATTGTTTTTAAATTTCAGCCGGCAACTTTTGCAACCGGCAACACCATTTCGCTCATCAGCAGCATCCTGGTGCTGATGCTGGTAGTGCTGGCCGGCGTGTGGCTGTGGCGCTACCGGAACAAAGAAAAGAAAATCGGCGCCACACATTCCTATAAAGTATGACGCATCAAAGACAGGGCTGGCTGCGCAGAAAACTGGGTATGCGCCCGGAGTATAGCCTTGGCTTTTATCTTACGGACTTTCTGTTTCGCAGGATCCTGCGCCAGAATAGTGGTGTAGGCTGGCCCGTGCACCATACCACGGTTATTCATAACCCCGAGCGCCTTACAAAGGGCCATGAGGTTTTCCCCGGCGATTCGCCAGGCACCTACATTAACGCGGCAAACGGTGTGCATATAGGCAGCCATACCAACCTGGGTCCGCAGGTGGGCATCATTTCCGCGAATCATGACTTTATCAACAACAGTGTGCAGTTAACAGCGCCACCCATCCACATAGGCGACTTTTGCTGGCTGGGCATGGGCGCTAAAATATTGCCGGGTGTGCGCCTGGGAGATTTTACAATTATCGGCGCCGGCGCAGTGGTCACCAAATCATTTGAAGCGGGCTATGCCGTACTGGCCGGCAACCCGGCGCGCGTCATCCGCCAGTTAGATCAGCAGGCATGTACCGCTTATGCAGCAGCAAAACACAAGGAGCGCGCTGCTGCATCATAGCAGCGCCATATTTCTCATTCGCTTTTTTCCTTCGCTGGCCAACCTGCTGGTGATTCTTTATTTCTCCAAACGGCTGAGCCTGGAGGCGTATGGCCAATACCAGCACATCTGGGCGCAATACTACATCCTTACCGCCGTGGCGCTGGCAGGTCTTCCTGCTTTTGCCCTGACCGTAGGCTTTCCTTCCTTCATAGCCTTTGTAAAATCCTGGCCTGCCGCCCGCAAATGGCTGCTGGTAGGCTGGCCTGTGCTCTGGTCGGTTGTTTTTGCCGTATTGCAACTGGCCGGCGTGCTTTCTTTTCCGCTTTCCTTTTGCTTTTTACTGAGCGCGGTGGCGGGCATGGCGCTGGAAGGATTGCTGCTTGCCGGCCGAAGGTTTCAGCCGTTGCTGGCGCTGAATATGGTGTACACCGTTTTCTTTTTGTGGTTGCATTATGTGTTTTTTTCCGGGCAGTATTCGCTATCCTGGCTGTTTACCTGCCTTACGGTTTTAGGGATGGTGCGCGTGGTTTGCATGTTGCCGTTCTTTTTTAAAAAGATGAAGGCGGATGACTTGCCAACAGAGAAAGGGAACGCTGGAAAAAGCGCCGGCGGGCTTTGGCTGCATCTTGGTTTTTTTGAACTGAGCCAGGTGGTATTCCGGTGGGCCGACAAGTTTATTGTATCCTTATTCCTGAGTGCAGGCGCCCTGGCAATTTATTACAATGGCTCGCTGGAAATTCCTTTTCTGCCCCTGTTGATTGGCGCTGCCGGCAGCGCGCTGCTGTTGCACATGCATGCCCCCGGGAATGTAGATTCTCTGGCCCGGAAAAACGAGCTGGTTTATGCATCCGGCGTGGTACTTTCCTCGCTGGTATTGCCGCTGTTTTTCTTCCTGCTTTTTTTCGCGCAGCCACTGTTCCGGCTGGCGCTTTCAGAGAAATATTTGTCTGCCCTGCCTGTTTTTTGGGTGATGCTGCTGGTATTGCCACTGCGTGCCTACAACTTTGTAACCCTGCTGCAGCACCTGCAGAAAGGTGCTGTTATCAATGCGGGTGTTCTGCTGGATGTTGTCCTGGCGCTTGGCCTTTGTTACCCGCTTTATCAAATCATGGGTTTGCCCGGTATTGCACTTTCTTTTGTAACAGGCACCTACGCACAGGCCGGCTTTTACCTGTACCATCTTTCCAGGCTCACCCGGCTGCGCATCCACAAAATATTACCCCTGCAAAACTGGCTGCTGAAACTGCTGGTGCTGGCTTTTTTATTTGCCGGATTGCGCTTTTTCCTTGCCCGCACAGCAGCTGCCTGGCTAACGCTGCTTTACGGCGGCATCGGGCTGGTAGTAAGCTGCCTGCTATTGCTTTTGCTGGACTTCAGATTTCTGAAGCGCTTTAAAAAGGTTTGATGCGCCTGCTGTTTTCCATACCCCGATAGCCGGATAGCATGCAGGCACTCAGGCATTCGTTGTAAATTTGAGCCATGATTGCAACAAGCCACATCACGCCAAAGACCCAACACTACCTGGAACTGGAAGAACGCTACGGTGCGCACAACTATCATCCGTTGCCGGTGGTGCTGAGCCGTGGTCAGGGTGTATTTGTATGGGATGTGGATGACAAACGCTATTATGATTTCCTGTCTGCCTATTCTGCCGTTAATCAGGGTCATTGTCATCCCCGCATCATTGCGGCCCTTACCGAGCAGGCGCAAAAGCTGACGCTTACTTCGCGTGCCTTTCATGCACAGCTGCTGGGCGAATACGAGACCTACATTACCCAATACTTTGGCTACGACAAGGTGTTGCCGATGAACAGCGGTGTGGAAGCGGTGGAAACAGCGCTGAAGCTGGCACGTAAATGGGCTTATGAAGTAAAAGGCATTGAAACCAATAAGGCGAAAATTGTTGTTGCCGGTCAGAATTTTCACGGCCGTACCCTGAACGTCATTTCTTTTAGTACGGACGCGCAGGCGCGCCACAACTTTGGCCCGTTTACACCGGGTTACGATATTGTGCCTTACAATGATCTGGCAGCCCTGCAAACGGCACTGGAAGATAAAAACGTAGCTGCTTTTCTGGTAGAACCCATTCAGGGCGAAGCCGGCGTAATGGTGCCCGACGATGGTTATCTTAAAAAAGCTGCAGAAATGTGCGCGGCGGCGCGGGTGCTGTTTATTGCCGATGAAATACAGACCGGCCTGGCACGCACCGGCAAAATGCTGGCCTGCGATTACGAAGACGTGCGGCCCGATATATTGATTTTGGGCAAAGCGCTCAGCGGCGGCGTATTGCCTGTAAGCGCCGTGCTGGCAGATGATGAAATCATGCTCACCATTAAACCCGGCGAACATGGCAGTACGTATGGCGGCAATCCCCTGGCTTGCCGTGTAGCCATGGAAGCTTTGCAGGTTTTAAAAGATGAAAACATGGCAGAACAGGCCATGGTGCTGGGCGAGCGGTTGCGGCAGGGTTTGCGCGACCTGAACCATCCGCAGGTGGCGCTGGTACGAGGCAAGGGTTTGCTGAACGCTATCGTGATAGACCACACCAATAAGGACGCTGCCTGGGATCTTTGCCTGGCTATGAAAGAACGCGGCCTGCTGGCCAAGCCTACGCATGGCGATAAAATCCGCCTGGCGCCGCCGCTGGTTATCACGGCCGGCCATATAGACGAATGTGTAGCAATCATCAACGAGGCGCTGAAAGCCACTTTTTAAGCGGGTGGTAAAAAATAAATTTTCCACAGCCATGCTCATCGGCATGAGTGACGGGTGGATGGTGCCGTTTATCCTGTCCTCGGGTTTAACCGGCGCCGGCCTTTCCGGCGCTTGGATATGGCAGATTGGCCTGGCAGCAATTATAGTAGCGGCGGTTGCCCTTTGGCTGGGCAGCTATTTTTCGGCACGCGAGCAGGCAGAAGATCCGAACGATGAAAAGATGTGGCGGCTTTATAACCACATTGGCCTCAGCACGGAAACGCAGGACCTCATCCGCAAGGAAATGGCTGCTGATGAAGTGCGCTGGCAGCAAAAGATGGCGGAAGAATATGAGCTGGCAGACGCACAGCAGGCCATGACTGGCACCGGCTGGCAGATAGCGGTTGCTTATGTGTTGTCTGGTGTTTTAGCGCTCCTGCCTTTTACCATCCTGCCTCATTCGCTTACCGCTTTATTCTGGAGCGCGGGCATCACCGCGCTGGGATTGCTGTTGCTTTCGGTGTTGCGCAGCCGCCTGCTTGGACTGCCGGTTGCGGCGGGCATTTTGCGCTATTTTTCCCTGGCTGGCTGCGGCGCCTTATGCGCCTACTTTGTGGGCAGCATTCTGGCTTAGCCAACCGGCAATAGGGCGCCTTCGGGATAGGCAATTTTTTCCAGGTAAAGCCCCCAGCCGGCAACGCCGAAATGCGCGCCACTGCAATCTTTCGCCTCAATGATTTCCTGAAACTGCGCCAGCGATATTTTGCCTCTGGCCACTTTTAGCTGGGTGCCCACCAATGCGCGCACCATGCCCCGTAGAAAGCGATCGGCGCGTACTACATAATGCAGTTCTTTGCCGGCAGTTTCCCAGTAAGATTCATAAATCCGGCAGTTGTTGGTTTTGGTTTGCGCGTTGCGCTTGGAGAAGCTGGTGAAGTCGCGGTAATCCAGGAGCAGCCTGCTGGTTTCCTCTAGTATTTCAGTTTGAAGCTGGAAGGGAAAGTAAAGCGCGCGCTGGTACAGAAAAGGATCTTTGGCCTGATAAATCCGGTAACGGTATTGCCGGCTTTGCGCGGCAAAACGGCAGTTAAATTCCGGGTCTGTTGCCAGCCACAGCGCGGTGGCCGAAACCGCCTGCGGCAATACAGCATTCAGGTTGTAAAGAAAGGTGGCCGGCAGTTTTTCTTCCCAGTCAAAGTGATACACATTGTGCAGGGCATGCACGCCTTCGTCGGTGCGGCTGGCGCCCCAGGTTGCCACGGGCTGCCGCAATAGGGTAGAGAGTGCCTGGTTTACGGCCAGTTGCACCGTTGGTGTTTCGTCCTGCAGCTGGGAACCGTGAAAATAAGTGCCGTTGTAGGCGACATCTAAAAAGTAACGCAAGATAAACTGTATAATAAATATTAATAATCAGGTGCTTTTTGAAGCATTATCTGCTGCCTTGTTTCGCTGCTTTCGCCGCAGCCACCAGCCCAGCCCTGCAAAGGAAAGCGACAAAATCAGGAAGAATATACCTTTGTTCATTGCATCCCAAAACAACTCGAAATAGCGGGTGTAAAGATTTAAGAGCAGGAAAGCCAGTCCGTAATCGCGCAGGGGTTTGTTTTCAAATCTTAGTCCCAATATAATAAATAGTACTGCTGCCAGCCCCGAAAGCAATCCGTAAAAAACAGCCGCCTGCCGGCGCAGTTCATGCCATTCTTCCAAAGAATGATTGTTGCCAAAAATGGAAAGTCCCCAAAGGCCGGATAGCAACAGGATAATGCCTGCATGAAAATGAAAGTTGCCTGTAAAAGCAGCCCGGGAAAAACGGCGCAACACAAAAAAAAGTCCCAGCAACAGCAATCCCAATAAAGTATAGCGGGCAGGATAATTCAAGCCCCAGAAAAGATTGTTGGTACTGTGCACTTCCGTAAAAATGCCAAACCAGGCGATAAAGGAAGTGACAGCCAGCAGCCACAGCACATTACTCCGGAAATAAATAGCAACACCCGTGAGCAGCAGGGTGCCCATGCCCAGAAAAGGGGTGTAAGGACCGCCGGGCAGCCAGGCTTTACAGAAATAAAGCAGCGACATCAGCCACACCAGCATAGTACCGGTAAGGTAAAGTTCCCGGTTGGGGCTGTAAAACAATTTTTTGCGCTGCGCGAAAAAGTAAAGCAGCAGGCCTGCCACGCCGCAGGCAATGGCAATGCTGAGCTGACTGAGCGAAAAATACCGCCGGATTTGCTCCAGTATTTTATCGTTGATGAAAATGGCGGCAAAGGCCAGGGCGCCACAGCAGATGGCAATGATGTAAAAATATTTGGCCAGTTGCTCTTTGGTATCCTGCGGACCGGCAATGCTTTGGCGCAGCCGGCTTGCCTGCCCGGGTTCCAGCAGCCCTTTATCCTGCCAGAAAGAAAGTGCTTCTTCCAGCCATTCTTTTTGTTTTTTATCGGCCTGCATGATGTGGAAGGTGTAAAAATACTGCGCCTCTGTCCACCATTATCCACCTTTCCACCGGGTTAAAACACGGCCTGTAGCTGCCTGCCATCAAAACAAGAAGCTGTAGTAGTCCAATACCGGACTAACAAAAGAAATGACTCAAATTGCTAAAAGCGGAAGTTGTAGGTAACGCTTGGTAAAATCGGGAAGATGCTCACCTGCTTTACCTTCACGTCTATGCCTTCATTAACGCTGCCGCGGCTGTCTACATAAAGGAAATAAGGGTTTTGCCGGCTATAAACGTTGTAGATGCTAAAGGCCCAGCTGCTTTCCCATTTCCGTTTCTTCTTGGGTACCGGTTTATAGATAGCGCTCAGGTCCAGCCGGTGGTAAGGGAAAAGCCGGTAGGCATTCACCTCGCTGTATTCCTGCACCAGGTTGCTGCCAATAAAATAGTAATTGGTTGGCAGGGTAATGGCATTGCCGGAGCCAAAAACAAATACACCGCTGAAGGTCCACTTCTTGCTCAGCTCGTAAGTAGCCACGATGGAAAGATCATGGCGGCGGTCGTACTTGGCGGGGAACCGCTTGCCGTTATTCAGGTCCGGGAAGTATTTCCAGGTCCAGGCCAGCGTATAGCCAATCCAGCCGGTGAATTTCCCTTTCTTTTTATTGATGAAAAACTCGGCGCCGTAGGCTTCGCCATCGCCAAACACATAATCCAGCTCCGGATCGCGCAGCGTGCTGGGCGTGTAACCCTGCCGGTACTCTATCTGGTTTTTCATGGGCTTGTAATAAAGCTCCACAGAAGTCTCCAGCAGGTTATCCAGGAAGTTCTGGAAGTAACCTACGGAATACTGCCAGGCTTCCTGCGGCTTTACGATGTAGGTGCTGGGCACCCAGGTATCGGTGGGCAGGGTAGAACCATTGTTGCTGACCAGGTGAATGTACTGGTAGTTGCGCACCACCGAAGCTTTGATGGAAGCATTGGGGCTGAGGGTAAAGCGCAGGTTCAGGCGCGGTTCCAGGCCGCCGAATGTCTTTACAATTTCGCCGGGTGCATAGCTGGTGCTGTCTGTTTTCTTGTCGTCGAAAGAATAGGTGTAGCGGGTATAGGGGCCGGTTTGTGCAAACAGGCTGTAGCGCAGGCCTACATTCACTGCCAGCCAGTCTGTGGGTTCAAATTCATCCTGAATATAAGCGCCGGCTTCGTGGGCGTATTTGATAAAAGCATTGTTGGGTTCAAAATTCACCGTATCGCTACGGCCGCTTACCTGGTTGGGTATAAAACGGTGGTGCGTATAGGCCAGTCCGGCTTTGAAATGGTGGTTGAAATTGGTGAAATAATCCAAATCCGTCTTGGCGTTATAATCGCGGATGCCGGAGGAAAGTTTTACCTGGAAATCGTTTTGGTCGCCGGAAAAAGAAAACTGATAATCGTTGTACACCGCCGTGGTATTCAGAAACAGCTGACTGTTGAACTGGTGATTCCAGCGCAGGGTAGCCGTGCTGTTGCCCCAGGGAATGGTGGCGGCAAAGGATTGCGAAGCGCTTTTAAAAGTAAACTTATCACGGCCAAAATAGCCGCTCAGGTAAATGCGGTCTTTGTCGCCCAGCTTGTAGTTGGCTTTCAGGTTGGCATCGTAAAAAAAGTAGCCGCTGCCGGAAAAAGAACTGTTTTTAGGGGCAAACAGCTTGGCGAAAATATCTACATAGGTGCGGCGGCCGGAAAGCATAAAAGAACCCTTGTCTTTTACGATCGGTCCTTCCAGCGTCAGGCGCGAAGCAATTAGGCCCAGGCCGCCTTCCCCGTGATATTCTTTCATGTTGCCTTCTTTCATGCTCACGTCCACCACCGAAGAAAGCCTGCCGCCGTATTGTGCCGGCATGCCGCCTTTGATGAGGGTCGTATTCTTTAAGGCATCGGCATTAAAAACAGAGAAAAAGCCAAACAGGTGACCGGTGTTGTACACCACCGCATCGTCCAGCAAAATGAGGTTTTGGTCCGGGCCGCCACCACGCACATAAAAGCCGCTGTTGCCCTCGCCGGCGCTTTGCACGCCCGGCATCAGCTGCAGCGTTTTCAGGATGTCCACCTCGCCGAAGATCACCGGCAGGGTTTTGATTTTTTCCACCGACATGCTGATGGTGCCCATCTCGGTACTTTTTACATTCTGGTCTTTGCGCACTGCCAATACTTCCACTTCTTTGAGCTTGGAAGTGGAAGTGAGCTCGGCGTTGAAAGCCACGTCTTTAGTAAGGTCAAGGGTCTTTTCCTGCGTAGCATAGCCTACATAGGAATAAACCACGGTATAATTGCCGGGCGGCATCGATACCGAGTAGAAACCATAAGTGTTGGTGCTGGCGCCGAGGCCCAGCTCTTTTACATAAACCGTTGCGGCAATAAGGGATTCCCCGCTGGAGGCATCGCGCATGTAGCCGCTGAGGGTTACCTTGTTTTGCGCAACGGCGAAGAAGGGCAGGAAAAAAAGAAGAAAGAGGAGCCGGCTGCCAAGCGCACAGCGGGCGGATATTTGAAAGGCGTTATTGGATGCCATTGTTTTTGAATGTGGTGTGTTTGCCAAACCGGCGCGCCCATGGCGCTTAAGGAATTTGCTTGTTTTTTTCTACCAAACCAGCGCGCCTACGGCGCTCAACGGCAATTCCTGTTTTTTATTTTACCCAACCGACGGCCCTACGGGCCTCGTTGTTGCTTTCTTCCAGGCCTGCAAGTCGCTCTTAACCTTTTATCTATTTCAGGGTATCTGTAACTTCCCCGCACTCCAGCATTTTGTCGCCATAGTAAGGATTGCGGATGTCGGTTTCAGCAGCCAGCCAGGAAGCGCCTTTGTTTTTAAATGCCATGGGGCAGTGCTGTACATACAAACCGGAATTTGTGAGATTCGCCTGTTGGAACAGGTGGAAGCTGGCATCTGATACGTGCTCAAAAGCAGCACGTTTCTTACCCAGGATGGCATTGTCGTCTTTAACAGCCAGGATATCCCTGCTGCCATTCAGAATGCTGTCTACCTGCGGGTTTAGTTCCGGTTTGTTTTCACCGGAAAGGCTGTTTTTAAGTTGCTCGGCAGCAGCCATCAGGTTTTGAGCGGCGGCATCGGCAGCGCTGCCGTCTGTGGCCACAAAGGCATCTTTTAATTTCAGGTAAGCATCTTTAACGGCAACGAGCGCGGTGGTGCCTGTTGCGGAAAGATTGCTTGCAGGCGCAGCCGGCGCCGGGGCAACTGCAACAGTAGCTGTGCTATCTGCCTGGGTAGTAGCGGTTGTATTGGTGTCATTGTTGCAGGCAGCAGCCAGCATCGTTGCTGCAAGCAAAGGAAATAATAGCTTTTTCATAGATAGCGCAAAAGTAAGTACTAAGTGCTTGCGGCAAGGCGCTGCTTCAGGAACCGGCCTGTTTAAAACGGGGCGTCGTCCGTGTCGTCTGCCGCCGGTGGCGGCGGCTTTCTGCCCGGGCTGTTTTCATCTTCGTCAAAAGAAAAATCATTGGCCTTGCTTTGCAGGGTCTGGAAGCCGCCGGGAATAAACATTTTACTGCCGCCAAATTCGCTGGTATCGGGCGCGCTGCCGCCAAAATTGGCACCGGCGCCACCGCCTTTGATGCCTGCCATGGGATTGTCGCCGGGGTTAAAACCGCCCGGGCCGCCGCCACTCATAAAGCCATTGCCAAACCCGTCATCCAGGTCTTCAAATTTCTGGAAGTGCTTGATGAAGCGCACCTTCACCACGCCGGTTTCACCGTTCCGGTGCTTGGCAATGGATACGTGGGTTTCGCCTTCAATAGCCTGTCCCATTTCATCGTTGTTGATGCCGTAATATTCCGGGCGGTACAGGAACATGACCATATCGGCATCCTGTTCAATCGCGCCCGATTCCCGGAGGTCGCTCAGCTGGGGCATCTTGCTTTCCTTGCGGCTTTCCACCGAACGGTTTAGCTGCGAAAGCGCAATAATGGGTATTTCCAGCTCTTTGGCCAGTGCTTTCATATCGCGGGAAATCTTCGAGATTTCCTGCTCGCGGTTGCCGCGTGTGTCTACGCCGGCGGTCATCAGCTGCAGGTAATCAATGAGGATCATCTTGATGTCGTGGCGCTGCTTCAGGCGCCGGGCCTTGGCGCGGAGTTCAAAGATGTTGAGCGCTGCCTGGTCATCCAGGAAAATCGGCGCTTTGGCCAGCCGGTGCATGCGCTCGGAAAGCTGTACAAATTCGTGTTCTTCCATCCGCCCTTTGGTAATGCCTTCCATGCTGACCTCGGTAACGGCGCTCAGCATCCGTCGTACCAGCTGACCCGCGCCCATTTCCAGCGAGAAAACAGCCACGGGAAAAGGTTTCGGACTGGCCAGCGCAGCATTCATGGCCAGGTTTAGGGCAAAGGCCGTTTTACCCACCGCCGGACGGGCTGCCAGGATAATCAGGTCGGTTTTTTGCCAGCCGCCGGTAATGCGATCCAGTTCTTTAAAGCCGCTGGGCACGCCGGTAACGTCTTCCTTGGTGTCTTTGGCCTGTTCTATTTCCTGGATAGTAGTCAGCAAAACCTCCTTCAGGCTTTTGAAGTTTTTGCGCAGGTGCTTGTCGGTGATTTCGTAAAGGTGGCTTTCGGCTTTATCCAACAGGTCAAATACGTCTGTGTTGTCTTCATACGCATCCGAAATAACGCTGCCGCTGATACGGATTAGCTCGCGCTGAATAAATTTTTCCATCACGATCCGGGCATGCGCTTCCACGTGCGCAGCCGTAACCACGTTCATGGTAAGGCTGGTGATGTAATACGCGCCGCCCACCATGTCCAGATCGCTGGTTTTTCGCAGTTCTTCGGTCACCGTCAGCAGATCGATGGGCGACCCTTTATCAAACAGGCTGCGGATGGCGGTGTAAATTTTCTGATGGGCATCCACGTAAAATGCTTCCGGCGTCTGAATGATTTCCAGGACCTCTGCCAGTTTTTCTTTTTCCAGCATGATGGCACCCAGCACCGCCATTTCCAGCTCCGGCGCCTGTGGCGGCACTTTGCCATACACCAGGGTAGTGAGGTCGGGTTTGGGCCGGCTGCGGGTGCCGGCTTCTTTCTTTATGTTCAGGGCCATAACAAAGCGGTTTTGGATGTCCTCCGGCACGTATCACGACAAAAAACAGCGCTGCACCAGGCCAGAGAAAGTACGAAATAAGGTCAAAAAAAGCTTTCAGCGCCTGCTTTTTTAAGCAGTTAGCGGAAACACCGCCTGCCTGGCATTTCTATATTTTAATCCTGAAAGAAACCGTTTTTCCTGCCACATGTATTTGCTCCGTAGCAGGCAGGTATCCGGTAGTAATTAAACTATAATAAAGCCTTATTTTTAAGATAATGACAGCGCCGCCGGCTTGTTTTTAAATTGTAAATGCGGCGGGCCGGCCTGCTTTAAGGCGTTTTCCTGTTTTTAAAAGCAAGAAGGGTATGCTTTAATTCTTTGCCTGCCCGGTACTGAGTGTAGAATAAATAACTGGCGTACATCGTGCCCAGGGTATACCAGGTGGCCAGCACTTTTGGGTTGTAAATGGTGTCGTAATGGATGATGGGCAGGAACTTGGGAAAAGCTTTATCCAGGCTTAAGAAATAAGCAATGGATAAAATAATATAAGGCCCGTAGTTTCTGGAAAGCACCGCGTAAAAGAAAGACAGGATGATGACCGGATGCGCGTACCGTTCATGCATCTGACTGTTGAAATAAAAGAAATAAAGGTTGATGAGGCCGGTGGCCAGAAACAGCAGCTGGAAGTCGTTTTTGTCCAGCCCGGAATTTTCCATCCTGCGCCGCAACAGCCGGAACAAAAGCGTCAGTCCCGGCAGCAGGGAAGAAAGCGCAAACAGCAGCAGCCCGGTTTGTTTGTAAGTGAGAATGAAAAACACCTCTTTGTGGCTGATGTAATAGGGCTCTGTAGGGCAAACCAGGTACCAGAAGTTATACGCGCTGATGGAAAGCTGCGGGAATAAATCAACCGCCTGCAACGGGGTTTTTAAAAGCAATCCCAGCGTGCCGCTAAGCGCAAACGGCAGCAAAATAAGCGCCTGAAGTACTACCGCAGAAAGCAGGCAAAGCAGCAGCGTTTTTATAGTTCTGATGCTGTACAGCAAGGTAACGATCACCACCGGTAGAAACACAAAGGCCTGCGGTTTTGTATTGATAGCCAGCACCAGCAGCAGGGTGGCTATCACCGGGTAGCGCAACGCCACCAGTATAGCCAGAAAGCACAGGCTGGTATGGATGCTGTCCATCTGCCCCCAAACCAGGGAATTGAACAGGTAAGCAATGTTCAGTAGCAGAAAGAGGTAAGGAACTTTAAAGGGAAACAGCCTTTGCCGGAAACAGCACAGCACAATCACCGGCAGGAAATCAAAAAATAGGGAAACGAATTTGATGTAGTTGATGTTGGCAGCAATGGCCGGGGCTGAACCCTGAAAGGTGCCGAACAGCTGCAGCACATACATATAAAGCGGGAAGTAGGTAGTATCGGAATGATAGATATTGCCCAGGCCGTGTTCGTGGATGTAAATCGCCCAGTCGCGCCAGCAGCCCATATCGTTATCCATGTATTGCTGCGGCACAATTACCAGCAGCAGCACAAAGAGCAGGGCTACCTCCCAGCGCGACTTTTGTAGTTCTTTCATCGGGCTAAAAATAGAATGGAAAGCCGCACTTTCCGGCTGCCGGTGCAGGAATAGTGGTAGCGGGGATGCCCTACGCCAACCATGGCTTTAAAAGGCGCAACGACAAATCAGTTTGTTTCCAACTGCATTTTTAATAATGGCTGGGTCCGCCGTATGCGACAGGTAGCGGCAGCTTTGCATGCCGCATTGTATTTCACGACCTGCTTCTGAGAAAGTAAAATAAATAAGGAAAAATAAAAAGGCAAATCAGAAAGAGCGGCCAGATGTGACCGGTCAAAATATTGTAGTCCTTGAAAAGATATTCCCACGACTTATTGGTTAACCGCCCCAGGGAAAATTCAAAGGCAACCGTCAAAAGCACCCAGACAAAACCGATGAAAAGCGCTTGTCCGGAACTTTGTACCCGCAGCAGCGGAAACACAAGCCCTATGTAAATGGCGCACAAAATGATCAGCGTAAGCGTAGATAACTGATGCGCCCGCATCTCGCTAAACCGCCTGATAAGCACCAATTCCCGAAGGGCGGCATTGCCGAAGGCAAGCACTATCATGGGTAACCAAAGCAAAAAATGTTTAACGCCCATATTTTGGAAGTTGCCAGGTTAGAAGTAAAATAAGTAAGGCAGCAATCGCGGTAACCGGCTGCATCCAGGAAACATAGCCAATAATAGCTACCTGCGCGGCCAGCCAGAGAAGAATCAGAATGCCGGAAATAAAACCTGCTTTGCGCGCCGCTTTTTGTTTTCTAAAAACTAGGATGGCAGCAAGAAGCGCCGATCCGCCAACCACAACAAATAAAACAATACTCGGTATAAAGTAGTTGTGAAAGGGACTGCCTTGCAGCCATGCAACCGGAATATCCTTGGCGCCGGCCATGCCATAATAGCCGCCGCCAAATGCGTTTAAGGCTACCAGAATCAGAATAAAACCCAAAGCGTAGCGAATAAATTTTCCTGTTGCTGACTGAGGTTGTGTGCTCATAAAATTATAATAATAAACAGGTTGTTTCTGTGCAGGAAATAGCAGGGCATCCAGCCGGTTCTTGATGATGCCATTTGGTTTGCTGTGTTTTATTTAAAAGCGTTTCATCTGATTTTTTAATTTAGTCTTGGTTCGTCTTTTGTTATCACACGATGGGAAGTGATATACAAATATACCTGGCTGTATGCCAATGATCCACTCATTTGCTTCCCTTATTTTTCGCTTCTGCTTCCTCATAAATCGGCTGCTTCCCGCCCTGCCTTGCACGTAGCTTACTGCCTTCGCTCCCATTATCTTTGCACCCATGATTTTGTCTTACCGCTGGCTGCTCGATTACCTGCCCAATAAAGAACTGGAAGTAGAAACCATTGCCCACATCCTGACCTCTGTAGGTCTGGAAGTGGAAGCGGTGGAAAAGGTAGAGGCAGTGAAGGGCAGCATGGAAGGCCTGGTAGTAGGCGAGGTGCTTACCTGCCGGCCGCATCCCAATGCCGATAAGCTCAAAATCACTTCGGTGCGCATTGATGCCGGCGATCCGCTGGTCATTGTATGCGGCGCGCCTAATGTGGCAGCGGGGCAAAAAGTAATTGTGGCGCCGGTAGGCGCAACAGTGCACCCCACAAGCGGCGAGCCGTTCCAGATTAAAAAGGCAAAAATCAGGGGCGAGGAAAGCCGTGGTATGATTTGCGCAGGCGATGAAATTGGCCTCAATGCCGATCACTCGGGCATCCTGGTGCTGGATGATAACGCGACAGTGGGCATGGCCGCTGCTGATTTTTACCAGCTGCCCGGTCCCGACTACGCCATTCACATCGGCCTCACCCCCAACCGCTTCGACGCCGCCAGCCATATGGGCGCTGCCCGCGATATCTGCGCGTTTCTGAGCCATGAAACCAAACAAAGCCGGAAACCGGAATTGCCGAATATCACCCTGCCTGAACACCAGGGCGCATGTCCTGTCCGCATATCGGTGCACGAACCGGTGGCCTGTCCGCGCTATATGGGGCTGTACCTGAAAAATGTAACGGTGGGCAATTCGCCGGAATGGTTGCAACGCCGCCTGCTGGCCATCGGGCAGCGCAGTGTGAACAACGTGGTAGACATCACCAACTATGTGCTGCACGAAACCGGTCAGCCGCTGCACGCTTTTGACGCCGCTAAAATTGAAGGCCGGGAAATTCATGTGCGCTTCCTGCCGGAGGGCACTTCCTTTACCACGCTGGATGAGGTGACACGCAAGCTGCAGGACACTGACCTGATGATTTGCGACGCGCAAAAACCGCTGGCTATGGCAGGCGTGTTTGGCGGTATGCACAGCGGCGTTTCTGCGCAGACGCGGGAAGTTTTTTTGGAAAGCGCATGGTTTAATCCGGACACCATCCGCAAGACTTCCCTGCACCACAGCCTGCGTACCGATGCGGCCACGCATTTCGAGAAGGGCGTGGATATGGACATGCTGCCTTTTGCCCTGCACCGGGCGGCGCATCTTTTAATTAATCTTTGCGGCGCAGTGCTGGAAGGCGGCGAGGCCGATGCCTGGCTGGTGAAAAAGCAAATTCCGCCGGTTACCTTTTCCCTCAGCGATGTGCAGCTGTTAAGCGGTAAGTATTTCCGCCACGAAGAGGTGGCCAACATCCTCACCAATCTGGGCTTTATGATCCTTAAATCTGAAGCCAACACCCTGACGGCGCAGCCGCCCAGCCATGTGCAACAGCCGCTGCAGCTGGCAGATGTAGTCGAGGAAATTATCCGCATAGATGGCTTGAATAAAATTGCCATTCCCGAAAAGCTGAACATTTCTCTTTTGCCGGCGCCCAAAAGCGACCGCCAGTTGAAAGACCGGCTGGCCAACCTGCTATGCGGCATGGGCTTTTATGAAATGCTCACCAACAGCATTACCAACAGCCAGTATTATCCCGAAACACAAAACCTGGTGCGGCTGATAAACAGCCTGAGCACGGAGCTGGACGTCCTGCGGCCTTCCATGCTGGAAACAAGCCTGGAGGTACTGGCTTACAACACCAACCGCAAACAGCAGGATTTGAAATTCTTTGAATTCGGCAAAGTGTATTTTCAAAAAGAGGTAGGGGCGTACCAGGAAGAGCAAAAACTGGCTTTGGCGCTTACCGGAAAACTGTCGAATAAATCCTGGCAGGGTAAGGAAATAAATGCCGATTTGTATTACCTGAAAGGCGTTATCACGGCCTTGCTGGAAGCCGCCGGTCTGGAGAAAATAAAGGAAAAAGTGGACGAGCAGCAGCTTGTCTGGCTGCATAAAAAAGAAATCCTGGGGCGCGCATGGGAGGTGCCGTCGGATAAGCTGAAGCAAATGGACGTCCGGCAGCCGGTGTACTATGCAGAGCTAAACTGGGATGCCATTGCAAAGCTGGCTGCCGCGAAAAAAGTACGCTACCAGGAGGTGCCGAAATTCCCGGCGGTGCAGCGCGATTTGGCGCTGGTAGTGGACGAAGCGGTGAGCTACGAAGCACTGAGCGACACGACGGAAAAAGCAAAGCCGGAGTTCCTGCAGTCGTACCGTTTGTTTGATGTTTTTAAAAGCGAGAAACTGGGTGTGGGCAAAAAATCGCTGGCGGTGAATTATACCTTTCAGGCCGACCGTACCCTTACCGACGCGGAAACTGATAAAGCCATGCAGCAGTTAACCGAAGCCTATCAAAAGCAGTTAGGCGCGCAAATCCGCGAGTAAGTTATGGATGCGTTGCAGCTGCTGGAGCAAAAAATAAATCAGCTTATCCGGGCTTATGCTTCTGTGCAGGAAGAAAACAAAAAACTGCAGGTAGAAGTGGCAGCGCTGCGCAACGAGCATCAGTCACTTTTAAGGAAAAACCAGACGCTCGAGGAAGCGCAGGCCACGCAGCTGCTCGGCGTAAACGCACTTTCGGAAGCAGAAAAACAAAACCTGCGCCGTTACATAGACGGCGTGGTGGATGAAATCGATAAAATACTTACCTCCCTGCATGAATAGGCTGCTGTTACTTTTAATCCTGCTTACCGGCTTTGTTGCCTGCACGCCGCAGCGCGATCCCTGCCTGCAGCCACGCACCCCTTCGCTGCATATTGGTATTTACAAAATGGGCGATACCACCCTGCGTGATACCTCGCTGCCGGCAACCATGCTGGTGCCGCTGGATGCGGATACCAACCTGGTGCTCCTGGCCGGCAATACCAGCAAGTTGTCCTTGTTTTTATCGCCGCTGCAGGATTCCTGCCGCTACCTGCTGGTGCCCGATACGGCTTTGCCGCTTATGTACGACACGCTGTATTTTTACTACAACCGGCAGCAGAAGTTTCTTTCCAATGCCTGCGGTTACACTTATTTTTATGAGCTGACCGGTGTGCGCAGTACGTACTCTTTAGTGGATTCCGTTTACCTGAATAAAACCGCCGTCAACAACGATGCGAATCAAGAGCACCTGCGTATTTTTTATTAGCCTGCTGCTGGCCTGGCGCGGGTTTGCGCAGGACAGCACCGGTGCCACACATCAGCTTCGCCTGGGCGTGGATGTTTTTCAGCCTGTGATACATGCTGGCAGCGATCAGAAAAAAGGTTACGAAATAGCAGCCGATTACCGTTTTAATAAAACCATTTACCTGGCTGCAGAAGGCGGTTTTGGCCGTTCGGATTACAATTACCCGGACCTGAGCTATACCACTACGAACAGCTTTATCCGGCTGGGTTTTGACAAAAGCCTATTACCGGTTTTAAGAAGCAAAGACTGGGACATGGCTTTTGTAGGCCTGCGCTATGGCCTGGCATTCATTCAGCGCAGCGATGCCAGCTTTGTGTACCATGATCCGCTGTACGGCGTTTCTGCCGGTACGATTGCCGGTAAGAATTTAATGGCCCACTGGCTGGAAGTGGCCGGCGGTATGAAAGTCTTTCTCTGGAAAAACATTTATGCCGGCTGGACGGTACGTGGTAAGTTTCTGGTGAATCAGAAATCCTTTCGCGAGCTGGCGCCGGATTTTATTGCCGGCTATGGCCGCGGCGACAAGAACACCAATTTTGGTTTTAATTTTTACGTAGGCTACGGGCTCAGGTGGTAGGGGTTTGAAAGCACTTTGGAAAGTGCTTTTGTGAACTGCATTATCGCTTTCCAAACATCGACATTAAATCGTTCAGGTCGGTGTCGCCATCTCCATCGCGATCCAGGCCCAGGGAAGCGCCGATTTGACTCATCATGCCGCCGCCCCCGGTTTGAGGCTGACTGCTGTTGCCGCCAAACATGCCTCCTAAAGCGCCGCCGCCCAGAATAGAGCCCAGGATGTTGCCCATGTTAAAGCCGGAGCCGGTATTGCCCTGACTGTTGTGGTGCATCATTTTGCGTAAAAGCATAGGAATAAGCATCGCGGCAAGCCCGCCGGCCATTCCTTTTGAAATGCCAAGCCGGCTGGTAAGGTTGTCCACAAAATTGCCGGAGAGCTGCTGCACCTGCGGGCTGTTGGTATTACCCTGATCCGCGCTTTGGAATAATTGCTTGATGCCGGCCGCGCCCTGCTGCTGGTAAATATCTTGAATGCCGGTTTGCACCGTAGTGGCGGCTTCCTGGATCACGGCTTCGTTGTGTTCATCGGGCACAGCAGGATTTTGCACCACGGCTTCCTGGCTTGCTTCGCGCACGAAGCCTAATAATTGTTCGAACATGGTTTTGGATTTTTGCCTGAAAGGCAGGTGTTATGGTTGGGGAATACGCAAAACCTGACCGGGATAAATTTCATCCGGGTCCTTGAGCATTGGTTTATTGGCCTCGAAAATCACCGGGTATTTATTGGCATCGCCATACACTTCCTTTGCAATTTTGGAAAGATTGTCCCCGGGTTTTACCGTGTAGGTTTTAGGATCCTGCGCCGGCGCATTGGCAACCGTCATACGGTTGTCTACATGACTGACGCCGGTAATGTTGCCTGCGGTTAAAGTGGCCTTTTCATAATCTGCCTGCGTGGCGGCCTGTCCTGTGAGGATAACAGTGCCGCTGCCATCATACTGCACGCCCACGTTGCTGATGTTGAGGCCCATATTGCGCACGTATTGCTCTATCATGCGTGCCTGCTCGTCGGCAATTTGCTGCGGGTTCATGCTCTGGGCTTTTTGCTGCACCTGCTGCCCGGCCTGAAAAACCTGTTTGCCTAATTCTTTAGCGAAGGATAATAAACCCATTGGATTGCGTTTTTGGTTTTATGCCTAAACCAAAACCATTCCAACACAGTTACAGCGAAGCGGTGGTGACCTGTGCGTCCCGCAGGATTTTTTCAATAATGCGCTCCCTGGATTTCAGCTGGTATTTTAACGGAGAAAATGTCCAGCGCGTGCGCAGGCGGTTCAGCCTGTCTTTGGGCGGCAGGAAAATCAAACGTTTCAGCCAGCCCCATAAGATCAGGTGGCGGAATGTTTTGCTGAGCGCTACATAATATACCACGGTGCCGGCGCCGCTTTGTTCCAATACCTGCTGCAATTCCTGGGGATCATTCAGGGAAGAAACGCAAAGCACGGCGCCACGCCGCGTATTGAAATACTGGCTTAATGATTCCTGCTGCTGCCAGGTGCTGGCGCTGATGGTACGGGATGCTTTTTCAGCATCGCTCAGCGAATCGGGCAGGGTAGTAGGCTGGTCGGGAATATATCGCAGCTCAAATTCTTTTTTAGTAAGTGCTTCGTAAACTGTCCAGACATGGTTCTTATAGAAGTTCAGCATCTCTGAAAGAAAAGGCGCATCCAGCCAGGAGGCAGGCAGGTGGGCATGAAAGGAAGCATAGAAATAAAGGTGCGAGGCGTAGGGTTCAAACAGTTCGGGCGTACGTACCACCAGGTCTTTATTTTTCGCGTAAATCTTCCAGACAATACGGCGCACATCATCGCCGGCTTCAAAGTCCTTGTAATTCAAAAGCTCGCCTTCCACCCGCCGCATTTCATCAATGCGCACATCCATGCTTTCTGTTTTTTTAGGTTGCACGGGTTGTTCTTCCTGCCGCAGCAACCGGGGTGGCTGGTAAAAATGGCCGGCGCCGGTTTCGTGTGCCGGCAGCGAAATAAGCCGCAGCATATCTTCAAAAAACACGAACGCGCCCCGCAACTGATACTCGCGGATATCGGGCAGCAACAGCCTGCTTTTTCCGGCTATGGCCGAACGGAACAAACGGCCGCGGCGCGCCAGGCTGCCCAGCAGCGGGAACTTGCCCGTCAGGCGCAGGTCGTCATAAAACAAACGTCCCTTCACAAATCCCAACAGCGGCCGGAAGGCGCCCGGCAAGGTTGCGTTCACATAAAGGCGGCTGCGGCCGCGTCTTCCTTTCGTTTCATTCGTAAAGCTTAGCTCCAGCCGGCTTTTCCCACTTTGACGGCGCCATAAATACCAGAGCCAGGCAGCAAGGGTACTAAGCAGCGACAGCATGAGCAGCGCCAGTAAAAACCAAAACAGCAGCCGGCCCATCAGCAGGATAAAGGGCAGAAAGGAAGCGGCACTTTCCTCGGCCTGCGTGGCAGGGCGGCGGTTAAAGAGAAAGTGATATGCCAGCCAGATGGCAGTGCCCAGCAGCAGGGTGTTGGCTGTAAAAGGCACGTATTGCCACCAGTATCGCAGTTTTCTAATAAAGCGGGAAAGCATTCGGGATTCAAAAATAATCTTATTGTACGAGGGCCAAACTTTGCGCCGGGAAGTTAACAGCTTGGGAAATGAAAACCTGCCTGCGCTGCAAGCCGCGTTAAAATAGCTGGCTTTCAGGCAGCCGGCTACCGGCCCTGCTGTTTGCTTTCACTAAAAAATCCGTCCTTTGAAGCATGCAAGACAGAAAGCAATATTTAGAAGCCAACAAAGACAAATTTCTGAACGAGCTATTGGCGCTCTTGCGCATCCCCAGCGTAAGCGCCGACAGTAAGTATAAAGCCGATGTGGCACGTTGTGCCGAAGCGGTGAAGGAAAGCCTGCTGCGTGCCGGCGCGGGCCGTGCGGAGGTTATGCCCACCGCCGGTCACCCGATTGTTTATGGCGAAAAAATAATTGACCCCGCTAAGCCTACCGTGCTGGTTTACGGCCATTACGATGTACAGCCTGCCGACCCGCTGGAACTCTGGGATTCGCCGCCATTTGAGCCGGTGATTAAAGACGGTAAGATTTATGCGCGCGGCGCCTGCGATGATAAAGGCCAGTTTTTCATGCACGTAAAAGCGCTGGAAGTGATGAACGCTACCAGCACTTTGGCCTGCAACATCAAGTTTATGATAGAAGGCGAAGAAGAGGTAGGCAGCGAAAATCTTGGCAAATTCCTGGAACAAAACAAAGAGCTATTAAAAGCAGACATCGTACTGGTGAGCGATACCAGCATGATTAGCATGGAGCACCCCAGCATCGAAACCGGCCTGCGCGGACTGGCTTACATGGAAGTGGAAGTTACCGGCCCCAACCGCGACCTGCACAGCGGTGTGTACGGCGGTGCGGTACGCAATCCCATCAACGAGCTCTGCAAGATGATTGCCAGCCTGCACGATGAAAATAACCACATCACCATTCCGGGCTTTTACGATGAGGTGCAGGAACTAAGCGCCGAAGAGCGAAAGAACCTGAACAATGCGCCGTTTGACCAAAATGAATACAACCAGGATTTGGGTATTGGCGAAGCCTGGGGCGAGAAAGGCTACACTACTTTAGAGCGCACCGGCATCCGTCCTACGCTGGATGTAAACGGCATCTGGGGCGGCTATACCGGCGAAGGCGCCAAAACCGTATTGCCGGGTAAGGCTTTTGCCAAGATTTCGATGCGCCTGGTGCCCGGACAAAAAAGCGAAACCATCGCCAAACTGTTTACCAAACATTTTGAAAGCATCGCTCCCAAATCTGTGCAGGTAAAAGTAACCACCCACCATGGCGGAGAACCGGTGGTAACGCCTACCGATTCGCCTGCCTATAAAGCGGCGGCAAAAGCAATTGAAACTGCATTTGGCAAAGCGCCGATACCTACACGCGGCGGCGGTTCCATCCCGATTGTAGCGCTTTTCGAAGCGGTACTGGGACTTAAAACCGTGCTGATGGGCTTTGGACTGGATAATGATAACATCCATTCTCCCAATGAAAAATACGATGTGGCCAACTATTACAAAGGCATCGAAACCATTCCTTATTTCCACCAGTATTTTGCGGAAATGAAGGGGTAGACAATTTGTTTTATATTAAAAAAGCCATTCGAAAGAATGGCTTTTTTTAATTGTGATTCGAAAGGAATCAAGTCCGCAACGGTTATTTTTCCAGCTTCATTTCTTTCAGCAGCCAGCCGGCGCCGCCTACTTTTTCTATTACAAAAAGCACGTAGCGGATGTCCACGGAAATATTACGGCTTAGCTTGGGATCAAAATAAAGGTCGCTCATGGTGCCTTCCCAAATCCGGTCGAAGTTGATGCCGATAAGCTGTCCTTTGGCATTCAGCACCGGACTGCCGCTGTTGCCTCCCGTGGTGTGGTTGCTGGCCGTAAATGCCACCGGCACTGTGCCGTTTACTGCCCAGCGGCCAAAGTCTTTTTGCTGGTAGACTTCCTTTAATTTTTCAGGCACATTGAAATCCATGCTACCCGGCTGATCCTTGGCCATTACTTCATCCAGCGTGGTTTGATAGGAATAGCCCGCAGGGCCTTCCGGATCAATGCCCTGCACCTGTCCGTAGGCAATGCGCAGCGTCAGATTGGCGTCGCTGTAAAAGTCCGTCATAAAGCGTTGTTTCATTTGCGCAGCCATGTATTGGCGGTTAAGGGGGCGCATCTGTTCCTGGTAGTTGCGCAGGCGTGGCCTTACTTCCGTTTCGCGCACTTCCTGGATGGCATGGTAAAGCTGCCAGGCCGGATCGCTGCGGAGCAGTAAGGTATCCGCATAATTGCTTTTGTCCAGCATTTTCAGCACGCGGTCCGGGTGGGTGATCAGCGAGCTTTTATAAACATTGGCCGCCCAGCGGTCGTAATTGTTTTTATTAACCGTAAGCATGGTGCGGTAATAGTCCGGCACGTAACCCGGATTGTTTTCTATAAACATGGGCATTAAGGCTACAAACACTTTCTGGTCGGTTGGGTCATCGTAGTTTTTATAGAAAGATTCCCAGCTGCCTTTCATGTTTTGGAGTTCTTGTTGCAGGGCCTGCGCATTTGATTTTTTTCGGTAAGCCTGCAGCATCCGGTCCAGTTGCGCGCCCTGTGCAATCAATTCTATGCCCAGCACCGCTTCGCGAATGAATTCTTCTGCCACCAATGCTTCATTGCTTGCAGAAACGCTGGCTGTAATGCGGGAAAGCAGCAATTGGGAAGCTTTGCGGCTGGAATCTGAGCTGGCCCATTGCTGGAACTCGTATTCGCGGTTGCGTTTGATGCCGGCTACATCATTCAGCTCCAAGCCACGCAGTTCTCCCTGCCATTTTTTCCAGCCGTTGGAAATGCCGTTTTTCTTAGCGGTGTATTTCAAAAACACAGCGCGGTCTTTTTCCATGGCATCTTTCCAGATGCGCAGCTTTTGGGTGCGCACATCAATGCGAATGGGATCCATGATGCCGGTAACCTGGCCCAGCTGCTCGCTGCTGATGTATTGCTGCGTGCTGCCCGGGAAGCCATACACCATGGTAAAATCACCTTCTTTATAACCGGAAGTAGCAACGGGGAAGTAGCGGACCGGCTTGTAAGGTTGGTTGTCTTTGCTGTATGCTGCCGGCTGATTGCTGGCGTTGGCATAGATGCGGAACATGGAGAAATCGCCCGTGTGGCGGGGCCACATCCAGTTGTCCACATCGCCGCCGAAATTGCCGATACCGTTGGGTGGGAAGGCCACGAGGCGTATATCGGAATAGGTTTCGGTAAGAATAGCCCAGTATTGATTGCCGTTGTAAAAGGGCTGGATGCTGATTTTGTATTGCGGGTAGATTTTCTGGTAGCCTCTTTCAAGGTTGCGGATGCGGATGGCAATCACGCTGTCGCGGTGCGCTTCTGCAAGCGTATCGGGCGCCATACCGGAAAGTATGTTGCTGCTTACATTCTCCATCTTCCGTACAAACGTAACGGTAAGGCCGGGGCAGGGTAATTCCTGATCCATACTCATGGCCCAGAAGCCATTGGCAAAATAATCATTCTGGCCGCTGCTTAAACCCTGTACCGTGCCATAGCCACAATGGTGGTTGGTCAGGAGGAGCCCTTTATCGCTGACTACCTCGGCGGTGCAGCCACTGCCAAAAAGCACCACGGCATTGTTGAGCCCGGTGCCTTGCTCATTGTAAAGCTGCTCTACGGGAATGCGCATGCCCAGGGCACGCATATCGGCTTCTCTTTTTTTAATTTGTGGCGGCAGCCACATGCCTTCTTTGGCAGGGGCAGAAAAGCTGCCAACGACCAGCAGCAGGGCGGTCAAGACGCGGATCCGTCCTTTTTTTACCATCATTTTTATGCTTGTTTTTGGGGGTTCTGAAAAATAAAAGTAGGCCTTGCCGCTGAAAGTTTTTAACGTTGGGGTATATTAGCCGCTAGATTCCCGACCGGTACGCTAATTTTTATGAGAAAACAGCTACTCTTATCCGCATTTTTTATTGCGGCCACCAGCCAGCTTTACGCGCAACTGTTCACGGTACCAGATACGGTATGCGTGAATCAGAACGTAACGATTATCAACAATACACCACTTCCTGATGCTACCTATTACTGGGGCTTTTGCTCCGGCTACTTATCGGCTATGCCGGAAGGGAGCAATATGGGCGTAGGATATGGCTTTAATAACCCTTCGGATATGGAAGTGGCCAAAGACAATGGCAATTATTACGGCTTTGTCATTAACCGCGCCAGCCGGGAACTGATGCGCCTGGATTTTGGTCCCAACCTGTCTTCCATTCCTACCGTTACCAATTTCGGCGACATGCTGGGCACCATTCCCGACCAGGGTTCCAGCCTGCACCTTACCCGCGACAATGGCAACTGGTACCTGTTTGTAACAGGCGGCACCAACGCTTCTAACTCTTCGCTGGCCCGCGTAGATTTCGGCAATGCGCTGACCAACACACCCAGCAGTGTCAATTTTGGTGACCTGGGCGATGCCCTGCGCGGACCGCGCGGATTTTTTGTAACGCGGGAAGGTGATCATTACTATGGTTTTGTGGTGAATAACGCGGCCGGTACACTGGTGCGCCTGGATTTCGGAAACAATATTTCCATGACGCCCCTGCCCACTGATTTGGGCAACCTGGGCGCGCTGCTTACACCCAGTGATTTGGCTGCTGTTCAGTCTCCTGATGGCGACTGGCACCTTTTTATCACAGACCCGAGCAGCAATGCCATGATACAGGCCGACCTGGGCACATCACTCACCAACACACCGACCGCACTGCCACTGTTTACCTTTGGCGGTTCCTTGTTTGGCCCTTCTTCTATTCGCATTATTCAGGATTGCGGTAGCAGCCATGCCTTTATTCTGAACCGTACTTCCAATGAACTGACCCGTGTGGATCTGGATGCAGCTTATACCGGCGCTTACAGTGCTACCAACCTGGGCGGTATCAGCGCCGGCTTTAGCAATCCCAACGGCCTTTCGCCCATCCTGCGCGTCGGGGACGATTTGGTGGGCTTTGTGGTCAATAGCAACAACAGTTTGTCTTCGGTAGGTTATGCGCATTGTAGCAGCCCGACAATTCCTAACAGCGCTATGGTGAACCCGCCTGTTTTTGTGTATCAGGATCCCGGGTTGTTTAATGTTTATCTGGTCGTAAACGAGGGCCAGCCGAATGCTATGGTAGAATGCCATCAGATACGCGTATTGCCCCGCCCCGATATCCTGGCCAGCAACGATACGCTTATTTGCCAGGGCGATACGGCCCGTCTGGGCGTGGTGGCTCCTGGTATCCTGGGTGCTACCTGGCTGCCCGCCCATAACATTACCAACGATTCCGTGATCAATACGTTTGTATATCCTGACTATACCACTGCCTACACCGCTACCATGTATTTCCCCGGCGGTTGCCAGGTAGATACCACCATTCAGGTTAGTGTCAGCAAAGTGCAGGCAGACGCGGGTCCTGACCGGGTGCTGGCGGATGGCGCCCACACCACGCTGGGCGGCGCTTATACTTCGGCGGGGCCTGGGTTTACTTATTTCTGGACGCCGGCCATTGCCATCAACAATGTGTTCCTGCCCAACCCCATCGCCAAACCGCAATCTGACATCACTTACTATCTGCAGGTGACCAATACCATGGGCTGCCAGGATATTGATACCGTGATTGTAAAAGTTGCCTGCAACGATATTAATCTGCCCAACGCGTTTGCGCCCGAAAGCAATAAGCCAGGCGCCAACCGTTTTGGACTGCTCAACACGCAAATTGTAAAGCTGAATTACCTGCGCGTTTATGATCGCTGGGGCAAGATAGTGTTTGAAACAACCGACCCCGCCAAGGCATGGGACGGAAAGGTAGATGGTCAGCTGGCGCAAATGGGCGTATATGTGTGGGAAGCAGACGGCTTTTGCCAGAGCGGACAACGATTTAAAACCACCGGCAACGTAACGTTGCTGCGGTAAGGAATGACTTTGCGCCTATGCTGTTTTTCCTCGTGCATATTGAGTTGCCTGAATTTTCAGAGGAAATGGCCCAGTTGCTGGTCAGCCAGAAAGAGCATACCCTCGCGCTTTTAAAAAGTGGCACCCTGGTTTCATTAAGCGTCAGCATCCTGATGGAAGACATCTGGCTCATCGTAAAAGCGCCTTCTGAACAGGAAGCAATGGAACTGGTGGGCGCCCTGCCATTGCATCCTTACTTCGTAGATGTAAGCTGCTCGCGGCTGCTGCTGCACCTGGAAGGTGCTACTGCTTTCTCGCCGCTTTCGCTGAACTGACAGAACAACTGATTTTAAAAGAGGCGCCTGGAAACAGGCGCCTCTTTTCTTTACAAAACTTGAATCCCGAGAAAATTTTAGCGCTATGAAACAGGACGCCTATTGGTTCTTTTGACCGAAAAACGAATGGAAGATACTACCGGCTGCTGCTAAAATCTGCCTCAGTGCTTACGGGCGGATTTCCGGTAGCTAATGGAATCACGATAGAGAAGGTACTGCCTTTGCCAAGCGTGCTTTCTGCTTTAACGCTACCGCCGTGCGCCTCGGCCACTGCTTTTACATAGCTCAGGCCCAACCCGAAACCTTTCACATCATGCAGGTTGCCGGTATGGGCCCGGTAGAATTTTTCAAAGACGTGTGCGAGCGTTTCGCGGCTGATGCCAATGCCATTGTCTTTTACTTTTATCAGCAGTTTGCCGGTGCTGTTCTGGGTGCTGATTTCAATGCGCGGCGCTTCTTTGGAATATTTTATCGCATTATCCAGCAGGTTGAAGATGATGTTCGAAAAGTGTACTTCATCAGCATCTACCTTATACCGGGTGGCATTCAGCTTTAGCGTTAGTTCGCCTTGTTTTTCCTGCACCAGCAACGCGGTGTTGTTGGCCACGGTGCGGATAATTTCGTGTGCATCCAGGCGTTTCAGGTTCAGCTTCATATCCTGCCGTTCCAGACGTGCCGATTGCAGGATGGTTTCCACCTGCTGGTTCATCCGCTTGTTTTCTTCTTTAATCATAGCGCTGTAATAGCGAATCTGATCGGGCCGGCTGATTACTTTTTCGTTGGTGAGCGCATCTACCGCCAGGCTGATGGTGGCCAGGGGTGTTTTGAGCTCGTGCGTCATGTTGTTGATAAAGTCATTCTTGATTTCCGATATTTTCTTTTGGTTCAACAGCGTGCGCAGGCTGATGACAAAAGCGGATACAATGATGCTGGTAAAAATAATAGAGGCCACAATCATCCAGCCCATAGAACGGATGATGTAGTTCTTTGGTTCCTGTATCAGGATGTGCAAGGTTTCTTCCGCATAAGCGTTATCGCTGGTCAGGCGGATGTGCACTGCGCGTGGCATATCAGAGGCCTGAAAATGATCGCTGGATAATACCGGGTAACGGAAGATGTTGGTGACACTGAATTCAAACGGCTGGCGGATATTGTTGGCCCGCAGGCGCTGGTCAATTACCTGCCGGACTTCTTCTTCGCTGAAAGCCTGGATGGTAAACTCTCGGTCCAGGAAAAACTGAATGTCTTCGGATGTAAGCAGGATGCGGCCTGCACGTCTGGCTTTTTCAATATAGCGGCTGATGATGTTTTCTTTAACCTGCTTCGCGGCCACATCCACATCTTTCTGATATTGCTCGCGCTTCACCACAATCGCGTTTTTAATCCACGACATTTGTATGAACACCACCCCCAGCACCGACAAAACGATGAGCAGGATGATGAGTGGAAAGACGCGTTTGAGTGTCATGGATGTAAACATAGTAGAGACAGGGCATGCCCTGTCTCTACGGTTTCAGGTAAAGGTCAAAATAATCACTGATTTTTTGCATGAGGTGCACGCGGTCTTTGCCGCGCACATTGTGCTCGTGGCCGGGATACACAAAGTAATCCACCTGCTTGCCTGCATCCACACAGCGTTTCAAAAAGTTGATGCTGTGTTGCCAGACCACTACATTATCCTGCGCGCCATGTATAAGCAGCAATTTGCCCCGGAGCTTGCTCACTTTTGTCAGCAGGTTTGCTTCCTCATAGCCTTCAGGATTTTGTTCCGGTGTATCCATGTAACGCTCACCATACATGATTTCATACAGCTTCCAGTCAATAACGGGCCCGCCGGCTACGCCTACCTGAAATACGCCGGGATGGCGCAGCATCAGGCTGGTGGTCATAAAGCCGCCAAAGCTCCAGCCATGCACACCCATGCGGGCAGTATCTACATAAGGCAGCGATTTCAGGAAAGCAACGCCCTGCAACTGGTCGTTCATTTCTACGGTGCCCAGGTGGCGGAACACGGCCTGCTCAAAAGCTTTTCCACGGTTGGCACTGCCACGGCCATCCATGCTGAAGACTACGTAGCCACGCTGCGCCATGTACTCATACCAGAGGTTGCCGCTCTCCGGGAAGCCATCTTTGATGAGCTGCACGTGCGGGCCATTGTAGAGATACACAATTACCGGATAGCGGCGGCTGCTGTCAAAATTTGTAGGCAGCATCAGCTTGCCGTACAGCGGCGTGCCATCGTCGGCTTTTAAAGTGATGTCGCGAATTTCCGGGCGGTTGAAGCTGTCTAAAGGATTGGGGCTGTCCAGTAATATTTCGCTTTGGCGACCATCCGTGCGGTTCAGGAAAGTGCGCTTGGCAATACCTCTGCCGGTGTAAATGTCCAGCGCCATTTTTCCATCTGCGCTGAAAGCTACCGTGTGCGTGCCGGCGCCGCTGGTCAATTGGCGCATTTTGCCGTTTTTCCAGTTCACCGCATAAGCCTGTTTCTGCCGCGGGTCGGCTTTGGCGCTGGTAATTAAAACTTCTTTTTTAGCTGCGTCAAAACCCAGCAATTCATTCACCTCATAATTGCCTGTAGTCAACTGACGAACCAGTTTCCCATTCGTGTTGAAGAGATAGAGGTGCATAAAGCCATCGCGCTGGCTCCACCAGATAAATTCATTGTTGCTGCCAGGCAGGAAAGTAAGCGGGTGCTGCGGCTCCACGTATTTATCGTCTGTTTCTTCAAACAGCGTTTTTACTTTTTCGCCGGTTTGTGCGTCATATTGATTCAGCCAGAGGTGGTTTTGGTCGCGGTTCAGAATGGCGATGTAAATAAATTTTTCATCCGGGCTCCAGGTTACCGAAGTCAGGTAATGGTCCAGCGGCTCGCCTGTTTTCAATGCTACTGTCTTGCCGCTGCCTGGGTAATACACGCGCAGGTGTACCTGGTGCGAGGTGCGGCCCGCCATGGGGTATTTAATGTTGTTGTTTTTTGCCGGCACGGTGCTCCAGTCAATGATGGGGTAATCTTCCACCATCGTCTGGTCCATGTGGTAATAAGCGAGCGCATTGCCCTGGGGGCTCAGGAAAATGCCGCCCGTAATGCCAAACTCATCGCGGTGCACGGAACTGCCGTTGAAGATATTTTCATCGGTGTCAAAAGTGATTTGTTTTGATTGCCCGTCATCCGCCCAGAAAAGATTGTTTTTTACCGTGAAAGCGGCCACTTTGCCGCCTTTGTGGAAGGTGAAATTTTCCGCGTTTTCGGGAAGCGTGAGCCATTTTTTCCATTGAATGGAATCGCCGCTTACGGTGCCGAGGTAAATATTATTGCGCTGCTGGAAAAAGAGCTGGTCTTTGTTCATCCAGTTCAGCACGCCAAAGCCTTTCAGCGAATCCTTTTGAAAGACCTGCGTATTAAAGCTTTTCAGGGTAGTGCGCACTTTTTTATTGTCTTTACTGCCAACGACAAATTCATAGCGCGTGCCGGCGCTGTCTGTTTTGAGATAATACAATTCCTGCGTACCCGGCCGGAAAGCAGGCTGCGACAAAGCCGCAGGGCGCAGCGTCGTAACAATGCCGTTGGTGGCTTCGGCGATGGTGTAATTTCTTTTTTGCGCCTGGGCATGAATGCCAAAAAGTAAGAAGGCAGGCACCAGGGTTAGCTGCCGGAAAAAAGCTTGCATCCTGCAAAAAAAGGAAGTTAGGAGCAGTAAAAGAAAAGGAATACTATTTTTAGGTTTTGGCATGATGCGCAAAACGCTTGTATTACAGCCAGGAGCGGACACTTCCCGGATGCCCCTGCCAAGCTTCATGAAAAAACTGAGATGCAGTTTTTTTGTCCTGTTCCTTTTTCTATCGAGTTATCCTGCTTTCGCCCATCGCCAACACAGGCCTTTTGATTATTACAACAGCGAACAATTCTGGAACCGTCTGCAGATAGACAGTAGCTCTGCCCCGGTACACTTCAGCAAAACCGACACGGCTATCATCGTGGTCAGCACGCGCGGCCGGCAACGTGGGGAAATGCGTTTCATGACCGAAAAACGTAGTGATACGCTTTCTTACTTTCTGGTTTTTAGCGCCGGCGGTAAATGGCATTTACGGGAAACAAAATCGCTTTCCGAAGCACTCCGGCTTTTACCCCAAAACCAAAAGCCTTGGGTGGTTTATACCGAAGGCATGGGCAAGCTCTTTACCAGCGATTTGGAAAGAGGCATGCTGCTTTCGGGGCAATACGGGGTAAATGTCCTTTTGCTGGATTATCCCAGCATTCGCAGCGACAAAGGCAACCTGGGAAATTACCGCTTTGCAAAGAAAAGCGCGGCAGCAGCGTACAAGGATTTTGTGCCGGTGCTGGACAGTATCCGGATTTTAAAAGAAGAAAAAATGCTCGGCAACGGGTCGCTGAATTTATTTTTTCACAGCATGGGCAACAAGGTGGTGCGCGAACTGGTCTTGCATCATCAGTTAGCAATTTTGAATCAGGGCGTTTGGGCGGACAATCTTATTTTAAACGCGCCCTGCGTGCCGCAGGCAAAGCACAGGAAATGGCTGAATAAAATTGCTTTTGCGCGCAACATTTACGTGCATTACAACCCGGAAGACAATACCCTGAAATGGGCGCGCATCCTGAGCCTGCGCAAGCAACTCGGCGACCGTCCGCGTAAACCGCTGAGCAAGCAGGCGGTGTATGTGAATTTCAATGCAGCCTGCGGCGAAGGGCACAGCAATTTCCTGAATCTGCCGGGCAGGAATCCGGTGTCGCCGCGCGTCATTCAATATTATCAGCGCCTTTTTGACGGCGATACGTTGCGGATTCACAACACTGTTTTATTCCAGCCAACACAATACCGCGGCATTGGCTATGATTTGTTGCCACAGAAGAAATAGGTTGTTTGTACTCTTTTTCAACCCTGCTAATTTCAAAACCCCGAAGGGGTACAACTATTATAAAAACAGGAATGATAAAAAATAAATCGGTTGGCACCTTTAGCCGGATTTACCTGCAATACGTTTTTGCAGTAAAGGGCCGCCAAAATTTATTGCATCCGGACTGGCGACAGGATGTGTTTAAATACATGGCCGGCATTATTACCAACAAGGGCCAAAAATCAATTATCATAAATGGCGTTGCCGACCATGTGCATGTGTTTGTTGGTTTAAAGCCTTCCATGCCGGTTTGTGATTTAATCCGCGATGTAAAAAACAATGCAACCAATTTCATTAATAGCCATGGCTTGGTAAACGGGCATTTTGAATGACAGGCGGGTTACGGCGTGTTTTCCTACGGGCATTCGCAGGTAGAAAGCGTTTATCAATACATCCTGAATCAGGAAGCACATCATCGCCGGAAAACTTTTAGGGAAGAATACCTGGAATTTTTGAAGAAATTTGAGGTGCCATACGAAGAACAATATCTTTTTGAATGGCTGGAATAAATTTCCTTTCACCCCTTCGGGGTTGTGTGGTGTGTATGCATCAGCTAGAATCGTGTTACCCCTTCGGGGTTTCTCATTTCATTTTAGCCAGGTGTACTCAGCGTGCTTTATTAAGCCGAGGCGCATCTCTCAACGAATCGTAAAGCAAATTGAAACCGGCATTGCTATGTATGCAATACGGAATTTTCAAATCTCCAAATTTTCAAATTTTCAAATCGTCACCGCATCAACTTCAAAATCCGCTCAATGTCTTCCGGCGCATCCACGCAATGGCTTTCAAACTTCGTGAACACGCATTGAACCGGATAGCCAGCTTCCAGCCAGCGCAATTGTTCCAGGCCTTCCGCCTGCTCCAGTTTGCCAACCGGTAGTTTCGTGATGGCCGCGAGCGTATCCGCGCGGTAGGCGTACATGCCCACATGACGCACATAGGGGAAACTGCCGAACCATTGTTCCGCGGGCTTTCCTTTCAGGGCCGGAATCACGCTGCGGCTGAAATAAAGCGCTTCGTTTTTGTGGTTCAGCACCACTTTGGCTTCGCCTTCTGAAAAAAGCAAGGCTTCGCTATCTACGTCTGCAACCAGCGTGGCTAATTGCACCTGCCCGTCCAGCACCGCCGCCAGTTCGTCTATTTGTTCGGGATGGATAAAAGGCTCATCGCCCTGAATGTTGATGACATAATCATAGCCATTGCCCAGCTTTTCCAGTGCTTCCATGCAACGGTCAGTGCCGCTGGGATGGTTGGTACCGGTCATGATGGCTTCCCCGCCAAATGACACAACGTGGTCAAAGATGCGCGTGTCGTCCGTGGCTACGACCACTTTGTTCAGGCGTTTACTTTGAACACTTTGCTCCCACACACGCTGAATCATGGTCTTGCCGGCAATGTCGGCAAGCGGTTTTCCGGGAAAGCGGGAGGCGGCGTAGCGGGCAGGAATAATGCCAAGCAGCATGACAGATAGGTGATGGGTGATAGCGTGGTTACAGGGATTCGGCGGGGGAAATGACGCCATCCCGGCTTAAAAATAAGGTAGTGTCGCCTGCGTTTCGCTTACCAAAATATTCCTGGTACAGGCCGGTGAACATCATGCGATGGGTCAGGGTTTCATCATACAGGCCGCTCAACTGCATCAGCATTTCCGAAGCTTCGCGGATGGCGCCATGGCCGCCATCGTTGGCGGTTACATAATCCACCAGTTCGTTGCGAATGGCAAAATCAATCAGCAGCGGATTAGCGCTGCGGCCTATCATAAAACGGAGGCCGCAGACTTTGGCAATGGAAAAATCCAGCACATCGTCAAAGAAAAAGGCCACTTCATGCGGCAGGATGCCCCAGCGGTGCTGCAAATGTTCCAGGGCTTCGGCTTTGTATTTAATACCGCAATAAATAGCGTCTATGTGCTCGCGCTGCGCAAAAGAAAGCGCGGCCTTATTCCGCTCGCCGCTGATAACAGCTACGGGCGGCAATGCATGGTGCCGCAGGTAATAATTCAGGCGCAGCAGGTTGGTGCCCATAGAGTCCACCTCGCTGAAATGGCTGTTGCCGTCGGCATCCTTAAAACCGTCATTGAATACGCCGTCCCAGTCAAAAACAAAAGCTTTGATTTGGGCAAACTTTTCCTGAATTACCCCGGGTGCGGTAATGAATGTTCCTTTAAAAGCGTTGGTTAGTTCCATAAGACGGAATATACGAAAAAGAAAATGCCAGCTTTTGGCAAGATGGCATTTTGAATAATAATTGCTGTAGAGACAGGGCATGCCCTGTCTCTACGAAACACGTGTTACCCTTTCAAATCCTGAATATCCAGCATGCCCACCGGGTGGCCTTCTTCCGTGATGAGCAGGGTGTCAATTTGTTTTTGGCGGATGAGCGCAGCGGCTTCGTTTAAAAGCGCATTGCCATCTATGCTAACCGGCACTTTAAATTCCATTTCGCCCAGCGTTTTATCCAGAATGTGCTCGCCTTCGCTTTGCAGCAAACGGCGCAGGTCGCCATCGGTAAACACGCCCAGAAGCTGTCCGTTTTCATCCACTACCGTTACCGCGCCAAAACCATATTCTGTCATTTTTACGATGGCGTTTTTCAACTGCATAGCTGCAGGAACGACCGGATTTTTGCCATTACTCGCCTGACGCACCGTCATGGTCATCATCCGGGTATCCTGATAAAACTGGTCGGTGCCCAGCGTGGTAAAGTTGTTTTCAGTCAGCGATTTTAAAACTTTCAGCGGCACGGTGATGGTGTGCACGCCCAGGTTAATGGCATTGCGCACGTGCTCGGAATGGCGCACGGAGCTGAACATGATTTTGGTATCGTAGCCGTAAGTATGCACCGCGTTCACGCACTGGTCTACCAGCGTGAGCGCGTCATGGCCCTGGTCTTGCAGGCGGCCAACGAGCGGGCATACATAAGAAGCGCCGGCGTGCATGGCCATGTAGGCCTGTTGCAAGGTGTACACCAGGTGCACATTTACCAGCAGGCCTTCGTTGCGCAGCATGTTACAGGCGCGCACGCCTTCCAGCGATACGGGGATTTTAAACACCGTACGTTTCGGGTCCAGGCCTAAGTCCAGCTGGCGTTTGGCTTCCGCCACGATGTCTTCGGCTTTGTGGCCCAGAGCTTCAATTTGCAGCACCGGTACCATCTTGCTCAATTTTACAATCATGGCATCAATATCGGTGATGCCTTCGCGTTGCATGAAGGTGGGGGTGGTGGTGAGGCCGTTCAGAAAACCGAGCTGAAAGCCTTCTTCTATTTCGCGCAGGTTTGCGGAGTCTAAATAAAGTTCCATGGGTGTATTACGGCTGCAAAGTAACGGTGTTCTGACGGTACTTGGTTGTTATGGCGTGCAGCGCTAACAGAGGTTTCATAAATTCTTCCAGGTCGTACACGCAAAGCTGGCTGGCGGCATCGCACAGGGCTTTTTCCGGTTCAGGGTGCGTTTCAATAAACACGCCATCTACGCCTGCGGCTACTCCGGCACGGCTCAGCACTGGCAGGAATTCGCGCGCGCCGCCTTTCGCGTCTGCACTGGGAATGCCGTATTTACGGATGGAATGGGTAATGTCAAAAACCACGGGATAGCCGATTTGGGCCATGTGGTAAAAAGCGCGGGGGTCCACCACCAGGTCGTTGTAGCCCATGGTGTAGCCGCGCTCGGTGAGGATAATCTGGTCGTTGCCGGCATCCACGCATTTACCTACCGGGTGCTTCATGTTTTCTGGCGCCAGAAACTGGCCGTGCTTGATGTTAATCACCTTTCCCGTAGCGGCTGCGGCTTTCAAAAGCCCGCTTTGCATGCAGAGATAAGCCGGAATTTGCAGCACATCGCAAACTTCCGCGGCAGGCGCTGCCTGGTCGGGGTAGTGAATGTCTGTCAGCACCGGAAAGCCAAATTGCTCTTTAATTTTAGCCAGGATTTTCACCCCTTTCTCCAGACCGGGACCGTCATAGTATTTCAGGGAAGAGCGGTTGTCTTTGGTAAAAGAGCTTTTGTAGATGATGGAAATGCCGAGGCGTTCGCCGACTTCTTTAAGCATTTCGGCGGTTTTCATCATGATGCTTTCATCCTCAATCACACAGGGACCGGAAATAAGAAAAAGTTCTTCGCTGCCACAGGGAATGTTACCTACTTTTATTATTTTTTGAGACATAGAATTTAATTGTTTCGCGCGAAGACGCAAAGGTGCGCCAAGGCGCGAAGAAAATAGTGTTGTGTATTGCTAAATAGAAGCAGGGCCTGCTAACTTCTGTACCATAACACCCATTGAAAGCGCTTCGCCACCGGACTTTTGTTCTAGATTTTTTAATTATTAAATGTATCGTAGATAATAGTGTTGTCTCTGGTCTTTATGACCTGGTTTAAAATGCGCAGCTTTTTGTCAAATGCTATTTTGAGTGTGTCGCCGGATGTCCAGGATAATTTGATTTTTGTACGGTCTCTTGGCAACACATTGTCCTACTCATCGGCTGTAAAAGTAATTTTATACTCATTTCCTTTAATGCCTTTATTTTCAGGCAGCAGCTAAACATGGTAAATGTCTCCCACATTTAAGGAGGCTGGCGAAATAACAAGCAGCACCTTTTGTTTTATGCCGAGATGTTCGTTTGTTTTTAAATTTTTCACTTCGTAGACTACTTCTCTTTTTTCTATTAAACAGGAATTTAAAGATAAAATGAGGGCAAATAACAGTAGCAGTTTGTGAATTATTTGAGGCATCGTACGGAAAGATAAGTTACTCGTCAAAATTTCCGTGTCTGATGTCAGGAAGTGCCCGTTCATGATAAACGCCAATTACAACCACTTTTCTTTCACTTTCGGAAAGGAAGAATAGTAGGTAATAGGGGAATTTTTTCAGGTTGACACGTCTTAAATCACTGAAGCGGATAGCAAAGGAAAAAGGATTTTGTTCTAAAGATTGAATGGCAACGGCGATCTCACTTAGGAAACGTTCGCTCAGGGTTGCGCCGATACCGAGGTACCATTCAAAGGCCTGAAAAATGTCAGCAGCCGCATCTTCAGTAATATCAACGAGGTGCTTTTCCAAGTTTTTCGTGAAGTGATTGTAAGAACTGACCGGCAGGCTGGCTTTTCGTTTCGCCTTTTAGGTATGCATCCAGACGTCGCTCGCTTTCCTCCTGTACCCATTTGGGAATGGCAGTTTCAAGTGTCTCCATATTGGCTTTAACTTTTGCCCACTCTTCCATCGTCAGATATACACCTGTCGCCTCGCCATCAGCGCCATAAAGTATTTGCGGGTTGATATTCATCTTCATTTCTGTTTTACTCAAAGTTACGTGTTCAACAATAGCCCATTCCTTTAAAAACGGAATGGCTGCCAGCCCCAAATTAAGCACATCATACCACCTAACCCTTAATCACCTATTCCTTACATCCTCCAAAACAATTCTTTCACGGTATCCAGCGTCATCCTGCTTTCCCAGTCTTCGCCAATGGCGTGGCGCCACATGTGTGGCAGGTTCCAGGCTACCTGCGCCATGGCAGTAACCGTTTCATCGCTCCAGTTTTGGGAAAGGTTTTGTGGCAGCGTCACGTTGTTTTTATCCAACATGATTTTAAACTCCTGGACGCCTTCGGGATAATAATCTTCCAGGTGCTGGAACACCACGCAGTTGGCATAGCAATGCTTTTCACCCAGAATCTTGCTCAGCCCGTAGCTCAGCGCGTGGCACACGCCTACTTCGGAATAGGTGAGGGAAAGGCCGCCCATCAGCGAGGCTACCATCAGCTTGTCGTCGTTTTCCGGGTTCTGACCGGCATTTTCGCCCAGGTAAATATCGCGGCAAAGCTTCAGCGCCTGCTCGGCGTAGGCATGGGAAAAAGCGTTGTTGAGCTTGCCGTTTTCGCTTTCAATGCAATGGATAAACGTGTCCATGCCGGTGTAAAACCATTTGTCGCGGGGCACGGTAACGGTGAGTTCGGAGTCCAGGATTACCTGGTTAAATACCGTCCAGTCGCATTTTAAACCCAGCTTTTTTTCCGGGCCGGTGAGTACGGCGGTCATGCTTACTTCAGCGCCGGTGCCGGAAATAGTGGGCACACCCAAGTGGTAGATACCAGGCTTTTTAATGAGGTTCAGACCCTGGTACAACGTAGAAGAACCTTCGTTGGTAAACATCAGGCTGCTGGCTTTCGCAATATCCATGATGCTGCCGCCACCGATGCCAATGATACCGGCAGGAAGACCTCTTTCCGCAAGTACTTTATCGCGCAGCGAATCTATTTGTTCGGTGGTCGGCTCATGCGGGTCCACGTCAATGAAAAGCACCATATCGTTGGGCTGTGCCGGAATGCGTTGTTCCAGTTCTTTGCCTTTAAAATAATTATCAACGATAAAAACAAAAAAGCCGTCATTATCGTTGCGGCGCGGCGCCAGGATGTTTTCCATTTCAGAAAAAGCGCCTCTGCCGAAGACAACTTTTTCTATGTTTTTAAAATTTTTGTGCATAGGGTGCAGCGTAACTATCTATTTTAATTATAATTCTCTTGTGTTGTTTTTGAGCCACTCCAGGATTTCATCGTAACGGAATTCACCGGCAGCGATGGAAATCACGAAATCATACTTCTCGTCTTCTGTAGCAACAATATCCATTTTATTGACACGCAAAAAAGTCCGCAGCGTGGTATATCCTGTCCGTTTATTACCATCTACAAAGGGATGATTAACTACCAGACTTTCAATAAGCGCTGCGCCTTGTTCTAAAATTCCAGGGTAAAGCGCCTGGCCTCCGAATGTTTGAAAGGGACGTGCAAGCGCAGATTCTAAAATGGACCTGTCACGGACGCCATCCGCGCCGCCAGTGGCAGCAACCAAGCGCCGGTGTAATTCCAAAACATCCTTTACAGAAATCATTTTGAAAGCCGGTCTAAAAGGTTTTTATCTTCCTTCATTACCGTATCCAGCTCGTCCAAAATATTATAGTTCGGCTCGCCGCCTTGCCTGATTTCATTTAGGAATTTCATCACCAGCTTCAGCTGCTCCTGGCTCAGGCCATTCAGCTGCTCATCAATGGCATCCAACATTTCCTTTGTGCTCATAGTCAAAGAATTTATTTGCACTTAAAGATAGGAAAATCAGGCTTCAACTTTTCCCAAAGCTTGCTGCACACTCGCCTTTATCCCTTCCGCCAGCTGCGTTACTTCTTCTTCCGTCCAGGTGCAGCGGATGCCAAAGGAAATAAGGCGTCCGATTACTTCCTGACTTTTGGGCAGCTCCAGGTTTTTATAATCCTGCGGCGCACCCAGCACTTCAATGCCGAGTTTGGAAGCGGTGCGCATTTCCTTCAGGTGGTCCCACTGATTGATGAAGTGATACATATTGGTGTACCAGTAGTTGAAGCCGCCAATGCCTTTTTCGCCAAACAGAGCCACAACTTTTTTCGCTACTTCGGTGTCGGGAAGCAACAGGTTCAGGAACGTGGCGGAATCGCCTTCCGCGTCCGGCGTGCGCGCGAAGTCAATACCAGGCACCTCTTTCAAAGCGGAGATTAAAGCTTGCTTGTGTTTTCTGTTTTGTTCCAGGATATGGGGCACCTTGCGGGTTTGCGCCAGTGCCACGGCCGCGTTCAGCTCGCCAATGCGGTAGTTGAGGCCCAGGATAGGGTGGGGTTCCATGCCGCGGTTGTTGCCTTCGTGGTTGTGGCCATGGTCGGTGTAGCAATCGGCAATTTTATACGTGGCTTCGTCATTCGTAACGAACACGCCGCCTTCGCCCGCGGTGGCAATCTTGAAAAAGTCAAAAGAAAAAGCGCCGGCCTTGCCAAACAATCCTGCGGAGGTGCCTTTATAAGTAGCGCCAAAAGCCTGCCCGGCATCTTCTACCAGAATTAAATTGTTTTTCTCTATCACCGGCAGGATGGCGTCCATATCGGCCACGCTGCCGCACATATGCACCAGGCAAACGGCTTTGGTCTTTGGCGTAATGGCTGCCTCAATGCCTTCTGCGCTCAGGCAAAGCGTTTCGTCCAGCTCGGCAAACACCGGCAACGCGCCCAGAAACAGCACGGCTTCAATAGTCGCTATGAAGGTAAAAGGCGGTACAATCACTTCATCGCCCGTGCCAACGCCGGCAGCCGCCAGAGCGGCGGTAATAGCGGCGGTGCCACTGCTTACCGCATGAGCATAAGGTGCGCCGGTCAGCTTTTTTACTTCGGCTTCAAAATCTCTGGCTTTCCAATGGCCATTGCGCTGGGCATCGTGGCCATAGCGAAACAGGATACCTGTTTGGAGCACATCATTTACTTCTTTACGTTCTTCGGCGCCGAAGAGTTCTGTACCGGGCATAGGATAAATGGTTTTTTTGTGTTTACGGATGCAAAGGTAGGCACTACCATAGGGGTTTTATTTGAAAGTGGTAATAAAAAAACGCCTGACCGGTTGGTCAGGCGTTTGCTATTTTAAACCCACTGCTTAAAGCTTGCTGAGCTTAAAGGTTTTGGTGCCTTCGTTGGTTACAACACGCAACAAATATTGTCCGCTGGCAAGTCCCAGCTGGCCAACAGGCAAATTAAACGTGGAAGCCTGCGGCGCGAAACCTGCGTTTATACGGTAAAGCACACGGCCGGTTACATCCATCAGCTGTACCGTGGCGCGTACATCCTTTTTAACCTCATAGCGAATGCTTATCTGGTCATGGAATGGATTGGCAACCACAGAAAGCCCGGGTATCTGGGCTTGCTGACCAGCAATGCTTGCTGGTAGCGTAGGCGTGCCATCCACCAGGAAATAACGGCCGGCGCCTGTAGCGTTTACCCTAAAGCGGGTAAAAGTGCTGCTTGTCAAGATGGCCGGTACCAGTACTACGGTATTGGTTGCGTCCATTGCTTCGTCTGTCAGGGCAGTTGTGTGCAGCACTTTCAGGGAAGCAGGATCGGAACCGGCAAGTTCGGCGGCGGTAAAATAAAGGCTGGCCTCATACCCAGTTGCAGCCACAGGCGTGGCGCCGGCAAAAGTGACTTCCTTTAAAGAACGTTGTACCGAAGCATCCAGTGACAGCGGCGTAAAGCCATTGCCGCCTTGGGCTACCGTTGCGGAGAGGCAGGTCATTTCTGCATCCGCACTTTGAATGCCGGCAATCAACTGGCTGTCTGCCGTGCTGTAAAAATAAACTTCCTGTCCCGGGCGCACGGTCCAGGTGCGGGTGCTGCCGGTGCTGGTTTCCACCTGGGTAGGCGGCACTACCTGCTGGAAGCGCATGATAGGCATTGCAGGGCTGGTTGTGGCCGAGCTGTAAGAAGCTGCGCAGCCGCTTGAAATGGTATTGCTGGCCACCCAGGTATTGGGTGTGTAGCCCGAAGGCTGATAGCCATAAACCTGATCATTATTAGAACCGGCTGTTACGTTGGTAAAGCAAACTTCAATGGCCACATTGCTCACACCGTCCCAGATAAATGTGCCGCTGTTGAAAGGAATGGTATTCCAGCCGGATGTGGTGGTGTAATTACCATTATAAACTTCCGTCAGGCCGCCTACCCAGTTAGTGCCTGTACCCAGGCTGGGTACGGAGGTGTTACCCATTTTAACGGTATAGCCGCTGAAAGGTTGCGTGGAGTTTTTAGCGCTGACGCTGAATGCAATAGAGGTAACCGGTGCACCGGGAATCATGCCGGCTGCGCTCAGCATGTCTGCTGTCAGCAAAAACTGGCTTCTTGCTTTGGAGCGTTCGCTACGGAATGGCGAGGATTTGTTGCTGATGGTGCCATCATAAAAACCTACAGCCAGCAGCGAGGTATTACCGGTATCGGGACGGTTATCATCGCTTTTAATGCTAATGGTATAATTACTGATGATTGGTGTAGCGGTTACGTTGCTGGTACCGGGGTCAACAGTAATATTCAGCACAATGGTTTTGTTGGGATGCACCGCGCCATTGTCAAAAATCGTAACCGGCAGGTATTGCGTGGCAGTGCTGCCGGCAGGAAAGGTAAAAGTGGTGGTGCCTAAAGCATAATCCACGCCGGAAACAGCAGTACCGCCTGCAACGGTAATGGTAGCCGTAGCGTCTCCGCCGGTAGGTGCAGGACCTTTAAAGTCTATCGGAATCTGGATCTCACGGGCGGCAGGGCAGGCTGCGCTGTTGGCCCATTCCGTAACGGTGGTATCGGGTGTCATGAAGGTAATGGTAGGAATGCAGGGCAGGTAGCCATCGCCTACACCTACGGCGTACCAGGCACTGTCTACCGTATACTGGTGTTGGCCGCATTCACCGAAAAGCGCGCCGGCAGCATCTATGGTCGCCTGCCGGAAATCGGCATAATTGGCGGTGCTTGTAACATTCAGTTCTGCCAGATAAACAATGGCAGCGGCATCATCCATGCCAATGCCTGTTACCGCAAAGGGATTGCCGACATCATTGGTGCCGCTGCCGCCGGTTACCGTCAGGTAATACCAGTAGTTCATAACGCCGCTGTTATTGTGAACACCGCAATTGTCATCTGCTTCGCTGCAACCCGGGCCGGCATAGGTCCAGTAAGTACCGTTGTAAGTATCCGGATTGCCCCTGAGGTTGGGATTATCCATGCGGCGCAGCGAGCTGCTGCTGATTTCTTCGCCAATACGCCAGTAGCTTTTGGGTTTGGCATCGGTTTCGTGCGGGTCGGCCCAGGCTTCAATCGTAGCACCCCAGATGTCGCTAAGACCTTCGTTCATGGCGCCGCTTTCGGCATAATAAATCAGGTCCGAAGTATTGGAGCAAATGCCGTGGCCAATTTCATGGGCACATACATCCAGCGAAGTAAGCGGACTAAAACCGCCTGATGAGATACCGCTGCCATCGCCGTAGGTCATCCAGCTGCCATTCCAGAAAGCATTGTCGAAATTGTTGTCGTAATGCACATAGCTATACAAGGGGAAATCAGCGTCATCAATGCTGTAACGGTTGTGTTTTATTTTCCAGTAGTCATATACCATGGAAGCGCCCCAGTGGGCATCTATAGCTGCATCTGTACCAAAAGTGGTGGTGGTGGCAGTTACTTCTGAAATGGCAGAAGTAGAGGTGCTGTTGTTAAAAGACAGGGTAAAGATGCCGCCGCCGCGTACGGTATCCTGCAGCTTATATTGGGTGGCGCTTACCTTTTTTACATTGATGGGTACAGTGCCGCTGTAAAGCGAACTGCCCGTACCGGCTGCATGATAAAGGCGTGGGTTTACCAGCAGGAGGCGGCCGTCTTTGGCGCTTACAAAAATTTCTTCCCGCTTCAGCGGTTGCGCAGCATAAATATCGAAGCGCCATGCCAGGTACAACTGTCCGTCGCGTCCGTCGTTTTTAAAATCTTCTACCCATACCAGCGTGCCTTTGGGCACAAACGAAGTATCCGGATTGCCGGTTACCTGCCGCAGCATATTATTGGCACCTTCGTCTTCCCACATGTATTTGGTACCGTTCACGGTTGCCAAGGCTACCGTCAGGGCATCGTGTTCAGACAGTTGCGGCACTTCTGTGCCAGCCTGCGGCACAGGGTACAGGCGGCCGGTCATGTATTTTGCTTCGCCATCTTTTGCGGTGATGGTAAAACTGCCGTGCGCTACTTTGATGCCTCTGATCCATTGGTTGTAGCGTTCCACGACCAGGCCGTTGCCCGGGCGCGTCACTTTTTGCAGCACCATCTTGTCTGCGGCATCCAATGGCAGGTAAGTTTGCAACAGTGCCTGCCCGTCTGTGGCCTTTACGCCAGGAGCAAAAACGATGTTTTTGGGCAATCCGTTCTGATCAAGAATACGGGATTTTACCTGCTGCTGTGACCACGATGGCGCGGCTGCAAGCATTAGCCCCAGACAGAAAAGTGCCGGCTTTAAATGTTTGTGCATGAAAAATATGCGTAGGTTAAGGAAAAAGATGAAAAATCAAAGATATGCAACCTGCTAAATAAAGTAAGCGGTATGCCGTTAACAGGTTTGTATTGGTTTTGAGATAATGCGATTTGATTCCTAATTGCCGGGTGTTTGGAAAGCAACCCTTTTCAGGCCTGCCCAAATCTTTCAAATCAATTTATATTCCCAGGAATAATGCCGGCCTGTGCAAATGGAACATGTAGCTAAATCTTGCTTGAAAATTAAAATACCTGAAGCAACTAGAAATAACCTGGGCTTCCTTTCCTCCGCCCAACAGCTTATTTTAATTCAAACCAGACTTTTTCTTTGGAATCAAAATCCCCGGTGTAATTAATAGTCAGTTCTTCGCCGGCGGCAATGGCCCGGACGGTATACACCCGGATGGTTTCCGCGGCATAATCCATTTCATATTCGCAATTGCTGGGACTGGCGTGGTTGTACACCGGCACATAGCCCAGGGCCATGCAGCAACCTTTTTGCCCGCCGGCATTCCATTCGAAAATATAATTGAACAGGGCGGTGTCGTTTATCAGGCGCAGGTCTTTTTCAGACATCACCACCACGGGTGCTTCTTCTACCAGAAAACCTTCTGGCAGCGGCCGGGTGCAGAATACGCCGCGCCCTTTATGGAGTGTATTTTTAATTTCCAGGTAATCATAAACCGGGTGGCGCATGCCGCAAATGTACGGGCAGGCGGCTTTGGTTTTTAGAACAGATCTTTACCTTTGTCGCTTATGTCTTTGCTTCCTTACCAGCACACCGTTGCCGATCGTTTCTTGCGGTACGTGCAGATAGATACCCAGAGCAACCCCGAATCTGCCAGCCAGCCCAGTACGGAAAAACAAAAGGATTTGAGCCGCCTCCTGGTTCAGGAACTGGAAGCGCTGGGCATCACCGATGCGCAGCTGGATGAATACGGCTATGTGTATGCCACCATCCCGGCCAACATTACCGGCGAGGCGCCAATTCTTTGCTTTTGCGCCCACGTGGATACGGCCCCGGATTGCAGTGGCACCGGGGTAAAACCGATACTGCACATGCAATGGAAGGGCGAGGATATTGTTTTGCCGGACGACCCAACGGTGGTCATCTCGGTAAAGGAACATCCTTATCTGAAAGAGCGGATTGGTGATGATATCATTACTGCCAGCGGAACTACCTTGCTGGGCGCAGACGACAAAGCCGGCGTGGCCGTCATCATGGATGCCGCCAGCTACCTGATGCAGCACCCGGAAGTAAAACACGGCAAAATCCGCCTGCTTTTCACACCGGACGAAGAAATTGGCCGCGGTGTGGCTGCGGTGGATATGAAAAGGCTGGGCGCAGACTTTGGTTATACCCTCGATGGCGGCGAACGCGGCCATCTGGAAGGAGAAACCTTCAGTGCAGATGCGGTAACCATAAATTTTCTGGGATTACCAGCGCACCCGGGATATGCAAAAGGCAAACTGGTAAGCGCCATTAAAGCGGCGGCCGATTTTGTAAGCCGTCTGCCCAAAGACGAATGGAGCCCCGAAAGCACCGAAGGAATGGAAGGCTTTGTGCACCCTACTGCCATTAGCGGTAGTATTGAAAAAGCAACCGTTTCGTTGATAGTTCGTGATTTTGAAACGCCGCAGTTGGCAACGCATGAAGCAAGGCTTCGGAAAATCCTGGATGAAACCAGCCGTGCCTTCCCGGGGCTTACCACCGAAATGATAGTGACCGAGCAATACCGCAACATGCGTGAAGTGCTGGACCAGCATCCTTATGTGATGGAATTTGCGCGTGCTGCTTACCGGAAAGCCGGATTGACACCTCAGGAACTGCCTGTGCGCGGCGGTACCGACGGCTCGCGCCTTTCTTTCATGGGTTTGCCCTGTCCTAATATTTTTACAGGTGAAATGGGTATCCACAGCCGGCAGGAATATGTAAGCGTGCAGGATATGGAAAAGAGTGTGGAAGTGGTGGTACGGCTGGCTGAAATTGTAGCCGGCCACCATTCCTGATTTAAAACACAACCATTCTTTATTTCTACGTTTAGAACCCCTTCAACTTTTAAAACATTCATGAACAAACAGCTAAAAGCTATCCTGCTGACAGTGCTGACACTTTCCCTGTTCATTCTGGCGCTGGTAGAACTCAGTGGCATTAGCCGCACGGCCCTCTTCAACAAGCTGGGAATGGAGGAAGAACACAGCCATGCAGAAATGCCGCGCAATGAAGAAATAACCCGGGAGCAAAAGGCAGCTGCCATGCCCAAAACGGAAGTTTCTTTTCGCGATTCCCTGTATGATTTTGGCACCATTAAAGAAGGTGAGGTAGTGCACCACGACTTTAAATTCCGCAATGTGGGCGAAAGCCCGCTGCTGATTGCCAGCGCCATTGCTTCCTGCGGTTGTACCATTCCTACTTTTTCCAAAGAACCGGTATTGCCGGGGCAGGAAGGGCAAATTACCGTGCAGTTCAACAGTAAAGGCCGCAAAGGCATCAACCGTAAAAATGTAATTGTTGTGAGCAACGCGCAACAGGACAGGATCAGCATTGGTTTTACCGCCAATGTGGTGGATTAATTTAACCGGAAGAGAACGGAGTGGTTCTTCATCATCAGAACTATTTCCATAACCCGCCCGATACAAAACATTATGCCTGCCATAACCATGACCGGTTCTTTGCAACGTTACTTTTCGCTGGTAAAATTCAGCCATACCGTATTTGCGCTGCCGTTTGCCATGCTTGGCCTGACGCTGGGCGTGGTGGCCTCCGGGCAGCCGCTGACCTGGTCTTTGTTTTTAAAAGTGCTGCTTTGCATGGTCTTTACCCGCAATGCAGCCATGGCTTTTAACCGCTACCTGGATCGCCGTTTCGATGCGCTCAATCCCCGTACAGCGGTCCGTGAAATTCCTGCCGGTATCATTTCACCCACCAATGCGCTGATATTTACCATCGTCAATGCCGCCTTGTTTGTGCTCACCACCTGGTTTATCAACAAAGCCTGCTTTTACCTTTCTTTTATTGCCTTGCTGGTAGTGCTTTTTTACAGCTACACCAAGCGTTTTACTGCGCTTTGTCATTTAGTGCTGGGGCTGGGCCTTTCGCTGGCGCCCATTGGCGCCTACCTGGCTGTTACCGGCCGCTTTGCCCTGCTGCCCGTGCTTTTTGCGATTGTGGTATTCACCTGGGTCTCCGGCTTTGATATTATTTACGCCCTGCAGGATGAGGCTTTCGACCGCAGTCAAAAGCTGCATTCCATACCGGTGGCACTCGGCGCATCGCGTGCCCTGATGGTTTCCAATCTGCTGCATGTAATCGCGGCAGGCCTTGTATTTTATGCAGGCTGGGTGGCGGGTTTCAACTGGCTTTACTGGGCGGGCGCGGTGCTATTTGCTGCCCTGCTGCTGTACCAGCACCTCATCATTTCTGCTACTGATCTCAGGCGTGTGAATGCTGCTTTTGCCACAACCAATGGTGCCGCCAGTATTCTTTTTGCTACTTTCGCTATCCTTTCACTTACCCTTTCCGCTCTATGAAAATTGCATTAATTGGCTATGGCCGAATGGGCCAGGCTGTGGCTGAATTAGCTAAAAGCCGTGGACATGAAATTGTGCTGACGATCAACAGCCAGAATGCAGGCGATCTTACGGTTCAGAATCTGCAAAAAGCAGACGTGGCCATCGAGTTTTCGCAGCCCCGTCTTGCCCGGCCGCATGTGGCCCAGTGCATGGCTGCCAACGTGCCGGTAGTTTGCGGCACCACCGGCTGGAACGAAGAACTGAAACAACTGATCCAGCACATCCAGGAAAGCAAGAAAGGCACCCTGCTTTATGCCAGTAATTTTTCCATCGGTGTCAATATATTCTTTGAAATAAACAAACGCCTGGCAGCGCTGCTTACGGAACATCCGGAATACGAAGCCACGATTACAGAAACGCACCACATTCAAAAGAAAGATGTACCCAGCGGCACCGCGCTTTCCCTGGCCGAGCAAATGCTGGAGCACATGCCCGCAAAAACGCGTTACGCCCTCAACGATGCCAACGATGCACGCGCCCTGCCCATATTTTCCCACCGTCGCGAAGATGTAACCGGCACGCACAGTGTGCGCTACCATTCCGATATAGATGATATCGAAATCATTCATACCGCGCACAGCCGCAAAGGCTTTGCCTATGGTGCTTTAATGGCGGCAGAATTTATCTTGAATAAGCCCAGTGGCCTGTACTCCATGAATGATGTACTGGGTATTCATAACTGTTGAAATATAGGGAAAGCGGCTGCAAGGTTTGGATATGTCTTTTTAATGAAAGGCAGCCACGCTAAAATAATTGGTTTTCTTTTTGGGCGCGCCCTGCGGGCCGGGCTGTCGGCCCTCGCGCTGCCCGGCCATGGGGCGGCGGGCAGGCGCTCAGGCAGGGCCTCCATCCCTCGCGCGAATGCCGCACCGCAGCACCGGTCCATCTTACCAATACATACTATTGGGTTGTTTGTTTCATGCTATGCAGTTGGCTGGTCAATTTTTCCGGAACGCGCAGGCGCAGGTTCTGCAACTCCTCCGTATCTTGTAGGCTACTATTAACAGTTTCCACCGATGCGTCGCATTTTTATACTGCTTCTTGGCTGCTTATTTCTTGCTAAACAATCCGGCGCGCAGGCACAGTGGCCCACGCTGCAGCTGGCCAACCATTCCATAGTATACCTGGATCCTGCAGCCGACTGGCAGCAAAGCCGCAACAATCAGCCGTTTCAGCAGCTAATTGCTGCTTTTGCGCCGGGTTATACTCCTGGCCTGTATGCGGATCAGATTGCCTGGTGGCAGCCCCTGGGGCAACATCATTATTTGATTTTACTGAAAGGGAAAACAGATGCGCTGCCGGCCGGCCTGCAATATTTTGCTGCCATGCAGCCGCAGTGGAAGATGGATGATTTTGTAAGGCGCGAAGCTGCCGGCGATGGCACCACAGAGGTTTTGGTGGCCATTGCGGCTCCGGCCGTAGAGGAAATTACCAGGATGCTGCAGGCGGTGCAGGGAAATATGATAAGGGTAGTAGCACCCGGCAAAAACTATTACGAACTGCGCCTGCCCAAAAAACAATTATACAGGCTGGCCGACTGGTACGGTACCCTGAGCATCAGCCTGAAGGCAACACCGCAAACGCTCAATCTTGAATCGAAAATAGTTACACGCGCAGAAAACCTGAACGCAGCTGTTTCCATGGGCGGTTATGACCTGAATGGCGAAGGCATGGTGCTGGGCATCGGCGATAATACCAGCGGCCTCGATCATGCCGACCTGCGCGACCGTATCATCAATTACAATCCCTGGCCCTTTACCGATCATGGCGTGCATACCAATGGCACCATGGCAGGCGCCGGAATTGTGGACCCGGACGGACGTGGTTTTGCGCCCCGCGCTACCATCATCGATCATCCGTATGATAATGTTTGGGCCCTGACCGGAAACATGGTGGCCAGCCATGGGATGAGCATTACCAACAACAGCTACGCAGCCATTGTAGGCAATTGCGGCTATGCCGGATTGTATGACGGTTATGCTGCCCTGCTGGATTCCATTTGCCTGGCTTATCCTCAGGTGTTTCATGTGTTTGCTGCCGGCAACGATGGTCCGCTGAGCTGCAGTCCATACCCGCCGGGTTTTGGTACGGTGGTAGGTAGCTATCAGACCGCCAAGAATGTATTGGTGGTGGCCAACGTCAACAAGCGTTTTATGGTAAACTGGGGCAGCAGCCGCGGGCCCATTAAAGACGGCCGGCTAAAGCCGGAAGTAAGTGCCGTGGGCACTGCTGTTTTTTCCTGTAAAGGCAACGATACTTATCAAAGTGCCGATGGCACCAGCATGGCTGCTCCACAGGTGGCCGGACTGGCCGGCCTGCTCGGGCAACGCTATAAACAATGGCACAGCGATACACTGCCGCAAAGTGCTTTTTTAAAAGCAATACTGATGAATGGTGCGGATGATATTGGTAATCCTGGCCCTGATTTTACCTATGGCTTTGGCATCGTCAACGGGCTTCGCTCCATAGAAATGATAGACAGTGCCTGGTATTTTTCAGGTGCCATGGCAACCGGCGGCACTGCAAATCACACTATCACTATCCCGCCGGGTATTGGCCGCCTGAAAGTGATGCTTTACTGGCCTGATGCGCCTGCCAGCCTGCTGGCCTCCCAAAAGCTGGTGAATGATCTGGACCTGTCTGTACAGCAGGGCGGCACTGCTTACCTGCCTTTCGTGCTGGATACTGCGGCGGCCAACGTCAACAACCTGGCCACTACCGGTACAGACCATATCAACAATGTGGAACAGGTAGTGGTGGAAAACCCGGCAGCAGGCGACTGGCAGTTTACCGTCAACGGTTTTGATGTGCCACAGGGGCCGCAATCCTATTATGTGGTTTATCTGTTAGAGCGTCCCGGGCTGAAAGTAACGTTCCCGCATGCCGGCGCTGCGGTAAGCACCGGCGATTCCCTGCGCATTATCTGGGATGCCGGTACTGGAACCAATCCTTTCACTGTTGAATTCAGTGCAGACAATGGCGCCTCCTGGACGGTTGTCAGCAGCACCATCGCGCCGCAGGAACGTACCATCGCCATGATGGCGCCAGCCATCAATTCCAATCAGTGCCTGGTGCGGGTAAGCAGGAATGGCACTGCAGAAACTTTTACCACCGCTGCTTTCGTAGTGCACCAGGAAGTGAGCCTGGCGCTGAGCCCGGAAGAAGAACAATGCCCGGGCAGTATAGCCTGGACCTGGAACAGTCCCGGTACGGCAGCCACTGCTTTTCAGATTTTACAAAAGAAAGGTCCTGAACTGGTTCCCATTGATACGGTTGCCGGCAGCGTTACCAGCTATGTCCTTTCCGGATTAGCTACGGACAGCATGAGCTATGTGGCTGTTCGTCCGTTCATAAACGGTACGCCAGGCAAACAAAGCAACGCCATCCGGCGGCTGCCCCATACGGGCAATTGCGCGCTGCCAGTTTATAACGGCGATCTGGCATTATCGGAAATCCTGAGTCCTCAAAGCGGGCGGCAGTTTACCAGCAGCGCCCTGTCAACGAATGAAACAATGACGGTGCGCGTCTGGAATCTGGCACAAAATCCGGCCAGTGATTTTACCATTACTTATCAATTAGATGGCGCTGCGCCCGTAAGTACGGTTTTCAACACAACTGCTACCACCATTGTACCGGCTTCTTACAAAGACCTTTCTATTCCGGGCCTAAATTTTTCCGCAACCGGCGCCCATACTCTGGCAGTAAACGTCATTCAAAACGCAGCCACAGACCCGGTAGCGGCCAACAACAGTCTTTATAAAATCATCCGGCAAATTCCCAATCTTCCCCTGGATTTGGCGACGCCTTTCGAAGAAACCTTTGAAAGCTTTCCGGTGCAGACAGTCGCAAAAGACACGATTGGTTTGGACCCGGCAGGCCGCTGGGATTATGCCCATAGCAGCGACAGCGGCCGCTTGCGTAGCTGGGTAAATAATGAAATCAGCATCAGTGGTAACCGCTCTCTGAGCCTCGACGCTTACCTAAACTTCCCCTCCGGCATTATCAACCAGGCATTGGCTACCTGCAATCTGGCCACTTATGCCGGCACTAGCTTTGAGCTGCGCGCGGAATTTGATTATAAGCTGCATGGCCGGCCAGCAACTATGGACAGTAACCAGGTATGGCTGCGGGGCAGCGATACCAGCGCCTGGCTGCCGCTTTTTAGCTACAACCCCATTCCTGCTCCGGGCACTGTGCTGTCTTCCGGCTCCCTTTTTATCAGCGATATACTGAAAACGGCCGGACAGGATTTTTCTGCTTCCACACAGTTTTTGTTTAGCCAGCAGGATACATCCCTGATTGCAGCCAACGATTACGGCAATGGCCTGACAGTGGACAACTTCAGGATTTACCGGGTGGAAAAAGACGTAACGGTTAAAAGAATTGTCCAGCCGCAAAATTTCTTGTGCGGGGGCAATGCGGCACAGCCGCTTACCGTAGTAGTGTACAATACGGTAGCCGAAGCACAAACCGACATCCCCATCAGCTACCGGTTTGATGGCGGACCGGCCATCACAGAAATAATACCATCCATTCCGGGCAAGGACAGCATCAGCCACACCTTTGCAACGCCTCTGAACCTTTCTGCCCCCGGGCTGCATACGCTGGATGTTTTTATTGCCGCCGCAGGCGATACCTACACGGCAAACGACAGTATCCTGAATTATCAAATCCGCGTGCAGCCGGTGATAGACAGCTTTCCGTACCTGCAGGATTTTGAAAGCAGCGATGGCTGGTGGTATGCCGGCGGGGAAAGAAGCAGCTGGACCTGGGGCACTGCACCCGGTGTAATCATCAATAAGGCCGCCAGCGGCAGCAAAGCCTGGTTTTCCAATGCCGGTGCCGGCTACAATGATAATGAGCATTCCTACCTCTATGCTCCCTGCCTGGATATATCTAACCTGTCGCATCCCATGCTCAGCTTTAGCCAGACCATGGAAATTGAAGACTGCGGTTCCACCCTGTGCGATGCGTGGCACCTGGAATTCAGCCTGGATGAAGGCGCTAACTGGCAAAAGCTGGGCCTGGCCGGTCAGGGTACCAACTGGTACAACGATTCCGTTCACCAGGTTTGGTCAGAGAGAAGCGGCGGCCGCTGGCAGGTCAGCTCTATTCCACTGCCTCATGTGTCGCCCGGCACGGCGTTGCGCCTGCGTTTTGCGCTGAACACCGATCCGGGTACCCAGCTGGAAGGCGCCGGCATAGATGACATTCACATCTTTGATTTAAAATACCCGATTGCGGAAAGCAACAGCGTTGGGCCGGTTTTCCAGGCACTTATTCCGGACAGTACGGTACAGTTTATCTCAGCGGGCGGGCTGCTGGCAGAAGCCAATACCAACGGACAAAACCTGGGTATGGGCCGGCTTAGCATGTTTGTTCACAACAACCTCCTTGCGCCGCATCAGGAGCAATATATTTTCCCGCGCAGTTTTGTGCTGCAAAACAACACGCCTGTTGCGGATAGCGTGCTGCTGCGGTTTTATGTGCTGGAAACCGAGGCGGATGCTTACCTGGCCGCATCCGGTTGTGGCGCCTGCACGCTTCCCTCGGATATTTACCGCACGGGCGTTACCCGCTACAGCGATGCCGATACAACGCGCGAAAACGGCTCGCTGGAAGATAATTGCTGCGGTGTTTCTGATTTTTGGAAAAGCAGTGCAGTACGCTGGGTGCCATACGACAAAGGCTATTATGCCGAACTGAAATCGCCCGGCTTATCAGAGTATTGGTTCAATGACGGTGGCCCCACGCGCAATTTCCCTTTGGAAGTTCCTATTGTTTCTTTTGATGCCACACGCACCGGCGCACACGAAGTGCTGCTTCACTGGAAATCCTGGATAGATACCGTGATATCAGTGTACGAACTACAGTCTTCTTTGGATAGTGTCGTGTTTCAGGCTGTTGGCAGCGAAAATGCAGCACACCTGCCGGTGGCTGTTTATAACAGGACAGACCATCCGGACGTTACAGCCGGGCAGCCTATTTTTTACCGGTTAAAATGGACCCTGCTGGACGGACGTCAGTTTTACAGCGCCATCCGCCGCATAGACTGGACAGCTGCCGATGAAATAATTAGTGTGGCACCCAATCCTTCCGGTAATGGAATTTTTAAAATTACCTGGACGGGCACCGAAGGCGATGCATTGCAAATGGCAGTGCACGATGCGGTGGGCAGAAGGGTTTGGCAGGCGGCTTCCAGTGCCATTGGTTTTAATAATGAAACAACTGTGGACCTGAGCCATGCAGCCAACGGTGTTTATTTTCTTCAAATAAAATTCAAAGGCAGGCAATACACCAAAAAGCTGGTCATCAGCAAGTGAGGAAGGCATGAAAGAAGCGGAAAACAGAACAAGCGGGCGGGGCGCGCAAAGCAATACAGCCAACCGTTTCCTGGCGCAATCGTATGATATTTTGCATCCGGAAGGCATTGACGACTGGGAAGCGCTGCCCCGGAAAACCAGTTTTATTTTTGATGACAGCCGCAGCCTGGTCAACGAAGTGAAAAGTCCGGATGTAGGCATGCAGTGGAGCGCCAATCCGTATCAGGGCTGTGAGCATGGCTGCATTTACTGCTATGCCCGGAATACGCATGAATACTGGGGTTACAGCGCCGGTCTTGATTTTGAAAGCCGCATTGTGGTAAAGCAAAATGCACCGCAGTTGTTGCGGCAGTTTTTTGATAAAAAAAACTGGACGCCGCAGGTGATTTCCCTTTCCGGCAATACAGATTGTTACCAGCCTGTTGAAAGGAAAATGAAGCTGACGCGCCAGCTGCTTGAGGTGTGCCTGGAATATAAAAACCCGGTGGGCATCATTACCAAAAATGCGCTGGTGCTGCGCGATTTGGATCTGCTGCAGGCTTTGGCCGAAAAGAATCTTGTTTGCGTGTTTACATCTGTCACTTCGGTGGAGGAAGCGCTGCGCCGCAAACTGGAGCCGCGTACCAGCACCTATGCCGCCCGCCTGAAAGTAGTGCGTATGCTGAGCGAGAAAAACATTCCTACCGGCATCATGAACGCACCCCTGATACCCGGGCTGAATGATGCGCACATGTACGAGGTGCTGAAAGCCGCGGCAGCAGCGGGCGCACGTTTTGCCGGTTATACCATTGTACGGCTGAATGGAGCTGTGGCGACCTTGTTTAAGGAATGGCTTTATGGCGCTTTCCCCGGTGAGGCTGATAAAGTATGGTTCCAGATAGCAGCCTGCCATGGTGGCTCGGTAAGCGACAGCCGCGCCGGCACCCGCATGACAGGCGAAGGCAAGCTGGCAGCCATTATCCGGCAGCAGTTTCAGCTTTATACGCGAAAGCTGGGTTTAAACAAAGAGAAAATGCAATGGAATACCAGCGATTTTGAAAGACCGTGCGGTCCGCAGATGCGGCTTTTTTAAAATAAAAGAGTTACCCGAAACTAATTGTGGCAGTGCCAGCCAAGGTAAAAACGCAGGTATTCAGCCATGGTGAACCAGGGCACCCCAGTCTATGACCTCTTCCTGGTGTGCTTTTAAAAATGCATTGGCTTTGCTGAAATGCCGGCAGCCCAAAAAGCCATGATCGGCTGAAAAAGGAGAAGGGTGGGCCGCTTTTAAAACAAGGTGTTTGTGCGTATCTATCAGGGATTCTTTGCTTTGCGCAAACCTGCCCCAAAGCATAAACGCAACCGCATCCCTTCCTGCTGAAATTTTCCGGATTACTGCGTCAGTAAACCGGTGCCAGCCAATCTGTGCATGGCTGTTGGGTTTGTGTGCTTCTACCGTAAGCGCAGCGTTTAAAAGCAGCACACCCTGTTTTGCCCAGGGTTCCAGGTTGCCGCTGGGTGGCAGGGGCACACCCACATCATCGTGCAGTTCTTTAAAAATATTTTTCAGCGATGGCGGGATGCGCACACCATCGGGCACGGAAAAAGAAAGCCCCATGGCCTGACCGGCGCCATGGTAGGGATCCTGCCCCAGTATCACCACTTTTACTTTCTGAAACGGCGTTGCTTCAAAAGCATGAAAAATCAGCGGGCCGGGCGGATAAATGATTTTACCGGCTTTCTTTTCTGCTTTCAGGAAAGCTGCCAGCTGTTCAAAATAAGGCTGTTCCAGCTCTTCTTGCAGCTGATGCTTCCAGTCCGGGGCAATGGCTACCTGCATGGGCACATGGGTTTATTAGATCCCGAATATCCTGCTTATTAATTACCGAAAGGCACAATGTTGGCCCCATTTTTTGCCTTGGCAGGATCCAGCTTTAGTACAAAAAAGCTGCCGCACATAGTCTTTTCCTTTAATTTCTGAATCACCACCGCCATGTATTCACCGCTAAATTGCGGGCTCAGGGTGTAAATAATATGGTTGGGCTGATCCCGGTTGCGCTGTACGTCCAGCTTTTCAACTGCCTGCTCGTTGGCATCATACAAATCCAGGTTTAGCTTTTTGCTGTTTTCATTGCCGATAAATACAATCACGTAAAGCTGTCCTTTTTCCAGTTGCATCACAATAGGGTAGGGCATCCGGCTTTCCATACCCAGCATGGCGTCGCGGTACACGGTAAAGCCCTGATTCAGGTAGTGCTGTTTTATCTGCGCCGACTGTTTCAGGATAGCCGTATCGGAACAGCCCAGGCTGGGCTGCTGGGCCTGTACTGCCAGCGTGCAGCAGGAAAATAACAAGGTAAAGACAAACGCTAGTTTTTTCATAGGCGCAAATCTACGTTTCCGCTCACTTTGCGTCCGCATGTTTCCACTTAATGGCCTGCTAATAGCTGCATGCGCATAAGTTTCCTTACTGGCCTGTGAAAAAAAGCGTCTTTTTATTTGATCTGGATATCCAGCACTTTTTCAGCGCCTAAAAATGCTTCCAGGTGGTCGGAAACCTGCACTGGTCCTACGCCGGCGGGCGTGCCAGTGAAAATTAAATCGCCTGTGTTCAGCGTAAAAAATTGAGAGGCATAGGCAATGATTTGCGGGGCGGAAAAAATCATGTCGCCCGTAAAGCCGCTTTGTTTTTGCTCGCCGTTCACCAGCAGGGAAAAATTCAAGTTCTGAATTTCTTCGTTTGCCTGCAGTGAACGGAAACTGCCTACCGGCGCGGCATTATCGAAGGCTTTGGCAACTTCCCAGGGCAGGCCTTTTGCTTTCAGCCTGCTTTGTACATCGCGGGCAGTGAAGTCTATGCCAAGGCTGATTTCCTGAAAGTATTTGTGCGCAAATTTTTCCTGTATATGCTTGCCGTTTTTGGAAATCTTCAGCACCAGCTCGCATTCATAGTGCAGGTCCTTGGTAAATTCGGGGTAATAAAAATCCTTTCCGGTCAGCAGTGCGGTTTTGGGTTTTAAAAACAACACCGGTGCCTCCGGCTTTTGATTACCGAGCTCTTTGGCATGTTCCTCATAATTTCGTCCGACACAAATAATTTTCATAAAATATTTTTTATAGCAGGATGGCGCGTGTAAAAATAAAATTTCCGGAGCAAAAGCCGTTGTTTCAAACCAACATCACCGTGCGCATTGGCGAGGTTAACTACGGCGGCCACCTGGGCAATGATTCCCTGCTGACCATCCTGCAGGAAGCGCGGCTGCAAATGCTGCAGCAATACGGTTTGAGCGAGCTGAGCGCCGGTGGGCACGCGATGATAATGGCGGACGTAATGATAGCCTATCAGGGTGAGGCGTTTCATGGCGATGTATTGACGGTTAGCATCTATGCCACGCAAATTTCCAGCCTTTCCTTTGACCTTTTGTACGAGGTGGTAACCCGGCGCGGCAATCAACGTCAAAAAATAGCGGCAGCCAAAACCGGCATGGTTTGCTTTGATTATAACCTGCGTAAGGTTTGTGAAATGAGCAGTCAGCTGCGGGATGTGCTGGCGGGTAATGTGAGTAGCAACGGCAGCAATGGTTTGGATTAGAGAAGCAGGTTTGTAAAATTGTTTTTACCCGGAGCTGCATTTTAACCAGCGGGTGCAATTTGGAATTTCAATCAGAATCCGCTTATCTTTGCGCACCCAATTCAGGGATGGCGGGGTAGCTCAGTTGGTTAGAGCGCAGGATTCATAACCCTGAGGTCACGGGTTCAACTCCCGTCTCCGCTACACATCCTTCAGCAAAGCTCCGGTAACGGGGCTTTCTTTATTTTAGCCCTTTGCCCTAATGACACCGCAACGCAAAGCCAGAATGGAAGCCGTGCTCAACCGGCGCCAGCCGGACCTGACGGTAGTACTAGAAAATGTACACGACACCCATAACATCAGCGCCGTGTTGCGCACGGCCGACGCGGTGGGCGTAGCGGAAGTATTTGTACTCAATACCCGCATAGCAGAGCCAACTTATTTTGGTAAAAACAGCTCGTCCAGCGCGGCAAAATGGATGCCGGTGCGTTGCTTCAGCGATGTACAGGATTGCATAGCCGCCCTGCGCCAAAACAACCTGCGGATATTTGCCACGCACCTTTGTGCCGAAGCCACCTCTCTTTACACCCTGGACCTCTGCCAGCCTGTAGCACTTGTTTTTGGTAATGAGCATGACGGAATTTCAGAGGAAATGCTGGCCTTGTGCGACGGTAATTTTATTATTCCGCAGGTGGGTATGGTGCCGAGCCTTAATATTTCGGTGGCCTGTGCGGTAAGCCTTTATGAAGCTTTCCGGCAGCGGCAGGCAGCGGGAGGATATTACAGTGGAAACAACCGCCTGTCTGCTGAAAAACGGGCAGAAATCAAAGCAACCTGGGGCCTGGAAGATACGGCTATGGGGAAACTTTAAAGATTGGCGGCCAAGAAAAGTTTTGCAGGGCCGTTGTTTTGATTATCATTGCAGACCTATTAGCTATTAAAAAACAAAATGGCCACAAACCACAAAAAGATTATGTACACGGTAGAGGTGCCTATTCGCTGCTCTCCGAATATATTATATGAGTACTTAGCAACGCCACTGGGCCTGCAGGAATGGTTTGCCGATAAGGTGGATCAGCGCGACAGTCATTTCTATTTTAACTGGAGTGGCTCTGTAGATGCGGCAGAAGTATTGGGCAGCGAAGAAAATCAGTATATCCGCTTCCGTTGGGAATATTACAGTCCGGATGAATTTTTTGAGTTCCGCATCAGCCGCAGCCCGGTTACCAACGAAACCATCCTGCAAATCACAGACTTTGCAGAAAAAGGTGATGTGGGCGATCAGGAAATGCTCTGGCAAAGTCAGGTGAGCGATTTAAAGCACCGGCTGGGCTGTTAGCCTGTTGCGCTTCCCAACAGTAGCCTGCCCTTTGGCGGGCTTTTGTTTTATTAAAATCCTGTTGTATCCGCAGCTGCAATAGGCAGCCTTGTTACTTCAAAACGCTGCTTTCGTGTAGGTTTGCATCCGCTGACATTTGTGATAAAGAAATTAGACATCCTGATTCTGCGCAGCTTTATCGGCCCGTTTTTCGTTACATTTTTCGTAGCGCTTTTTGTGCTGGTCATGCAGTTTTTCTGGCTTTATATGGACGAGCTGGTGGGAAAAGGACTGGGTATGGTGCTCATTGGTCAATTGCTATTCTACATGAGCTTTTCGCTGGTGCCGCTGGCGCTGCCGCTTTCCATCCTGCTGGCTTCCATTATGACCTTTGGCAACATGGGCGAATATTTTGAGCTTGTAGCCATAAAAAGTGCCGGCATTTCCCTGCTTCGCTTTATGCGCCCGCTGTTTTTATTCATGCTGGTGCTGGCCGGATTTGCTTTTTTCTTCAGCAATAATGTAATTCCTTTCGCCAACCTGAAAGCGCTTTCGCTGCTGTATGATTTGCGAAATTCCAAACCAGCCATCAACATCCGTCCCGGGCAATTCAATAATGATATTGATAACTATGCCATTCGCGTAGGCGCCAAAGACAAGGATGGCAAAACCATCCGCGATATTATTATTTATGACTACACCGGCGGTGGCGCGCCCCGCCTGGTAACGGCTAAAGAAGGCAAGATGATGCCTTCGCCCGACAAGCGATTCCTGATATTTCGCCTGCGGGATGGCTGGCGCTACGAAGACCGCAATAACCGCAGCGGCAGGCTGGGCGCTGCCGGCGGACAGGAATTCATCCGGATGCATTTTGACAGCTGGGACAAGATGTTTGACCTCAGTGGTATGCAGGTGACCCGCACCGATGAAAACCTCTTCAAGAATGCTTATCAAATGATGAACGTGCGCCAGCTTACCAATGAGCTGGACAGCTTTTCTAAAAGCCGCGCCCGCGCGCTGAAACGAGCAGGACAGTTTGTGAACCGCGAGCAACAACCGGTACCCGGTCAGCCCGCAGAGGAACAAATAGCCGTACCTGCCACTGCACCTGCTTTTGTTGTCGCCGATACCACTTACAGGGAAACATTCCTGGAGCTTGTGCCCGATTCCCTGCAGGCCAGTGTCATCAATGCCGCTTCCGGGCGGGCGGGCAATCTGGCCTTTCAGCTGGGTATGGTGGCCAATGAAGAAAGCCTTTACTCCGAAAACATGAATAAATACCGGATTGAGCTGCACCGGAAATTCACGCTTTCCTTTGCCTGCGTACTGCTGTTTCTGATTGGTGCGCCGCTGGGCGCCATCATTCGCAAAGGCGGCATTGGCATGCCGCTGGTAGTAGCGGTGGTGTTTTTTCTTATTTATCACATCATCAGCAAAACCGGAGAAATGCTTTCTGAAGCCGGCTCGCTGCCACCCTGGATGGGCATGTGGATGAGCACGGCCATGCTGCTGCCTATTGCTGCCATATTAATCAAACAGGCACGCAACGATGCCCAGATATTCAGTAAAGAATGGTACCTGCGCCGGTGGGATGCCGCAAAACGTCTGTTTACCAAAAATAAACAAAAAGAGGTGCCTGTATGAAGAACTATACTTCTTTTAATCCCTGGTTTTTAATTCCGTTTTTGCTTTGGCTACTGGTAGGCGGCTGGCTGCTGGCTCACTATACCCAATGGCAGCTTTTCGGCTTTGCCAACACCCACTATAATAAATTTCTGGATGGCCTCATGCATGGGCTAAGCATCATGGGCGAAGGCAGCAGCGTCATTGTCTTTTTGCTTTTCCTACTGGTGGTGCCGGGCCTGCGCAACTGGTGGTATCTGCTGACGGTAACGGTATGCTGCGGTTTATCGGCCGTGGCAGTTCAGATTTTCAAGCACATTTTCAGCGTCAACCGTCCTTACAGTTATCTGGCAGAGCAGCCCTGGATACGCCTGCAAGAAAACTGGCCGCAACTGTTCCATTATTCTTTTCCATCCGGTCACTCCACCGCCGCATTCAGTGTCTTTTGTCTTTTTTCTTTTATGCTTCCCGGCCGCTTCCGGCCATATGGCCTGCTGCTTTTTTTTATTGCACTGGCCATAGCTTACTCGCGGATGTATGTAGCCGCGCATTTTTTTCTGGACATCTATGTGGGTAGCATTATAGGCGTATTGTTCTGCACGTTTTTCTTTTTCATCATGCACCGCCTGGAGCCGGTTGTTTTTCAGGAACCATGGCGCCGCCACAAGGCCCGTATCACCCGCAAATAATGAACCGTTTCTTTTCTTACCTGGCCATTTTTGCCGGCGCCCTGCTGCTTTTTGTGCCTTACCTGGGTGCAGCGCATCTTTTTGACTGGGATGAAATAAATTTTGCGGAGTGCGCGCGGGAAATGATTGCCACCGGCAATTACCTGCGGGTGCAGATTGATTACCTGCCTTTCTGGGAAAAACCACCGCTCTTTATCTGGCTGCAGGTATTGAGCATGAAGCTTTTTGGAATTAATGAATTTGCCGCGCGCTTTCCCAATGCGCTGGCCGGTGCTGTTACGCTTTGTTCACTTTATTATGTGGGCAGCAGGGCAGTGAGCGAAAAAATGGGCCGTCTGTGGGTGCTGCTGTATGCGGCCAGCTGGCTGCCATTCTTTTATTTTAAGAGTGGTATTATCGATCCGGTTTTCAATCTTTTTATTTTTCTGGCCATCTTCCAGTTGCATTGTGTGCGGCTTAAAGAAAGGAAAACTGTTCATGCCCTGCTGGCAGGTTTTTTCCTGGGACTGGCCACCCTTACCAAAGGCCCGGTAGCATTGCTTGTAGGCGGACTTTGTTTTGTGGTATATATTGTTTTGCAACGCGGTTTTAAAGGGTTTTCTTTCGCGGCCATTTTTTGGCTGGCCCTTAGCGCCGTGGCTACTACCTGTAGCTGGTTTGCTGTGGAGATTGCCCTGCACGGCTGGAGCCTGGTGGGGCAGTTTATTACCTACCAGATACGCCTGCTGCAAACCGAAGATGCGGGGCACGGCGGACCGTTCATCTATCATTTTATTATCCTGCTGATTGGCTGCTTTCCTGCTTCGGTATTTTTATTGCAAAGAACACGGGTACCAGAGCGTGATCAAACCCGCGACTTTACACGCTGGATGTGGATTTTGTTCTGGGTGGTACTGCTGCTGTTTTCTATCGTAAAAACCAAGATTGTACACTATTCCTCGCTGTGCTATTTCCCGCTTACTTACCTGGCAGCGCTGCAGGTGTATCGCTGGTGGCAGGGTAGTGCGCGCCTGCCAAGATGGGTGGTTATTACCGGCCTTGCCATTGGCAGCTTGCTGGGACTTGCTATTTTTCTCTTACCGGTTATTGGTCTTCAAAAAGAAAAGCTGATACCCCTGATAGCCGATCCCTTTGCGGTGGCCAACCTGGCGGCACCGGTGCGCTGGAGCTATGCCGAATGCCTGTGGGGTTTGTTTTACCTGGCAGGTATCTGGGTTAGCTTTTTGCTGCTGCGCCGGCGGCTGAAAAATGCTTTTTTACTGCTTTGCCTGGTACAGGTAATAGCCATGGAAGCCACCGTAATTCATTTTACACCAAAAATCGAAGCCTACTCCCAGCGTGCAGTCATTGATTTTTACCAGCAGTTTCAGGGGCAGGATGTACTGGTTTATCCGCTGGGCTTTAAAAGCTACGCGCATCTTTTTTACACCAAAAAACAACCGCCTGCAGCCGGCGCGCACCCAACCGAAGAAGAGCTGTTGTACCAGCCTGTAAGCAAGCCGGTATATTTTGTTTGTAAAATAAACAATGCAGCCGCCTTCGCAGCCCTGCCGCAGCTGGAACAGATTGGCAGTAAAAACGGCTTTGTGTTTTTTAAGCGGCGCTAACGCCGGAAGAGCAAAGTCTTTCTTTGATGCCCGCCACTTTAAAGTGTCAGAGACTGCATAGAAAGGCCATTGTATCCACGCCATCTGCATAATCGCTTAAGCCAGGTTGTTGGGCGCAGCCAAAAGGCAACTGCCCGTGGCCTACCACGCACTGAATATCGCTGCTGTCGGCAAGTTCCTGTTCCAGCGATGGCTTATCCTGATAATAGCGGTAGTGCAGCACGCTTACTGCGGAAAAAGGCAGCGGGTTTTCGGTTAAAAGCACCACGCCATTGGTGAGGTAGGGCACTTTGTTTAAAAGGTAAAGCGCCAGGTGGTAGTCGTAATTATTCTTGTACTTGTGATCCAGTACCAATGGTTGCCAGGCATTAAAAACTTCCAGCAAAGTGGTGAAATCATAATGCTCGGGCACGCACAGCTGGGTTACATTGCGGCAGCCCAACCCGTAATAGGTGAAAACATCATTGCCCAGCGCACTGAGTTCCTCCTGGGTTTCGGTACCATCCAGCACAGCAACAGAAGTGCGGTTGCTACGGATGATGTGCGGGTAGTTGCCAAAATACTGCTGAAAATACCGGGCTGTATTGTTGCTGCCGGTGGCAATGTAGACTTCACATCCGTTTAGTCTTTCCGCAACCTGCACCTGGGCGGCCACGCGGGCATCCCAGCCCGTTAGAACAGAAAGCAGGTGGGGCAGCAGGATTTTGTCTTTTTCAGAGAGCTTTAATAAGAGCGTATGGCCGGCGGTAAAGCCGCAAATAAAATCATGAAAGCCTACCAGCGGAATGTTTCCTGCCATAACAATGCCTACTTTCTTGCTATGGGCCGGCAAAATATAATGGCTGAGCCAGCGGCTCAGGTGTTCCTGGTTTAAAAATTGACGGGCAATTTGGTTGGTGGCCGTTTCAATGGCGTCTTGCGTAAACCAGCCATTGCTCAGGCGGGCCTGTTCTTTGGCAGCCAGCCATTGCGGCTCGTTGCTTTGCATATAAGTGCCCAGGCGGTTCAAAAGTTGCAGTCGTTCGTTGCAGGTTAAGTTCATGTTGGCCGAATTGTAGGCACGAAATTGTAGCTTTGCGCTCATACCAAAGCGAACTTTCGGAAAGATTTTATGGCTATCAAGATTACGGACGAGTGTATCAACTGCGGCGCCTGCGAACCAGAGTGCCCCAACAATGCCATTTATGAAGGTGGCATAGAGTGGGCTATTGCCGATGGCACCTCTGTGGCGGGCCCTTATACGCTGATGAACGGCGCAGTAACACAGGCTGCCGAACGCCACGAGCCTATTGCGGTGGACACTTACTACATTACCCCTGATAAATGCACCGAGTGCCAGGGCTTCCACGAAGAGCCGCAATGCGCGGCCGTATGCCCGGTAGACTGCTGCGTACCCGATGAAATGTACCGGGAGACGGTGGATGAGCTGCTGGCCAAGAAAGAGAAACTGCACCTTTAATTGATTGCTGCCTGTCGGCAGCATTTCCTCACGGCAAAGCATGCTGTTCCAACAGGTAGTTGATCAGGAAAACGCAGGCCAGAACCTGCGGCAAATGATACGGCAGGGGCAGTTGCCTCATGCCCTGCTGCTTTATGGCCGGGAAGGAACCGGTGGCCTGCCTGTGGCGCTGGCTGCTACGCGCTACCTGCTTTGCCAGGAAAGAACAGAAGAAGACAGCTGCGGCCATTGCGCCAATTGCCGGAAAATGGATAAGCTGGAGCATCCGGATGTCCATTTTACATTTCCTACCATTAACCGCGATAAAAAGGCAAAGTACAACCAGTTTTTATCTGAATTCCGGGAGGTCGTATTGCAGCGGCCTTATGCCACCGCTTTCGAGCTGTTTCAGTTTTTTGGCGCGGAAAACAAGCAGGGTAAGATCAGTGCAGATACGCTGCGCGACATGCTGGAAAACCTCAGCCTGAAGAGCTACGAAGGCAATTTTAAAGTGCAGATTATCTGGCGGCCCGAATTCATGGGCCGGGAAGGCAACATCATTCTTAAAATGCTGGAAGAGCCGCCGGAGCAGACGATTATTATGCTGGTTGCGGAAAGCCGGCACGAAGTATTGCCGACCATCCTGAGCCGCTGCCAGCTGATAAACCTGCCGCCACTGCCGCAGGCGGCGATTGCACAGGCTTTATTAAACCGCCATATTGTGCCGGACGAGTCGCGTGCCCTGCAAATTGCCCGGCTTGCAGAAGGGAATTATCACGAAGCCCTGCAGTTGGCGCAGCACCTTGAAAACGACCTGCTGACGCCCATGCGCCATTGGTTTAATGCGCTGGCCACAAACAACCGGATTCAGATTTCAAAAGTGGCCGAAGAATGGCACAAAGCCGGCAGGGTTCAGTCCAGAAACTTCCTGGCTTATGTCCAGTCTATGCTGAATCAGGCCCTGCGGATGCAGTATATGCCCAACGGCGCGGTACTGGCCAGCGAAGCCGAAGCACAGTTTTTAAGCCGCCTGGCTTCCAAAAAATACAAGCCGGAAGTTTATGCAGCAATGAGTCAGCTACTGAACCAAACAAGCCGGGCTATTGGCCAGAATGCCAACGCGAAGATTGCCTTTCATGCCCTGTCTATCAGAATGCTGCCCCTGGTGCATAGTTAAAAGTGCGTTGGGCCGCGTGACGGTTGGTTGCTTAGCTTTCCACAAACAGGTTTCTTTCCACGACAGCCTCTAATAATGTTTTTGCATTATCGGCTGAAAAAGGCAAGTGCAGCCAGTCGCAAAACTGCCGGTAAAGAAAGGCGGGGCTTTGTGCGCTTTCCCGCAACTTTTTTAAAGAAGCAGCGCCGGCCGACTTGGAAAGCTTGTCGCCCGCTGCGGATTTTATCAGCGGATGATGGTAAAAGCGGGCCTCCTGAAAATGATTTAATTGCAGGCACTTTGCCAGCAGTAATTGGGTGGCGGTGCTTTCCAATAAATCCACCCCGCGAACAATCAGGTTTATTCCCAGCGCTTCGTCATCTGCCAGCGAAGCAATGTGATAAGCCGGCAAACCGTCTTTGCGGCGCACCACGAAATTCGGGTTTGCCTGCTGCACCCGGATGTGCTGCAGGCCCAGGTTTTCATCCGTGAAGATTACTGCATCTTCCGGCATTGTTTGAAAGCGCCAGGCTACATCTTTTTCTTCCAGGGAAAAATGCAGCGACTGGCATGGACAGCCGTTTGCACCGGTTGCTTCCAAATCTTTCCGGGAGCATTTGCAGGCATACACCCGGCCGGTTTGCACCAGCCGCTCCAGCATTTCCTGATATTGCGGCAGCCGCAACTGCTGACTCCATGCATTTTTTAAATCAGCACTATGCCGTGGGCCGGCATCATAATCCAGCCCCAGCCAGGAAAGCGCGTCAAAAATCTCTTCCAGGTATTCCCGGCGCACGCGCGGCGTATCCAAATCGTCTATCCGCAGGTAAAGTGTTCCCTTCCTGCTGCGCGTCAGCAGCCAGGTCAGGATGAAATTGAAGGCATTGCCCAGGTGCAAATACCCCGAAGGTGTAGGGGCCAGCCGGCTGCGTACCATCAGAAATTAAAGCGCGTCAACACGGGGCAATGGTCCGAGTGCACGACGTCGGGCAGAATGGCGGCGCTATGGATTTTTTCTTGCAGCGACTGGCAGGCATTGATGTAGTCTATGCGCCAGCCTTTGTTGTTTTTGCGTGCGCCGGCACGGTAGCTCCACCAGCTGTACTGGTGCGGTTCCGGATTGTGCTGCCGGAAGGTATCTACAAAACCGGCTTCAAAAAAGCGGTCCAGCCATGCCCGCTCTTCGGGCAGAAAGCCGGAACTTTTTTTATTGCTGACAGGATTATGAATGTCTATCTCGCGGTGGGCAATGTTGTAATCGCCGCAGATAATCAAAGGCTTGGCGGCGTTGCGCAATTGCAAGAGCTGCTCCATAAACTCCTCCAGCCACTGGTATTTATAAGCCTGCCGTACCTCGCCGGTGGTGCCGCTGGGAAAGTAGGCGTTGATGAGTGAAAAGTGTTTGAAATCGGCACGCAACACCCTGCCTTCCTCATCGCTTTGTGTGCGGCCATCGCCGTAATGCACGGCTTCCGGTTTTTCTTTGGAAAGAATGGCCACGCCGCTATACCCTTTCTTTTGCGCCGGGAACCAAAAATGATGATAACCCAGCCCGTTTATGGGGCCGCAGTCCACATCGCTTTCGCAGGCTTTTACTTCCTGCAGGCAAATGACGTCGGCAGGGTCGCCGGCCAGCCATTCCAGGAATCCTTTGTTGATAGCACTGCGGATGCCGTTTACGTTGTAGGTGATGATGCGCATTTTTCTTTACAAAAAACTGTGGCGTACTTCCGGCCTGGAGACGCCTGACAAAGATTGGTATTACTGTAATTCTATCTGATGCTGTAATTGACTGGCCCAGGACATCAGGGTTTGTTTTTCCTGCGGTGTAAGCCGTGCATCGGTATGTATCCAGAGATAGCTGTTAAGCGGCATTTCATTATGGTCTACCGTTTCCGCCACTTCTTCCAGTTTGTGCGCCTGCTTTTTAGCAGGATAACTGGTAAACTCTGAAAAATTCAGATGTTCCTTGCCTTCATCCACATGATGGTTTAACCACCAGCCTACCGGCTGAATGCGGCTGTACCAGGGGTAAGTGGTGGTATTGCTATGACAGTCGTAACAAGATTTTTTAAGGATAATTGCTACGTTTTCGGGCACCGGGTAAGCGGTACCAATGGTGTGCGCCTGGCTGCCGCCGTTATTTTTCTTCACTGGGAAAAACTGTATGACAACCAGGACGACCAGCAGTCCAATCAATATTTTTTTGAGCATAAAAAGCGGTTGCGCTTGGTTAAAAGGGATGAATATCTAATGTTTCAATCAAAAATTCAGGTGGTTGCAGCCGGTTATTTTAGCGTTTCCTCCAGCCAGCTGAAAAACTCTCTTTGCCATACCAGGCCGTTTTGCGGATGCAATACCCAGTGGTTTTCGTTGGGCAGGTAAAGCAGCTTGCTTTTAATGCCGCGAAGCTGCGCTGCCTGGAAAGCTTCCAGTCCCTGCTCAATCGGCACGCGAAAATCTATGCCGCCCTGAACAATCATAATCGGCGCATTCCAGTTGCCAACGAAATTGCTGGGGTCAAATTTCTCGTAGCTTTTGGGCTGTGGCTTTTGCCAGTAGGGGCCGCCGATGTCGTAATTGGCAAACCAAAGCTCTTCGGTAGTGCCATACCAGCTTTTTAAATCAAACAGGCCATCATGCGCAATAAAACTTTTAAAGCGGTTGCCGTGCATGCCGGCCAGCATGTACACGCTGTAACCGCCATAGCTGGCGCCTACACAACCCAGGCGATTTTTGTCCACATACTTTTCTTTGGCTATTTCGTCAATGGCAGACAGGTAATCCTGCATGGGCATGCCGCCCCAGTCTTTGCTGATGGCTTCATTCCAGGCCACGCCCCAGCCGGGCATGCCGCGGCGGTTGGGCGCTACGACGATGTAGCCATTGGCTGCCATCAGCTGGAAATTCCAGCGGATAGAATAAAATTGGGAGAGGGCGCTTTGCGGGCCGCCCTGACAGTAAAGCAGCGTCGGATATTTTTTATTGGGGTCAAAATTCGGCGGGTACACCACCCATACGCCCATCAGTTTGCCGTCTTTGGTTTTCACCATGCGCAGCTCGGTATTGCTCAGTTGCAACTGGCTGTAAGTGCTTTCATTTTCTTTGGTCAGCGGGCGCATTTGTCCGTTGGCGGGCTGCACGGCAAAGAGCTCGGTAGCATGGTTCATATCCGTGCGGGTAATAATCACCTCGCCACTTTCGCTTTCTCCCACTACGCCGGTTATGTCCCATTTGCCGTCTGTAATGCGGCTTACCTGCGGGTTCATTTTTACATAGAGATTGGCTGGAACGGCTACGCTGAATAATTGCTCGGTGGCGCGCCAGGCGGCATTGAAATAAATATTCTGGCCCGTAGTATTCCAGGCAAAACCGTCAACGGCGCCATCCCAGGCAGCAGTGAGGTTAAAGCGGTATTTGGTGGCCACGTCCATGACAATAAGGTCGTTTTTGTCGCTTTCATAGCCTTCGGTTTTCATGCTCAGCCAGGCAATGCGTTTGCCGTCTTTACTAAAAGCGGGCTGGGTGTCGTAGCCCATCATGCCTTCGCTCCAGTTTTCTGTTTTGCCGGTGGTGATGTCGTAATGATAAAGGTCGGTATTGGTACTGATGGCGTAAGCCTTGCCGAATTTCTTTTTGCAGACGTACACAATGCCTTTACTGTCGGGGCGCCAGATGAAATCTTCCGCACCGCCAAAGGGTCTTTGCGGACAGTCGTAAGGTTCGCCGGTCATGATGTCTACCGCATCGCCGCTTTGCTGCAGCGGCACAACAAACAGGTGACTGAATTTGCCGTCTTCCCATTCATCCCAGTGGCGGTAGTTGAGGTCGGTATAGATATAAGCGGTAGTTTTTGGAAGGTCCGGGTATTTGTCGGTGCCTTTTACCTTTTTAATCAAAACCTCCTTGGCATACACCAGCCATTTGCCGTCGGGCGATACGCGCATGATGCTGGCATCTTTCAATCCGTCTTTCATGATTTGCCAGGTATCGCCCAGGTCGGTGCTGCGGTAAAGGCGGCCTTCTTTGCTGGCATACCAGGCGTTTTCATCGCGCTGGAAAATCTGGTAGTCGTCTGTCTTTACCACACGCCGCTCGCCCGATTGCAGGTTTAATGCATACGCCGTGCGGGTACTTTTTTCTGTTTTTACATCCGTCTGACTGCTGGTAAAATAAAGCGTGCGGCCGGTATAGCTAAGGCCTTCCGGATTCACTCGCTTTAAAGACCAAAGTAATTCCGGCGTCATTTTTTGCTGCGCCAGCAGGGCGACGGGCAGTAGCAGCGAAAAGATTGAAAGTACAATGTGGCGCATAAGACTTATTGAATTAGGCTGTAAAAATAAAGGAATGCGGATGGAATGGGGTAGGTTGGTAGGTTCAGCGTTTCTTACTTTTCAACTTTTCAACTTTTCAACTCCTCAACATCTCAACTTCTTTCTACTGCTTCCGCACCGGTTCAAAATCAATTTCATTATCCCAGCCTTCCCGGATGCGTACCGGGTTGGAAGGATAAGGTGTTACTTTTTCGGGCTGTTTTTTCGGGAAGAGCGTGCCGCTGTCCCAGATGCCGTTGTGATTGCGGTCTTCAATAATGCGAATGGTATAGGGGCCGGGGTCCAGCAGCGGGAAGCTCAATATTGTATCTGTAACCACCCCGCGGTGCAGCACCGTCTTTTCCGTAGGACCGGTAATCTCGAGTACGAAATCCGGGCTCAGGTATTTGGAAGGCAGATGCAGGCGCATGGTGCCATAGTCTTCCTTGCGTTTGGTGCGAAAGGTATAAATTCCGGGCATTAAATCGTTGCCGGCCGAGTCTTGCGCAAAGCCTTTTTGCAATCGCAATTCATAGAGCGCATCTTCCTTCCATTGGGTTTGTATCAGGATGCGGTGCAGCGTGTCTGTCTGCACGGTGATGGACGCTTCGATGCTGATGCCCGAACTGTCGTAGCTTAAAAAGATTTTCCGGGGTTCCAGTTGCAGGGGTTTCTGGCGCAACTGAATTACCAAATCCTGTTTGATGTTGAAGGTGCGGTTGCGCGTGTTGCTGGTGTCTGCCAGAACCTGATAAGGCGGCTGTTCTGAACGCGAGGCGGTGGCGGTTGTAGCCGGGCGCCGCCCTATTGCCGGCGTTGTAGCAACCTGGGAGGTATCACTATTTTCTTCCTGAAATAAATAAAGAGGAAAGAGCAGCGTTGTATCCGGTGCAGGCTGCACCGGCCTGTCATGAAAAGCAATCCACTCGCTGCCACCATCGTACACCAGGTTGTTATTGGCGTCGCGCAGGGCATAAAGCTGAAATTCTTTCCGGGGCAGCCCACGAAAATTAAACGTACCCGATGCATCTGCATGGGTTACGTATTGCGGCTTCCTGCGGGCAATGGCGCTGTCGCCCAGGGCAGCATCGTAAAGCAGCACAAAGGCAGTGGTATCGGGCAGGCCGGTGGCGGCGTTAAAGACTTTTCCTTCCAGTGCCAGCGAATCGAAATAAGGGCCGGTGCTGAAAATATAACTGTAGCCGGAGAATGGGTTGCCTTCGTGCAAATCCTGAATGGCGTTGCCAAAAGAAAGCTGGTAAGTGGTGTTTTCCTGCAGCAGCGAATCGGGAATTTTGACCAGCACACTGCGTTTTTTCATCGTTACCTCCAGGGGCACCGGCAACAGGGGCGAAAGCGAGATTTGCTGTGCGGGATTGTTGAGTGTTACAAACTCATCAAAGGTGAGGCGCAGCTGGGTCACGCGCGTATTCAACTGCGAGTCCGCCGGACTTACCTGCAGCAGTTTTGGCGGCGTTACGTCTTTCGGCCCGCCTGCCGGCGGCACTACATTGGCGCAGGCAGCCAGCAGGCAAAGTGTTATAAGAGAAAGCGGTAAGAAAAGTTTTTTCACAGCAGCTGCGCAAAGGTAGGGTGGAGGAGTTAGGAGATAGGGATCAGGAGTCAGGGTTTAGGGTTTAGGTATTAGGGGGGCGGTCTTTAAGGAACCAGTCAAAGCGTCATCCTTTAATATCTGCCGCTTCCAATACCTCCCTGATGGCTTCATAGCTGTTAAACAAATACGCAGGTAATTCCTCCTTTTTTACCCAGCGCACTTCTTCAATACCTTCTTCGGCCTGCGGGTGAGGCGTTTCGCTGCTGTGGCCTTTCATCCGGTACCAGGAAGTTTGCTTTAAGAGGCGTTGGCCGTTAAACGCATATATGTGCCAGGTGTCGCAGATTTTTTCCTCGCATTTTACCTGTAGCAGTCCTGTTTCTTCCATGACTTCGCGCAGGGCGCAATCCGCAATATCCTCCCCTTCGTCCAGCTTCCCTTTGGGCAAATCCCAGCGCCCACGCCGGTAAATCATTAGTACAGCTCCGGCTTCATTCAGCACCACGCCGCCTCCGGCCTGCACGGGTGTATAGAGCTCGTTGGCTGCTGCAATGAGAGTTTCTTCGCTGATGTCTTCCAGCAACACGCCCAGCGTGCGGGGTTTGTCGAGAAAGGAAAATGCGCGGCGCAGGTGTGCCGGGAAAGCGCCTGTAAGCGAAAGATAGCCTTTGGCTACCGGATGGTTTTTTAAATATTGCGTGGCACTGTTGGTAAGCACCAGTGGTTTGTTGTTGTAATAAATCTTGCGGACGAAATTCATATAAGGCAATGCCTGAAAGTACAGCTCAGGTGCTTTTTTTGCGCAGAAATAAGGAAGGGACTGCTGCAGGGGCATTACCTTCGCGGCATGAACACCAAGCAACAATTTGCTGAAAAACTACTGCAAATTAGCGCCTTAAAGATCAACCTGCAAACGCCTTACACCTGGGCCTCCGGCTGGCGCTCGCCGGTGTACTGCGACAATCGCAAGGTATTAAGCCACCCCTATACGCGTGATTTCGTAAAAAGTGAGCTGGCCAATATGATGCTGGAGCATTTCCCGGATGCCGACGCCATAGCCGGTGTGGCTACCGCAGGCATTGCGCATGGCGTGCTGGCTGCCGACCTTTTGAAAGTGCCGTTTGTGTATGTGCGCAGCAAAGCAAAGGAACACGGCATGGGCAATCAGATAGAAGGCGAGCTAAAGCCGGGCAGCAAAGTGGTAGTGGTGGAAGATCTGGTAAGTACGGGCAAAAGCAGCCTGCAGGCGGTGGTAGCATTGCGTGCAGCAGGCGCGGAAGTGGTGGGTATGTGCGCGCTCTTTACTTATGGCTTTCCGGAAGCAACCGCTGCGTTTGAGGCTGCCGGCGTGCCGCTCTTTACTATTTCCGACTACCCGGCACTCATGGAAGTGGCCCGTCAGCAGGGCCTCGTGCAGGAAGATGAAATGGAACGGCTTGCCGACTGGCGCAGCCGTCCGGCGGAATGGCAGTAAACCCTAATTTGCTTTACAAGTAGAAATGAATCAGGCCCTGGCAGACCCGGCTGATAAAAAGGGCAGTGCGCTGCAGTGGCTGCGCTTATTCCGCTGGCGCAATCTGGCCATTATCCTGCTGACGCAATGGGCCGTATGGCAGTGTGTGGTTGTGCCGTTTCATGAAGCAGGCATCCTGCTGTTGCAGGGTGTACTCTTTTGGATGCTGGCCGTTTCCACCGTGCTGATTGCAGCGGCAGGCTATGTCATTAATGATTATTTCGACGTCAGGATAGACGCTATTAATAAACCTCATGAACTGGTGCTGGGACAGTATATTCCCCGGCGGCTGGCCATTATCTCGCACCTGGTTTTGAATGCCGTTGGGCTGTTGCTGGCATTTGCTGTTGCGTGGCGTGCGGGTCATCCGGAATGGGTATTGTTACAAATAACCTGCATCGCGCTGCTTTGGTTTTACAGCAGCACATTAAAGCAAAGGTTTGTGTGGGGCAACCTGGCAGTAGGGCTGCTAACCGCGCTCACTATTGTTGTCATGTTGCTTTACGAACCGGGCCTGCATCATTTTACTTATCAACCTGCTTTTTTGCTGCAGGATGGCCGTCATCAACCCAATCCGGTGTATGTATTGGCAGCTTATGCCGGCTTTGCATTCCTGCTTACCTGGATGCGCGAAGTGGTGAAAGACATGGAAGATTTTGAGGGCGATCATGCCGAAGGCTGTCAAACCATGCCTATTCGCTGGGGTTTGAAAAAGAGCGCCATTTTTGTGCAAATCCTGGGCGTGCTGGCATTGCTGCCGCTGGTTTTTGCGGGCTGGAAGCTGTTGCAGAAAAATGAAATGAGCCCTTTGGGCTGGTATATCCTGGTAGCGGTGGTGTTGCCGCTTTTGTGGTGGGTATTTTCTTTAAATAAGAAAGCCACCACCTTACATTACCACGCTTACAGCCGCCACCTCAAATTCATTATGCTGGCCGGCATTGGCAGCTTATTTGTTTATCGTCTTTATTATGGATAAAATAATTCTGGCCTCGGGTTCGCCGCGCCGCAGGCAATTGCTGGAACTGGCGCATGTGCCATTTGAAGTAGCACCAGCCGGGGTGGATGAAACGCCGCCTGAAGGGATGGCGCCCGAAGCGCTGCCCGCGTTTCTGGCAGAGGAAAAAGCCAAAGCAGTGGCAGCCCGGTTTCCGGGTGCTACTGTTCTGGCAGCGGATACCATTGTGCTATTGGGCGAAGAAGTACTGGGAAAGCCAACCGATGCGGCGCATGCCCGTGCTTTGCTTTGCAAATTGTCCGGGAAGATGCACCAGGTTTTGACCGGCGTCTGTCTGCTCCGCGAAGGCCATGCAGAAACATTTACCTGCGTCACCGGGGTTTATTTTCGTCCGCTGACCGAGGAGCAGATAAACTTTTACGTAGAGGCTTATCAGCCGCTGGACAAAGCGGGCGCCTATGCCATACAGGAATACATCGGGCTGGTAGGCATTGAAAAAATTGAAGGCGATTACTACAACGTAATGGGTTTGCCGGTAGGCGAAGTGTTGCTGCGGCTGGCGCCATGACTGATTCCCACAGGCAGCAGCCTGTTCCTTTTATAAACTGGAAGGTAAATCCCGGCATCCTGTAAAATGGGAAAGAGCCTTCGCGCCCAATATGCTGATTTTTTAACGCTCTTTCTCCCTGCATCTTCCGACCTTTATTTGAATTAAATTTCCGGCTTGGCAATACCCATCATTGAAGCAAAAAACCTGACCAAACACTATGGCAGCATAGTAGCAGTCCACGACCTTTCGTTTGCGATTCCTCCCGGTGTTATTTATGGTTTTCTGGGGCAGAACGGCGCCGGAAAAAGCACGACCATGCGTATGTTGCTGGGTTTGATTCATCCTTCCTCCGGCGAAGTCTTTATCCTGGGGAAATCATTACGCAAAGAAGGCGCGCGGCTGCTTCGTCATATTGGTGCTATTATAGAGCGCCCGGATCTATTCGGCTACCTGAGCGGTTGGGATAACCTGCGCATGATGGCCAACCTGAGCGGTCAGGATATTAGCGACCAACACCTGCATGATCTTTTAAAGCTGGTGCACCTGCAGGGCCGCGAAAAAGAAAAAGTAAAAGGCTACAGCCAGGGTATGAAACAGCGGCTGGGCATTGCCATTGCCATGGCGCACAACCCGGATTTACTGGTGCTGGATGAACCCACCAACGGCCTGGACCCTCAGGGCATTGCGCAGATGCGCGAGCTGATTCTGCAACTTTCCCGGGAGTTTGGCAAGACGGTGCTTATTTCCTCTCACCTGCTGTATGAAATAGAGCAGATGGCAGACCAGATGCTTATCATCCATAAAGGCCGGAAAATGGTGGAAGGACCCGTACACGAACTGTTGCATGCAGATGAAACGCTGGTAGAGGTGAATTACAGGCCGCATCCGGAAATGGCGGCATTAGTGGCCGCATCGCAATGGGTGGCCCTGGTACAGGAAGTGCACGAAGACAGGCTGGTACTTAAAATGAAGCCGGCACTGGTGCCCGAACTGAACCGCTGGCTGGTAGAAAAGGATGTGGCGGTACAGCAGCTGAGCACCCGGCATTCGCTGGAAAACTATTTTTTAAACCTTACCCAGGAACAAGACTCCTATGTGGATGCCCCTGCTACGCGCCGAACTCTACAAAATCTTTAAAAAGCCCCGCACCTACCTGGGTTTTGGCGTGATTGCCGCAGTGACGCTGGTTATACAACTGGCAATGTATGCCAATGGCCAAAGCTTTGTGGACTTTGTGCTGCAGGGTATTCAGGAGCAATTTGATGTGGAAGGAAATATCCTCAACGGCTACCTGGTTACCTACATAATTCTAAACCTGCTGCTGGCACAGGTGCCGCTGCTTGTGGCCCTCGTTGCGGGCGATGCATTGGCCGGAGAGGCCGGCGCCGGCACTTTGCGGCTTTTACTGACGCGCCCCATTGGCCGCACGCGGCTGGTGTTGGCAAAGTTTACAGCCAGTAGCATTTATGCCATCCTGCTGCTGCTTTGGCTGGCTGTTATCGGGTTAGGACTTTCCTTGTTGGTGTTTGGCAGGGGCGATATGCTCAATTTCACTGCCGACCGTTTAATCATGCTGCTCAGCGATGATATTTTCTGGCGTTACCTCGGCGCGTTTGGCTTTGCGGCGCTGGCGCTCATTACCATTAGTACCCTTGCCCTGTTTTTTTCTGCCATGGCTGCCAATGCCATCGGGCCTATTGTAAGCACCATGGGTGTCATTATCCTTATGACCATTATCACCAATCTGGAACTACCCTTGTTTCAGGCTATAAAGCCATTTCTTTTTACCACGCACATGGTGGCCTGGAAAGGCTTTTTCAATGAACCGGTTCCCTATGGCGCCATGCTGCAATCTGCGCTTATTATGCTGGCTTACATTCTGGTGTTACTGGGTGCAACCATTTTTGTTTTTAAAAGAAAAGATATCCAAACCTGATTTATTAATGAAATTATTAAACAAGAATATTCCTGCACGCCTTTTTGCATCCGCGCCTAAAAAAACGGTTGGTACCTGGAAAACTTCATTTCTTTTTGCGCTGCTCTTGCCGCTATTCCTGCTCTTTGGTTTTTCAAAAGCAAACGCGCAGCAGGATGCAACGGCTTTGTTTCAAACCATCCGGCAACGGGTGGCGCAAACCAAAGATTATGTGGCCGATGTGCGGATGAAAGTGGATGTGGCTTTCATGAATATTCCGCTCTTAAAAGGCATGCTTTACTTCAAAGCGCCCGATAAAATGCGGCTGGAGCGAAATGGTGGCGTATCGCTGCTGCCACGCAACAGCATCAACCTGAATCTTTATAACATCATGGCGCAGGGCAGCGTTACGGTGATTGACGGCGGTTATGAATCGCTGGATGGAAAAGATGTGCGGGTCATCAAGATTGTGCCGGATGCAGCGGAAAGCGACCTGGTGCTTACCAAGGCCTGGATAGACGAAAGCCGCCTATTGGTCCTGCGCAGTGAAAGCACCACGCGCGATAATGGCACCATTCGCATGAATCTTGCGTATGGAAAGTATGCCGCACAGTCGCTGCCGGATAAGGTAGTTTTTGTGCTGGATCTGAAAGACTACAAGATGCCCAAAGGCGTAACCATGGATTATGACGACGGCACGCCGGCGGATTTGCCTTTAAAAGGCAAGAAGAAAAAGGGCCGCATTGAAATTCAATACCTGAATTATAAAATCAATCAGGGACTGAGCGATGCCGTGTTTCAGAAAAAAGAGTAGCAGGAATTAGCTAATTCCTGCTAATTATTTTGCCCGTTCATACTGATTCGGCCATGTTAAAACGGCGCCTAATTCTTTAGCGGCGTGCTGCGCAAAATAAGGCTCGCGCAACAGCTGCCGGCCCAGAATAATTAAATCTGCCTGGCCTTTTTGCAGGATTTCCTCTGCCTGCTTTGCGCTGGTAATCAGGCCTACCGCGCCGGTCATGATGCCTGCTTCTTTTCTGATTTTTTCAGCAAAAGGCACCTGGTAGCCCGGGGCTACAGGGATTTTTACATGCGGTATATTGGCGGCCGAAGAGCAGTCTATCAGGTCCACGCCTTTTTCTTTTAAAATCTTTGCCAGCCGTACAGAATCGTCTTCGTTCCACCCTTCCGGCGCCCAGTCCGTCGCGGAAATGCGTACAAACAGCGGCAGTTCGGCCGGCCATACTTTTTGAATTTCTTCCGTTACTTCCAGCAACAGGCTGATTCTGTTTTCAAAAGAACCGCCATAGTTGTCGGTGCGCTGATTGCTGAGCGGCGAATAAAATTCGTGCAGCAGGTAGCCGTGCGCCGCGTGAATTTCTATGACTTTAAAACCGGCTTCCAGGCTTCTTCGGGCCGCTTCGCGGAAATCGTTTTTTACTTTTTCAATGCCGGCTGCATCCAAAGCCAACGGCGTTGGTTCTCCTTCGCGAAATGGAATCGCCGAAGGCGCTACCGTTTGCCAGCCGCCGTCTTCGGGCGGCAAGACACGATGTCCTTTCCACGGACTGCTAGTGCTTGCTTTACGGCCGGCATGCGCCAGTTGGATGCCCGGCACGCTGCCATGCGCCGAAAGAAAGGCCGTGATTTTTTTCAGTTCCGGAATGTGTTCGTCTTTCCAGATACCTAAATCATCCGGTGAGATGCGGCCCTCCGGCGAAACGGCGGTGGCTTCCGTGATAATCAGTCCCACACCGCCAACCGCCCGGCTGCCAAGGTGTACCAGGTGCCAGTCGTTGGCAAAGCCGTCTATACTGGAATACTGGCACATCGGCGACATCACGATGCGGTTTTTGAGTTCAATAGATTTTATTTGCAGGGGCTGGAAGAGAAGAGACATAATGGATTAGATTTCAAAACAGGGTCGTTGCAAGATAAGGAAGCAGGGAAAGACAGAAAGTGAAAGGTGTGAGCTTGGCGCAGACGCTGAAATAAATTAATGTCGCGTCCTTGCGAACAGGCTGTGCGAAATAGTTTATTACAGGAAAAAAGGATGAGGCAGCCTGTGAAGCAACCTGCACCATTCATTTTTTATTGTGGTTTGTGCAGGTTGCCTGCCCGTGCCGGTCGGACGGGCTTCAGCTTGGCGCGCGGCGCTATTTCTTATCCCAGCTTCCTGACCTGCCAAGCTTCGCAATGACGTACAGAGAAGAAAATTTGAACCAGATAGAGCATCATTCATCACCCATCACCCATCACCCATCACCCATCATCCATCACTCATTCCTCATCCCTCCAGCTCCAGCACCAAATCTCCCGTATTCACCAACGCCCCGGCGCTGAGCGCAATGTCTTTCACTTTCCCCGGCTGCGTCGCCGTAATGGTGGTTTCCATCTTCATGGCTTCAATCACAAACAGGGGCTGGTTCTTTTTCACTTCCTCATCTTTCTGCACCAGGAGTTTGGAAAGCATGCCCTGCAGCGGCGCGGCAATGTGCCTGTCATTGCCTTTGTCGGCTTTGCGGTTTTCTACTTTGGTCACCTTGACGCTCTTGTCCTGAATCTCAATACCGCGGGTTTGGCCATTGAGTTTAAAATAAACCACGCGGTGGCCCTGTTCATCGGGCGCGCCGATGCTTAGCAGGCGGATGAGCAGCGTTTTTCCCGGTTCTATGGTAACAGTGGTGTCCTGACCGGGCTGCATGCCGTAAAAGAAAATAGGCGTGGGCACGACCGATACATCACCGAATTCGCGCCAGAATTTCAAACCTTCTTCAAAGACTTTCGGATAGAATTTATAGGAAAGGAAATCGGTGGGTTTTAAATCCTGCCCGAATTTTTCTTTGAACGCTTCAAAGTCCTTATCAAAATCTACCGGCGTTAAAAACTTGCCGGGCCTTTCGGTAAAAGGCGCTTTGTCTTTGAGCACGATGCGCTGCACTTCTTTCGGGAAACCGCCTTCCGGCTGCCCCATTTCACCCATAAAAAACTGTTGTACCGATTCGGGGAAGGACATGGTTTCGCCTTTCTGCAATACATCTGCGGTGGTGAGGTCGTTGGCCACCAGGTATTGCGCCATATCGCCCACCACTTTGGAGCTGGGCGTCACCTTTACGATGTCGCCAAAGAGCTGGTTTACATCCGCAAAGGTGGTTTTGATGGCTTCAAACTTATCGCCCAGGCCCAGCGCTACGGCCTGCGGTTTCAGGTTAGAATATTGCCCGCCGGGAATCTCGTGCTGGAATACTTCTGCGGAAGAAGATTTCAAACCGCTTTCAAAAGGATAATAGTATTCGCGCACCGCTTCCCAGTAATTGCTCATCGCGTTCAGGGCTTTAATATCGTACGGTTGCTCGCGCTCATGGAAACGCATCATCTCCACGATGCTGTTGAAATTGGGCTGCGAGGTAAGTCCGCTCATCGCGCCCAGCGCCAAGTCCATCACGTTTACGCCGGCTTCCACTGCCATCAGGTAGCTGGCGGGTTGCAGCGCGGAAGTATCGTGGGTATGCAGGTGCAGCGGAATCTTTACCGCGTCTTTCAGGGCAGCAATCAGTTCTTTGGCGGCGTAGGGTTTTAAGAGGCCGCTCATGTCTTTGATGGCCAGGATGTGCGCGCCGGCATTTTCCAAATCCTTGGCCATGCGCACGTAATAATCCAGCGTGTATTTCGTGCGTTTGGGGTCCAGGATGTCGCCGGTGTAGCACAGCGCCCCTTCCGCAATGCCGCCCGTACGTTTACGAACCATTTCAATGCAGGGCGCAATATTTTCCATCCAGTTCAAGGAGTCAAAAATGCGGAAGATGTCCACGCCTTTTTCCCAGCTTTGCTCCAAGAATTGCTCAATCAGGTTATCCGGGTAAGCCGCGTAGCCTACGCCGTTCATGCCGCGCATCAGCATTTGCAGCAGGATGTTGGGCACGGCTTTGCGGATTTGTTCCAGCCGTTTCCAGGGATCTTCTTTTAAAAAGCGGATGCAGACGTCAAAGGTGGCGCCGCCCCAGACTTCCATGCTGAAGGTCTGCGGAAAGAGGTGCGCAAAAGCTTCGGCGGCCGGCAGCATGTCGCGGGTGCGCATGCGGGTAGCCAAAAGGCTTTGGTGGGCATCGCGCAGGGTGGTGTCGGTATAATGAATTTTAGGGTCGTTGCGCAGCCACTGGCAAAACGCATCCGGTCCCATTTCCGTAAGCCGGTCTTTGGTGCCTTTGGGCGGCGCGCTGATGTGGTCGTAGGTTGGCAGCACCGGTTTTTCAAAGACTTTCTCTTTATCTACTTTCACTTTTACATCCGGATTGCCATTCACGGTTACATCGCCCAAAAAGCTCAGCATGCGGGTGCCTCTGTCCTGACTGCGGCGGAAATTGAAGAGTTCCGGCCGCTCGCCAATCATATTTACGGTAGCCTCGCCCGAAAGAAATTCAGGGTGCATCACCAGGTTTTCCAGGAAAGGAATATTGTTCTTTACCCCGCGGATACGGAATTCTTTGAGGGCGCGCAGCATCTTGCCGGCAGCGTCTTTCAGCGTCTTGCCCTGCGTGCTCACCTTTACCAGCATAGAGTCAAAAAAGGGCGAGATTTTCATGCCGGGATAACTGCTGCCTTCATCCAGTCGCACGCCAAAGCCGGAAGCATTGCGGTAGGTAACCAAGGTACCGTAATCGGGCTTGAAATCATTTTCCGGGTCTTCGGTAGTAATGCGGCATTGAATAGCAACGCCTATTTTGGGAATCGCGTTTTGGTTGCCGAGGCCAATTTCCTCTGAATCCAAAGCATAGCCCGAAGCAATGTAAAGCTGCGTACGGATAAGGTCCACGCCGGTAATCATTTCGGTAACCGTATGTTCTACCTGAATCCGCGGATTTACTTCAATGAAATAAATGTTTTCTTCTGCGTCCACCAGAAACTCTACGGTGCCCAGGTTGTTGTAATTCACCGCCGAGCCAATCTTAATGGCGTAGTCGTACAGCTTCTGCCGGGTTTCTTCTTTCAGGCCCAGCGATGGCGCCATTTCCACTACTTTCTGAAAGCGGCGCTGCACACTGCAATCGCGTTCGTAGAGGTGCACCATGTTACCAAAATGGTCTCCGGCTATCTGCACTTCTATGTGCTTGGGACGGTCCACAAATTTTTCCAGGAACACCGTATCATCGCCAAAGGCGGTTTTGGCTTCGCCGCGCGCTTCGCGAAATGCTTTTTGCAAGGCTTCGTCGTTGCGTACCACGCGCATGCCGCGGCCACCGCCGCCGGCGGCAGCTTTCAGCATCAGCGGATAGCCGATACGCGCAGCTTCTTCCAGTGCGATGCTTTCCTCCGTTAAAGGTTTCCGGCTGCTTTCAATGATAGGCAGTCCGGCTTTCACCGCCACTTCTTTAGCGCTGACTTTATCGCCCAGCGCGCGCATGGCCGCCGGTGCTGGTCCGATGAAGATGATGCCGTTTTCGGCGCACTTTTCCGCGAAGCGGGCGTTTTCACTTAAAAAACCATAGCCCGGATGGATGGCATTGGCGCCGCAGCGTTGTGCCACGCGGATGATTTCATCCATATCCAGATAAGGCTTCAGCGGGTCATTGTCTTCGCCGATTTGGTAAGCTTCATCCGCCTTGTAGCGGTGCAGCGAATAGCGGTCTTCAAAAGTGTAAATGGCAACAGTTGGGATGCCCAGTTCGGTGGCAGTACGGGAAACACGGATGGCAATTTCGCCACGGTTAGCGATAAGGAGTTTATTGATTTGCACGGTGCAAGATAAAATGATAAAGCCGCGCAGCCGATAAGAATCGTGCCGTAATAATCCGCATTTTTAAAGGAGCCTGGTTTCAGGAAGTGGATGGGACTCATCTGAATCCGAAATTTCAAAAAACCAACAGGGCAGTGCCGCATCCGGGTTGTTTTATGGCAGGAAAATAAATTTCGCTGTTTCGCGCGGTCGCTTATTTTTGATAAAAATTCAATCATCTTTTTGATAAAACGCCAATCATGAAGCCTCCCAAAGATTTTCTGAAAAACAACATCCGCTTTATGCGCAAACGCAGGGGACTGAGTCAGGAAGACCTGGCTTTTCGCCTGAAGATTAGCCGCGGCAAGCTGAACGCGCTGGAAAATGGCATCAGCAAAAATCCGGCGATGGATGATTTGCTTCGCTTTTCTGATTTTTTTAAAATAACTGTGGATACCCTGCTGAAGGTGGATCTGGCGCAGCTTTCTCCTACCAAAATGAAGCTGGTTGAGAATGGCGATGAGCGGTATGCCACCGGGCAGCAGGTCCGCGTGCTGGCGCTCACCATAGATAAAGACGAGCGCGAAAACATGGAATTTGTGCCGGTAAAGGCAAAAGCCGGCTATCGCAGCCATTACAATGATCCGGAATTTATCGGCACGCTGCCCCGCTTTACGCTGCCCAATTTACCCAAAGACAAAACCTTCCGCATGTTTCCAACAACCGGCGATTCGATGCTGCCCATTCCGGAAGGCGCTTTGGTGGTTGGTAGCTTTGTGGAAGACTGGATGCATATTAAAGACGGTACGCTTTGCGTTTTATTGCTGAAAGGAGATCAGGATTTTGTGTTCAAGCAGGTTTTTAATCAGATTAAAACAGAAGGAAGCCTGGTGCTGCATTCCTTAAACGAACGCTACCAGCCCTATGCCGTGGAAGTGCAGGATGTGCTGGAAATCTGGCAGTTTCAAAGCTATATCTCGGATACGATTCCTGCCGCCGGCGGCACGCTGGGGCAAATAGCTTCCGATATGGCAGAAGTAAAAAACCACGTCAGAACACTGCTGGCCAATTCCGGAAATTAAATGCCGTTTACCGGCACAAATTATAAATTGCGCCTTGACGCGACTTTGCGAGCACCTGTAAACCTTCAACCTTTCATGCATTTTTACCTGGCACTTGGCGACTCTTACACCATCGGCGAAGGCCTTTCACCAAAAGAAAGCTTTCCTTACCAGCTTGCCGGAATACTACGCGCTCAAAATATAGACGTGGCCGATCCGGTCATTATTGCCACTACCGGTTGGACGACCAACGAGCTGTGGGAAGCCATTCAGGAGCATCACCTCACCGAAACTTTTTCGTTTGTAACCCTGCTCATCGGCGTCAACAACCAATACCGCGGCGGCAGCCTGGATACCTATGCCGCAGAATTTGAACGCCTGTTGCTGCAGGCCATTTCCTTTGCCGGCGGCAATGCGGGAAGGGTATTGGTGCTTTCCATTCCCGACTGGGGCTGCACGCCTTATGCCGGCACCCGCGACCGCGCGCAGATTGCTAAAGAAATCGACGCTTTTAACGAGGTGAACCGCCGCATTACTGCCGCACACCATTGCCTGTACACAGACGTTACGGGCATTAGCCGGGCGCATTGTGCGCCCGGTGAACAACTGGTGGCAGATGAACTGCATTATAGCGCCGCCCATTATCAGCTTTGGGCCGCACAGGCCGCGCCTATACTTAATAAAGCGCTGACCACTTAAGGCTTGTAGGCTGCTTCTTCCATCATTTTCTGGGCGTCCGGGTGGCTGAGCACCTGGTTCAGACTGGCATCCGGGTGCTTTTCCGCCCATTGCTGCACGATACGCAAGCCGATAAAGGTGCCGATGTTTCCGGGACTTTCCTGGGGCATGCCCGGCGTGGTGGGTCCTTCGGTGACGTAGCGCATGATTTTCTGAGTAGTCTTGTCATAAATTAAATTTTGCTGCGCCAGCCAGGCATAGACCGTTCCCTCACTGGCTTTGGCCCATTCCCATTGCGCTGCGGTGTACCCCAACCGTACAGAGTCGGGCGTAAAGGGCAGTACTTTGCTTAAAAAATACTGCTCTTTACCGCGTTGCACCATCAAATCCAGCAGCGTACGGTCTTCCTCTTTATAAGGATACTGATCCCGGAATATTACCTTCATCAGGTTTACGGGTGCATAAGTAGGTAAAAAGGTGCTGGTCATATAGGCAGGATGTCCCATGGAAGCATAATATGGATAGGCCGGGCCCAGGTACATATCCAGGGCAATTCCTGCTACCGAAGAATCAACCAGTATGGCATTGCCGCCTGAAAGGAAAGAAATGAAATAAATAATTTTTGGTACCTGGTAATCTGGCTGATAATGCTTCAGATACTGAAATCCTTTTTTAAGGTCTTCATCCATTTGCCGGGTATCCGGGAAGTGTTTAAAAACGGTATCGTACAGGTCGCGGTAGTCCGGGTAGGTGAGGAAGGAATGAACTCCCTTTTCAATGGCCGGGTTGCCTGCAACGTAATTACCCCGTACGCCGATGCCCAGCAGCGTATCGAGGTAAAAGTCCAGGAAGTCGGGGTATTTTTCTTTTAAGGCAGAAAGGCTTTGGGCCAGGTGGCTGGTATCCAGCGCCGGGAAGTCCCGCTCCAGGTGGCGGATATCAAGTTGCAATTTTATGTTGCTGACATCCGGGACGGAATCTGTGTTTTTACAGGCCGCAAAAAGAAAAACAGCGCCAAGCGCCAGTAACAGTTTTTTCATGGGGGGCAAAATTAGACCGCTAAAAGAAATGGCCCGATATTTATGCCCTCAATGAAAAATTAATACCCAAACCCTTATGAAAAAGCGTTTACTCTCCCTGCTGCTGTTGCCTGCATTTGCCGCCTCGGCACAAGATATGCCTGCCCCCGGCGTGGCCGCCCGCACCAGCGGTCCTACCACCTACAAAAACATTCGCCTGGGCCTTTATATAGCGCCTACCTCCAGCTGGATGCGCCCAACCGCCAACCAGGACGATGCCGGCAATTATAATGTTTCCAACAATGGCAGCATCGTTGGCTTTATGTATGGCTTGATGGCGGAATTTTATTTTGCTGAGAACTATGCCATTACCACCGGCCTGCAGGTCAATCATACCGGCGGACAAATCCTGGCCACCAGTGTATCGGATAATACCAGCGATAATCAGGTGCGTACCGCTGATTTTACCTATCACCTGCAATACCTGGAAATACCGCTGAACGTGAAACTGCGTACCTATGGCCTGGGCACTACCGGCCTGCGGGTATTCGGACAGGTAGGCCTGACGGCGGGTTTTAATATTGGCAAGAAAGTGGATTATACCGTAAATTATTATGATCACGATGCTGGCACACTTGAAACCGCCACAGGCGATCATGTAAAGCTGACTGGTACGCTGACTACCGCTCCTGTCATGCTGCAAATGAATCTGGGCGCAGGGATTGAATATCCTGTAGGAAACGGAATGGCCCTGTATGCTGGCCTGTTTTTCAATAATGGCTTCCTGCCAGACGCTACCAACCCGGATAAATATGATGCTGGCCGCCTGGGGTATAAAGGCAGCTTTAAGGATGGCAACACCCGCCTCAACAACCTGGCGCTGCGCGTGGGCATTTATTTCTAAACCCCGTATCCGCCCCCTATTTCCTAACTTTGAAGCATGAAACGATTGGTGTTCCTGATTTGCTTTTTACTGACGATGGTTGTTGCCGCGCCTGCATTTAGCCAGGGTTGCTCGGTTTGCACCAATACGGCAGCACAAATGGGTGAAAACAGTGCGAAGGGGCTCAACAGAGGCATCATTTATCTGGCTATGCTTCCCCTGACCATTATTGGTACAATTGGCGTTATCTGGTACCGCCGGCAGCGCCACTCTTAGAAATCAATTTCAAACCAAACCCTTTTCATGAAATACGCCTTTCCGCTGCTATGTGTCTTATTGCTGACGCTTTGTTCCTGTAAACGGAAAGTGGTTTCCGGGGAAGGTAACATGGTTACCGGCGAGCGCACGGTAAGCCCGTCCTTTGACGGCATTACCATCGAAGATGCCCTGTCGGCAACTGTTTCCGTAAGCCCCGGCGCGCCCGTAAGTGTCCGGATCAGCGGCTATGAAAATCTTTTGCCGCTCATTAAAACCGAAGTAAAAGGAAACGAACTGCGTGTTTATGTTTCGGAAACTTATGATTTGGAAAATGACGACAGCCTTCACATTAGCATCACTGTACCCCGGCTAAAAAGAATAGCTTCCAGTGGCGCCAGCCATATCGATATTCCGGCTACCCTGCGTACGGATGAGCTGGAGGTAAAAGCCAGCGGGGCTTCTGAAATCATGCTTTCGGATGTGCAGGTGGCGCGTTTGAAGGCAGAAGTAAGCGGCGCCTCGCTGCTGACGCTGGGCGCCGGCTCAATCAGCAAGTTGGAAGCATCGGTGAGCGGTAGCAGTAAACTGGCTGCTTTTGGGGTGCAGGCAGCAGACGCCCGCCTGGATGTAAGCGGCGCGAGTGGCGCAAACGTGAATGCCATTCAGACCCTGCAGGCAGAAGCAAGCGGCGCTTCCGTTGTTACCTATAAAGGAACGCCGCAGGTAAAATCGGAAACCAGCGGCGCCGGCAGCGTCAGCCGGGCAGAATAAAACGTACTATTTCTTTTTTTTGAAGGGCGGCGCTTTAGCGCCGCCCTTTTTTATACCTGCTTTATTTGAAATCCAAAAATCTTCCTGCCCCAACGAAAAGTCAGGTGATAAAATCGGGTAAAAGCTCCTTTCGGAAGCGGCATGGCAGGGCTGGAAAAATCGTTATTTTCAGCATCATAAAGAAAAGCTTTTTAATGACTAAAAAGTTGCTTTTATGCAGGAAAACCGGCTATTTTTCAGTAACTTCGCACATCTATTTAATTTATGTCGGAACATACGCAAGACCCCCAAAACTTACCCGGTGGCGAAGGCAATGGCGACAGCCAGCCCGGTAACCGGGTCATTCAGGTAAACATTGAGGAACAAATGAAAACGGCTTACATCGACTACTCAATGTCGGTGATTGTAGGCCGTGCCCTGCCGGATGTGCGCGACGGCCTGAAGCCGGTGCACCGCCGCGTGCTCTTTGCCATGAATGAACTGGGCATGAACAGCAACAAGCCCTACAAGAAAAGCGCCCGCCTGGTAGGTGAGGTGCTTGGTAAATTTCACCCCCACGGCGATTCATCGGTTTACTTTGCCATGGCCCGTATGGCCCAGCCCTGGAGCATGCGCTACCTGATGGTGGACGGACAGGGCAACTTTGGCAGCCCCGATGGCGATGGCCCGGCCGCCATGCGTTATACCGAGGCACGCCTGACCCGCCTGGCAGAAGCCATGCTGGCAGATATTGATAAAGACACGGTGGACTTTACGCTGAACTTCGATGACAGCCTCGAAGAACCCAGTGTGCTGCCCACACGTATCCCGCAATTGCTGGTAAACGGCAGCAGCGGCATTGCCGTTGGTATGGCCACCAACATGATGCCCCACAACCTCAGCGAAGTAGTGGATGGCTGCATTGCCTATATCGACGACCGCGACATCAGCATCGATGATCTGATGGAGCACGTAAAAGCCCCTGACTTCCCTACGGGCGCCATGATTTATGGTATGGACGGCGTGCGCGCTGCCATGCACACCGGCCGCGGCCGCGTAGTGCTGCGGGGGCACACCACCGTGGAAACTACCAAAACCGGTAAGGAAATTATTGTAATTACTTCGGTGCCTTACCAGGTAGACCGCGATGCGCTGACCGAAAAGATTGGTTCCCTGGTCAACAACAAGGTGATTGACGGCATTACCCATGTGGCCAATGAAAGCAATAAAGACGGCACCCGCATTGTCATAGAATTGCGCCGCGATGCGGTAGCCCAGGTTATCATCAACCACCTGTACAAATACAGCGAGCTGCAAACCAGCTTTGGTATCAACAATGTGGCGCTGGTGGGTGGCCGCCCGCGTACCCTGAACCTGAAAGGACTTATTACGGAGTTTATTAAATTCCGCCACGAAGTGGTGGTGCGCCGCACCAATTATGAATTGCGCGAAGCCAAAAAGCGGGCGCACATTTTGGAAGGCTACCTGATTGCCCTGGATCACCTGGACGAGGTGATTGCCCTGATCCGGAACTCCGCCACGCCTGATTTGGCAAAGGCCGGTTTGATGGAAAACTTCGGCATGACCGATATTCAGGCAAAAGCGGTGCTGGAACTGCGGCTGCAACGCCTTACCGGCATGGAGCGCGATAAGATTCGTGAAGAGCACAACGCGCTGATGAAGCTTATTGAGGATCTGCAATTCATTCTGGATAATGAAGACAAGCGCTACAGCATTATTAAAGACGAGCTGCTGGAAGTAAAAGCACGCTTTGGCGACGAGCGGAAGAGTGAGATTGTGCCGGCAGAAGATGACAGCGACGCGCTGCGTTACATCAAGGAAGAAGATGTGGTGATTACCGTCAGCAGCCTTGGTTACATCAAACGCACCACCGCAGATGAATACCGTGCGCAACGCCGTGGCGGCCGTGGCGTTTTCGGCGGCAAAACCCGCGAAGAAGATCATATTGAACACCTGTTCGTAGCCAATACCCACCATACCCTGCTTTTCTTTACGGAAAAAGGCCGCTGCTACTGGCTGCCCGTACACCGTATTCCGGATGGTGAGAAAAATGGGAAAGGCCGTGCCATTCAGAACCTGCTACAGATACCGCAGGATGATCGCATCCGCACCATTATAGATATACCGGAGCTGGACGATAAAGAATATACTCGCAAGCATTTTATTGTGCTTTGCACCCGTCAGGGCATTATCAAGAAAACCTGCCTGGAAGATTTCAGCCGTCCGCGCTCCACCGGCGTCAACGCCATTACCATTCAGGAAGGCGATCAGTTGCTGGATGTAAGCCTTACAGACGGCGAAAGCTACATCATGATGGCTGTTAAAAGCGGCCGTGCCATCTGCTTCCCCGAAGAAAAAGTGCGTGCAACCGGCCGTGGCGCCATTGGCGTATTTGGTATAGATATGGCCGGCAAAGACGATGCGGTGGTGGGTATGATTTGCATTCCCAAAAGCAACCTGAGCAAGCAAATTCTGGTGGTAAGCGAGAAAGGCCTTGGTAAGCGTACGCCTTTCCTGACCAAAGTATCGCAGGTGGCAGAAGATACAGAAGAGGAAACCAATGAAGGCGGCAGCAATTTTATTGAAATTCCCAATGAAGCCGGCCATCCTGAAAAATACCAGCTTTGCTACCGTGTTACCAACCGCGGCGGTAAAGGTGTCAAAACCATCAACGTCACAGAAAAAACCGGCGCGCTCGTAGGGTTGCTGGCGGTAGAGGAAAATGACGACCTGATGATTACCTGCAAAAGCGGCATTACCATCCGCATGAAAATTGCGGACATTCGCGAAGCAGGCCGTGCCACGCAGGGCGTGCGCCTTATCAATATTGAAGAAGGCGATGAAATTGCCGCAATTGCCCGTCTTGCCGAGCAGGATGTACAGGGAGCGGCGGATAAGGAAGCTGCGGGAATCGTGGACCTGAATCCTGCAACAGAAACAGACAGTGAAGAATCGGAACTTAATCCGGGGCAGGAGGAAGCTGCTGCACCAGACCCAACGGAAAGCTAAATAGAACGGCAGCCTGCAAGCAAAGCCTGCAGGCTGCTTTTTTTAAGCCTTCCATTAAAAAGGTGGCAAAAATTTTACTTTCTACCTACACGTAAAGCCTCACTTTTGTATTCATAATCAGAGATATTTATCCAACCAATCATGATGAAGCAATTATTGACACTTCTTTGCTGCTCGCTGATCAGCATGAGCGCCCTGGCGCAAAAATCAAAAATTCAGGACGCCAGCAATTATCTTTCTGAGCGGGATTATAAAAATGCCGTTTCAGCCATTAATGAGGCCAGTACCAACAGCAGCACTTCCGATAATCCTAAAACCTGGTATACCCGGGGTAAAATTTATTTTACTATTGCCGTAGACAGCACCGCGGCGGGCCAGTTTCCGGATGCGGCTGCCGAAGCTACCCGCTCGTTTATGAAGGCCGTGGAGCTGAAGCCCAGCTATCCTGCAGAAGAAATCAACAACCAGTTGATGGCCTGCGCCGTTCTGGCTTTCAACAATGGTATCCTGGCCTACGAAAATAAAAATTACGATGGCGCCTACCAGAGCTTTAATACCGTTTACCAGATTTACAACGTAAACGATGGCAAGCGTTTTGGCAGCGACGAGCGCTTTAAATCCATGGCAATGGATGCCCGCCGCAATGCGGCCCTTGCTGCCACCAACGGCAATAAATACAATGAGGCGCTGGCTATCCTGAACGATATGCGCAAAACCGGTCAGGATGATTCTACCGTGTATATCTCGCTGATCGACATCTACACCAATCAGAAGAACAACGCCGAGCTGGCCCATGTGATCCAGGAAGCCCGCAAAAAGTTTCCCAACAACGAAAACTTCCGGAATGCCGAGCTGAACCTGTACATCAGCAGCGGCAACAGCGAAGGCTTGCTGAAAAAGCTGGAAGAAGCCGTTGCCGCCGACCCTGCCAATGCCGATCTTTATTTTAACCTGGGTAACGCTTACAATGGCGTTGCTTTCCCCAAAGATCAGCAGGGCAATGATTTGCCGCGTCCTGGTAATTACGCCGATGTAATTGCCAAGGCGGAAACAGCATACCAGAATGCGCTGAAGTACGGCAACAACAAACCGGAATATGCTTATAACCTGGGCGTGTTGTACTACAACCAGGCTATTGAGTTCAATAAAAAAATGGGCGAGGTGCTTGGCAATAAAAGCACGCTGAATGCCGCCGATGAAAAAGTATATAATGGCTACAAAGCGCAACGCGATGCCATGTTTCAAAAAGCCATTCCTTACATGGAGCAGGCATACACCAGTCTGAAAGGACAGGCCTCAAACATCAGTGCGGAAGACAAGCGGGTGCAATACAACCTGATGAACGCCTTGCTGGAAATGTACCAGCGCCTGTCCCTGAAAGATAAGGCCACTCAAATGAAAGCCGACCTGGAGGCTTTTAAATAAAAAAACAACCTAAAAATTTGTGCAAAACATCCAACAACTAACCGGAACGGTTAAATTTTTCAACCAGGTAAAGGGCTTTGGTTTTATCCGTCATGACGATTCAGAGGCAGAAACGTTCGTACACGTTACCGGCCTGAAGGAAAAAATCAAAGACAATGACCGTGTGGTTTTTGAACTTCAACAAGGCAAGACAGATAAGATTGCCGTTAATGTCCGCAGGCTGAAAGTGCCTGCTTAAATACACTTAGAAAACAAAAAGAAACCGCCCTGCCAAATCGCAGGGCGGTTTTTTATTAGGGTGATGGTCTGATTCTTTTGCCCTTTCCGGCACGGAATGAAAAGAAAGCCAGAGACGGTTGTCTGGCTGCTGCTTCTATTGTTTTAAAATAATAAAATTATGGCACAAACTGTCGCAGACTTCGTCATAGAACGCATTAAATCCTGGGGCGTACAACGCATTTTCGGCTTTCCCGGCGATGGCATCAACGGGCTCATGGGGGCACTGAACCGCGCGGGCGACGACCCCAAACTCATTCAGGTGCGCCACGAAGAAATGGCGGCGTTCATGGCTTGCGCACATGCCAAGTTTACTGGAGAAGTAGGGGTGTGCCTGGCTACTTCCGGGCCGGGCGCCATTCATTTACTGAATGGTTTGTACGATGCCAAAATGGACCATCAGCCGGTGGTGGCTATTGTGGGACAGTCGGCGCGCATGGCCATCGGCGGCAATTTTCAGCAGGAAGTGGATTTAATGTCGCTGTTTAAAGATGTGGCCGGCGATTATGTGCATACCTGCATGGACCCGCGCCAGACGCGCCACCTCATTGACCGTGCTTTTCGTATTGCTAAAAATGAACGCACCGTTACCTGCGTTATTTTTCCCAATGATGTGCAGGAGCTGGACTATGAAGCGCCTAACCGTCAGCATGGCTCTATTCACTCCAGCAACCAATACGGCGCACCGGTCATCCTGCCCAATAATTACGACCTGCACCGCGCGGCAGACATTTTAAACGAAGGCAAGAAAGTAGCCATGCTCGTAGGCGCGGGCGCGCTGCACGCCGCAGCAGAAGTGATTGAGGTCGCGGAATTGCTGGGCGCCGGCGTGGCTAAAGCGCTTTTGGGAAAAGCCGTCTTGCCGGATGACCTGCCTTACGTAACCGGCTCCATTGGCCTGCTCGGCACCAAGCCCAGCTACGACATGATGATGGAGTGCGACACGTTTTTGATGGTAGGTTCTTCTTTTCCTTACTCGGAATTTCTGCCTAAAGAAGGTCAGGCTAAAGCCGTACAGATAGATATAGATGGCAAGATGCTGGGCATTCGCTATCCGATGGACATCAACCTTCAGGGCGATAGCAAGCTCACCTTGCAGCAACTGATTCCCTTACTCAAAAGAAAAGAAGACAGAAGCTGGCGCGAGATGCTGGAAAAAGAAACAGAACGCTGGTGGCGCGTGATGGAAGCGCGGGCGCATAATTCCGCCAATCCCATCAATCCGCAATACGTGTTCTGGGAGCTTTCCAAGCGGCTGCCAGACCGCTGTATTCTCTCTGCCGATTCCGGCTCTACGGCTTCCTGGTTTGCCCGCGACCTGAAAATCCGGGAAGGCATGATGGCTTCGCTCAGCGGCAATCTTGCTACCATGTGTCCGGGCATGCCTTATACCATAGCCGCCAAATTTGCCCATCCGGACCGGGTGCCGATTGGCCTCATTGGCGATGGCGCCATGCAGATGCTGGGCATCAACGGGCTGATTACCGTGAAAAAATACTGGCAGGAGTGGAAAGACCCGCGCATGGTGGTGCTGGTGCTGCACAACGATGACCTGAACATGGTAACCTGGGAACAGCGCGCCATGGCCGGCGATACCCGCTTTGAGGCTTCGCAGGAGGTGCCTGATTTCCCTTACGCTACCTACGCCGAAATGCTGGGCCTGGAAGGCGTGCGCATAGAAAAGCCGGAAGAAGTGCCGGCCGGTCTGGACCGTGCCATGGCAGCCCGCAGGCCGGTGGTGATAGATGTGCTTGCTGACCCTTCCGTGCCGCCTCTGCCGCCGCACATCAGCTTTAAACAGGCGCAGTCGTTTATGTCGGCCATTGTGAAAGGCGATGAAGACGCCTGGGACATGATTAAGCAAACCTATAAATCCGTCTGGGACGGTTACTTCCCCGGAAAATGAATCAGGATGAAGACACGCATAATCAGTTAAGTATCCGGAAGCTCCTTGTTTCTGCCTACACCATACCCACGGCTACGCCGGAATCAGACGGCACGATAAGCTGGGATAGCACCACCATGGTATTGGTAACACTGGAAGCGGGTGGCAAAACCGGTATGGGTTATTCCTATGCGCCGGTGGCAACCGCTGTTTTCATTCATAATACGCTGCGGCCGCTGGTAGAAGCGGAAAACGCGTTTGACATTCCCTGGCTCAATCACCAAATGATGCGCGCCGTGCGCAACAGTGGTACCTGCGGCATTACCATGATGGCCGTTTCGGCTGTGGACAATGCGCTTTGGGATTTAAAAGCAAAAATTTTGGAGGTTCCCTTGTGCGTGTTGCTCGGGCAGGCCAAACAGGAAATGTTGCTTTATGGCAGCGGCGGCTTTACCAATTATGCCAAAGCGCAATTGCAGGCGCAACTGGGCGGCTGGGCAAAAGAGGGACTGCATTATGTAAAAATGAAAATCGGAACGATTCCGGAAAGCGATGTACAGAGAGTTAAAGAAGCGCGCGAAGCGATTGGCGAACATGTGGGCTTGTTTGTAGATGCCAATGGCGCTTATACCGTGAAGCAGGCGCTGAAGCAGGCAGCGCAATTCCGGGAATTTGGCGTGAGCTGGTTTGAAGAACCGGTGCGCTCCGACAATCTGAAAGGTTTATCTTTTATCCGCGACCACGCGCCCGCCGGCATGAACATCGCCGCAGGCGAATATGGCTACAACCCCTGGTATTTTGAAACCATGTTAAAGGCCAGCGCAGTGGACGTACTGCAGGCCGATGCCACCCGCTGCGGCGGCATTTCCAACTTTTTGAAAGCCGGGCATTTGTGCGAAGCGCATCAAATTCCTTTTTCCTCGCATTGCGCGCCGGCGCTGCACCTGCACGCCGCCTTGTCGCTGCCGAATTTTTTCATTGCCGAATATTTCTACGACCATGCGCGGGTGGAGCAAATGTTTTTTGAGGGTGTGGCGCCGCCGGTGGACGGCTGCCTGAAACCCGATTTAAGCCGGCCCGGAACAGGGCTGGTGTTTAAAGAAGCTGATGCCCGTGCTTATAAAGTTTAAAACCTCATTGCCATGGTACCCGAAAAGAAAATGCCGCCTACCCGTCTTGACCCCAACACCAAAGAAGCCATCCAAAATATGCCGGTGGATGATAACCGGATGCAGGTAGACGGGCAATGGATAGATACCCGGTTCCAAACGAAATACGCTTTGGGCGTGGATGTTCCCGGGCTTTTGAGCGAACTGGAAAAAGCCGTTACTGGCGAAGTGCGTTTTGACGATGGCAGCCGTGGTCTTTACAGTACAGACGCCAGCAATTACCGGCAAATACCGATTGGCGTGGTATTGCCCAAAACAGAGGAAGATATCATCATGACGGTGCAAATCTGCCATAAATATGGCGCACCGGTACTCAGCCGTGGCGGCGGTACCTCTCTCGCAGGGCAAACCTGCAACGTGGCTGTGGTGATGGATATGAGCAAATACTACAACCAGGTTTTAAACATTGATGCAGATAAAAAGCTGGTCACCGTGCAGCCGGGCATTGTGCTGGATGAAATGCGCAGGGCCACTATTTCGGCCGTCAATCAGACTTTTGGTCCCGACCCGGCCACCCATTCCCGCTGCACGTTGGGCGGTATGCTGGGCAATAATTCCTGCGGCGTGCATTCCATTGCGGCAGAGTTTGCCGGCTATGGCGGCCGTACCTCCGACAATACGGAAGCGCTTACCATTCTTACTTACGACGGGGTAAAAATGAAGTTGGGCAAAACCAGCGACGAGGCCTATGAACGCATCCTGCAGGAGGGCGGCAGGAAAGCAGAGCTTTATAAAAAGCTGCGTGCTTTCGTGGATAAATACGCGGATTTAATCCGGGAGAAATTTCCCAACATTCCCCGCCGCGTTTCGGGCTACGACCTGCCGGCACTCCTGCCGGAAAATGGTTTTAATGTGGCGCAGGCTTTGGTGGGTTCGGAAGGTACGCTCGTTACGATTCTGGACGCCACCTTAAAGCTTTATCCTGAATTTAATGGCAAAACGCTGCTGGTGCTGGGCTATCAAAGTCTGCCCGATACCGGCTACGCAGTGCCGGAAATCTTAAAACACCAGCCCATTGGCCTGGAAGGTATTGATGATTTCCTGATAGATTTTATGCGCCGCAAAGGGCTGGATATTAAAAACATTCCCCTGCTGCCACCGGGCAATGCCTGGCTGCTGGTGGAATTTGGCGGCGACTCCAAAGAAGAGTCGGATGGCAAGGCCAGGAAGCTGATGGAGGAACTGAAGCAACAGCAAAACCCGCCTTCCATGAGCTTGTTTGACGACCCTGCGCAGGAAGCCCTGCTGTGGAAAATCCGCGAAGATGGTTTGGGCGCCACGGCCTGGGTGCCGGGCGAGCCCAATGGCGGTCCGGGCTGGGAAGACAGCGCCGTGGCGGTGGAAAAGGTGGGAGATTATCTTAAAGACCTGCGCGCCCTGTTTACCAAATACGATTACCATCCTTCCATCTACGGCCACTTTGGGCAGGGCTGCATCCATTGCCGCGTGGGTTTTGATTTCAAGACAGCGGATGGCATTCGTAAATACAAACAGTTCACGGTAGAAGCCTCGCGTTTGGTGGTAAAATATGGCGGCTCGCTTTCCGGCGAGCATGGCGACGGGCAGGCGCGCGGCGATTTGCTGGAAATCATGTTTGGCCAGGAAATGATGCAGGCATTTCATGAATTTAAAGAAATCTGGGACCCGGAGTGGAAGATGAATCCCGGCAAAATCGTGGATACATTCGGACAAACCAATGACTTGCGCCTGGGCGTGGATTACAATCCGCCACAGCTTAAAACACACTTCCAGTTCCCGGAAGAAGGCTACGACTGGTCGCTGGTAACGCTGCGTTGCGTAGGGGTGGGCGAGTGCCGGCGGCACGAAGGCGGCACCATGTGTCCCAGCTATATGGCCACGCGCGAGGAAAAGCACAGCACCCGTGGGCGCAGCCGTTTACTGTACGAAGCCCTGCAGGGAGATGTGGTGAAAGGCGGCTGGAAAAGCGAGGAGGTAAAAGAAGCTTTGGACTTATGCCTGGCCTGCAAGGGCTGCAAAGGCGATTGCCCGGTGAATGTGGATATGGCTACCTATAAAGCCGAATTTCTTTCTCATTATTACGAGGGGAAGGTGAGGCCGCTGAATGCTTATCTTTTTGGCTGGATTCACTGGTGGGCGCGGCTGGCCAGCCTGGCGCCGGGCGTGGTGAATTTTCTGACACATGCGCCCCTGCTCGGCACGCTTACCAAAAAGATTTTTGGCATTGCGCCGCAGCGCGATATGCCCCGGTTTGCCGACATTACCTTTCGCAAATGGTTTCGTGGGCGGGAAAAATACAGAAGCCGCAAAAACGGGAAACAAAAGGCTATGGCCGGCGGAAAAACCAAAGTGATTCTTTGGACCGATACGTTCAACAACAACTTTTTACCTGAAACCCTGGTGGCCGGCGCGGCAGTCCTGGAAGCCGCCGGCTTTGAAGTGGTGCTGACCCAAAAAACATTGTGCTGCGGCCGCCCGCTTTATGATTTCGGGATGCTGAACACGGCCAAAAGACTGTTGGTGGATATCTTGGAAAACCTGAAAGAAGAAATTGAGCAGGGCGTGCCCATTGTAGGGCTGGAACCCAGCTGCGTGGCGGTTTTCCGTGATGAGCTGTACAATTTTTTTCCGCACCGGCAGGATGCGCTGCGGCTTTCCGGGCAGGTGTATACCCTGGCAGAATTCCTGCAACAAAAAGCGCCGGATTTTAAAGTGCCGGAACTGCCATTTAAAGCCGTTGTGCACGGGCACTGCCATCACCGCGCCATTATGAAAATAGATGCCGATAAAAAGGTGCTGGACCAAACCGGCATGGATTACCAGGTGCTGAGCGATACCTGTTGCGGCATGGCCGGTTATTTCGGTTATGAAAAAGGCGACCACTATGATATTTCCATTAAATGCGGGGAAATGGAATTGCTGCCGGTGGTGCGGCAGGCAGAAAAAGAAACGCTTATCCTGACCGATGGTTTTAGCTGCCGCGAACAAATTGCGCAGCAAACCAACCGGGGCGCGCTGCACCTGGCGGAAGTCTTACACCTGGGGCTGAAAGGTATGCAACCAGTGGCTTTTCCGGAGCAGCTTTACCATAAAAAACTGCACCTTAAAAATCCCAACAAAACCCGTGATACCTTATTGGCAATAGCGGTGATTACGCTGGGCTTTTTAGCTTTTAAATTATTTAAAAATAAGAAACAACATGCGTTATAAAATCCTGAATGCCGAACAAAAAGTAACCTACGCCCTGGTTTTTGACAGCGGCGACGACGTGATGGCGCTATTGAAAAGCTTTGCGAAACAGCACAGCCTGAAGGCCAGTCATTTTACTGCCATTGGCGCCTTCAGTGAGGCGACGCTTGGTTATTTTGATTACGCCAGGAAAGGTTACGACCGCATTCTGGTAAGGGAGCAGGTAGAAGTCGTTTCGCTGATGGGCGACATTGCGCTGTATGGCGATGAGCCGAAAGTGCATGCGCACGTAGTCCTGGGCAGAAGTGACGGCATGGCCATGGGCGGGCATTTAATACAGGGCACGGTTTACCCCACACTGGAACTGATTCTGGAAGAATCGCCCAGCTATCTGCAGCGCAGAATGGATGAGGAAACGGGATTGCCGTTGATTGAAATCTGACACGTATCAGGCTCGCGCTAATCGTGTCCGACACTACTTCCGTTACGTACGATAGGCGTCGGATACCGGTTACGCCGCCATCTTCCGGCATTCTTCCGCGCATTGACGGCAGGCTTCGGCACATTCGCGGCAGTGCTCATCTTCGTGCTGACCGCATTCATTAGCGCAGGCTTCGCAGATGTCGGCGCAGATGCGGCAAATTTCCTTTGCCTTTTCACTGCCCATCGCCATCAGTTGGGCGGCACTGTAGCACATAGCGGCACACTGCATGCACTGGCGGATGCAGTTGGCCATCATGTTTACATCTGCTTCCTGCGTGCAGGCGCTGGCGCAGTGGTTACAAAGAGCCGCACAACGCAGGCAGGCTTCTATGCAGGATTGGTATTGGTGGTATCCGTTCATGAGTGATGAATGATGAATGATGAATGATGAATGATGAATGATAAGTCATACTGGAACCTTGTGGCTTCATCCACCATAATTGTTGCAAAACAATCCTGCCACGCCAATCCTGAAAATTGAACTGCGTCCTTATCGGGAATTTTCTTCTTTTTTTTCAAAGAGAATGCGGGCATTTAGTGAGCTGAAGGCTGGTTGCTTCTTCCTGGAATAGCCGTGCATGCATCGTGGAAGCGAATCAGGAGTATGGTTCATGTTGTCGCAATGACGATTCAAACTGCATTTGCTTCAATACATGCAATTCCTGTATTTAATGCGGCTGCCGTGCGGATAGTTTTGCGCCTCCAATTAAAACTTTATGCACTTCCAAAAACAAAAACGCTATTGGCATATCCTGATGGCAGCCGGCATTTTATCTGTTTGCCTGTTCGCTGCCTGTAAAAAAGAAATGACCCATCCGAACAATGGCGGTACAAACAATGGCGGCAATTCTTCGGGCGATGTCACGCAGGTGGGCACGCCTACAGGCGCCTTAGAAGAAAAAACCATCGGTCCGGGTGGCGGCATCTTTACCACAGCCGACAACCGGCTGACGATTGAATTTCCGGCCGGTGCACTGACCGCTGAAACCAGCATTGGCGTGCAGCCCATTAGCAATTTTTGTCCGGGTGCGGCTGGCACGGCCTACCGCATCACGCCGCACCTGAACCTGGAAAAACCGGCCAAACTGACCTTCCATTACCAGGAAGAAGATGTAGCCGGTTCTGCGGCGCCGCTGCTGGGAGTGGCTTTTCAGAATGAGCAGCAGGTTTGGGAAACTGCCGAAATCATTGCCAATGATACCGTGGCAAAAAAGCTCACTATTGCTACTACGCATTTCAGCGACTGGTCTTTATTCCGCTCGCTGGAGCTGGTACCCGATTATGCAAAACTAAATTTTGGTGAAAGCAGGTTATTTCAGGTGCGCCGCGTAATTCCCGCATCGGGCGCAGATGAATTGCCGGTGCCTGTGCCGGGAACTTTCCTCAGCGAACAGGAAGCCACCAATGAAATCCGGGAATGGAAACTTATCGGTGCAGGTGCCTTATCGCCCGCTGGCGCAAATGCTACTTATACCGCGCCGACCTCTGTACCTGCTTTCACGCCGGTCATCAATGTACGGCTAAAAAATGCGCCTGGTAATATGGAACTGACGCTGGTGGCCAACATCACCATTCTGTGGGAAGGCGCCAGATGGCGTGTAGATGGCGGCCCCTGGCAGAAAGGCATTTCGCCTACCGGCGTGCTGACGCCGGACGGTACCCAAACGTTATGGATAGAAGGGGAAGGGGCCAGTGGCGAAAGCATCATGATTAGCTGGAAGCACACGATGGCGCTGCCTGCTGCTTACGCCTGGGCGCTGACCGGCGTGCCTTCCTTTTTTTACGACAGAAACGGCAGCTATTATGAGCATATCTATCCGGTAACGCCGGGCATTTCTGCAGCCAGTCCCGGCGCCCTGACCATCACGGAATACAATGCCACGGCGGGTGGATATGTATCCGGCACTTTCGTGTTAGAGAAGGCCACCAACATCAATCCCTGCGCCGGATGCGCGCCCACCATTCATACCATTGAAGGCGCTTTCCGGGTGAAATGGGGCGGGTAGTCCTACACCCTGATTTTCCGTCATCATTCAAAACAATTATTCAATCATTAATAATTTAAAAACAAAACAACCATGAAGCAAATCCTTCTTTTAATGGCCGCTGCCTGTACCGTGCTGCTGGCTTCCTGCGAAAAAGACAAAGACCTGAAACCTGAAAGCAGCTACGGCAACGGACCCAAAACGGAAGTGCCGGCTGCGCTGCGCGGCAACTGGATGTACGGCCATTTTTCCATGACAGAATACTGGAGCGAGAACCCGGCCACCTACCTGGGAAATGCCTTTGAAATGGCGATTGCTTTTCACTTCAACAGCGACGGCACGTATGAGCAGTATTTTACTTCGCGCACGGTAAGTGGCATGCAGACTACTTATCACCAATCGGTAAGCAAAGGCACGGTGGAAATTGATGAAGCGGCTAAAACCATCCGCACCCATGCCGCCACGGCGCATTACAAGCAAACCCAAAACGGGCAGACGAAAGAAGACCGCGACCTGAACCAGGATGAAATTACCAGGCTGACCAATTATACGTACGAGTACGGAACAGCCGCAAGCGGCGACCCGGTTCTTTACCTGACTATGGAAGGCACTTCCGGCCCGCTTACTTTTGTGAAGCAGCCCTAGCGCGGATAGAAACATTGCCTGAAAAAAGGCTGGCTGCCGTGGCAGCCAGCCTTTTTATCTTTTGTAAACGCCTCTTTATTTCCCCATCCAGATTTTGAAATCCGTTACTTTTTCGCGGCTCACCAGCGCTTCTTTTTCGGTGTTGGGTTTTAGTTTCAGGATTAGGCGGTTGCCAAAAAAGTCTTCTATTTTATCAATGCTTCTGACCGCAACCAGGAAGGGCCGGCTGATGCGGAAAAACTCCGATGGGTCCAGCATTTGTTCCAGCTCTTCAATGGTATAATCCACGATAAACTTCCGGTTGTCGCTGGTTTTGAAAAAGGTAACGCGGCCTTCGGCGTAGAAATACTGAATGTCGCTCACTTCCACACTCACCAGCTTATTGGCTGCTTTTACCAGAAAGCGCTTCCGGTATTCTTTAATGCCCAGCTTGTGATGCAGGTCTTTGAGCAGCAGCTCTACATTCCCGGCTCCCGGATTTTGACTAAAGTTGTTTCTGAATTTCTCCACGGCCTGTTCCAGGTCTTCTTTCTGAATGGGTTTTAAGAGGTAATCCACACTGTTCACCTTAAAAGCCCTAAGCGCGTATTCATCGTAAGAGGTGGTAAAAATGACCGGGCATTTAACCGTGGCAAGATTAAAAATCTCAAAGCTTTGCCCGTCGCTCAGCTCAATATCCATAAAAATCAGGTCGGGCGAAGGGTTTTCCGAAAGCCAGGCCACCGTGCTTTCAATACTGTCGGTGATGCCATCAATTTCTATGTCATCATATAGCGTTGCCAGCATTTTGCGCAGCTTCAGGGCGCCCAGCTCTTCGTCTTCAATAATCAGTACGTGCATGGTGGTTATTAATTATGGTATTAAAAATAGCTGGTGGGCGGGAAGAAAAATCAAAGATGCGTATGGACTGCTTATTGATGGGTATGAATTGTCTGCAAAGAATTACTGAATTGTATTTGCCTTGGTGCTTTTGAGCAGCAGCGGCAGCACCACCGTAAAGTTTTTTGCTCCTTCCATGACCTGAAAACCGGGCGCTTTCAGCAACTGGTACTTGGTGCTGATGTTCGTTAATCCCACCTTGTGGCTTTGCGCCAGCAGCACGCGCCGTTGCAGGTTGTTGTTTACTACCAGCTTGTTTTCGCCCGAAGTAAAAATGTCAATAACCAGCGGTTTCTTTTTAGAGGCGGTATTGTGCTTAACGGCGTTTTCCACCAGTAATTGCAGGGAAAGAGAAGGCAGATAATAGGAAAGATATTGCTGGTCTATGTTCGTGTTCAGTTGCACGGCCGCTCCATACCGGGTTTTTAGTAAGGCAAAAAAGGAATCCATAAAAGCAAGTTCCTGCGCCAGGGTGCTGAGCGAATCCTGATTGCTGCGCAACAGGCTGCGGTACACTTTGCTGAGCTCATCCAGAAACTGCACCGCTTTTCCTTTATCGGTGGTAATAAGCGAGGAAAGGGTATTGAAGCAGTTAAACAGAAAATGCGGGTTGATTTGCTCTTTCAGGCTGTTCATTTCCTGGCTAAAGGAAAGCTGTTGCAAGGCATCGTTTTCCGCTACGCGTTCCAGCTTTTTATGAAAAATGTAATCGCCTTCATACATGGTTTCAAAAATCACGTTGACGCTCAGGCCAATCAGGGCGCCCTGCCAGAGATGGGTGGTTGTAAGGCGGTATTCATAGAAATGGCAGACGTGAAACAGGAAAAATATCAGCCATATAGAAGGCGTCATGATGCAGAGGACGACAAGCGATTTCAGCAGGATTCTGTTTTTGGTTTGCTCCAGCGAGGGAAATTTCTGCTCTGCCCAATGGTCGTAGCGCATATGCAAATCCATGGAAAGCACGCCCATAAAAAAGATGATGGCCGAAGCGCCCGGCCAGATGCCAGGCTGCTGCCACAGGCGCTGCTGAAACATCACCAGCTCCAGCATGATGATAATCACCGGCATGGAAATCAGAAAGCTAAAGACTTTCAGTTTGCCCCATCTTTCAGACAGCCGCTTCACGGTAGGTTACGTCGCTTATGAGGTCAATGGAAATTGTGTGCGTCCGTGCGTCTTCGGTAAGGGTGATTTTCCGGCCCAGCAGTTCGTATTTGCGCAGCATGGTAGCCAGGCCCTGCTGACTGTCTGTGCCCAGGGAAGAGTTCTTTTTAGGTTGCCGGCTGTGCTGAATGACAAGGTTACTTTTCGGGTCTGAAAAAATCCGGATAACCAACGGCCTGTCGCGGGAAAGCACCTGCTCATAAAAGGCTTTTTCCACGATTACCTGCAACACAGTGGGAACAATTTTCTTTTCCAAATCGGCCGCTGCAACCGCTATTTCCACGTTTAGTCCCGCCCCAAAGCGCGCCTGAAGCAGGAACAGGTAAGACCGCAGAAACTGCAGTTCTGTTTGCAGCGATACCAGCGTATTGTTTTCGCTTTGCAGCAGGTAGCGGTACACCCTGGTCATTTCATTCAGGAAATCTTCTGCCGCCGCTTCGTCTGTTTCTATAAGACTGCTGAGTGTATTCAGGTTGTTGAATAAAAAGTGTGGCGTGAGCTGGCTTTTAAGGGCATGCAGTTGCGACTGATGGTAGTTGATTTGCAGCAGCTCTGCTTCGCGCGTGCTGCGAAGCCAGGCTTCATAGCGGGATATGCCTTCCATCAGGAAGGTAATAAAAATATTAATTAGGGCAATGCAAAGACAAACCCACAGCAGCCGGTCTTCGTTGAACGGTACGCCAAACCAAGGCAGCGCTTCGTAGGCTTTACACAGGAAATATTTTAATAAAACACTAATCAGCACAAAGCAAAAAATCATCAGCGTGAGTTTTTGCAGTGTCTGTTTTTCCTGTGGAAGCCGTTGTTGCAGAAGCACGGCCACAAAGCCGCATAAAATAAAATTTATAATTAGCTCTAGGAAGGTGAACGCAGTAGCGCCTGCAAAAAAAGAGAAAGAACGGAAGTAATGAGCGGAAAAATAAACGCTGTTGATAACCAGCGCAAAGCAGAGGCAGAGCACCGGCATCAGGGCTCTTTCCTTGGTGTTGTATGTGGCAACCGGGATACTCATTTCTTGGGTCTGAGTGGTATCTTGATAATGATTTCAGCAGCCTGCGCGCCCAGCGCCGATACTACATCTGCCTGTAGTTGACTGAGCTTCCTGAGCAGTTTATTTCCTGATAAAAAATTAATAATTTCACGTTCATCGCCATTGCCCGGCACAAACTGGTATATAAAGTTCAGTTTATTTTTCTCGCATTCAATATAAGTGTAAATGTTTCTGGCGCCGGCTTCCATCAGGCTGTTGAGCATGGTTTTAAAAAGCAGCAGCAGGTCGTAGCGCAACTGCATATCCAGTTTTATGTGCCTGGTTTTTTCTGCAGCCGCAAATTCTATCCCGTAAGGGTAACGGTTGCCGGCATGTTGTACTGATTGTTCCAAACGCGCGATGAGGTGTGCGGCACTGTCGTGTTCCGGCGCAATGCTCCACAGCATATCCTGAAGGGCCGACATCATCACGGCGCTTCTGGATTTTATTTCAGAAATAAATTCCCGCGATTTCACCGGGTCGGTGGTGTGCTTGAGGATGGCAATGTCGCTGAGAATATTGATTTTTTCCAGCGTGTTGCTGATGTCGTTGTGCAGTTGCCCGGCAATTTTCCTGCGCAGCAAAAGCACTTCTTCCTGCCGCTTTAAGCGGTAACGGTCCAGGAGGTAAAAAGCCAGCAGCAGGGCCAGTGCCATCAGAAAGAAAAACCAGGGCGTGCGGTAAAAGGGCGGCTGCACCACTAAACGCAGGGTGTGTGCCGGCAACATGCCGCCGCCGGGTTGCTGCACGGCGGTGGTAATCAGGTAATCGCCCGGGCCGGGGTAATTGATGGAAAGCTCATTGCCGGCAGGAAGGGGGCGCCAGTTTTTTTCCAGCCCTGATATTTTATAATAAATTGTATCCGGGTACTGAAAGGTATTGGTGGTGTAGCGCAGTTTTAAGGTAAAGTTGCCCGGGCCTAATTTCAGCACGGAAAGCTGCTGCACAGAATCTGCAGGCAGTTGCGCTTCATTGACCCAAAGCTCAGACAGCAGCACAGTTGGGGGCAGGGTACGCGTTCTGCTTTTTTTAAGGCCCTGCGGGTCAAAGACGGTGAAGCCATGATTATTGCCAAACAGGATGCGCCCGTCGCTCAGTATTTCTGTGGCTGCTTCTGAGAAAGTAACATTGGCAAGGCCGCTGTTTTCATCAAAATGAAATAGCGGTTTCCCGGCAGCTAAGGAAAAAAGATGCAGTCCGCCGCCGCCTCCCGCCCAGATAAAGCCATCTTTATCTATTGCCAGGTTGGATATGCCCGTTAAGGGTAAATAGGTAGTAACCTTTCCGGTACGCAGATTCAAGGCACGCAGACCTTCTGTAGCCACCAGCAGCAGGGAATCCTGGTAAAGGGAAAAGTCTAGGGCATAGGCGCCCGGGTTTTTGCCTGCCGGCAAATCAGGCATGTAATGTTTTTTTACCTGCAGGGAATTTGCATCAATGCGGTAAATGCCGTCAAAAAAAGTACCGGCCCAGACTTCATTGGCCGGTGTTACCATCAGCCGGGCAATATAATTGGCCGCCTTGGCTACTTCCGTCCACTGATTGTTTTGAATGTCATAGCAAAGGATACTACCGGCTTGCGTGCCCAGCCAGAGCCGGCCTTGCTTATCTACCGCCAACTGACGGATGGTTGCTCCGCGGACTGGGTCTGGTTTTAATTTGGAAGCCTTTTTTTTCTGCGGGTCATAATGGCCCAGGTTGCCGTTTTGCTCGCCCCACCAGATGTGGCCATCCGGGGTTTTTGCCAGGCTCCAGACCATGCCATAAACCTGTTTTTGAATCTGGTCCAGGGCCGGAGGATGCAGCGGCTGCATGTGCCGGTCATAAGCAAAAATGCCTTCGCCCCAGGTGCTGACCCAAAGTTCATTGGGCGCGATTTCCAGAAAGTCGGTAACGTCATTATAGAAATTGCGGCCTGTATGGCTGCGGCGGTTGGGATAATTGGCCAGAAAAGGATTGGTAGGCGCATATCGGTACAGGCCATTGTTGGTCGCTATCCAGATATTGCCTTCACGGTCCGGAAACAAGTTGGCCACCACATCGTAGCGAATCTGTTGGCCGCCTGTCTGCCCGCTGGGGAAAAAAGTAAAGTGGCCCCGGGCATCTGTCTTTGCCAGCAGGTTTTCGCCAAAGCGCCATACCTCACTGCCAATTTCCAGGGCTTGCTGCATGGTAAAATACTTGCCTTCCACGCCTTGTATCAGGAAGTCCTGCCATTCTTTTATTTCCCGGGTGGCCGTATCCAGCGAGCAATACCGGAAACCAGATTCGGGCCAGGCAAGCACCCAGCCAATGCCTTTTTTGTCTATGAAAAAATCGTTGATGGTTTCCAGGTTTTCAGACATTTGAATGTAGGCATCACTGTCTGCATTGTGGCCTTTATAGCTTAACTGTCTGGTGTGGGGGTTAAACTTTAATAGCCCGGCAGAGGCGCTCAGCCAGGCGTTGCCTGCCGCATCTTCCCAATAGGAAATAGGCCGCCAGCCTTTAGGCGGCTGAAAGGCATTGAACTTTTGAGCAAAGGTTTTCCCCTGATTGCCCAGCGTAAGCATTGCTTCTCCTTTTAAGAACAGCAGCATGTTTCCATCGTGCTTTTCAAAGAAAGAAGGCTCCAGTCCTTTGGCGTCAGGCGGCGCCTCCAGGCTTACCGGGTGCCAGCTCAGGTCTGCCAGGGAAAGGTAGCCTGTTTGCAAGGTCTGGAAGCAAAGCCAGATACGGTTTTGCCGGTCCAGGTGCATGGCCTGAATCGTGCCTGCCGGCAGGATGCCCTGACCGGGATAAAAGTTTACGAACCGGTAACCATCGTAGCGTTGCAGGCAATGCGCGCTAAGCATCCAGAGATAACCTGCCTGGTCCTGCGCGATGTTTAAAACACTATTAGCTGCCAAACCTTCTGCCTGGCTGATGCGGAAAAACGTAGCGCCCGGCTGCGCCTGCGCCGGCTGGTAAAAGGAAATAAAAAGTAGCAACAACAGCAGCCGCTTCAAGCAAAAACAGATTTCTAACAAATCTAAAGCGCGTTGGCGGATGATTCGGATAACTGATGTTTCCTTTTCAACAGTTCATGCGGTAAATAATACAGTTCATACGCTTCGCTTTTCCGGCGGGCAGCACCCAGGCATTCAAGCCCCTTTTAGCGCCCGGAATTTTTCCTTAAAAAGCCTGCGCGCCGGTTAAGGCAATTCATGTGGCAAAAGGCGCAATTCATACTGCTTCGCGTTTTTCCCGTCCTGCCCCGCCTGGACATTTGCTCTGCAATAAAAACAGTTGCCTAAAAACAAAGCAATGAAAAAGCTGAAGAAAATACTGAAGTGGTTTTCTATTTCCCTTGCCGTTTTGCTCCTGCTCTTTTCTGTAGCAGTAGCCATGCGCCAGGATTTAAAATTTGAAGCGCCTTACCCAAATATAAGTGCCAGCACAGACAGCGCAGTTATTGAGCGCGGCCGCCACCTGGTATTCAGTCAGGCGCACTGCGCGGATTGCCACAGCACCCAAAACGCCGACTCTTTGTTTGACCTTGGCATAGAGCCTTCGCTCAGCGGTGGCAAATTATTTGACGTGGGTATTGCCAAGATTTACACACCCAATATTACCAACGATGCCACCTATGGCATAGGCCGGTATTCGGACAAGGAGATAGCGAGGGCCATCCGTTATGGCGTGCATCCCAATGGCGACGCCATGCTGAACTTTATGAACTTCGCAGAGCTGAGCGACCAGGACCTTACCGCCATTGTATCTTACCTGCGCACCCAAAAGCCGGTGGCGCAAGAGCCGCCTGCCAATTCTTATAACCTGATGGGCAAAATTGTAAAAGCCTTTCTCATCAAACCCAATGGCCCAAGACTGCCGGTACGTAAAACAGTGCTGCCGGATTCCACCGTGGCTTATGGAGATTACCTGGTGAACAGTACCACCAATTGCTCGGGCTGTCATACCCAGCGCGACCTGGCCGGCAACTTTAGCGGCCCGCACATGGCCGGTGGCAATAAATTGGGCGAACTGGTTACCGTGAACCTGACCCCTGATTCCACGAGCCGCATTTTTGGCTGGACGGAAGAAATGTTCATCAACCGGATGCGGCTGGGTAAGCTGAATCCTAAATCGGAAATGCCCTGGAATTCGTTTAAGCGCATGACAGACCTGGAGCTGAAAGCCATTTACAAATACCTGCGCTCGGTGCCCGCGGCAAAGATGCCGGAGGTGAAAGATTAGCGGCAGCAGTTGAAAGCATAAAAAGCCTTTTAAACAAAAGCAGCACCATACGGGCTGCTTTTTGCTTTTAGAAATATAACGCTGTACAGCATGGCAAATGAAGCAGCACCATGAAAATCTTTTACAGCTCCTGTGCATGCAGTTGCAGTTTATACTTTCAGGAAAAATAAAAACAGCAATGGCAACAGCTGCCGGCTCTTACGCTGCTTTTCTGCACAGGGCTCTTTGAATTTTTACCGATAGTGAAAATGAACGCAGGCAGCGGTCTGTTTCTTTGCGCCCCGTAAACAACCCTTACCCGCATTACATGTACTATAAAACTATCCTGGCCTGCAGCGTCTGCGCATTGACCTGCAACATGGCCATGGCGCAATCCGGAACTGCCGAGCTGCGCGGCAAAATTTTAGACCAAAACAACCAACCTATTGCCGCTGCTACAGTAGCCGTCTCGGGCACTGCGCTGGGCACTATTACCAACGACGCCGGTTATTTTTCTATTCCTTCCGTACCGGCAGGCAATTATGAACTGGTGGTTTCCGTGCTGGGTTTTGAGGCTCAGAAAGAAAGCATTGATGTGCAGGAAGGCGACACCCTGCGCAAGCGGTATCACCTGCAGGCAGAAGACAATAAGCTGGATAACGTAGAGGTTTTTGGCGCACGCAACAAGCCTTCTGAAAAACTGGATGCTATTACCCGCCTGCCGCTGAAACCCAGCGAGCAAATCCAAAGCATCTCTATTATTTCCGATAAACTCATTCGCGAACAGGGCGCGCTCACCATTTCTGAAGCCAGCCGCAATGTACCCGGCGTTTACACGTACGCTACTTATGGCAACATGCGCGAAAGCATGTCTTCCCGCGGTTTCCGCGGTATTCCGGTATTGAAAAACGGCGTGCGCGTGCATTCCGATTTCCGCGGCCAGGGTTTTATTACCGACATGCAGGGCGTGGAAAACATTCAGGTGCTGAAAGGCGCTAATGCCATTACCATGGGTACTGCCTCTGACCTCGGCGCGCCGGGCGGCATCATCAACATCGTCACCAAAACACCAAAGTTCTACTCCGGTGGCTATGCTTCCCTGCGTATTGGCAGCTGGGGACAGGTGCGCCCGACCTTTGACATTTATGGTCCTGTCAACGAAAGCAAGACACTGGCTTTCCGCCTGAATGGCGCTTACGAGCGTGCTGATAATTACCGTGTAGGCGTGGGACTGGAAAAGTTTTACATCAATCCCTCGCTGGAATGGCGCCCCGATGCAAAGACTTCTTTTATCCTGGAAATGGATTACCTGAATGACAACCGCACGCCCGATGCCGGAACGGTGAATCTTTCCACTACAGAAAATGAGATTTACGACCTGCCCTTTGACCGCAATTTAGGCTGGAGCACCAATCAGGCATTTACCCGCAATGCCACCTTTGCCGCCCGTTTGAAAAGGGACATCAGTGACAAGCTCTATGTACGGGCTGCCTATTTCTATTCCTGGCTGGATGCCGATGCCGTGGTAACTTCTCTTTCCCAGTTTACGAACAGTGAGGGTGTATTTACCATGCCTTCCCATTTCGTAAAACGCTCGCTGAATCACAATGGCGACCGCACCGATAAAAATGGGGTAGTGCAGCTGGACCTGGTAGGCCAGGATGTACAGACCGGCTTTTTGAAACACACCTTTCAGGTAGGCATGGATTACCGCGCTACCAATGTTTCTACAGGCAGTTATAAAGCCGTATTGGTTGACACCGTGGATATTTACGGTCCCGTCAGCAACCAGTTGCCCGGCAGTGTTACCGGTTTTGCCGCGCCTACTGTGGTGAGCACCCGCGATGTAGCTATGGGCCTGATGGCGCAGGATGTGATTTCTGTTACCAGCTGGGCTAAGGTATTTCTGGGTGGCCGTTTCAGCACTACGCTTAGTACCGAGGAAAATGGCACCGGCGCTGCTACCGACCATACTTTCAATCCGATGGCCGGCCTGATGATAAGCCCGGTGAAAAACGTAAACCTTTTTGCTTCTTACACCAACAGCACCAATCCCCGCAGCGCAGCATATCAGGATGTGAATGGCAACGCGCTGGGCCACGAACGCATCGATCAGGTAGAAGTAGGACTGAAATCCGACTGGCTGAACAACCGCCTGCGCTTCAACCTGACGCTCTATAAAATCAACAACCGCAACATGAACCTGCGGGCTACCCAAACCGACGAAGCCGGCGTGGTGATTCAAATGCCTTACTATATAAAAGGCGGCAACGACGAGCGCAAAGGTGTGGAAGTGGAACTGGCTGGCCGTGTGCTGCCGGACCTGGAAATCGTAGCCGGTTATGCCTACATTGATGCCCGTTACCTGGAGCACACCACTTTTGTGCCGGGTTCTAAGCCCAACAATACGCCCAGCCATACCGCCAATCTTTGGGTGAATTATGCCCCTCACAGCGGCGCATTAAAAGGCTTTTCTGTAGGCGGCGGCGCTTATTATATTTCTTCCCGTCCCAACAACGACTGGACGCAAAGCGGGGTAGATTACCATGCCATCGTACCCGGACAAGCGCCCTGGTACATGAAAGAATATACTGTAGTAAATGCCCAAATCGGTTACCGCTACAAGCAGTACGGCATCCGCCTGCTGGCAAATAATGTGCTGGACGAAGTGGGTTACAATGCCTATCGCACTTCCTTTATTAATCGCATCGACCCGCGCAACTTTGCGGCTATTCTTACCTACGCATTCTAATCGCTAAAGAAAAAAAGGGGAACGCAGGTCATCGTGTTTTAAAAGATGGCCTGCGTTCTTATTAATTAAAGTAATTCATGGCTCAGAAATACAGTCTCAGAAAACTCATCAACGACATCCACCTGTGGCTGGGCCTTTCCAGCGGCCTGGTGTTGTTTGTCGTGTGCCTGTCGGGCACTATTTACACCTTTCATACCGAGGTGGAAGAAGGACTGAACCGTGATAAGTTTTTTGTAGCCGTGCCGGCTAATGCGCAGCGTCTGCCAGTAGATGCCTTGCTGCCGCGCTTGGAAAAGGAGCTTAACGGAAAAATTACCGGTCTGGAAATTCCCGGCGCAGCAAACCGCGCGCTGAAGATTCAGGTTACAGAAAAGAAAAAGAAAACCGCAGACAGGGGCGCCGCAGCACCGCAAAAAGCAAAGGACGGCGACCGTGGCAAAACCTTCTACATCAATCCCTACACCGGCGCGGTAACCGGCACGGAAAAGGGCAGGGGCCTAGCCTTTTTTACCACCATGATGAAGCTGCACCGCTGGCTGTTAATAGAAGGGGATGCCGGTAAAATCATTGTGGGCAGCGCCACGCTTATTTTCGTATTGCTTTGCCTCAGCGGCCTGGTGCTCTGGTTGCCGAAAAAAAGGAAACACTGGAAGCAGGGGCTGAAAATTAAAGCCACCGGCAACTGGAAGCGCACCAACCACGACCTGCACAATACGCTGGGTTTTTATTCCCTGATTTTCTTGATTATTATGGGCCTCACCGGCCTTTGCTGGAGTTTTGGGTGGTACCGCAATGGCGTGAGCAGCGCGATGGGCGCGGAAGTTTTTAAGGGCAGGAAAGAAAAGCCATTGCCTTCCCAGGTCACGGAAGGCGCGGAAAGAATTCCGTTGTCTTATGCCCTGACAGCTGCGCAAACAGCGTTTCCCTATGAAGGCAACCTGCGTGTAGCATTCCCGAAAGGCGACACCGGCAGCTTTGTGGTCACGAAATTCAAAACCGGCTTTTTTGCCTTGTCGGCGCCCGATAAAATTCAGATAGACCAATACAGTGGCGCTACTTTAAAGCTGGAACGCTTCTCGGATAAGGCCTTGAATGTGCAAATCGTGGATTCCATCCGTCCGCTGCACCTGGGTGAATTTACCGGCACCTCTTCCAAAATCATCTGGTTTTTGTGTTGCCTGATAGCCACCAGCCTGCCGGTGACGGGTACTTTTATCTGGATTAATAAATTCCGTAAACCCAGGCCATTACAACAAAAAGCAAGAGCCAGAAAAGTGCTGCCTGTAAGCGAACCTGTAACGACTTTATGACATTTCGCTGACCCTTGGCCACAGCGGCAAATCTACATTTGCATCCGACATGAGATGGACGGCGCTTTTTGTCTTTCTTTTTCTGATTTCCTTTAATGCCCTGGCACAGACCGACTCTGTTTTAAATGGAAAAGTAGAAGAAACAGTGGTTACGGCCACCCGCACAGACCGGAAGCTGGGCAATGCTGCTGTGCCCGTATCTGTCATTTCCAAAAAAACAATCGAAGCAAGTGGCGCGCTGCGCCTGAACGAGGTATTGCAGCAACAAACAGGCATGGTGGTTACCTCCGGCTCGGGCAGCAGTGCCGTGGGCGGCGGCATTTTTGGCAGCGGGGTACAATTGCAGGGGCTTTCCGCAGATTATACACTGGTGCTGGTGGATGGCGAGCCCATGATTGGCCGGCAGGGCGGTGTGCTGGATTTATCCCGTTTTGCGCTGGGCAACATCCTTAAAATTGAAATTGTAAAAGGCCCTTCATCCAGCCTGTATGGCAGCGAAGCGATGGGCGGAGTGATTAATCTTATTACGGAAGAAAGCAGCCGCAACCGGGTGCAGGCGGACCTGCGCTATGGCTCTTTCAATCTTTGGGATGTGAGTTTGCAGGGCAATTACAGGCATAAAAACACCACCGTGTATGGCTATGTAAACCGGAGCTCTGCCAATGGCTACGACCTGGAGCCTGCCACACCGGAAAAAACAACCGACCCTTATTACAATTACACCGGGCAGCTCCGGGTAAAGCATCGCTTTTCAGACAAGACCTTTTTAATTGTAAATGGCCGCTACGATCTGGGTAAACATCAGAGCGCCTATGCCATCAATAGCAAAGACATTAATGTGGCAGGCAGCAGCACCATGCAAAGCCTGAACATCAATCCAACTTTAAAACATTATTTTTCAGATAAGATAAAAACCACGCTGCGCCTGCAGGGCAGTATGTATAATTTCCGCCAGGATTTGGATAGCATAACCAATGGCAACAGCTATTACAAAGATTATTTTAGGCAAAACTTCCTGCGCGTAGAAAATCAGACAGACATCAAGCTGGGCGCCAGGAATCAATTGATTGCCGGCGGCGGTTATATTTATCAGACGGCAGCTACCAACCGCTACAGTGGCGAAAAAGAGCAGCATCTTTATTATGGCTTCTTGCAGGACGAATGGGATGTGAGCCGGAAAATTCAGCTCATCGGCGGTTTGCGCTACGATCACAGCAGCGCCTATGAAGGACACCTGAGCCCCAAGGTAGCGCTGCTGTACAAGCCGGCTTCCCGCTGGTCTTTCAACGCTTCTTACGGCTCGGGCTTTAAAGCCCCCGATTTCCGGCAGCTTTATCTGGATTTTATCAACAACGCTGCGCTGGGCTATGCCATTTACGGCGCTTCAGAATTTTCTATTCAGAAACTGGAGCAGCAGTTGAGTGCCGGTATTATCGGCAACATCCTGCCAGAAGCCTATACCATTACCACCTTGAAGCCGGAAACCTCGGACGGCTTTAATCTGGGCGCGAAGTATTTTGATCAAAAGAAATTTTCCGGCGAGCTGAATTTATTCTACAACAACATCAATCAGCTAATCAATTACATTCCGGTTGCCATCAATGCCAACGGCACGCAGGTATTCAGTTATGTAAATATTGCCCGCGCCATGACGGCCGGCGCAGAGCTGAATCTTAATTATAAACTCAGCGAAAGCTTGAAGCTGGCTGCCGGTTATCAATACCTCTACACCGCCGATCTGGATGTGCTGAACAACATCAAAGCCGGCAAGGTTTACGGCCGCTCGGCACCCGGCGAAAGCGCCACCAAAATGAAAGTATCCGACTATACCGGGCTTTTAAACCGCAGTCCGCACATGGTCAGCGCACGTTTCACTTACGACAATGAAGCGAACGGGATTATGGGCAGTTTGTTTGCCGGCTACCGCAGCCGCTGGGGCACTACAGACTTAGACGGCAATGGCTTTGCCAATATGGATGGAGAATTTGCCAAAGGCTTTTTACAGCTGAATCTTACCGGCAGCTACCGGTTGAGCGATGTCTGGAAAGTGCAGGGCGGTATCAACAACCTGCTGGATTATACAGATGCGCAGCACCTGCCTGCTTATCCGGGCCGGAATTTCTTTGTCGGCATTCAATACCGTAGATTCTAAAATTTTATAAGTAAAACAATGAAAAAAATATCAATAGCCCTGCTGGCGATGTTTGTTATCGGGGCCGCTTCCTGTAAAAAGGATGAAAGCAACCCCACACCCACAACGCCCACCACGCCAACAACACCCACTACACCGCCCACCACGCCCGGCGGCGCTGTAAAAAATACGGCTTACCTTACCACTACCGCAAATCCAAGCAGCGGCATTTATACCGGTTTCAGCTTTGCCAACAATGCAGCAGTTTCTAATGCAGATACCATCAGTACAAACTGGGATTTCTCGCTTTTGTTTGTTACCATGCATGTAAACAGCCACGCCAGCGGTCCGGGACAGGCAGGCGTACAAGTCCTGGATATTCCGTACAGCGAGCTTACTACCGCGCCGGAAAGCGGCTATGCCTATGATACCACTGCTGCCAAGCTGGCTGTGAAAGGCGGTTGGTATAATTACAACCCCACGACGCACAACTTTGCCCCGATTGCCGGTAAAACCTTTGTCTTTAAAACCGCGGACGGCAAATATGCCAAGCTGGAAATGCTGGAAGCTTTACCGGTAAACGACTCTGGCGAAGTGGTAACCCCGCCTACCATGCCTACCCAAATCAAGTATAAATTCAACTACACCTACCAGCCGGATGGCAGTAAAAACTTTTAGTTGAAACAACCCGCAGGAAACTGCATAAAAAAAGAAGGAGCCTCAGACTCCTTCTTTTTTTGTTTCCGGCATGATTGCATTGCGCGATAACTGCCTGCATTATGGTTAATATATGGATGCGCTGCCCCTAAATTATATTAGGCCCTGTTGGCAGAAGCGTTGCATAGCCCCGCAGGGCGGAGTCCTGCGCCCCTACGGGGCTTTAGCCATTTTAAAGCTTGAATAACTACCATACCTATGCCCCTACGGGGCTTTCAGCAGGTTGAAGACAAACTGTCAGCAAGGCCTAGCAGCAGCAGGGCGCTAAGTACCCTTATTGCACCGCTAGTTTAGCCGTCCACACACCCTGTTTGCCGCTGAGGTGCACAAAGTACATACCGCTGCTTAGCTGGCTGACTGGCAGGTTAATGGATTTGTTTCCACCGGGATGCTGCAGGCTTGTTTGATACAGCACCTGTCCGTTTATGGCCAGGATCGCCACCTCATAGGTACCGGTTGCAAATTCCTGCATGCTCAGGGTTACATCGCGGCCTGCTACAGGATTGGGGCTGATGCTGATATTGCTTTGCAGCAGGGCGTTTTGCGCGATGGTCAATGGCGCTTCGTTGCTGCTAAAAACAAAATCATGCAACAACGGATGCAGGCGGCAAACATTCACCTGGCTCATGGGTTCTACCTTCAGCCGGTAGCTGCCATTGTTTGCCAAATCTATGGCCACTGCTACGCTTGTATCTGCGGTCAGCACTTCCATTTTAATGGCATTGGGCGCATACTTGGGCGCAAGGGTTACGCGGTATTGGTCTGCCCCTGCTACGGCCTGCCAGCGCAGGATTTTGTAGTTGTTGTACATCGTATCCACCGGTGTTACAAGCACCGGCGTATCCAGTTCATTCCATGCGGTAAACGGACCCGGATACAGATCGGTGCGCACGGTATTGATATTGTAATGCATCGCGGCCATTTGCATGGGGCTGAAGCGACTCATGCAGCCGTCCATGGGGTAGCCCATATACAGCGAGCTGTCTGGCTTGTAGGGCACGCCAACAGGATCGGTTTGCGTGCCGGTATAAGGGCAGGCCCAACGCTCACTTTGCCAGTCGGCATCGGTATCGCAAAAGCCATCGCCGGCCGAATTGCAGTTGGCACCCGCGCCGCGGGTTACTTTTTCAGGGTTAGGAGGCATGGTGCCACCTTCCCAGCCATAAAAAGTATGCGGCAGGCTAAAGAAATGCCCCAGCTCATGTACAAGTGTGGTGCTGCTGGGAGCGGCGCAGTTGTTGGAAATGGCCACCGCATCGCCATAAGAAGTAAAATAGCCACAGGCGCCGGCCGGGTCTTTTACAAAATACACGTTGACCGTGTTGGCTACATTGTTCGCCATCATCATGGCAGCGCCGGTATAGAAATTGTGCTCGTAATAGCTGCTCTTGCTGATGTACTGCACCGGCCACTGAACAGCGAAATAAAGGTGGGCGGGCGCGAAATGCTCGTTGAGGTTGCACAGCACTTTAAAAAGATTATCCTGCTTGTAAAAGCCGGTGCCGGCATCCGTGCCTACAATATGGATGGAAAGCGGAATGGTATCGGTTACATCCGCAGCCTTCAATTTGTAATTAGCAGCAGGATTGTGCTGCACAAAGTCGTAAATCCGCTGGATTTCTTCGGGTGAGGTTACGGTGGCGCAACCCATTTCATGGAGCGATTGCGCGTTCATGGAAAAGGGGGTAGCCATTGCAAAAAGCCCCAGCGCCGCAATAAAATTTTTCATGGCTGCGCAAGATACTTGATTTGAAAGTGGCAACTTGTTAGGAAAGGGTAAAGTCCCGGCGCCGCCAGGGAAAGCAAAACCGGTAAAAACCTTTATCCCAGGGTATGGACGCTTATAATCCATGCTCAAATTACAAACCGTTTTACCTTGCAAGCCGTGAATCTTCGTCAGTCTCTGGTAGCTCTTATTTTGCAAAGCAGCTTTTTTGCTGCCTGCTGTGCACTGGCGCTTTGCATGGCTGCGGAGCGCATGATGCACCAGCACTGGCAGCCTGTGTTTACACCGCTGCACCTGCTGATTGCCGGCGCTACGCTGGTAGAGTACAATACCCATGCATTGTTTAATGCTTCCTGGCCCGGGATCTCCAAAAGGCTGAAATTTTCCATCCTCTTTTTTGGCGCGGCGGGCACCGCTGCCTGTATCATCAGCGTGCTGCTGCTGCCTGTACGCGTCACGCTGTTTGCCCTGTTGCTGGGCTTACTGAGCGTTGGTTACAGCCTGCCGATTCTGCCTTTTATGAAAGGCCGCCGGCTTAAAGATTTTGGTTTGGCCAAGATTGTGATTCTTACCTGGGTATGGGTGCTCGTTACCACGGTGCTGCCCATGATATACTGGGAGTATAAATTACAACCACCGCTGACGGCAGAAATCATTCTCAGGTTCCTGCTTATTTTCCCCTTGTGCATTGCCTTTGATATCCGCGATGTGGCGCCGGATAAGCGCAACGACATCCTGACCCTGCCCAATGCCATTGGTATTGGCGGAAGCCGGCTTTTTATGGCCTTTCTGCTGCTTGCCTTTTCCATTGGCGGCACCATCCGGGCCTTTGCCGCTCCTGCCACCCACGCCTGGTGGATTTATCCTTTGGTAGGCTTGTGTACCTGGTGGGCGATTAGTAAAACTACCAGTGGTAAAAACGATTTCCGTTACCTCTTGCTGGTAGATGGCATGATGCTCGTTTACGGTTTGCTCACACTTTGGCAATGATTTGATAAAACAGGCGAGCCGACACCTTAGTAATTTTGCAGGGCCTTGATACAGAATAAAAACCTAAGTCCGCGGCAGTTATCGCTCATTTCGGCCAGCATCATCAGCCTCGTCAACGCGCTGCTCAGCCTGTTTCTGCAGCCGCCCTGGTACCTGCCGCTGGTAGTGTTTGCCATTACATTTGGTATTGTATACTGGCTGTATCAATGGACGCTGCATCGTTTTATCTACCGCAAAATAAAACTGATCTACAAGCTGATTTACCAGACCAAGGCCAACCGGCGCGAGGAGTTTTTTTATGAGAAAATCCTGCCGCAGAAAAGTATCGAAGAAGTAGGGCGCGATGTGGTGGAATGGGCACAGAAACGCCGGAGCGAGGTGGCCTTGCTTCAGGCCAATGAACGCTATCGCAAAGAATTTCTCATGAACCTTGGGCACGAGCTGCGCACCCCTGTTTTTGCCATTCAGGGTTATGTGGAAACACTGCTGGATGGCGCGCTGGAAGACAAAACAGTGAACCGTAAATTTTTATCCAATGCAGCAAAAAGTGTGGCGCGCCTGGTAAACCTGCTGGACGATCTGGACCAAATCAGCCGCCTGGAGCAACATGCCATCCACCTGAATTATGAAGATTTCTTTATCCAGGATTTGATTCGGGATGTGTTTGACGAATTTTCTCTGAGGGCGAAAGAGAAAAACATGGTGCTGCAAATAAAAAAAGGCACGCTGGCGCCTGTGGCCGTGCATGCAGACAAAGCAAAAATCAGGCAGGTGCTGATAAACCTGGTAGATAATGCCATCAAATATGGCCATACCGGCGGCCATGTTACCGCCGGTTGCTATGAGGTTGATGAAAGCCATGCTTTTATTGAAATTTCTGATAACGGGCCCGGCATTCCCGACGAGCATCTGCCACGCGTTTTTGAAAGGTTTTACCGGGCAGATGCCAGCCGTACCAAGGCGGCAGGCGGCACCGGTTTGGGACTGGCTATTGTAAAACACATTATAGAAGCACACGGCCAGACCGTCACCATTCGCAGCCGTGTGGATGTAGGCACTTCCATTGGTTTTATGCTGCGGCTGGCGCGCTAATTTCTTTTGCGGAAATTTGCAGCCATGAACCTGCCCCGCATCACTATTGCTATTGATGGTTATTCTTCCTGCGGAAAAAGTACCCTGGCCCGCGAACTGGCGCACAGGCTGTATTACAGCTATGTAGATAGCGGCGCCATGTACCGCGCCATTACGCTGTATTTTATCCGTACAAATGTGGACCCTGCCAACCCCGATGCCGTTGCAGCGGCGCTCCGCGACATAGAATTATCTTTTACCCGCAATCAGCACTCCGGCCAGTCCGATATTTTACTGAATGGCGAAAACGTATCGCAGCTAATACGCGAAATGCTGGTGGCCGAAAAAGTAAGCGAGGTGGCTGCCGTGCCGGCGGTGCGTCATTTTGCGGTAGCGCAGCAACAGGCCATGGGCAAAAAGAAAGGCATTGTGATGGATGGGCGCGATATTGGCACCGTTGTGTTCCCTGATGCAGAACTAAAGATTTTTATGACCGCGGATCCTGCCATCCGGGTGATACGGCGTTTTGAAGAGCTCTTTCCAAATAATCCCAACATCACCCTGGAAGAAGTGAAAAACAACCTCGCACTGCGGGATTATATCGACAGCAACAGAGAGGAAAGTCCACTGAGGCAGGCGGCTGATGCACGCGTTCTGGACAACAGCGGCCTGAACCGCGAAGAGCAATTGAAGCTGGCTCTAAAGTGGGTAGAAGAAGCCGTGGTGGGTTTGAAAATTTAATAGGGAAATTGGCGGCTTTTCCTGTTACCTGAAACGAACCCTTTTTTAAGATTGAACAATGACCAATCACGAGATTTCCCAACACTTTTCCTTACTGGCCAAACTCACCGAAATCCATGGCGGGAATCCTTTTAAAGCCAAAAGCTACGCGAATACTGCTTTTGCTGTCGATAAACTGCAGGCAGAAATAAGTCAACTGCCGGAGGAAGTGCTTTACAAGACACCCGGCATCGGACAAAGCGCGGCAGAGAAAATCAAAGAATTGCAGGAAACCGGCCAAATGGAAGCCCTCACAGAACTGCTTGCCGCCACACCGGCAGGCATTCAGGAAATGATGCGCATCAAAGGCCTGGGGCCAAAGAAAATAGCTGTTATCTGGAAAGAGCTGGGTGTTGAAACAATTGGTGAGCTGGAATATGCCTGTTCGGAAAACAGGTTGGCTGCGCTGAAAGGCTTCGGCCCCAAAACCCAGGAAACACTTTGCGGACAAATTGCTTTCTACCGGCAAAATGAAGGCCTGCATCTGTGGGCAGGCATAGAGCCGCTGGCGCAAACCCTGCTGGCGCAGCTGAAAAAAGCCTTTCCCCACAACCAGTTTGCGCTTACCGGCGATTTGCGCCGGCAACTGGAAATTGTAGGCTTTATTGAAATACTCTGCGACCTGGAGCAGGACGATTTATTGCGCGGCTATGAAAACCTGGAAGGCGTAGGTTTTGAAACCATTCCCGCCAGTCAGTTAACGGTTCGTATTCCCAATCAGCCGGCATTGCGTTTTTATTTCAGTACAGCCAAAGATTTTCAAAGGCGGCTTTTTCTTACGACCGGCAGCGAAACGTTTATTGCAGCTTTTCTGGAGAAATATATTCTGGCAGAGGAACCAGAAAGCGAACAGCAGTTATTCCGGGAAAATGGATTGGATTACATACCACCCGCCCTGCGCGAAACTGCTGGCATCCTGCAAAAGGCCGCCAGCAAACAACTGCCGCTGCTGATTCAGCAAAAGGATATCCGCGGCATTATCCACAGCCACAGCACCTGGAGCGACGGCGCCAACACCTTGTCGGAAATGGCGCGTGGCGCGCGCGATCAGGGCTTCGAATATCTGGTCATCAGCGATCACTCGCAGGCGGCACAATATGCAGGCGGTTTGCGGCCGGAACAAATAGTGGCGCAGCACGCAGAAATTGAAGCGCTGAATGAACAGCTTGCGCCTTTTAAAATATTCAAAAGCATTGAGGCGGATATCCTGGGCGATGGCTCGCTGGATTACGATGCAAAGGTTTTAAGCAGCATGGATCTGGTGATTGCCTCTGTACACAGCAACCTGAAAATGAACCTGGAAAAGGCCATGGACCGTGTTCTTGCTGCTGTGCGGAATCCCTTTACCACGATTCTTGGTCACATGACCGGCCGGCTTTTATTAAGCCGGGAAGGCTATCCGCTGGACCATAAAAAAGTGATTGATGCCTGTGCTGCTTATGACGTGGCTATAGAAATAAATGCGCATCCCAGAAGGCTGGATATTGACTGGCGCTGGATAGAATACGCGCTTGAAAAAGGCGTTTTGCTTTCTATTGATCCGGATGCGCATAGTGTTGCAGGCTTTGCGGACACTTATTATGGCGTGATGATTGGGCAAAAGGGCGGCCTTACTGCCAGGCAAAACCTCAGCAGTTTTTCACTGCAGGATTTTGAATCTTTTCTGCAGCGCTACCGCGCCAAGGTTAATAATTTGAATAGTTGATTTGTTGAAAAGTCATTGAAAATACGTTCCGTATCAATCCTTGCTTCTGCAAAGAAAAAGCAGCCATAACGGCTGCTTTTTCTAAAAAGATAATCGCGTTTCTTACAGTTTCTCAATCACCATAGCGCTGGCGCCGCCACCGCCATTGCAAATGCCGGCAGCACCATACCTGCCACCGTTTTGGGCCAGTACGTTGATGAGGGTAACAATAATGCGCGCACCGCTGCAACCCAGCGGGTGGCCCAGCGATACCGCGCCGCCATGCACATTGACCTTCTTAGGATCCAGTCCCAGCTTTTGAATATTGGCCAGGCCTACTACGCTAAACGCTTCATTCAGCTCTACCGCGTCCATTTGCTCTATGCCTAATCCGGCTTTTTTCAGAGCCTTGGGCACGGCTATAGAAGGCGAGGTAGTAAACCACTCCGGCGCCTGCTCGGCATCGGCAAATCCGCGGATCACCGCCAGGGGTTTCAGACCTTTTTCTGCTGCCATTTTACGGCTCATTAATACCACTGCGGCGGCGCCATCGTTCATGGTGCTGGCGTTGGCGGCAGTTACGGTGCCTTCCTTGGTAAATGCAGCTTTGAGGCTGGCAATCTTGTCAAACTTTACATTCCAGGGCTCTTCATCCTTATCAACAAGGAGCGGGTCGCCTTTGCGCTGCGGTACGGACACCGGTGCAATTTCGTCTTTAAACTTGCCGGCTTCCCAGGCAGCCTGGCTGCGCTTGTAGCTTTCAATGGCAAAAGCATCCTGGTCTTCGCGGCTAAAGCCGCACTCCGTGGCGCACATGTCGGCGGCATTGCCCATGGCGTAATTGTGATAAACGTCTGTAAGGCCGTCTTTGGCCAGACCGTCGATCAGCTGGGCGTTGCCATACTTATGGCCCCAGCGCATGCCTTCGTTGTAGAAAGGCACATTGCTCATGCTTTCCATACCGCCGGCTACCACTACGTCGGCATCGCCGAGCATAATGGCCTGCGCGCCCAGCATCATGGCTTTCATGCCGCTGGCGCATACTTTATTAATGGTGGTGGCTGGTACATTATCCGGCAGGCCGGCAAAGCGGGCCGCCTGGCGGGCAGGGGCCTGTCCCAGGTTGGCCTGCAGCACGCAGCCCATTAATACTTCCTGTACTTCTTCCGGCTGAATGCCGGCGCGTTCCACCGCCGCTTTAATAGCGATAGCACCCAGCTGGGGCGCAGAGAAACCTTTTAGCGATCCGCCCCAGCTACCCATGGGGGTACGTACGGCAGAGACGATAACTACTTCGTTCATTTGAAATGGTTTTTTCTTTTAAAACCCCGCAAAGGTAATTTGCGGAACGTTTCCATTCTGATAACTTGAAAGGAAGCGCCCGGCAGGCGAGGGGCAGGGTTTAAAGCCGGATTTTCTAAGTTTGCCTGCTGCCCAAAAATTCAAACTGTACAGGCAGGTAGTTGCCTGTGAAAAAGCCATGTTTCCTGCCTGCTAAGTACCTGCTAATTACAGGTTAAGCCCCGGTAAACAGCGTTTTTTGCCTGCCGGTTAACGACCCGGAAACCTGCGCGGGCTGCGTGTTTGGGTATCTTTGTAAGACAAAACCAAAGGATATAATCTATAAGAAAAGCACTGCTACATCACCCACTCACAACTGAATAATGAAGAAAATCATCCTGGCTATTTCCCTCTCTGCAATCAGCTCTTTTTTTCTCTATAACGCACAGGCTACCGAGCCCAACAAACGTCCGGCTTTAGAAACCAAACCGGCTACAACGGCCGACAATGCCAGCCTGTATATTCACAACCTGTACCAGCAAATTGATTTTGGTAAAGGCGAGCAGCTGGAAGAAAAAGTGTTTCAGACCGCTATGACCGGTTATCTGAACCTGAAAGCAGCCGGAAAGCTTAACGAGCAGAAAGATATTTTGACCGTTGCCGATTTCAGCAAATCATCTACCCAAAACCGCCTTTGGGTAATTGATATCAGGAATAAGAAGGTTTTATTCAACACGTATGTAGCGCACGGTCAGGGCAGCGGAATGGAATATGCCACCCGCTTTTCAAATATTGACGGCACACACGCCAGCAGCCTGGGCTTTTTTGTAACTGGCAATACTTATACCGGTCAGCATGGCAACAGCCTGCGCCTGAATGGCATGGACAAAGGCTTTAACGATGCGGCGCTGAGCCGGGCCATTGTGGTGCACGCTGCAGATTATGTAAGCAAAGGCAATGTTGCTGCACAGGGCCGCCTGGGCCGCAGCTGGGGTTGCCCCGCCCTGGCGCCTGAATTGGCCCAGCCCATTATCAACAAAATAAAAAATGGCACCTGCCTGTTTATCTACTACCCCGAAAAAAGCTATATGAAAACGGCGGTATGGCTGAATAAAAAACCGGTGATTAGCGATGATAATTTTGCACCGCGTCAACTGGCTGAAAATACAGCAACTACCACCGAAGGCAATCAGCTTTAGTCAGGAATCCCCCGCCTGATGCTTTCTTTAAAAATGCACGCCCTATGCGTGCATTTTTTGTGGCCGTAAGTTTTTTCAAAGCAGGATGCTTAGGAGATATAAAATAATATTTTACTTTTTACTAAGCAAAATTTCCTTCAGCTTTCTGTCGCGGCCATAAATATCGGGCAGAAAGCGGAGGCCCTGTAAGTTACTATCCGGGAAAGCCGTCAGGTAAACCACATGCACTATAATAAGCTGTGTGAGCTTTTGGTACTTCGTTTTTCTGGTGGTGGTGATAGAATCAATCTTTAGCAGATCGAAATTCCTGCCTTCTAAATCCTGCAGGATGCAAACGGCCAGATCGCGCGGTCGCTCCAGGCGAATGCAGCCGCTGCTCAGCGCCCGGTCCTGCCTGCCAAAATCTTCGCGATGCGGTGTGTCGTGCAGGTATATGTCCCACTTGTTGGGCATGTCAAATTTTACCACGCCCAGCGCATTGCGCGGGCCGGGCGGCTGCCGGAATACAAACTGGCTGGCATTGGCTGCCGTAATGTTGCTGATGGCTACTTCTTTCCCCGATTTCGTAAATGCATGCAGCCCTTTGCGTGCCAGATAGCTGCTGCCCCTGCGGCCTAGCCCGGACTGCACATCCTTTTTTAAAATGGTGGGCGGCACCCCCCAGGAAGGATTGAAAACGACGTGCTTCATCAATGCGTTCAGCGAAGGTGTTTGCCGCGAGCGTTTGCCCACCACTGTTTTCATGTGCATCCTCAGCTGCCCCTTATCCATCAGAAACAATTCCATGGCCGGAATAATGGTCAGGATGGCGCGTTGCTCTAAATTTTGTTGCATCCACCGCATCCGTTCCATATTGATTTGCAGCAGGGCCAGCAGGGAATCAGCGCCGTAAAGCAACGTTTGCCGGGTGGCACTGTCCAGCTTGCCCGTTGTTTTGATGCCCCGCCATTGCTGATAGCTTTTTATAAGGTGGGCGCTGCTATCTGTACCGGCCAGCTCTGGCATTTGCAGGCTTATTAAAGCTGTGGCATTGCCTTCGGTAAGCGGCGCCCGTTGTAAGGCACTGTAGAGGCTGTCTTTTTTTAGCAGGCTAAATTTTTTAAAGCTTTGGCGCATTTCATCATAACCCGGCAACCGGCTGCGGAAGCTGTCCAGGGCAGGGTAGCCGGCACCCGGTCGTCCCAACAGGGCAAAGGCCTGCCACACAGTATCGTTTTTATGAAACCAGAGCGAATCAACGCTGCGTGGATGGATGCAACCCAGCAGCAAATGCCGTGCTGCCAGCAGGTAGGCACGCGTGCAGGCGGTATCAAACCGGAGCGCATAAGCTTCATCCAGTTTTTCCTGTTTTAGTTTGATTTTTTCCAGCTGTTCTTTGATCCAGCCCGTGTTATAAGCAACAGGATTTAAACCATCCGCATACAGGCTGTCCAGGTCTGCTACCAGCAGGGCGGCACGTTTCAGCACACCGTTTTCTGCCAGCCAGATAGGCTGCCACTGATGCAGCTCGTAGCAACGGTACATGGCATGAGACAAGCTGGTATCCAGGATGGAATCTGTAGCAGGCGGCCGGGCAAGACTGGTTTTTAATTGTGCTGCAAATGCGCTGGCATCAAAGCTGCCCCTGCCCGAAATGGTTACTTTTTCGCCGGTGGTAATTTCTTTGTCGCCACAGGCTGTCAGGAGCAAAAATAAGGATAGCAGCCACCAGGTGGATAAGCCTTGTTTTGCTGAAGGGGTTGGATGATGCATAGCCTGGGTTGCCTGGTTTCGAATGCTACCTTGCTAAAACCGTACCTCTTTCGCAGGATCCCAAAGCAGCGTGTCGAAATCTGCCACGCAATCGTCTGATACGCGGACACCTTCTTTTTCCAGCGCCTGCTGCATGGCCGTTTCAGTTTCGAAATGATGTTTGCCGGTAAGCATGCCTTTCCGGTTCAGCACGCGATGGGCCGGCACCGGTGGCTGTACCGTATGGCTGTGGCTCAACGCATAGCCCACCAGGCGGGCGCCGGAACGCAGGCCTATGGCAGCGGCAATATGTCCGTAACTGGTAACTCTGCCGGCTGGCACCAGGCGTACCAGGTCATAAATTGCCTCGTAAAGGTCTTTATTCGGGCTTGCGGTTTTCATCTGTTTTTTTCTGGCGCAGCTGGCTTTTACGGGGCTCGCTTACGTTTTCATAATCAAAAGGACAATTCTGGCAGCCATTGCCACAGCAATATCCTCTTTTTAAATGATACGCGCGGGTAAAAACCAGCCGCCCGTCGGGTAGCAGGAAATAATCTTCCTTTTCCTTAAGCGCCATCTTCCTTTGCCTGTTTTTTCTTTTTCAGGTAGCTGATGGGTTTTTCCGGCAGGGAAAAGGCAATATAATTAATTTCCCGTCCTTCAGAAAGGTGCATCTGTTCGTAAAACGTCTGTATTGCCAGCGGGCCGGTTGCGAGTCCTTTACCATAGATGTCAGCGATTTCTTCGTGCACGGTACAATTCCATTCCTTGACAACTTCGCGGGTAAAATCAAAAAGCTCCCTGGAATCTGTTTTGAGGCGAACAATGCCGCCCGGCTTCAGGATACGCTGATAAAGGCTGAGGAATCGCGGATGGGTAAGGCGGTTTTTGGCGCGGCTTTCCCGCAGGAAAGGATCAGGAAAAATAATCCAGATATCACTCACTTCTGCGGGCGCAAAATATTCATGAATCCGGTCGATGGGCGTACGCAGAAAAGCCACATTGTTCAGGCCTTCTGCCAGTGCTTTTTTAGCGCCGATGTAAATACGGTTGCCTTTGATATCCACGCCAATAAAATTGCGCTCCGGGTGTTGCGCGCCCAGTCCGGTGCTGTATTCCCCTTTGCCGCAGGCAAGCTCCAGGGTAATTGGACGGGAATTCTTGAAAAATTCATCCCATTGTCCGGAAGTAGCTACCGGGTGCTCTAAAACATTGGGAAAAGTGGCGATGGCGCTGAAGCGTTCCAATTTTTTCTGGCCCATAAAAGTCCGCAAAGATACAGCCGGCCATTGCTCCCACAGATAAATCCGGCTGCATGCATTTGCCATTGAATACAGGCGGTTGGGCAGGTTGCTGCCAATAACATGCCGTTGTTATAAAATGCCTTTAATCCGGGGCTTTTGGGCGGTCACGTGTTGGCAGGCGGCCCTTTATTTGCACCCGAACAGTGATGAAACGTCTGATTGCTTTAATAATTTTATTTTTGGTGGTATGCGCGTCGCTGCCACAGGCAAGCGCGCAACACCGGTCAGCAAATACCAGCCGGCAGGCTGCTGCTATGGAAACCGATATCCTGATACTGATTAACCAATACCGGCAAAAGAAAGGATTGCCTGCCCTGCAGGAAAACAGCGTCTTACAACAGATGGCACAGGCGCACAGCAGGGATATGGCAAGCGGAAAGGTACCATTCAGCCATGATGGTTTTGACGAGCGGGTGGCGGGCGCAAAGAGCGGCATTCCGGCGCTTCGCTCTTTTTCTGAAAACGTGGCAGAAGGTTATACAGACGCAGCAGGAGTGGTTGCCGGATGGCTGAAAAGCAAGGGCCACCGCAGAAATATTGAAAGCAATGCCACCCTTACCGGCATCGGCATAGCGAGCAGCAAAAACGGCAGGCTGTATTATACCCAGGTTTTTGCCGGGAATTAAAAGGTCTTTAAGGAGCATAAAAAAGCAGCTGCACCGGGCAGCTGCTTTTTTGAAAAACAGGTTTTATTTTTTTAGAAGCGCTCCAGGCCGCTAAAGAAAAAGTCGCCTTCTATTTGTGCATTTTCATCGCTATCGCTGCCATGCACTGCATTTTCACCCAGGCTGGTTGCGTATTTTTTGCGGATGGTGCCTTCTTCTGCCTGGGCAGGATTGGTAGCGCCAATCAGCTTGCGGAAATCTGATACGGCATTTTCTTTTTCCAGGATGGCGGCTACAATCGGGCCACTGCTCATAAACTCTGTGAGCTCACCGAAAAAAGGACGTTCTTTGTGCACGGCGTAGAACTGCTGGGCCTGTGCGGTGCTGATTTGCAGGTATTTCATGGCCACGATGCGGAAGCCGGCCTCGTTGATCATCTGCAGGATGTTGCCAATGTGCCCATTGCGTACGGCATCGGGCTTTATCATGGTAAAAGTGCGGTTGGTGACTGTCATAAGGCCGCAAAGATAGGCCGGCAGCCTGCTTTTTGCAGCCATCTATTTTTTAGAAGAATCCTTAAAAAACATATTTCCCGATAAACCGCTATGCAGCCCATACAGGAAGCTTTGCCTTTGCTACAAACACCCCAAAACATTTTTATAATTTGCCACACCAAGCCCGATGGCGACGCGATTGGGTCTACGCTGGGGCTGAAGCATTATCTTGATTTAAAAGGCCACCGCACGGTGGTGGTGACGCCCAGTGAAGTGCCCGATTTCCTGATGTTTTTGCCGGGCGCCCGCGAAACCATAGATGCCACTGCGCAGGAAGGAAAAGCAGTAGCAGCACTTAAAAATGCAGACCTTATTTTCTGCCTGGACTTCAACCACTTTTCGCGCACCAAGGTTATGGAGCCGCACCTTGCCGCTGCCGCTCAGCCCAAAGTCCTGATAGACCACCATATGTTTCCGGCAGATGTATGGGATTATGGCATGAGCGAACCATATAAAAGCAGCACCTGCGAAATGGTGTACGATTTCATTAACCGTTGTGGCGATAATGCGCTCATAAACCTGGATATTGCGCAATGCCTTTACACCGGTATTATGACAGATACCGGTTCTTTTCGCTTCAGCGCCACCACCGGCAGCGTACATCGCGCGGTGGCCGACTTCCTGGACCGAGGCCTGGACCATACCATCATTCACCAAAACGTTTATGATTCCTGGAGCGAAAAGCGCATGCGCTTTGTAGGCTATTCGCTGATAGACCGGATGGAAATCTTCCCGGAATATAAAACGGGTCTTATTTCCATCAGCCGCAAAGATCTAAAGCTGTTTGGCCTGGGCATTGGCGAAACGGAAGGCCTGGTTAACTACCCGCTAAGCATTTCGGGTGTGCAGTTTGCCGTGCTCATTACTGAAAGAAGCGACGAAGTAAAGCTTTCCCTGCGCAGCAAAGGAGACTTTGATGTAAACCAGGTAGCGCGTATGTATTTCAATGGCGGTGGCCATTTTAATGCTTCGGGCGGCAGCAGCAGGCAGGGCTTTGAAGCCACCATAGCTTACTTTAAAGAAATTTTGCCGCAAATTGCTCCCCGCTGATGCTAAAAGCTACAGGCGGCATCCTACATTTGCAACCTTATAAAATTAATATCACAACACGCAACATCCGCATGATTAAAAAGATGATTCCGCTGGCCCTGATGGGTGCCGTGCTGGCGCTTAATACTGCCTGCAATGCACAAAACGGCTTTAAGAAAACCAGCAACGGCCTGGAATACAAAATTGTAAAAGACGAAAAAGGCACCAATGCCAAAGTAGGCGATTACATGGAATTTCACATCCGCTACAAACTGGGCGACAGTGTGCTGTTCAACAGCCGCGAACTGAACAACAATCAGCCTGTGCCCCTGGTGGTGTCTGCCCCGCAGTTTAAAGGCGACCTGCCCGAAGGCTTTACCATGCTAAGCGAAGGCGACAGCGCTGTGTTTCGCGTTAGTGTGGATTCCATCATGAAAAACAGTGATCAGCCCATGCCGCCCCAGTTTCAGAAAGGCAAAGACCAAAAGCTGCAGTTTGAAATCAAGGTGGTGAAAGTGCAGGATCAGAATCAGCGCAAGCAGGAAATGCAAAGCAATGCAGAAAAGCAGCGCACCACGGATGACCAGCTGATTCAGGATTACCTGAAATCCAACAACATTACCACTGCCCAGAAAACACAAAGCGGCCTTTATTACAACATCGTGCGCCGTGGCAATGGCCCGACTCCCGTACCCGGCGATAGTGTAAACATCAATTACACCGGTATGCTCTTAAACGGTCAGAAGTTTGACAGCAACGTGGATCCGCAGTTCCAGCACGTAATGCCTTTCTGGATTGTATTGCAGCAAACACCGCTGATTCCCGGCTGGGATGAAGCCATTGGCCTGCTGCCCAAAGGCTCAAAAGCCATGGTTTATATTCCTTCCGGACTGGCCTATGGCGCGCAGGATCGCAGCCCGCAAATCCCCGCCAATAGCGTCCTGGTATTCGACATGGAAATCCTGGATGTAAAGAAAGGCGCAGCGCCGCAAATCCAAAGCCTGCCACAGGGCCATACCGAGCACGACGGCCACAACCATTAATTTTCCCAGCGTTTTTCATAAACGCCATATTTCAAAAAAAGACAGGTTCCGGCCTGTCTTTTTTTATGCCTTTCCGCCAATGCAGGCTTAACCGTAGCTTCGTATGGTATGAAGAAAGTGCTGTTCCTCCTGCTTTGTTTTCTTAGTGGCCATGCCTTCCTGGTTTCCGCCCAGCCATTCGAGCGTCAGGACAGCCTGCGCGGCGGCAATGGCGCCGGACGCAATTGGTGGGATGTGCAGCATTATGACTTAAAGGTGGATATGAACCTGGAGGAAAAAGACATGTACGGTCAAAACACCATCCGCTTTCGCATCAGCGGCACGCCGCAGGATTCGCTGCAGCTGGATCTGCAAACGCCCCTGTTTCTGGATAAAGTGCTGCTGGCAGGAAAAGAGCTGAAGAGCCGTAAAGAAGGGAATGTTTGGTGGGTAATGTATCCTTTTTCCGGTTTTAAAAAAGATGAAATTGTAACGCTGGAAGTATTCTATCATGGCAGGCCGCGCGAGGCTACAAACCCGCCCTGGGATGGTGGTTTTATCTGGAAGGAAGACAGTCTGGGCAAGCCCTGGGTGGCGGTGGCCTGCCAGGGACTGGGCGCCAGCGCCTGGTGGCCCTGCAAAGATGATCAGCGTGATGAACCAGACGAAGGCATGCGTATCACGATTTCCGGCGCCGGCGATCTGGCCGTTATCAGTAATGGCCAAAGTGAGAAAGGGGCCTTATTGCCGCATGGCGAGGCCACCTGGCTGGTAAAAAATCCGATCAACAATTACGATGTGAGTTTTTACATTGGCGACTATATCGCCTGGCAGGATACCTTTCAGGGAGAAAAAGGATTGCTGCCCCTTTCTTTTTATGCGCTGCGCTACAATGAGGAAAAGGCAAGAAAGCAATTCGCAGCCGTAAAGCCCATGCTACGCTGTTTTGAATACTGGATGGGTCCTTATCCATTTTATGAGGATGGCTACAAGCTGATTGAAGCACCCTATCTGGGTATGGAGCACCAGAGCGCTGTGGCTTATGGCAACGGGTATAAAATGGGCTATGCCGGCCATGATCGCAGCAACACCGGCGTGGGTATGGCCTTTGATTTCATCATCGTGCATGAAAGCGGGCACGAGTGGTTTGGCAACAACATTACCGCGCAGGACATTGCCGATAACTGGCTGCACGAAGGCTTTACCAGCTACACGGAAGTATTGTATGCCGAATGCCTGTTGGGCAAAGAAAAGGCGCTGCAATACCATATGGGCAAGGCTTATCTGGTACAAAATGAACATCCGGTTACCGGCCGCTACGGTGTACAGCAGGAAGGCAGCGATATTTATGAAAAAGGCAGTGCCATCGTGCATATGATCCGTACGATGATGAACAATGACGAAGCTTTCCGGCAATTGCTGCGTGGATTGAATCAGACTTTTTACCACCAAACCGTCAGCTCGAAGCAGGTGGAAGATTATATCACCCAAAAAACAGGTTTGCCTCTACAACCTTTTTTCGATCAGTACCTGCGTCAGGCGCGCCTGCCGGTGCTGGAATATACTATGCGTGGCCGCCGCCTTCGCCTGCGGCTTACTTATTGCCTGCCCGGCCTGGAATTGGTTTTGCCTTTAAAAAGCGGAAAAGTAAGCTTGGGCACCGAATGGATAGAGGTGCCGGCAAAAAGGAAAGAAGAAGTGTGGCAGGTGCTGCAACAGTTTTTATTGGATAAGAAAGCAGTGTGAAGGGTCCGGATTTAATAAAAATAAATTTATTTCCATTCATCGTTTGTTCAGGCAACATTCAATTCTTTCACCCGGCCACTTCTTTTCAGCACGCCCCAGTTTTGCAGTTCGCCTTTTAAGGCACGGCGCACCGATTTGTAAAGCACCCACCACATCAGCCAGCGGTAAATAAGCCGTTGCGGCAGTAGCCATACCAATCGTTTGACGCTTTCTTTTTCCATAAAAAATGCCACCAGCGCAACGGCTGCATCTACCAGCAGGAAAAGCAGGTAATAAGGTAAAATGCGGCCGGCATTTCCTGTTAAAAGGCCCACCAGCATGAAGACATCTGCCAGTGGAATAAACGAAGGGATGATGTATTGAAACAAAAGCATGTGCGGCATGGCCAGCCAGCCGAGCGCACCCTGCTTTCTGTTGAAAAGCAATTTCCTGTGTTTCCAGAAAGCTTGCAAAATGCCAAAGCTCCAGCGGAACCGCTGTTTCAGAAATTGGGGCAGGGTTTCCGGCGCTTCGGTATATGCCAGCGCGGCGTTTTCGTAGCTCACCACAAAGCCGGCGCGGATGATGCGAATGGTCAGGTCGCAATCTTCTGCAAGCGTATCCGTACTGAAATTTCCTGCCTGTTCCATAGCTACCCGGCTAAATGCGCCAATAGCGCCCGGCACTACGGTGATTGCATTCACCAGGGCAAAAGCGCGCCGGTCAAAATTCTGGCTGGTAATATATTCAATGGCCTGCCAGCGGGTCAGCATATTTACTTCATTGCCCACCTTTACATTGCCTGCTACCGCACCCACTTTTTCACCATGGCTGCTTAAAAAATGTTTCATCAGCTGCGATACGGCATCGGGCCGTAACCGGGTATCTGCATCAATACATACAAAATAGCCGGCGCCCGACTGACGCATGCCAAAGTTGAGCGCCGATGCTTTGCCGCCGTTTTCCTTGCTGCATACCTTTACCTGCTTATTTTCTTTAAAGGCTGCCACTACGCGTTCGTAGGTTTCGTCTTTGGAACCATCGTCCACAAAAATGATTTCAAAGTTGGGGTAATCTGTTTTTAAAAGATTGTGCAGCGAACTGACCGCATGGATGGCTTCGTTGTAGGCAGGTACAATGATGGATACCAGCGGATATTCCTTCAGCAAGGGCAGGGAAGTTGGCAAAGCTTTTTCCTTTGACTTTGCCCGGAAGGCCATGATGCCCAGCAGCAGGATGCGCCCGAATGAAAGCACGATAAACAAAACAAAAAGCTGAAACAACAAATGCCCGGCCCAGTAGCTGAACTCAAAAAGTACGGTGGCTGCCTGTATCAGGTAATAGCCGCTGCCTTTATGCGGAATAGCCGGCATCACATCGTTTCGGGAGCGGCCCAGGTAGCCGGCCACAGTGGTAAACGTATAGCCCTGCTGTTTGAAATAATCAATAATACGCGGCAGGGCCTTTACCGTTTCCTTCCGGGTATCTCCGCCGGCATCATGCAGCAGGATGATGTTGCCGCCCAGGCCGGCTTCCTCCCGTTCTTTCTTTTCGCGCACCACCCGGTTAAAAATGGTATCGGCCGTTACACGCGGTTCCCAGTCCAGAGGGTCAATGCTTTCGCCTACATCCAGATAATTTTTGGTGCGGGCCAGGGCTACAGGCAATAATTCATCCAGCTTTTCCGGTTCAAAATCCGCATTATAGGGCGCGCGGAATAAAATGGTACTATGGCCGGTGATGCTTTCAATCAGCGTGCGCGTAGCTTCCAGTTCAATCAGCGCATGCCGGCGGCTGATGAGTGCCACATTGGGATGGGTAAAAGTATGGTTGCCGATTTCGTGGCCCTCGCGATAGATGCGTTTGACGATGGGGAAATTTTTTTCTGCATTAATGCCCAGGATAAAAAACGCGGCGGGCACCTGCTCTTTGCTGAGTATATCCAGTATTTGCGGCGTCCACACTTCATCCGGACCGTCATCAAAGGTAAGTACCAGCTTTTTCCTGTTGCGGGTGGTATCGGCCCCGTTCCAGCCATACTTCCGGGCGGCAAACATGGAGGGCAGCTGCAGGTAGTTTTCTTCGCTGATGAGCGTGGCATCGGTATCCAGCTCTGTGTAGATATTGCCCTGCGCAGGCATGGCGCGCACGTCCAAGACTTCCCCGGCGCCGGTATAATCCACATCATCTACGGCCTGCACTGCAGCCATGGCTTTGTAGTTATAATCCCGCAGCCCGGCTTCCGACATGTCGTGCTGGTAAAAATTCCATAGGCGATAATCTTCAGAACCCAGTCGCCAGAGCGCGGTGCCGGCCAGGTTGGCTTCGGTGGCAAACCGGAGCGTATTGAATGCGGTGGCGGCGTCGGTGAAATAAACTTCGTGCTGCAGGCTGTCTTCGTCTGAATAGCTGTAATGCAGGTTGTAGGTATTGTTGTCGTAGGTAATGGCCGCGTGGCTTTCCCGGGCGTTGGTCAGCGCTTGTTGATACGTGAGGGTGGCCACGTCGTTGCTGTTGCCATTTACAGGCCAGTCGTAGCCATAAGCACCCATGCAAAGGATAATTTTACGGGCAGGCAAGTGGCGCGTTGCCTCAGCCACGGCGCCTTCTATCCAGCGCTGCTCGGCAATGGGGCCGGGCCGGGTATCCGGTGTAAACTGATCGTAAGCCATTACAAAAAGATAATCGTTGTAGCGGCCCAGCTGTTCGTAATCGTAATCATCATTAAAAGGAACTATATCCTGCGAAACCAGCAATCCTTCCTGATGCAGGCGGTTGTACAATTCTTTTTGAAAAGCAACGAACGCTTTGTCATCTGATTGCTCCAGGTCTTCAAAATCCACATTCACGCCGGCAAAATGATTGGCTTTGAGCAGGAACAGCACATCTTTTATCAGCCGTTCTTTTTTTGCCGGGTTGTTGACAATGCGGCGCACCACATCGCCGCGAAAATTTTCGCCTGCTGTATTGGTGAGCATCGGCATGATGGCTACGCCGGCTCTTTTCATCACGGTAAAAGCACGCGCATCTATGTTTGGCTTAAGCGTGTCTGCTACCGGGTCCAGGAAAAACCACTCCGGCAATACCAGGTTCAGGTCGTGAATGTGCCGCTGCAGGGAATAAAAAGATTGCGGGTCCCAGTCTACATAAAATCCGGCACGGATGCCTGCCGGGAACCCGTTCATCCAGGGCTGTGGCTGCCCGGCGGAAGGCTGCACAGCCGCATGATTGTACTGCCGGTTCCGCTGATAACGGGCTTCAATAAACTTGCGGAAGCCCTGGTATTTTTGAGCCAGCAGGCTGTTTTTATAAACTATTTTATTGGCCGGGCTCAATACTTCTTTATAAGTAAGAGCATGGCTGAGCCGTGGAATGGTAGGCGTGATGTTGGCAGCCACTACCAGGATGGTCAGGGCGGCAAAGCAAAATGCAAGCAGGAAAATAAAAAATCGGGTGCTCCACTGCACACTTTTCCAGCGTTTGGGAGAATTGGTTTGGAAAACCTGCCGGTGTTGCATACACGCAAAATTTAAAGCTATGCGTGCTGCAAAATTGAAGCGTTGCCGTGTTAATAGATTCTGTTATTTGCCATTTTAGTGCCCTGGGAAAATTTCTTTAACTGCTTTTTCGCGGAATGCAAAGATGCCCGCCAGTTGTTGCCGCAAAAACAATGCATTGGCCAGGCTGCCCAATATGCCCAGTGGCGGCAGGTAACGCACGCTGTCTTTCATGAGGGTGTTTCCTGCTTTTTCTTCAAAAGTGTGCGTATGCTCCCACAGCTTAAAGGGACCTTTCAGTTGTACATCCACAAATTTTTGCAATGGCGTTACCGCTTCAATGCGGGTAACCCAGGTAACGGGAATGCCCAGCAGCGGACTGACTTTATAACGGATGAGCATGCCCTCCTGAAACACTTCGCCATTCGGAAAACCGGTGATGCGGAAGCGCATGTACGGCGGGGTAATGCGCGCCAGGTTGCGCGGGTCTGAAAAGTAATGCCAGACGTCGCTTACCGGTGCCGGCAGCAGGGTGGTATATTCCAGGAGAGGCATGGACGATTGTTTGATTTTCTTTCTGATTAAAAACTAGGCGATGCCCAGCACTTCTTTGGCCAGCGCCACCGAGGTGCCCTGACCCGTTACCTTGTTAGGCTCATCACTCAGCTTCACCACCGGTGTCCAGTCCTGACCTTCTGGTTTCGCCGCAACCATTTTCATCACAATGTTCATGGGTTGTACGCCTACATCATTCGTAAAGTTGGTGCCGATTCCAAAGGAAATCCCGATTCTTCCACGGCAATAGGCTGCTATTTCTTTTACTTTTTCCGGGTTCAGGGAATCAGAAAAAATAATGGTTTTGCTCAGCGGGTCTATGCCCAGGCTTTTGTAATGGGCAATGGTTTTGTCGGCGAATAGCAGCGGGTCGCCACTGTCCTGCCGCACGCCGTCAAACAAACGGGCAAATTTCTTGTCGAAGATTTCAAAGAATTCATCGGTCGTAAAGGTGTCGGAAAGGGCAATGCCCAATTCGCCGCGGTACACATCTATCCAGTGTTCCAGTGCCAGGGTATTGGCCATTTTATAGCCATAGCGTGCCGCATGAAACATAAACCATTCGTGCGCATGGGTGCCAATGGGTTTTACACCGGTGATGCGTGCCAGATGCAGGTTGCTGGTGCCCACGTAGGTTTTGCCAAACTGCTTTAAGGTAGCTGCTACCAAATGATGCACTTCATAAGAATAGCGGCGGCGGGTGCCAAATTCAGCAATGGTAACTTTCTGTGCACCATAATTTTCAATTTTGTCCTTTGCTTTTTGAGCCACTGTTTCATCGGGTTGCCTGGGCAGGCCCTGCATCTGGTAAAAGATTTCTGAAATCAGGCAAAGCAAAGGCACTTCCCAGAGAATCGTGCGGTACCAGTGGCCGGAGACCTGCACGCTTACATCTGTCCCGTTTTGCTGTATGCTTACTTCACCCGGGTCATAGCGGTAGCCCTGTAAAAAATCCAGGTACACCGGGTCCAGGTAAGGGCAGGTTTTGGCCAGCCATTGTTTTTCCTCCGGCATAAGCGCCAGCTGCGCCATGTTTTCTACGGACGACTGAAGCGCTTTCGCAAAGCCTTCGGGAAACGGGTGATGCCCCCGGTTGATAAATTCATAACGAGCCTGCGCCCGCGGGAACAGCTGTGTAACACCCTGCTGCATGGTGAACTTATAAAAATCATTGTCCAGAATTGACGCGAGCCGTACCATAGTAAAAACGAAGATTGCATTTTTTAAGCAAAGAAACTGTTGCACCACCGGCGCCGTAGAACGAAGTAGTTCCAGGAATGGAGCGAAAAATTTATGGCCGGAATGACATTTTTTTTACTTTGCACCTGCAAATGCCTCCTGCGACATGCAGCTAGCTGGCGGCAGGAAATTCAGCCAACTTAGCGTAGCTGGTAGCGCATCTCATTCGTAATGAGAGGGTCGCCGGTTCGAGTCCGGCAGTTGGCTCTGCAAGCGGGTTTCAGGCATGTTTAATCATCAGGTTTTGCCTGAAAGTATATTGCTGCACGCATTATCAGCTGCCTACCTTTCCCAACGTTACCTGCTGCTTTTTGTAGCTTTCAGACATGGTCCTGAGTTGCAGCAGCAAATGCCGCAGCTCTTTGCTTTGGTTCAGGTAATAGGAAGCGGAGGTAGGCTGCCTGCCAATGCGAATGGTGACCGCGCTGGATGGCAGCGCCAGGAACATCGGTTCATCAGATTTTCCGTCTCCGGCCGCCAGCACAAAGTCGTAGCGGTCGCCCTTCAGCCAGCGCTCTGCGGCCCATGCTTTGGTGATATGGCTGGGCTTTACTTCCAGCACCATCGCATCTTCTTCCAGTTCCAGTCCCATCCCGGTTAGCTTTTGTTCCAAAGCCTGCCGGATGTGTGCCAGCCGGCTGGCGGCCAATTTGGGTGCTACCTGCCGGTAATGCCAGGCCAGGGAATAAGATTTCTCTTCCAGTAAGGCGCCGGGCGTGGCTCGAGTATAAGTATCCAGCAATTGTTTGATCTCCGGTTTCCAGTTGCTGTCCATATTCATCCGGCTGTACCATTCGCCGTTGCTTTCTTTAAACCAGGCGCCATGCTCTGCAATTAAATCTATCGGTAAGTGGCCCAGCCAGGCGCCTAGGGTTTTGCGGTCGCGACCGCACAGCACCACTACTTTGTTGTTTTCATCGGCAGCCAGTCCGCTTAATAGCTGCAACACTTCTTTATCCGGCGCGGCCTGCTGCGGTTTATGGCCAAAGGGTACCAAAGTACCGTCGTAGTTCAGCAGGAAAAGCCGTTTTCCGGCATAAAGATATTTCAGCTCAATGCTGTCCAGGATGGCTGTATCCAGATAGCTGGCTGGCGCTTCTTTCTGAAGCCTGATTTTTTCAATGGTTTGCTGAAAGCTGCTGGCCCAGTGAAATATATCTGCCCGCTGCAGGGTGTGTTGCATGCGGCTCATGCGCACTTTTTTCTCCTGCTCCGGCATCGTCAGGGCATGATGAATCTGTGCGGCAAAAGTGGTTGTATCATTTGGGTTCAGCAGCAGGGCGTCCTGCAATTCCCGCGCGGCGCCGGCCATTTCGCTCAAAACCAGCACGCCGTTTTGCGACACATTGCAGGCTACATATTCTTTACATACCAGGTTCATCCCGTCGCGCAATGGCGTTACAAGCGCCACATCGGCCAGCTTGTATATGGCTGCCAGCATATCCGGCGGTGCCGTCTGATAGAAGTGATGCACCGGTTGCCAGGAAAGGGTAGCGTACCGGCCGTTGATATCACTGACCAGCCGGTCCATTTCCTGTTTTAATTCTTTGTAGTTGCGCACCTGATCGCGGCTGGGCACTACCAGGTGCAGGTAGGTAACCTTGCCTATCCATTCGGGATGTTCCTGCAGAAACAGCTGGTAGGCGTGCAGGCGGTGCAGGATGCCTTTGCTGTAATCCAGCCGGTCTACCGAAATAACCAGCTTCCCGTCTTTTTTAAAATTGCGTATGATGTGCTCATTTGGCTCATTATCGGCGTTGGTTGCCAGCTGGTGAAATTTGCCGTAATCAATGCTGATAGGAAAGGCCTGGGCTACAACCGTCCTGCCATTCAGTTCCAGTTCGTTGCCAATAAACTGCAAATCCAGGCACTGGCGCACGGCGTCCGTAAAAAAATGAACATCGTCGTAGGTCTGAAAACCAATGAGATTGGCGCCCATCAGGCCCTGCAAGATTTCTTTGCGCCAGGGCAGCGCCATATAAATGGGGTAGGCAGGGAAAGGAATGTGTAGAAAAAAGCCAATTGTGGCATGTGGTAAGGCCTGCCGCAACAGCTGTGGTACCAGCATTAATTGATAATCGTGCACCCAGATGGTGTCTTCCGGGCCGGCCACTTCCAGCACGGCATCGGCAAATTTTTGATTGACGGCTTTATAGGTTTCGAAATGTTGGGGCGCATAGCCGCTGAGCGTCGGGAAATAATGAAACAGGGGCCAGATGGTTTCATTGCAAAAGCCTTCGTAGTAATTGGTTATTTCTTCCTCGGTAAGAAACACCGGCTTCATACCAAACGCAACCAGATCAGAAACTACCTGCTGTTTTTCTGTTTCTGACACTGCCGCGCCGGGCCAGCCTATCCAAAGGCTTTTTTCTTTTTGGCACAGGGCATTCAGCCCGGTGGCAAGGCCACCATCACTATGCATGTATCCCATCCCATGCTCCGTAGTTTCAATTTTAATGGGTAAGCGGTTGGATATATGTATAATTCGTGGTCTGTGGTCGGGTGCCTTATTCATCGGGGTGCAGCGTGGTTTCTTTCCCTTTTCTGCATAAATGTTGTGCCTACTTCCTTGTTACTTTTATTCAGTCAAAAAAACTGGCCTGTTTCTTTTAGCAGGACTGACGCTAAGTATGATGAATTTTGAAGTACACCTCGGAAATCCTTTCCCTTTAGGCGCTACCTGGGATGGTAAAGGCGTCAATTTTGCCATTTACAGCGAAAATGCAACCGCGGTTTCCCTATGCCTTTTTGATCACGCCAATGACGCAAAGGAATCTGCCTGCATCCCTTTTTCCGAACGCACCGACTTTGTGTGGCATCTTTATATCCCCGGATTGGGGCCGGGACAGCTTTACGGGTACCGCATAGATGGTCCTTTTGAGCCGGAACAGGGGCACCGGTTTAATAAAAATAAATTACTTATTGACCCTTATGCCAAGGCCCTTTCCGGCGATTTAAAATGGCATCCTTCCCTGTTTGGCTACAAGATGGACAGCCCGGAAAAAGATTTAAGTTATAATGATGCAGACAGCGCGCCTTATGTACCCAAGGCCGTGGTGATTGACCCCCATTTTGATTGGGAGGGCGACCAGCATCCGGATGTGCCCTTCTATCAGTCTATCATTTACGAAGCGCATGTAAAAGGCCTCACCCAAATGCACCCGGATATTCCGGATGAATTGCGCGGCACTTATCTGGGCATTGCGCATCCGGCCATGATTCAATACCTGAAAACGCTGGGCATTACCGCCATCGAACTTTTGCCGGTTCATGCTTTTATCACCGACCATTACCTGCAGGAAAAAGGCCTTACCAATTACTGGGGTTACAACACCATCTGCTACCTGGCGCCAGATACCCGCTATGCCAAAAACAACGAGCATGGCGAAGCGCTGGTCAATTTCAAGCAAATGGTAAAAGCGCTGCACAAAGCAGGCATTGAAGTTATACTGGACGTAGTGTACAACCACACTGCAGAAGGCAATCAGTTAGGGCCCACACTATCGTACCGTGGTGTGGACAATGCCTATTACTACCGGCTTTCGCAGGATAACAAGCGCTATTACATGGACTATACCGGCACCGGCAATACCCTCAATACCATGATGCCCGGTGTGCTGCGTTTAATCATGGACAGCCTGCGATACTGGGTGTTAGAGATGCACGTGGATGGCTTTCGCTTTGACCTGGCATCTACCCTGGCGCGTGGCCTGCACGAGGTGAACCGCCTCAACTCTTTCTTTGACATTATTCAGCAGGATCCGGTTATTTCCCAGGTAAAGCTCATTGCTGAACCCTGGGATGTGGGCGAAGGCGGCTATCAGGTAGGGAATTTCCCACCCGGCTGGGCCGAATGGAATGGCAAGTACCGGGATTGCATGCGCGATTACTGGCGCGGTGCAGAAAGCATGCTGGGCGAATTTGCAGAGCGCTTTACCGGCAGTTCCGATCTGTATCATGATGATGGAAGAAAACCAACGGCCAGCATCAACTTCATTACCGCTCATGACGGCTTTACCCTGGCCGACTTGGTGGCTTATAATGAGAAGCACAATGAAGCCAATGGAGAGGGTAATAACGATGGCGAAAGCCACAACAGAAGCTGGAACTGTGGCGCGGAAGGCGCTACTTCCGATGGGAACATCCTCAAATTGAGGCGGCAGCAGCAACGCAATTTCCTCGCAACGCTATTCCTGTCTCAGGGTGTGCCCATGCTGGTGGCCGGCGATGAATTAGGGCGAAGTCAGCGGGGCAACAACAACGCCTACTGCCAGGATAATGATATTTCCTGGTTGCATTGGGCGGAAGCAGATAAAGACCTGCTGGCCTTTACGCAACAGCTGATATCGCTGCGCCGCGAGCATCCCACCTTTCGCCGGCGCCGCTGGTTTATGGGCCGTCCCATTCATGATTCGGGCTCTGAAGATATTGCCTGGTTTTTGCCGGATGGCCGCGAAATGACGGATGCGCACTGGCAGCATGATTTCGCCAAATCGCTGATGGTATTCCTCAACGGCATGGGCATTCGCACGCCAGACGAGCAGGGTCGGAAAATTGTGGACGACCACTTCCTGCTGCTGTTTAATGCCTACAACGGGCCTGTGGATTTTATGCTGCCGCCAGAGCAATATGGCAACCAATGGCGCAAGGTGCTGGATACCGCTAACGGGGTATCCGGCGAGCCGCTTAATTTGAATGCGCAGGCAAGAATTACCCTGCCGGGCAACAGCATGGTAGTACTGCAGCAGCCGGCACAATGATTGTAAGTTCCGGCCATACGGAACTATTAAAATAAAATAACGATGCGACCCGGTGTGTGTTTTGAATCAAAGGAGGCGGTGGTACAATTGTGGGCGCCGTTGGCGCAAAAAGCAGGGCTGCTCCTGGAAGACGGCGCTTATCTGCCACTTGAAAAAGGCGATAGAGGCTACTGGCACTTACGCACCACGGCTTTGCAGCCCGGCAGCCGTTACCGGTTTTCCATAGACGGACAAAATCCACTGCCGGATCCTGCTTCCCTGTCTCAGCCGGACGGCGTGCATGCAGCATCTGAAGCAATCGATGTACAACGCTTTCAATGGCAGGATGCGCAATGGCACAACCTGCCGCTGGAAGATTATATCATTTACGAGCTGCACACCGGCACTTTTTCTCCTGGAGGAAATTTTGAAGGCATTGAAAGGAAACTCGATTACTTAAAGGAACTGGGTATTACGGCCATTGAAATAATGCCTGTGGCACAGTTTCCCGGAAGCCGCAACTGGGGCTATGACGGCGTATTTCCCTACGCCGTTCAAAACAGCTTTGGCGGTCCGGAAGGCTTGGCGCGACTGGTGGATGCCTGCCACCAAAAAGGACTGTCCGTAATACTGGATGTGGTGTACAATCACCTGGGCCCGGAGGGCAATTACCTGGGCGCTTATGGCCCTTACTTTACAGACAAGTATAAAACGCCCTGGGGCAGTGCTATCAATTTTGACGATGCCTGGTGCGATGGCGTCCGTGATTTTTTTATTGAAAATGCGCTGATGTGGTTCCGCGATTTTCATATAGACGCCCTGCGGCTGGATGCCGTGCATGCCATTAAAGATTTTAGCGCCAGGCACGTGCTGCAGGAGTTGCATGAACGCCTGGCAATGCTGATGCAGGAAACCGGCCGCCGCCATTACCTTATCGTGGAAAGCGATCTGAATGATGTGCGTTTTATTAACCCAAAAGAAAAAGGCGGTTACGGCATGGATGCCCAGTGGGTAGATGAATTTCATCATGCCCTGCGGGTGGCTGCCGGCGAGGCCCGGCAGGGCTATTACCGCGATTTTGAAGGCATTGGCCACCTGGCTAAAAGTTACCAGGATGCCTATGTGTACGATGGCATTTATTCGCCGCACCGCCACAAAACTTTTGGCTCAAAAACCACCGGGCAGCCGGGCAATAAATTCATCGTTTTTTCCCAAAACCATGATCAGGTAGGCAACCGGATGCTCGGCGAGCGCAGCAGTCAGCTTTACGCTTTTGAAATGCAAAAGCTCCTGGCCGCCGCAGTAATGTTAAGTCCGTTTTTGCCCTTGCTTTTCATGGGCGAAGAGTACGCGGAAAGCCATCCCTTTCTTTATTTTGTCAGCCATACCGACCCGGATTTGGTGGCAGCCGTACGGAAAGGGCGCAGCGATGAATTCAAAGAATTTCATGCAGCAGGCGAAGCTCCTGATCCGCAAAGCGAAGAAACTTTTCAGCAATCCAAACTGCAATGGGATTTATTGGAAAAAGAGCCGCACCAAACGATGTTGCGCTATTACAAAGCCCTGCTGGCCCTCCGTAAAAGCAATCCTGCCTTAAAAGACCCCAACCGGGCCCACCTTGCCGTGGCCGTGAATAAAGCGCAGCAATGGCTGATGCTCATCCGGAAAAATAAAGATCAGTACCTGAGCTGCTGGCTCAATTTCTCAAAGTCGGCAGCAGAAATAAAGGTGCCGCATGATGGCAAAAAACTCTTTGATTCTGCCAGCCCGGATTGGAAAGGCCCGGTGGCAGCTGCGGAAAACGCCGTAGAAGGTTCCACAATTTTATTGCAGCCTGCATCCATTTTGATTTACCAGCATCATGTATAACCCCATCGCCACCTATCGCCTCCAGTTTCATAAAGACTTTACCTTCCGGCAACTGAAGGACATGCTTCCTTACCTGGAGCAACTGGGCATCCGCACGGTTTACGCTTCCCCCATTTTTGAAGCCACCGCAGGCAGCACGCATGGCTACGATGTAACCAACCCGCTGCGCATAAATCCTGAAATCGGCACGCTGCAGGAACTGGAAAGCATCCACGAACAGTTGCAGGCAAAGGGCATGGGCTGGTTGCAGGATATTGTGCCCAACCACATGGCTTATGTGCCGGGCAACCATTGGCTGATGGAAGTGCTCAAAAAGGGGAAAGCAGCTGCGTACGCTTCTTTCTTTGACATCTTGTGGGATAAAGGCGAAAAACTGATGGCGCCTTTCCTGGGAAAGCCTTTGGAGGAAGTGATTGCTGCAAACGAATTGAAAGTGGTGCCGCAAGAAAATGGCTGGGCAATACAATATTTCGACAATCAATTTCCGCTGAAAGAAGGCAGCACCTTTGCTTTGAAAACAGCGGCGGATGCCGAAGCGCTCAATCAAAATCCTGCCCGGTTAAAAGATCTGCTGGACCAGCAACATTACCGGCTTTGCCATTGGCTGGAAACAGATACACACATCAATTACCGGCGTTTTTTTACCGTCAACGGGCTTATTTGCCTCAATGCCCAGGATCCAAACGCCCTGGACCAAACCCATGCGTTCATTTTCTCCCTGCTGGAAAGGGGGATATTCAATGGCCTGCGCATAGACCACATTGATGGCCTGTTTGATCCCCAACAATACCTGACAGAATTGCGCAAAAGGGTAGGGGCAACTACGTATATCGTGGTGGAAAAAATTCTGGAGCGCGGCGAGGCATTGCCGCCCTGGCCTATAGAAGGCACCACCGGCTACGACTTTCTGGCCTTGGTAAACAACCTATTGACCTGGCAGGAAAGTGAGCAGGATTTCACCCGCTTTTACGAAGAGCTGACCGGCAATAAACTACCGCTGGAAGAGCAGCTGGCAGAGAAAAAGTCTTACATGCTTTACCAGCACATGCAGGGCGAGCTGGATAACCTGACTGATTTATATTTAAATATAAATACTGATTATAAAAACAAAAAAGAGGCGGCTAAAACTGCTATCGGCTATTTCCTGGTGGCTATGCCGGTGTACCGTTTTTATGGCAATCAGTTGCCGCTGCCACAACAGGAAGCAGCAGCGCTGAACGATATCTTTGAAAAAATAGCCGTGCAAAACCCGGTGCAGCAGGAAGCAGTGCAAGCTTTGCGCAGCACCTTGCTGGAAAAGCCTTTAGCCGGCGATGAAGCTTTCAACAGGCTGGCGCTTTATTTCTATCAGCGCCTGATGCAGCTCAGCGGTCCACTCATGGCCAAAGGCATGGAAGACACGCTAATGTACACCTATCAGCGTTTCCGCGGCCATAACGACGTGGGCGATTCACCGGAAAATTTTGGTCTGGCTAAAAGCGATTTTCACCAGACTATGTCGGAGCGCGCTGTTCATTGGCCGCTGGCCATGAACGGCACCGCCACGCACGATACCAAACGCGGCGAAGGCGCCCGCGCGTTGTTAAACGTGCTTACCGCCATTCCGCATCAATGGTTTGCAGCGGTCCGGGAATGGCGGGCTTTGAATGAAGACATACGTATAGACGGTGTGCCAACGGTGAATCTGGAGTATGGTATGTACCAAACCCTGTTTGCTTCCTGGCCCCTGGATCCGGAAGAAGAAGCAGATTATCCGGAGCGCTTCCAGGCATTTCTGCAAAAGGCTTTACGCGAAGCCAAGCAGCATTCCGACTGGGCCAGCCCCAATGAGGAATATGAACAGCAGGTACGGACCTTCGCAGAAAGGCTGCTGGATAAAGAACGGCCTTTCTGGAAAAGCTTCCTTTCCTTCCGGGAAACCTGGCAGGACTTTGGCATGGTCAATTCGCTGGCGCAGGTGGTTTTAAAGTGCTGCTGTCCCGGTGTGCCCGACGTTTATCAGGGCACGGAGCTCTGGGACCAAAGCCTGGTAGACCCGGACAACCGGCGGCCTGTGGACTTTGAAAAGCGCGCTCAGCTGCTCGATACCATTCAGGATAAAAGCTGGACCACATTATGGTCGCACAGGCAGGATGGCCGTATCAAAATGAAGCTGTTGCAAGAGCTATTGTTGCTGCGGCAAAAGCATGCAGCACTTTTCGAAAAAGGCAGCTACCTGCCGCTGAAAGTGACGGGAGCGCACAAAGACCGCTTGCTTGCCTTTGCCAGAATGCATGAAAGCAATTGCCTGCTGGTGCTGATACCCCTGCATTTGCCTGCATCCTTTAGTTCTGTAACAGGCGCGAGCTGGGGAGACACCCGGTTGCAACTGCCGCCTTCGCTGCTGCAGGCCTGGGCGGGCCGGCATCAGAAAGAAATAGGGCCATACAGGGACGGGATTCCTGTGGAGGAAATCACCGGCACCTTGCCAATTGCATTTGAACTGTTGGCGGTACAGGAACATCCACGCGCGGCGGGTATCCTGGCTGCAATTACCTCGCTTCCCACAGCATTTGGTATTGGGGATTTTGGCCCCGCCGCACACCGGTTTATCCAATTGCTGGAAGAAAGCGGCCAGCGTTACTGGCAACTGTTGCCCCTGAATCCGGTAAGCGACGCCAGCGGTTTTTCGCCATACAGCTCTGTATCTACCCTGGCTGGAAATCCATTGCTGATAAGTCCGGATTTGCTTTACAGGGAAGGTTTGCTGCGGCAGGAAGAAATAGAAACATGCAGCCTGCCCATAACTGATAAAGTAAATTATCCGGAAGTAGAAAAATGCAAGCAGCAATTATTGGAACTGGCCTGGCAGCGTTACCAGCAGGGTGGTTTTGAAGATTTGGAAAAAAATGTGGCTGCTTTTTGTACCCGTGAGGCCTGGTGGCTGGATGACTTTGCGCTGTATGTTGCGCTAAAAGAAAAGCAGGACGGCCGGCCCTGGTACGAATGGCCCGAACCATACCGGAAACGGGAAACCTTTGCTTTGGCTGCCTTTGCTGCGGCGCAGGAAGAGGAGCTTTCCTTCATTAAATTTCAGCAGGCTGTTTTTTATTTCCAATGGCAGGCATTGCGGCAATGCAGCCGGCAAAGCAACATAAAGCTTATCGGCGATTTGCCTTTTTATGCCAGTTATGATTCCGCGGACGTATGGTCGCACCCGCAACTTTTTTCTATTGATGAAGCCGGCCGGCTGACCGGTGTCGCCGGCGTGCCGCCGGATTACTTCAGCGAAACCGGTCAACTTTGGGGCATGCCTACTTTTAAGTGGCAGGAAATGGAAAAAGACGGCTATCAGTGGTGGATCCTGCGCCTCCGGAAAAACCTAGAGCTTTATGATTTGCTGCGCATTGATCATTTTCGTGCGCTTGCTGCCTACTGGGAAGTGCCGGCCGATGAGGTAACCGCGGAGAATGGTCAATGGATAAAAGGCCCGGGTGCGGCATTTTTTGAAGCAATAAAAAAACCGTTGGGCGGCCTGCCGTTTATTGCAGAAGACCTTGGCGATAACATGCAAGACGTTTATAAACTGCGCGATGAAGTGGGACTGCCCGGTATGAAAGTCCTGCTTTTTGCCTTTGGCGATAACCTTCCAACATCGATAGATGCGCCGCACAACTACCCGCATAACTGCATTGTGTACAGCGGCACGCACGACAACAACACAGCGCTGGGCTGGTATCGTCAGGATGCGGCTGCAGCAGATCGCAAACGGTTGTCTGATTATGTTGGATGCAGCGTTTCGGAAAACAACATTCCTGAAGTAATGGCCCGCCTGGCTTATGCTTCCGTTGCAAAGCTGGCCATTTTGCCCCTGCAGGATGTTTTAGGCCTGGACGAGCAGGCAAGAATGAACATGCCCGGCACCGCAAGTAACAACTGGGCCTGGCGCCTGACGGAAATTCCTGCTGCAGCTTCGCTAGAATGGCTGAAAGAAATGGCCTTTTTGTATGGCCGGTCTGGCCGGGTTTGAAAATAGCATGGAAGGAAATAGCCGCTTGGTTTTGCCTACGCCGCGGTCCTTCAAAGAATACGCTACGTGCAGTTCCTGAATCCCGTATTACAAAAGAGCCCCGTGCCATAGGCGCGGGGCTCTTTATATTTCAGCTGTAGGGCTACCGCCTAGTTGCCATACTCACTCAAAAACTTAATGCGCATCATCTGCAATACTTCGTAGCTGATGTCGTCGCCTTTAAATGCCTGATAAGCAGCTGTCAGGTCGCCGTCCGGGCTGGTACGGAAATAATCAAAAATATCTTCCTGCTCGTACTCGTCAATCTGGTCGGAAATGATGTAGTCCAGGTTCAGGCGCGTGCCGCTGGCTACAATGGTTTCCATTTCCTTTAAAAGCTCGGTCTGGCTCAGGCCTTTGTTTTTGGCAATGGTTTCCAGCGGTATTTTTTTATCAATGTTCTGGATGATGAACACTTTCATGCCGCTTTTATTGACCACGCTTTTCATCACGAAATCATCCGGCTTTTCAATCTCATTTTCCTCCACATAACGAGCAATCAGGTCAATGAATTTGCGGCCGTAACGAAGCGCCTTTCCTTTGCTGACGCCCTGTATTTTTTCCAGCTCCTCCATGGTAGTGGGGTAGTTGGTGGCCATGTCTTCCAAAGAATTTTCCAGGAAAATCACGAAGGGCGGCAGGTTCTTTTCTTTTGCCACCTGCTTGCGCACATCCAGCAGCATGTTCAGCAGGGTGGTGTCCAGTGCGCCGCTGCCACCGCTGCCGCCGGCGTTCACCAGTTCATCATCATCACCCTCGTCGTCTTCGTACTGATGGTTCAGCGATACTTTAATGGCAAAAGGCTTTTTCAGGAATTTGCGGCCCAGGTCGTTGATTTTGAGCAGGCCGTATTCTTCAATGTCTTTGCGGATAAAGCCTTCCAGCATCATCTGGCGGATAAGGCTTTGCCAGAAGTTATCATCCATCTCCATCACCTTGCCGGCGCCGAAAGAAGGCAGCTTGTTGTGGCCAAAGGTTTTGATTTGCGGCGTGGTTTTGCCCATCACCACATCCACAGTATGGTCTATACCAAAGCGTTCATCCAGTTCGCGAATCGCATCCAGCACAATCTTCACGCTGTCTTTGACGTCAATTTTTTCTTTTGGATTCAGGCAGTTGTCGCAGCGGCCGCAGTTTTCTTCTTTGTAGGTTTCACCAAAATAATGCAGCAGCAGCTTGCGGCGGCAAACGGAACTTTCGGCATAAGCCACGCTTTCTGAAATCAGCTGACCGCCCATCTCGCGTTCGCTCAGCGTTTTGTCGCGCATCAGGTGTTCCAGCTTTTGCACGTCTTTATAGCTGTAATAAAGCAGGCAGCGGCCTTCCAGTCCATCGCGGCCCGCGCGGCCGGTTTCCTGGTAATAATTTTCCAGGCTTTTGGGAATGTTCCAGTGAATCACAAAGCGCACATCCGGCTTGTCTATACCCATGCCAAAGGCAATGGTGGCCACAATCACATCCACTTCTTCGTGCAGGAACATATCCTGCCGCTGCGCCCTGATGGCTGCATCCATACCCGCGTGATACGCCACCGACTTGATGCCATTGGCCATTAGGGTCTGGGCCAGTTCTTCGGTGGTTTTGCGGTTCAGGGTATAGATGATGCCGCTTTTGCCTTTCATGCCGCGGATAAAACGCACCATGTGCTTCAGCACCACTTCATTCTTGCCCTTGGGCACAATCTCGTAGTTGAGGTTGGGGCGGTTAAAAGAAGAAATATAAACGTTTGGCTCGCGCAGTGCCAGGTTTTTTACAATGTCGTCCTGTACCTTGGGAGTAGCGGTGGCAGTAAGGGCAATAATGGGCAGGTTAGGATTTATTTCCTCTATCATGCCACGCAGCTTGCGGTATTCGGGGCGGAAGTCGTGGCCCCACTCAGAAATACAGTGCGCCTCATCTACGGCAATAAAGGAAATAGGAATGTCTGAAAAGAAATCTATGTTTTCCTGCTTGGTGAGTGTTTCGGGCGCCACGTAAAGCAGCTTGGTGCGGCCTTCGGTAAGGTCTTCTTTTACCTTGCGTTGCTGTACCCGGCTGAGGGTAGAGTTCAGGAAGTGCGCCACACCATCCTTGCTGCTGTAACCGCGCATCAGGTCCACCTGGTTTTTCATCAGCGCAATCAACGGGGAAACCACAATGGCCACCCCTTCGCTCATGAGGGCGGGCAGCTGATAGCAAAGGCTTTTGCCACCCCCGGTGGGCATGATGACAAACGTATCTTTTCCGGAGAGAATGCTTTGGATGATGGCTTCCTGGTCGCCTTTGAATTTATTGAAACCGAAGTGGTGTTGCAGCTCTTTCTGGAGCACGGCTTTACTGGGCTTTTTGTAGCTGGCAGCGGGTAAGGAACTAATTTCCATTAGCACATAAATTATTTAGGTGGAAGGCTTCGGGCTGCTTGTCGCATTGGCGAGGCATGATAAAAATTTGGGAATAACCCGCCTTCGGTTTGCGAATTTAAGCTGTATTGAGTAATAATTGATGCTTTTGTACTAAACCACTTGCTAACGGGCTCAAGCTTCTAAAATTAAATTACTTAAATAACCGGATAATAATAATATAGCTGGCTTTCCACCTTTTTTAGATAAAATTGGCGGCCGGCCCCGGTACCTGAAAAAGTGGTAAAATGCAGGGGCCGGGCAGGCAAAAACTGCATTTTACATTACCTTGCTTTCCTTCCGCAATTTTTAGAATCATGAAAACGCTTCAGGCTATAACAGACCCAACTTTTGAAACCGCACCCGCGTATTCGCCACTGGACCGCTTTTTCCTGAAACTGATTCGTGACGAGCGCGACCTGCCGTTTGTTTATCTCTGCCTGCAAATCACGCTTTCCATGCTGCCGCTGGCAGTGATACTTTACCTGGTAGCGGTGGACAGCTGGGCCTGGTGGGTGGCGGCTATCGGCTATCAGTACCTGAATAATTTTGTTTTTAAAGGTCCCTTTGGCCTGATGCTGCACTGCACGAGCCACCGCGTTTTTTTCAAAAAAGAATACCGCTTTCTGAATAATTACATACCCTGGGTGCTGGCGCCTTTCTTTGGCCATTCGCCGGAAACTTATTATACCCACCACGTAGGCATGCATCACCCGGAAAACAATATGCCGGAAGACGACAGCTGCACCATGGGTTATCAGCGCGATTCGCTGCGCGGCTTTGCCAAATACTTTACGCTATTTTTCTTTACCGGCATCTACAACCTGGCTGCTTATTTCTTCCGTAAAAACCGCAAGAAACTGATGTACCGCTCCGTGCGCGGAGAATTACTTTTTATACTTTTCTGCGTGATTCTGTGCTTTATCAACTGGCCGGCCACGCTGGTGGTGTTTATCATTCCATTTTTCATTTACCGCCTCATAGCCATGATGGGCAACTGGGCGCAGCATGCTTTTATAGATGCCGCCGACCCGGATAATGGCTACAAAAACAGTATTACCTGCATCAATACGAAGTACAATGTAAAGTGCTGGAATGATGGCTATCACATCAGTCACCACATCAAGCCTTCCATGCACTGGACAGAGCATCCGAAATTTTTCCTCAAAACCATAGACCAGTACGTAGCCAGCAATTCCATTGTTTTTGACGGTATTCACTTCCTGCACGTTTTTATCTGGCTGATGCGCAAACGCTACGATTTGCTGGCCAGGAACTTTGTAAACCTCGGCGACCGCTTTCAAAGCGATGAAGAGGTAATTGCTTTCCTGAAAGCCCGCACGCGGAAGATTGATGTGAGGCCTTATTTGCAACCGGCATAGGCTTCCGGCAGTACTATTTATGTAGGCCATTAATGGCAGGCTTCCTAAAGAAAATAAAATTCGTTTGGGCAGAAACTTATCAACCTATCAACAATTTCAGTTAATCGCCTATCCCAAACCTTATTATTTTCGTCCGCAAATTTTACCACCCCCAATACACTTATGGCTCTCTTCAGCGGACTCAGCAAATACACCAACACCGGCCTGCTTATTTTACGCATTGGCCTTGGTTTTATGATGATTATGCACGGCTACCCTAAACTGATGGGCGGCGTGGAAAAATGGACGGCCATCGGCGGCTCTATGAAAAACCTGGGCATCCATGATTTTCCGCATTTCTGGGGTTTTATGGCTGCCTTTGCGGAAACGATTGGCGGATTACTGTTTTTAGTGGGCTTCTTGTTTCGCCCGGCTACTTTTCTCCTGCTATTTACCATGATTGTGGCAGCTATCATGCACCTTTCCAATGGCGATGGTTTGATGGGCTCTTCGCACCCTATTGAAAACGCAATTGTATTTCTGGCCATGTTTATCATTGGTCCCGGCAGGTATTCTATAGACAAGCGCTAAAGGAAACCGGCAGGGAATAAAAGCATACATTCGTTGTAGAAATTTCCTGCTATGAAATTTGTCTTTACTTCTTTATTGCTGTTTCTTGCTGCCGCTACTGTTTCGGCGCAAACCTTTAGCGGTGGCCTGCGGGCAGGCGTTTCCAGCTGGCATTTTTACAATGACCAAATGGAGGGACAGGCACTGGCCACTTCTTTTACTAAAGAAGCCTTTATTAAAGGTGCCGGTTTTGGGAAGTGGGCCTTTGAAGTGGCAGTGAGTCACGACCGCTATCGAAACAATCACATCCCAATGCCTGATAATGGGTTGCCCACACCGGATTCAAAGGCAGACCGGGCGGCCTATCAGTTGCATTTGAAGGGAATGTATGAATTGAGCTGTAACAAATCGGCTGACTGTCCGCTCATGAAGCGGTTTAAGAACTATATTGGTGTTGTTTTTTCGCCAACGGTTGCTTCAATTGAGACGGAGCAGTACATGAGGAGGTATGATGCGGAAGATGGTTGGTCAAATAGCAAATTCAGTAAAATAGAATATTGGTTTGGCGCTACCCATACACTGGAATATTGGCTGTATGCTAAATGGTATATATCCGGTAGTGTCACAGCAGAAATAAATCCATTTAAAGAAGACCCCTGGCGAAGAAGTACGGTGCCAGGGTATGAGCGCTATACGATGCCCAATGCCCGTATAACCGGCACCCTGGGCATTGGCTATAAATTTTAAGGCAAAGAAGAAACATACTCAGTCTTAGTCTTAGTCTCAATCTTATTCTCCCACCCCTGGCCCAATTTTCCTACGCCGGCAGGCTATGCCTTCAGCAAATAATTCCTGGGATGCCATCATCATTGGCGGTGGCCCCGCCGGCTGCAATGCGGCCATGGTACTGGCACGCTGTCACCGCAAAGTGCTGCTGATAGATGAAGGAAAGCAGCGCAACATCCTCAGCCACGGCATGCACAATTACCTGACGCGCGACGGGATGCTGCCGCCGGACTTCCTGGAAATCACCCATCAGGAACTGGATAAATACGGCGTTACCCGGTTGAAGACGCGGTCAGAATGCGCGCGCATCCTGCCGGACAAGAGATTTGAAGTGGAGGTGCCGGGAGCGGAAACACATACCTGTCGCCGGCTATTACTCGCTACCGGCGTTACCGACAACGTGCCCGATGTGCCGGGTATGAAAGAGCTTTGGGGCTGCTCGGTATTTCATTGTCCGTTTTGCGATGGCTGGGAATGCAGCGGCAAACGCATCGGTCTGTACGCGCAAAGGCACAATGGCTTTGGCATGGCCCTGGCCCTGCTGCCGTTTACCAAAGCGCTGACTTTGTTCACCGATGGCAGCCATTACCTGCGGCGCGCGCAAAGAGAGGAACTGAATCATCACGGCATCCGTGTGGTAACGCGCCGGATAACCCACATGGTGACCGAAGGTGAAAAGCTGACTGCGGTGGCCCTGAATACTGGTGAAGAAATAGCCTGCGAATACATGTTTGTGAACCATGGTTACAAAACAAACAATGAGCTAGCCCTGGCGCTGGGCGTAAAATGCACCGCTAAAGGTGCAGCGCTGGTAAACCGGCATCAGCAATGCAACATCTTTGGGCTGTATGTGGCAGGCGATGCCGCCCTGGACGCGCATTTTGTCAGCATTGCTGCCGCGCAGGGGGCACGCGCCGGCATTGCCATTCACGAATCGCTCTTAAAAGAAGACAATAGGGCGGCTTTGCAGCTGAATAGGGCGCTGTCTGAATAATTGGTTGTTTTTTTGAACACAGGAAAGCATCTTTACTTTATCCTGACGCCATGTTTTCAATACGGCCCATGTGGCACTTTTTCCGGTTCCTGCTTTACCCCTTTGCCCTCTTATACGGGATAGTCATTTGGCTGCGCAACCGGCTGTACGATTCCGGTTTTTTCAGCTCGGTAGCCTTCAGCGTGCCGGTTATAAATGTAGGCAACCTGAGTGTGGGCGGTACGGGCAAGACGCCGCATGTGGAATACCTGATTCGCCTGCTGCAGTATCCTTACCGGGTGGCTACCATGAGCCGCGGCTACAAACGGCAAACCCGCGGTTTCCTTTTGGCGAATGCCGGTACCAATGCCCTGCACATTGGCGATGAGCCCATGCAGTACCTGATGAAATACCCGGATGTGCTGGTAAGTGTGGCCGAAGAGCGCATGACGGGCATCCCCACCTTATTGCAAAAGCGGCCAGATGTGGAAGTGATTTTGCTGGATGACGCCTTTCAGCACCGCTCTGTAAAGGCAGGCCTCAATATATTGATTACTGATTTTTCCAAGCCTTATTTTGAAGACCGCATCCTGCCCATTGGCACCTTGCGTGAAAGTAAAATAGCGGCCCAAAGAGCGGATGTAATTATTGTTTCCAAATGTCCGCCGGCATTAAGCAGCGAGGCCGCAGCCGACATCAAAAACAAGCTGACACCTGCCGCAGGACAGGAAGTGTTTTTTACCTCCATGGCCTATGGCCAGCCTTATGATTTGCTCACCGGCGAACGGCAGGATTTAACCGGGAAAAACGCGGTGGTGGTTTGCGCCATTGCCCGGCCGGAAACCCTGGAAGCGCAGGTAGCAAAAGAGGCGCTTTCCACCCATTTGATTTCTTACCGCGACCATCATTATTTTGTGAGCAGCGACCTGGAGGAAATAAAAACAGCTTATGAAAACTGGGAGGCTGGCAACAAGGTCATTGTTACCACGGAGAAAGATGCAGCGCGCCTGCTTTTACACCGCGATAAGCTCGCGGAATGGAACATTCCTCTGCTGGTATTGCCTATTGAGGTGACCTTTTTATTCGGCGAAGCAGCAAAGTTTGATGCGCTGGTATATAGTTTTGTAGCCCAGGAACAGGCAGAAAACAACTGGATGCACGAAGTGCGCACCGACGGCGATGGCGGCTGGTCGGGATGCGGTTATGGCAGCGGTTGCGGTTAAGAATTTAAAAAGTAAATGATTTACAGCAGTGAAATAGAAAGCCCTGTTGGCACCCTGATTGCCTGTGCTACTCAGGCGGGCATTTGTCTGCTGGAATTTTCAGATAAGAATTCGTTGCTGCAGGATGTAGCCGCCATTTCCAGGGCTTTTCATGCAGCCATTTCTTTAGCTGAAAACCAGCATTTGCAGCAATTAAAAACAGAGCTTCAGGAGTATTTCAACGGTAGCCGTAAAGCATTTTCTGTGCCGCTGGATCCTGTGGGAACTGATTTTCAGAAAAGCGTCTGGCAAACATTGCAGACCATTCCTTTTGGTAAAACAAGAACGTATAAAGAACAGGCCCTGCAGTTGAACAGCCCGCAGGGCATCCGTGCCGTAGCAAGTGCCAACGGGAAAAATAAAATTTACATTTTAATTCCCTGTCATCGCGTAATTGGCTCAGACGGCGCCCTGACCGGTTATGGCAGCGGCCTCTGGCGGAAAAAGTATTTGCTGGAACTGGAGTCTGGTAGCAGCAGCGGCACCCTCTTTTAATTGTTTGCCCGGAGTTGGTACTTATTGATGTGCTGCAATCACCTTTTCCAGGTCGCTCAGGCTCATGATGTCGGTTTGCCGCCACAAGACTGCTCCGTTTCTAAACAATATCTGTGAGGGCACGCCCATGATCTGATAGGCAATGGTCACATCCAATTGCTGATCTACGTCCACTTTGAGGATGTTTAGTTTATCACCGTATTTGGATTGCAGGGCTTCTAAAACAGGTTTCATGGTCTGGCAGGGGCCGCACCAGGTGGCAGAAAAGCAGGCGAGCGTCAGCTTATCCGCTGCGATGATTTCCGCAAAAGAGGTTTGATTTTCTGAAATCTCCATAGTTAGGCATTGTTTATCCTTTCCTGCACCGACTTCCAGCTACCACCATTTTCGCAGGCAATACCCTTACTCTGCAGCAGTTCGGCAGCCTTTCCGCTGCGTGAGCCGCCACCACAGCACAATACAATGGGCGCTTCTATCTGCCGGATTTCATCCAGGCGGTTTTCCAATTCCTGGAGTGGAATGTTGATACTGCCTGCTGCGTGGCCGCTTGCAAATTCATCGGGTTGGCGCACATCTATGATGGTTCTGTTGTTCATTCTTGTAAGGATGATACAGGCAAAGGTCGGTCAGGAGAAATTACGGGATGCGCTCAGCCTGCTGCTGCCATTCGTTATTTTTTAAATTGTAGGGTACGTTCAGCGATTCCTGTTGGATTTTAAAATGCACCGACAGCAAACGGATCACTTCTTTAGAAAGGCTCTTTTTATAGTTCAGAATTTCAGACATCAGGCTTTTGCTGATGCCTAATGCAGCGGCCAGGTCTTTGGCCTGCATCTGATGTTCCTGCATCAGCAGTTTAATCAAAGCCACCGGGTCGGCTGTGGTTTGAAAGGTGTTGTGTGCTTCGTCCCATGTATCAATCAAAAGCTCCAGCAGTTCCAGTTCGTCCTGTTCATTTTTGCTTTTAGCTCCGCCAAATACCAGCTCCTGATGGCGGGCACAATAGGCCTGATACTGTTTTTTATTTTTGATGATGGTGTAGGGGAGCGTTATCATGGTTAGTAATCGTTGATCGTGTACTGTAGGTTGTTTTTAATAAGCTTTGTGTAGTCCGCGTGTGTGCCGACCCAATTAATATAAAGCCGTACATAGTTATTATTAAAGTGGTATTCACAGATCATACGGTATTTATTGCCACCAATATCAAATACCACCCGGGAAGTTCCTTTACCAAGCAAATCGGCGGATGGGAACGTGGCCTTTATGTCTTCCGGTAAGTGCCAGTCTGCAATTTTCGCCAGCAAGAGCCAATTCTGAATACCGATTCTGCTTCCTGAGTTTTTTAATGCAAAGTCTTCCAGCGTTTGCTTCTTTATAATTCTTATTTTCATTACAAAGATAAGGTTAGTTCGCTAAATGCGAACTTAATATTTTTTGCCCTTCAATAGAAGATAATGCTATTTTGTGAAAATAGAAAAAAGTTTCAGAACTAATTTATAGTAATAGCGGTATTTGTTAGTGCTTCTCTTGCACGTTGGAATTATTCTGCAAATTTGAAATGATTTGACTCCTTTCCTGAGTAGAATTTTCCAAGCCCGGGAAATAGATCCCTTCCCTTTAAGCAAAATAGCTAATCCCTGGGAGGTCTGTTTTTTGTTGTTTCTTTTTTCATGCACATCCTTTGGAAGTATTTGCGGCCGCACCGGGCCTTGATTTTTGTATCCCTGCTATTAGCCGCCCTCGCTCAATTGCTGAACCTGATTGACCCGGTTATTTTTGGTAAAATCATAGATGATTACGCCACCAATCCGGGCAACCGCCCGCAAAACGAGCTGGTCCGTGGCGTGCTTTACTGGCTGGCAATCGCCATTGCCATTGCCCTGCTGGCCCGTGCGGCAAAGGCTTTTCAGGAATATACGACCCGCCTGGCCGTAGCAAAATTTGGCATGCAGATTTTCAACGATGGCCTGCGGCAAACGCTGCGCTTGTCGTTTCAGGAATTTGAAGAAAGCCGCAGTGGCGAAACCCTTTCCCTGTTGCAAAGCGTGAAAAATGATACCGAACGCTTCGTGACTTCCTTCGTGAACATCCTGTTTTCTTCTATCGTGGGTGTGGGTTTCCTGATTTGGTACAGCATTACCAAAAGCTGGCTGCTGATACCGGTGTTTCTGATTGGCATTTTGGTGCTGGGCTCGCTCACCGGCCTGCTTTCCCAGAAAATAAAAACCATTCAGCGCTCCATTAATCGCGAAACCTATCAGATGTCCGGTGTCATTACCGAAAGCCTGCGCAATATAGAGCTGGTAAAAAGCCTGGGCCTCACCTTCCCGGAAATTCGGCGGCTGCGCGCGCAAACCCAGAAAATATTTGACCTGGAAATGCTGAAGGTAAAGCGGGTGCGCAGCCTGACCTTTTTGCAGGGCACCATGCTGAATATCCTGCGGCAATCTATTCTCTTCATTTTGCTTTGGCTGATTTTCCGGAATGCGCTGACCACCGGCGAACTCATTAGCATGCAGTTCATATCCACGGCCATCTTCGGTCCGTTGCAGGATTTGGGCAACATCATCCTGCAATACCGAAGCGTGGAAGCTTCGCTCCAAAATTTTGACAGCCTGATGCAAAAGCCCATAGAGCGGCGGCCCGAGCACCCGGTTGTGTTGGGTGAATTAAACAGCCTGCGGTTTGAGCAGGTGGTCTTCCGCCACAAAACGGCCGGGTATAATGCCATTGACGATATTTCGTTTTCCGTTAAAACCGGCGAGACGATTGCTTTTGTAGGACCTTCCGGCTCGGGAAAATCTACCCTGGTAAAGCTGTTGGTGGGCCTTTACAAACCCCTGGAGGGCGCTATATATTTCAACGATGTGCCTGCCGGAGAAATCCGCTACAACGAGCTGCGGCGGCAGATTGGCTTTGTAACCCAGGACACGCAGCTCTTTGCGGGCACCATCAAAGACAACCTTTTATTTGTGAAGCCCGATGCCACAGACGAAGAGGTAACAGCGGCACTGGATAAAGCCTCGGCCACGCAGCTGCTGGCCCGCTCGCCGAAAGGCATCCACACGGTTTTGGGAGAAAACGGCATGAAGCTTTCCGGCGGCGAAAAGCAGCGCATCTCCATTGCGCGCGCCCTGTTGCGCCATCCGCGTTTATTAATTTTTGATGAAGCCACCTCCGCGCTGGATTCGCTCACCGAGGAAGACATTACCAACACCATCCGGCAGCTTTCCGCCGCACGCAATCAAATCACCATTTTAATTGCCCACCGGCTTTCCACCATCCTGCATGCCGATGTGATTTATGTGCTGGAGAAAGGAAAAATCGTAGAAGCCGGCGGTCATGAAGCCTTGCTTCAATTAAAAGGCTTGTACTATGCCATGTGGCGGCAGCAAATCGGGGAAAGGCGGGTAGGGGTGTAATACGTTTTTACCGCCCAACTGATTTTGACAATAGCCTGCTTCAAGAATCTGTGATGTATGTCCATTTCAGTCACAGTTTTAAGGCTGTGGAGAAGCAAAGCAGTTTCAGTTGTTTGATGGTTCAGGTATAGTTATGGCTGCTTTGCAATAGAAAGGAATAGCGTTACTTTTTTTATTTAAATCCTCCTTGCTCCCGTCTTTGCGAGCGGGCTGCGCGGCTTGGTTCAAAAATGATAAATCGCTGGTGCAGCCCGCGAAGCAATCCACAGATTGCTTCAGAAAAATCTAAGCTGCGCAAGGATTTTTCCTCGCAAAGACGGGAGTCAATAAGGAATTTTCCTCCCCAGAACCTGTTAACTTATCAACCTATCAACCTGTTAACCCTGCGCGGAATCCTACCTTTGCACCCCTCCTATGAACCTCCAGTATCTACTGGGTCTTTATCAGCAAGATGAACGGCTAAAACAATTAGCCGCCGCTATCTCTTTGCCCAATCCGCCGCATCCTCCCCTGCGCGCCTGCCTGGAAAACCTCCACGGCGCTGCGCCTTCGTTTGTGGCTGCCGCCGTCTGGCAGCTTTCAGACGCCAATCATGTGCTGGTACTGCCCGAAAAAGAAGAGGCCGCTTATTTTCAAAACGACCTCGAACACCTTACTAACGCGCTTGACATCCATTATTTCCCGGACTCCTTTAAGCGCTTCGGCATGGGTAGCCTCAACCCCAGCAGCATCATGCTGCGCACCGAGGCCATGAGCAAGTTCAATGCGGATAAAAAAAGCCTGACGACTGCGCTGCGCAAAAAAGTACTGGTGACTTACCCGGAGGCTTTGCTGGAAAAAGTAGTTAACGCGAAATCGCTTTCGGGTAATACCATTGCCATCCATGTGGGCGATACGCTGCAGGTGGCGCCGCTGCTGGAACGGCTGGTGGGCCTGGGCTTTAAACGCGAGGATTTTGCCTACGAGCCGGGGCAGTTTGCCATGCGCGGCGGCATCTTGGACATCTATTCCTTCGGCAATGAAAACCCTTACCGCATTGAGCTGTTTGGCAATGAGGTGGATTCCATCCGCATTTTTAACCCGGAAACCCAGCTCTCGGAACGCAAGCTGATTCAGGTAAGCATCCTGCCCAATATTGAAACCAAATTTGAGGCGGGCGAAAAGATTGCTTTGCTGGATTATTTGCCGGAAAATACCGTGTTCTGGTTCAAGGATTTTGCCTTGTCTTACGGCCGGCTGCAACAGCTTTGGCTGGATTTACCGGAACGCATGGTCGTTAGCGAAGAAGGCGAAGAAGGCAGTCCGCAGGAGCTTTCCAAACAGGATTTTGAAGACCCGGAAACCTGGAAGGAAAAGCTGGCCGGTTTTCATTTACTGGAATGGCAGGCCTGCACTTTAGAAAATTATTTCCCGGAAGCAAAAAAAGAGCTGGTACGTCTTGCCTTCAACACTGAAGAACAGCCGGCTTTCAACCGCAACTTTGATTTGCTCATCAAAGACCTGCAAACCCGTGCAGGCGAGGGCAGCAAGGGCGAGGCTTTTGTCTTTGCCGAAAATGTGCGGCAACTGGAGCGCCTGCGTTCCATTTTTGAGGATTTAAATGCGAATGTCAACTTCACGCCGGTTCCGATTTCTATTTCCAAAGGCTTTATAGACCACGATAAAAACGTGGTTTGCTATACCGACCATCAGCTGTTCGGGCGCTATCATAAATACAAGGTCAAACAGGCCTATACCAAAGGCAAGGCGTTGACCATCCGTGCCTTGCGTGAGCTACAGCCGGGCGATTTTGTAACGCACATAGACCACGGCGTGGGCGTGTACAGCGGCCTGCAAAAAATTGATGTGAATGGCCGCATGCAGGAAGCAGTGCGCATTCTTTACAAAGACAATGATGTGCTTTATGTGAACATCAATTCGCTGCACAAAATCAGCAAGTACACCGGCAAGGAAGGCTCGCCGCCCAAGGTGCACAAGCTGGGCAGTGACGCCTGGGAAAAGCTGAAGAATAAAACCAAGAAGCAGGTCAAGGATATTGCCGCCGACCTGATTCGCCTGTATGCCGCGCGTAAGGCATCGGTGGGGTTTGCGCATACGCCGGATAGTTATTTGCAGCACGAGCTGGAAGCTTCATTTATTTATGAAGACACGCCCGACCAAAGCAAGGCGGTGGCAGACGTGAAAAAAGACATGGAAGCGCCCGCGCCTATGGACCGCCTGGTGTGCGGCGATGTGGGCTTCGGCAAAACGGAAGTGGCAGTGCGCGCGGCCTTTAAAACCGTGGCCGACAGCAAGCAGGCTGCCATCCTGGTGCCCACCACTATCCTGGCTTATCAGCACTATCAGACTTTTAAAGACCGTCTTTCGGATTTCCCGGCTACGGTGGATTACATCAACCGCTTTAAAAGCGCGAAGGAGAAAAAAGAAACCCTGCAACGGCTGGAAGAAGGCAAGATTGACATCATCATCGGCACGCACGCGCTGTTGGGAAAAGGTGTGAAGTTTAAAGACCTGGGCCTGCTGATTGTGGACGAAGAGCAGAAGTTTGGCGTGTCTGCCAAGGAAAAGCTGCGGCAGCTGAAAGCCAATGTGGATACGCTTACATTAACCGCCACACCGATTCCGCGCACGCTGCAATTTTCGCTGATGAGCGCCCGAGATTTAAGCATCATCAATACGCCGCCGCCTAACCGTCTGCCGGTGCATACGGAGGTAATGGTGTTTGATGAACACGCCATCCGCGATGCAATTTATTATGAAGTGGAACGCGGCGGTCAGGTGTACTTTGTGCACAACCGCGTGCAAAGCCTTAAAGACATGGCGGGCAAGCTGAAAGAAATTTGTCCGGATATAGAAATTGCCGTGGCCCACGGGCAGATGGAAGGCGATAAGCTGGAAGAAACCCTGCTGGATTTTATCAGTCATAAATACGATGTGCTTTGCAGCACCAATATCGTAGAAAGCGGTGTGGACATTCCCAATGCCAATACCATTTTCATCAACAATGCGCATCAGTTTGGTCTTTCCGACCTGCACCAGTTGCGGGGCCGGGTAGGGCGCAGCAATAAAAAAGCGTTTTGCTACCTGCTGGCGCCGCCCATGAGCCTGCTGCCGGCCGACAGCCGCAAGCGCCTGCAAACTTTGGAACAATTCAGTGAGCTGGGCAGCGGTTTTCAGATTGCCATGCGCGACCTCGATATCCGCGGCGCGGGCAACCTGCTGGGCGGCGAGCAATCCGGTTTCATTTCAGACATCGGCATTGAGATGTACCAGAAGATTCTGAACGAGGCCATGCACGAATTAAAGCGCACCGATTTCGCCGATTTGTTTGCCGAAGAGCTGCAGCAGGAGCAGGATTATGTGAGCGATTGCACCATTGATACGGACCAGGAAATTCTGATTCCGGACAGCTATGTGGAAAACATCACCGAGCGGCTGAGCCTTTACACCCAGCTCAATGAGTTGGAAAAAGAAGAAGACCTGAAGGTCTATCACGACATGCTCACCGACCGTTTTGGACCGGTGCCGCAGGAAGTGGAAGACCTGTTTACCACCATCCGCGTGCGCGTGCTGGCAAAGAACCTGGGTTTTGAAAAGCTGATTTTAAAGAACGGCGCTATGCGTCTTTATTTCATCGGCAATCCTTCCTCGCCTTATTTTGAAAGCGAAAAGTTCCACAGCATCATGAGCTTTATTCAAACCCGCACCAACCGCGCGAAGATGAAGCAAAGCGGCAAGCACTTTTTGCTGATGGTGAGTGGTGTGAATGACATGAACGGTGCGTACAGGTTTTTGAAAGAAATGGCCGGGTAGTGTTTGCGGGTTCCACCTTTTAATTATTAGCCATGGAAGGCCCGGTCGCATTGCGGCATGGCGAAGAAGGGGGGTGTGCGTATGAAAAACTGCGTTTGTTAGCTCAGCAGGAAGGCCACATCATCACGGCTCAGGCTCTTGAGTAAGGCCGTATCGTCTGTTACCAGGCTGGCAGCCAGCTCGCGCTTGCGTTCCTGGAGTATGAGCATTTTTTCTTCAATCGTGTCTTTGCAGATTAGGCGGTAGGCAATGACGCTTTTGGTTTGTCCAATACGGTGCGCGCGGTCTATGGCCTGCTGTTCCACCGCCGGGTTCCACCAGGGGTCCACGATGTACACATAATCGGCAGCAGTCAGGTTCAAACCAATACCGCCTGCTTTCAGGGAAATAAGAAAGGCACGGCATTCTTCGTCATTTTGAAAACTTTGAATGGCTTTTTCCCGCTCGGTAATAGAAGTGCCACCGTCGAAATAAGCGTAAGGAATGTTTGCTTTTTGAAACGCCCCTTTCAGCAGCGCCAGCATGCCCAGAAACTGCGAGAACACCAGGGCTTTGTGTTGCCCGATGTTTTCGGTGATTTCGCGCAGCAGTTCATCCAGCTTTACGCTGTCTTGTGGCATATTGTCTTCGGCATGCAGCAGGGCAGGCGAGTCGCAGATTTGCCGCAGGCGCGTGAGCCCTTGCAATACATGGAACTGCGCGCCGCGCATGCCTTTGGTGTCTATCATGCCCAGCAATTCAGAGCGGTAGTTGTTGCGGTAGCTGTCGTAAATCTTGCGCTGCTCGGTGCCCATATCGCAATAAAGGATGGCCTCTGTTTTGGGCGGCAGATCTTGCGCTACCTGTTCTTTGCTGCGGCGCAGGATGAACGGATAGCAGAGGCGGCGCAGTTGTTCCTGCGTTACTTTATCGCCCAGCTTGTCTATGGGTGCGGCAAACTCGTTGGCAAAGAATTCCCGGCTGCCCAGCAGGCCCGGGTTCAGAAAGTTCATTTGCGAATAAAGGTCAAACGTATTGTTCTGCACCGGCGTACCACTCAGGCAAAGGCGGTGGGTGGCATTTAGCTGGTACGCAGCTTTGGCTGCCTGGCTTTGCGGGTTTTTGATGCTCTGGCTTTCGTCCAGCACCACATAGCTAAAGTTGATTTCCTTGAGCAGCGCAATGTCGCTGCGCATGGTGCCGTAGGTGGTAATAATAAGGTCGGCATTTTTAAACTCCGGCGCTATGGTGGAACGCTTGGGCCCGTGGTGTATGTGATAGCTGATATCCGGCGTAAATTTCTTTACCTCTGCTTCCCAGTTAAAAGCAAGACTGGTAGGGCACACCACCATAAACCTGGAGTTGGGATGGTCGCGTTTGTAGCGTTGCAGCCATGCCAGGCTTTGCACGGTTTTACCCAGGCCCATGTCATCGGCTAAGATGCCGCCCCAGCCGGCTTCTGCCAGAAATGCCTGCCACTGGAAACCTGCCCGCTGGTATGGCCGCAGCTTTTCTTCCAGTCCTTCTGCTGCCTGCAGCCGGCTAAAATCCTGATCCAGCGCACGGGCCAGCGAGCGCCGGCGTTTTTCAATTTCCTGCAGCGACGCTTCGTCATGAAGGTCTTTTTCCAGCGGCTCCAGGGCGCTGAACTGCATTTTTCGCAGCCGGATGGCATGGCCGCGAATCTGCCCTATTTTTAGCAACAGCCCATATTTCTGCTGCCATTCATCGGGCAGGTAGCCCAGGCTGCCATCGGGCAGGCGCACGTAATTTTTACGGTGGGAAAGCGCTTTTTTTATGTCTGAAAGGTGTACCTGCTGCTCGCCAAAAAACACCTCCATCGTTGCATCAAACCAGTCTATGCCGCTGCTGATTTGCAAATTGGTTTTGGGCGGATGCCGGTTGATGCGCAGCTGTTCCAGATTTTCCCAGCCCAGCAGCGCTACGTTTTTTTCTTCCGTCCATTCCAAAAAGCGGAAGTACCAGTTATCCCGGAACACCGTAGCGGCCGGCAGATAGAAATACTGGTATTTGCCAATGCTTATTTCGCGCATATCGGAATGCAGGTGCCGCAGCTCGCGAATAAAATTTTGTTCTTCCGCGCCATCACGGATGGTAATGTGCAGCCGCCCGTCCACAGGACGCAACACATCCCCGGCCTGCCCCCATTTCACCTCCTCGTCGCCATAAACAAAAGCCGGTTGCAGCATTAGTTTTTGTTCTTTTTCCTGAACGTAAAGCCGCCGTTTGGGTATCTGGTCTTCATCCTGCACCAGCAGGGCCTTATCCAGTTCCAGCTCCAGGTATTGCCGCCATAAAATGGCTTTTTCTGCCAGGAAAGAAGACCATGCTGCTTCACTTACCTTTAGCCGGCCACCGGGCAGCAGCTGGGAGATTGCCAGCACGTTCTTTACCTTGTCTGTAGCGAAAAGCGTATTGTCCCACAGCAGCAGGCCGCCATTCAGCACTTCCACATCGGCGTAATCAATCCGCTGACCTTCCAGCCAGAAACTCAGCGACAGCAGTACGCCATCCGTTTCTTTAATAGCTTTTATGACCGGCCGGGCCGGCATGGCCGCAAACTGAACCGGCTTCATGCTGCCCTTGTTATCCCGGATCCTGTTCAGAAAAAGCAAAGGATGTGTGGCGTATTGCGCCAGCAGCTTGTGGTATTTGGGCAACAGGTACTCCCAGAGCAATTCGTGCGCTTCCGGGGCTTCCTGGTTTTTAAAAAGCAGGGTATAGTTCTCCAGCAGATCGCCGTAGGCCAGCGATTTTTTCAGAAACTTGACGATTTCCTGATGATGCAGCTTGCGGACTGCCGGCAACAAATCACGGGTTTCGGTGGAGAACCGGTTGGCATTAATGTATTGCTGCAATTCCAGCGGCTGTGTTTTGCCCGTAAAACCGGTGCCTGCCGTGTTCAGCTGCCCGGTTAGCAAGCGCCAGCCTACAAACGGGTAGATAGTGGTGGGGAAATCTACAATCAGCGCCAGCGGTTCTTCGCCGCTTGCGGCCTCTGTTTCGGTAGCTTTACCTGTGCCAGTGGTATGTGTTTCTTCTTTTTTGCGGATGGAAGGATCCAGCACGCGCAGCACCATCTTGCCCTGCTGGGTTACAAAATCAAATTTCCCGGTCAGGTCGTCTTTCAGGGAATAGCCGTATTGGGCCAGTAGTTTATTTTTAAGTACCTCGTAATTCTTCAGCTGCTGAAAGAAGCCGGCACCTTTTTCTTTAAGGGTCTGCAGGAAAACAACAGCCTTGTGGCGGCACAGTGGAAAGGCGCTTTCATTGCACTGGCAGGAGGTGTGGTAATAGCGCTCCTCGCTGTGTTGCAGCCTTACTTCCATCGTTGTGTCCCCGTCTGGCACCAGGCCCTGCAGCGTATCCGAGGCCGTTTGGGTAATCTGCGCGCCGGATTCGTCGGCCAGCTTGCGCGCCCATTCCAAAGCCTGCGGCGAACAATAAATGGCAATCAGCGATTCGCTCACATCTTTAATGCGGATGGCGGTTTCTTTTTGATTGTACCGCGGTTTATTGCCCTGGAAAAAACCGCTTTGCACCATATCGTTCAGTAAGTACAGCGCGGCCACTTCATGGCGGCAGATGTCGCCCAGATTGTAGGGGCACTGGCAGCGCAGCGAAACCTGTGCAGGCTGCGATGCATTCTGTACCGTAACGGTATAATGGTTGTAAAACTGGTCGTTGCGTACCCGGAAGCGCACCACATCATGCAGCTGATCCACATCCTGCAGCTGTACGCCGGCTGTATGGAAAATGCGTTTACCGCGACGAATTACTTCGTCGGAGCCATGATTATAAATATATCTGATGAGCGGGGGAAGGGACATGCCGTGCGGCGGAAATGCAAGCGGCAAAAGTAGCCACAAAAGCCGGAGCGGCAATTAGCTAATTAGCCAATTTGCTAACCAGCTAACTGCAATTGGCTTATTCCGCTTTATTGAAGTCATTTTTATCATACTCGCCTTCCCGGTGGCTGCCTTCGCTGCCGGGCTGGCGCTGCCGGTCCTGCTCGCCGGCGCCGCTGCCTTCGGGGTCAAAATCGCGGGCCGGGTGGGCCGCCGCATTGGCAACGGCTTCGCGGTTCTGGCTGCGGGTTACGTCTGTATGGTTGTCGGATGCGTTGTCTTCGGCTTGCTGATTTCTTTCCTGTTGGGTATTCATAATCTTGTTTTTTAGAAATCAGTACCTTAAAAAATCCATACCCGCCCGGGTTTAGGGCTCCCGCCGGTCCTCTTTTCCATGCTTTTGATCCCGCATAACAAGGGGTACGGTCCAGACTTCCTGGCGTTCCTGCGGTTCCGCGCGTACCGGACAATCCTGAACGCCACAGATATGGCACTGAAAATAGCGGCAGCCGTCTATGTGCAAAAACAATTCTACAAGCCCACCGAAATGCTGGCTGGTCAGCGTCTCCAGCGCCTGAATCGCGTCGTCCGCGTCTTTTACCTGCAGGTACCAGGGCAGGGTGAGGTGTGCGTCCACATGCAGTATCTCGCCATATTGTACCAGCCGCAGGTTGTGCAGGTCTATCCAGGTATCCTGCCGGTTTTGTTGCAGCAAATCCACCAGTTCCTGTAGTATTTTTTCATTGGCTTCGTCCAGGATGCCTGCAAGCGACTGGCGCAGTACTTTATAGCCTGCATGAAAAATAAAAACAGCAAAGCCCAGTGCTACCATACTGTCTATCCAGGCTATATCGGTAAAATATACCAGCGCCACGCCCGCTACCACCAGCGCAGAAGAATAGGCATCGGTTTTCAGGTGCTGCCCGGCTGCCTGCAGGGTGGCGGACCGGCCCGCCTGACCTTTGCGGGCGGCCATGGCACCCACTATATAATTTATAACGCCCGTCAGTGCGGTAAGCAGCATGCCCGCATCCAGGCTTTTTAAGGGTACGGGATGCAACAGCTGCGCTAATGCCTGATAGGTAATCAGCAGGCTTGCTGCTATGATGAGCGTTCCTTCTACGGCAGCGGATACGTACTCTATCTTGCCATGGCCATAAGGATGGTTGGCATCGGGCGGGCGGGCGGCATAGCGAAGGGCATACAGGCCCATAAAACCCGCAATAATATTCACGATGCTTTCGAGCGCATCCGTCAGGATGGCGGCGGCGTGGGTAAGCCACCAGGCCCAGAGTTTACAGGCAAATAATACCAGCGAAACAAAGAGAATAACCCGCTGCAGTTTTATGTTTTGGCTGGCTTGCAATAGACAGTAAAATTAACCAGCAGATGGTTGCGCCGGGTTTCTTTTTTTATGCTATTTAAATTACCGTGTGGTTGAATCGCTAATAAGCCAGGAAAATGAAAGCAGTACGTTTATTTCTTACCTGCCGATTCAGCGAAACAAAAAGGGCCGGCACGCTACAGCGTGCCGGCCCTGCCATTCCTTCTATAAAAAATTACTTTATCACATCCTCAGATACCTGCTGTACCGGATGCTTCTTTTTTCCAAAAATCATTTTGGCCAAAATAGGCACTGTTGTTACCAGTACAATGCCAATGATGATTTTTTCCAGGTTGTGCTGCACCCAGGGCACTTCTCCCAGCAGAAAGCCTGCTGCCATCAGCGAGCCTACCCAGGCTAAAGAACCCAGCACATTGTACAGCGCAAAAGAGCGGAATTCCATTTTTACCACACCTGCCACGATGGGCGCAAAGGTGCGCACAATAGGCAGAAAGCGGGCTACAACAATGGCAAAGCCACCTTTGTTTTCGTAAAATTCTTTAGCCGCTATCAGGTGGCGGCGCTTAAACAGCCAGGTTTCGCGCCGTTCAAAAAGCAGCGGACCGCTCTTACGGCCAAACCAGTAACCTACAAAATTGCCCAATATGCCGGCAATGACCACAATGGTAATCCAAAATAAAAGATCCGGCACACCCGGGGCTATCAGCGCAGCCACTTTGGTGCGGGCAATAATGAGGCCTGCCACAAACAAAAGCGAATCGCCCGGCAGGAAAAAGCCGATAAACAAACCGGTTTCGGCAAAAACAATAAATACAACCAGCCAGAGGCCGCCGTGATGGCTAATCCATTCGGGGTCTATCAGATTGTGCAGAAGCTGGCCAATCTCGTGCATGGCAAAAAATAAGGGGGTAAAAGTGGTTAAGGCTACAAAGAAAGACAAAAGCAGGCAGGGCAGCCGTTAAAAAAATGTGTTACGAGCTGGCCAGTGCTTTTTCCCATTTACTGACTACGGCAGTGGCTACACTGTTGCCCAGCACATTGGTAGCGCTCCGGCCCATATCCAAGAGGGGATCGATGCCCAGCAGCAGGGCAATGCCCGCCTCTGGTATGTTGAAGCTGGCCAGGGTGCCCGCAATGACCACTAGGCTGGCCCGCGGTACGCCGGCGATGCCTTTGCTCGTCAGCATCAGTACCAGCAGCATGGATACCTGGGTAGAGATGGGCATATGGATGCCGTAGCTCTGCGCAATGAACAGGGAGGCAAAGGTCATGTACATCATACTGCCATCAAGGTTAAAGGAATAGCCCAGCGGCAGCACAAATGACACAATGCGGTTGTTGCAGCCAAAACGCTCCAGTTCCATCATGGTTTTTGGAAAGGCAGCTTCGCTGCTGCTGGTGGAAAAAGCAACCAGAATGGGTTCTTTAATACGGCCAAGCATGGTAAAGATGCGCCGGCGGATAACAGCCATCCCTGCCAGGATCAGGACTATCCAAAGTATGGCCAGGCCCAGGTAAAATTCACCAATGAAAATGCCGTAGGTTTTCAGGATGGCTGGACCTTGGCGGGCAATAGCCGCTGCCATGGCTCCGAAAACCGCCACCGGCGCCAGGCTCATGACATACCCGGTGATTTTTAAAATGACATGCGCTATGGCATCCATGGCTTTGATAACCGGCTCGCCTTTTTCGCCAATGGCAGCAGTGCCCACCCCAAAAAACAAAGCAAAAATTACAATCTGCAGGATTTCATTCCGTGCCATTGCATCTATGACGCTGGTGGGTACAATATGCTGCATAAAGGTTTTCAGGCTGATGCCGGTAGCTTCTATACCGGTAGCTGCATTCGCATCCGGAAGCGGCAGTTTCATGGCAGCGCCGGGCTCAAAAACATTCACCAACACTGCGCCCAGCAGCAGGGAAACCAGCGAGGCGGAAAAAAACCAAAGCAGTGTTTTGCCGCCAATGCGTCCTACAGCGGTAAGGTCGCCCAACTTGGCCACGCCTACCACCAGCGTGCTAAACACCAGCGGTGCAATAATCATTTTTATCAGCCGCAAAAACACATCGGCCAGCATGTCAAAATACTGAAGCGTGCCTTCGCCTGCTTTTTCCAGAAACAGCCAGTAGCCGCAAAGCATGCCCAATACCAGGGCAATAAATATCCAAAGGGTCAGTCGGTTCTTACGGGGCTTGGCACTTTGCTGCATGGGCCGCAAGATAAGCGGCGGGTTTTAATTATGCGCTGTTTCTGCGGGCAGAAAGGGTTGCAGCAATTGCTGCAGCTGCTTTTTCACAGCCGGCCATTCGTCGTCAATAATGCTGAAAAGAACCGTATCGCGCGGGGTACCATCGGGCATGACCCGGTCTTTGCGCAGCGTGCCTTCATAAGCAGCCCCGATTTTACGAATCGCTGCCGCCGACCGGGCATTGGTGAGCCGGGTTTTGAGCTGCACCCGTTGCGTCTGAAATACTTCAAAGCAATGCGTCAGCAGCAGCAGCTTGCATTCCAGGTTCACGCCGGTATGCCATACAGCAGGCGCATACCAGGTCCAGCCAATTTCCAGCTTTTTATGCTCGGGCATCAGCTCAAACAGGCGGGTGCTGCCCACAATCCGGTTGGTACTTTGCTCAAAAACGGTAAACGGAAATTGTTGCCCGCTGGTTTTCATTAAAATGGCATTGCTTAATTCGCGGTGCAATCCTTCCGGGTAAGGACCGGGCAAGGGCAATTGCTCCCAGATACGCGCATCTTTGCCTGCGGCAATCAGTCCGTCGAAATGAGCGCGAATCAGCGGTTCCAGTCTTACGATTTTACCTTGCAGCAGGCCGGGTGATTGAAACATCTTGTTCAGATTGAAGGCCATGTAAACGAAAAAGGCAGGTACTTCATTGTATGCGCCGGCTTTTAAATAAGCTTATCAACTTACCTTACCGGAAATTTCTTCCAAAAGTAATAAAACATGAACCTGCCTGCCAATGAACCCGTGCTGGAATGCGTGCCCAATTTCAGCGAAGGCCGGGATACTGCTGTAATCGAGGCTATTGCTGCGGCCATCCGTGCGGTGCCCGGACAGCATTTGTTGCATGTAGACAGCAGCGCGGCTGCCAACCGGACGGTATTGACTTTTGCGGGTGCGCCGGAAGCGGTGGGCGAAGCTGCTTTTCAGGCTATTAAAACTGCTGCTGCGCTTATAGATATGCGCCGGCAGGATGGAGTGCATCCCCGCATAGGCGCCACAGATGTTTGTCCGCTGGTGCCGCTGGCGCATATGACCATGGAAGAGGCCGATTTCGTAGCGCAAAGCCTGGGCAGGCGGATTGGCAGCGAACTGGGCATACCCGTTTACCTGTATGAACATTCGCAAAAGGCGGCCTATCGCCGCTCGCTGCCCAGTATTCGAAAAGGGCAGTATGAAGGCTTTGCGGAAAAAATGAAAATGCCGGAATGGGCGCCCGATTTTGGCCCCGGGGAATTTGTTCCTGCGGCGGGCGCCACGGTGCTGGGCGCCCGCGATTTACTGGTAGCATTTAATATTTCGCTGGATACGGCGGATGTTGCAATCGCCCATAAAATTGCTGCCCTGCTGCGCAGTTCCGGCACCTTCCGGCTGGAACAGGGAAAGAAAATAAAGCAGCCGGGCCTGTTGCCGAAAACACGCGCCATTGGCTGGTATATGGCGGATTATGAACAGGCGCAGGTGTCTTTTAACCTGCTGGATTACCGGGTAACCTCGCCGCTAACGGCATTTGAAGCCTGCCGCAAGCTGGCGGCGCAGGAAGGTGTTGGCATTGCAGGCAGCGAGCTCATTGGCCTGATGCCGGCCGATTGCCTGCTGGAAGCCGGCAGTTTTTTCTTTTTATCCAAAGAGCAGGCTGTGCCAGAGGATACGCCGCTTTTAATGGAAGCAGGGATTGAATATCTGATGCTGGATAAGTTGAAGCCGTTTGCGGTGCAGGAAAAAATTCTGGAATTAGCGTACCAGTCTGCAAACCCGCCGGTAAGCTGATTATTCTCCAAGGCCGCCTTTTTCCCTGATAAAACCCGGAGATAATTTAGGCCGCAGCAGGCGCAGCATTTGCAGGGCCACCGAAAGCACTATCAGGCCCATGCCCCAGTAAAAAGAAGTGTGGAGGTCTTTTTGTTCCTGATAAAATAAAAACGCCAGGGCAATGCCATACACCGGTTCCAGGTTTACGCTGAGGGTAACGGTAAAAGAACTTAACTGCTTCAGGGCAGAAATGGCCAGGCTTTGCGCCCAGACGGTACAGCACAGCGCCAGGACGAGCAGCCACAGCCAGTCTGTTGCAGAAGGCCAGAATACCAGCGCGCCGGCGGGATTGTTGGGCGAAATCAGCCAGCTTTCGGCATGAAATAAAATAGATGCCAGCAGCGCCAGGCTTACCAGCAGCCAGCCGGCCGTCATTTCATAAAACACCATGACCCGCGCCGGGTATTTATGCGCCACTTTTTTATTGAGCACCGTAAATACGGCAGAAAGAATGGCAGCTGCAATGCCCAGGAAGATACCCGTGCTCATTTGCAGGGCGCCATGATAAATTAGATACACACCGCCAATTGCCAGCAAACCCAGCAACAGTTCCGAAGCATTATAACGCCCTTTATTCACCAGCGGGTCCAGCATGGCGGTAAATACGCTGGCCGTGCTCAGGCAAATAAGGGCGATGCTGGCGTTGGCGAACTTGATAGCACCATAGAAGGCGACCCAGTGAACGCCGATGAGGCAACCAATGAAAACCAGCCGCAGGGCATCCTGCTTTGTTACCGGCGCCCAGTTTTTCCGCCAGGTAATAATGACGGCTATCATGACGGCGGTAAGCAGCATGCGCCACCACACCAGCACCGCGAAATCCAGGGAAATGGCCCTGCCCAGTACCCCGGTAAAGCCCCAGAGCAGCACGGCGGCGTGCATGTACAGTAGCGCGCGTTTCATAAACTATGCAAAGGTGACGCTAAATAAGGGCGGCGCCAACAGAGTATAAAAAAAGTTTTTCTTTTTAGATGTCTGCAAAAAAGTAGCTTTGCAGGCTTGTTTATTCATCCGAAAAACGCTTCCTAATCCCCGACATCTTTTCTTCCTGAAGATGAACAATACCTACCGCGATCTTGTAGATCAGACCTTTGATTTCCCCCAACCGGGTTTTGATGTAAAAGAAAATTACCTGCAATTCAACGGGCTGGACATCAAAAAGCTGATTGACAAATATGGTACACCTTTTAAGCTCACCTTTCTGCCCAAGATTGGCCAACAGGTAGCCAAGGCAAAAAAGATGTTCCAGGATGCCATTAAAAAGCACCGCTACGACGGCCAGTATTTCTATTGCTATTGCACCAAAAGCTCGCACTTTTCTTTTATTGTGGAAGAAACCCTGAAGCAGGGCGTGCACATAGAAACCTCATTTGCTTATGATTTTGAAATATTGAAACAGCTTTACAAGCGCCGGAAAATCAATAAGGAAACGTTTATCATCTGCAACGGTTTTAAAACCCGCGCCTACACGAAAAACATAGCGCAGTTTATCAACGCCGGCTTTACAAACGTGATACCGGTGCTGGATAATAAAAGCGAGTTTGAGGATTATAAGAAATCTATCCGCTCTAAAGACCCTGTAAATATCGGTATCCGTATCGCTACGGAAGAAGAGCCGACCTTCGACTTTTACACCAGCCGGCTGGGCATCCGCGTGCGCGACATCCTGGAGTTTTATGTAGATAAAATCAAAGGGAATGACCGCTTCCGCCTGAAGATGCTGCACTTCTTTCTGAACAAAGGCATTAAAGACGATATCTATTACTGGAGCGAGCTGAATAAAGTGGTTACGCTTTATTGTCAGCTTAAAAAGATTTGCCCCGAGCTGGATTCCCTGAACATCGGTGGCGGTTTTCCCATCAAGCACTCGCTGGGTTTCGACTATGATTATAATTACATGGTCAATGAAATTATCAGCAACATCAAAAAGATTTGCAAGCGCCACAAGGTAGATGTACCCAACATTTTCACGGAGTTTGGCAGCTATACCGTAGGCGAAGCCGGTGCTGTGATTTACAGCGTACTGGATGTAAAGCAGCAAAACGACCGCGAAATCTGGTACATGATAGATTCTTCCTTCATTACCACGCTGCCGGATACCTGGGGCATTGGCGAGAAATTCCTGATGCTGCCCATTAACGGCTGGGATCGCGAATACCACGAGGTGCACCTGGGCGGCCTTACCTGCGACAGCCACGATTTTTATACATCGGAAGAGCACATAAACGCGGTGTTTCTGCCGCGGGTGGAAAAAGGGGCGGGTGCTGAACCGCTATACATCGGCTTTTTCCATACCGGCGCTTATCAGGATCAGCTTTCCGGCTATGGCGGCATCAAGCATTGCATGATTCCAAGTCCGAAGCACGTGGTGGTAGAGTACAATAAAAACGGCGAGCTGGAAGACTGGCTTTACGCCAAGGAGCAAAGCGCCCAAAGCATGCTGAAAATACTTGGGTATATTAAGTAGTTGAAGTGGTTGAATAGGTTGAAGAGTTGAAAGGGTAATAAAATTATTGCCTATTCACCATTGCCTATTCACCATTCAACATTCACCATTCACCATCCTATCGCAAATGCCCTGCCAGCAGTTTATTGACGGCTGCGGCATGGTCGTATATCATAAGATGGCCGGCTCCGGGCACCAGCACATCGGCGTGGACTATATTGGCAGGAATAATTTTATCGTCCGCACCATGAATGTGCCAGCAGTTGGGCGGCGGTTTTACCCCGGGCCAGTGACTCATTTGGCCAATGGCCCAGCGAAAGAAGGGAATGGAAGTATCTTTTAAAATACCGGCCAGCATTTTTTTCGTGCCCTCGTCTTTAGCCCCAAAAGCCTCATACACGAATCTGTTGGGAATCAGGAAAAGCCCAAAGGGAAAGATGTGATACAGGCCGCTTTTTCCCAAAAACCTAACAATACCCGCGGCTTGTGCCGGCTTACTCATCGAGCTGACCAGAATAATTTGCCGTGGTTGCAATTGCCGGCTCATGGTAAGGGCTACCATACCGCCAAACGAAAGGCCCAGGAAAGAATAGGGGCGGGTAGTGTCTACCTGTGCAGACAGGCGGCCGGCATAATGGTCCAGGTTTTCGTTGTCTTCCGGTTTAATCCATTGAATAAAACGCGCCTCGTACCCCGGCGGCAGCTCCATTCGCTGAAAGGCCCGTTCATCGGCGCCCAGGCCCGAAAAGCAATAAAGAAAAGTAGTGTCGCCGGCAAAAGAAGTTGTAGCCATGAGTGTAAGGAGTACCAATAAGGTTTGCTTCATGGTTTTTGAACTTATAAAACGCTTGCCGTGAAACTGCTGGCTTCCTGTTGAATGTAACTTTTCGCCTATTAAAGGCAAGGGCAGCCGCACCGGGCTATGCGCCACAAAAAAAATCCGCCCTGTTCAGAGCGGATTTTCTATTAAAAAAGCAAAGCTTATTTTTTCTTTTCTTCGCTTTCTGCCTGGCGCAGGGCGCGGGTCATAACCACGCTCGCGATTGGCTGACGGGGGGCATTCATTACTTCCATGTTGGGAGCGGTTACATCCTGCACGCGCAGGTTGCCGTTCAGTTCCAGGTTGGTGATGTCCACCTCAATGGCTTCTACCAGGTTTTCGGGCAGGGTGCGCACTTTCAGGGTTTTCATCTTCAGTTCCAGACGGCCACCGTTTTTCACGCCGATAGACTGACCGGTAAATTTCAGTGGCAGGTTGGCGGTCAGCTTGCGGCCGGGCACCAGTTCCAGGAAATCGATGTGGCTCAGCTCGTCGGTGATAACGTCAAACTGTTTGTCTTTCAGAATGCAGCGGTAGCTTTTGCCGGCTACGGTTACTTCTGCAAGCTGGAAATCAGGTGTGTACACCAGGGGGCGGAATGCCATTACCGGTGCGCTAAAGTGTACGTTGGTACCATCGGCGCCATAAATAACACCGGGTACAAGGCCTTCTGTGCGCAGGCGGCGTGCAAATTTGCCTCCGATGTCGCTACGTTCTTGTCCTTCAATTTTTACGCTGTTCATGATTTTGTGCGTATAAAATGTTTGTGTGCCTTTTCTGCTGCCTGCGGTGCCCCTGCCGAACGCCTGCCGTAGAAATGAAGCGGTTGTTTTTGTTTTTGTCTCCTGCCGCTTCTTGTAAAGCGTTTCCTGCCGGGAATAAAGGAGGCGGGTTTTTTCGTCTATACTGGCTCGCCGTGGCTTGTTGCAATGGTTTGTGTTGCCACATCCCCATATTACGTGCCGGGCGGTTTATTTTTCATTGCAGGAATAAGAACTGATGCCTAACTCCTGCAACCTGATACCTGTTTAAAACAGCGCCTGTTCCGGCCGCGGTTGGTTTTCCTTCCGCTGACTGTGAATGAACAGGGAGCTGATGCTTTTATTTTCAAATGTATTGCGGATGGCAATGGCAAACAGTCCTGCCGTTGGCAACACTTCAATCTTGCTGCATTCCTGTTTCAGGGGAATGGTGTCACACACTACCAGCTTTTCCAATACCGAGTTTTCAATGTTTTCGTAAGCCTTGCCACTCAGTACGGGATGGGTGCAGAAAGCGCGGACGCTCAGCGCGCCTTTTTCTTTCAGCATCGCCGCGCTTTTGGTGAGCGTGCCTGCCGTATCGCAAATATCATCTATAAGAACTACATTGCGCCCCGTTACATCGCCAATCACCGTCATGCTGGCTACCTCGTTGGCGCGCTTGCGTTGCTTGTCGCAAATCACCATTTCGGCATTAAAGTAAGAAGCTACCTCGCGTACGCGGTTGGTACTGCCTACGTCGGGGGACGCAAAGGTAAGATTTTCTATTTGTAGTTGCTCAATGTATGGAATAAAAATCGCCGAAGCATCCAGGTGGTCCACCGGAATGTCAAAGAAACCCTGAATCTGCGGCGCGTGCAGGTCCATGGTCATCACGCGGTTGGCGCCGGCCGTGGTCAGCAGGTTGGCTACCAGCTTGGAGGCAATGGACACGCGCGGCTTGTCTTTGCGGTCCTGACGGGCATAGCCGTAATAAGGAATCACAGCTGTGATATAGCCGGCTGAAGCGCGACGCGCAGCGTCGATCATCATCAGCAGCTCCATCAGGTTATCGGAAGGGGCGTTGGTGCTTTGCACCAGGAAAACATAATCGCCGCGGATGCTTTCCCGGAATACGGGTTGAAATTCTCCGTCGCTGAACTTTTGAATGTCGCATTCGCCCAGTCGCTTGTTGAAGCACTTGGCAATTTGCTGCGCCAGGTAAAGAGAGGAAGTGCCGGAGAAAATCTTGACGCTAGGCTGCATATAAAAATAGTGGAAAAGAAATGCAAAGGTAAGCCTATTCAAAGAGTTTGAAACAGTATTTAAAGCTGGTTTTGGAAGGAGGGGTCTTAAAATTTAAGTTTGCTGCGAATGCAGGCTTTATCCCGTTTTAAATCTTATTTCATTTATGCTTATGGTATCTGGCTGTTCCTGCCTGTAATCCTTGAAAAGGGAATTGGCAATTACCCGCTTTTTCTGCTGCGGGGTGCTTTTTTTGCTTTGTTGCTGGCGATAGTTTTTATGGGCCTGAATTGGCTTTTTACAAAGATTGGCAGGCTCCGGTGATATTTTGCAATTAATATTAAAATAACGCTTGTGCCTGCCAGACAACTGCAAAAAACTGCAGCCCTTCTGTTCCTGAAGCAGATGAAAAGCATTTGGCTTTGTAATAGATAGCAGCTTTCAAAGGTTTTCGGTTTGCAGCTTTTTTATACACCGAAAGGGTAGGTTTCCGGAATTTGCCCGCCGTGCGGCTGCAGGTGCATCGGGTGCAGGGCTTTTGTGTGATGGATGTACAGGAAGGCATCGTAACGCGCCGGCAAAAGGCTGGGAACATAATTACCATACTCATACCCGGGATGATACACCACGCCAATGGCCCGGTGCCCGATTTTATGGTCCAGACCGGCGGCATCTTTAAGCTCATCCAAAAGCAGCAATTTATTTTCCTTTCCTGCCGCTTGCAGCAGCCATTCCCAGCTGTCTTTTTTTCCTTCGGGTACCTGCATGATCTGCATGGGTGCGCCCCATTCATCGCCGGCTACCACCGTGCCTTCATAGCTGCCAAAACCAATCAGCACCACCGCTTCGTGGCCCCAGCGCTGCCGGGCCAGCTGACCAATGTTGTACATGCCGGCATCTGCCATATCCGTGGCTGCGGCATCACCGATGTGCGTATTGTGCGCCCATACCAGGGCTTTGGCCTGAGGCCCGTGAAAATCCAGCAACCGTTCCAGGGTTTCCTGCATGTGACTGTCGCGCACATTCCAGGAAGCGCCGCCGCCCTGCAGCATGCTGCGATAATACCGCTCGGCATTTACCGCGACCAAGGCATTTTGCTCGGTGCTGAATGCGTTTTCAAAATCGCGGTCGTACAAAGGCATACGCTTCTGAATTTCCAGTAGCAGGTCTATCACCTTTGCTTCACAAAGCTCCGGTACCAGGCGCAAGGCCAGGGCATAGTCGCGACCGTCTTCCCCCATATAGGGCTCAAAACAGCGTGCCGCTTTTTTAGCCAGTTCATAAGCCTGTGGATCTGTTTTTTTCAGGTACGCCTGAATCGATTCCATAGATTCCCAAAGGCTGTAAACATCCAGTCCGTAAAAGCCGGCACGTGCCTGTGGCGTTTTGTTTTTGTTGTGGTTGCGAAGCCATTCGGCCAGTGCAGCTACTTCCCAGTTGGCCCACATCCAGGTAGGCCAGCGATTAAACTGGCGCAGCACCTTGCCGGCGCCAGCTGCGTTGTCATAACCTTTTATATACCGGTTGATGCAATAGCAATCCGGCCAGTCGCCTTCTACTGCAATAAAGTCAAAGCCTTTTTCCTGAATCAGTCTTTTGGAAATGAGGCTGCGCCAGGTATAATATTCGTGGGTACCGTGCGAGGCTTCGCCGAGCATCACAATGCGCGCATCGCCAATCCTTTCCAGCAAAGGATCCAAATCTTCAGCGGTGCGCAGGGGGCGTGCTTTTACCCGGATGCTGCCAATGGCTTTCTGCTGATCTGCTGCTGCCTTAAAAACATCTTTGCTGCGCATCTTGGAAAGGGGGGCGGTTTAAAATTGAGGGGTTAATGAAAAGGGCCGGTTTTACAGAGTCTGAATTATTTATCCGGCGGTCGTCGTTTTTCTCAGGCCAACTGAAAATTGGCGCCGGAACGGTGTATTGATTCCGGCGCCAATTCTTTAGCCAATGCCATTTTAAAAATTACCAGCCTTCTTCTTCGTCGTTGTAATTACGATAGCCGCCGCCCTGATCGTTGTAGTGGCCGCTACGCTGGTAATTGTTGTCGTTCTCATAGTATCCGCCGCCACGGTTGTAAGTGCCGCCATAATGTTGTTGTTGCGGGTAAGAGCCGCTGTTGCGGTAGCCACCGCCGTAATGGCCCTGCGTGCCATTATAATTTTGGCTGTAGTAGCCACTGTGTTGCTGATCATAATGGCGGTCTGATTCGGATTGCCGTGAATATCCGCGATAAGAACGATCTGCATCACGGTAGCCTCGTTCCTGGTTCTGATAGCCATATTGCCGGTTGGGATTCTGGCGGCCGCCATAGCTGTAATGTCCCATGCCGGTATCGCCGTGCATGCCGTACTCATCCTGCTGGTTGTAATCCTGATGGTTCCGGTTGCCGCGATAATCGCCCTGCTGCTCATAGCCGCCCTGGTTTTCGTAATTGGAACGTTGGTGGTCAGAAGTATACCGGTTGTTGTAGGGTTGCTGCCGGCCATAACCCTGCGATTGCCTTTGGTTTTGTTGCCGGTCACCCCGGCCATAGCCGCCGTCATTGTACCCGCCGTCGTAGCGATTGACATTGCCATAACCGCCCATCCGGCTGTATGATTGTTGATTGCCGCCGTGCTGATAGTGCTGGTTTTGCCGGTAATTGCGGTTGTCGTTTTGTTCGTAGTCGTAACCCGTCTGACTGTAGCGTTGTTGCCCGCCCTGCCGGTAATTGTCGTCATGGCCATGGCCGTAATTGCCATGCTCCTGCCATTCCTGATGGTTGCGGTTTTGGCGGTAGCCCTGATTAAAACGTTTCATAGTTTTTGGTTTTTCTGGTTTTTGAATGGAAAGATGTAAAGCAATAAGGTCCGGAGCAGCCACCTATTTGGTTTTGCCGCTGCGGCCTGTGGCGGCCCTGCCGGAAGTACCTGTTTTATTACCTGCCTGTTCCTCACCATGGGGCAATTGGCTTTCCGGGGAGTCCTGTGTGTTTTCCGTGTTAGCTTTTTGTTCCGTGGCTTTTCCTGCTTCATTACCTTTTATCCGCAGGCGGTTTTCCACGTTTTTCACGCCGCTGACCATTTCGGCTACGTCCTCGGCATGGCGCTTGGCAAAGCGGTTTTCTACCGTCCCGGATAAAATCACCACGCCATTTTCAACGGATACTTCCATATCCGAAGCATCCAGGTGATCGTCTTCGGTCAGGCGGCCATGTAAGTCTTCCTGAATACGCGCATCCGAGCGGGTATAGCCTTTGGGCCCTTTGCCCCGGTGGTTTCCGGTTGTATCCTGTTGCCGCACATAACGGCTAGTGTCGTTGCCATAGCCGCCCTGCCTGTCCTCATATTGCCCCTGACGGTTTTGGTATTGTTGGCCATGGTCAAAGCCCGGCTGACTGCTGCGGCTGTTGGGGCCGCTGCCGCCATAATTCGGCTGGCCACCTGCTTCATTTCCACGGCTGCGGTAGTTCGCTTCGTCGTAGGCCGCATTGCGGTTGGTGTTGCGGATAAAAGCGGCATTCGGGCCATTCTGATCCGGATGGCTGCCCCGGGACCCTTCATTGCCCGGGCGGCGATCTGCAAACGAATCATAAGGATAAGAAGTTTGTTGCGGTGGATTTTGGCGGTCCTGCCTGTTTTCGTTGGTTGCACCGGGACCGTATTGGTTGCCTACATCAAAGCCATAATCGCCGGACCTGCTGTAATCATAATTTCCCTGGTCATAGTTGGTTTGTGTGTTGCTGTAGCCGCCGCTGGTATTGTAAGGCGTATTGTGGATGTCTTCCCCCCACTGACCACCGGTTTGCCCGCGCCAGTTGCCAGGATTATCGTAATTGTCATCTTCCTGCCAGCGGTTGCCACGCTGTCCGTTGCTGTTATTTGCCATAGTGGGTTGTTTTTTTAAGCATAAATAAAAGGTAATAAAGGGGCAAAAAAACCATTCCGGTAGCGCGTGTTGCCAAAGTATAAGCTTTACCATTGCATGCCCTTTGAAATGGTTACTTTTGCGAACTTTTGTTATCAATACTTATGATTCGTATTACGCTGCCCGATGGCTCTGTGCGTGACTATCAGCCGGGCGTTACCGGGCTGGAAATAGCTAAATCAATTTCGGAAGGCCTGGCGCGCAAAGTGCTGGCCGCTGAGGTGAATGGCGAGGTCTGGGACCTGAGCCGCCCTATTGAAAACGACGCCACAGTAAAGCTGCTGACGTGGGACGACCGCGGCGGCAAAAGCACCTTCTGGCACTCTTCCGCCCATCTGCTGGCCGAGGCCCTGCAACATTACTTTCCCGACACCAAATTCGCCATTGGCCCGCCCATTGAAAACGGCTTCTACTACGATGTGGATATGGGCGATCAAAAGCTGACCGAAGCGGACCTGGAAAAGATTGAGGCAAAGATGAAGGAGCTGGCCAAAGGCAGCAACGCCTACGTGCGCCGCTCGGTGCCCAAAGAAGAAGCCATTGGTTACTTTTCTCATAAAAACGACCCTTACAAGCTGGAACTGATTGAAGGGCTGGAAGATGGCAACATTACCTTTTACACCCAGGGCGATTTTACCGACCTCTGCCGCGGGCCGCACATTCCGCACACCGGCTTTATCAAGGCTATTAAGCTCACCAACATTGCCGGCGCTTACTGGCGGGGCGATGAAAAAAACAAGATGCTGACACGCATCTATGGCGTCACCTTTCCCAACCAGAAAGAGCTGGACGAATACCTGGCCCTGCTGGAAGAAGCCAGAAAGCGCGACCACCGCAAGCTGGGGAAAGAACTGGAGCTGTTTGCCTTTTCCGAAAAAGTAGGTAGCGGCCTGCCGCTGTGGCTGCCCAAAGGCGCCATGCTGCGCGAGCGGTTACAGCGTTTTTTGCAAAAAAAGCAAATGAAGCTGGGCTACGTGCCGGTCATCACGCCGCACATTGGCTCCAAGAAACTCTACGAAACCAGCGGCCACTGGGAAAAGTACGGTCAGGATTCTTTCCGCCCCATTACCACGCCGCAGGAAGGCGAAGAGTTTCTGCTGAAACCCATGAACTGCCCGCACCACTGCGAGATTTATAAAAGTCAGCCGCGCAGCTATAAAGATTTACCCCTGCGCCTGGCCGAATTTGGCACCGTGTACCGTTATGAGCAAAGCGGCGAGCTGCATGGCCTGACCCGCGTACGGGGTTTTACCCAGGATGATGCGCACCTTTTTTGCCGTCCCGAGCAGGTAAAAGAAGAATTCAAAAAGGTAATTGAATTGGTGATGTTTGTGCTGGATGCCTTAAACTTTGGTGCATTTACAGCGCAGATTTCGCTTCGCGATAAGGAAGACCGCAGCAAGTATATTGGCTCTGAAGAAGATTGGGAAATATCAGAACAGGCCATCATTGAGGCTGCTGCCGAGATGAAGCTTAATACGGTTACCGAGTACGGAGAAGCTGCCTTCTATGGTCCCAAGCTGGACTTTATGGTGAAAGATGCGCTGGGACGCAGCTGGCAGCTGGGCACCATTCAGGTGGATTACAACCTGCCCAAGCGTTTTGAGCTGGAATACGTGGACAGCGACAATACCCGCAAGCGTCCGGTGATGATTCACCGCGCGCCCTTTGGCAGCATGGAGCGCTTTGTGGCCGTGCTGCTGGAGCACTGCGCCGGCAAGCTGCCGCTCTGGCTGTCGCCGGTGCAGGTGAAAGTGTTGCCCATCAGCGATAAATTCAATGATTATGCCCACGAAGTGGCTGCTGCCCTGAATGAGGCTGAGCTGCGTGCTGAAGTGGACGACAGCAATGAAAAAATAGGTAAGAAAATCCGCAATGCCGAGCTGTCAAAAACACCGTATATGGCTGTGGTAGGCGAGAAAGAAGCTACCGAGCGACAGGTAGCCATCCGCAGGCAGGGACAGGGGGATCAGGGAACGCTGGGCCTGGAAGCATTCGTGGCGCTGCTCCAAAAAGAGGAAGCAGAACAAATGGCCGGCCGTTCAAAAACAGCGACGGCATAAAATTTGGGATAAGCCATCAACAATTACATTAATTTTGCCATCAAATTTCATCAACTAACTGAATGCAGAAACGACCCAGGGGCAGAGGCCCTTTTCGCCCTATCCGCAAGGAAAGAGAGCACCGTATCAATGAAGAAATAGACGTGCAGGAAGTGCGCGTAGTAGGCGAGAATGTTGAGCCCGGCGTTTACCCGACGTCGCAGGCGCTGCAAATGGCCAAAGACAGGGAAGTGGACCTGGTAGAGATTTCGCCCAGCGCGGTGCCGCCGGTTTGCCGCATGGTGGACTACAATAAATTCCTTTACGAGAAAAAGAAAAAGGAAAAAGAAACCAAGGCCAACGCCAAGACAAGTGAAATCAAGGAAATCCGCTTCACTCCCAATACGGACGACCACGACTTTGATTTCAAAAGCAAGCACGCTATTAAGTTTCTGCAGGACGGCAACAAGGTGAAATGCTACGTGCAGTTTCGCGGCCGCTCTATTATGTTCCAAAGCCGTGGCGAGCTGATGCTGCTGAAATTTGCAGAACGCCTTGCCGAGGTAGGCACGCTGGAAAGCATGCCGAAGATGGAAGGACGCAGGATGATTGCGATTTTCCAGCCAAAGAAAAAATAAGCAGCGGAATTCCCAAAGCTTCAAAAATCAAATTCCAAAGGGCGCAGTATTGCGTCCTTTTTTGCTTTTGGAAACAGTATGGATTTTAGTTTTTAGGACGATTGGACGTCCGGAGACTTTTATACAAAACCTGATAATTAGTATAATTTATATAATAGGCTCCATAATTAGCTCATTGGCTAATTCGCTAATCAGCTAATTCCTAACCCTTGTTTTTTGTTTGTTATTCGGCTGCCCGGGTTATTTTAATTATCGAAAGCCGCATTACTTTTACATCAGTTTTCATAGTGATAGGGTTTATAGGGGCTGGCCTGTTCTCAGGCTGGCTTTCTTTTTTTTAAGGGGCCTGTCCTAACTTTAGCCTGCCCATGACCTTTAAACTCACCGCCCTTGCAGCGCTTCTGACGATGTGCGCGGGCCTTTCCCAAGCCCAGCCCTTAGCGGCTTACGTCACCAACCAGCAACAGGTAATGGTGTGGGACAATGGCATTATCCGGAAGATAGATTACATGATGCCTGTGTCTTTACAAACAGGCCGCACCACCATCCCTTACCTCGATAATACCCGCAGCTTTAAAATTTATTATGGCGGCGGTGTGCAAAAGGTGAACAATGGCTTTACGAATGCCTTTCAGGCAACCGATAACCTGGTTACTTTCCTGAATGCCCGCAGCCTGAATGTATTTGAAGACGGCAAGATTACCAACCTTACCCTGCTGTGCGATGATTACCTGGTGGGCGATAGCCTGGTGCTTTACCTGGATGGCATTCAAAACGAATACAAGGCCTACTACGACGGTGGTATTTACCCCATTGAAAGTTTCCTGGCCGCCCAGGGCCTGTCGCAGGCAAGGGTAAGCGACAATATTGCGGCCTATGTGAATTACGCCAACCAGTTCCATATTTTTTATCATGGCGAAATCATTGCGCAGGAAGATTACCCGGTAAATAATTTCTCAGTGGGCCGCAACACGGTGGCCTATGTGGATGTAAACCGGCGGTTCAAAGTGTTTCACAATGGCACTACCCGCACGCTCGAAGATTTTGAGCCGCTCAGCTATGCTGCCGGAGACGATCTGGTAGCTTACCGCAGCAACGACGGTTATTTTAAAATACTTTATAACGACAGCCTTTACTCGCTGGGCTACTTTGATCCTTCTTTTGTGGTCGGAGACAATGTAGTGGCCTTTTCCGACAACACGGGTTATCTGCGCGCGTTTTACAAAGGGGATATCATTACGCTGGACAATTATTATCCGCAAAATATTACGGTGCAATACAACTCGCTGGCTTATGTGAGCCGAAGCAATGTGCTGCGCCTGTTTACTGCGGGCGAAGTCTATGATGTAAACGCGGGTGGGGTGGAAGACTGGGAATTGAACTACGATGTGCTGAAATACCGTATAGGCCAAAGCCTGTACCGTGTTTTTTACCGGGGAAGGGAATATTGATGTTAGCGACTGCTGGGGATTGCCTCTATTCCACGCATATCTTACGAGGAAAAAGCCTAAACCCTGTACGTCTTTGCGAGCAAAAGTCCTTGCGTAGCTTGGACTTTTGTGAAGCAACGAAACACCGTTTGACTTGTTTGTGTTTGGTGCAGATTGCTTCGGATTGGCAGTCAACTTCATTTTCATTTTTCAGCTCCATAGCAGCCAATCCTCGCAAAGACGTACAAGGCAGGTAAATAAACGCGAACGATACATACTATGGAGCTTAAAAGAACGCTGGCGCCAACCTGTTCCCCGCGTATTTTCATGCATTAAAATCGACGGTTTGCTAACCGGTTGTAAAGGCATTTCCACAATCAGGAAAAAATCCTGCGGGGCTTCACCCTTAGAAGTCTTTATATTTGCGCCATCATTTACTGCTTCACTCTTTCAAATTGTTATGAACTGGAAAGCTGCATTTTCCACCGCCATTGGTAAGAAACTACTGATGGGTGCCACAGGTTTGTTCCTGATTCTTTTTTTGATTGTACACTGCTACATCAACGCACAGGTCTTCTACAACGACGGGGGCGTCACTTTTAACCAGCACGCCCATTTTATGGGTAGCAACCCCGTAATCCGTTTTATTGAAATCGGCCTGGTTGTGTTTTTACTGTGGCACATCATTTTGGGCCTGCAGCTCTGGATTCGCAACCTCAGCCGCAGAACAACCCGCTATGCCGTAAAGCCCGGCAATAAAACCAGCCACTGGTACAGCCGCAGCATGGCTATCCTGGGTATTTTGATTTTGCTGTTTTTAATTGTGCACCTTTCTGCTTTCTGGATACCTAACCGTGGCAGCCAACTGCTAAAAGGCGAGGAAATAGACCTGTTTCAAAGAATGGCAGATGCTTTCAGCAATCCCATTGTTGTAATTATCTACACCCTGGGTTGCATTGCCCTGGCCTGGCACCTGGTGCATGGCTTTTATTCTGCCTTCCAGACGTTTGGACTTACAACGCATAAATACAAAGGCATCATTCATACCATTGGCGTAGCCTTTTCCATTATAGTGCCGCTTGTGTTTATTGCCATGCCACTGTGGTTTTATGCCGGTACCCACGGCTGGTTCGATATGGTGCCTACTGCTTTCAGCCACGTAACGGACCATGCTTAATTGTGAATCGTCAATCGTGAATAGGAAATAGGCAATAGTGAATAGGTAACTTCTTGCAACCTCTTCAACTTTTCAACCTATCAACTTTTCAACCTCCCATCCCTCATCCCTCATTCCTCAATCCTATATCAACGTGCCTTTTAATTCTAAAGTACCTGCCGGAGAACTGGCCCAAAAATGGACCACTTATAAAAGTACCTGTAAGCTGGTAAACCCTGCCAATAAACGTAAGCTGGAGGTAATTGTAATTGGCTCGGGTCTGGCCGGCGCATCCGCTGCTGCCTCGCTCGGCGAGATGGGTTATAAAGTAAAATGCTTTTGCTTTCAGGATTCTCCCCGCCGCGCACACTCCATTGCCGCGCAGGGCGGTATCAACGCTGCTAAAAACTATCAGAATGACGGCGACTCTACTTACCGTCTTTTTTACGATACTATCAAAGGCGGCGACTACCGCAGCCGCGAATCCAATGTGTACCGCCTGGCAGAGGTCAGCGCCAACATCATTGATCAGTGCGTGGCACAGGGCGTGCCCTTTGCCCGCGAATATGGCGGCCTGCTTTCCAACCGTTCTTTCGGTGGCGTACAGGTGCAGCGTACCTTTTATGCAGCCGGACAAACCGGTCAGCAATTGCTTATCGGCGCTTATCAGGCGCTGGAGCGTCAGGTAGCGCTGGGCACCGTAACTATGTACAGCCGGCATGAAATGCTGGAACTGGTAAAGATTGATGGCAAGGCACGCGGCATTATTGCCCGCAACCTGATTACCGGCGAATTGGAGCGCCATTTTGGTCATTCTGTACTGCTGTGCAGTGGCGGCTATGGCAACGTATTTTACCTGTCCACCAACGCCATGGGCAGCAACGTAACTGCCGCCTGGAAAGCCTTTAAGCAGGGTGCTTATTTTGGTAATCCCTGCTTCACCCAAATTCACCCCACCTGCATCCCGGTGTCCGGCGATTACCAGAGCAAGCTGACGCTGATGAGCGAAAGCCTGCGGAACGATGGCCGCATCTGGGTGCCAAAAAAGAAAAATGATGACCGCCGCCCGGTAGATATTCCTGCCGACGAACGCGATTATTACCTGGAGCGCCGCTATCCTGCCTTCGGCAACCTGGTGCCCCGCGACGTGGCGAGCCGCGCTGCCAAAGAACGCTGCGATGCCGGCTATGGCGTAGGCAGCAGCAAACAGGCCGTGTACCTGGATTTTGCCAGCGCTATTGAACGCTACGGACACATTGAAGCCGGCAAGCAGGGCATGCATCAGGCAGATATGGATACCGTCATCCGCCTGGGCAAAGAGGTCGTAAAAGAAAAGTACGGTAACCTCTTTGAGATGTACGAAAAGATTACCGGCGAAAACCCTTACGAAACGCCGATGCGCATCTATCCGGCCGTACACTATACCATGGGCGGCCTTTGGGTGGATTATGAACTACAAACCAACATGCCCGGCCTGTACGCCCTGGGCGAAGCCAACTTTAGCGACCACGGCGCCAACCGCCTGGGCGCCTCGGCACTCATGCAGGGTCTGGCCGATGGTTACTTTGTGATTCCCTATACCCTGGGCAATTACATGGCCGATGAAATTTCCAAAAAGCCGGAAGGCATTGACCATCCTGCTTTTGAAGCTGCCGAAAAAGCCACCGCCGAGCGCATCAACAAACTGATGAGTATTAAAGGCACCGAAAGCGTGGAAAGCTTCCACAAGCGCCTGGGTAAAATCATGTGGGACAAATGCGGCATGGCGCGTAATGCGCAGGGCCTGCAGGAAGCCATTGTGGAAATCCGCGCGCTGCGCGAAGAGTTCTGGAAAAACGTGCGCATTCCCGGCGAGGTGGATGGCTTTAACCCCGAGCTGGATAAAGCCGGCCGGGTGGCCGACTTCCTGGAACTGGGCGAGCTGATGTGCCTGGATGCCCTGGACCGTAATGAAAGCTGTGGTGGTCACTTCCGGGAAGAATACCAGACGCCGGATGGTGAAGCGCTTCGTCAGGACGACAAGTACATGTACGTTTCGGCCTGGGAATACAAAGGCCCCGGCAATTTTGAGCTGCATAAAGAAGAACTGAACTACGAGGTGGTGCACCCCACACAGCGGAGCTACAAGTGATTTGGGAATTTGAGAATTTGAAGATTTGAGAATTTGAAAATGACATTTAGAGACATTTAGAATTAACTACTCATCGCTTTTATGCGGAACGATAAGGAAAATCTGATTGTGCAGCTCACTTTTGAATTCGCAAAGGAGATTATCCATTACACTTCGCTTCTTGACCAACAAAGAAAATTTACGCTATCAACTCAATTGTTTAAATGCGGCACTTCTGTAGGCGCAAACGTCCGGGAGGCCCAAAATGCAGAAAGCAAAAACGATTTTATACACAAAATGAAGATTGCCTCCAAGAAAGCGGACGAGGCAGAATACTGGTTGATGTTATGTAAGGAAATTAAAGAATTGCCTGAGCCGGATGAGCTCCTGATAAAAGTGCAAACCATTATGCAGGTACTTTCAAAAATAATTTCCTCTTCAAAATCATCTTCAAATTCTCAAATCTTCAAATCTTCAAATTAGCACCATGCAGCACTACAAGATGAATCTGACCCTCAAAATCTGGCGTCAGAAAAACTATAAGACCAAAGGCCATTTTGAAACCTATCAGGTAAAAGATATCTCCTCGGAAATGTCTTTCCTGGAAATGTTTGACGTGCTCAACGAGCAGCTCATCAACGATGGCAAAGAGCCGGTAGCTTTTGACCACGACTGCCGCGAAGGCATCTGCGGCGCCTGTTCCATGTACATCAACGGCCGCGCGCATGGTCCCTGGCACAACACCACTACCTGTCAGCTGCACATGCGCGAATACCACGACGGGGATACCATTGTGGTAGAACCCTGGCGCGCCAATGCCTTCCCGGTGATTAAAGATTTGGTTACAGACCGTTCTTCCTTTGACCGCATTGTACAGGCGGGCGGCTTCATTTCTGTAAATACCGGCAACGCGGTGGATGCCAATGCCATTCCAATTGAAAAGCATAAAGCGGATGAGTCGTTTGCCGCTGCTGCCTGTATTGGTTGCGGCGCCTGCGTGGCCGCCTGCCCCAATGCTTCCGCCATGCTCTTTACCAGCGCCAAGGTAAGCCACCTGGCACTGCTGCCGCAGGGCGACCCAGAGCGCAAAATACGCGCGGTGAATATGATGCACCAGCACGACCGCGAAGGCTTTGGCTCCTGCACCAACATTGGCGCCTGCGAAGCCGAATGCCCCAAAGGCATTTCGCTGGAAAACATTGCACGCTTCAACCGTGAATACATGAGCGCCATCCTGAGCGGCGACAGCCAAAACGCTTAGTGTCAGCACACGGATGGAATGGATGAAACTGATACGCACGGGTATATTATCCGTACTGCTGCTGCTTGCCTGTGCTGTCCGTTCGCCGCTTTTAGCGCAAGACAGCACCCGCCTGCGCGTGTCCGTCATTACCTGCGGACCGGGCACTGAGTTTATCGGCGCCAGTTTTGGCCATACTGCCATCCGCATTATAGATTCAGCACGCGGCACCGACGAGGCTTATAACTACGGCACCTTTGATTTCAGTCAGCCCAACTTTGGATTGCGCTTCGCGCAGGGCTCGCTGGAATATTCCCTGTCGCGCTATGCTTACCGCGATTTCCTGCGCGAGTACGAATATTACCAACGTGGGGTGCTGGAGCAGGTTTTAAACCTGAGTGCTGCCGATAAGCTGGCCTTGCTGGTTTTGCTGGAAGAAAACCTGTTGCCGCAAAACCGCGGGTATATTTATTCTTCGGTGTATGACAATTGCGCTACCCGCGTGCGCGATATCCTGGAGAAAGCCACCGCCAACCGCCTGCAATGGGGCGATGCCACCGGCGGGAGAAAAATTACCATCCGCCAGGCTTTCAACGCCCACCTGACCAACGATCCCTGGCAGAAATTTGGCATCAACATCCTGACCGGCAGGCTGGTGGATAAGGTCATGAACAGCCGGCAGGCCATGTATTTACCCGAGTTTTTATTTGCCGGCCTTGCCGGCGCTACGCTTGCCGGGCAACCGCTGGTTACAGAAAGTAAAGAAGTCCTGCCGCAAGGCGTTCAGCTGCCGCCCGAAACGCCGCTGACCTCCGTGTTTTGGGTCTTGTTGGGTATTTCACTGCTGACCATTCTTTTTATCCTGCGGCCGCGCACCCACCGTGCCGGCATGGTGCTGGGTCAGAGTATGATTTTTATTTCCGGTCTGCTGGGCATTTTGATGCTGGTGATGTGGCTGGCTACAGACCATAAGATTTGCCGCGACAACCTGAACCTGCTTTGGGCCCTGCCCACCAACCTTCTTTTCCCTTTTGTACGCAGGCCACGCACACGCTACGCCTTAGTTGCCATGCTCCTTATTTTGCTGGTGCCGGTACTGCACCTGTTGGGCGTGCAGCAATTTCCTTTAGGTGAGCTGTGGCCTTTGCTGCTGGCGCTTCTGTTTGTGTTTGGCGTAATATTGAAAAAAGCATAAGACGGAGGTTAAGGTTAAGATTAAGGTTGAGGTTGAGTCGAAGGAGATAGATGGTCACGATCCTGGTTGCGTCTCTATCTCTTAAAGAAGCGGATGCTGCCAAAATACCTTACTTTGCCTGGAAAGAACCTCTTATCCTCCATGGCGCAGCAATCCTTACACAGCACAGAATTTGGTCAGGGCGAAAAAATCATCGTCCTGCTGCATGGCTTTCCGGAAAGCAAGGATGTCTGGCGCAGACTGACGCCGCTGCTGCAAGAGGATTTCCGTGTGCTTTGCCCGGACTTGCCCGGCGCCGGCAACAGTCCTTTTGAAGGTGCGCAGCTTTCTGTGGAAGACATGGCGCGCGCCCTCGCGGATACACTGCAGGATAAAGGCATCCACCAACCCATTGTACTGGCCGGTCACTCGATGGGCGGTTATGTAGCGCTTGCCTTTGCAGATTTGTTTCCCGAAATGTTGGCCGGTCTTTCGCTGGTGCATTCCAGTTGCCATTCCGATAGCGAAGAGAAAATTCTTAACCGCCGCAAATCCATCCGGCTGCTGGAAAAAGGCGGGAAGGAAGTATTTGTGCGCGAGATGATCCCCAACCTGTTTGGCGCCGCCGCAAAAGAAAAAGCGCCAGACCTGATCCAGGAACAAATAAAGCGCGGCATGGACATGCCCGTCCAAAGTATGATTCGTTTTTACGAAGCCATGATTGCCCGGCCCGACAGGTGTCGGGTGTTGGAACAGGCGCCGTTTCCGGTACAAATCATTGCGGGGAAAGAAGACAACCTGATACCGGTCAAGGAAAGCATGGCGCAGGCACGGTTGCCAAACCGTAGCTTTGTTTCAGCGCTGGCAGCAGGGCACATGGGCATGCTGGAAACGCCACAGCAGGTGGCGGATGACTTACGGCAGTTTGCCCGCTACTGTTTCGAAACGGCGTAGCGTTTGTATGAAAAGCCGCCTTTATTGCCTGCTTGTTTGGTGCTGCCTTTTTGCAACACATCCGGCAATGGCTTCGCATATTGTAGGCGGCGAAATGACTTACCGCTGCCTGGGCGTGGATCAGTACGAAATCACACTGGACCTTTACCGCGACTGCCTGCATGGAGAGCCTTCCGCAATCAGTGAAGACGAGCCGGTGTATCTGGGCATCTACCGCGGCGATGGCAGCCTCTACAAAATGGATACCTCTGTTTTTTTTATCCAGAAAATAGAAGTGCCGGCCAATTTTAGCAATGAATGTGTGACCGGTGTGCCGCCGCATTGTTTGCAGCGGGCGCGGGCCCGGCGCACGTACAGCCTGCCATCCAGTCCCAGCGGTTACCGCATTGTGTATCAGCGTTGCTGCCGCAACAATGTAATCAACAACATCCTGAACCCCGGCAATACCGGCGCTACTTATGCCTGCACCATTCCGCCATCGGGCACTTTGTGCAACAACAGCGCGGTGTTTAAAAATTATCCGCCGCAAATCATTTGTATCAACACGCCGCTAACCTATGATCATGCCGCCACCGATGCCGATGGCGATTCACTGAGCTATGCGTTTTGCATGGCCTATCAGGGCGGTTCTACTTCAGACGCCAAGCCTTTTCCCCTGTATGCCGCCACGCCGGTGGATTATGTTTCCCCTTTTACCTTTCAAAAGCCCATGCTGGGCAATCCGCTGGTGCAGATCAACCCGGCTACCGGCCTGATTACGGGTACGCCCAATCTTGCCGGCATTTTTGTGGTGGCGGTATGTTGTTATGAATGGCGGGATGGCGCTGTAATCAATACCGTAACCCGCGAGTTTCAGTTTGAAGTAACCAATTGCAGCAAAGCCGTGGTGGCCAACATCCCGCAATGGAGCAGCGAGTTCAACACCTACCTGGTGAAATGCGATAACTATACGGTGCATTTCGTCAATCAGAGCTCCGGCGGCTTTAAGTACGACTGGGATTTTGGAGTGGAAGGCAGCGGGGATGATGTGAGCCATGCTTTTGAGCCGGATTTTACCTATCCGGATACCGGCACCTACCAGGTAAAGCTGGTGGTGAATGCCGGTACTACCTGCCCGGACAGCATCACGCGCCTGGTAAAAATTTATCCCATTCTAAAAGCAAATTTTACCACCGAAGGCTTGCTTTGCCCCAACGATACCCTCCATTTTGTGGATCAGACTTTTTCCACCTACCAACCTATAGAAAGCTGGGAATGGCATTTCGGTGATGGCACCCAAAGCAATGATCAAAACACCTGGCACCTGTACCCCGCCGGCGGCGAATACCCGGTAAGCCTGATTGCTAAAAACAGCAAAGGCTGTATTGATACCGTCACACAAACCCTGGGCATAGAACGCTTCCGGCCTTTTGCCGGGAATGATACCATCATTGTAAAAGGAGAACGCATTGATTTTCGCGCGACTGGCGGGGTGGTGTATGTATGGTCGCCGGCAGATTTCCTGGATGTTGTAAATACAGGCAGCCCCAGCGGTTTTTACCCGGATACGGGGCACTATGCGTATCAGGTTTTCATACAAAGCGCCAATGGCTGCGAAGGTTACGACAGCATTCAGATATGGGTAGTAGGGCAGCCCGCGCTGTTTGTGCCCACTGCTTTTTCGCCAAACGGCGATGGCAAAAACGATGTGCTGAAACCCACCGGCATTGGTTACAGGGAGATTGAGTACTTCCGGGTATTTGACCGCTGGGGAGAAAAAGTATTTGACACCAGCCATTTTGGCGAGGGCTGGAATGGCAATTTTAAAGGGCAGCCTGCCGGTATTGGCACTTACTTTTGGGTGCTTAAAACCGTGGACCGCTTCGGGAAAGAAGCCATTATCAGTGGCGATGCCATCCTGGTCCGCTAAGGCAGTTTCTCAATAACAACCAATGCAACAGAAAACGATTTTAATTACCGGTGCCACCTCTGGGTTTGGCAAAGCCATTGCCGTAAAATTTGCAACCGAAGGCAATTGCCGGCTCATACTGACCGGTCGCCGAACAGAGCGCCTGACCGCCCTGCAGCAACAGCTGGAACAGGCAACTAATTGCGCCGTGATAAGCCTTACCCTGGATATCCGCGACCGGAATGCGGTACTAAACGCGGCACAACAGCTAAAGGAGCAGGGCCTTGCTGCCATTGATATTTTGGTAAATAATGCCGGCCTTGCGGCGGGCCTGGCGCCTATTGATGCCGGCGATCCGGATGACTGGGACCAGATGATTGACACCAACGTAAAGGGCCTGCTTTATGTAACCAAAGCATTCCTGCCCTTTATGATAAAGAAACGCGGCAGCCACATCATCAACATCGGCAGCACAGCCGGAAAGGACGTATATGCCAATGGTAATGTTTACTGCGCTTCCAAACATGCGGTAGATGCCCTGAACAAAGCCATGCGCATCGATCTTTTACCCTACGGCATTAAGGTGACAGCCATTAATCCGGGGCTGGCGGAAACCGAATTTTCCGTGGTGCGCTTTAAAGGAGACGCAGCAAAGGCAAAAAGCGTTTATGAAGGCTACGAACCCCTGCACGCGGAAGATATAGCGGATGCGGTCTGGTATTGCGCCAACCTGCCGTTTCATGTTTGCATCAACGACCTGACAATCACCTGCCTGACCCAGGCCGACAGCTACTATAAAATTAAAAACGCCGACTGGCAGCCGGAGGCTTAAGGCGCAGCCAACATTGGCAGACACCAAACTCCAAACGCGTTTATGTTTACAGAACCCCGTCATTCCCGGTTAAAAAAAGGCTGGATAGAAGTTATCTGCGGCTCTATGTTTTCCGGCAAAACCGAAGAGCTGATTCGCCGCTTACGGCGGGCGCAAATCGCGCACCAGAAAGTGGAAATCTTTAAGCCTGCCATAGACACCCGTTACGATGCGCTGGACATTGTAAGCCACAACGCCAACCGCATTCCCAGCACGCCGGTGAGCCATTCCAATAACATTTTACTGCTGGCAGACGATATAGAAGTAATAGGCTTGGACGAAGCGCAGTTTTTTGATCAAGGCCTGCCCGAAGTAGCCGAGGCGCTGGCGCTGCGCGGTGTGCGCGTTATCGTGGCCGGACTGGACATGGACTTCCAGGGGCAGCCCTTCGGGCCCATGCCGGCATTGCTGGCAAAAGCAGAATACATTACCAAGCTGCACGCCATTTGTATGCAGTGCGGGGATATTGCCAGCTATTCGTTTCGTAAAGTGGCCGATGGCGACCGGGTAATGCTCGGCGAAACGGACGTGTATGAGCCCCGCTGCCGCGACTGCTTTTTCGGGGCGGTAAAAAAAGATGGTGATGCGCATTTCTAAAACCTACTGTTACTTTTGTTGTATGCGGCCCCTGCTTATTTTTCTGCTGACAGCTTTGCTGCTTTCCCCTGATACGGTATTGGCGCAAGACAGCGCCTGGACGCTGCAGCGTTGCGTGCAATACGCGCTGGCAAACAATATTACCATTCAGCAAAGCGTGCTCACGCAGCGGCGCCTGGATTTGCAATTGCAGCAAAGCCGGCTGGCCCAATTGCCCAACGCCAATGTGACCACCGGTTATGGCCGCAGCTATGGCCGTTCCATTGACCCCACCACCAATCAGTTTGTGCAGGGCAACTATGATTTTCTAAACTTCAACGGCAGCACCGATGTGCTGGTGTTTGGCTGGTTTCAGCGGCGCAATACCATTGCCGCCAATAAGCTGAACGCGCAGGCCGCCCGCGAAGATTTAAAACAACTGCAGGACGATGTCTCCCTGAATGTGGCCACCGGCTTTTTGCGGGCTTTACTGGCGCGCGAACAGATAGCGGTGAACCAGCATCAGGTGGGCCTGTCGGAAGCGCAGCTGGGGCAAACCCGGAAATTTGCAACCGCCGGCCGTGTGCCGGAACTGGAAGTAGTGCAACTGGAAAGTCAGCTGGCAAGCGACAGCGCCCGGCTTATCACGGCCATTGCCGACTATGAAAGCGCCATCCTGGATTTAAAAGCGCTGCTGAACCTTGATTTTGAAACCCCGTTTGTGCCCGTGGCGCCCGATGTAACGGCAACAGATGCCGCCGAAGTTTTGTCTCATACGCCGGAAGAAATATTTACCGCCGCTGCCGGCCACTTTGGCGGTATTAAAAGCAGCGCGCTGAAGCTGGCTGCCGCGCAAAAAAATGTGGCGGCTGCCCGCGGCGCTTTATGGCCCAACCTCTCGCTTGGCGCGCAATGGGGTACCAACTTTGCCACCACGTATAAAGAACCCGTGCTCAGCAGCTTTGTGCTTACCGGTTCAGAGCCTACCGGTTCGTATGTGGATGTAGGCGGCAGCATGTATCCCATTTACCAGCCTACCTACAGCTATACCACCAGTACCATTCCATTCAACAATCAATTCAGCAACAATTTCAGGAGCACTTATTTCCTGAACCTCAATATTCCCATCTTCAACGGCTGGCAAAGTCAGTACCAGTTGCGGCTGGCACGCATTGGCGTGGAAGAACAGCGGCTGAACCAGAGCCAGGCATCCTTAACGCTGAAGCAGGATGTGTACAAAGCCTATACCGATGCCCGCAATGCCCTGCAGAAATTCGCGGCAGCAGAACGCGCCAACACGGCTTCTGTACGCGCCTACGATTTTGCGCAGAAGCGCTACGAGCTGGGCTTTACCAACGCGGTAGAATACCTTACCATTCAAAACAACCAATACGCAGCCGCGGCGCAACTGGCAAGCGCACGTTTTGATTTAATCTTCCGGCTGCAGGTTTTGAATTACTATCTTGGCCGGCAGCTGAAGCTTTAATCCACTTTGCCGGCACTTATAAACTTATCATGAACGAACAAATAAAGGAAGTACTTTTTAAAGCTATCAAGGCAGCCGGCGCGGTGGTGCAGGGGCGTTTCCAGGGCGATTTTAAGGTAGACAGCAAGACGGGCGTCAACAACCTGGTAACAGAGGTGGACACAGCCGCAGAAACTGCAATTATAGAAATCGTCACCGAAGCGTTTCCCAACCATTCTATCCTGAGCGAAGAAGTGGGCGCCCTGGAAAAGCAACCCGAATATCAGTGGCTGATTGACCCCATAGACGGCACGGTGAATTTTGCCCACGGCATTCCGCTTTGCTGCGTCAGCATTGCCGTAAAGCAGGGCGACGATTTAATAATGGGCGCCGTGTACAACCCGATGCTGCATGAATTGTTTTTCGCCGAAAAAGGCAAAGGCGCCATGCTCAACGGCGCGCCGATTCACGTGTCCCGGAAAAGTGATTTTACACGTGCCTGCCTGGTAACCGGCTTTCCCTATCAGTATCCGCAGGAAAAAGAGCACCCCATCCGCGTGTTTGAGCGCTTCCTGCGTTTTGGCCTGCCTATCCGCCGGCTGGGCAGTGCCGCGCTGGACCTTTGCTGGGTGGCCTGTGGCCGCTTTGATGGCTTCTGGGAATACAACCTGAGCCCCTGGGATATTGCCGCCGGCTACCTGATTGTTGCCGAAGCAGGCGGAAAAATAACCAACTTTCATGGCGATACCTACAGCGTGTTTGATAAAGAAACACTGGCCACCAACGGACTGATACACGAGGAAATGCGGCTCATGATTCAGGGCAAACAACCGTAAGCGGCAGGCATCAAAACCCCGCGCTTCTTTTTTATAATCTTCAACAGCTACAAATTTTCGAATCATAATCATGGAACCGCAAGAGCGAACAGAAATAAGCAGCCTGGGTGAGTTTGGACTGATAGACCACCTGACGAAAAACAATGAAATCCGGCAGGCAGGCACCCTGCTTGCTGTAGGCGATGATGCCGCGGTGATAGACAGTTTTGGCCGGCAAATAGTTATCAGCACCGATATGCTGCTGGAAGGCATTCACTTTGATCTGATGTACACGCCGCTTAAACACCTGGGTTATAAAGCCGTTGCGGTGAATGTTTCAGACATCTGCGCCATGATGGCTGCGCCCACACAAATTACCCTCAGCATCGGGTTCAGCAACCGTTTTTCGGTAGAAGCGCTGGATGAGTTTTATGAAGGCGTTTATGCGGCCTGCCAGCATTATGGCATCGACCTGGTGGGCGGCGATACGGTCACTTCCCGCAAAGGGTTTGTCATCAGCGTTACCGCCCTGGGAGAAGTGGGGCCGGGTAAATTTGTAACCCGCAGCGGTGCGCAGAAAAACGATTTGATTTGCGTCAGCGGCTTTTTGGGCGGCGCTTACCTGGGCCTGCAGATTTTAGAAAGGGAAAAGAAAATTTTCCTGGAAAACCCGGGCGTACAGCCCGATTTGGAAGGCAAAAGCCACATTGTAGGGCGCATCCTGAAACCCGAAGCAAGGGTGGACATTGTAAGCTGGCTGGAGGAAAATGAAATCCTGCCTACTTCCATGATAGACATCAGCGACGGCCTTAGTTCTGAGCTGCTGCATTTGTGCCGGCAAAGCAATACCGGCTGCCTGCTTTATGAAGACAAGATACCGGTGCACGAAGAAGCACGGCAAACCGCATTTGAATTCCAGATAGACCCGACCGCCTGCGCGCTGAGCGGCGGCGAAGATTACGAGCTGCTGTTTACCATTCCCCAAAGCGATTACGAGAAAATTGCCCGAAACGAGCAGATTTCCGTGATTGGCTACATGACCGGGGCCGGCGAAGCCTGCGAGCTGGAAACACGGCAGGGCAACCGCCACCGCCTGATAGCGCAGGGCTGGAATGCCTTTCGCGGCCCGGAAGAAGCATAAATGCCGGCGCGGTTAAAAACTTTCGTTTATCAAAACAACTCTTTTGTATCTTAGGCCTCTTTTCTGTAATGCCCATGAACATCAAAACCATACTCCTCACTGCTTTTTCCTGCCTGGCCATAGCCGGCACCGTTACCTTTACCGCCTGCGTAAAAGACAGCTGCAGCGATTTGAAATGCCAGAACGGCGGCTCTTGCAGCAATGGTTTTTGCAATTGTCAGACGGGTTATGAAGGCGCGGAATGCGAGCTAAAATCGGCAGATAAATTTGTTGGCTCTTTTCCCGGCCACCTGCATTGCGACGGTTTCCCCAGTGTAGCCGATACCATGGATATCGTCCTGGCTGCCGAGCCGGATATGGTAACCGTGACCCGCCGCGGACCAATGGGCGGGGGTGCCGGCATTGCCATTAACGGACAGGTAGTGGGCAACGAAATAATTGTGCCGGATGTTTACGCAGGCAGTTCCCGCCGCCGTATTTCCATCCTTATTGATCCCACTATTGAAAAGCTGACTTTCACAGACGAGTTCAAGAGCGATACCGCCGACCTGGCTACAACCAGCAACTGTACTTTTTACGGTTTTAAATAAAAGCCTTCAGGCACTTTGTTTACCAACCTTTGTATTTTTTAAATGAAAAAACTGCTGCAAAGCGGTTTTTTTATTTTTAGCCTTTCCTTCATACGCTGCGCAGCGCCAAGGTGGATGGATGCAACGGTGTATACAGCCCTGTCTACGATGCAAAACATGGCCACGGGCACGCCACGCACTGGGCCAGGCGGCATGCCCGCGCCAGCATGAAATACAAAAGTGGGACAAAAATTTACGCTATTCAACTTGCTTGCCCACCATCAAACACAAAGCGCAAAAATGAAATAACCCGCGCTATTACTGCGTTTCGCTGTAACTGCACGGGTATTGTACTCAGGGTTTGGTAGCCTCGCCTGGAATCGAACCAGGATCTGGAGCTTCGGAAACTCTTATACTATCCATTGTACTACGAGGCCCGGAGGGCTGCAAAGGTAAGGCAGCTTTTTTTCTCTTTTGCAGTTCCCGCAAAAGTGCATATTTCGCAAAGGCAGCAAAGGCAGAATTCTTCGCGATAATAAAGCCGTAATAACCGTCCAGAAAGCCCCGCTTCATCACAAACTGTTGCCACCATGCCAGCTTTGGGCCCAGCCATAGCTTCAGCAGGGAAACCCGCTTGCCGCTTTTATAATCGCTTTCAGCGCCAATCCTTGCATACTGCGTCACCTTTTTTAAGTGGCTTTCCAGCGTCGGAAAACTATAGTGCAGTAAATCTCCTTTCAAATGGCCAATGACCACCTTGCCCTGCCCGGGCTGCCAGCTTTCATGCACCGCATCGTTGCTGATGTTTCCTGCGTCTTTTTTCCAGAGCCTGATGAGCCGGTCCGGGTACCAGCCACCGTGCCTTATCCATTTGCCGCAGTAATTGGTGAGCCGGTTTACCTCAAAGGCCGCTGCACCGGGCGCGGTTTGCTTTAAGGCCAGGATGCTTTGCTGCAAGGCCGGGCTCAGCGCCTCATCCGCATCAATAGACAAAAGCCAGTCTCCGGTGGCATAAGCCGCTGCCATCCTTTTTTGCGGGCCATAGCCCGCAAAGGCATGCTGGTAAACACGGGCGCCCCAATCCTGGCAAATAGCCGCTGTGCCGTCTTCGGAATCACTGTCTATCACAATCACCTCATCGGCTATGCCCTGCAGCGAGTGCAGGCAGCGGGCAATATTAGGCGCTTCATTGCGCGTGATGATGATGGCGGAAAGAAACATGAGCGCTCAAAAGTAAAGCGCTTTAGGGTGTCAGGTAAATAGTGGGAGTGGTAAAGCGGTTGCTTTCATGGCCTGCCCTGTCTTTCAGGTACACTTCGTATTGCAGCGTATCGCCCAATAACAGGTGAATGCTGTCCTGCCGCGGCAGGATGTAAGCGGCAGGCAAAATCAGTGTGCAGGTGCCCTTTAGCCCATTGCTGGCGTCCCGCGTTTCGTCCGGGATTTGGGGTAAATAAAATCCGGTTTCAGAATTATCGCGACTGTCTATGAGGTAGATGTCATAATTGCCGCTGCCAATGTCGTTGCCCAAATCGCCATCGCCATCGTGAAAGCGAAAGCTCAGGTAGGCCGTATCTTCGCTGCTGCCGCCGCGCAGGGTTTGCGGTATCAGTTCCTGGAAAATAATTTCAGGCACCGGGTTGCCTGTTTCCTTTTTCCTGCAGCCACCAAGCATAAAGGGCAGAAACAGTACAAAAAAGCAGGTAGCGGCCGTAATTTTCATGGTATCGTAAAGATAAGGTTGAATGATGCGTTTTGATCTTTTGCCGGAAGGTTATCCGGGGCAAATTAACAGTTCTGATTTTGAAGCGATGGCGCTGGATTTATATCGCTTTCAAAGGCAGGAAAATGCGGTGTACCGGGCCTTTCTTTCTGTTGCCGGATTGCTGGATAAGCAGGTAAGGCAGCTTACCGACATTCCTTTCCTGCCCATTTCTTTTTTTAAAACCCATGCGGTAAAAACCGGTGCGGCGCCGGAGCAGTTTTCCTTTGCCAGCAGCGGCACTACCGGTATGGATACCAGCCGCCACCTGGTACGGCGCCCGGCATTGTATGATGCGGTTTCGCTGGCCGGTTTTCAAAAGTTTTATGGCGCGCCGCAGCAATATGCCATCCTGGCTTTGCTGCCTTCTTACCTGGAGCGAAGCAATTCTTCGCTGGTGCATATGGCCAGGATGCTGATGGACAAAAGCGGGCATCCGGCGAATGGTTTTTTTAAAGATGATTTTGATGTTTTGGCTGCGCAGATCCAGGAATTGGAAGCAACAGGGCAGCCGGTGCTTTTGCTGGGCGTAACTTTTGGCTTGCTGGATTTTGCAGCGCAATACGCCATGCCCTTAAAGCACACTATTGTCATGGAAACAGGCGGTATGAAAGGCCGCCGGGCAGAATGGACGCGCGCGGAAGTGCATGCCTTTCTGAAAGAAAAATTTTCGCTGCCTGCCATTCATGCGGAATACGGCATGACGGAACTTTTTTCCCAGGCCTACGCAAAAGAAGCGGGTATTTTTTACCCGATAAATACCATGCGGGTGCTTTTGCGCGATCCCCAGGATCCGTTTTCGTGTTATGAGCAGGGCAGGGGAGCGCTCAACATCATAGACCTGGGCAATGTGGATAGTTGCGCGTTTATTGCCACCGAAGATCTGGGCGCAGTGGCGGCAGATGGCAGCTTTCAGGTGCTGGGCAGGATGGACCACAGCGCACTTCGGGGTTGCAGCTTAATGATGGCGTAAAAAAATATTTAAGCAGCGCACAAAAAGTGTTTGGCAGTTTCAAAACCCACCTTATCTTTGCGCTTCCTGAATGCCCAGATGGCGAAATTGGTAGACGCACTGTGTTCAGGTCGCAGCGTCCGCAAGGATGTGCTGGTTCGAATCCAGTTCTGGGCACTCATATTTTTTCCCCCAATAGCTTTACGGCGTTGGGGGTTTTTTTATGCTTTACCGGAAGGCATCCGAACCCACACAGCCATGCAGCTATTCTAAAACAGGATGTCTTCCAGATGCTGTACTTCGGTAACCACATTGCCCCGGATCAAAAAGGTAACCACATCAAACTGCATTCTCTGGAACTCCTGATGTTCTTCCATAAAGGCCTGGGCGGCCTCCTGTAATAGCCGCATTTTGCGCGGACTAATTGCTTCTTCCGGAAACCCCATTCTGGTGCTGCTGCGCGTTTTTACTTCCACAAAAAGCGCTAAATCTCCACAACTTGCAATGATATCCACCTCTTTATGGCCGCAGCGCCAGTTGCGGTGCAGGATGGCATAGCCTTTTTCTTGTAGCATTTTTGCCGCTAGCGACTCTCCCTTTTCTCCGGTTTCGTTATGTTTGGCCATTCAAATTCTATGAAACAACTAATCCTGAACTTTCCCCAGCAGCTGGAAGAAGCACTTTCTATTGGTCAAAGCTATTTATTTAAAACTCCTGAAAAAACCTTTAGCCAGGTCGTGCTTACCGGCCTCGGTGGCAGCGGCATTGGCGGTTCTATTGTACAAAACTATGTGGCCGGTACCATGCAGGTTCCGTTCCTGGTGAATAAAGATTATCACCTGCCGGCTTTTGTGGGCGAAAATACCCTGGTAATTGCCTGCAGCTACAGCGGCAATACCGAGGAAACGGTGATGGCCCTGCAACAGGCGCTGGAGCGCAAAGCCACCGTGGTGTGTATTACCAGCGGTGGTAAAATTGCCGAGCTGGCACAGGAAAATAACCTGGACTGCATCCTGCTGCCGGGTGGTATGCCGCCGCGCGCCTGCCTGGGCTATTCGCTGGTGCAAATCCTGTTTGTCTTGCTGCATTTCCGCTTTATCAACAGCGATTTCAGAGAACAGATAAAAAGCGCTGTTTCCCTGATAAAGAAAGATGCTGCAAAGTTGGAAAAGGCTGGCAGGCAACTGGCAGAACAGCTGCAGGGCAAGATTCCGGTTGTTTATTCCGGCGCCCAGTTTGAAGGCCTGGGCATCCGGGTGCGGCAGCAGCTGAATGAAAACAGCAAAGTGCTGGGCTGGAGCGCGGCTATCCCGGAAATGAACCACAATGAGCTGGTAGGCTGGGCCGGCGGCAGCAACGATTACGCGGTGGTGCTGCTGCGCAGTCCCAACGATTACGAACGCGTGGAGATGCGCATGGAAATCAACAAGGCCATTTTTGAAAAATATACCCAGACGATCGTGGAAGTAGTGGCCAAAGGCAATTCTTATTTTGAAGAATTGTTTTACCTCGTGCACCTGACCGACTGGGCTTCTTACTACCTCAGCGAGCTGCGCGGCGTGGATGCGACAGAGGTAAAAGTGATTGACTATTTGAAAGGCGAGCTGGCCAAAAAATAAAATTCTACGGCAGTATTTGCAAGGTAAAAAGAAGTGATTACCTTTGCCGTCCTGGCAAGTCTTATACGGCCAGCTCCTACTAATCCCCCAGGGCAGGAATGCAGCAAGGGCGTGTGGTTGTAGCGGCGCGATGTAAGTAACTTGCCAGGATTTTTTTGCCCAGATTTCACGCAAACCTGTGCCGCCTGAAGCGGTAGACGCTAAGAAGCGCAAAGGCGCAAAGAGCTTTTTCTGATTGTTTATTACAGCAATGGTTTGGATAAGGCGGTTAATTCAACCTTTTCAATGCTTCCAGCCGAGTCTTAACCTCAATCTTAACCTCAACCTTAATAACTTCGCGCCGCAATAAAACTTTTCAACCAAGCATGAAATTCTTCATTGATACCGCCAATCTGGACCAGATTAAAGAAGCCCACGACATGGGTATCCTGGATGGCGTAACCACCAACCCTTCCCTGATGGCCAAAGAAGGCATCCGGGGTAAAGAAGCGGTGGCGCAACACTACAAGACTATTTGCGAGATTGTGGATGGCCCGGTAAGCGCCGAAGTGCTGGCCACTACCTTTCAGGAAATCGTGGAAGAAGGTCAGGCGCTGGCAAAGCTGCACGACAACATCGTGGTGAAAGTACCGATGATTAAGGAAGGCGTGAAAGCCATTAAATGGTTTACAGACAACGGTATTCCAACCAACTGCACGCTTGTGTTTTCTGCCGGTCAGGCCATTCTGGCCGCGAAGGCGGGCGCCACTTATGTGTCTCCTTTCCTGGGCCGTATAGACGATACCAGCTGGGATGGCATTCAGCTGATTGAAGAAATCGTCAACATCTACAACACCCAGGGCTACATGACGGAAGTACTGGCTGCTTCTATCCGCAATCCTTTGCACATTGTGCGTTGCGCGGCTGCCGGCGCAGATGTGATTACCGCGCCCCTGAGCTCTATTACCGGCCTGCTGAAGCACCCGCTCACAGATATTGGCCTGGCGCAGTTCCTGAAAGACGCGCAGGTGGGATAATTAGCTAATGCGCTCATTGGCAAATTAGCGAATGGGCTAAGGAGCTGGTAGCATTACTCAATTTATAAAAAGGGGCGCGGCTGAAAGCCGCGCCCCTTTTTATTTATCACCAATCAGACATTTGGTAATCGTGTCAACTTGTCAACCTTTCAACTAATCCACCAGCACGGTCTTCTTTACTTCTTCCAGCATGTCCTGAGTTTCTTCCGGGCTGTTTCCTTCGGCGTAAATGCGCAATAGCGGTTCGGTGCCACTGGCGCGCAGCATCATCCAGCCGCCATTGTCAAAGTGGTACTTCATACCGTCTATGTCTTCGGTGCGGTTAAAGCCAAACTTGCCAAACTGATGATACCCGCCAGCCAGCGCCTTATTAATGATGCGCTCTTTCAGGCTGTTGTCTATGCTTAAGTCGGCGCGCTCATACACAAACGGCCCTACTACTTCATAGACTTCCTGAATCAGCTCTTTCAGCGTTTTGCCGGTAACGGTCATAAACTCATAAATCACCAGGCCGTCGTAAATGCCGTCCCGCTCGGGGATGTGGCCTTTCACGGCAATGCCGCCGCTTTCTTCGCCGCCCACCAACACGTCTTCCCGCACCATAATTTCACTGATGTGCTTAAAGCCAATAGGGGTTACTTCTACCGGCAGCCCGTAGGCTTCGGCCATTTTCTTTACGCGGTCGGTGGTGGAAAAAGCAATGGCCACCTTGCCGTTCATGTGTTTGTATTTGTGCAGGTAGTGCGTCAGCAGCAGGATGATGTGATGGGCATCCACGAATTTGCCGTCTTCGTCATAAAGCCCAATCCTGTCGGCATCGCCATCGGTAGCCAGGCCAATTTTCAGCTCGGGCGAACGCGCAATGGTTTCAGAGAGTTCGCGCAGGTTTTTATCCAGGGGTTCGGGCGCAGTGCCATGAAAGCCGGGATTGTTATCGCAATGCAGTAAAACCGCGGAAGGCAGCAGCCGGCGAATCACGTTTTGCCCCGCGCCGTACATGGCATCGTAAGCCATTTTAAACGGCGAATTATTCAGCGCTGCAAAGTCAAATTTGGTTTGCAGGTAAGTCACGTATTCTTCTTCCAAATCCACGTACTGCAACAGGCCGGCCTGCTCGTAATCACTGAGCTTTTTAGCGGGGATGGTTACTTCCTCCGGTATCAATGCTTCCACAGCGGCAATATCTTTGGGGCTGGAAGGACCGCCGTGCGCGCCTTTCAGTTTATAGCCATTATACGTAGGCGGATTGTGCGAGGCGGTAATGACCACGCCCTGACTGGCTTTGTGGGTTATGACACCCAGCGATACCATCGGTGTGCTTACAAAGCCTTTTGCCAGTAATACCTCAATGCCGCGCTCGCAAAGCACTTTGGCAACCGTTTCTGTAAACAGTTCACCGCCAAAGCGGCAATCGTGCCCCAGCACCACACGGGGTTTATTGTTATCTTTTAAGAGCCATTGCGCCAGACCTTCCGTCACGCGGGCTACATTGTAAACGGTGAAATCCTGCGCAATAATGGCGCGCCAGCCATCGGTCCCAAATTTAATCTTGTCCGCTTTCATGTGCTTGGAGTGTTAAGAATTAAGTGGCACAAATGTAAACCAGCCCCGCCACCTTACAGAAGGCGTAATTTTATTTTGTTCTGATACTTCTGATTTTGAAAAAATAAAACGGCGTCTCAACCTTCAACCTTCCTTATGAAATCCATTAATCCTGCCACCGGCGAAACAATTAAAAGTTACGAACCGCATACACCAGCGCAAATAGAAAACAAGCTGCAACAATGCATGCAGGCTCAAAAAAAATGGCAGGAATGGCCGGTAGCAAAACGCGCGGAAGGATTGGTGCGCCTGGCCGCCGCCATAGAAGCGCACCTGGAAGCGCTGGCGCTGCTGATGACCCGCGAGATGGGAAAACCCATTGCCCAAAGCAGGGGCGAACTAAAGAAATGCGCTCTTAACCTTCGGTATTATGCGGAACAGGGTCCGGCTATGATTGCCGATGAACCGGTGAAAACAGAAGGACAAAAAAGCTTTATCTGTTATCAGCCGCTGGGCATAGTGCTGGCCATTATGCCCTGGAATTTTCCCTTCTGGCAGGTGTTTCGCTGTATCGCGCCGATTATGCTTGCCGGCAATGGCATGGTGCTGAAGCATGCCAGTAATGTGAGTGGTTGCGCGCTGGCGATTGAAGAACTGGTACAGGCGGCAGATTTACCGGAAGGTTTGTTTCATACGCTGTTGCTGCCGGGTAAAGAAGTGGAAGCTTTGATTGGAAATCCTGCCATCAACGCAGTAACGTTTACCGGTAGCACGGCAGCCGGCAGTCAGGTAGCGGCTGCGGCTGGCAGCCATATCAAAAAGCAGGTGCTGGAGCTGGGCGGCAGCGATGCCTATGTGGTTTTGGCGGATGCCGATTTGGATGTAACGGTGAAAGTCTGCACGGAAGCCCGCCTGGTAAACAGCGGACAAAGCTGCGTAGCCGCGAAACGTTTTGTGGTGGAAAAAAGCATCTTTCCTGAATTTGAACAGCGTTTTGTGGCAGCTATGCAAGCGGCCACGTTTGGTAATCCTGAAGACGGGAAAAACACCATTGGCCCCCTGGCACGGCTTGACCTGCGCGATGCCCTGCACCAACAGGTGCTGGACAGTATAGAAAAAGGCGCCAATCTGCTTTGCGGCGGTGAAATCCCGGAAGGCCCCGGCGCCTATTACCCGCCTACCGTGTTGAGCCAGGTAAAACCGGGTATGCCTGCGTATGAGGAAGAAATGTTTGGTCCGGTGGCTGCCTTAATCGAGGCAGCAGATGAAGCAGACGCTATCCGCATTGCCAACGACAATGTGTACGGGCTGGGCGCGGCTGTCTTTACACAAGACCTGGCAAAAGGGGAGCGAATAGCAGCCACACAACTTATTGCGGGCAATTGCTTTGTAAACGCACAGGTACATTCCGACCCGCGGCTGCCGTTTGGCGGCGCCAAGCAAAGCGGCTACGGACGGGAACTTTCCCGCTTCGGCATACAGGAGTTTTGCCTGATTAAGACAGTATTTGTGCGTTGAGGTATACCAAATTATAATAAAATAATCTTGTTTGGCTGGTGTGATAGCATCCATAGTAAGCGTATATACAGGTAACTGGCTTTCCCGTCTTAAATTTGTAATGCAATAGCTTGTTGCTGCTGCCACCTTTCCAGAAAAATATTTACCACCTCCACCCACCCCCATGCATTTTATACCCCGCCGCAGGCAGGGCGTTTTTTCATTTTGCAAAATGGTAATGCTGTTGCCGGCTGTCTTGCTGGTACATCTTGCCGCACATGCCCAAAACGATACGCTGCGCTTTGCCACTTACAACCTGCTTAATTATGGCAACAGTGCAAACCGCCCATCCGTAAAAAATCCTAACCTCAGCATTGTCCTGAATTTCATAAAGCCGGACCTCATTGGTTTTAATGAAATCTCTTCGGCCCTGCCGGCTTTGCAGGATTCTTTGCAGCTGGCGTTTCCGTACAGCATGCAGCATGGCGCACTGTACAACACGACCGGCACCACGCAGATGAATGCCCTGTTTTTCCGGGCGGGAAAATTTATTTTGCTAAAAGACAGTTCTATTTATTCAGAGCTGCGCGATATTGTGGTGTATGACCTGATGTACAACGATCAGTTGCTTTCTGTGTTTCACGATACCATCCGTTTAAAAGTAATTGTGGCGCACTTTAAAGCCAGCAATACCGGGGCAGATAAAAGCAAGCGGAACCTGGAGGCGCAGGCTATTTCCAATTATCTGGATTTTTTAAACCAGGATGCCAATTACGTGGTAATGGGCGATTTGAATCTTTACAAAAGCAGCGAACTGGCTTATCAGACTATGATTAATCCGCCCAACAGCAAAGCGCGACTGAACGATCCGCTGGATATGGCCGGCGATTGGGACGATGACAGCAGCTTTAGCCTGCTTCATACCCAGTCGCCACGCAACAATAACCTGGGAGACGGCGGTGCGAGCGGCGGACTGGATTCCCGTTTTGATTTTATCCTGGTGTCTGACGCGGTGCTAAACGGCAGCAAAGGCATCCGTTATGCGGCAGGAACCTACCACACGGTGGGGAACGATGGCCTGCATTTTAATAAAAGCATGAATGACCTGCCCGAAAACATGGCAGCGCCTGCGCCGGTAATTGCGGCTTTGTACCAACATGCTGATCACCTGCCGGTGGCGGCAGACTTTGTCTTTACACCCAATCATGCCCTTGCAGTGGCTGCAACCACAGTGCCTGGCGCGGCCTTGCCTTTTTCTATTCAGAACCCTGTCCGTGTAGACGGGGCAGGTCTGAACTGGTCGGCAACGGCTACCGGTCCATTTCAATACCAGTTGTATGATGCCACCGGGCGCTGCCTGCAACGCGGCCACATAGCGCCCACACAAAATAAGCTGGATATGGCCCCTGTTTCAACTGCCGGCATGTACCTGCTTTCTGTGATGGATCAGGCAGGGCATCGCTTTACCTACCGTCTGCAGCGGTTGTAGTATCAGGAAGTCTGGCTATTAAAAATGCCGGCCTTTAGGCCGGCATTTTTAATTTCATGCGCGATTATTATGGGAACAGGGTATGCGCCAGGTGCTGGGCATGGTCATAATGCATCTGAATAACCGGCAGGGTTTCATTTGCATAAGTTTTTAAGCTGGGCATTGTGGCATTTTGAAGGATGGTTTTCATCAGCGCAATGGCAGCTTCATGGTCTTTCACCTGCATGTAGATATAAGTACTGTCGAAAGCGCGGCCACTCAGGGCAGAGAGCACACTCATCATGTGCTGGTGCGCGGAATCCAGTTGCGGATAAAGCGGCTGGCCGGTGCTGTTGGCCACAGTCAGCAGTTTGTTTTGCGCATCAGTATGATCGGTAACCATGTCTGCACCGAAATTGCGGATCGCCGTATCCGTTGCTTTTGATACCGCCATGTTGCCAGCCGTAATTTCCGCATAATTGCCATTGGCAGCCTGTCTCATCCAATAGGTATCCCAGCCGCCGGGCCCGGGATTAACCGTTGATGAATCGGAACAGGCAGTAAGCGAAACGGTGGCAAGGCAGGCTGCCACGAGAAAGTGTTTCATAGTGTTCATGGTATTAGTACTTGGTTTTTTGGTTTTATTTATTAAAGACATCAAATGGCGGCAGGGCCGGCAGAAGGCCATTTCTTTTGCAGATTTTGAAAAAAACCTTGCCGTCATCACCTCAGGTTTTACTTAACAATCCGGGACGCCTGCGGAGGTTTTCTTTGCAGCCATGATACGTCCGTTTGTTGCTCCTACAGAAAAGTCATTTACAAGCTTAAAAGCTCAATTGCGCCTGTCTGCCCTGCTGGAAGGAATTTCTTTTCTGGTGCTGTTGGGCATTGCCATGCCTTTGAAATACCTGGCCAACCTGCCTGCGCTGGTTACCTATGTGGGCTGGGCGCACGGCGTATTATTTGTCTGGTACCTGGTATGCGTGTTTTTGGCTCGGGAAACATTCTCGCTATCTTTCAAACAAACCCTTATTGCCCTGGCCGGCTCGGTACTGCCTTTTGGCACCTTTTACGCCGACAGGCACGTTTTTAAAAAGCTCTAACCTGAAAAAATGTAGGATTGTGCAGGATGTAAAATCCGGCAGGGAATTGTTTCCTTTTTTGTTGCCGGTAAGGTTTTTTTGACGGAAGGGCTGTCCTGTTTAGGGCCGTCCTTTTCATGCATTCAAAAACAGAATCCGGTATTCCTGAAGGCTGGGATTATAACCCTTCTACCTGGCCGCAACGCTGGCCGCTTGTTGTGGTAGCCGGGGCTGGCTTTTGCATTGCCATGTACCTGGCTGCTTTTCAGCTGGGCTGGATAGATAAGGTCTGGGATCCGTTTTTTGGAAACGGCACCGAAAAAGTGCTGACCTCCTTTATTTCTAAAACCCTGCCGGTGCCGGATGCCCTGCTGGGTGCTTTTGGTTATTTGCTGGATGGCGTTACGGGCATTATTGGCGGCACAAACCGGTGGAAAACCAAACCCTGGATAGTGATACTGTTTGGTTTTGCCGTGGGACCGCTGGGCCTGGTTTCTGTTTTTCTGGTAATAGCGCAGCCGGTATTTTTAAACAGTTGGTGCACCTTATGCCTTTGCTCGGCTGTTATTTCGGTATGGATGATCAGCCCTGCCACCGATGAATTACTGGCCAGCCTTCAGTTTTTGAAAAGGGTAAAAAAGAAAGGTTATCCGGTGGCCAAGGCATTTTGGGGAAATGCGGCCATTGCAAAAGAAATAAACTGACATGGGCGCACGAATTGGTAATATATTGCTGGGGATATGGCTGATGGTGCTGCCTTCTATTTTCGAAACAGGACCTTCCTTAGCCAACAACAATTTCATTGTAGGGCCGCTGGTTATTACCATGGCGGTGGTAGCTATTTGGGAAGTAAACCGCAGCGTGCGGCGGGTTAATACATTGCTGGGTGCCTGGCAACTGCTGGCCGCATTTATTTTTCCGGCGCCGGCACAATGGCTGACGCTGCTGCAAGCCCTGGCGGGGCTTTTGATAGTCCTGCTTTCTTTTATTAAAGGCAGGACCAAAAGCAATTATGGCGGCGGCTGGCGTTTCCTTTTCACCGGGTAATAAAAACAAGACGTCTTACTTCATTTCCTTGTCATAGTGAGGCAGCTCGTTGCGGGGTTCCTGTTCGTGCTTTTGTAATTCCATGGCAGCGCTGATGAGGGCCAGGTGGGTAAATGCCTGCGGAAAATTGCCCAGGTGCTCGCCTTTCATGCTTAATTCTTCAGAGAAAAGGCCCAGGTGGTTGGCATAACCTAAAGCCTTTTCAAAATTTTCCTTTGCCTCTTCTATCCTGCCCGATAAGGCCAGGCATTCTACATACCAGAAAGAGCACATGGTAAAAGTGCCTTCTTTTCCTTTCAGTCCGTCGATATTTTCCTGCTGCTCGCGGTAGCGGTATATCAGCACGTCCGAGCGCAAATCTTGATTAATTGCTTCCAGCGTTTTTTGCCATTTTTCAGAATTGGGCGAAATAATATTGAGAATAGGCATTAGCAGCGCGCTGGCATCCATTTCTTCGCCGCCTTTATACTGTACAAATGCCTGTTTGTTTTCGCTCCAGAAATTGTCATAGATGTCGTTGAAAATCTCGTCCCGCACGCCATGCCATTTCAGGATGTCGTAAGGAAAGGAAAAGTGTGTAGCAATCTTAATGGCGCGGTCCATGCAAACCCAGCACATAAGCCGCGAAAAAAGAAAATTTCTTTTCTCGCCTCTTACTTCCCAGATGCTGTGGTCCGGCTCCTGCCATTTTTCCATCACCAGCGTTACATAACCATCAATAATTTTCCAGAACTCGTAGGTCAAATCACCGCCATGCATGGTATAGACGTACAGCGTTTCGAGCAATTCGCCGTAAATATCCATCTGTACCTGGTTAAAAGCGGCATTGCCAATACGTACTGGCCTGGAATCCTTATAGCCGGAGAGGTAATCCAGGGTTTGCTCTGCCAGGTCGGTATGCCCGTCTATGCCAAACATCAGCTGAAGGCTGCTGTGCGAACTTTGATCTTTCACCCAGTTTAAAAAAGCCTCTGCTTCCTGTATAAATCCAAGCTGCAAAAAAGCATGCATGGCAAAAGCGGCATCGCGAATCCAGGTATACCGGTAATCCCAGTTGCGGCCTTCTCCAATAGCTTCGGGCAGGCTAAAGGTGGGCGCGGCCACCATAGAGCCATATTGCTGCGATGTAAGCAGCTTCAGCGTCAGCGCCGAGCGGTGCACCACTTCCATCCAGGGGCCTTTATAAGTGGATTGCTTCAGCCATTCCTGCCAGTACTGCAGGGTATGCTGGTAGGTGCCCTGTACATAATCTGCCAGGGTCTGTATTCTGTCTTGCTGATGCGGTGCAGCTTCCAGCACAAAAAAGGCTTCTTCGTCTTCCTGCAGGCAAAAATCAATGGATATATCGCTGCCTTTGACCTTCAGCGGCAGGCTGGCCAAAAGGCGCATGGTAGGCTGGGCGGGGTCTTCCGGCTCAAACAGAATGCTGTTGTCCATCTCCTGAAACAAATGATGCCTGCTGCGGGCATACTGAAAGCGCGGCGCGCAATGCAGGTGGAAATGGATGTGGCCCCGTACGGTTTTAATTTTCCGGATAACCGTGCCTTTGTCTTCCTGGTCGGTTACCGGCATGAAATCTATTAATTCGGCAATGCCTTCATCGGAAAAAAAGCGGGTAACCAGTACATTGGTATTGGGCAGGTACAGTTGTTTGCTCACCATGTTATCCATTACCGGCGCCAGGCTGAAAAAACCGCCCTTATCTGCATCCAGCAAACGGCAAAAAACAGAAGGTGCATCAAACCGTGGAAAGCACATAAAGTCAATAGAACCGTTCAGGCCAACAAGGGCCACAGTATGAAGGTTGCCGATGATGCCATAATTTTCGATTGGTTGGTACCGTACGGCTTCCCCTTTTTCTTTCATGTCGTGAATTTATGTTGCCTGCTTTTCCTGCCCATCCAAAATATTATGCCTGCTGCCACAATGCCGGCTAAACTACGTACCAGTCCGCGGTTCATACTGGCCCAAAGTGTGAAGCTGCTGTCTGTGGCAATGTTGCCAAATTCGCCATAAGCACCCCGGTCGCGGGCTACCGGGGCCCATACATTGTTGGGCCGGTCGGGCTGGGCAGGTTCATCTGTCTGTTGTCCGTCAAAGCCGGTTTTAGCCAGCACATAATCTGCATACCAGGGTGCTATCTTGTTGCCTATAATAGCTTTATAAGTAGGGTAGCCCACCAGGATTTCGCGGCGGTTGTGCGCGGCTGCAAATACAATGGCCCGGGCAGCCACTTCGGGTTCATACACTTTGCCCATGGGCCGTGGTTTGTTGGGGAGCTTGCTGAGCACCCAGCCAAACTGGGTGGTGTTCATGGCCGGCAGTTGCACCATGCAGGTTTTAATGTTGCTTTTATCGTGCATCAGCTCGGTGCGCAGCGAATCATAAAAGCCCTGTATGCCATGCTTGGAACCGCAGTAGGCAGACTGCAACGGAATGCCGCGGTAAGCAAGCGCAGAGCCTACAAATACAATGGAGCCTTGGTTGCGCGGCGTCATTCTTTTTAATGCAGCCATCGCCCCGTATACCTGCCCCAGGTAGGTAACTTCTGTTACGCGTTTAAATTCTTCGGGCGTAATTTCCTTAAACGGCGCAAACACACTGTTCATGGCGTTGTTCACCCACACATCAATCGGCCCTAAGATGTTTTCGGTGTGAACCGCTGCCGCTTCCACTTCTGCTGCATCGGCTACATCGCAGGCAATGGTCAGTGCGGTGCCGCCCAATGCTTCCACTTCTCTTTTGGTGCCCGCCAGTTGCGCTGTGCCGCGCGCCAGCAACGCTATTTTGGCGCCCTGCTTGGCAAACTCCCAGGCTGTAGCCCGGCCTACGCCGCCTGTGGCGCCGGTAATGACAATGACCTTGTCTTTAAATTTTTTTTCTTCTGACATGGCAGAAAGGATTTAGTTGCGGCTAAAGCATGCTAAAAAATTAAACCAGCGAATTAGGGCGGCCGGAAAAGCAGGCAGTTGTGCAGCTTCAAAAAATACCAAAAGCGCCGTCAGCGCCGCCGACAGGTTGTATCAGGAAGGCTGTTCCTGTAAATAAAATATGCTATTATTTTCTGATGCCGGATTAAAACACCAAAATGAGCAAGCTATTGCACCTGCCGGCGGTAAAGCACCAGGGCAAAGACCCCAAATATTAAATTGGGTATCCAGGTGGCCACAAACGGGCTAAAGCCCGCGTTAGTGGAAAAGGTATTGGAAAACTGCATGGCCATGATGTACAGCGCGCTGATAACAATACCCAGCGCCAGATGCAGGCCGCTGCCGCCCCTTACTTTCCGGCTGGCAATGCAGGCGCCGATAATTGTCAGGATTAAAGCGGCGAATGGCTGGGCGGTGCGCCGGTGTTTTTCAATCTCGTAAAAGTTCAGGCTGCTGTTGCCCCGCTCCTGTTGCAGGGCAATATAGCTGTTCAGTTGCGGGGTGGTTAGCGCTTCTTTAATGGCCAGGTTGGTGTGCAAATCCTTGGGTGTGAACGGGTAGGCCCGAATTAGTTCCGGCACATATTCCAGATGTTCCTGCAGGCCATTCAGCTTGTGAATGGTTACATGGCGCAGCTTCCAGTTTTTCTGCACACTGTCATAGCTGGCACTTTCGGCGCTCAGCCGTTCCTTCAGCTCATTGCCATGAATGGTTTCCGCTACAAAACGGTTGCCGTTATTGGACACGTAATTGTAGTTCTGCACATAGATCAAAAGACGGTTGGAAAGCTTAAGGTGCACATTATCGTCGCTACTTAAAATCTTGTTTTTATAATACTGATCCTCGAACCTGAGCCGGTATTTATTGGCCATAGGGATGAGAAAGTGATTGGCAGCAAGACTAATGGTGCCCAGGAAAACAGCACCATACACATAAGGTCGTAAAAAACGCGTAAACGACATGCCGGTAGCCAGCATGGCAATAATCTCTGAACGGTAGGCCAGCCGTGAGGTAAAGAAAATGGCAGCTATAAAAATAAACAGCGGAAACAGCAACGCTGTTATATGCGGTATGAACGTGAGGTAGTAAAACAGGATGGCGGAGGCCGGTGCATGGTTTTTTACAAAATCCGCCACCTTTTCCGAATAATCAATCACACAGGAAATCAGCGCCATGATACCGATGGCATACACAAAAGTGCCTACAAACTTGCCGAAGATATAGCGGTCGAGGATTTTCAATTTGAGTTGATTTGTGAATTGGCTGACTAGTTGAATGGCTGGTGTAAAAATGCCGGACCATTCAACGGTTCAACTATAGCCTTGTCTTTAAACGTGGTATCATTTCATTTTTCCAGCTTTGGTAGTTTCCTTCCAGAATATGCTTCCGGGCTTCGCCCACCAGCCAAAGATAAAAGCTGATGTTGTGCAGGCTGGCCAGTTGCATGCCCAGCAGCTCGTTGGCCACAAAAAGGTGCCTCAGGTAGGCCTTGGTATAATAGGCGCTCATCGCTGCGCCAATATGTTCGTCCACCGGTGTAAAGTCGGTAGCCCAGCGTTTGTTTTTTATGTTGATAACACCCTGTGAAGTAAACAACATGCCGTTGCGGCCGTTGCGGGTGGGCATCACACAGTCAAACATATCCACCCCGTAGCTGATGTTTTCCAGAATATTCCAGGGCGTGCCAACACCCATCAGGTACCGTGGTTTTTCTTCCGGCAAAAACTCGCAGCAATATGCGGTCAGATCATACATTTCCGATTCCGGTTCGCCTACGCTTAGGCCGCCAATGGCATTGCCCGGCGCATCTTGCGCAGCTATAAATTCGCAGCTGGCCCGGCGCAAATCTTTATAGGTGCTGCCCTGTACAATCGGAAAAAGCAGCTGCTCGTAGCCATATAATGGAGCCGACTGCGCTTTATGATCCATACACCGTAGCAGCCAGCGGTGTGTCATTTCCATGCTTTTCCGGGCATAGCCATATTCCGTAGGGTAGGGCGGGCATTCGTCAAAAGCCATAATGATATCGGCGCCAATAGCGCGCTGTATGTCCATGACTTTTTCCGGGGAAAACAGGTGTCTGGAACCGTCTATATGCGATTGAAAAACGGCGCCTTCTTCTTTGAGTTTGCGGTTGGCCGACAGTGAAAAAACCTGGTAGCCGCCGCTGTCGGTCAGGATAGGCCGGTCCCAGCCCATAAAACGGTGCAGGCCGCCCGCCTGTTGCAGTATTTCCATACCGGGCCGCAGGTACAGGTGGTAGGTATTGCCAAGAATAATCTGTGCATTTACATCCTGCTTCAGTTGCTGCTGCGTCACGCCTTTTACGCTGCCTGCCGTGCCTACAGGCATAAAGATGGGCGTCTGTACCGTGCCATGTGGCAGCTTCAGCTCGCCCGCCCGGGCTTTGGTATGGGTATCTGTTTTTAAAAGGGAAAAACTCATGTTGCGGCTGCAAAAGTCCGTTAAGGAAACCGATTTCGCTACTTTTGAAGCATGTCTTTAACGGTAGTGGCCGTAATACTTTGTGTGAGTGCTGCCCTACAGCTTGGTTATTTCCTGGTTTTACTGTGGCCGGCCGTTTGTGAAGCAGGCAGGAATGAAAAAGAAAGGATGATGGAAACGAATCAGCCGCCGGTTTCCGTGGTCATTTGCGCCTGCAACGAAGCCGAAAATTTAAAGCGGCATTTGCCTGCGGTGCTCCTTCAGTGCTATGCGGATTTTGAAGTGATTGTAATCAACGACCGTTCAGATGACCAAACAGCGCAGGTGCTGCTTGAAATGGCGAGGCAACATCCGCGGCTTCGAATCGTAACCATTTCCCCCGAGGCGCCCCGGCTTTTCCCGGGAAAGAAATTCGCGCTTAGCAAAGGCGTGGCTGCTGCAGCAAATGATTTCCTGCTGCTGACGGACGCGGATTGCCAACCGGCCAGTCCATACTGGTTGTCGGCAATGGTTCAACCACTAACCAATGGCAAGGAAATCGTAGCCGGTTTCGGAGACTTTTATCAGGAGAAAGGTGCCTTAAATGCATTTATACGCGGCGAAACGCTGCATACTTTTTTACAATTGCTGGCGTACCAGAAAGCCGGTATGCCTTATATGGCCGTAGGCCGCAACCTTGCCTGCCGCAAATATTTATTGGAGCAGGCCGCTCAACATCCGCTTTGGCGGGCTACCCCTTCCGGTGATGACGATATGCTGGTCCGGATTGGCGCTACGAAGGAAAATATGGCTGTGGTTACCAACCCGGCGGCACAGACCTACAGCGCTGCCAAAAGCGATTTTAAGAGCTATATCCGCCAGAAGCAACGGCACCTTTCCACCGGCAAGCTCTACCGGAAAAAGGTTAGTTTCCTGCTGGCGCTTTATGCGGTAAGCCATGCTTTTTTCTGGATGTCAAGCCTGTTTTTCTTCGGGATTATTATTTTTACAAAAAATCATTTTTCAGGTAGCTGGGTCATGTTAGCTTTCTTGTTTTTTACCCTGCGCTGCGCTTTGTTCTGGTACCTGCTGACCCGGTTTCAGCGGCATTTGCGGCCCAAAGAAAAACGGGTTCGTTTCCTGCCTTATTTTGATTTCATGTGGCTGCTCTACAACTTTGCCTTCTCACCTTACATCTTATGGAAAAACAAGCAGGACTGGCGCTGATAGAAAAATACTTTGGCGACTTTACGCCCGAACAGGAAAAACAATTTTTACTGCTGGGCGAATTATACGCAGATTGGAATCAGAAGATTAATGTCATTTCCCGCAAAGACCTGGATATGCTGTACGAAAAGCACGTGCTTCATTCTCTGGCTATTGCGGCTGTTTGCAATTTCAATCCGGCTGCCCGGGTGCTGGATATCGGTACCGGCGGCGGTTTTCCGGGCATTCCACTGGCTATTTTTTTTCCGGAAGTAAATTTTTTACTGGCCGATTCTATCGGTAAGAAAATCAAAGTGGTACAAGCCGTTGCCGAAGCGCTGGACCTGAAAAATGTAACCGCTGTGCAAACGCGGGTGGAAGATTTAAAAGGGCAGAAGTTTCACTTTGCGGTATCGCGGGCAGTGGCCCCCCTGAAAGAATTATGGCAATGGGCCAAGCCCCTTATTGCCGTAGGCAAGGAAAGCGAAGAGCTGGCCAACGGGCTTATCTGCCTGAAAGGCGGCGACCTGAATATGGAGATCAGTGAAAGCATGGTGCGCCCCCGGATGACGCCGGTCAATGAAATTTTCCCGGAGCCTTATTTTGAGGAAAAGTATTTGCTGTATGTACGGAGGTAGGAGATAGTCGTTAGGAGTTAGTCGTTAGGAGTTAGTCTTTAGTCGTTAGTCTTTAGTTGTTAGGGTTAGTGGTTAGGAAAGTGCATCTAAGCACATTTCACACATTCCCACATTCCCACATTCCCACATTCCCACATTTCCGCACATTCCACACATTTCCACCCTAATATTTCCTTCTGAAATCGCCCCGCTTCCAAGCTTCGAAAAACTGCGCCCAGGCCAGCGGACTAAATAAATTGCTGGGCGGCATCTGCCCGTAATACACAGCTTTGTTGGCCTGCATGTTTTGATAATTGCTTTGGTTTTCGCCGCCGTCTTTGGGTAGCATATAGCCCAAAACGCGCAGGGTATAGGCATTGGTATTTTTGCGCGCCAGCTCGTATTGGTCGTCCGGAATCTGCCAGTTGCGGAACGCATAGTCAAATTCGGCCTTGCTGGGCAGGGGACGCACAATCGTTTCGGGCAGGTAAAAAGTATCCTGCACCATCAGCTGGATCAGGGAAAAGTATTCGCCTTTAATATCGGTAGGTACGGCATATTCCTTATCCCGGAACCCCAGGGCGGTAAACTGCAGCGTATCGCCTTTGTAGCACACCACAGAAAACACGCCGCGGTCGCTGGATATAACGCCGCGGTTCTGATGCTTCACCACCACCGTTGTGTTGGGCACCGCCCGCAGCGAATCGGCAGTCATCACCACGCCGTTTATTTGTACAATACGGTTGTCCTGCGCCAATAAAGTATCGGACACAAAAAGTAAAGCTGTGGCAAATAACGTGGCTAAAAAAGATAGTCGCATGGGGAGGTAGCTGCAAAAATGCAAAAAAGAAAAACCTTTAAATGCTAAATTCCCTTTTATTCCAAAGCCTTTATAGAGAAAGGGCGATTCTTTTTGAGCAATAGCCCAATAGTCAGGCAAATGCAGGGCTTCTTAAATCAGCGGAGTATATTGTCTGATTTAGAGGGTAAATTTGCAGCGCTATTTTCACTAGCTTTTTAAAAGAAAAACTATGGCTATTACAAAAGAAGCCGTGCTTGCCGCTTTATCGCAGGTACAGGAGCCGGATTTAGGCAAAGATCTGGTCACGCTCAATATGGTGCGCGACATCGAAATAAAAGACAAACATATTTCCTTTACCGTCGTGCTGACCACGCCAGCCTGCCCTTTAAAGGAAATGATTGAAAAGGCCTGCGTCAATGCCATCAAGCTGATGGTAGATAAAGAGGCAACCGTTTCGGTGAATATGACCGCCAACGTGCAAAGCAACCGGGGCATTGGACAGGAAACCTTGCCCGGCGTAAAAAATATTATTATGGTGGCCTCCGGCAAAGGGGGCGTCGGCAAAAGCACCGTAGCCGTGAACCTGGCGCTGGGCCTGGCGCAGGAAGGCGCTTCCGTGGGTTTGCTGGATGCCGATATTTACGGTCCTTCCGTACCTATTATGCTGGGCATTCGCGGCGAACGGCCTAAAATGACCAACGTGGGTGGCGGCAAAGGCAAGATTGTGCCGATTGAGCGCTACGGCATTAAAGCCATGAGCATTGGTTTATTGGTGGATGAAAAACAGGCGGTTATCTGGCGCGGACCAATTGCCAGCTCGGCTTTGCGCCAGTTTATTACAGATGTACACTGGGAAGATCTGGATTACCTGGTGATTGACCTGCCTCCCGGCACCGGCGATGTACAATTAACGCTGGTACAGGCGCTGCCCAACGCCATGGCCGTGGTAGTAAGCACGCCACAACCCGTTGCCGCTTCAGATGCCAAAAAAGCCATCATGATGTTCCGGCAGCAGCAAATCAATGTGCCGATCCTGGGCATCATAGAAAACATGGCCTACTTTACGCCTGCCGAGCTGCCGGAAAATAAATATTACCTGTTTGGCAAAGGTGGCGCCCGGCAAATGGCAGAGCAGTTTGACCTGCCTTTCCTGGGCGAGGTGCCGCTGGTGCAAAGTATCCGCGAAGGGGGCGATACCGGTATCCCAGCTATCCTGGACGATGAGCCGGTCAGCAGCGGGGCCTTCCGCAATCTGGCGCAGGAAGTGGCGCGCCGTGTCAGCATTCTGAATGCCGGCCTGCCGGTCAACAAAGAAGTGGTGAACGCTGATTAAAACTAGCGAAGGCGGATAACGCCGCCCGCCATTGAAATGAAAATTTGAGCCTGTTGCCATCCCTATGAACCGAAACGAACTAATAGCCCTGATCCGGCAAAAGAAATCCATGCTTTGCGTAGGCCTGGATACCGATCCGCAAAAGATACCCGGCCATCTTGCTACAGAAAAAGAGGCTGTTTTTACTTTTAATAAAGCCATCATAGATGCCACGCATACAGCGGCGGTAGCTTATAAAGTCAACATTGCTTTTTATGAAGCGATGGGGCCGCGCGGCTGGGACATCCTGCAGCAAACGCTGGAATACATTCCCCAAGATGTCTTTACCATCGCAGATGCCAAGCGTGGCGACATTGGAAATACAGCCGATCAATATGCTAAAACCTTTTTTGAAACTTATCCCTTTCATTCGGTGACTGTAGCGCCGTACATGGGCAGGGACAGTGTGCAGCCTTTTTTGAATTATAAAGACAAATGGGCTATTGTGCTGGGGCTTACCTCGAATGAAGGCAGCAAGGATTTTCAGCTGCAGCCCTGCGGCGATGAGCTGCTGTATGAAAAAGTGCTGAAAACAGTAAGCGGGTGGGGCAGTCCAGATAACCTGATGTTTGTAATAGGCGCTACCCGGGGCGAACAACTGGAGCATGTGCGAAAACTGTTGCCGGAACATTTCTTCCTAATACCCGGCGTAGGCGCGCAGGGCGGTGATGTAGCTACGGTTTGCAAAGCCGCTGCCAACAAAGACGGTGGCATCCTTATTAATGTTTCACGCGGTATTATTTATGCCGGTAACGGGCCGGATTTCGGTCAGGCGGCCGGGAAAGCGGCAAAAATGTATCAGCAGGAAATGGCAGCATTTCTATAGTTTAAATAGAATAAACAATAGTTTGAAAGCAGCATCCAAAAGATGCTGCTTTTGTTTTTCATGGGCAGCGTACAGAAAATACCGTGTAATTCATCCTGCCTTAAAATCCCGGCAATTTTGCCATTCAATAAATCATCTTAAATTACAGGCACCAACCCACCCGTAACGTAATTACAAAAAAAGTGTGGCTATGCAAAATGAAGATTTTTTGCAGTTTATCTGGCAATATGCCCTGTACCGGCCCGAAAGCCTGGTAACCACTTCCGGTGAAAAAGTAACGGTGGTGTCGCCGGGATGGCGCAACCGCGATGCGGGCCCTGATTTTTCCGCCGCACGCATTCGCTTAAATGGAACCTTGTTTGCAGGCAATGTAGAGCTGCACCTGCGCAGCAGCGACTGGCAGCGGCACGGTCATCAGCACGACCCGGCATATGAGCGCCTGGTGCTGCATGTGGTGTATGAGCATGATACCGGAGCAGAACTGCCCAACAACATTCCAGTGCTGCCACTGAAAGCGCACATTCCGGATTATGTGCTGGAACAATATAGCTCGCTGCTGCACACGGTTGCCATCCTGCCCTGTGAACACCGGCTGCAGGAAATCCCCGCCGTGGTGCGCGAAAGCTGGCTGAACAGGATGCTGGCCGAGCGCTGGGACGAAAAGCTGGCCGGCTGGCAACAGCAGCTGGCACAGGCCGGAAACGACTGGCATACTTTGCTTTACTGGCGTTTGGCGGCTGCTTTTGGCTTAAAGGTAAATGCGCAACCATTTCTGATGCTGGCCCAAAGCCTGCCGCTTTCTATCCTGGGAAAGCACCGGCATCAGTTACTGCAATTAGAGGCATTGCTGTATGGTCAGGCCGGCATGCTGGCGCAGGATTTTAAAGATGACTACCCAAGGCAGTTGCAGCAGGAATATCATTTCCTGAAACAGAAATACGAGCTGAGGCCTGTGCAGGGAAGCCTTTGGAAATTTATGCGGATGCGGCCTTCTAATTTTCCAACTATTCGCATCGCACAGTTTGCCGCCCTGCTGCACCAATCGGAAAATCTGCTGGCAAACCTGGTGGAAAATAGCAGCTATAAAAATCTGGAAACATTGCTTTCCGTGACAAGCAGCCGCTATTGGGATGCGCATTTCCGTTTTGATGTGCCGGCTTCGGCAACCGGGAAAAAGCAACTTGGTAGCGCTGCCATTCAATACCTGATTATTAACGCCATCGCGCCCATGCAGTTTTTGTACCAGGGCGCCCAGGGCAATCTGCAGGCGCAGGAAGCCGCCCTGCAATTACTGGAATCTATTCCCCCGGAAGAAAACAGCCGGCTGCGTCCGTGGACGGCAGCCGGCTGGGAGCCGCAACATGCCGGACATTCCCAGGCACTGATACAGCTTTTTAATAATTATTGCAACTTAAAGCGATGCCTGGAGTGTGCCGTTGGACTCCACCTCATCCGGCGTGGCCCAGTGAAATAAAATGTTTTTGTCTGTATTGGGGTGCAGGCTTTCAAACACCGGGCAGGTCAGGGCGGCATGTTCCAGCGTTTTCCTGTCTTTGCTGCGTGTGGGCGCCGTTTCCGGGAAAAATACTTCCACATTAATGGCCGCAATGCGGCGCGGCTGGCTGGCCATCACTTTTTCAATTTCACAGGAAGTGCCTTCAATGTTCCAGTCGTGGCGGTTGGCTACAATACCCATAATGGTAATCATGCAGGAACCCAGCGCCGTGGCTACCAGGTCTGTGGGAGAAAACCGCTCGCCCTTGCCTTCATTATCTACAGGCGCATCTGTTTCTATTTTACTGCCGGATTTAAGATGTATCGCTTCGGTGCGCAAATTGCCGGTATAACTAACTTTTGACGTCATGGAATAAGTTTTATGGTAAATTTACAGGACCGTGCTTTTAGCAAGGTACCGCAAAATTAATTCTATTACCGGCCCTAATTACTGCAAGACGATGAAAATATTTGCTTCCCTCAGGTTTGCCCTGCTGCTGGCGCCAGTCTGCCTGCTGTGTCAGGATGCCATTGCGCAAACAGCCGCAGCTCCGCGTGTGCGGGTTAAAAGGCCGCCACCGCTGGAGCAGGAATTAAGCGGCGGCTTTGGCCTTACCACTACCGGCTGGAAAGCCTTTTTGGATTATGGCAAGATTAAAAGCGATGAAGGCAACCTGACTGATCAATTCCATGATCTGCGGCTCTTTCAATTAGAATTCGGCGAAGTAAAACACCCAAAAGAAACACGTGTCAACAGCGTGCAGGGCAATAATGCTTCCGGTGGAAAGGCAAAGAGCTACATTTTCGGCAAGATCAATAATTTCTATACCGTAAACCTTTCCTATGGCCACCGGAAAATGATAGCCGGCAAGCCGGAACCCAAAACTGTAAGCATCCACTGGGTGTATGCAGGCGGCTTATCATTGGGATTATTGAAACCTTATTACCTGGATGGGTATGTGCCGCAGGATCAGATGACCGGCTCGCAACTGGTACGCAAAGAGTTTAAGTATGAAGACAATCCAACCAATTTTCTGAACAATGATTATATCCTGGGCGGCACCAGTTTTACCAAGGGCTTTGGGGAAATGAAATTCATTCCCGGCCTGCATGCTAAAACAGCCTTGCATTTTGATTTTAGCAACTCGAAACACCTGCTCATGGCTATTGAAACAGGCGTAAGTGCCGCTGTTTATACGCAAAAAATAGAGCTGATGGCCAACCAGAAAGCCTTTCCTTATACGCTAAACCTATATGCCAGCTTTCAGATTGGCAAACGCTGGTAAGAAGCGTAACTTTGCTGCCGTCCATGCAAGAACTTCCCATTGTTAATACAGAACCACCTGCAAGGCTTAAAAAGCCCGACTGGCTGCGTGTAAAGCTGCCCATAGGTGAAACTTACCGCCACGTGCGCAGCCTGGTGGATACCCATAAACTGCACACCATCTGCGAAAGCGGCAATTGCCCGAATATGGGCGAATGCTGGGGCGCCGGTACGGCAACGTTTATGATCCTGGGCAATATCTGCACGCGATCGTGCGGTTTTTGCGCGGTAGCTACCGGCCGTCCGGAGGCGATTGACTGGGACGAGCCGCAACGCGTGGCCGAAGCCATTTTCCTGATGAAGGTAAAGCACGCCGTGATTACTTCGGTTGATCGCGACGACCAGAAAGACGGTGGCTCCATCATCTGGGCCAATACCGTGAAAGCAGTACGCGCCCTGAATCCGGATACGACCCTGGAAACCCTGATTCCTGATTTTAAGGGCGACTGGGACAACCTGCAACGCATCATTGACGTAGCACCAGAAGTGGTGAGCCACAACATTGAAACCACCGAGCGCCTGACGCGCAAAGTGCGGATTCAGGCCAAATACCATCGCAGCATGGAAGTAATCCGCCGGCTGAAGGCAGGCGGCATGCGTACCAAGAGCGGCATTATGCTGGGCTTGGGCGAAGAGCAAGAAGAAGTACTGCAAACCATGCGGGACCTGGCCGATAATGGCCTGGACGTTTTGACGCTGGGCCAGTACCTGCAACCCACGCCCAAGCACCTGCCGGTAGTGCGTTTTGTGCACCCTGATGAATTTGCTTTCTACCGCGAGGAAGGCTATAAAATGGGCTTGGATTATGTGGAAAGCGGACCGCTGGTGCGCTCATCGTACCACAGCGAGCGGCACCTGATTCCCGGCGAAGGCAGAAAGAAATGGGCGGAGGGGAAATAAGTTGTTGACAGGTTCACATGTTGACAGGCAGCAGGCCCGTAGGGCCGTCAGTTCGGTTCCATCAAAAACATTTTTTCCGTTAAGGCCCCCCGGGCCGCAGTTTTGGTAGAAAATTAGTTGTCCAAAGAATACCGAAGAAATTCTAAATTTGCAGCCCGTTCGGGATGTAGCGCACTAACCCTGTTAGGAGTAGCGCGTCCCGACAGGTCAGGAAGGCTGCTGGCTTCAACCAGCTATCCTTCCGGAAATGAAAAAGTCCATTCGGGATGTAGCGCAGCCCGGTAGCGCGCTTCGTTCGGGACGAAGAGGCCGCTGGTTCGAATCCAGTCATCCCGACTTTTAGCCACCTATTTGAGGTGGCTTTTTTTTGTTTTAAAACCATGGCTCATGACTACTGTTTATATCATCGAATCCGAAAGCTCTGGCAAATGGTATTATGGCTGCACGGACCGGCTACAAGAACGAATTAACGAGCATAACTATGACAATGGCCATTTCACGCATAATCGCGGCCCATGGATTTTAATTTTCAGAAGAGATTTTGGAGTTCGTTCTGAAGCGCTGGCTTTTGAGCGATATCTAAAGAAAACGCGTAACAAAGAATTTATTAAAAGAAGTTTTCCAGCGTATTTTCTGAATGCCAGGTAGCGCGTCCCGACGAGTCGGGAAGGCCGCTGGTTCGAATCCAGTCATCCCGACTTTTAGCCACCTATTTGAGGTGGCTTTTTTATTTAAGAATAGAAATGAGTGAATGCGCTTTAATTCTCTTCCTCAAAATAAATCTTGTAAAAATTTAATCCTGTAGCCGGGTCGTAGCCGCGCTCAATGCGCTCGCGGTCGCCATGCACATACACGTGGAAGTTTTTATCCAGCTTCAATACGCTTTTTAAGTGCCGCGCATTTTTCTTCACCGCTGCCTGCGAGATGTCAAACTCATTATCAAAACTTACCTCATAGTCCTGTTGGTATTGCTTTTCGTAGCTTTTAAAGGACTCAATCAATTCCGGGTCGCCAAACACCTGCTGCGCGAATTCTTCTTTCTGGAACTGCTCATTTTTCTTGAAATAATTGACCGATTTGTTCAGCATGTCTATCTGCTGCACGCGTTCCACTTCATACTCATTCGGGATTTGCGCCACAATAAAATCCTTGCTCATCTTGATGTAATCCTCTGTAGCATGGTATTCATCTGCTGCGGCGCGGACTTTCAGAAAGGTGTCTTTCCAGAACTGCGCTTCGCCGCCTTTGGCGGTTTTGTCCAGCACATACACCAGGTAACCTTCTTCCTGCTGCGTGTTGAAGATAATACAGCCCTTGTCCATCTTTTCGGGATTGATGCCTTCATCGGGCGTAAAACGGTAGCTGTTTTTGCCGGATTCAATTTTCAAAAACCTGCTTTTGCTTTCCGTCTTGTAAATGCCCACCGCATCCACCATTCGGCCATTCACGGGGCAGCCGCTGAAATGGGCCACGTGCAGTTCACCGCTTTTTATTTGGGGCAGGGTAGTAATGTCGTGCAGGTGGCGGGCCAGGTTGCAGGAATGCAGCATTAGCGTATCCGGCGCTTCAAAAATCTGCGTTACGTAGTGCCAGACTTCATTGAGCTTAATGTCGGAAGGATGCCAGAGATTATAGGAAGCCGCTTCCTTAAATGGCGAGAGGAAATACTGCAACAGGATTTGCTTCAGCTCTTCCGTTTCCATGGCTACCGGCTCCTGTGAAAGCGTCAGGTCGTCGCCATTGGCTTTGTTTCCGGTGTAATGGGTGGCGAGGGTGTTGAGGCGGATGTCGGTAAGGGAAAGCATAGTTTTTGGCACGCCAAGGCGCGGAGTTTCGCAAAGGCGCAAAGTTATTTCACGCGGCGGCGCGGCGGAGGCAGCGATGCCACGTTTGATGTTAAGGCGCAAAGGTCGCAAAAGCCGCTTTTACAAAATAAAACAGGCACACATCGTGTGCCCATTTTTATTTCATGTCTGGTTAACCTATCAACTTATCAACATGTCAACCTATCAACCTGTCAACTTCCGAAAGCTAGTCCTTCAGCAGATTCCGGCTAATCACAATCTTCTGCACTTCAGTGGTGCCCTCGTAAATCTGCGTGATTTTCGCGTCGCGCATCAGGCGCTCTACGTGGAATTCTTTTACATAGCCATAGCCGCCGTGGATTTGCACCGCTTCGTTGGTAACCCACTGGGCAATTTCAGAAGCATATAATTTGGCCATGCTGGCGGGAATGGTATAATCCTGACCCTGGTCTTTGGTCCAGGCGGCTTTCAGGCACAGCAGGCGGGCCGCTTCTACAGCCGTAGCCATGTCGGCCAGCTTAAAGGCAATGGCCTGGTGGTGCATGATTTCCTTGCCAAAAGCCTTGCGCTCTTTGGAATATTTGGTGGCCAGTTCCAGTGCGCCGCTCGCGATGCCCAGCGCCTGCGCAGCAATACCAATGCGGCCGCCGGCCAGGGTTTTCATGGCAAAGGTGAAGCCGAAGCCATCGTCGCCAATGCGGTTTTCTTTCGGCACTTTCACGTCCTGGAACATAATGCTGTGCGTATCGCTGCCGCGGATACCCATCTTGTTTTCCTTGGCGCCTACGGTTACGCCGGCCCATTCTTTTTCAACAATAAAAGCATTGATGCCTTTGTGTTTTTTCTCGGGATACGTCTGCGCGATTACCAGGTAGTAAGAAGCCGAAGAACCATTGGTAATCCAGTTTTTGGTACCGTTCAGCAGGTAGTAATCGCCCATGTCTTCGGCGGTGGTACGCTGGCTGGTGGCATCGCTGCCCGCTTCGGGTTCGCTCAGGAGGAAGGCGCCCAGCTTTTCGCCGGTAGCCAGTTTGGTGAGGTATTTCTGTTTTTGTTCTTCGCTGGCGTAGGTTTCCAGTCCCCAGCACACCAGGCTGTTGTTCACGCTCATGCACACGCTGGTAGAAGCGTCAATCTTGGAGATTTCCTCCATAGCCAGAACGTAGCTTACGGTATCCATGCCGCTGCCACCGTATTTAGGGTCCACCATCATGCCCAGGAAGCCCAGCTCGCCCAGCTTTTTAATTTGCTCCGTAGGAAATTTTCCATGCTCATCGCGCTCAATGACGCCAGGCAGCAGTTCGTTTTTTGCAAAATCACGTGCGGCGGCCTGAACGGCCAGTTGCTCTTCAGAGAGTTGAAAATTCATGCGGCGAAATTAGGGAAATAGGGGAAGTCAGGGAAAATTGGCGGATAATTATTTGGGCGTGCCCCTACGCTTTGCTCCGGGTCGGGCTGTCGCCACTCGCTTGGCGCTCAGGCGCCAAAGCTCAAACAATGGCTCCATCCCTCACGCAGAACAAACGTGCAGCAGGAATCATTTCCCGGACGCACTATTCATAGTGAAAGCGGCATTGGACAATACTGCACTTCTGGTTTTGACCTTTTGTTCCATCTATCTTATAAACCAGCCGGTGTTCTTTGGTAATTCTTCTGGACCAAAATCCTTTTAAATCAAATTTCAGCGGCTCTGGCTTTCCCAGCCCAAGAAAAGGCGTTCTACTGATTTCTTTTAATAGCAGGTTTATCCTTGCAACTACCTCCGGGTCGGTTTCTGTCCAATAGGTATAATCATCCCAGGCTTTCTCTGTGAATTCAAAATTCATGGGCAGAGCTGTTTAGTCTTCCGGATTAAAAGACCTTGTTTTACCTTCTTGCAGTTGTTCTATGGATTCCTGAAGTTGTTTACGGTTTGCCGCTGTGGAAAGAAGATGCCCGGTTTCCGCGATTGAATTGTATTCTTTCAATGACATAATTACAACTGCATCGTCTTCGTTGGTACGGGGCACCACCAGAATGTCCGGATTGCCGCTAACAGCGTCCAGGTATTTCTTCAAATTAGACCTTAATTCTGTAACAGAAACTGCTTGCATGACCTGATTGTATTCTTCATCCAAATGTACGGAATTCTGTACGGAGCTTTTGTTGTTTTTTACCGGTCATCTTAGAATGAATCACCTGCTTTCCCTTTTTATCTTGCACCGCCATGCGCCTGCAACTCCCTTTATTTCTGCTCCTCATACTGCTGCATACAAATGCCTTTGCGCAACACCATTTAAAAGGTCAGGTGCTGGATGCCGCCACACGTCAGCCATTGGCCTTTGCTACCATTTCCTGGGAAGGATCGGGCGCCGTGGCAGATGTGAACGGCTTTTTTGAAACCAATATTCCCGAAGGTGTTAATGCAATTCAGGTTAGCTACCTGGGCTACGACAGTAAGCGGGTCGCCTTATCCGGCCAGGAAAATATCACAATTCAGCTGCTGCCCGCGAAAGGCAGTATGAACGAGGTAGTAGTAACACCCAACAACCAAAAATTACGCCGCATTATCAACACCGCCATTGCCCGCCGCAGCCAGCATAATCCGGATTTATACAAGGAATATCAGTGCGAGGTGTATTACAAGATGGTCACCGACCTGGTGCCGCCGGATGCATTGCAGGAAGACACCAGCTCAGATTCGCGCGAGATGTTCGCGTTCCTGGACAAGCATCATTTACTGCTGTCAGAAACCTACACCACGCGCTCCTGGCGGCGGCCACAAAGCCTGCAGGAAGATGTGCATGCCCAGCGCTTTTCGGGTTTTAAAAATCCGGCGTTTACCAGCCTGATTACGGATGTGCTGCCGTTTCATGCCTACGCTGATTTCATAAATCTCAATGGCCGCGATTATGCAAATCCGCTGGCTGCGGGCTGGCAGCAACGCTTTTTTATGAGCATTCAGGAAGAGCTGGTTACCGGCACGGATACCCTTTGGCTCATTCGCTTTAAGCCGCGGGGCAACCAACAGCAACTGAACGGGGTGCTCTACATTCAGTCCGGCGATTTTGCACTGACGAAATTCCTGGCAAATGCGGAAGACACGGTGCTGAAGCGTTCAGTGCGCATGGAGCAGCAGTATCAGAAGACAGCCGGCAAATGGTTTCCGCAACAGCTTAATTACATGTTCAACTGGCAATTGGAAAACGAAGGGCAACCGTTTACGGTTCAAATGAAAGGCACTTCGGTGATTGACTCGGTGCGTTTTACCCTGCCGGAAAACTTCCGTTTTGATAAAGCGCACACTGTGCGGGTAGCAGAAGGCGCAGGCACGCGTACCGACAGCGTATGGCGGAATTTTCGCCCGGAATTTTTGAGCAGTAAAGAAAGCAATACTTATCAGTTCATGGACAGCATTGGGCAGCAATGGCAGGTGGATAAATATTTAGCCTACCTGCCTAAGTTGCTGGATGGAAAATTTCCCGCAGGTCCGGTGGATGTTACGCTCAAGCGTTTGATTGCCGTCAATGCTCATGAAAAATACCGCTTTGGGCTGGGCCTGCAAACGAACGAAAAAATAGCGAAATGGGGGAGTGTGGGCGGCTGGGCAGGTTATGGCATCAAAGACAAGGCTTGGAAGTATGGTGGCTTCCTGGAATTTTATGCGGGGCGTCATCGTGAAACGGTTTTTAAAATTGCCTACGACAACGACCTGCGCGAACCGGGCCGTTTGCAGCTTTATCCCGGCCTGGATAAAAACTATTTGCGCAGTTATCTACTGCAACGGGTAGATAAAGTGGAAGCTATTGCCGCTTCGCTTTCCTGGCGCTACGATTACCTGTCGGCTGCTTTTAGCGCCCGCCGGGAGCGCATCACGCCGCTGTATGCTTATGAATTTACAGCAGACGGTTCGGCGCCGCAACAGCAGTTTACCGCCCAGGAAGCCAGCCTGCAACTGCGGTATGCCTATGGCATGCGCAGTACGCCGGTATTTGGCAAATACATGGATGCCGGCTCGCGGTTTCCGGTGCTGTATGCGAAATTCACGGCAGGGCAAATAGACAATTATTCCCAGCCCAATAATTATGTGCAGGCACTGGCAGCCCTGGAGTGGCGCACGCATCTTAACCGTATTGGCCGCGAAAGCATGCGCCTCACTGCCGGGCAAAGCTGGAGTGCGCAGCCGTTGCCTTTAAGCAAGCTTTTTGCTGGTAATGGTTTTCGTGCAGGCACAGACGCCGGCCTTTATGTTTTTGGCGGATTGCAAACCATGCGGCCTTATGATTACTATTCCGACCGGTTTGTGTCTGTTTCCCTGTTGCATCAGTTTGACTGGCGGCTTTATCGCCTGCAACCAGGCAGAAGCAGCTTTAGTTCTGCGCCATCCGTAGCACTGGGTTACAACATGCTGGTCGGCGATTTAAAGCATCCGGAACTGCATCAATTGGTGAATTTTGGCGTGCCCAATCCGGCCTACCACGAAGCCGGTTTCATGCTGGAAAATCTGCTGCGCATTACTTACCTGAATCTGTATTACATCACCCTGAATGGCGGTTATTTTTACCACATGGCGCCGGGAGCTTTTAAGCGGGAAAACGGAGTGTTTGTGTTTGGATTGGGGATAGAGATTTAAAAATTCTTGTAGCGTTATGGCTGTGCCCACTCGTTTTTTGTTAACTGCAATGGTGGACTATTAATGCTTTGCGGGCTTCGCCTTACAAATACCATTAGATTCCCTTCGGGAATGACAAAGGACGAGTCAAAAGCGGACGAGAAATAACTCTTAGCGCCTACGCGCCTCTTTGCGTGAAATCCTTACACCTCCGTCACACTCTTCAGCACTACATACCGCAGCAGCATTTCCAGCCCAATGCATACCAACGCAAACAGGGCAAACGGAAAAAACAACTCTTTATACTGCCGGAAGCTGCTCGTTTCAATCTTTACTTTTTCCAGCTCATCTATCTCTGCGTACACCTTGCGCAGACTTTCATTGCCGGTGGCGCGGTAATATTTGCCGCCGGTTTGTGTAGCAATCTGTTTTAAAAGCGGCTCGTCAATCTGCACTTCGGCCATTTGCTTTTGCATGCCCATTGGCGTCTGCACCGGGTAAAGCGCCTGTCCCATCGTGCCAATGCCCACCGTGTACACCCGTACGCCGTAAGTTTTGGCCAGTTCCAGCGCCGTTTGCGGGTCAATCAGTCCGGTGTTATTCACGCCGTCCGTCAGCAGAATCAGCACCTTGCTTTTGCCGGTGGTTTGCCGGAGGCGGCCCACGCCGGTAGCCAGTCCCATACCGATAGCGGTACCGTCAATTAGGAGGCCGCTTTTTACCGCTGCCAGTTGCTCTTTGAGTACGCGGTGGTCTATCGTTACCGGACATAGTGTAAAGCTTTCGCCTGCAAAAATCACCAGTCCGATGCGGTCGGTGGGCCGGTCGTCAATAAATTCTGCTGCCAGCTTTTTAGCGGCTTCAATACGGTTGGGCTTAAAATCTTCCGCCAGCATAGAGCCGGAAACATCCAGGCTGATGACGATATCAATGCCTTCGCTTTCCACGGTTTCATTGAGGCTGCTGGATTGTGGCCTTGCCAGGGCAATAATGATTCCTGCCATGGCCAGGGTAGTAAGCAGGGGCAATAGAAAAAGCAGGCTTGCCTTCCAGCTTTTGGGTTGTCGGGCCAGCGCAGCAACGCTTGTGAGCCGGAAGGAGGCCGCTTTGCGGCGGCTTTGCCACCACCACCATACCGGCAGCAATAGCAGCAGCGCTAAAAAATAAGGCTGGGCAAAGCTGAAGTTAGGAGGCATTTGGTTGGGTAGAAAAGTTGATAAGTTGAAAAGTTGAAATGTTGAAATGTCTTGCTTTGCGTCTTTGCGCTTTTGCGTGAAAAATTACTTTGGTTTAGAAAGGGAAGCATCAACTATTACCGGGCGGCTTTGCTGTACCAGTTGTTGCGCCGCCTGCATGGCCTGCTCATGCATGGTTTCGTTGGGCAGCGCACGGGCAAACTTGGCCATATCTGCGGTGTGCAGGATGGTAAACAACTGCACCGACCAGGCTTTCAGTTCCGGGTGGTTTTTGGCGGTTTGCAGGAATTCATCCGTTGTTTGCTCCATGGCTTTTACCCCAAACCGGGCTTCTATATAACTGCGCAGAATGCCTGTTAGTGCCACATAATATTCTTTGACGCCTTCCTCTCCATTTCGCCAGATTTTCTTTTGTTCCAGCGCGCGCAGCATCCGCAGCGTTTTATCGCTCAGGTTTTCCGGCGGCGGCGGCAGTGCAGCTGCCTTTGTCCTGTGCTTCAAATAATAAAACAACAGGAAGGCCAGCAGCAATACAACCAAAACACCCACGCCGTACCAGATATAATCGCGCCAGCTAACCGGCACTTTCATCACGTCTTTTATGGGCCGGAAAGGCTGGGTGGTGTCTACCGGCAGGGTTTGTACCAAAAGCGACAGGCTGTCGGTAATCAGTGTATAGGCAGCGCCCCGCACCGGTTGCACTTTAAATTGAAAAGAAGGAATCACAAAGCGGCCGGAGTCAAAGCCGGTTACTTCTATCTGCTGGGTATAAACCGTCTGACCACGCTCCTGCAGGGTGTCAATTTTGCTGGCGCCCAAAACTTCCAGCCTGCCAAACGAATCAGGCAGCGGAAACCAGGTAATCTGGCTGAAATCCGGCCGGTGGCTGACTTTCACCGCTACCTGAACCGGGTCGCCAACCTGAATGCTTTTTTGTTGCAGGGCAGCCGTTGCCGAAGCGTCCTGTGCTATGGCTGCGCCTGAAAAGAGCATCAGGCAAAGCAGCAGGAAGGCGCTTTTTGTTTTCATCTGTTGCTTCATTTGCCTTTAAAGAAAGTTTGAAGCTTGTTTACATAATCCTGGTCGGTGCGCAGGCTCAGCAGGCGGGCACCGCTTTTGCGGAAGGCCTGCTGCGTGGCCTGCCGGTGTTGCTGAAAGGCAGCGGCATAAGCCTGCTGCGTACGCTTGTTGCTGCTGTCAATCCACAAAGTCTTGCTTGTTTCTGCATCCCGCACCTGCACCAGGCCCATGGCAGGCAATGCCTCGTCGTGCGGGTCGTACACATCTATCCCTACCAGGTCGTGCCGGCGGGCGCATAACTGCAGGCTTTTGGTAAAAGGCAGGCTCACCATATCGCTTATCAGGAAAGTGATGCTTTTCTTTTTCTGAACGTTGCTCAGATAATCCAGCGCGGTAGCAATATTGGTAGTGCCGGCCTGCGGTGATGTACCGTTTTCGGCACGGGCAATTAGTTCGCGAATGATGCGCAACACATGGCTCCGGCCTTTCTTGGGCGGGATAAACAATTCTACGCCTTCACTAAAAATTAAAAGGCCCACCTTGTCGTTATTGGTATTGGCGCTGAATGCCAGTACGGCGCAGAGTTCTGTAATCAGTTCCAGCTTGCTGCGTGTTTTCGTGCCAAACAGCGAACTGCCGCTTGCATCCGCCAGCAACATCACAGTTAGCTCGCGTTCTTCTTCAAACACCTTTACGAAAGGCGTGCGGAAGCGCGCCGTAACGTTCCAGTCTATATTTTTCACATCATCGCCCGGCATGTATTCGCGCACCTCGCTAAAAGACATGCCGCGGCCTTTAAAAGCGCTGTGATACTCGCCTGCAAAGATGTGATTGCTGAGTCCTTTGGTCTTGATTTCAATTTTACGGACCCGCTTGAGTATGTCGGCTGTGGTAAGCAAGTTTTATTTGTTTTCAACGGCAGTCGCAGCTGCACCGGCAAAAGTAGCAGCCGCCGGCACCATGCGATTTAAACTTTTCTGAAATGCCGCATCTTTAAGGGTTCTTTGGTTTGCGGCTGGTTTTTCTATTTTTGTAAAAATCCCTTCCATGAATACAAAACATGCACTCTTATTATGTTCCGGCCTGGCACTGTTTACAGCCTGCGGCCCGGGAAAGACAACAGATGAAAATGCAGCGGAGCAAAACACCAAGGATACGGTACGGAACGTAAGCCTGGCGGATGTGCCCAAAAGCCCGGATTTCCCCGGCGCTACGCTTACCCTGAACAACGTAACGGCTTCGCCAGCCGGCAACGACTCTGTTCGTTTAAAGTTTGATTTCGGCGTTTCTAATTACGAGCTGAAAGCACAAACCGGCGATGCCGACAATAAAATGTGCGCCAATTCCAAAGAAGGACAGCACATCCACTTCATCCTGGATAATGCGCCCTACAAGGCTTTGTACGAACCCACGCACGAAGAAGTCGTAGCCAAAAACAGCGAGCATTACCTGCTTACTTTCCTTTCGCGCAGCTACCATGAAAGCCTGAAAAACAAAGAAGCTGCCGTGCTCACGCACTTCCGCGTAGATGAAAACGGAAAGTTTCAAAAATTGGATGAGCCCAAAGAAACCATGCTGTTTTATTCCCGTCCCAAAGGCGATTACCTGGGCAATGATACTACCAACCTGTTGCTGGATTTTTATCCCTGGAACGCACAGCTGGGCAGCGACTACAGCGTGAAAGCGGTGGTAACCAACAACACCACCGGCGCCACCGGTACATTTACCCTGAATGAATGGAAGCCCATGTTCATTAAAAACCTGGGTGCCGGCCAATGCAGCGTCACCATTTCGCTGGTAGACAAAAACGGGCAGCCTGTGAGCGGCACCAACACCACCATTACCCGCAATATTACTTTGGCCAATAAAGAGCCGATGTAGTTGTTGGGTATTAATAATAAAAAAGGAGCGGCGGAAGCTGCTCCTTTTTTATTTGGGTGCTTTAAATGCAGCACTTTTAAACGAATCTTTCCACCACGGGCTGGTTTTCCGCCAGGCCGTTCAGGCATAGCAAACCCGGTTTTTTGCCGGTTTCAAAACTACCGGTCAGCGGTTGCATTTGTAGTGCTGCTGCGCCGTTAGCAGTTCCCCAGCGAAGCAAGACCTCCCAGCTTAATTCAGGAAAATATTTTTTCAGGGTGCTTAGTTCTGCAAGAACAGAAAGCTGGTGATTGCTGGCCAGGCTATCAGTACCGATACAAATCTGCGCGCCTTCCTGTAGCAGCATAGGCACATCCGGCAGCTTGCCTTCAATGTATAAATTGGCATTCGGACAAAGGCAGAACCAAAGGTTTTGGAACCGTTGCCGGGCATAACGCACAGCAGCAGCCTGCGTCACTGAGTTGTGCACCAGCAGCAACGGGTGGCTGGGGTGCAGCCAGTCGCCATAAGTTTCCAAAGAAGATTTTCCGGAGGGTACAAAGCCAATATCTTTTAGTCCCAGTGCGGCAAACAAGCGCAGCATATCGCCCGAACCACTTTCAAAGTACTGGTCTTCAGCGCGGCCTTCCTGGTTGTGAATGCTCAAAAGCTCCTGTTCCCCTATTTCATCTATCAGTTGAAAAAGAGGCGTGGAAACAGAATAAGGCGCGTGCGGACTGATGGACTGGCGGTGCGGGCCATCCTGTTTCTCAAAAGCGGAATATAATTCCTGGCAGCTTTCCAAGCGCTGCCTGGCCCTTTCCGGCACCATGCCCAGCGCTTCGATAAAAGTATGAAATAAGATATCCTGTTGTTCGCGTGCCGGCAGGGTGTCTGTGGTATTGACAATATCGCCCACAGCCACAATGCCATTGTCTTTCATTTGCTGCCAGGCCTGTTGCAGCAGCACTTTTTTGGGCAGGTTATCAAATTCGGACCGGCGCGTGGATACGAAAATCAGAAAGTCCACAATGCCTGTTCTTTCCGGCACGCGTCCCTGTAAATGACTTAACTCAAGATGGCAATGCGCATTTACAAAGCCCGGGCAAAGCACCCCTTCCAAATGGATGGTATCCGCTAAAGGTTTGCGCAATAATTGCGTGATGAAGCCGGCATCGTTTACGCAAACCGTTGTGCCGGCAGGCAGCCACTGAAAACCGTCATGCACCTGAGCGGCTGTAAAACTTTTTGCTGCCATCAGCCTTTAAAATGCTTGAGCAGGATGATTTCTTTTTCGTTCAGGTAACGCCATTTACCGCGCGGAACGTTTTTCTTGGTAAGACCGGCGTATAAAACACGGTCCAGCTTTATTACTTCATAACCCAGGCTTTCGAAAATACGGCGCACAATACGGTTGCGGCCAATATGGATTTCAATGCCGATTTCATTTTTTGCTTCCAGGTAAGAAAGCTCATCTACCGGCGCCGGCCCGTCTTCCAGCGTCAGGCCCTGAGCAATCTTTTCAAAATCATTTTTTGTCAGATCCTTATCCAGCGTTACCTGATAGACTTTGCGCACTTCATAACGCGGGTGTGAGAGCTTTTGTGCCAGGTCGCCATCGTTGGTCAGCAACAGCACGCCGGTAGTGTGCCGGTCCAGCCGGCCGATTGGAAACAAACGGCTGTCGGCGGCCTGCCGCACCAAATCCATTACGGTACGCCGTCCGCGCTCATCTTCTGTGCTGGTAATATAATCTTTTGGCTTGTTCAGCAGCACGTATACTTTTTCCTGCTGGAGCTTTACCTTTTTTCCTGCTACAGTTACCACATCTTGCGGTTGCACCCGGTAGCCGGGGTTGGTAAGCACCTCGCCGTTTACCATTACCTTTCCCTCTTTGATAAGGGTGGCGGCATCGCGCCGGCTGCCATGACCGCTGTGTGCCAGGTATTTGTTAAGCGGCATCAAATCAGAACCGGATTCGGAAGCTGCTGCTTTTGCAGCAGGGTGCTTCGAGGCCGGTTTGGGCTCCTGCCGGTCGAAAGGCCGGGCCGGCCGTTTACGTGCTTCTTCCTGCCTGCTATTGCTTCCTGCCTGTGCACGGCTGCTCTTATAGGGCGACCGGCTGCTGTTTTGTTTTTGTTTGGGGCCGGAGGGTGGGGCGCCTGGTTTTCTTCCTTTGGATCCTGGTTGTTTCATAAGATGGTTGCCGCTTCCTGCAAAAGTATAGCCTAATGGCATGGCATCATTTGTATTTAAGGGATGAAGGGAATTATACTATTTATAATTTTTATTGCGCTTGCTGGTATGGCTTGCGGTCAGCCTTTTTTGCAAAAGCCTGCCATGCGCCTGCACCACCTGCAGGCCACCGCTCTGGCAGGTGCCACACGGCTCTCCAAAAGCGGTAATCATGGCACCGGTTTTTCATTTGCCCTGAAAGAGCAATACCATTTTGCAGGCGTGCTTTACAGTTCAGCCGGACTGGCCTATACCTATACACAGGGTGAGCATTCCCTGCCGGTTGGGGCGGAAAAAAGGCATTTTCACAGTAGTTATTTTTCGCTGCCGGTGGGCGGTGGCTTTGCTATGGGAGACGACCGCGGCAGGTTTTATACCGGCATCGACTTGCTGCCATCCTATTATATGGATGCCCTTCCAAACATTCCTTCCCAAAGGCGTTGGGGGCTTGGTTTTGGGCTGGAACTGGGCTTTGCCATTAAAGTAGGGCCTGCAGATAAGCGGGGTTTTGACCTGGGTATGGAAGGGCAGTGGCAATGGTTGCCGCCTTATTCCTTAACTGACAATAAAGGCCTGGTTTACAGCTTTGCCGGCGGCGGATTGGTACTGCGTTTTTAAGAAACGGATGACAAATGAATGAAGAGCCGCGTAGTAATTTTATAGGGTGCTAAAGCCCACTTTTTTAAAAGGAATTCCGGAAGCCGGCTGCGATGAAGCCGGCCGCGGTTGCCTGGCCGGACCTGTTTATGCGGCAGCGGTGATCCTGCCTAAAAACTTCCGTTGCAAGTGGCTCAACGACAGCAAACAACTGACGGCAGCCGTGCGCAATGAGCTGCGGCCTGTTATAGAATCCAAAGCTTTGGCCTGGGCCGTGGCCAAGGTGGATGCGGATGAAATTGACAGCATCAATATTTACCGCGCGGCTATGAAAGCCATGCACCTGGCGATAGCAGCCCTGCAGCAAAAGCCGGAATTGCTTTTAATTGATGGCAACCGCTTTGTACCTTTTCCGGGGATTGAGCACCATTGCGTGATTGGCGGCGATGGCATTTATAAGCATATTGCTGCAGCAAGCATCCTGGCTAAAACCCACCGCGATGAATTTATGCTGGATTTGCACCGGCAGTATCCCGAATACGGCTGGGATGAAAATAAAGGTTACGCTACGGCCCACCACCGGAGGCTGGTAACACAACTGGGGCCAACCCCTTTTCACCGGCGCAGCTTTCGTTTGAATTATGAAGTGACGGCTAACCCGGAAGCGTATTGCGCAAACCCGCAAAACGCTGAGCCGGCGGATTTGTTTACAACATAAGCTTTCTGCCCAGCCAGCAGGCCAGCAAAGAAAAAATCAGGGTACCTGCCATATACAGCAGCGCTTTTAGCAGCTGCCCGTTTTCCAGAAGATTAATATTCTCCAACGAAAACGCAGACAAAGTGGTAAAGCCACCGCAAAACCCTACCGCTGCTGCCAGCCAAAGATCCTGCGGCCAGTGAAAGCGCTGCATGCCGCCGGCCAGCAGGCCAATCAGGAAGCTGCCGGTTACATTTACCAGTAAGGTAGCCCAGGGTAGCTCCTGCAAAGGCAACAGTCTGCCCGTACCATAGCGCAGGAGGCTGCCTGCTGCGCCGCCCAGTGCTATAAGCAATAGTTTCATGATGCTAAATTTAGCCGGTAAGTAATTCCAGGACCCGGTGCTGCTATTTCCACTTTTCAAGCAAATCTACCATCGCTACATTTTCCTGAATTACGGCATGGTCCAGCGGGTTTTTACCGCGCACATCTTCCACCCAAAGGTCGGCGCCATGCTGCAACAGCGTTTCCGCGATGCCCATCTGGCCGAAGGTAGCCGCAAAGGTGAGGGCCGTGGCGCCCTGAAAGTTGCGCTGATTGACTTCTGATTGATGCTCGAGCAATATTTCTACCAGTTCTTTATAACCGCGAAAAGCGGCGCCCATCAGTGCGGTATTGCCAGACATATCCTGTGCCGACACAGCCGCGCCATGCCGGAGCAGCAGGCGCGTTGCTTCCGGCTGATTGTTGTACACCGCGATAATCAGGGGCGTAAAGCCTTTTACATCCTGACTGTTTAATAATTCAGGAGCCGTAGTCAGAATCTGGTTTATTTGTTCCAAATCGCCCTGCCGGCAGGCTTCAAATAATTGGGATAATTCCGTCATGGAAAAGTTGGTTTTTAGGATCAGAAATGCGGGCGTAAATCCCGCATTTCATCAGTCGGCATCTGCTACCAGAATACCTTTTTCTTTTAAATAGTTTTCCCAGTCGGCCAGTTGCTTTCCTTTCAGCACGCGTGGGAATTTATTCATGCCGCCTTCTTTGCCTTTACTGCGCAGGTAATCATAAAACACGTGGTTGGGCAGCACTTTTACGAATACCTTTTTCAGGGCACTGTCGCGCTCTACCGAATAATCGTCGTTGATTTTGCGGAGGGTTTCATCGATCACGTTGCAGATCTGGGTGGCCGTGGCACATTCGTCTTCGCAGCCAATATACCAGCGGTGGGCAAACATGCCTTCGTAGGGAAAGCCGGCAACGGTAAACTCGCGGATTTTGATACCCAGCTGCCGTTGCGCCGCGTCAATGCCTTTGTTCATGTTGTCCACGCTCAGGTGTTCGCCCACCAGGCTCAGGAATTGCTTGGTGCGGCCGGTAATAATGATTTCCCCGTCTTCCTTGTTGGTAAAGCGCACCACGTCGCCAATCACATAGCGCCAGGCGCCGGAGCAGGTACTGATGACGACCGCGTAATCCACGCCTTTTTCCACCTCGTCTATAAGCTTGGTCTGGATGCCGGGTTTGGGATTGCCATCGTCGTCAAAATTCTGGCTGTTGAAAGGCGCAAACTCAAAGAAAATACCATTGTTCAGTACCAGCCGGATGCCTTCGCGGTCGGGCAGTGCCTGGAAGCCGAAAGAGCCTTCGCTGGCCATGTAGGTTTCTATAAAAGTAATAGGCTTGCCCAGCAGCTTTTTAAAATTCTCGCGGTATGGTTCAAAGGAAACACCTCCGTGGATATAGACGGCCAGATGGGGCCAGATTTCATGAATGTTTTTGGCATGGTGGCGTTCCAGGATGCGCTCCAGCACAATCTGCACCCAGGCAGGCACACCGCATAAAGTGCTGATATCCCATTCGGGTGCACGCTCCACAATCTGGTCAATCCGGGCATCCCATTGCGGCGTTTTCGAGATTTTTTGTCCGGGTTTGTACAGCAGGTTGCTGACCCAGCGCGGCATGTTTTTGGCGCTGATGCCGCTCATGTCGCCTTCAAAATAGCCGTTCTGTTCGCTCAGCGAGGTGGTGCCGCCAATCATCATAATGCCGCGGCCAAAGGCGGAAGCCGGCACTTTGAAATCGGTCATGGAATAAAGCTGCTTGAAACCCATGCGCTTTACGCTCCGGATCATGTCTGCTGTAACCGGAATGTGCTTGCTGGCTGCTTCGCTGGTGCCGCTGCTGAGCGCAAAATATTTTACTTTTCCGGGCCAGGTTACGTTTTCATCACCTTCCAGCAGGTATTTCCACCAGTTGGCAAACATTTCATTATAGGTAACTACCGGCACACGCGCACGAAAGGCCTCTACGAAATCAATTTCATGGCTCAGGATGTCGCCAAACCCGTAATGTTTCCCGAAACGGGTGTATTGCGCCCGCTCTAACAGCTGGCGCAGGGTATGCAGTTGATAAGTTCGCGGAGCGGCCGTATGCGGCGCCAGTCTTTTTCGCAGGCGCAGCGAACGGGCCATGATGTTGCCAAGTATTGCCATAGTATTAAAAGGGTAGGGACAAAAGTAAGATGAACTGCCAAGAGCGGCGCTAAAGGATGAATGCCTGTGGTAATGGTACACACCGGATGTAGCCCGCCGAAGTGCAGTTAATAGGCAGTAGTTTAAGATTTATTCCGGTAGGCGGGCATTTGATTTTATTTTATCCAGTTGCAGGTTATTCTTTTAAATGGGCTTATTATTGCTTATTAATATAATTTATTATGAACAAAAGACTTTTACCCATTTTTTTATTGAGTGCTATCAGCACAGGCGCTCTGGCGCAGCCGGTTATCACCAGCAGCAGCAATCCCATACCGGGCGATGACTTTACTTACCGATACAGTAACATGGCCAATCCCGGACCAGCGGGCGCCGGTCAGATTTGGGATTTCAGCGCCGCTACCGAGGTGCCCGGAGAAGCGCCCTTCCATTTCTCGGTCATTACCTGCGCTGCTGCGCCGGATTGCGGCGACTATGCCGGTGCTAATCTTGCCTGGAAAATAAATGACACAACGCACAATTACCAGCTTGCCAACGAAGCCGGGATACGCAACATTGGCAGCAGAAGCGGTACATCCGCCAACCTTACTTATACCGATCCGGATCAGATAATCCGCTATCCTTTTGCCTATGGCAATTCCTATAGCGATACCATGGCCGGAACGTATGTCCTTTCAATGTTTGGAACCACGTTTTCTTACAACAGGTACGGTACTTCCCTGGTTCAGGCAGATGCCTATGGCTCCTTGAAAACGCCCGCCGGTACGTTTGAGAATGTATTAAGGGTGCACCGCCATCAGGTGATAGTGGACAGCCAATATATTGGAGGTATGTGGGTACCTATGCCTTATACCATGGATAACTATGAGTGGTATAGCACAAGCAGCCATATGCCGCTTTATACTGTTTCCATTGCCAATAACGATGGTGAAATAGACCAGACGGCACAGTGGCTGGAAGCAACAACCGGCATCGGCAGCATCAGTGGTCTGCAAAGCAGCATCTCTGTGTTTCCGCAGCCTGCAAAGGGAACTATTAATCTGAAGTTTACCAGCGAGCGTGCAGCCATGCTTTCTATTCAACTGACAGATATTACCGGCAGGGTGCTGCAAACTGTGCCTTCCAAATTGTTTAATGCTGGCCAGAACGAAACCAGCATTGATGTAAGCACACTAAGCGCAGGTTTTTATTTGCTGCAACTTACAGAAGGTGCGCAGCGCGTTGCTGCCCAAAAAATTGTGGTACAATAAGCGACGATACTTGCTACAGAAAACGCCTTCCAACAGGAAGGCGTTTTCTTTTCCGGTAAGCTGCAGCTATGCCTGACCCGTGCTGCTTTTAAACTTTTATTACCCCTGAACCAATACTCCGGCCTGCACCTATCTTTGCCCGGCGTGGAAAAAATTACTGTATCCGTTATCAATCATTCCCCCCATCCTTTGCCGGCCTACCAGACAGACCAGGCAGCCGGCATGGACCTTTCTGCCTGGATTCCGGATGGTTCCCTGTTGCTGCAACCTTTAGAACGCAGGCTGATACGCACCGGTTTGCATATCCAACTGCCCCGCGGTTTTGAAGCGCAGATTCGCCCGCGCAGCGGCACGGCTTTTAAGAAAGGACTGACCGTAGTTAATGCGCCGGGTACCATAGACAGCGATTATACCGGCGAAATCATGCTCGCTATGATAAACCTTTCCAAAGAAGCCCTTACCATTCAGGATGGCGAGCGTATCGCCCAAATGGTGGTGGCCCGCCACGAACACATTCAATGGCAGCCCGGCACCGCGTTGCAGGAAACAGCCCGCAGCAGCGGCGGCTTTGGCAGTACGGGAAAATAATTACTTTTAAATCAAAACAATTTCAGAGCAAACAAAAATGAACATCATTATCCCAATGGCCGGCATGGGCAAGCGCATGCGCCCACATACCCTCACCACTCCCAAACCATTACTGACCCTGGCTGGCAAGCCCATTGTGCAGCGCCTGGTGGAAGACATTCTTGCAACCAGCAATGAAAAAGTAGAAGAGATAGCGTTTATTATTGCTCCTACCTTTGGTCAGGAAGTGGAACTGCACCTGTTGCAGGTGGCCGAAGACCTGGGCGCTACCGGCCGCATCTGTTATCAGGACGAAGCGCTGGGTACGGCACATGCCATTCTTTGCGCCTCGGAAAGCCTGAAGGGAAATGTTTTCATTGCCTTTGCCGACACGCTGTTTAAAGCCAGTTTTGCCATTGATACCGAAAAAGACGCCATCGTCTGGACACAGGAAATTGAAGACCCCTCCCAGTTTGGCGTGGTGAAGCTGGGCGAAGGCAACCAGGTAACCGCCTTTGTGGAAAAGCCTGCAACCTACGTCAGCAATCTGGCCATCATTGGGGTGTACTATTTTAAAGATGGAGAAAGACTGAAAGAAGAATTGCAAAGGCTGCTGACAGAAGACATCAAAAGCAAAGGGGAGTACCAGCTGACGGACGCCATGGACCACATGCTGCAAAATGGCGTGAAATTCTATACCGATCAGGTGGAAGAATGGCTGGACTGCGGTAATAAAGATGCCACCGTTTATACCAATGCCCGCGTGCTGTTTCACAAGCAAAACCAGGAAACCCTCGTATCCGACACCGCCCTGCTGGAACATTCCGTTGTTATCCCGCCCTGCTATATCGGGCCCGGCGTACAACTGATAAATTCGGTAGTGGGTCCTTTTGTAAGCCTGGAAGCCGGCGCCCGCATAGAAGATGCCCGTGTGGAGATGAGCATTGTAGGCCAGGATACACTTGTTAAAAACTGTGTTATCCGCAATGCTATGCTGGGTAAAAACGTATCTTACATGGAAAAGCCAAAAGAACTAAGCATTGGCGATTATTCTACCCAGGCATGAAATTCCGCACCGCGTTTCTGACCCTATCATACGTTTGCTTCCTGTTGTTGACTATTGGGGTCACAACAGCCGGCGCGCAATCAAAAAACCGTGAAGACGCCGTCAATGACGCGCTGTTCTTTGATGCCATCCGTGCCAATATGGATGGCGATTACCCGAAAGCCGAACAGCTTTATCTGTCTTTTTTAAAGAAGATGCCGGATGTGGCAGCTGCCTGGCACGATCTGGCCCGCATTAAAGTGCAGACGCATGAGCTGACCATGGCGGAACAATATATCCAAAAGGCGATTGCGCTGGATAAAGAAAATGCCTGGTACCAGGAAACTTACGCCGATATCCTGGTGCGGCAGGCCAAGTATGAGGCCGCTGCTACGGTGTACACGCAGCTCGCTAAAACACAGAAGCGCAATGCAGACTACCTGATTAGTGCAGCCGTGCTTTATCAGAAAACAGGAAAATATCAGGAAGCGCTAAGTGCGCTGAATGAGCTGGAACAAAGCAAAGGCGAATACGAAGAACTGCTGCTGAAGAAGCAGGAGCTTTATCTGAGCATGAATGATGTGCAGGGCGCTATTTCCGTAGGCAGGCGCCTGATAGCGCTTTACCCAAACGAAGCCCGTTTTTACGCGCATCTGGCCGATGTTTATGAAAGCAACCGCATGGATGCGGAGGCAGATAAGATACTGCAGCAAATGCAGGAAAAATTTCCGAACGATCCGGTGGTGCAACTGAGTGTGGCTGAAAATTTCCGGAAAAAAGGAGATACAGCCGCCTACGAGCAATATGTGCGCCGCGCCATCACCAACAAAGAACTGGACGCCAGCTCGCAAATGACCCTGCTGGCCGCTTACGCGCAGGACGCTTTAAAAGATACCAGCAAGCTGGGCGAAGTGGTGGAAATGGCCGGGAAAATTGCTGCGCAGCGGCCCACTGATGCCAGCGTACAGGCCCTGTACGGCGATTTGCTGATGATGCGCCGGCAAACAGAACCGGCAGCAGCACAATATAAAAAAGCTGTAGCCATCAATCCTAATTTATACAACGCCTGGCAGCAGCTGCTTTTTGCCTATATCGAACCCCGGGATGCGGATTCGCTGATTAAGTGGAGCGAAAAAGCCATCCGCGTTTTTCCCAACCAGCTGTTGGTGCATTACCTGAACGGCATTGGCTATTTTAATAAGAAAGATTATTCCAGGGCTATCAAAGCCATTAACCGCGCGCTGGATATGGGCAATGATGAAGACGAAGAGATGACCGCCAGCATGTACACCCTGCTGGGCGATATTTACAACGCCACGAAAGAATATGCCAGGAGCGACAGCAGCTACGAAGCGGCCATGCGCATCAATCCGGATGACGCTACCTTGTTGAACAATTATGCCTACTATCTTTCGGTACGCAAAGTGCGCCTGAAAGATGCCGAGCGCATGTCTAAACGTTCCCTGGAATTGCGTCCGGGAGAGGCTACATTCCTGGATACCTATGGCTGGATCCTGTTTCAGGAAGGAAAATTCGCGGAAGCAAAAAAGTATATTCAGGAAGCTATAGACAGTTCCGGGGAAGCAGCCAGCGGCACCCTTTGGGAACACCTGGGGGATGTGGAGATAAAACTGGGAAATACCGGCAAGGCGCTGGAAAACTGGCAAAAAGCCAAACAAAAAGGCAGCGACGACCTCCAAAAGCTGGATAAAAAAATCAGGGACAAACAATTTTATGAGTAAAGGCCTTTTAAAAGGACTCTTAGTTTGGACAGTGTGTGTGTTGGCCGCCTGCGACCGGCCTGTAAAACTGGCAACCTCCAATCCGCCTGCCCCAGCCGCAGACAGCCTGCTGGCAGCGCCCCAGCCAAACATGCCTGCTGAAGTGGTGCCTGAAAAAGATGCAGCATTATGGCCGGAAAACCTGCCGCTGCTGGCAAAATCTTTCCAGCTGCAGCAAGACTTTCAAACGTTTAGCGGCCGGGCTAAAGTGCATTACGAAGGCAGGGACCAAAGCCAGGATTTTAATGCGAATATTCGCATAGAGAAGAATAAAAAAATCTGGCTGAGCATAAATGCGCTGGGCCTGCTGGAAGTTTTCCGTGCCTTGCTGACCCCCGAAGGACTCCAGGCCATTAACCGCCTGGATAAAGTTTATTACGACTTCCCGCTCAGCGAAGCCAGTCGCATCCTGCCGGTAGCGGCAGATTTTCAAACCGTTCAAAGCCTGCTCACCGGCGGTATTCTCGGGAAAAAGGGAAATGTGCTGCAAACCCTGCCCGCAGGTAACAACTTCAGCGTGCTGCTGCAACGCCCGGATTTCCAGCAGGCACTGGTGCTTTCCGGCGCAGATACCAGCCTGCAGGAGCAATCGGTATTGAATCAGGCAGCCGGCCTGAAACTGGATATCACTTATGAGCGCTACAAGCCAACCGGCAATTGGAATTTTCCTTTCGGTCAAACCATCCGGGTAACCGTGCCAGACAACCAGGTGCTGCTGCAGCTGAATTTTGAAAAGGCGGTTTTTAACAGCGAAGTGGATATGCCTTTTTCTATTCCTAAAAAATTTAAAAAAGCAAAGCTGCAGGAATAAGTTTCAAAATAAAAACACAGCAGCATCTTGCCTTACCTACGGCAAGGGTGCCAACATCAAACGGCTAAGCCGTTCTATCTTTGCGCCGGTTATTCCCTTCTTTTTCTCCCACACATGAAAGTAGTCATCTTTGCCGGCGGCCGAGGCACGCGTATTTCCGAAGAATCCACCCTGCGGCCCAAGCCGATGATTGAAATCGGCGGCAAGCCACTGCTCTGGCACATCATGAAAATCTACGCGGCCTACGGTCATACAGAATTCATTGTATGCCTGGGTTACAAAGGCTGGATGATCAAAGAATATTTTGCCAATTACTTTTTGCACAACGCGGATGTAACGGTGGACCTGGCACACAACCGTATTGAGGTGCATCAAAAGTTTGCCGAGCCGTTTAAAGTTTCCCTCATTGATACCGGCCTGGATACCATGACGGCCGGAAGGCTGAAGCGCGTACTGCCTTATATTGGTGATGAGCCTTTTATGCTGACTTACGGCGATGGCGTTTGCAATGTGAATATAGACGAGCTGCTGGCCTTCCATAAAAAGCATGGTAAGATTTGCACCATGACGGCCATTCAGGCTACCAGCCGATTCGGCGTCATTAAAATGGAAGAAGACGGTTCTATTGACGCTTTTGAAGAAAAACCGGAAGACAGCGGTACCTGGATCAACGGTGGCTTTTTTGTAATTGAACCGGAAATAAAAAACTATCTGCCCGCAAATGCGGATGATGTGATGTGGGAGCGCGAACCGATGGATCGCCTGGCAAAAGCCGGGCAGATTGCCGCCTACCGCCACCATGATTTCTGGAAATGCATGGACACCCTGCGTGATAAAGAAGAGCTGGAAGCCATGTGGGAACAGGGCAGGCCGGAATGGAAAAAATGGTAAAACAACGCTTGATTATTAAAATATAATAAGCTGCTTTCACTTGTTTGTACAACAGCTTTTTCGTGTAAAGCCATGCGGCAGACTTTAGCTGTGGTGCGTTGAGGGGAAAGACGCCGTGTTTCTTTATTTTACCAAAAACACTTTTATACCGGCAACCTTGCCTGGGGCCACTTCTTCAAATGCTTGCCCCTGTTCATCATAGAGTTGAAAATCATCCCAGCCGGCTGTATAAAAATGAAAATAGTAGCGGACTTTATAGCGCCGCATATCCTGCAATAATTCCTGCCTGGTAGCCGGAAAAGGCAGGGTGTAATACGGGTTGCCTGAAAAGTAAGCCAGCCGGAGCAGCTGCTGTGTTTCCGGGCCCGAAGGAATATTGCTGGTAAAACTTCCCTGCACGCCGGCGGCTTTTAGCTGCGCTGCCTGCCGGTATTCCGGCGTTCCAACCCGGTACATGGTCTTTAAGCCCAACATAGGCTGCACCAGAAAGGTAACCGCAAATACCAGCCACAAAAGCAGGATGGTTGCTTTGCCGGGCTGCCATTTCTCAATTAATTTATCCAGCAATATTGCGCCGATTACCATGCCCGGCGGCAGCAGGTACCACAGATACCTACTTTCAAAATTGATCAAAATATAACCCAGCGGAAACAAGACCATGGATAAGCAAAGCACCACCAACTGCCTGTCCGCACGTTGCCTGATCGGAGGATAAAAAACGATGGCTATTGCTGATAGAAACAGCAATAGAAAGAAAGCAGACAGCTCGTTGAAACTTTGGATCAATTGCAAAAAATGGTAACCAATACGAATCAACTGCAACAAAAATAATTTCGGTGTGTGCCAGAAATAGGGCAGTGCGCCATTTACCACAAAAGGGTCTTCCCAGTAGGAAGGACTATCCGGGTAAACTGGCGGCAAAAGAATACTGATGCCTTCTTTCCAGTAAGGATGACCGGTAAGGTACCAGCTTAAATTCAGCGCGCCGGCGCTGCCCGTGCTCCAGAAACCATACTTTTCATGCAGGGCATACAACCATGGAAAGCTAAAGGCCAGCATGGTCAGGATGGTGACACCGGCCATTTTTAACCAACGGTACTTCCGGTCAAAAGAGCGGTTGAGGTAATAACCGGTTACCAGTATTTCTAAAACAAAAAATGGCAGGGAATAGGATTTTGATAAATAAGCCAGGGCGCCCAGCATGCCGGTAAGCACCCAAAGCAGGGGCTTTTCTAAAAATTCCCGGTGCAACAAAAGCCGCAGTACCAGCAACAGGAAAAAGCACGCCCATAAATCATCGAAGCTTTGCCAGAAAACAGCATACACCAGGAAGAAAACCAGGTTAAACTGTAATACATATTGGGCAGTGCGGCTGATATTAAATGTTCTGAACAAAAGCTGCGATGCCCACAGAAAACCAAAACCGGCCAGCGCATTTACAAAAATCGCCGCTGCAAAGGGCGCCATGTTTTGCCCGATGCAAAATGCGGTGAGCCATACGGCCCAAGGGCTCCAGTAGCCATTTACAGCCACCGTATATTGACCCGCGGCATATCGTTTTGCCAGGGTCAGATAGGCAACGGCATCGGGGTCCAGATAATATTGGTAAAAGGGAAAAACCAGGTACAGCGCCATGCCTAAAAAAAGCATAGCCAGAAGGGCAGGCAAAACATTTTTGAGCTGTTGCATGGTGCTTATAAAGAAACAAGGGGTTGTGGTGTCGACGTTTTCCTGTTCGTAATCCATTCAAATCCCCTTACGGCGCAGCCGGCAAAGATCAGGCTCACCGGCAACACATAATGTGGTGAAGAAATAGGGCCTGTGATAAGGGCAAAATACCCAAAGCAAATCAGCAGAAACCATTTAGCCACCCGGTTTACCCGCGCATAAAAAAAGAAAAGCAGTACGCCTGTACACTTTACCAGGTTCAGGGCCAGTATAAAAAGCGCCAGCCAGGTAGCCGGGTAAGCTGTGAGGTAGCGGACAATTTTCTGAAAGGATCGGGTGTTTAAGACTTCCCGGAAGTTGGCTGTTTTCGCGGTATAAAGTCCGCCCAGCGTCATCCTGCCGGTGAACAAATCAATTTCACCTTTGCCGGGTTCCAGGTAAAAAAGCAAGCTGTGCTTTACATGAAACAGCGTATAGCCGCTGAAATTTTCTTTTAAAAGCCCGCTGCCGCGCTGATGCGCATAATCGTACCGGTCTTTGAATGCCGGCATGCCAGCAATTATCTGCCGTTCGTGGTTTAAAAACGAACGCGAGGAATCAAAACCATTTTTTGCCTGTAAATAACTGTTGTAATAAAAAATAGCATTAAAAGACTGAATGCTGCTGAAGTGATATTTGCCCGTTCGCTCGTAATTCCAAAAGCTGTAAAGTACAATGCCTGCAATGGGTATGAAGGCAGCAGCAAGGCAACGGCGCCAGTTGGTTTTGTAAAAGATGATAAAGCCGCAGACCAGCAAAAAATGGAGGAAGGCAAACGGATAAAATACCGGTTTGGTTAGCAAAGCCAGTAACAGTGCGGTGCTCATTTGGAACGCAGCTTTTGCCTGCCTGCTGGTAAGGAACCGAAATGCGTAGCGGAAATAAAAAAGAGAAAATGTCTGCAATAAAATTTCCGGCGCAATGGTATTGGCGTAGATAAATTGTACCGGAAAGCCAACAATAAAAAGCAACAACAGCCAGTGAAAGCGGCCGGTATAACCGTTTTCTAAAAGTATTTTTCTAAAATAAAAGACATTGAAAACAGAAAGCGCATTCTGAACAAAAAGTACCAGCCAGTTGTTTATTTTTAAACTGTAAATCAGCGCCAGAAAAACAGGATAAAGCGGCGTGCGCAGTGTTTTGTATTCCTCCAGGATGGGCAGCGCCCGGTTGCCGCTGTAAAAGAAAAAATTATCCTTTATGTTGACCGCTTCCTGTATGTACTCAAACGAATCGCCGTTGTAAATATGCTGGTAGTGCAGCGCCAGCAGGTAAAAAACGACGTGCAACCCCACTATCACCAGGGCGAACGTCAGCTGTAACCTGCTTTGCGACTTCATAAACTGTTGCATGAAGCGGCCAAGATACAGTGAGGCGCCAATTGTTTCTTTCTTGTACTTCCATTTATTATTGGGGCGGATTGCTTTCTAAAAATGGCTTTTATTTGCCTCCTCCCAGAAAAACTACCGGCATGTCGCACAACTTACCCGCTGCTTATAAAGGCAAACGCATTTTCCTTACCGGCCATACCGGCTTTAAAGGCAGCTGGCTGCTGCAAATCCTGCACGGCTGGGGCGCTATCGTTAAAGGTTATTCCCTGCCGCCTGAAAATACTTTTGACCTCTACCATCAGATAGATGGCGAAAGCCTGTGTGCTGCTTCGGTGATGGGCGATATCAATGATGCTGAATTACTGAAAAAAGAACTCCTGGAATTTGAGCCGGATGTTGTTTTTCACCTGGCTGCCCAAAGCTTAGTGCGTCGCAGCTATGATTCGCCGGTTTCCACTTTCCTGACCAACACGCAGGGTACGGTGCATGTGCTGGATGCTATCCGGCACTTAGAAAAAGAATGCATCGGGGTAATGGTCACCACGGACAAAGTATATGAAAACCCCGAAACCGGCGAGCCTTTCAAAGAAGAGGATAAGCTGGGCGGTTATGATCCTTACAGCGCCAGCAAAGCGGCCGCGGAAATAGCCATTTCCTCTTACCGGCGATCTTTTTTCCTGCCGGAAAACTTGAAGCAGCATCAAAAATCTATTGCTGCTGCCCGTGCCGGCAATGTGATTGGCGGCGGCGATTTCGCGCAGGACCGGATCATCCCGGATATTGTACGGGCGCTGGAAAAAGGCGAAAGCGTGCAGCTGCGAAACCCGCAAAGCATACGGCCCTGGCAGCACGTGCTGGAATCGCTGAGCGGTTATTTATTGTTAGGCGCAAAGATGATGGAAGCGCCGCAACGCTTTGCGCAGGCTTATAATTTTGGTCCGGAGCCGGCAGATTTCAAAACGGTGGAAGAAGTGACGCAGCTGTTTTTAAAGACATTCGATAAACCGGATGCCTATAAAAAAGAAACGCCAAAACAGGCACCACACGAAGCAAAGCTTCTGATACTGGACAGTACCAAAGCAAAATCAGAGCTGGACTGGCAGCCGCGGTTAAGTGCAGCGGAAGCTGTTGCCTGGACGGCCGGGTGGTATGCGGATAAAAAAGTTGCGGTTGAAAAGTGCAGGGAACAGATAGCTGCTTATTTTGCGATGAGATAGCATCGTATGAAGCAATGTCTTAACTGCGGTAACAGTCTGAAAGGCCCCTTCTGCGAACAATGCGGGCAGAAAAGCAGCACGCACCGCCTGTCCATGAAGCATTTTGTGCAGCATGATCTGGTGCATGGCCTCTGGCATGTGGATAAGGGATTGCTGCACACTATGTGGCAACTGCTGCGCCGGCCCGGCAGTTTCCTGAACCAATACCTCGAAGGTAAAAGGGTGGGGGCGTTTAACGTGGTAACGATGCTTTTGATAGGCACAGGTCTGCTGTTGTTTATTTCTAATTTTCAGGGGCAGATAGGTGAGGTGGAAGCGTCGCTGGAAAAGGCGGAAGGGACGCAGCAGGTGATAAATATTTTTAAGTTTTTAGAGCACAACGCCAAGTGGTTGATACTGGCCCTGATTCCCATTTTCAGCCTGGCCAGTTTTATTGTTTTTCAAAGAAGAAATTATTTTTATACAGAGCATCTGGTTATCAACAGCTACATCTTTGGGATGTTCTTGTTCCTGATGCTTTTATTTTCTTTACTGTTCCGGCTGCCTTTCCTGGCAGGCGCCCAGGATGCCGACCTGGCATTTTTCATCAGTGTGCTTTACCTGGTATATGCGTATTGGCAAACCTGGCGGCCCTGTTATGGGGTGGCAGGATTGCTGTTGCGCTTCCTCGGCGTTTTCCTGCTGGCTTTCTTATTTACGCTGATGCTGGGGTTTATCGCGGTATGGCTTACGGCAAAATTTTCGGAGAAATAATGTTTGTTTGCTAAAGGACACCTATGAAACAATGCCTGAATTGCCAAGCCGAGCTCCATGGTCCGTACTGTCATCATTGCGGGCAAAAGGGCAGCACGCACCGCTATTCCATTAAATCGCTTTTAACGCATGACCTGCTGCACAGTGTGTGGCATGTGGATAAAAGCATCCTGCGCAGCTGGTGGCAGGTTTTAAAAGCGCCGGGAAAAGAAGGGCATAAAAATATCGCCGGCAAAAGAGCGGGCCAGTTTCCGATACTCACACTCGCCATTTTTGCCACCATTTTGATTTTGCTGGCTTTAGAATTCCAGGCTCCTGAGGACCATATGATTGTGAAGTTTGGCAAATTCGACTTCACCGAATGGGTGCATCACAATGCGAAATGGCTTTGGTTGTCAATGATTCTGTTTCTTGCCTTATCTGATTCTGTTTATTTCCGCCGGTTGCGTTATAACCTGGCCGAGCATATTGTGCTCACCACTTATTATTATGTGGGTTTTGTTACCGTCCTGACCCTAGCACTTGTGCTGTTTCGATTAACTCCGAATAATTGGGAGTGGATGGACTGGATAACTCCGGCAGTCTGCCTGTTTTATATTATTTATGCTTACAGACAGGGCTTTAAAGCTGGTTACAGCATCGTGGGCTGGCTGTGGCGTTTTCTGTTTTCTTGGCTGAGTTTCATCGGTATCCTTCTTGTTGCTATCTCCATTCTGACCTTATCATTGAATGCCAATTACGGTAAAGCCCACCTGCAGATTCAGTACGGAACTGAAGCAGCAGACAGTGCTGCCCCGGCTCCGGCCCATTGAGGCGACAGCTACTTCTTACGTTTTTATGCAACAGTTTTTCCCCAACAGAATTTCCAATCTTTATCAACTAACCCTGCCCGCTTTCCCGGATGCCCGCGGCTTGTTTGTAAAGACTTTTCACCAGAGCACGCTGCTTGCAGCCGGCATTGATTTCCAGTTGAAAGAAAGCTATTTTTCTGTTTCAAAGAAAGATGTGATACGTGGGATGCATTTCCAGCTACCGCCGCATCAGCATGCCAAAATCGTGTTTTGCCCGGCAGGGGAAATTCTGGACGTAGCGCTGGATTTGCGGAAAAACTCGCCCACTTACGGGCAGCATTTTGCTGCAAGGCTTTCTGCTGAAAATCATCAGGCGCTTTATATTCCCGAAGGTTTTGCGCATGGCTTCAAAGCTTTAACGGAAGGCGCGATGACGTATTACCTTGTTTCCTCCGAATATCATCCCGCTTCTGATTCCGGTATTCGCTACGACAGCTTTGGCATGGACTGGGGGGTGAATGTGGATGCGCCGGTGCTGAGCGATCGCGATAAAAGCTTTGTGGGTTTAGCAGAATTTGAAAGTCCGTTTTAATGTTTCCCGCAGCGGCTTTAATGTTTCCCGCAGCGACGCGGCGTTTCCCACGAAACCATACTACGTTGCGCCGCTGCTTTCGCTGCTTCGCCGCGTGAAACTGCTTTGCATCTCTTTGCGCCTTTGCGTGAAAACCCTAAGCACCAATTAACTTTGCGCCCTCATGGAAATCGCGAAAAACTTTCAGCACCAGGCGGCTGAAGCAAAATGGTATCAGCACTGGCAGGATAAAGGTTATTTTCACTCCGAACCGGACAGCCAAAAACCGCCCTACACCATCGTGATGCCGCCGCCCAACGTAACCGGCGTGCTGCACATGGGCCATGCCCTGAACAATTCGGTGCAGGATGTGCTCATCCGCCGTGCCAAAGCCAAAGGTTTTAATACCTGCTGGGTGCCCGGCACCGACCATGCTTCCATCGCCACGGAAGCCAAAGTGGTGGGCATGCTGCGCGAGCGCGGCATAGACAAAAAGAAACTAAGCCGCGATGAATTCCTGAAATACGCCTGGGAATGGAAGGAAAAATACGGCGGCATCATCCTGCAGCAACTAAAGAAATTAGGCTGCGCGCTGGACTGGCAGCGCACGCATTTTACCATGGATGAAGGCTATTACAAAGCCGTCATCCGCGTGTTTGTGGAGCTCTACAACAAGGGTTTGATTTACCGCGGCGTGAAGATGATTAATTGGGACCCGAAAGCCAAAACCGCCCTGAGCGATGAGGAAGTTATTTTCAAACAAACCCAGTCCAGGCTGTATTATGTGGCTTATCCGCTGACCGATGGTACGGGCAACATCACCATTGCCACGGTGCGCCCGGAAACGATTCTGGGAGATACCGCTATCTGCGTGCATCCGGACGACGAACGCTACCGCCAACTTGTTGGTAAGGAATGTTACGTGCCCCTCATCAACCGGCCTATTCCCATCATTGCCGATACCTACATTGACCCGGAATTTGGCACCGGCGCGCTGAAGGTAACGCCCGCCCACGATATCAATGACTACAACTTAGGCCAAAAGCACAACCTGGAAGTTATTGATACGCTGAATGAAGACGGTACCATGAGCGCCGCCGCGCAGCTTTATGTGGGTGAAGACCGCTTTGTGGTGCGTAAGAAAATTGCGCAGGAGCTAAAAGAAAAAGGCTACCTCGTTAAAGAAGAAGACTACACCAATCAGGTGGGGCACAGCGAGCGCAGCGATGCCGTGATCGAGCCGCGCCTTTCCATGCAATGGTGGTGCAATATGGAGGATTTGGCAAAGCCGGCGCTGGATGCGGTAGCGGAAAATGAAATTGCTTTTTATCCTGCCAAATACAAAAACCTTTACCGCCACTGGATGGAAAACATCCGCGATTGGTGCATCAGCCGGCAGCTTTGGTGGGGGCAGCGCATTCCTGCCTGGTACGACGATAAAGGCAACATTTATGTGGCGGAAAACGAAGAAAAAGCCAGGGAGCAGTTCTTCCGGAAAAATCCGAATGCCACCGTTGCCAGTCTGCGGCAGGAAGAAGATGTGCTGGATACCTGGTTTTCTTCCTGGCTCTGGCCCATGGAAGTTTTTAACTGGAATGAAGCGCCGGACAATAAAGAGCTTGCTTATTACTATCCCACTACCACGCTGGTAACCGCTCCGGAAATCATCTTTTTCTGGGTGGCGCGCATGATTATGGCGGGTTATGAGTTTACCGGCAAAAAGCCCTTTGAGCAGGTGTATTTTACCGGCATTGTGCGCGACAAACAGGGGCGCAAGATGAGCAAAAGCCTGGGCAATAGTCCGGATTTGCTGGCCCTGATAGACGAGTGGGGCGCAGATGCGGTACGTTTTTCTGTGCTGATTGCTTCGCCTGCCGGCAATGATTTGCTTTACGATGAAGGCATGCTGGAACAGGGCCGCAATTTTGGCAACAAGATGTGGAACGCAGCCAGGCTGGTGGGCATGTGGAAAGACAAAGTGAACGAATCCCTTCCTTATGAAAAAAGCTTTCCCGAGCAATGGATGGAGGAGCGCATTATTGCCGCACGCGCCGAGCTGGAAAACCTTTTTGCATCCTTCCGCCTGAGCGAAGCCCTGAAGCTGATTTACTCCCTGATTTGGGATGATTTCTGCAGCTGGTACCTGGAGTGGATGAAGCCGGGCATGGAAGAGCCAATGAGCGCCGGCGCTTATGAAAATACCGTGCGCATTTACGAACAGCTGTTGCAGCTGCTGCATCCCTTCCTGCCTTACATCACTGAAGAGCTGTACCATCATTTAAAAGAACGCGCAGCCGGCGACGACCTGATGGTGTTGCCTTTACCGGAAACGGTAACGGCCAACGAAGCCATTCTGAAAGAAGGTGAAAAGCTGCAGCAGCTCATTACCATGGTGCGCGATGCGCGTGCCCGTCAGCATATAAAACCAAAGGAAAAAATTTCCCTGCAATTCGCCAGCGAAAACAACCGTTTTTATGAGCGCCATCAGTCTTTGCTATTGCGCCAGGTAAATGCGGATGCACTGGAAACTGCAACGGAAGGAAAGCCCGGCAGCATTGCCCTCGTAGCCGGCACTGATAAGCTGTGGCTGGAAAGTCATGCAACGGTAGACCGCGATGCGCAGCGCGCGCAACTGGAAAAAGAGTTAGCCTACCAGAAAGGTTTCCTGGAAAGCGTTATGAAGAAGTTAGGTAACGAGCGCTTTGTGCAAAATGCCAAACCGGAAGTTGTGAACATAGAGCGAAAAAAGCAGGCAGATGCCGAAGCAAAAATTAAAACACTGGAAGAAAGCCTCGCTTTGCTGTAATTTTAAAAACCATGAAAATATCTAGCTTTCTATTTTCCTTTTCCCTGATGCTTTGCGGCTGGCCTTTTCTGCACGCCAGTGCGCAGCAGGTAAAAGGTAAGAAGCAATCCGCCACAGTGCAGCAGGGCAGCAAATCCAAAGTGGCCGTACTGGTGCCGGTAACGCTGGGCAATTCCACGGTAAAAGATTCAGTGATGAGTCCGGAGGAATTTAACCGCCGTGTAAAAGAAGGCCTCAAAATTTCAGACAGTCGCTTTTCCGGCGCCGTGATGGAGGGCTTTGACTTCACTTATATGGAGCGCAACATTTATGAAGACAGCGTAGGCAATTACATTCCGGTGTTGGACGTGCTGACCGAGCGTTGCCTGGGCGATACGCTGACGCCGATTGCCATCAGCGCCATGTCTTACCGCGCCAAGCATGGCGATACCGCTTTGTTCAACAACATCCGGATGAAACTGCCCGACGGGCGGGTAGGCATTGGCCGGGAATTTAAAATTGTGCTGCAGGCAGCTAAATAAACAGCCTGAATTTTAAAAGCAAGAAATGAAGTAAGTGCCCTGCCCGGGCACTTTTTTTAATAATAATGATTAGTTAACAACCTCTTTGCATTATCCGGCAGCAGTTTTTCTTTAGTGTCTGGAAACAACATCATTCACCCCAAAAAGCAAATAGCCTTATGAAAAAGATTCTGTTCCTGGCCCTCACATTCCTGCTTTCCATTGGCATGACGCAGGCGCAAACCCGAAACAATAAACATCAAAACAGGCGCGCCACGCAGCAGTATCAGCAGCAGCGAATTGCCCATGGCATTCATTCCGGTCGGCTGACGCCCCGCGAAGCGGCCCGCCTGGAACAAAGGCAGGCGCGCATACAGCACCAGAAACGCATGGCCCGCGCCGATGGCCGCATTACGCCTCAGGAACGCATGCGCATCCGCAAGCACCAGAAAATGGCCAGCCGCCAGATTTATATGAAAAAACATAACCGGCAGCGCTGGTAATAAACAGAAGATGGAAGGAAAAAAATAGCCGGCTCTTGAGAGCCGGCTATTTTTTTAAAACGCTTACTGGCCGGAAAAATTAATGCACCAGCAGCAGGTTTACGGTGCGTTGCAGAATGTTGAATGCTATTTCCGCCATTAGGTTTTCTTTGTCGAGCGTTGGATTTACCTCTGTGATTTCCAGGCAGCAAATTTTACGGTTTTGCGCCAATGCCGCCAGCAGATCTTCTGCCTCGCGCTCGCGCAGGCCATTGCTCACCGGCGTGCCGGTACCGCGGCTGATAGAAGAATCCAGGCTGTCTACATCGAAAGACACATAAATATCATCGCAGTTGTTCAGATGAAGGAAAGCCTGCCGCACGACATTCTCTATGCCTTTGCGCCTTACTTCCTGTACGGGAATCACTTTAATGTTGTGTTGCTTGATAATCGCCTCTTCTTCTTTTTCATAATCGCGAAGACCTATAAATACCAAATCTTCCGGTAGGATTTTAGGGCTGATTTTGCCAATATTCTTCAGCTCTTTCCACATGTTGATGGTGCCTTCATCCGGTTTGTGCACCGCATATTCTTTGTTGTCCATAGCCAGCGCAATAGCCAGCGGCATGCCATGCATGTTGCCGGAAGGGGTGGTGTAGGGCGTATGCATATCGGCATGCGCATCTATCCAGATTACGCCGAGGCGGCTTTTGGGCTTAGCCATGCGAATGCCGGCAATGGTGCCGGCGGCATTGCTGTGATCGCCGGAAAGCACAATAGGAAACACACCGGATTTCATGGTTTCAGAAACCGAGGTGGCAATGCGCTCGGCCAGGGTAAGAATACCTTTAATGCGCTTGGCGTAGGGGCTTTGTACCGGTTCATACAACAACTGGTTCTCGTCCTGAATCTGCTCCGTAGGAAAGTTTACGAAGAAGTTGCTCATGTAGTCCAGCGCCGCAATTTTTAAAGCGTCGATGCCCAGACTGGCACCACGCGTGCCAGCGCCTATTTCCGATTTTACTTCAATGATCTTGATATTACGCATAACGTGCTCAGCGCCTCAAAGATAGGGAAGGAAATGCGGGGCGGTGATGGCATACTTTGGTATTTGGCCGGCCTGCACCAAAATTCTTTGAGGCTTTTAATGGTATTAAAACGGATAGCCAATGGCAATCTGCAACACAATATTGTCGTTGCGCCAGTCTTTGCTTTGCAGCTTTATCTGATCCAGCACCCAGCCATTATTTTGAAGTACATAAGGTTTTTTAAGCGGGAAGGCGGCATCCAGCCGCAGCACAAACAATCCGCCAATATCTGCACGTACACCGGCGCCGCTGCTCACAGCCATATCCTGCCCCAGCCGGCTAAAATTAAACTCACCACCAGGGTACGAAGGGTCTTTACGTGCCAGCCAGATGTTGCCGGCATCTGTAAACACAGCGCCGTTTAATTGCAGAGTGCCGCCAAACAGCTGAAGCAAATTGAAGCGGTATTCTGCATTCAGCTCCAGCTTTATATCGCCAGTGCGGTCTATAAAATTATTCTTGTCGTCATCCGGTGCAGGACTGCTGCCCGGCCCCAGCGTGCGGATGCGCCAACCCCGGATGCTGTATGCGCCGCCACCAAAATATTGCTTGATGTAGGGCAGGGTTGTGTTGGACCCATACGGAACACCAACGCCTGCAAAAAAACGCAAAGCCGTCAGCGAGCGTGGCCGTTTCAGGTAATGCCGGAAATCTGCATCCACTTTTACATACTGGGAGTAAGAAAAGCCAAGGCCGCCACCCATGCTTTTACTCAGGCTGCCAAGGCCCGTCAGTAAGCCGCCTGCTTCTTCCAGGCTCAGCCGTATAAAGGAATAGCTGTTAAACAGGGTGCGGGTTGCCTGGTTATTAAAGGTAAATGTGGCGCTTTCGCCTTCAATAAAATTCTCGCGGTAGCTGTTTCTTAAGAAGTCATTGGTATCCAGCCGCGCACGGAAGGAATCGGAAATCTGCGGCAGGCGCAGGATGTTGATAAACGCCGGGCTGACGTCCCAGGTTTTATTGTCCGTTTCCCGCCAGTTATAGGTCAGGTTGGCCTTTAGGTTGGTGAGCGTAAAATAATTGAGGCGGTCCAGTACGTTGAAACCCAGCCCCAGAATGGTGCGCGGCAAACTGGCGCGGCTAACGCTTTTGCTGCCAAACGGCCCGATAAATTTTGGAAAAGCGATGGAGGCATTGATACCCGCATTGCGCGAGAGCAGGTAAAAATGCTGGAAAAAGCTATTGCCCAGCCTGCCGTCAAATCCGGATTCCAAGCCGCCGGCCAGGGAAATGCTCAGTTGGTTGGCGCCTTTGAACAGGTTGCGGTTATAAAAGTTCAGGCTAATGGCATTGCCCAGGAAATAGGTGGATGCGTTCGAGACTTCGAAGTTGGTCACGAAATCGTACTTCTTGGTAGGGCTCAGCAGCAGAAACGGAGCAATGACGCGGCCATTGGTTGTGTCTTCTCTGAAAAAGATCCGCACATACTGAAAGATACCCAAATCGTTCAGCCGGCTGATGGTCCTGTCGTAATTCCGCTGCCGGTAATAGGTGTTTTCTTCTAAAAATATATGGTTTAGTATTACCTTTTCCCGGAGGTAGTATTCGTGGTAGCGAAACATTACCTTTCCTACCGTATCGCGCATCATGGTACTGTCTCTGAAATCTGCGCGGTCGCGGTAATCGGGGAAAATGGTGATTGGCCCAATGGCAAAGCGGTCATAAGCCAGGGGCTCGCCGGCCTTGCTGACAATAATATCAATAAACAGCTTTTTTCTGCGGGTAGTAGTTACGGTTTGTCCATTGCTGTCGGCACTAAAAGCAGCAGCGAGGGTATCGCCGGTGAGCGTATCCAGGACAAAGCGAATGTTTTCGTTGGTAAATTTATAATAACCTTCATTGCGCAAAAGGTTTACCAGCCGGCTTTGTTCCTGCTCCAGCAAACCGTAAGAAAAAGCGCTGCCGGGTTTCAGCAGACTAGCTTTGCTACTGTTGTTCAGAATGGAAAAGATGGTGGAATCATCAGCCTCCAGGTGCCAGTCGTCAATGTAGTAGCGAAGGCCGGGGTAAATATCATAACGTGCGGTAGCTTTCTTTTTTCTGAGTTGCACGGTGTCTTTTACCACTGCATAAAAGTAGCCTTCATTAAAAAGGTAACTTTTTATGTTCTGGGCAGAGCGGTCCTGCAGTAAACTGTCGTACAGTACCGGTGCTTCTACCGTTTTGCTTTTAATCTGAAAATTACCCGAAGCCGTATCGGTGGTGTAGTGCTTGAAACGCAGGTTGTACAGCCACAATTTATAAGGAAACAAACCCAGGAAATAGGTGTTGGGCTTTTGAATAATCAGGCTGCTGATGTTATCCTTCAGCTCGGGCTTGTTACTGATTTTTTCATGATGGTGCAGGCGCACCGTATTATCGGTAAGCAGGTATTTGCCTTCAGGAATGTGCTTGGTAACCTGGCATGCCCCTAAAAAAAGTAGGGACATTAGCAAACAAAACGGCTTTAAAATAGAAGAATAAATTTGTTTGCTTCCGCCCATGCGAGGTGTAAAAAAATCAGCAAAGCGTAGCTTTGCCGGTTCATGTTATCAAGGGCGCAAATTAAGCACATTCGGTCTTTGGCTTTGCAAAAATACCGCCTGCTGCATCAGAGCTATGTGGTGGAAGGACCCAAGCTGGTTGCAGAATGGCTTACCGCCAATGCGCCGTTGCGCCTGCTTGCCGCTACGCCGGAATGGCAGAGCGCCCACCAGGAAATCCTTTCCAAAAGAAAAGACGTGGCGATGGTAACCGCTTCGGAAGAACAGCTTGCGGATGCCGGTACATTAAAATCCACCCAGGGCGTGCTGGCGGTTGCTGCTATGCCTAAAGAAACAGCGCTGCCGGAGGCGCTTCATGGCTGGACTATTTTGCTGGATAATGTACAGGATCCCGGAAACGTTGGGGCCATTATCCGAATCGCCGACTGGTTTGGTATTTCCCAAGTAATCGCTTCGGCGGGCAGCGCCAGCTTTTATAATCCAAAAGTCTTGCAGGCAGCAATGGGCGGGCACCTGCGCGTACCGCTTTATGTGGCAGAACCCGCAACGGTACTGTCGTCGCAGAACCATCTTGCTACTGTTGCCACTACGCTGCAGGGCGAAGATGCTTTTCGATTTACATTTCCCGCAGCAGGCATCCTGGTTATTGGTAATGAATCCAAAGGCATGGATCCGGAAACAGCTGCTTTGTGCCGGCACCGGCTTTTCATTCCCAGGTTTGGTGGGGCCGAATCTTTAAATGCAGCCGTTGCGGCCGGCGTCTTTTGTGCGCTGCTCAAAAAAGGTTAAAATAGTTTGCCATTAAAATCCGGCACTTTATTTGGTTTGGGAGCTTTTTTTATCAAACACCACACTTATTATGAAACACGCACTACTCCTGTTTCTGTTTATCTGTAGCCTTGCTACCGCACAGGCACAAAATAATTACCGCAACGGTGAACTGACAATACAAAGCGGGCAACCGGTGATGATTGCTATTGACAACCGCCTGTATGATGCATCCGGCACCAGCCTCACAATTGGAAACATTCCCCGCGGCAATCACAATCTGAAAATATACCGGGTACACAACCGCAGGGGCGAATTGGTACGTGGCCGGCTGCTTTTTGAAACCATCGTAAAGCTGAAACCCGGCCAACGGCTCGTGGGGGAATGGGATGGCTACTACAATACTTTGCGCCTGCATGCAGGCCCCATAAACTATCAGGATTATAACGCCGGCGGAAATGGTAGGGAAAATCGGGACTACCGGGATAACAATTCCGGACGCGACCGGCAATACGATGATGATCTTTATACGCGGCCGGATAACAGGGATGATCGCGAAGATGGCCGCATGGCTTATCAGCTGACCACCCAGCAGTTAAATGACCTGGAAGCCATCATAGCCAAGCTGATTACAGATACAGACAAAACAGCCCGGCTGAAAGAAGAACTGGGCATGAAGACTTATAAAGTAGACCAATTGGAAAGAATTGCCGGTTGGCTAACCTTTGAAAGCGACAAGCTGGATTTTTTGAAGTGGGCTTATACCAATACGGAAGATAAAGCGAATTACGCCCGGCTAAACAAGCTTTTCCGGTTTGAAAGCAGTAAAAAAGAACTTACTGATTATGTACTTCAACAGCGTCCGTAGCCGGCAAGGCGGGCTTTCGCAGCTTAAAACGCAAGTGGAACAGGATGGCAAACAGCGCCCCAATGGTGCCGCCAACCACTGCGCCTGCTAATACATCCAGCGGGAAGTGGACGCCAACATAAACCTGGGCATAGGAAACAAGCATAGCCCAGAGAATAAAAAATACCCAGGCGTATTTTAAATTCTTGCTCAGGGTAATAGCGCTAAAGATGCCCATGGCAAAATGGTTGGCCGCATGGCTGGATGGAAAACTAAGTCCGCCCCCGCAGGGCACCAGCAATTGCAGTATGCCCTGAAGCTCGGGCGTATTACAGGGCCGGATGCGGTGGAAGTAAGGTTTTAAGATAGCAGAGTTCAGGTGATCGCTGCAGGCAAAGGCTGCAAAAAAAAGTACGCACCACACCCAGCCGGCTTTTTTAAAATTAAGAGTGACGTACACCAGCAAAAAAATATAAAGCGGCGCCCATAAATTCTCATTCCTGAAAAATGGAATCAGCCAGTCCAGGAACGCAGTATGCCCGTTTACATGAATGGCCATCCATGCTTGCAAATCGGCTTTTAACAACCATTCCGGAACTTTATCCCACATTTTTTTGCTTTTGGAAAATTAAAATCAGCCGTGGCGACTGCTCAGGTTCAAAGGGCTGCAAATTATAATCTCCAAACGTGCGGCAAAGCACCATGCCCAGCCGGTTAAACAATTTTTCAAAATCCTGCAGGCCAAAGGCGGCCACTCTTTCCTGATAATGCCGTTCGTTTCCTTCCGCGTCCAAAAAAGAAATTTCTTTTATAAAATAGCCCTGTTCCAGGTAGCGCCGGATGTAAAATGTACGGCCGTCGCGCTGCTGTGTTTCTTCGGGCACCAGGTTTTTGCGGCTGGTAATTTCATTTAGATAATCAATCACCAGCGTGCCGCCCGGCCGCAGGCAGTTGGCAAACTGCAGCGCCGCCGCCTGATGGTCGCGCAGGGCATCGAAGTACCCGAAGCTGGTAAAGAAATTAAAAGCATAATCAAAGTAATTAATAAAAAACGGCAGCCGCATGTCCTGTACATAAAAGTTCAGGTTGGGCAGGCTGTGCTGCTTTGCCTTTTGTATGCTGGCCGTTGCCAAATCCACACCTACCACTTCGTAGCCCTGATTGGCCAGGGTAATGGCATGCCGTCCTTCGCCACAGGCAATGTCTATCATCTTGCTTGCCGGCGCAGGCTTTAAAAAATCCAGCAGGCGGAGCATAAAGCGGGTTGCTTCTTCCTGATCGCGGTATTGATAAAGCTGATGGTAATAGGGAGAGTTAAACCAGTTTTGAAACCATTCCGACTGTGGCATAGGATTGCAAAAATAGGGCAGGGCAGAGGGCAATCCCAAATAGCCTGCTTCCGGGTTTTAAAACCGGTCTTATGCCACCAATCCTTAAACGCCAAACCCGGTAATTAGCCTTAATTTTGCGGCCATTATGAAAATGGCGCTTCGCAGGTTTATTGTATTTAACCGCCTACCACTGGCGATTTTTTTATTAGCGCTCGGTTTTTTCCTGGGCTTTGAAGTAACCTGGTGGATAGCCTGGATTCCGTTTTTATTTGCCATCATTTTCGTCGCGGCCCATTACCTCATTGGCCCCATGACGCTGATCCAGGGTTATATTGAAAGCGGCGATCTGGAAGGCGCCCAAAAACTGCTGGATCGCATTAAGAAACCCGAATGGCTGTATAAGCCGGTTCGCTCTTCTTACTATATGCTGCGCGGCAACCTCAGCACTATGGCAGATACCCCGGAAAGCCTGGACAAAGCCGAGGCAGACATCCGCCGCAGCCTGGAAGCTGGCCTGCCTGAAAAAGAATATGAAGGCACCGCCTACCTGCAGCTTGGCTCTATCGCCTTTAAAAAAGGCAATACCAAAGAAGCTTATGAAAGCCTGCGCAAGGCCGTGAAAATTGGCCTTCCGGATGCCGACAGCGAAGCAACCGCCTATCTGCAGCTTTGCAGCCTGTGCCTGAACCGCCGCGATTTCCGGGGCGCCAAGATGTATTTTCAAAAGGCAAAAAGCTGCAAGGCTACCAACGAGCAGGTAATTGCCCAGCTTAAGGAAATGAGCAAGTACATTGCCCGCATTCCCGGTTAAAACAGCTTAAGCTGTTGGGCTGCAGCGGGAATGTTTCAAGCCGCTGACCCACCTTTATCAGGGCTCCATTTCTTTTCCTTCCGGGAAATCCTCCGTTGTTTGTTTTGCCTGTGGTTGGTAACCCATCAGGTGACCTTTGGTGGCAAAAAACAATAAGTACGCATAACAGGGCAGCAGGATCCAAAATGCATTTTGCAGGTTGCCGCCATTGGCATCCGCCAAAGCCCCGTGGATATAAGGTATCACGGCGCCGCCGGCAATGCCCATAATCAGAAGCGCGGAGCCGGTTTTGGTGTATTTGCCCAATCCTTTAATTGACATGGGCCAAATGGCAGGCCACATAATGGCATGGAAGAAGCCAAGCATTGCCAGGCAAATCACCGAGGCTTTACCCTGCAGGAATATAACACCGATGCTCAGCAAAATGCTGCAAAGCACATTGATGCGTAGCGCCTTTTCCTGACTGATAACTTTGGGTATCAGCGCTACGCCAACCGCATAACCACCCAGCATCAGAAACAGGGTAATGGATGTAAGATAATTGGCCAGTCCTGCCAGGGTTTTATCGCCGGTTTCGGCTGCCAGCTGCGTACCGTATTTAATGATGTAATCGCCGGCAAGCACTTCTACACCCACATAGGCAAAGATGGCAAAGGCGCCCAGAAACAGGTAGGTATAAGAACTAAATGGCCGTGCAGGTTTGCCTGCGGAGGCAACATCTTCTTCATCGGCCACTTCAGGAAGTGGCGAAAAGCGGATGGCAAAGGCTATCAGTACCAGAAAAACGGCCAGTATGGAATAAGGTTTAATGATAAGTTGCGTCAGTTCGTGCAACAGGGTGGCCCGTTGCCCAGCGTCCGTCACAGTTGTCAGCGTTTTATTTACTGCATCCAATGGCTTCAACAGCAATTGCGCCAGCAAGATACCGCCCAGCGCGCCGGCCAGCTTGTTGCAAATGCCCATAATACTGATGCGGGTAGCAGCGCTTTCGATAGGGCCTACTATGGTAACATAGGGATTGGAAGTGGTTTGCAGAATAGAAAGGCCCAGGCCCTGCGTAAACAATCCCGCCAGGAAAATATTGTAATTGCGCTGCATGGCAGCCGGAATAAACAAAGCACAGCCAACCGCCATTACCAGCAGGCCCACGCCCATACCATTCTTAAAACCGGTTTTGCGCAGGATGGCTGACGAAGGCATGGCCATCACGAAGTAGGAAATGAAAAAAGCAAAGGTTACCAGCGATGCCTGCCTGTTGTTGAGCTCGCAGGCGACGCCTAAAAATTTGATGAGGGTGCCGTTGAGCCAGGTTACAAAACCGAAAATGGAGAAAAGCAGGCCAATGAGAATAAGGGAAGAAAGCTGATTGCTTTTAGTTGATGCTGTCATGTTTTAAAAGGTCGGCGTAAATTACCGCATCCATTTCACACCATGGGAAAAAAAAGCCTGGCCGTAGGCATTGATATTGGGGGCACCAAAACTGCTTTCGGCATTGTAAATAAAGAAGGAAGCCTGTTGCGAAAAGGCTGCATGCCCACCACTGGCCACCTCAGTATTGAAGCTTACATACTTGCTTTAAAAGCTGAATTATCCGCCTGGATTACAGCGGCCGGCCCGGAGCAGATTGCCGGCCTTGGCGTAGGTGCGCCCAATGCCAATTTTTATACCGGCGAGATTAAAGAGGCCGTCAACCTGCCCTGGAAAGGAACTATTAACCTGGTTGCTTTGCTGGAAGAAGCTTTCGGCTATCCAACAGTGGTTACCAACGATGCCAACGCTGCGGCCCTCGGCGAAATGCATTACGGGGCTGCGCGGAGTATGAAAGATTTTGTAGTGATAACACTGGGAACGGGCCTGGGCAGTGGCATTGTGGCAAACGGCCAACTGATCTATGGTCACGATGGCTTTGCCGGAGAACTGGGCCACATTATTGCCGTGCGCGGTGGGCGCAGATGCGGTTGCGGCAGGCAGGGTTGCCTGGAGCGTTATGTGTCGGCTACCGGCATTGTGGCCACAGCAAAAGAATGGCTGGAAGAAGGCAACTCCGGCTCGGTATTAAGCGGTATGGACCCTTTGACGGCAAAAGACATTCACGAAGCAGCTGTACAGGGCGACGAATTGGCAAAGAAACTTTTTTCCTATACCGGCCAGGTGTTGGGGGAAACCCTGGCAGACGTGGTGGCCATCACCTCACCGGAAGCATTTATCTTTTTTGGCGGCCTCTCCGGAGCCGGCGACTTATTACTGCAGCCGGCAAAAGCCGCTATGGAAGAAAACCTGCTGCATGTTTATCGGGACAAGGTCAAGTTCCTGACCTCTGCTTTGCCGGCTGCCGACGCTGCCATCCTGGGTGCCAGCGCACTGGTATGGACGTAAATTAAAAGAGCTGCCTGTAAAGGCAGCTCTTTTAAAGTGGACTTTATTTTCTTCCTTAACGATTGCGGAGACCGCCTTCATTCCTGCCACCGGGTCTTGAAACAGGTGCATTGTTTCTTGGCTCCGGACGTGCCTGCGGTGTGCTGGCGCGTTGTTGCGGACGTGCTTCCGGCATTGCCATTTCGCGGCGTGGCGCAGGCTGGGTCCGCTGAACCGGCTGTGGCCGTTCTATGGGCTGTGCACGCTCTGCAGGCTGTTGCCGGATAACCGGAGCCTGTGGACGGGATTCACGGGCAGGACTGTTCCAGTTGTTTCGTTGCGGACGAACTTCTGTCTGGCGCGGCTGTGCCATAGGCTGTTGCGGCATTGCCCGTGGCGCCTGTACTTCGTTGCTGCGAATTTGCGGACGGGTATCATTGCCCCGCACATTCGGACTTGTTTCGTTATTCCGGATGGCCGGCTGCACTTGCTGGTTCCTGTTTTCGTTGACGCGTAAATCACTATTCCTTGCGGGCTGTACCGGGTTGGAACGTACATTGCCGTTTCTAACCGCGTTGCTTTGGCGAACGTTGTTCCGGTCTTCGCGGGTGGGTGCCGTGTTAGCTGGTACGCGTTGGCTTTGTTCAAATGCTGCGCGTGTATTCTGAATGCGGCTGTCTGCTGCAACGTTATTGCCAATGCTGCGCTCCGGACGAATGGCATTGCCGGGCCGAACATTGCTGGCTGTAGTGCGTATTTCCGGGCGGTATATTTCTACCGCGCTCCCGGCGACACGGGCAGCACCGGGGCGTCCGCTGTTCCTTACCTGCATCACGGCTACACGGCGTCCGGTGGTATGCTCATATTCGCTGGGGCGGGGGCCGGTCACGTAATTATTATACGTGTTGTTGATGATAGTGGTATTGTTGATGATGGTCGTGTTGTTATAATTTACACCACCGCCATAGTGGCCATGCTGCCAGGGGTGCTGGTTGTAATAACCGGCATTATAAAGGTGTGTGGATGGGATAAAGCACCACCAGGCACTCGGCGGATTCCAGCTGCCTATGTTGATGTTGATATTGATGCCGGGACCCAGCGGGGCCCAACCATAATAACCGCCACCGCCACGCCAGGTGACCCAGGCAGGGCCCCAGGTACGGCCAGGAATCCATACCCAGCCATAGTAGGGATCATAAGTCCAGCGGCCATAGTGAAAAGGTGCCCAGCCCCAGCGGTAATTGCTCACCCAGGTGTTGCCGTATTCCGTTTGTGTCCAGTAGCCATTGGTGTAATAAGGCTGAAAGTCGGGACCTGCATCCGGCGCCCATACATAGCCGTATTGCGGATCGTTTATCCATTGTCCGTACGGAGAAAGGTCGGTATAAAAATCGTTGTAATCGCCGGTATAGTTTTGCGCGCTGGCGCGGATGCTGCCCAATAAAAGTAAGAGGGCAACAAAGGCAAGTCTGGTAATGCGTTTCATGTGGTGTTGCAATTAAAAATGGTGAGCGTTATACCCCCATTTTGCAAAGCCGGAGCCGCATATTGCCAAAGGGTTGTTAAGATGAGTTTCCTGGCAGAAACAGCTCACCTACAACGGGTTGGCAAAGTAAAGGTCAAAGAATTGTACATTCCGGGTAGCCGGAATAGCCTTAAATAGATAGATATACCTAGTCTTTTTTCTTGGGCACCTTATCGCCTTCTTTGCGCGCTTCGGAAAGACCAATGGCAATGGCCTGCTTCCTGCTTGTTACCTTCTTGCCGCTTTTGCCGGATTTCAAATCCCCTTCTTTCATTTCATGCAGCGCTTCGTGTACTTTTTCGCTGGCATCTTTGGAATATTTCCGTGTCATGATTAAAGCTTTTTATTAAAGGTAAAAGTTGCAAAATCCTGCCATCAAACCATGCTGGCACTGGTTGTGTATGATTTTTGCTTTACGTTTTAGAAACGCGTATTCACCTGCATGTTATCTTCTTTTTTTTGTACCTGGCGCTGGCGCGTTTGCTGTGCTGTATGGCTCTTGCTTGCAGGATTGCCACAGGAAGCCTTCGCGCAAACCACATATGGCCTGCAGGTACAACCACCATTGGATACGCCCCTGAAAACATGGATGGATGTAGATTCTGCACTGCCGTTCCGCATGCGCGACAGCCGGTTGAAAACTCTGCTGTTAGACGCCTGGAAGTCCATCCACCAACATCCCTTTAGCGATACAGGCAGCGTGATTGAAAAAGGCTGGCAGCAGCTAACCAAGGCAGAGGCAGCGTATAAACCTTATGAAGGAAAATACATCCGAAAAATAGAAATTCTAAGCCTTGGCTTTGAACGCAGCCTGGCGGATACATCCCGCCGCGACTTCAACATCATAACCAACCTGGCCAATACACTGCATACCGATACCCGCAACTGGGCTATCCGGCAACAATTGTTTTTTGACGAAGGCGACCCGGTACTTCCTTTTAAAATCGCAGACAACGAGCGCTATCTGCGTGATTTGCGCATCTTTCAGGACGCCCGCATCCTGGTGCAACCTGCCTTTGGTTACGACGATTCGGTGGATGTACTGATTGTAACCAAAGATGTGTTTTCCCTGCGCGCCGACCTGGTGGACAACCGCGGGTTTTCTGCCGCAAAAGTCAGGTTTGGAGATGATAATCTTTTTGGCACGGCTCAAAGCCTGCGCGCCGGTATTTTGTGGGATAATGATCGCAAACCCGGCTTTGGCTGGGAGGCCAATTATACCAACTACAGCATTGCGGGTTCGTTTATCAATGGTACGGTTTACTACACGCAAATTAATTCCGGCCCTAGTGTGGGCAATGAGGATGAATGGAGTGTGGGTGTGAATCTGGACCGTCCTTTATACAGCCAGTATGCCCATTACACCGGCGGCCTGGAAGCCAGTTATAATGCCAGCAGGAATTATTACAAATCGCCGGATTCTATTTTTTATAATTATTCTTACCAGCTTTTCGATGCCTGGCTGGGCTACAATATTGGCGCAAATAAACTGGTGCATATAGACAAAAACGGTAGCCTGCGCCATGTGCTGTCCGGAAGGTATCTGTTGCGCCGGTACAAAACCCTGCCGTTTCAGGCGAGTGAACATGTTTTGCCGGAGTACACCGATCAGGAGGGTGTCTTGCTGCAGCTGAGCGTTTTCCGGCAATCTTTTGTAAAGACAAGATTTATTTATGGCTTTGGCGTTACGGAAGATTTACCGGTTGGTTTTAATGTCGCATTGACGGCTGGCAGGATAAATCAGAGCAACCGGAACCGGACTTACACCGGCATGGAAGCATCTTTTTACCTGAATGCTGCCGATGGCTCGTTTACTGAGTTGTTTGCCCGCGGCGGCAGTTTTTATTACCAAAACAAACCGGAAGATGTAGGCCTGCTGGCAGGCGCAGATTATTTTAGCCCACTGTTCAAACTGGGCACACACACCACGCGCACGCACCTGCGGTTTTCTTATTCAGAAATCATACGGCCGGTTTTTATCGATTCTTTGCGGCTAAACAATGATTTTGGTTTGATGGAATTCAACAGCGACAGTGCCAAAGGATTGCGCCGCGTATCGCTGATGGCCGAGCCGCAGGTTTATTTAGACAGCCGGGTGCTGGGTTTCGGGCTGGCGCCTTTCCTGCATGTAAGCGGCGCTTTTCTGTGGCTGCAACCAGGCAACTGGCTAAAAACCGATTTCCATGCCGGGCTAGGCGGAGGCATCCGGGCGCGAAACGAAAGCCTGGTCTTTAACACTCTGGAGCTGCGTATTATTTATTTTCCAAAACCGGTACCCGGTCTGCGTCATTTCAGCGTGATGCTCAACAGCAATATTCGTTTCCGGTATCGAAACAGCTTTGTGCACAAGCCCGATTTTGTACAGCTCAACGGCTCTTTTTATTCGCCTTATTAGCGGTATTTAGTATTACAAAAGAGGGTGCAGCGGCTTTGCCGCTGCACCCTCTTAAACAAAAATTAAAGATATTATAGACTGCTTTCCTTAAGCTGCATCCTGCCGGCTAGCCAGCTATCTTTTACAGGCACCAGCCATTTGGAAAGTAATTCCTCTTTGGTGGTAATGGCATTATTGAAAAACGGCGTTTCCGGTGTGAGGTAGCCTTTGTCCAAGGCATACTGCACCTGATTCATCGGCAGCATTTCTGCTTTGCCTTTTACCAGAAAAGTAAGGTTCATCCGGTCAAAAAGCTTGATGCTGTATTGCCGCTCCAGGCTTTTCATCAGGCGCATGATGGCATCGCGGCTGCTGCCGCAAAGCGCGTTGTTGGGGTCTTGTTCGGCCAGCACTACGATGAACTGACGGTACAGCACCTTTGCCCAGCCTTTAATGGGTTGGCCGTGGCTCATCCATTGCGCGTAAAACTGGTAAAGCTGTTCGTTGATTTCCTTTTCTTCTTTTTCAATAAAAGGCCGGTTGCTTTGAAACACCCAGGCGTAGCTGCTATCATTGAAATCTGCCGGCAGCAGACTGGAAAGAGATTCTAATTGCATGGTTGCAAAGTTGATGAAAAATGAAAAGTGGCGGCGTTATTAAGAAGACAATTCCGTCTTTTGAGTAAGGAACTGCCGCAGTTCTTTGGCCATTTCCTTTACGTGCGAAGTGCCCATGGTGAGTTTGGAGCCGCTTTGCGTAAAATGGCTATTGAGCAAAATTCTTCCCTCATCGGCAATAAACACCAGCACTTCCCGGTCTTCGCCTCTGGCGCTGATGTTGCGGCTGATGATTTGGAAGACTTCCGGCGCTTGCGGGTGCTGGTGATAAGCAAAATGATTGCTTTGCAAAAAGTTTAAGAGCAGGCGGATGTTTTCAGTAGTGGTGGGTAAAGCTGGCACAGGCCGGAAACGCAGTGTGCACAGGTAGCGGCGAACTACCAGCAGGTTCGTGAAAAGTACAAGCGGTAAAAGCCAATAAAAAGCATCATTGCCTTTACTTGTCAGGAAAAACAGTGCATAAAGAAGAATGGAGCTGCCTGGAATAATGGCGTAAAAAGTTATGGCCAGCCACATGGAGCGCCCTTTAAACGGAAAGCGCAGGTGCTTCTTGATAAATTCCAGTTGTTCAATAAACTGGGAATTCCAGGATGCCCGGGTCTGGGGCGTTGCCAGTTGTTTCATTTCTTTTATTCAATAAAGCAAAGGCGCAAAGAAAAGCCTTTGCACCTTTATGTTTTTCCGGATAAAAAGACGTCGCCTTACTCCTGCATGCTTGCCAGCACCAGTTCGGCAATATCCAGCACCGTTACCTCTTCTTCTTTTTCATTATTCTTCACGCCGTCCATCAGCATGGTGGTACAAAACGGGCAGTTGGCCGCAATGATTTTGGCGCCGGTGTTGATGGCTTCTTCGCTGCGTTCCCAGTTCACGCGGGTTTTGCCGGGCTCTTCTTCCTTGAACATCTGCGCGCCGCCGGCGCCGCAGCACATGCCTTTAGAGCCGCAGCGTTTCATTTCCACCAGTTCTACGTCCATGGCTTCCAGAACGGCGCGGGGCGCTTCATAAATGCCGTTGCCGCGGCCCAGGTAGCAACTGTCGTGGTAGGTAATTTTTTTGCCCTTAAAAGCGCCGTCGCCTTTCATGACAATGCGGCCTGCATCAATCAGCTCCTGCAAATAAACGGCGTGGTGCATCACATCGTAATTGCCGCCCAGTTTGGGGTATTCATTCTTCAGAATATTAAAACAGTGCGGGCAGGTAGTCAGGATTTTTTTGATGCCGTAACCATCCAGAATTTGCATGTTCTGATAGGCCATCATTTGAAAGAGAAACTCGTTGCCGGCACGGCGGGCAGGGTCGCCATTGCAAACTTCTTCCTTGCCAAGGATGGCGAATTTTATATCCAGCCGCGTCAGAATCGTGGCAAAAGCTTTGGTAATGCGTTGCGCGCGCTGGTCAAAAGAACCGGCACAGCCTACGAAAAAAAGTACTTCCGGTGTTTCACCGGCGGCCGCGTATTCGGCCATTGTTTTTATATGCATACTCTTGGGGAGTTGAGTAGTTGAAATGTTGAGTAGTTGAAATGTTGAGAAGTTGAAATGTTGAGAAGTTGAAATGTTGAGAAGTTGAAATGTTGAGAAGTTGAAATGTTGTGGCGTCCAAGTCTGTTAACCTATCAACTTATTAACCTATCAACCTAACAACCAATCAACCTTGCTCCAGTTCCTCCGCCCATTTATCGCGTTCATCGGGACTGAATTTCCAGGGCGCCTGATTGTTTTCAATATTGCCAAACATCAGGTTCCATTCCGCAGGGCTGTTGCTTTCTTCCATCACCAGGTAGCGGCGCAGCTGCATGATGATGTCCAGCGGCTCAATGCCCACCGGGCAGGCTTCCACGCAGGCATTGCAGGTGGTGCAGGCGCGCAGCTCTTCTACCGAGATGTAGTCGTGCACCAGCGCTTTGCCATCGTCTTTAAATTCCTTGTTTTCATTGATGTTGCGGCCCACTTCTTCGAGGCGGTCGCGGGTGTCCATCATGATCTTGCGCGGGCTCAGCAGCTTACCGGTCATGTTGGCCGGGCATTCTGCGGTGCAGCGGCCGCATTCGGTGCAGCTATAGGCATCGAGCAGGTTTTTCCAGCTTAAATCAAATACGTCTTTGGCGCCAAAGCGTTGCGGAGCGGCAGGTTCCGCTTCAGGGTCAGGTACAGGCGCCAGTTCCGGCTGCATCATGTACAGGACTTCATTTTGAATGTCCTTCATGTTTTTCATTTCGCCCTGCGGATTCAGACGGGTATAATATGCATTCGGGAAAGCCAGGATGATGTGGAAATGCTTGGAGTAGGGCAGGTAGTTCAGGAAGGCGAAAATGCCGAGGATGTGGCCCCACCAGCAAAAGCGCTCCAGGCCAAGCAACGCGCCATCGCTCATGCCGCTGAAGGCTCCGGCAAACAAACCGCTTACCAGAAAATGATGTACTTCGCCATTGCCTGCGCGCGTCGCAATTTCCTGGTCGGCGATGTTCATTAAAAGCAACATGCTCATCAGCACCACTTCAATGAGCAGAATGATATTGGCATCTTTCTTGGGCCAGCCGTTCAGCTCTTTCATGGCCAGGCGCGGTACTTTGGTAATGTTGCGGCGGATAAGAAATATAATCACCGACACCAGCACCAGCACGGCCAGCACTTCAAAGAAACCAATCACAACCGGGTAAAAACTGCCCAGAGGTCCTGCCAGAATGCGGTGCGTGCCAAAGAGGCCGTCCAGCACAATTTCCAGCACTTCCAGGTTAATCAGGATAAAGCCCGCGTACACGAAAAGGTGCAGGATAGCGGGCACAGGCCGCTTAAACATTTTCTTTTGGCCTAATGCCAGCAGCACCACATTTTTCCAGCGTTTACCCGGTTGGTCGTTGCGGTCTTCATCGCGGCCCAGGAAAATATTGCGCCTGATTTGCGTGCATTTTTTCCAAAAAATAAAGAAGGCAAGGATGGCAGCCAGCGCGAAAAGTATTTGTTGAACTATGTGCATAAATTCTGTTTTGGTAGGAACCGCTGTATAAAAAGCAGGCTGCAAAGCAGCTTTCAGTGATACAGTAGCAGGTGGCCGCATTTTAACGCGGCAGGCCAATTTGCTCGCAAGTTACAACGCGACTTATTTTTAACGGCAACTTACACCCGGCAACCGCCCTGCAACCTATTTTTGTTTGTTCACACACTTACATCATGCGCTTAAACGGTATTTTTCTTTTGGCTATTCTATTATGCACCACAGGGGTGCAGGCCCAGACGGGCATGGATGAAATGAAATTAAAGGAAATCCGGGCTATTGAAGATTCTTTACTGGTAACGGCTGATTCCATGTACCGCGCGCCGCTGCCCGAAACGCGGCTTCAGTTTTCCGCCGACTTTGCCAGGCAGCTGGTGCGTGCCCTGAAAATTACCAATTCCTGGAATTACAGCTTTGACCGGCTGGACGACAAAATCAATGTCATTACCTCGCCGGATAAGAAATGGCGGATGTTTAACTGGGATATTTCTCCCGGGGGGGAAGGCCGCCGGTATTATGGCGCTATTCAGTTGCCCGGCGAAAATTTAAAGCTTTACGGGCTTTCCGACATCAGCCTGCCCACGGGGGTAAAAGGTTTGGAAGACAGTGTGTTTCATAATGGCCGCTGGCTGGGCGCACTGTATTACCGGGTGATGCCCAATTCCGTAAACGGCGAAACGGTGTACACTTTGTTTGGCATGAACCGCAGCAACCTGATGAGCAATATGAAGCTGCTGGAACCGATGCGCATTACAGAACAGGGACCTGTTTTTGGCGCACCCATTTTTGGCCGGGGTTCCGAAACAAGTCCGGGCAAGCCGGTTCAGCGTTTTATTCTGGAGTATAAGAAAGATGCGCAGGTGGCGCTGAACTGGAGCGATGAGCTGAATGCCATTTATTTTGATCATCTGGAAAGTACCGTCAACGATCCCAACCGCAAATACACTTATGTGCCGGAAGGGCAAATAGATGGCTTTCGCTGGAACGGGGAAAGCTGGCGCTTTGTGGATGATTTAATACCTGCCCAAATTCTCCAGAATGGTCAGGCCCCGGTGGGTGGTAACTAAGCGGTATTAACGTAAATTAGCTGTGCATAATGGCCTGCAGGCGCGTTCTTAATGATAAATTAATAGGCGACGGCCGCCGGGCTGTTAATATTGCAGTTGAGTTTGCTACCGCTATGACAGACAACACGCCAGCCAAGATCTTGATTGTCGACGATGATCCGGACATTGTGACTTTTCTGAGCTACAACCTGAAAAGCCGTGGTTATACCATCGAAACGGCTGCCGATGGCAACGAAATGATCCGGAAAGCCCGGGCGTTCCGTCCGGATCTTATTTTGCTGGATATTATGATGCCTTACAAGGATGGGTTGACGGCCTTGCAGGAACTGCGCACCATGCCGGAATTGGCAGATACCGCGGTCATATTACTGACGGCACTTACAGACGAGCGCAGCGAGATAGAAGGCCTCAAGAAAGGCGCGAACGATTACATCACCAAACCAATAAAAACCGAGCTGCTCACCACGCGCATCCAGGCTGCTTTACGCAGGGTAAAAGGCAAAGAAGAAGCGGCTGAAGAAAGGGTGAGCTTCCAGGGCCTAGAAATCAATAAAACACGTTTTACTGTTGCCTTTGAACAGCAACAAATTGTACTGGCACGCAAAGAGTTTGAACTGCTTTATTTACTTGCTTCCAGCCCGGGCCGTGTATTCCTGCGGCAGGAAATCTTGCAGCGCGTATGGGGCACAGACGTCATTGTGGGCGACCGCACTATAGATGTTCACATCCGCAAGATCCGGCAGAAAACCGGCCTGGATCTTATCACTACTGTAAAGGGAGTAGGCTACAAATTTGATTTTACCGGTGTTGGTACCGCCTGATTGTCTTTCAAAAGTTCCAGGCATTCTGTCAGCAATTGCTCTTTGTTGATGGGCACCACGCCCACCTCTTCACACACCAGTCCGCCTGCAATGTTGGCCACCGCAGCCATGAGGCCGGCATCCCTGCTTTGGGCATAAACCAGGGCGGCAGTGGCAATAACCGTATCGCCGGCGCCGCTTACATCGGCAATGTTACGCAGGTGCGAAGGCAGCTGCGCGGCAGAAGTACCATCATTAAAATAAACACCTTTTTCCGAAAGGGTAATGAAGGAAACCTGATGCTTTAAATGCTGCCGCAGCTTTTGATCAGCCGCTGCCAGGCTCAGCTCATCTACTTGCTCCAACTGAATATTTAAACCTTCGCGCAGCTCTTTTAAATTGGGCTTAAAGATGGTGACGCCTTCATAAGCCAGGAAATTCCGGAGCTTGGGATCTACAGTGGTCACAATACCCAGTTCGCGGCAATGAGCCGTTACCCGGCGGATAATGTTTTCCTTTAAAACCCCTTTGTTGTAATCTTCAAAAATCAAAACATCGGGTTTGCGGCGCTGCAGAAAGCGCAATACCAGGTCTATAAAAGGGTGCTCATCTTCGGTGCCCAGCTCGCTGCTGTCTTCTGCATCCAGCCGTAGCATCTGCTGCTTGCGGGCCATAACGCGTGTCTTTGTGGTGGTGGTGCGCCGGGCACTTTTCATCACCAAATCGTCTGCAATGCCGGCATCCTGCAACATGCCATGCAACAGCAGGCCATCGCTGTCGTCTCCTATGACGGTGGCCAGCGTTACTTCGGCGCCAAGCGCTTTGCAGTTCAGGGCCACATTGGCAGCGCCGCCCGGCCTGCTTTCCCGTTTTTGCAGTGCTACTACCGGCACCGGTGCTTCGGGTGAAATCCGTTCTACATCGCCCCACCAGTAATTATCCAGCATCACATCACCTAATACCACCACGTGCAGCTGGTTCATACCTTCAAATATTGCTTCAAGACTTTTCATCTGCAGACGCTGATTCACTGTTTTTTCTAATAGAATAATAAATGGGAATTCCCAGCAACACAATAATAAGCCCGGGCCAGGTATAGCCCGGCTTAAATATTATTAAAAGAACACAAAAGCTAATACCGAGCAGGATATACAGGAAAGGCAGCACCGGGTAGCCGAAAGCGCGGTAGGGGCGGGGAGCGTCGGGCCTTTTTTTGCGCAGGATAAAAATGCCCAGGATGGTCAGCACATAAAAAATTACCACCACAAACGAAATCATATCCAGCAAGTCGCCATAACGGCCGCTGAGGCAAAGCAGCGATGCCACCAGGCATTGCATCCACAGGGCCCATTGCGGCACCCCGGCCCGGTTCAGTGTGCCTGCTTTTTTAAAGAAAAGCCCGTCCTTGGCCATGGTGTAGTAAACGCGTGCACCGCTAAGAATTAAACCATTGTTACAGCCAAAGGTGCTGACCATAATAAGCGCTGCGGCAAGAAAGGGTCCGGCGTAGCCAAAAATTTGCCCGGCGGCAGCCACTGCTACCCGGTCCTGAGGCGCAAATGCCAGTTGACCCAATGGCAGCACGTAGAGGTACATCAGGTTCATGGCCAAGTAAAGAATGGTAACGGTGAACGTGCCTAAAAAAAGCGACAGGCCAATATTGCGCTGCGGGTTTTTGATTTCGCCGGCAATGAAGGTTACGTTGTTCCAGGCATCGCTGCTAAATACCGAACCTACCATGGCCGCAGCCAGGGCGCCCAGCAGGGTAAGGCCGGAAATCTGCTGCCAGCCCGCGGCACCCAGGTTGCCTGCCGCATCTTTGGCGCCAACATCCCGCATGGCCGTCCAGGCGTTTTGCCAGTTTTGCTGCCAGAAATTTTCTTTGGCCAGCAAAAAGCCAAAGACAATCAGGCCAAATAATGCCAGCAATTTGGAAAACGTAAAAACCAGCTGAATGTATTTACCCTGCTTTACGCCTCTTGAGTTGATGTAGGTAAGCAGGATGATGGTAAGAATGGAAAGCAGCTGTGCCGGGTAAATTTTAATGCTCCCAAGCTGCATCAGGATATTCTGGTTCTCTATATTAAGCACCGGGAAAAAGTAACCTGCAAACTTCGCAAAAGCGGTTCCCACAGCGGCAATTGTAGCTGTTTGAATGACTGCGAAAAAGCTCCAGCCATAAAGAAAGCCTACCAGTTTGTTGTAGGCTTCTTTGAGGTATACATACTGACCGCCGGCACGCGGAAACATGCCGCTGAGCTCGCCATAGCTGATGGCAGCCATCATGGTCATAATGCCGGTAATGACCCACACCAGCACCAGCCAGCCGGAGCTGCCTACGTTGCGGGTAATATCTGCACTAACAATGAAAATACCGGAGCCAATCATGGAGCCGATTACCAGCAGGGTACCGTCCAGTAGGCTGAGCGAGCGGTGAAAGTGTGTTTCTCTGGATTCCAAGAAGCTTATTTTTTGGTGGTATCAATAGCGGTGGCAGGCCCTTCTTTTTCTGCACCGGCCTGTTTGTTCATTCCATCCAGCACGTCCTTTGTAATATCCATTTCAGGATTTACATAAAGCAGGGTCAGGGGGCCGGCTTCAGAATAGCTAAAGATATAGTCGTAACCTTTTTCTTTGTTGTAAGCAACCAGAAAGTTGTCGAGCCTTTTTTTGAGGTCTGCATTAAAATCGCTTTGCTCTTTCATGAGCTGCTGTTCCAGTGTTTGCTGCCGGCTTTCCAGGCTTTGCTGCATCTGACCCAGGCGGCGCTGTTCGGCTTCGCCTTCGCTTTGAGACAGGGCACCGCTTTGCGCTTTTTTCTGAAAAGCAATCATGGCATTCTGAAACTGGGCCGCGCTGCGCTGCAGTTCCCCTTCCATGTTGCTTTTCTTTTTTTCGAAAGCCTCTCTCTTGGTTTTCAGGTATTCGTAATGCTGCTCGAAAGTATCAATGTTTACATAGGCAATGTTCAGGGAAGGAACGCCGCCTTCGCTGCGGCTGACAGCGGCCGACATGTGTTTGCCTTTGTTCCCGCCGCTGAAGTGAAGGATAAATAGTACAATAACGCCCAGCAGGGAAAGAACGCTGAGTAAAGTGGCTGTCTGGTTTTTCATAGGATGTGTAAGAAGCGCAAAAATAATGGTGGAAGACAGAAAAAAAGGCCGCCTGAAAGCAGCCTTTTTATAAGATAATGGTGTATACTAAGAAATTAATCGAGGCGGAAGGTAACAGGCAGGGTAAAGTAAACCTTTACTGCTTTACCGTTTTGCTTGCCGGGGCGCCATTTAGGCATCTTGCTCACCACTCGCTTTGCTTCGGCATCCAGGGAAGAGTGACCGGAGCTTTTCACTACAGTTACGTCAGAGATATCTCCGTCTTCGCTCACAACAAACTGAATGATGGTACGGCCTTCTTCGCCGGATTCGCGGGCGCTTTCGGGGTAGCGCAGGTTGCTGCCCAGGTAGCTTTGCACATCACCGGGGAACTCCGGCATCTGCTCTACATACTTGAAGATTTGTGGCGGTGCAGGCGCTTCTACCGGGCCTTTACCAGGATTAGGTACATCCACGATACCGGGGTCGATACCGTTAGGGTCGCCTTCTTTCGTGGTAGGACCGGCTACTTTGTCCTTCAGGTCTTCTACGGTAGCCGGTTTTTCTTCCTCGCGCACTTCTTCGTCTTTCTTAATAACGGGCGGGGTAAACTTTACCGTGGGCTTCACCGGTGGCGGCGGCTCTGCCGGCGGCGGCGGTGGTGGCGGCTTGGTAGGGTCTACCGGTGGCGGCTCGGCCAGTACCACTTCCCTCATTACCGGCTTGCCTTTGTCTTCGCCGGGTCCGTTAATCAGGTTATGAATGTAAGAGTAAAGCACGATGGCCAGGGCTACGGCCAGAATGACGGCGCCTGCAATTATCACCCTTTTGGGGTACTTGCGGCGCAGTTCGTAGCCGCCATACTTTTTGTTCCGGCCCTCAAAGAGGATATCCAGATAATCAGCGGTCAGGATTTTGCTGTTGTCCATGATTTTTTCTTTTTATTCCTGGTTGGCGGCTTCGGTTTGTTGAATGAATTCAAGGTCCTGCGGTGTAATATCCACAATGGCATAGACACGCGCATTGTTGATGTTCATTTCATCGAGGATGCCTACCATGTCTTCATAAGTACTGTTGGCGGCCGGTTTAATCAGGAAAGTAGCGTTGTCTGTAGCAGTCAGTTGCCCGCTTGCTTTCAGGTCGTTTACCCGCTTGATTTTATCCATAATTACCTGCCGGATGCCATTCTTGTCTTTAAAATAAGCAACGTTCAGCTGCGGCGGGTTGGCAGGGTCGTCGCCAATACCTTCGTAGTAATAAACGCGGTGGTTCTTGGAAAGCAGGATGGTCATGGCCGCGCTGCTTTTTACTTTCGTTGTTTCCTTATCAATATTTTCATCCTTGAAGGGCATATTGATTTCCATGGTTTTGGGTTGTGCCATGGTGGTGGTGAACATAAAGAAAGTAATCAGCAGGAAACCAAGGTCCACCATCGGGGTCAGATCCACCCGGGTACTGAGCTTTTTACCTTTCTTGACGCCAGGCCCTTTTTTATGTTTTCCTCCGCCGGAGGTATCCATTTCTGCCATAGTAGTAAGATTTAGTTAGTTTAAAAAAATAGTTTTGAACTATTGTTTTTCGCTTTTTGAAAAGCGCTCCTCATAGGCGGGCGTGCCCTTGGGGGTTTCTTTCAGATTGGTAATCAGGTTAAACCGGAAGATCTTTTGCTTTTCCAGCGTAGAAATGATTTTACGGATGTCCGGGTAAGGGGTGCTGGCATCCGCTTTGATACAAATACGCAGCTTAGGGTTGGCATTCCGGGCGTTGACTATCCAGGTAGCCAGCTCATTCGTATTCATATCGCCGGAGGTATCCACCGGTACGCCGGGCGCCTGCTTTTCGGCTGCGCTTGCTTCATCCGGCGGCAAATCCAGGTAGCTTTTCAACTGATTGAAAGGGACGCCAATGGAAGAACCGATGGCGAAGTTGTACTTCTCTTTATCATTCAGTCCCAGTCCTTTGTATTCATCCACGCGGTTAATCAGGTCCTGACGCATCAGCTTGTTGTCGATAGAGAAAAACACACGGCCGTTGGGGTCAACGGTCAGCAGCATCACATCATTTTCCGGCAATGGAATCTCAGAGATAGAGGCCGGTGTTTTTACAACCACCGGTTCATCGGGCCGGAATTTGGTGGCCAGCATAAAGAAGGTCAGCAGCAGAAAAGCCACGTCGCACATCGCTGTCATATCGATGTTCGTGCTTTTCCGGGGCAGTTTTAATTTAGGCATGTTTCAAATGGTTTATTTGCCGTTTGCGGGTTTTAATAGATTAAAGACGCAGCGGGCAGATTTTTCCATAAAAAAAAAGGCCGGAGACATCAAAGATTTTGCTCCGGCCTTTTTTATTATTTATTTGTAGTTGGCCGCGAAGCTTTGTGTAAGCGTAAAGCCGCTTTCGTCTATGCCAAAGGTGATGCCATCTATAATGGTAGTGTACAGATTGTAGAAGATGATGGCGATAAAAGAGGTACCGATACCGAGGGCGGTATTAATCAGGGCCTCAGAGATACCGGCAGCGAGGGCGGCGGCATCCGGAGCACCGGCAGTGGCCATGGCTTGGAAGGCGCGCACCATACCGAGTACCGTTCCGAGCAGACCCAGCAGGGTAGCGGCAGAAGAAATGGTAGAAAGGAACACGAGGTTCTTTTCCAGCATAGGCAGTTCCAGTGCGGTTGCTTCTTCGATTTCTTTTTGGATGCTCAGTACTTTCTGATCGGTGTTGAGTTCGTTGTTTACAGTCATCTCGCGGTATTTCACGAGGCCGGCACGCATTACATTGCCAACAGAACCGCTTTGACGGTCGCACTCAGCCAGGGCAGCGTCTACATTGCGGTTGGCCAGGTGGTATTGCACCTTGCGCACAAACTCGCCTGCATCCATCTTGCCTTTAGCTTTAACAATGGTCAGGGCACGCTCAATAATGAAAGAAAGCAGCGTCAGCAGGGTACCCATCAGGATAGGTACGATAAAGCCGCCCAGATACATCTGGCCCAGCAGGTTGGCGGGGGTATGCATCTCTTTGTCCTTAAAGTTAGAAGGACTGCCTAAAACTTTAAAATAAATCACCTCGGCCACGGCAACGCAAATGATAACAATCAGCAGGTTCAGCCAGAAATTGTTGGAGTTACGTGGTTTGCCGGCACGGTTACCTTTTGGTGCGGGTGTCTTGGAAGTGGTGGTCGTTCTAACGTCTGCCATAAAAGTGGTTTTTTTTAGAGGCTTGATTTTTTGATTGGTTAATAATTACGTGATTATTGAGCGCCTGCAAAGATAGCCGGGCAGTTGAAAAAAACAACTGGGGCCATTAAAAAGTAATGCCGGCGTAACAACCCTTCCTGCTACGGTAAAAATTGCGGTTTTACAGGGTCCGCGCATAACGGTGTTTCCTTTTCTTTTATTGTGCTGCACTTCTGTTGGCGCTTTAAATTGCTGCATTATAACTTTGCCTTCTTTTTTTAAAGACCGGTAACCTGCCGCAGCTACTGCGGTTGCTGCTACAAACCGGCTTTTCTACTTTGTTAAATCCATGTCTTCACGTACACTCATTAAAGACCTGCTGGCTGCACAGCCCCTGGATAAGACCGTTACCGTAAAGGGCTGGGTGCGCTCTGTGCGAAACAACCAGTTTATTGCCCTGAACGACGGCTCCTGTATAGACAACCTGCAGGTGGTTTTTGACCTGAATCAGGCGCCCGAGGCGCTGCAAAAGCAGTTAAGTGTGGGCGCTGCCGTGGCTGCCACCGGCCTGCTTACCGCTTCGCAGGGAAAGGGCCAAAGTGTAGAATTAAAGGCAAACCTGGTGGAAGTACTGGGCGCCTGTCCGGGCGACAGCTACCCGCTGCAACTGAAAAACCGTCCCAGCCTGGAATACCTCCGTGAAATTGCCCACCTGCGCTTCCGTACCAACACCTTTGGCGCCATCTTCCGCCTGCGGCACGCGCTTTCTTTTGCCATTCACCAGTTCTTTAATGACCGTGGCTTTTATTACCTGCATACGCCTGTCATTACCGGCAGCGATGCCGAAGGCGCAGGTGAAATGTTCCAGGTAACCACGCTGGACCTGAAAGAGGTGCCCTATACCAGCCAGCAATTTGAAGCCATTGCCGAAAAATATTATCAGGAGCTGATGGCGCATGCCGCGCAGCACCAGCTTACAGACAGCATCACGGCGCTGGACGAGCAGCTGGGCAAAGCTTCCGGTAAGGGCCTGGGCAAACTAAGCTTTAAGGAAATTATTGTAGCGCCCCTGCCTGTGCTGGCCCGGCTGGCACGCGGCCGCCACAGCGAGCTGCTGGCGCTCAGCGATGCCACCAGCCAGTTGTTTGAACAGCTGGTAAGCACCGGCTTTTATCCGCAGGATGAAGCTTCGGAAATGATTTGCATCCCGCAAACCTGCATTGATGAAATCAACCCCACGCGTGGCCCGATTTCTGCCCGTAATACCATTTTTAAAAGCGGCTTCCTGGCGCTTTCCTTTTACAATTTCCAGTTCATCGCCAACCACCTGCGCAATGCCAAAGACCGCATGGTGAACTATGAAGAAGATTTCTTTGAACAACCCACCAACCTGACGGTGAGCGGTCAGCTGGAAGCAGAACTGGGAGCCATGGCGCTGGGACAGGTTTATACCTTCGGGCCTACCTTTCGCGCCGAAAACAGCAACACCGCGCGCCACCTGGCAGAATTCTGGATGATAGAGCCGGAAGTAGCCTTTGCCGACCTCACAGACGATATGGACCTGGCAGAAAGCTTTATCAAATACCTGATAGATTATGTGCTGAAAAACTGCCGGGCCGATTTAGACTTCCTGGCGCAGCGGCAGGCCGAGGAAGACAAGCAAAAACCGGTGGCCGAGCGCAATGAAATGGGTCTGATTGAAAAGCTGGAATTTGTACTGGCCAACGATTTTGAGCGCATCACCTATACCCAGGCCATTGATGTGCTGCTGCAATCGCCTGCCTATAAAAAGAAGAAATTCAAGTTTGAAGTAAAGTGGGGTATTGACCTGCAAAGCGAGCACGAGCGCTACCTGGTGGAAAAGCATTTTAAGAAGCCGGTCATCGTGGTTGATTATCCCAAAGACATCAAAGCCTTTTACATGCGCCAGAACGACGACGGCAAAACCGTTGCCGCCATGGACATCCTGGCGCCCGGCATTGGTGAAATTGTAGGCGGCAGTCAGCGGGAAGAACGGCTGGACAAGCTGGTGCAGCGCATGGAAGAAATGCAGGTGCCGGCGGAAGAGCTCAGTTGGTACCTGGATACCCGCCGCTTTGGTACCGCGTCCCACGCCGGCTTTGGCCTGGGCTTTGAGCGCATGATGCTGTTCATCACCGGCATGGGCAACATCCGCGATGTGATTCCTTTCCCAAGAACCCCCGGAAACGCAGCGTTTTAGTTAATTGGTTGAATAGTTGATTAGTCGGGTAGGGAAATAATACCACTTAGCCATCTAAGGGATGCAACTGCGGTAACCGCCCCCTTCTATAGCGGAGTCGTGCATAGAATACTTATGCTTGTTTTTTTTTTTTTTATACTCATGAATGTGGCTCGCCCGTCCTTTGTCACCCTTTAACGTGTCCCCAACGAAGCTGGTGGAGCCGGTCTATAAGCATTGCCAGGCTTTGCGTAGCATTATCTAAAGATCCCCTTCGGGAATGACAAAGGACGAGTCAAATAAACACGTGTCAAAAACAGCATTTATGCCTTTTTTTCGCGCAAGTGGCTCGCCCTTTCTTTGTCACCCCCGCAGGGGGTCTATGGACATTGCAAGGCTTTGCCAGGCATTATCTCAGGATTTCCTTCGGGAATGACAGAGGATGAGTCAGAAAACAGCATTATTACCAATCTATGCACGCCTCTGGGAGAGCAGGGCCGGGGATGAGGCTGCTAAACCAAATTCAGGTGTCTATGATGCATAAAAAAAGCGCCCGGCATGCGGGCGCTTTTTAGTTCATTTTGTGTATGAAACTTACTTTACAGAAGCAACCAGTGCTTTGAAAGAAGCGGGCTCGTTCATGGCCAGGTCGGCCAGGACTTTGCGGTTCAGTTCAATGCCTTTGGTACGCAGGGCGCTCATGAACTGGCTGTAGCTCAGGCCTTCTTCACGAACGGCGGCGTTGATACGGACAATCCACAAAGAACGGTAGTCGCGCTTCTTCAGCTTGCGGCCTACGTACTTGTAGCCGAGGCCTTTTTCAAGTACGTTTTTCGCGACGGTATAGACGTTTTTGCGTTTGCCATAAAATCCTTTGGCCTGCTTCAATATTTTTTTGCGGCGTGCACGACTGGCTACGGCACTTGTGGAACGTGGCATTTTATGCTATTTTAGATTGATTAAATAAATGGTGTTACCGGAAAAGGTTAGCGCATCAGCAGCATGCGCTTTACCAGCGGCATGTTGGCAGAATCCACATAAGCAGCGGCACGCAGGCTGCGCTTGCGCTTCTTGCTTTTCTTGGTCAGAAGGTGGCTTTTAAAAGCTTTAAAGCGGCGGATTTTACCGGTGCCGGTCACCTTAAAAGTTTTTTTCGCACGGGAGTGCGTTTTCATCTTTGGCATCCTGAAAAAAATTGGTTGGCAAAAGTAGGACTTTTTTGACAAATAAAGAAGTGTAACTTTTTTTCCGGACGAATACCCTTGCCTTAAACAATGCTTCGTGCCTGCTTTGTTTTAAAAAGCTGTTCAGGTCCGCGCACAACTACCATCAGCTCGTCAATTACCTTTTTAATAATTCCGTACTTTCACGGCTTCCCATAGTCGTTTGGAAAAATTGAGCAGCACGACATTTACCCCCAATCAAAATCCGGAACAAATAGCCCGCGATACCATTGATGCTATGCTGACAACAGCCGGCTGGGCGGTGCAGTCTAAAAATAAAGCCAACCTTGCGGCGGCCCAGGGCGTGGCCATCCGCGAGTACGGCACCGACATAGGTCCCGTTGACTATGTGCTGTTTGTGGACCGTAAGCCGGTAGGCGTGATAGAGGCCAAGCGCGAGGAAGCAGGCCATCAGCTTACCACCGTTGAAGACCAAAGCACCGGCTACGCACAGGCAAAGCTGAAACGCCTGAACAACGATCCCCTGCCTTTTATTTATGAAAGCACCGGGGAGGTCACCACCTTTACGGACGCCCGCGACCCGAAGCCGCGCTCGCGCCGCGTGTTCGCTTTTCACCAGCCGCAAACGCTCGCCGCCTGGCTGAAAGAGAACCAAACCCTGCGCGTCCGGCTCTATGATTTACCGCCACTTGACTCCCTCCCCCTGGGGGAGGGCCGGGGCGGGGCCGGGGCTTTGCGCGACTGCCAGGTGCAGGCCATTACCAACCTGGAGCAATCGTTCCGGGAGGCGCGGCCCAAAGCCCTCATCCAGATGGCTACCGGTTCGGGCAAGACCTTCACGGCCATTACCGCCATCTACCGGCTGTTGAAATTTGCAAAAGGCAAGCGCGTCCTTTTTCTGGTGGATACCAAAAACCTGGGCGAACAGGCCGAGCAGGAGTTCCGCATGTTCCGGCCGCAGGACGACAACCGCTTGTTTACCGAACTCTACGGCGTTACCCGCCTCACTTCTTCCTACATCCCCGGCGACAGTCAGGTGTATATTTCCACCATTCAGCGGCTGTACGCTATTCTGAAAGGCGAAGACCTGGATGAGCGCGACGAAGAAGAAAGCACAGAAAGCAAGGCCTGGCGTGTTAAAGCGCCGCTGCCCGTGGTGTACAACGCACAGGTGCCGCCTGAGTTTTTCGACTTTATCGTGATTGACGAATGCCACCGCTCCATCTACAATTTCTGGAAGCAGGTGCTCGATTACTTTGACGCCTTTCAGATCGGCCTTACCGCTACGCCCGACAACCGCACTTTTGGGTATTTCGACCAAAATCAGGTGTCCGACTATGGCTACAAACGCGCGGTGGAAGACGGCGTGCTGGTGCCTTTAAAATAAAAGTAACGAATAGTAATGTCTAAAGAAGCAAAAGCGCGGATTAAAATCAACAAACTGCTGGAGGAAGCCGGATGGCGATTTTTTGACACCGACGAAGGACGGGCAAATATCATTTTGGAGAACAACGCCAAGCTGACACAGACCGAATTAAATGAGCTTGGCGTAGACTTTGAAAGTACAACGAACGGCTACATAGACTACCTGCTGCTGGACAACAAAGGCTTTCCTTTTATTGTGCTGGAAGCAAAGAAAGAAGAAATCAACCCGCTATTTGCCAAAGAACAGGCTAGAAAATACGCTCAATCCCAAAATTGCAGGTTTGTAATTCTGTCAAATGGCAATCTTCATTATTTCTGGGACTTGCAAAGAGGCAACCCAAATATCATCTCAAAGTTTCCGAGACCGGAAACGGTCATGGGCTATTCAGATTACAAGCCCAACCCAGATGTGCTTATAAACGAAACGGTAAACGATGACTACATTGTCAAAACGCAAAAGCCGGATTATCAAAGCGACCCAAGATATATTGACGATAGCCAACGCAGCGCTTTTATTGAGGAAAACAAGCTTCGCTTTTTAAGAAAATATCAGGTTAGAGCCATCCAACGAATTCAGGAAGAAGTACAAGAAGGCAAAGACCGCTTTTTATTTGAAATGGCAACAGGGACCGGAAAAACTCTGACTTCCGCTGCTGTTATCAAATTATTTTTGCGCACAGGCAACGCAAGACGCATTTTGTTCTTGGTTGACCGGTTGGAACTGGAAGACCAGGCAGACAAAGCTTTTAAAGAATACTTACGGAACGACTACAAATCGGTTATCTACAAAGAAAACCGGGATGATTGGCGACAAGCCGAAATTGTCGTATCAACTGTTCAATCTTTCTTATTCAAGAATAAGTACAAACGCATATTTGCGCCGACCGACTTTGATGTGGTGATTTCTGATGAAGCACACCGTAGTATTGGCGGCAACAGCCGTGCAGTGTTTGAATACTTTATTGGTTACAAGTTAGGATTGACGGCAACGCCAAAAGACTACCTGAAAAAGATTGACACCGAAAAACTAAGCGAAAAGGACCCAAGAGAGCTGGAAAGGCGGATGCTGCTTGATACGTACACGACGTTTGGTTGTGAAGATGGCAAACCCACTTTTCAATACAGCCTTTTACATGGTGTTAGGGATGGCTTTTTGGTCAATCCGAGTGTGGTAGATGCAAGAACGGAAATCACCACCCAATTGCTGAATGATGAAGGCTACACCGTGCAGATAACCGATGAAGACGGCGCAGAAGCATCAACTACCTTTTCGCAAAGGGATTTTGAAAAGAAACTGTTCTCGGAAAACACAAACAAGATATTCTGCAAAACCTTTTTAGAAAATGCGTTTCGTGACCCTATTTCCGGCGAAATTGGTAAATCTATTGTGTTTTGCGTAAGCCAGAACCACGCAGCCAAAATCACACAGATATTGAATGAATTTGCCGATAAAATGTTTCCGGGCAAATACCAGTCTGATTTTGCCATGCAGGTGACTTCGTGGATACCGGATGCACAACAACTGACCATCAATTTTACCAACAACCGTTTAGGCGGTAAAGGTGCTTTTTACGACCTGTATCAAACCAGTAAAACACGGGTTTGCGTTACGGTCGGCATGATGACGACGGGGTACGATTGTCCCGACCTGCTGAATGTTTGCCTGATGCGTCCCATTTTTTCACCCACCGATTTCATTCAAATCAAAGGCAGAGGTACAAGAAAGCACAACTTCACCAACAAGGAAGTTTTAAAAGACAAAAGTTTAATAGAAAACATCCCGCCCGAAAACCTACAGAAAAGCAAGTTCAAGCTGTTTGACTTTTTCGCTAACTGCGAGTTTTTTGAGGAGGCGTTTAATTACGACGAAGTGCTGAAACTTCCGGTTAAATCTTCAAAAGGTGATGGTACAGGTGGCGGTGGTGTTGACATTTCCGAATACGACAGCACCAGCCCTGACCCGCTAAAGACCATGACGGTAAACGACATTGGCGCAGAAGGAATGAAGATTGACCGCATGTACTTTGATAAGTTTGAAGAAACGGTAAAAGACGATGCCGCCATTCAACAAATGGTGCAGCGCAAAGATTTTGACGCCATAGAACAATACATCGTCAACCAGATTTTTGACAAACCAAATGAGTACTACAACCTAACTAAGTTGCGCAGCGCCATGAAGGTGGACCGAAGGCTGTCACTCCGGGAAATCATTGAGAAAATCTTTGGCTTTATTCCCTATTTTAAAAGCAAGGACGAATTGCTGGAAGACGAGTTTGAAAAATTTGATACCCGTTACCTGCCGCCGGAACAATATTTCTCGTTTGCAAAAGATTATTTTAAAAGCTACATCACCGACGCAGAGTTCCGGGAAATTATAGAGGCTAAAAAGTACGCCTTACTTAATACCAATCCGAACGGAGATGTTTTTAGAAAACTTCCGCCAGAACTTCGCACATCCATTCCAGAGTATATCAAGGACAATGTGCCGCTTAATAAATTTTTTGCCTGATGCCCGGAACGTTTTCACAAATCTATATTCAAGCTGTCTTTGCGGTTAAAGGCCGGCAAAGCCTGATACATGCCGATTGGGAAAGTGAGTTATATAGATACATCACGGGTATTATCAGAAATAAGAAGCAAAAGCTTCTAGCAATTAATGGAATGCCAGACCATATCCATATTTTGATAGGAATGAAGCCGAGCTGTTGTTTGAGTGATTTGGTGAGGGAGGTGAAAAAGGCATCCAATGATTTTATCAACGAGCGGCAATTCGTCCGGGGAAAATTTCAGTGGCAGGAAGGATATGGTGCATTTTCGTACAGCCATTCCTCTCTTGACCAGGTTATCAGCTACATCAATAATCAAAAGGAGCATCACCGAAAGAAAACATTCAGAGAGGAGTATTTGGAGTTTTTACAGAAATATGAGGTTGATTTTAAAGATGAATATTTGTTTGAATGGATTGAATAGAACCCGAAGGGTTCCAAGGTTTATAGAGAAAGCGCCGTAATGACATACGACCCCTTCGGGGTCGAACAACAAAAAAAGATCAAATTGCTATAAACATGGCATCCCTTCGGGATGAAGAAACAAGGATGTAGCTTCGGGACTCGGCAACGGCGTGCAGGCCGCGGCCCAGTCGGTGGATAAAGAAACAAGAATGTAGCTTTAGAACCCGTAGGGTTCAAATATTTATAGCATAAAACGCAACCAATTAAAACATATGACCCCTAAGGGGGCAAACAAATGCAATTGACGAATTGCTATAAATATAGCAGCCATTCAGGATGAAGAAACAAGAATGTAGCTTTAGAACCCGTAGGGTTCAAATATTTATAGCATAAAACGCAACCAATCAAAACATACGACCCCTTCGGGGTCGAACAAATGCAATTAACGGATTGCTATAAACATGACATCCCTTCGGGATGCCGAAACAGAAAAACCATGTTAGACCAGGAAACCAAAAGACGAATTGATACTGCCCGGGATATCTTAGTAGGAAAGCTGCCCAACCCGCAGGCACAGGTAGAACAGATTACCATTGCCATGATTTACAAGTTCATGGACGACATGGACAAGGAAGCAATGGAGTTTGGCGGAGAAGCCACTTTCTTCACCGGTGAGTTTGAAAAATACAGTTGGACGAAAATCTTTGACCCCAAGCTGGGCGGCTTTGAAATGCTGGCGCTGTACGGCGAAGCCATTGTGAAGCTGAACCAGAACCCGAACATTCCGCAGCTTTTCCGGGATATTTTTAAAAACGCTTTTTTGCCGTACCGTGACCCGGAAACGCTGAAGTTATTTCTAAAAACCATCAATGAGTTTACCTACGACCACAGCGAAAAGCTGGGCGATGCCTTTGAATACCTGCTATCGGTTTTGGGCAGCCAGGGCGATGCCGGGCAGTTTCGGACGCCCCGCCACATTATTGACTTTATTGTTTCCATCGTTCAGCCAAAGAAAGAAGAAACCATTTGCGACCCTGCCTGTGGCACCGCCGGTTTCTTGATTTCGGCTTACAAGCATATTCTGAATGAGAACACCAAAAAGACCAAAGGCGATGGGCTGACACCCGACGACCGCAAGAAGCTTATCAACAACTTTACCGGCTACGATATTTCTGCCGAAATGGTGCGATTGAGCTTGGTAAACATGTACCTGCACGGCTTTCCCACACCACACATTTATGAATACGATACGCTGACGAGTGAAGAACGTTGGGGCGATTACTTTGACATCATCCTTGCCAACCCGCCGTTTATGACACCAAAAGGCGGCATACGACCGCACAAGAAATTTGCGATGCAGGCAAACCGTAGCGAGGTGCTATTTGTGGATTATATCATGGAGCATATCAATCCCACCACCGGCAGGGCGGCGGTGATTGTACCGGAAGGCATCATCTTCCAAAGTGCAGGTGCTTACAAGGAATTAAGAAAGCTGTTGGTGGAGAAAAATTATCTGTATGGCGTGGTAAGCTTACCCGCAGGAATTTTTCAACCGTATAGCGGTGTTAAAACTTCCATTTTATTGCTGGACAGAACCCTTGCAAAAAAGACGGATAAAATTTTGTTCGTAAAAATTGAAAACGATGGATTTAGCCTGGGAGCGCAGCGGAAGGAAATAAGTCAAAATGATTTGCCCGATGCAGCGAATTTGATTAGACAATATATATCTGCCGTAAAGAATGATGATTTCACACAGATTGATTTGGAAGCACTTCCGACAAACGTATTGATAGTTGAAAAGGAGGTTATCAAAAAAAATTCAGACTTCAATCTTTCATTAGATAGATACAGAATAAGTGCCACAAAACATTCACATAAGTATGAGCACATTGAATTAGGTGAAGTTTGTAACATTTTTAACGGCGCTACGCCGTTAAGAAGCAATGAAAGCTTCTGGATTAATGGAACAATAAATTGGTTTACAATTGATGATATCCGGGAACAAGGAAGAATTATCCGTTACACCAAACAAAAAATCACACAAGAAGGCTACGAAAATTCAAGTGTAAAATTGCTTCCGAAAAACACTGTGTTACTATGTTGCACTGCATCCGTTGGCGAATATGCTTTAACTGAAGTTGAATTAACCACTAATCAGCAATTCAATGGTTTAGTAATTAATGATGATTTCAAAGAAAAGCTTCTACCGAAATTTTTGTTTCACCTTGCTTCAACCTTTAAAGAAGAGCTGATACGTTTAAGTGGAAAAACGTCATTCAATTTTGTTTCTGTCGGTACTCTTCGGCAAATAAAAATTCCCCTTCTACCCCTTTCCGTTCAGCAGGAAATTGTTGCTAAGATTGAGCAATATGAAAAAATCATTGCCGGTGCCAAACAGGTAATAGAAAACTACAAACCGCAGATTGATATACATCCTGATTGGGAAATGGTGGAGTTGGCAAGTGTCTTCAAATTGTCAAGTGGAAAGGGTTTAACGCAGCAGAATATGGTTGCTGGCGATTTTCCTGTATATGGTGGTAATGGGATTGCAGGTTATCACAACGAATATTTTGTTGAGAAGCCAATCATAGTTATCGGAAGAGTTGGTGCATACTGTGGTGCTGTACATATCACTAAGCCGCAAAGTTGGATTACTGATAATGGTTTGTATGTAACAGAGTATTTAAGACCAATTAATCAAGAATATTTGGCGCAAATGTTAGTTCAGTTAGAATTAAACAAGTTTGCTAAGGTTGGTGGACAACCTTCAATTTCACAAACAACAGTTTACGAGAGGACCATTCCATTGCCACCAATTGATGTTCAGGAAAGACTTGTTACCGCTATCAAAAAAGAAAAAGAACTTGTAAGTCACAATAATGAGCTTACCCAACTATTTGAGCAAAAAATAACAGCTGAAATCAATAAACTTTGGGAGGAGTAGATGGCAACTGCAAGTGATATTTTGGCTTACCTGCCCAATACTTACAAAACGCCGGATGAGCAGGCGTATATCTACTTTCTTTGGGAAAGTTACGAGAGCAATTATAAACACGGCAAATACCCGTTTGCTTTTATTGCCTATCACATGCTTTACATGTGCTTTGTATATTTTGAGGTTTGGCAGATAAAAGAAAACCGGCGAGCTGATTTTGAGAAAGCAATGGTAGGCTTGAGCAAAGATTTTGAAACCAAACTGATGTCTGCCACCACACCCTTTGCGTTTGTAGATTTAGGGGAAAGTAATTTTCTACGTTTTCTAAAATTAATCGGTTGCGACAACAGCAAGATTGGCAATTATACCGGAAGCGTAAAATCAAGAAACGATGCGGCTCATAGTAATGGACGTATTTTCTTCAACGACCCAAACCTTCTTAACCGGAAAATTGAAGAAGTGCTTCGGCATGTAGATGAAATTCAAACGCATTCGCATCCTGTGATAAACGAGTGCCTGATTACTTTTTTAAAAGAAAGCCACGACCCCGACACACGACAGTACATTGACGAAGTTGACCAAATTAAGGAAGTACTCATTCATGGCAACTACCTTTCCCAAAAAGACATTGAACACTTGCTTACGTTTGACATTACGCAACTTTCCAGTGACCCAAACTATGATGCGATGAAACAACTCTTTGACACATTTCAGGCAGGACACGCTGTGACCTAAGCCGACCCACCAAGGCAGGCACATTGGCAGGCGCACAAAATCAACAGCACAAAAGCCAACCTGCCAAAGAGCTCTCCTTTTTCACATTAATACCCCCTACAAATCTACCTTTTGCCTCTTTCCGGAATAACTATCCGGACAGGTTGTACCGCAAACCTTTACCCTGATCGCCCCTTCGCCGCAACGTTACGATTACGTGTTGGCCAATCCGCCCTTTGGCAAGAAAAGCAGTCAGACGTTTACCAACGAAGCGGGCGAGCAGGAAAAGGAAGACCTGACCTACAACCGGCAGGACTTCTGGGCCACCACAAGCAACAAGCAGCTCAACTTCGTGCAGCACATCGTAGCCATGCTGAAGGAAACAGGCCGCGCGGCGGTGGTGCTGCCCGACAATGTACTCTTTGAAGGCGGCGCGGGCGAGACGGTCCGCAAGCGGCTGATGGAAAAATGCGATGTGCACACCATCCTGCGGCTGCCCACCGGCATTTTCTACGCGCAGGGCGTGAAGGCCAACGTGGTATTCTTTGACAACAAGCCCAGCAGCAAAGACCCCTGGACGAAAGACATCTGGGTGTACGACTATCGCACCAACATCCACCACACGCTGAAGAAAAATCCGCTGAAGGCGTCTGACCTTGCGGATTTTGTAGCCTGCTATCATCCTGTCAACCGGCATCAGCGCACGGAGACGTATGATGCCGCCACCAATCCGGAAGGCCGCTGGCGGAAGTTTAGCTACGAGGATATTCTGGCACGCGACAAAACGAGCCTGGACATCACCTGGCTGAAGGACAAGAGCCTTGCTGATCTCGACAACATCCCCGACCCGGACGTGCTGGCCGAAGAGATTCTGGAAAGCCTGGAAAGCGCGTTAGAGAGCTTTAGGAGTGTGGCGGGAGCATTAAAAGTTTAGGTGTTGCCCTGCAGCGGTCAGAGGCCGCGAACTACGTTGTGGCAGGAGCTGCCTAATAGTGCAGATGCATGGTGTTATAGGACAGATCCGCCTTTGGCGGATGACAAAGGACGAGTGAAAAGGACGAGTGAAAAGAACGAGTGACAAAGAACGAGTGAAAAGGAGCGGTGGAAAAAGAGTATTTTATACAATGCTGCTTTCTTACTTTCTTTTTCGGTCTCGTTCTTTGCCTTCTCGTGGTAGCGCGCCTCGCCGCCCTGGCTGTCCGTTACTTTCTTTTTCTGTCTCGTTCTTTGTCATCCCGGAGCGCAGCGACGGGATCTGCCCTTTAATGATTTCTGAATTGTGGTTTTAGGACAGATCCGCCTTTGGCGGATGACAAAGAACGGGTGACAAAGAACAAGTGAAAAAGAGCGAGTGATAAGAGCGAGTGAAAAGGACGGGTGAGCAGGAAAGAAAGTAGAAAGAGCGAGTAAAAGGACACAAGCAATAAAAGGCGGGAAGGAACCTCCGCAGACAAAGGTTTTTCTTACTCGCTTTCTTTTCTGTCTCGTTCTTTGTTCTGTCTCGTTCTTTGTTCTGATTCGTTCTTTGTTCTGACTCGTTCTTTGTCATCCCGGAGCGCAGCGACGGGATCTATCCTTTATTGCTTTTAATAGTGTTTTAGGATAGGTTCCCTTCGGGAATGACAAAGGACGAGTGAAAAGGACGACTGATAAAGAACGAGTGATAATAAGTGCGTGAAAATAGGTGAGCGCGTGAAAGGCGGATAGGAAACCAACATTGATATGATTATTATTTTTTAGCTTAGGGTAAAAAAAAAGCTCGTTATGTTTCGCGAGCCGTCTTTCTTTGTTTATATGCTGACCAACTGGAGCAAAACAGTGCTTTATACTGGCATGACCAATAACTTGTATGCCCGGCTGATAGAGCACTGGATTGGAAAAGAAAATAGTTTTACGACTCGGTATATGGCTCATCATCTGGTATGGTTTGAACCTACCAGGTATGTACTTAATGCTATTGAGGCTGAAAAGACGATTAAGCGATATTCACGTGCTCAGAAAGAAGCCATCATCAGGGAATTTAATCCGGAATGGAGATTCCTGAATGAAGATATTGTTGGTAATTGGCCGCCAACACCGGAGCAGATTGCGGTAGTAAAAGAGCGGCAGGGTAATGGTTTTGGCCATTAACCAATTCAGTTAATAGCCTGTTTGCCTCGTTCTTTGTCATCCTGCTGCGCAGCCGCAGGATCTGTCCTTTAATGTATTTGAATCGTGTTTTAGGAAAGATCCCGCTAAAGCGGGATGACAAAGAACGAGTGAAAAGGAGCGATGGAAAAGAGCAGTGGAAATAGAAAATTTTACACAATGTCGCTTTCTTACTTTCTTTTTCTGACTCGTTCTTTGTCATCCCGGAGCGCAGCGACGGGATCTGGCCTTTATTGCTTTTAATAGTGTTTTAGGATAGATCCGCCTTTGGCGGATGACAAAGAACGAGTGACAAAGAACGAGTGATAATAAGCGCGTGAAAATAGGTTGCTCAGCATCCTGTAATTAAAGTAACTGCCTTTTCATGCTGCCACTCAGTCTCAGTCTCAATCTTAACCTTAACCTTAACCTTAACCTGCTACTGCCCCGGCATACATCTGCTCAATCATTTCCACCACCGCTCTTCCTTCCTGCGCGCTCGTCATCATGGCTTTGCCGTGGTGCAGCACGTCTATTACATTTTGAATCACTTTGTCGTGGTTGCTCATGCTGCCTTTGTACAGGCCGTAATCGTTTTCGCGGCTTTCCACGTGAATGTCGGGCAGGGGAGGGCCTTCCAGGCTTTGGTACTCCAGCGTATTCAGGTACTGACCGCCGATTTTTACGGCGCCCTTTTCGGCCAGTATCGTAATAGCGCCTTCCATGTTTTTGCCGTAGGCAGCCGTGCTGAAATTAAAACTGACGAGCGAACCGTTGTTTGCCTTCATAGAGAAAACTCCACTGTCTTCAAACTCGGTATTGTGACTGTGCGCGAAGTTTTGAATCCGGCCATTAACCTCGCCGATACCGCCATTGAGGTAATAAAGTATGTCCACAAAATGACTGAATTGCGTGAACAAACAGCCGCCGTCCGTAGCCTTTTTACCGCGCCAGGCGGAAGAAGCATAATAGGCGTCATTGCGGTTCCAGAAGCAATTCACCTCCACCAGATAAACTTTTCCCAGCCGGCCGCTTTCAATCAATTCCTTTACAGCCGCCACCGGCGGGTTGTACCGGTTTTGCTTGACGGCGAAAATCTTGCGGTTAAATGTATCAGCGGCAGCCATCATGGCATCGCACTCGGCAGTGCTCAGCGCCATGGGTTTTTCTACCAGCGCATGGCTGCCTTTGGAAAGCGCGTAAATCGTTTGCGGCTCGTGCAGGTGGTTGGGTGTGCAGACGCTGATTACATCCGGCTGATGTGCTGCAAGCAGGGCTTCCAGGCTGCTGTAAAAGGGAATGCCTGCCGGCGCCGCTGCTTTTTTATTTTCATCAATATCTGCAACGGCAATCAGTTCCGCGGCAGGATTGTTTAAAATATGGCCGGCATGTCGGCTGCCGATATTACCATAGCCAACAATGGCGAAAGAAACGGGTTTCAGGTCTTGGTCTTTTGATTGCATCTTGGTCAGGCGGGCCGGATGAGTTGTTGCCGGCTGATGGTTACTTTTCCTTCATCGGCCCAGGCGCGGATTTGAACGGTAATTTCTTCGGCGGGCAGGTGGGGCAGCTGCAAACATAATTCGCGCAGGGCAATGCCTTCCGAGCCTTTTAAAATATCCCAGATGCCATGGGCGGTCTGCCGGCTGTTGGACCGGTAATTTTTCTTCTGACAATTATCGCAGTGGCCGCATTGTGCCTGCGCTGCTTCGCCAAAATATTGCAGCAGCAGCGCATTGCGGCATTTTGTTTCCGACTGCACGTAATCTGCCATGGCGGCGATGCGTTCCCTGCTTTCCTGCCGCAGGTTCGCTATTCTTTTTTCATCAATAATCAGGTACCGGCTGTCTGCCCGGCGGTGATGAAAGAAAAGCTGCGGTGTTTTTAAAGGCGGTTGCCAGGCTATGATTTCCAATTGACTGAGCTGCCCCAGCATCCGGGCGATTTCTTCTTTTGTGGCCTGCAGCTTTTTAGCCAGTAAAAAAGAACTGACCGGCGTTGGCTGCAAATAAGCCGTACCATAAAGGCGCAACAGATGCGTGGCCAGCAAATAAAGCCTGGGATGCGCGATGGCCAATTGGTCTATCACTGTTCTGTCTGCCAGGAAATGCACGGTTTCTTCTTCAAAAAAAGAATCACACAGGGTCCAGAGGCCTTCCCGTTCCAGCAGGCGCAGGGCGTGGTGCGCCGGGCGGGCGGGCAGCTTAAAATTTTTGGTGAACTGCTGAAAATCAAAAGGGTAATACTGACTGGGCTCATTGCCAATGGGAATTTGCAGGTACTCGCAAACAGCCTGATAGGTGGCACGCAGGAAGTCTGTGGGCGGATACTGAATGACCAGGTTTTCTTCCATCCTGCGCAGGTCGGCAGGTTGCCAGAGCAGGATGGCTTTGGAAGGCTTTCCATCGCGACCCGCGCGGCCTGCTTCCTGGTAGTAGGCTTCCGGCGCATCGGGCGCATCGTAATGCAGCACCAGCCGCACATCGTGCTTGTCTATGCCCATGCCAAAGGCATTGGTGGCTACCATCACGCGTACTTCTTCTCCCATCCACCCCATCCAGCGTTGGAAAGCCGCTTCCCGTTTGGGTTTATCCATTCCGGCGTGATAAGCTTCGGCCCGGATGCCTTCTTGTTGCAGTTCTTTTGCCAAATGGCTGACCGTGCGCCTGCTGCCGGCATACACTATGGCGCTACCGCTACTGTGTTGCAGGATTTCCAGTAAAGCCTGCCATTTGTGCGGCGGCTGACTGACCTGCAGCTGAATATTTTTCCGTTCAAAGCTTTGCCGGAACAAACGCGGCTGTTGCAGCTTCAGGCTTTGCGCAATGTCTGCAAGCACTTTATCGGTGGCGGTGGCGGTCAGCGCTATAAAAGGCACGGGCGGTAACAGTTCTTTCAGCGTTGCTATGCGGTAATAATCGGGGCGGAAATCATGCCCCCAGGTGCTGACGCAGTGCGCTTCATCTACCGCCACCAGGCTTACCGGCATGGCGCGCAGGTGCTCCAGAAACCAATTGCTTTGCAACCTTTCCGGCGAAACATACAGCAGGCGGTAGGCGCCGTTGACCGCATTCATCATGATGCGTTTGGTCGTGGATGGATGCTGGCCGCCAATCAGGGCTGCTGCTTCAATTCCTTTTTCCCGGAGCGCTGTCACCTGGTCCTGCATCAGGGAAATAAGCGGGGAAACAACCAGCACCATGCCCTCCAGGAGCAAGGCCGGCAACTGGTAGCAAAGGCTTTTGCCGCCGCCGGTCGGGAAAAGTACCACCGTATCCTGCCCGGAAAGCACGCTTTCTATGGCTTCCCATTGCAGCGGCCGGAAGCCCGGCGCCTGCCAGTATTGCTCTAATAGCTGCAAAGCCTGTTGCTGATGAGAAGCTGCCGGGTGCATCAGAATTTATTTTTGAAAAAGGCCTTTCAGGGCATTGGTCCAGAGTTCTTTCTTCAGGTTTTTATCCTGCGACATGCCGGCTGCGGGGTGTGTAGGTACAAACAGGGCGCCGCCAAAGCGATTAGGTTGGTTAAAGGCCATTCTTGCCTGAATACCCAGCCGGGCAGGGGCAAGGCCAAACAACAAAATATAATCCGGCTGAAATACAGCTTTCAATTTTGCCCAGGGCAAGATTTGATCCTGCGGCAGTTCCAGCACCCGGTAGTCGATGGGAGTGAGGCCGCAGGCATTCTGCGCAATTTCATGAAGCATTTGCCGGGCGGGCGCCAGTTCATTCAAAGGCTCGCTCAGCAGCAACAGCCGGGCGGGACCCTGCCAGCCGGCAGGCAAATCCTGCCACAACTGGTCGCATACGGCAGGTATTAAAGGAGCGGTCAGGAGCTGTGTCATGAAAAGTGGCGGGAAAAAATGTCGTTTCTTTGTGCAAACTTAAGACGCTTCCGGGCGTTTGTAAATCCTGTTTTTTATGCATACAGCCACAGAAAAAGGCGCTATGAAAATTACACCTACCGGCGAAAGCAGAATCAGTCAGCTGGATCAGTCCAACATCCAGTTTGGCAAGCTCTATTCTGATCACATGTTGGTGGCACACTATGAAAACGGCAAATGGAGCGAAGCGGAAATCATGCCGTTTCAAAACTTAAGCTTAAGTCCGGCTACAACCTTTATCCATTATGGCCAGGCCATTTTTGAAGGCGTAAAAGCTTACAAGGACGCTGAAGGCAACCCGCTGATATTCCGCCCGCGCGACAATTGGAAACGCATGAACGTTTCTGCCCGCCGCATGGCCATGCCCGAAATTCCGGAATCTTTGTTTATGGACGGATTGCGCGAGCTGATTAGCCTGGATCGCGACTGGATTCCAAGTGGTGAAAACACCTCGCTTTACATCCGCCCCTTTATGTTTGCGGTAGATGAGTTTATCGGGGTGCGGCCGGCAGAGAAATTCACTTTTATGATCATCACCAGCCCCGCAGGCCCTTATTATGCCAAGCCGGTGAGCATTTTTGTGCAGGATAAATACGTGCGGGCTTTCCCCGGCGGAACGGGCTACATTAAAAGCGCGGGCAACTACGGCATGTGCATGCAGCCGACCCAGGAAATCCGTGAAAAAGGTTATGACCAAATCCTGTGGACAGACGGGTTTGAACACAAGTATGTGCAGGAAATAGGCACCATGAACGTGTTTTTCGTGATTGGCGATAAAGTGATCACGCCGGACCTGGAACAGGGCACCATCCTCAGTGGCGTTACGCGCGACTCGATTATTACCCTGCTGCGCGAAAAGAACATTGTGGTAGAAGAACGAGCGCTATCGCTTGAAGAAATAGAAGCCGCCCATAAAAACGGCACTTTAAAGGAGGCCTTTGGCGCCGGTACGGCAGCTTCCATCGCGCCCATTGCGCAGCTGAACGTTCATGGTACTATCATAGACCTGCCGCCTGTGGAAACCTGGGAAATTGCCAACGAGGTAAAAAAGGAACTCTCAGACATTCGCTATGGCCGCATTGCGGATACCCATGGCTGGGTAGAACGTTTGTCTTAATGACCGGCACTTGCTGCCCTGTATACCGGAGTCTACTGTTGCCGCCTGCGGCAGCCGGGACGGATGGTTACAGGGCAGCATTTTTTTATGAATAAAACAGAACGGTTTTTAGCTGCGCTGCTGCTTGCCGGGTTGCTGCTGCAAACCGGCGGCGTGTATCAGGCATTGCCTGTTGTTTTAATTGCGCTCCTGGGTTTGTTGGTGCTATATGTTGTGCTGCTTTTTCCGGACTGGCGAAAAAATACGGCGGCCGCAAACCGGGGCAGGGTAGCAAGCACCCTGCTGCTTTTTGGCGTATTGGCCGGCATTGGCCTGCAGGCACTGGGCTACCATAGCTTTGCCTATGAAAGCGTAGCCCTGTTTGCTACGGGCACTGTAGGGGCACTTTTGTCTTTTTTTCTAACCAGAAATAAAAAAACAGGATGGCATATCATCCGATTGCTGGCTGCCTGCGCCGTGCTGGGCCTGCAATTACTGGTGGTTGTTTTCTTTGTTTATTTTTAAATGCAGCAACCCGCTATTCTCATTTATAATCTTTCAGACGCAATTGGCGGGCTGGAACTGATTTCCCTGAGTTATTTCAAAGCGCTGCGGGATAAAGGTGCGGATGTCTGGTTTCTGTGCCTGGAAAACAGCCCTATTCATCAGCGACTAACCGGCTATGCCAACCGGTTGGTTTTAAGTAAGCAGCCAGGCAAAAAGTTTTCACCTTACCTTTTTTCTTTGCTACGGCGCACTGTGCGGGAAAAAAAGATAGATGTAGTTCATGCCCACAACAGCCGGGATATCTGGCTGTGCGCGCTGGCATTGCAGGGCCAAAAGTCAAAGCTGATTTATACGAGCCATAATTTTATTGACCGCCATTTTAAGAAAGGCTTGGTGCACCGGCTGATTTACGGTCGTTGCGATTTGGTAACTGTTTTTACGGAAGTGCAGAAAAAGGCATTTGCACAAACACACCCGGTGCCGCTTCAAAAAATAAAAGTGATTCCCAACGGCGTTCCGGTTTCCATAATTAGGGAATCCCTTACCGGCCGGGAGGCAACAAGAGCAGCACTGGGCTGGCTACCCGGAAATTTGGTTATTGGCATTGTAGGCCGCGTACTGCCCGGGAAAGGGCAGTGGCTGCTGCTGCAAGTGGCGCCTGAAATTTTCAGCAACTTTCCGCAAGCCCGCATTTTGCTGGTTGGCGGCGATACGCAGGGAAATGAATCGGCGTATCAGCAAGAGTTAAAAGAGAGCGTGCAACCCTTTGTGGCGGACGGGCGGATTGTTTTCTCGGGTTTTACGGATAAGGTAGCCGAAAGCCTTGCCGCCCTGGATATTTTTATCCTGCCCAGCCGGGCCGAAAATTTTGGAACCGTCTTGCTGGAAGCAATGGCTGCGGGATTGCCCTGCGCCGGTACCAATGCTGCCGGTACGCCTGAAATTCTGGACGGCGGTAAAACCGGGTTGCTGTTTGAACCGGAAAACCCGGATGATTTGAAAGAAAAACTTTTCCGGTTGCTGGCAGATGAAAGCCTGCGGCAGCAACTGGGCAGGGCCGCATTGCAGAAAGTAAAGCGCTGCTACGATTTACCTTTAGTAATAAAACGATGGGAAGAAACCTACCGGGAAGTAGCAGCGGCTTCCTGAAAAATGAACCCAGCCTGGTCTTTCCCGTAAATATCAAATTTATGTTGCCGTTGTAGAGGCTCTGGTTTTTAGCCCAATAGCCGGCCTTCAAAAATATTACGCTTATTTGTTGGAAAAGATTACCTTTGCCACCCAAAATTTCACTCAAAAGGAGGATCTAAAACTTGGAAGAACAAAAAACCATTCAACAACCCCAAAACCAATCCGCGCACGACGACTTCGACTGGAGCGTTGACAAGCGCAACGTGACCGCTTATCCTCAGGAAAAGCGCGAACAAATGGAGCAGCAGTATCAGGGCACTTTCCGCCAAATCGGAGATGCCGACCTGCTGACCGGCACTGTGGTAGGCCTTACCGACACAGATGCCATCATCAACATCGGCGCCAAGAGCGATGGCCTGGTATCTCTGAACGAATTTCGCGACATGGACGTGAAAATCGGCGATGAGGTAGAGGTAATGGTGGTGGAAAAAGAAGACCGCAACGGTCATCTGCACCTGAGCCGCAAGGCTGCCCGCGCACAACGCGCCTGGCAGACCATCGTGGACTACTACAAGACCGGCGAAATCGTTACCGGCACGATCACCAACAAAACTAAAGGCGGCCTGATCGTAGATGTGAACGGATTGGAAACCTTCCTGCCCGGTTCTCAGATTGACGTGAAGCCTGTAACTGATTACGATCAGTACGTAGGCAAGACCATGGACTTTAAAGTGGTCAAAATCAATGAAAATATCCGTAACGCCGTTGTAAGCCACAAAGCGCTGATAGAAAGCGATATGGAAGCCCAGCGCAGCGTGATCATCGGCCAGCTGGAAAAAGGTCAGGTACTGGAAGGTACCGTGAAGAACGTGACCGACTTTGGTGCGTTCATCGACCTGGGTGGCGTAGATGGCCTGCTTTACATTACAGACATCAGCTGGGGCCGCGTAAGCCACCCAAGCGAAGTGCTGGAAAACGGTCAGAAACTGAACGTGGTGGTGCTGGATTTCGACGACGAGAAGAAACGCATCTCCCTGGGTCTGAAACAACTGACCCCGCACCCATGGGACGCGCTGCCTGAAGACGTGCACGAAGGTGCTACCGTAAAAGGCAAAGTAGTGAACATCGAAGACTACGGCGCCTTCCTGGAAGTAATGCCTGGTGTAGAAGGTCTGGTACACGTATCAGAAATCACCTGGAGCTCTCAGCCTATCAATGCGAAAGAATTCTTTACCGTTGGCGAGGAATACGAAGCCAAAATCGTTGGTCTGGATAAAGACGAGCGCAAGATGAGCCTCTCCATCAAGCAACTGACCGACGACCCATGGGAAACCATTGAGGATAAATATCCCGTAGACAGCCGCCACAGCGGTGTGGTGAAAAACATCACTCCTTACGGCGTATTCGTAGAGCTGGAGCAGGGTATTGGCGGCATGATCCACATCAGCGACCTGAGCTGGACCAAGCGCTACAACCACCCCAGCGAGTTCACCAAAGTAGGTGAGCCAATCGAAGTGGTTATCCTGAGCATCGACAAGGAAAACCGCAAGCTGAGCCTGGGCCACAAGCAAATCGAAGAAGATCCCTGGAACACCTTCGAATCTGTATTTCCCATTGGCTCTACGCATGAAGGCCACGTGGTACGTAAAGACGATAAAGGCGCTACCGTGCAATTGCAGTACGGCCTGGAAGCCTTTGCGCCTACCCGCCACCTGCGTATGGAAGACGGTAAAATGGTAGAAGTGGATGAAACCCTGCCATTTGTAATCCTGGAATTTGATCGCAACGACAAACGCATCCTGGTATCTCATACCCGCATCTGGGAACAAGCTGCTGCCGACGAAAAAGAAGCCGTGAAGAAAGAAGCGCGCGTGCAGTCTGAAAACACCAAGAAAGCGGTGAAAAACATCCAAAGCAAGGTAGAAAAGCCAACCCTGGGCGACCTGGGTGCGCTGGCTGCCCTGAAAGACAAACTGAAAAAAGCAGAAGACGAAGCCGGTAAAGGCGAAAACGAAGCTTAATCAGCCAACTGTGTTACTTGAAAAAAGCCGCCTTTACGGGCGGCTTTTTTGTGTTTTATTTTAAGCAGCCACATACCTGCAGGAGCGGCAGGATTAAATTAAGATATAAACTGCTGGTTTTCCTGCTTTGGATAGCAGCGTAAAACAGCCGGGTAGGTGTGGGTATATTTGGGGTGAAAAATTTCGATTTAAATGAAAAACTTATTTTGATTATTGAGGTCATTGCCATATCTTTGTTTTAATCTTTTACCCGGCATCATCCGGTTGTATAGCAGGCAGTTCCCTTTGGCGCTGTTTCTATTTTAAATAGTGAGAGGCATTTACAGAAAGCATTAGCTGCTTTCCTGCCTTTGGAAACATTCTTTCTATCACTTTTATTGACCATCAGGATGAAGACAAAATATTTGTCGTATGCACAGGCATACGCCATGATTAAGGATTATCAGTACTTAACAGGACAAGAGATAAGCGCAGGCCATAAGGCCGACATTATAACCATTGCGCCCTACAGCAAAATTTTGCAGTGGAGCTTTGCTACCCAACTGGCAAAGCAACAACCGGGGCCCATTTCTATTGAAAATCCCAGCGGCCGCTACGATGCAGTCATTATCAGCTACAAAGGCGGGCCTCCCGGCAGTTTTGTAATTACCGATCTGCATACCGTTTTAAAACAATGCGGGATTGCTTTTCACCCGGAGAAGTATGCCGCTATAAAAGAGCAGCAGCCCATGAAGCGCATCACCTATAACCTGGCTACGGCAGCGGAAGGAAGTGATTTTCCTTTATCAGACCAGGATGCTTTGCAATTTATCAGATAATGGCAAAAAGAAAGCCGGTTGGCAAATTGGGAATAGATAGTTCTTTACAAGCAGGCAGAAAGGCAGCATAAGTAAACAAAGCGTTATTGGTAAAAATAAGGCGAATAACAATTTAATTATTTTGCTGTTTCGGCTTTAAATTCGTTACTTTGTGTCACCTGCCCGGCAGTGTTGATACTAACTTCGGTCTGTTTCTTCTGATAGTGAGTAAAGATTTAGTTTATCCAGACTAAATAAGGAAAGTTTTTACGTGTAAAGACATCACTGCCCACCACCCACCTGTTTTCTAGCGACCCCACCTGTACTGAACGGAGTTTTATACTTTTTCAGCGCTATCTTATTTTAATTCAAGCAGCTTTTTAATAAGCAGTTGATTCAAAAGGATATATAAAAACACATAAAGGTCTTATGGAAAACAACAACCTTACCTACAACGAAGCCAAAAGCCTGGCCGCAACCTATCAGCACCTGAAGGGCAGTAAACTGTTCCCGGATAAAGACTGGCGCATCAGCAGTGTAGCGGTGGCGCCGGCTAATTCTTTGGAAAAGTGGTTGTTTGCGCACATCTATATGGATACGCAGGACGAAGAACAGGCTTTGCGTTTTTATAAAAAGGAAGGCTATGACGTTATCCTTATTTCTGTCTACGATCCGGTGGCAGAACTGGTGACTTTCCAAACCTTAGACGAATACCTTATGAAAAACAATAGGGAGGAATTCCACTACTCCTACATGGCTTTACCAGCCTCCGTGTAATCAGCTGCACAGCTCCCCTTGCAGATAACTATCACCACCCTTTTCCACCGCCATGACACAAACTTTAAACAAAGCCATTGCACAAAGTAAAGAGGCGCTACCATCCTGCACCGCTGCTTCCGAGCAACACATACGGGTTGTAAGCATCATTTTTGAACCCGGAAATTCAGTTGGTAACCGTTGCAGTAAAATGTTTGTCGTTAGTTTTTGTAAAAAGCCTGATGGAGATGCCTTCCGTTGGGAACTCGAAGCAGCGGATGAAAAGCCGCTGTACCACCTGCAGACCTGAGTTGCTTCCGGTTTGTGTTACCGGATTTAATACCCGTAGCGCGGCTGATTATAAAAATCAGTTTGCCAGCTGCAGTTCTGTGCCCGGCTTTGGGTAAGGACCCAGTTTTACAGGCATATGCTCATTAATAAAAAAAGCCACCCACTTTACGAGGGTGACTTTTTAATGTGCCCGGAACAGGAATCGAACCTGCACTCCGTTGCCGAAACCAGATTTTGAGTCTAGCGCGTCTACCAATTCCGCCATCCGGGCCGGGCAGCAAAAGTAAGGCGCGGGCAGGTAGTTGCAAACCGTACAGCGTATTTTTTTTGAAATTAGTTTTTCGGGCTAAAAAACAATGCTTCCTACGGCTGGTTTAAGTTGCCGCTGCCTGTCCGGGGACACGGCCAAACCGCATCCTTGTTTTTATGCTCCTGATGTTGAAAGCCTTACCTTTGCACCCGAAAAAGCAAACCATAATCATCCTGCTTTTTCCGGCCGCGGTACAACGATTGGTAAATAACCCCACCTGCTGCCTTACATAAACATAAAAGCCTTTAGATTCATGATTATCGGACTGATCCGGGAAAGAAAAAATCCACCAGATACACGTGTTGCGTTTACGCCGGCACAATGCCGGCAAATAATGGATGCCAACCCCGGACTGACTATTGTGGTAGAGCATTCGCCGGACCGTTGTTTCCCGGATAGTGCCTACGAAGCAGCAGGTATGACCCTTACTTCCGATCTTTCGGCCTGCGATGTGTTGCTGGGTATCAAAGAGGTGCCGGTAGCCGACCTGTTGCCCGGGAAAACTTACTTTTTCTTTAGCCATACCATCAAAAAACAGTCTTATAATAAAAAGCTGGCACAGGCCTTTATTCAAAAAGGCATCCGGATGATTGATTATGAAACCCTGACCTGGCCCGATGGCAAAAGAATCCTGGGCTTTGGCGTGTTTGCCGGCATCGTTGGCGCACATCATGGCCTGATGACCTGGGGCAGGAAAAACAAACAGTTTGAGCTCTTGCCTGCTTATAAGCTGGGCAGCATGGAAAAATTAAAGGAAGCATACCAGCAGATTAAATTGCCGCCGCTTAAAATCGTGGCTACCGGCAGCGGTAAAGTGGCCACCGGCGTGCTGGAAGTCATGGAAATGCTGGATATTACCGCTGTAGAACCCAACGATTTTTTAGAAAACAACTACGAATATCCTGTTTATACCCATTTGAAAGGCGCATCCTTATATGCCGACCAAAATGGCGAGTTTCACCGGAATGATTTTCATGCGCACCCGCATAAGTACCATTCTTTGTTTGCCCCTTACCTTACCCAGGCAGATATACTGATGAACGGCGTTTTCTGGAATGAAAAAATTGTGCGGCTTTTCAATGAAAAAGATTTGCAGCAGCCTGGTTTCCGTTGTGCCGTTATCGCAGACATCACCTGCGATGTAGGAGGGTCTGTACCCATCACCACCCATGCTACTACTATTGCCGACCCGGTTTACGCATTGGACCGCTTTAGCCTGCAGCCCACTGCGCCCTATCAGCCGGGTACCGATACCATTGATATGATGACCGTGGATAACCTGCCCAATGAGTTGCCACGCGATGCCAGCGAGCATTTTGGCAGCCACCTGATAAAGTATATTTTGCCGGAACTCCTGCAGGACTACAGCGATATCCTGGAAAGAGCCACCATAACTAATAAAGGAACGTTAACTCCGCGCTTTAATTACCTAAGCGATTATGCTTATTGAAATTTTGGAATGATTTTTTGATTGTCCCATTTAATTTTGTAGCCAGTAAGCTTATTAAAACCTATAAACATCTAATAAAATGACAAAGGCAGATATCATTAATAGCATTGCTGAAAAAACCGGCGTTCCAAAAGTGGATGTGCTAGTAGCGGTCGAGGCGTTCTTTAAAGAAGTAAAAGGCGCGCTTTCCTCCGGCGAACCGGTGCACATCCGTGGGTTTGGCAGCTTTATGCTCAAACGCCGCGCCGCGAAAACAGCCCGCAACATCCGTGAAAACACAGCCGTGCACATCCCTGAACACACCATTCCTACGTTCAAACCCTCTGTTGAATTTATGGACCTGGTGCGCGAGAAGAAATTCGATGAACGTTCCATGACCCGCCGCACTGCAGGCGCCGACAAGAACGAAGGCGAATAACATTATTAAAGCAAACAGCTGTCGTAATTTTGTAAGGCAATAGATAATTCTGTTGCCTTATTTTTTTGCTTTCCATGCAACGCCTATTTTCCCTGTTGCTTTTCTTTTTTATCTCCGGAAAAGTAATGGCGGGTACTGCCCCCGATACGCTTAAGGTTATTAACTGGAACCTGGAATGGTTTGGGAAAGGCTCGCCCCATAACGCCGCTACCCAGGCGCAGAAAGTGCGCCAGCTGATGCTGGCGATGAATGCTGATGTATATGCCCTGGTAGAAGTGGTGAATGTAGATACGCTGGAATCTGTGGTATCCGGCCTGGGGCCGGATTATGGCTGGTATGTAAGCACGTTTGGCAGCTTTGCCGCCTCGCCTGCCTCGCCGGATTACAACGGCGCCCAGAAGCTGGCCATTGTTTACCGGAAAAGCAAGGTAAATATTGGCACGCGCCGCGCTTTCCTGAAAACCAGTTCCAACGCTTACTATTATTTCTCCAGCGGCCGTTTCCCTTATCTGGTCGAAACCGAGATCAAAGGAGCAGACAGCCTTTGGTATCCGGTTACTTTCGTCATTGTACATGCCAAGGCTATGAGCGATGCTGTTTCCTGCAACAGACGCACTTATGGCGCCAAGGAAATGAAAGACTCGCTGGATCTCTATTACCCGGAAGCAAATTTTCTGGTGCTGGGCGATTTTAATGATGATTTGGATACCAGCATTTGCAGCGGTTCGGGCAGCAGTAATTATACCGCATTTGTAAACGACCCGGCCCGCTATAATCCGCTGACGTTGCCGGCTTCCGAGCTGGGTGTAAACTCTATTTCCGGTTACGGCAGCTTCCTGGACCACGTTATTGCCAGCAACGAAATGGCCGCCTATTATGTACCCGGTAGCGCAACGGTGTTGCAGTCTTTTGTAAAAGATTTGGTGCCTTCCTATACCTCGCAAGTCAGTGATCATTACCCGGTACAGACCCAATACCTGCTGCGGCAGGAAACAACCGGCATTGGGGGCATATTTGCTGCCACGGGGCCTGCAGGCTTTTCCCTGCAGGCATTTCCAAATCCTGCTCATGGTGCATTGACCATCACCACAGCGCAGGCTTGTCTTTACCAGCTGGTTGCGCCAAACGGGCAGGTATTACAGAGCGGGCAGCTTATTGCCGGTAGCAACCAGGTAAACGTGAGTCGGGTAGCACCGGGCCTTTACTGGCTCATGGCCTGGAATGAAAAAGGCAAAGTAATCAGGCAGCTTGTTGTACAGTAAATGCGGCTGTCTGAAATTACAGCCCTCCTTACAATTCTTTTAAATAGCAGCAGAAAGTAGCGCCTTTGCCCAACTCGCTTTCCACCGTTATAAAGCCTTCATGTGCATATGCAATTTTACGGCAAATGGCCAGTCCCATGCCCGTGCCTTTATAAGCGGTCTGCTCATGCAGGCGCTGAAACATCCCGAAAATCTGTTCAAAATATTCAGGCGCAATGCCAATGCCGTTATCCCGGAAGCAAATGCAATGATAATTGTCCCCTGCCTCTATGCTTTCCTGCCTGATTTGTTCGCCGGGCACTAAAGAGTAAGAGATGGAAATTTTTGGTGCCTCGCCGGCTTGCTGAAACTTCAGGGCATTGCCCAGCAAATGAGAAAAAAGCAGGCGCATCATATTGGGGAACGCACAGATAACGGGCATTTCCGTGTGGCTAATCTCCGCGCCCTCGTTTTCTATCGTGCGTTTATAGCTGGCCAGTATTTCCTGCAATACCTGTTCTAAATCCACTTGCTGCAGCTCTTCGTTCGGCGCGGCAACCTGGGTAAAAGTGGCAATATCGTCTGTAAGCAAACCCATTCTTTGTGCGGCGCTTTGTGCCCGGCGCAGATTGGCCCGGGCGGCATCTGTAAGTTTAATGCCTTCTTTGGTGGCCACCATTTCTATGAAAGTATAAATCTTGCGCAGCGGTTCTTTAAGGTCATGGGCGGCTATCCAGTTAAAACGGGCCAGCTCGGCGGTTTTGTTTTGCAGCTCTCTTGCTTTTTGTGCCAGCTGATGATTGAGTCGTTTTAGTTCCTCCTCGGCTTTAATGCGGTGTGCCACATCGTGGATAATGACCAGCACGCCAATCACGCTTTCTTCAGTTTTCAGTGGAATGAAATGGTGCTCGAAGTAACCGCCATTGTAGCCGCCATTTTCCCAGGGCACAAACGATTTCATGCCTTTGAGCGCCGTTTCCAGGGCTGCCACAATATGCGGATAATCCATTAACCGGGGCGCCAGCTCGGTAAAATGTTTTCCAACGGCTTTTTCCCGGCCAATACCCATAGCCTGCTCGCAGGCGTAATTCCAGGCTATAATTTTCAGGTCTTTATCCAGGGCCATGATTTGGTCGATACCCGCCTCGTTCATCAGCAGTGCCAACTGCGCTGCATTTATTTCACCATTCAGATAAAGCTCCTGATGTACAGGCCTGGGATAATCATTTCCAAATAAAGATTGGTTCATGTGGGTGCTTTAAAAATATCTCAAAAGCGCAGCGCCTGTCAAGGGCCTGTTCGCAATTAAAATCAATAAACCAGGTAGGGTGGGTAAGGCGCTAAAGAAATACCAAAGGGGGCCGCCTTTTAAACAGTGCACTAATAAATGCCCTGCTTTAAAACAAAGTTATTTCAGCAAAAGCGTTTTACAAATGCAATGATGTAAAAACAAGGTCATGCCGGATTTTTATTTTCTGCGGCAGCCAGGTGCCGGGCTACCAGGTCCAGTAAATCCTTTTTCTTAAATGGCTTTTCCAGAAAGGCATCTGCGCAGGCCGCTTTTGCCAGGCGTCCGATGTTTGGCGAGGCAGAAATAATAATCACCGGGATGTGCGCCGTCTGTGGCGTTTCCTTTAAAAAGCGGCAAACGTCCAACCCGTCAACGCCGGAAAGCTGCTTGTCCAGGATATAAATATCCGGGATGGGGGCTGTGCCATTTATAATGGGCGTAGCCGATGCCAGTACCGTTGTTTCGTATCCTGCGCGCTCAAAAATTATCCGGAAGGCATCCTGAACACCCAGGTCATCATCGGTGATTAATACTTTTTGGGACATCTTTTTATGATATTAACTGTACCTGATCTTTAATGGAAGCAGGTGCAAGTCTTTTTAAGGATGGCGCTGTGATTATTCTGATACATTCAAATAAAATACCGGAATGCCTTTCTTCCTGCTATTGGTTTGCAAATACTGAAAAGAGCGGTTTCAAAAAATATTATTTCTCAGCAGGCAATGGAAGGGAAAAGCAAAAAGTACTACCGCTTCCCAACTTACTTTCTACCCAAATGCCTCCGCCATGTTGCCGTACTATTTCCGCAGAAATGTAAAGACCCAGCCCCAGGCCGGGGAAGGTGTAATCGGTGCTATTGCCGGCGCGGTAGAATCTTTGGAACAGGTGCGCCTGTACACTTTCACTCATGCCAATGCCAAAATCCTGTACGCATACCACCACCCTGTCTTCTTCCAGCTTCATGCAAAGCAATATTTTTTGTGTATCAGGGGCGTACTTATTTCATTGGCTAAAAGGTTATTTACTACCTGCCCGATGCGTTCACGGTCTGCCCGTACGTTTACTTTTTCACTCCCCTGCAATACCAGCTGCTGTGGCGCCTGCACCTGAATGTCTGCCGCTTTTTCCTGCAGCAATTCCAAGAGGTTGAAGGTGGTTTTCTTAAGTTCAAATCTGCCGGCCCTCATGGCTGTTACATCCAGCAGGGTGCGTACCAATTCCGTAAGGCGCTCTATCTGTTCATCCAGTTTTTGCACCAGCGGCAGGCCTTCGCTGTTGGCCTCGTCTTCCAGGATTTCCTCCAGGATTTCGGTATAGGCTTTAATGCTAGTGAGCGGGGTTTTCAGTTCGTGGCTGGCAATGCCAATGAATTCTTCCTTTTGTTCTTCTATGCGTTTGCGCTCTGTAATATCGTACATTACGCCAATCATGCGGGTACACCTGCCATTTTCATCCTGGGCTACGCTGCGTGCAAAGCCGGCCATCCAGCGTACTTCGCCATTGTCCCGCCGGATGATGCGGAACTCGACCTGCAAGATGCCTGTTTCGTTGATGGCGGTAGCAATAACGCTGCGTATATATGGCAGGTCATCCGGGTGCACAAATTCCAGAAAGGCCGCGCCATTACCCGGCGTATCAAATACAGGCAGGCCCAGGATGTGGTAATGCTGCTCGTTCCAAATCACCTTATCTGCCATTACATCCCAATCCCAGGCACCCATCTCTGCGCTTTGCAGGGCTATGCGGTAACGTTCTTCATTGAGGCGAAAAAGTTCTTCCCCCCGGCGTTCCCTGGTGAGGTCGCGGGCTACTTTTACGAAGCCGCGCAAGGTTCCATCATAAATAGGCCGCACCACTCCGCTCATAAAAAAGCGGGTACCGTCTTTACGCACATGCCAGCGCTCATCCAGTGCCACTCCATGTGCCAAAGCAGTTTGTAACTCGGCTTCCGGGGCGCTTTTTGCGCAGTCTTCGGGTGTGAAAATCAGGGAGGTGTATTGGTCCAATGCTTCCGCTTCCTTCCAATTAAAAATACGCTCTGCCCCGCGGCTCCAGCTTTCTATGATACCTGAGGGATTCATACCGATGATGGCATAGTCCACCGCGCTTTCCATTGTGATGCGCAGGCGTTCTGCACTTTCGCGCACGGCTTCCTGCGCTTCCTTAAGCTCCTCAATATCTGTAGCCGAGCCAAACCACCCGGTGATATTTCCACCTTTATCGTGCAGGGGCACATTGCGGCCAATAAACCAGCGGTAAGCGCCATCGCGGCGGCGCAGGCGGTACTCAACATCAAAAATACTTCCTGCAGCCAGCGCTTCCTGCCAGTGGGCTATAGATGCCGGTGCATCCTCCGGATGCACAATGGCCTGCCACCCCGGCCCATAGCTTTCTTCATAGCTGAGGCCGCTGTAGTCGTACCAGCGCTGATTAAAGTAATTGGCTTTGCCTCCTGCCTCGTTGCTCCAGATGATTTGAGGTACGGCGTTGGCCAGTGTGCGGAACTGGTTTTCATTTTGACGCAAGGTTTCTTCTGCCTGCCTGCGCCCGGTGATGTCCAGAAAAACGCTGGCGACCAGCCGGCTTTCCGGTCCGCCTGCTTTGTTTACCTTCAGTTCCTGGTTCACGGTGCTCAGCTCCTCGTTGATGCTTTGCAGCTCTTCTTTGCTGGTCTCCAGCTCTTCGGTGGCGCTGCGCAATTCCTCATTCATGGCCTGCAATTCTTCATTGCCGGCTTTCAGCTCTTCTGCCTGGAACTCGTGTTGCTCATTGCTGGCGCGGAGTTGCGCACGCAGGCGCACCACTTCTTCTTCCAGGTGCTGTGCCGCATCTTCTTCACTGACCGATATCGCCTGTTCCGTAAGGGTTAAATTTTCGGTTGCCGGTTCAAAAACTACCAGCAAAAAGCCAAGACCATCCTGCGGGCCGCCTATTACCGGGCGCACATGGATCCGAACAGTTTCACTCCCTTCATCGGTGCGTACATGCAGGGGCGCACTGTTTACCGGCAGCCCGCGCTGTGCGGCCTGGTACAAAGCATTGCGCAGCTCCGAACGCAGCTCGTCGCGGATAAGTTTCAGCACGGCCTGCGTGGGCTCGCCGCCCCCCCCAGGCGCAGATAACGGCCTGCGCCTGACGTAGCATGTACCAGGTCAAATTCTGAATTTACCACCAGTGAGGGCGGTGCGTATTGCTCTAAAAACTGCAGGTGTAAATCGGCATTCAACAATCGCGGACGGGAAGCGCCGGCCGGAGGAGGTACTGTTGCAGGTGCAACGGGCAGCATGCGCAAGTCGGGTACAGATTCCGACACAACAATATGGCGCTGACTCAGCACGCGGCGTGCCTGAAACACATGCTGCTCGCGGTTGTAGGTCTGAAACAAATCGCTGGCGCTATCCGGGCTTTCTGAAGTGCCCAGCAGCAGGAAACCATCCGCCTTCAGGGCGAAATGGAAGGTATCCATCACCCGCTCCTGCGCCGGGCGGTTCAGGTAAATGAGCACGTTACGGCAGGAGATAAGGTCTATGCGGGAAAAGGGCGGGTCTTTGAGAAAATTGTGATGCGCAAAGAGCACCATTTCACGTATTTCGCGGCGGATGCGAAAGCCTTCGCCTTCACGGGTAAAAAACCGGGCAAGGCGTTCCGGGCTTACATCTGCAGCATCGTTAAGGGTATAATAGCCTTCTCTGGCTGTAGCAATAGCGGCTTCATCAATATCGGTGGCAAAGATTTGCACCCTGGGTGCATCTAAAGTGCCAATGGTGCGCTCGGCGCACAGCATGGCCAGTGTATAAGCTTCTTCGCCGGTGGCACGCACAGCCCGCCACCCAGATGCGCACCTGGTCTTCCATGCCTTTGTCTGCAAAAAGCTGCGGCAGGATTTCTGTTTCCAGGTAATCAAAAGGTGTTTTATCACGAAAGAAGTTGGTAACGGAGATGAGCAGGTCTTTGACCTGCGCCTGTGTTTCTGCCGGGTGTTCGCTGGCATAGGCCGCGTAGCCTGGCAGGCTGGCCAGGCCCTGCACCGCCATGCGGCGCCCGATACGGCGCAGCAGGGTAGCACGTTTGTAATTGGAAAAATCATGGCCGGTGCGCTGCCGCAGCTGGATAAAGATATCGCGCAGCGCCTGCTGATTAACAGGCTCATCGGGTTCCGGCACTTCGGCGTATTGGGTTTCCTGCAGCGTCTGGCAATAGGCAATGATGTAGGCTGGCATATCGGCTACATTCAGCACCGCGTCCACCAGCCCGGTGGCAATGGCATTACGCGGCATTTCATTGAATTCTGCCTCGCGCGGGTTTTGCACCAGCACGGCGCCGCCATATTCTTTCACCCTTTTCAGGCCCATGCTGCCGTCAGCACCGGTGCCGCTGAGCACCACCGCAATAGCCCGGTTTCCGTGTACATCTGCCAGGTGGCGGAAGAAGATATCCACCGGTGCCCGTCTTTCTTCTATATTCCGGTTTGGGGTTGGTATAATGTAGCCGTCTTCCAGCACCAGGTGTTCGTTGGGCGATATTACATAAACTTTATCCGCCTCTATGCGCGTCTTGTCTTTTACCTGTTGCACCGGCATGTTGGTTGCCTGTTGCAGTACGTTCGCCAGGCGGCTGTCGTGGTCAGGCGAAAGATGCAGGAGTACCACGTAGGCAAGGCCACTATCTGCCGGTGTATGTTCAAAAAATATTTTCAGGGCTTCTATACCGCCGGCAGAGGCGCCAAGGGCAGAGATAATCGGAGCGGACATGGCAATGAAGGATGTAGCGTAAAGGTAGGGGAAGCAAGAATGTTATGGAGTCGTTCGTCCTGTTTTCGGGCGTCTGCGCCGATGGGCTTACTTACTGGCGTATGAGGCCAGCGCTGTGTTATGCGCTCAGTGTAGAACAACATTTATCTATAAAACAGAATTGTCCTTTACATGGTTGCATTATGTAGTACCCCTCAGTTGAGAAATAGTGATAGCGCTTCATCGGAGGGATTCCTCCCCGCCGGGGAGGGATGGGCCACCCGCAAGGGCCGGTACCTTTCTCCGAAAGAAACACCATAAAAGAAGGAGGCTTTCCTGTTTTCCGGCTAATCGTATTATGAATCAATGAACCCTCTACAGTGTGCCTTTACTCTATCTTCCCTTTGCTTAGCTGCTCGTGCGTGATCACCATATCTTTCAGCACTTTCAGCCTGCCTTCCGCTTCTTGGGCCTTCTGGAAATATTTAGCCGCAACAGCCGTCTGATTCATTTCTGCATAATGGTCGCCCATGTGGTTCAGCAGCATCATACTTTCCTCTATACCGCGGATGGCGTTCCAGAGATTATCATCAATTGCTTCAGTGACGGAGCTAAGCAGGGCATCCGAAGAATAGGCATGGCCGGTATGGCAGCGGTAGCGTTTTCGTTCACCATCGCGCAGCGCCATAAGCACCCCATGGCATTCCGGGCAGGCAAAGGGGGTGAGCTCGCCCAACTGCAACACTTCTGCCGGTTCCAGATTTTCACCTTTGGCAATCCGGATTTCCTCTTTTATTTGCTTTTGCTCTTCCATATTGAATTCAATATTTACTTGTTTCGGTTTTGATTCAAAGCAGAGCCGTTCCAGCAGCGCCGGCATAGCTGCCACCGGCACGGTATAATCCACATCTACCTGCCGCAACGCACTCTCGGGCATGGAGGAAACCGGTGCATCAGAGGGTTCCTGCACGATAGCAGTGCCGCCGCGGTGCTTCACCATCCAAAGGCCGGAAGTGCCGTCGTCTAAAGCGCCGGATAGGATAATACCAATGACGCGAGGCCCATAGGCATAAGCCGCGGAGCGAAAAAGCGGGTCCACAGCCGGACGGAAACGGTTTTCCTTGGGCCCGCGTGTAACGCGGATTTTGCCATCCTCCAGCAACAGGTGATAGTCTGGCGGCGCCACATAAATACGGCCCTGCCGGATTTCTTCACCGTCATAGGCATTGGCTGCCGGCAGGGTTTCATATTTATTGAGCACATGGGGTAACACGCCTTTGATATCCGGACTCATGTGCCATACAATAAAAATGCTGGCAGGCAAGTCAGGCGGCAACGCGGCCACCATATTTTGAATGGCTTCAAAGCCACCGGCAGAAGCGCCGATAACGATGATGCGGTAATTAGGGCTTTCAGGCATTAATGGGGAATAAATTCGTGAAGTAGGTTTATGAAAAGTTGACAGAAAAACCAAACCAGCGAAACGTTTGCTATCAAAACAAAAAAGCCGCCCTGTAAAAGAGCGGCTTTTTCTTATAATTAATACTAAATCTATTTTCTGAACGCAGGCTGCATGGCTTCCTTTTTACTTTTTGCCACCGCGTAAATACCGAACAGCAGAAAACTAAACAGTAAGTCGCCGGCAAAGCTGTTGAGGAACATGGTAGTGCCCATGGGCGTATAGAAAGGCAGCGCCATCAGGTAGCATTGTCCCAGCCCTGCAAAGCTGGTGGGGTACATGCGCAAGCCCGGTGCTACCAGCAATTGATCCAGCCACACGCCAAAGTTGGACAACAGGAAAAACACGACTGACCCGGCAATGGTAAAGCCGGCAATGCGTAATGGTGTCCGTTTTTTCATACCGCTGCCCAGCAGCACAATAAACGCCAGGGCGCCATAGGTCATTATTTGCGAAAGACCGTAAAAACCGGATATTTCGGTGAAAAACTGAAAATAAAGGTCTGCCATTAAAGTAGCCAGCAGCGGCAGCAATAAAGCAAGACCTTTGCGGCCAATTACCGAGCCGCTGAACAGCGCGATGGCTGCTACCGGCGCCAGGTGATAAACGTGGGTTTCCGCATTAACGATACGCATACCGGCAGCTATGAGGATAAGCAGGGCAGCGAGCAGGAGATTTCTGTGGTTTGGTTTCATAAGCTGAGGGCTATGGTTGCAAATTTATAAAAAGTGGTGGAGCAGGCTGCGGCTTTTTAACGGCCGTGGCATTGCTTGTATTTTTTGCCGCTGCCGCAGGGGCAGGGATCGTTGCGGCCAATCTTGGGACCGGCTTGCACCGGGTTACGTTTTACAGGCGGCGCCACGGGTGGGCCATCGTAATAATCGCTTTCATCCGCGCCATAGTCTTCACCGGCCGCTTCTACTTCCGCAGCGTTTGTGTGCATCCGGCTCATATCGGTACGGGGCTCGGGCCGTTGGGTTGGCTGTGGCGGCGCATCCTGAATGGGAATGCCGGCGCGCAGGAGGAAGGAAATGATGTTGCGGTTTGTGGTCAGCAGCATTTGTTTGAAGAGGTTGTAGGCTTCAAACTTGTAAATTACCAGCGGGTCTTTCTGTTCCAGATAAGCATTTTGAACCGAGCTGCGCAGATCGTCCATACCGCGCAGGTGGTCTTTCCAGCTTTCATCGATCATGCCCAGCGTAATGCCTTTTTCCAAAGATTTCACGACGGCACGGGCTTCGGTTTCTACTGCTTCACTCAGTTTCACATACACCTGCATGCCGCGCACGCCATCGGTAAACGGAATCACGATGTTCTCCACACGATCACCGTTTTCCGCATAAATCTGTTGCAGGGTGGGCATCATATTCGTCCGCAGCGCTTCCATCTTGCGGTTGTAAAATTCACGCGCCTGATGGTAAAGGCTGTCGCTAATGGCATTGATGTGGGCTTTTGCAAAATCTTCAGCGCTTATCTCGGGCTCCAGGGCCAGGTGCTGAATGGCTTCTATGCGGAAAGCCTCATAATCCCTGTTATTGGCATAAGCGTTGGCCAGGTCTTCACACACATCAATCAGGGCATTATCCAGGTCGGTATCAAGGCGTTCGCCAAACAGGGCGTTGTTCCGGCGGCGATACACCACATTCCGCTGTGCGCTCATCACATCATCATATTCCAGCAACCGCTTGCGGATGGCGAAGTTGTTTTCTTCTACTTTTTTCTGAGCACGTTCGATGCTGCGCGTAATCATGCTGTGTTGCAGCACCTCGCCTTCCTTGTGGCCCAACTTGTCCATCAGGCCGGCAATACGCTCGGAGTTGAACAAACGCATCAGGTCGTCTTCCAGGCTCACAAAAAACTGCGAAGAACCAGGATCGCCCTGCCGGCCGGCACGGCCACGCAGCTGACGGTCTACACGCCGGCTTTCGTGACGCTCTGTACCGATAATGGCCAGGCCGCCTGCCTCGCGTACGCCGGGCCCCAGCTTGATGTCGGTACCACGGCCTGCCATGTTGGTGGCGATGGTAACGGCTCCGGGCAGGCCGGCTTCCGCAACAATCTGCGCTTCACGGGCGTGTTGCTTGGCATTCAATACATTGTGCGGCACTTTCTTTTGCTGCAGCATACGGCCCAGTAGTTCGCTCACTTCCACCGAGGTGGTACCTACGAGCACGGGACGGCCTACTTCCCGCAAGGCTTCAATTTCATCAATTACCGCACGGAACTTCTCCCGTTTGGTTTTATACACCAGGTCCTGCTGGTCTTTACGGATAACCGGTACGTTGGTAGGGATGGTTACCACATCCAGCTTATAGATTTCCCAGAATTCGCCGGCTTCTGTTTCCGCAGTACCCGTCATGCCACACAGCTTGTGGTACATCCGGAAGTAGTTCTGCAGGGTAATGGTGGCAAAGGTCTGGGTGGCGGCTTCTACCTGCACATTTTCTTTCGCTTCAATAGCCTGGTGCAGGCCATCGCTGTAGCGGCGGCCTTCCAGTACACGGCCTGTTTGCTCATCCACAATTTTCACCTTGCCTTCTACCACAATATACTCCACGTCTTTTTCAAACAGGGTATAGGCTTTCAGCAATTGCTGCACCGAGTGAATGCGGTCTGCCTTGGTCGCATATTCCTGCATCAGGGCGTCTTTGCGGGCCGTTTTTTCTTCGGCAGTGGCATCGCTCTTATCAATAGCCGTCAGCTCGGTGGCTATATCGGGCAGGATAAAGAAGTTGGGGTCTTCGTTGCCCTGACCGAGCAGTGCAATACCTTTCTCCGTCAGATCCACACTGTTGTTGCGCTCGTCAATATGGAAGAAAAGCTCGCTGTCCACTTTAGGCATGTGGCGGCCCTGCTCCCCGATATAATAGTTCTCTGATTTTTGCAGGATTTGCTTGTTGCCTTCTTCGCTCAAGTATTTAATAAGCGCGGAGTTTTTAGGCAGGCCGCGGTGTGCGCGGTAAAGCAGCAGGCCGCCGGTTTCTTTGTCGGTTTTGCCTTCGGCAATGAGTTTCTTGGCTTCTGTCAGGCTTTGGGTTACAACGCGGCGCTGAATTTCCACCAGTTGTTCAATACGTGGCTTCAGTGCATGAAACTGCTGCTCATCACCGCGCGGCACGGGGCCGGAAATAATTAACGGCGTCCGGGCATCGTCCACCAGTACGGAATCCACCTCATCCACCATGGCAAAGTGGTGTTTGCGCTGCACCATTTCAGAGGGGTGGTGCACCATGTTATCGCGCAGGTAATCAAAACCAAATTCGTTGTTGGTGCCGTAGGTGATGTCTGCCAGATAGGCATTCCGGCGCTCGGGGCTGTTGGGCTGATGTTTGTCGATGCAGTCCACACGCAGGCCCAGCCATTCAAAAATAGTTCCGTTCCATTCCTGGTCGCGGCGTGCCAGGTAATCATTCACCGTCACCACGTGTACGCCTTCTCCGGGCAATGCGTTCAGGTAAGCGGGCAGGGTAGAAACCAGTGTTTTACCTTCACCCGTGGCCATTTCTGCAATCTTGCCTTCGTGCAGCACTGTACCGCCAATGAGCTGCACATCATAATGCAGCATGTTCCATTTTACCTCGCTGCCGGCAGCCATCCAGCTGTTGCGGTAAATAGCCTGTCCGTTTTCTATACGGATGTAATCGCGTTCAATGGCCAGTTCCTCGTCCAGCGGGGTGGCAGCGCTGCTAAGAAATTCATTTTCCTTAAAACGGCGCGCTGTTTCTTTCACAACCGCAAAAGCCTCCGGGTGAATTTTTTCCAGGATTTCTTCGATTTGCTCGTTGCGTTGTTTGCGCAGCTTATCTATGTCGGTGTAAATCGCTTCCCGTTCAGCCGGGTCGGTATCGGTGCCCAGTTCTTCCGCCTGTTGGCGGCGGGCGGCAATCTGTTCGTCTATGCCGGCAAGATGTGCTGCAATGCGCTGGCGAAACTCCAGGGTCTTGCCGCGCAGCTCATCGTTGCTGAGTGACTGGAAAGCCTGATAGTGGCGGTTAATTTCAGCCACCACAGGGGTAATGCGGTTTACGTCTTTATCTGACTTTTTACCGCCAAATATTTTTGAGAAGAGTCCTAACATTTATGGTTGTTTCAGAAAATGAATTTTAAGGGTGCCTTTACGGATGCGGCTAATAGCAACAATGGTGCAAAAAGGCGCATTGCTGCCAAGCTGGCATTCCCGGCAAGGCGTCAAAATTAAGGCAGGGCGGGTACTCTTTCAAAGAAAGGAAGCACACAAATAACACCCTGTTGAAAAAAAATACTTCTCTTTGTTTGGCAGGCCGGAAAAAATTAGTGTATTTTGGCCGCCGATTAAAGAAAACACAACCAACATGAAAAGATCCCTTGTACTTTTTTCAACCGCAATAGCCGCATTTGCTTTTTCGCATAAAGCGCTGGCGCAAAATACAGATGCCGACCTGGTGAACGTATGGCAGTGGTACAACACTGTGGACAAACAATACGTAACGGTAGCGGAAGGCGAATTCCAGGAAGGACAGATGCTGGCCTGGAAATGGAAGAACAAGAAAATGCTTTTTGTAGCTTACCGCAACCCCGGTCCGGACCGCGTAGCTGTTTATAGCTGGACCAATCCTGTTACAAAAGATCAGGCAAGCATCGCGGAAGATGAATTCACCGACGACCAAATGCTGAAGATGGGTTACACCGATAAGAAGCTTCAGTTTTATGCCAGCAACAAGCGCGGCCCCAATACCATTCCGGTTTACCGCTGGCGCATTACCCGCAGCAGCGACTGGGTAAATATTCCTGATGAAGGCGACACAGAAGCCTATCTTAAGAAAGGCTATCACTACAAAGTATTCCAGTTTTACGGAATTCCGCGCAGTGTGGATGTCATGATTTACAATCAGCTTTAACTATCTGCCACCTAACTTATCAGCCACCCGTATTCCGGGTGGTTTTTTTGTGCGTTCTTTTCAGGTTTCAAGAGCGTGTTGCGGAAACCAGAATTACTTGCTATACGGAAAGCTCAGCTGATTTCCGCCAGTATAAATTTCAGATAATCGCCTTGCGGTAAATAAGGCAGCCTGGGAAAGTCTGGCGGCAGGCCACCCTCAGCGGCTATACGCATGGCTTTGCCGGCGCTGCGTGCGCAAGATTGCAGGAGTTCTGTAAATTCCTGCATAGCCATTAAATGGCTGCGGGTGGTGGTTGCTAAAAAGCCACCCGGTTTTAGCAACTGCATAGCGCGCAGGTTTAGTTCCCGCCAGGCATTACGCGCCTGCGGCAGGGTTGCCTTGCCTTTGGCGAAATTAGGCGGGTCCAGGAAAATCAGGTCATATTTTTGCGCCGCCTGCGCGCCCTGTTTTAAAAAGTCGAATGCGTTGCCTGCAGAAATAAAAACCTTTTCTGCCACGCCATTTTTCTGAGTGTTGAGGAGCGCTTGTGGCAGCCATTTTTCATCTGCCATAATTGCCTGTACCGATGCTGCGCCATGCAGGCAGGCCTGCGCCTCAAAAATGCCGGTGCGGCAGAAGGGCACTAAAACCCGGGCATCCTGCAGCAGGGGCAAAACGGTGTTGATGACCTGCCGGTTATCCAGGAAAAAGTTCGTGGGCGGCCCCTGTGCCAAATCGGCACCGGCTGTTATGCCGGACGTCTGGAAGGAAAAGGTGGATTCAAAAGGCGGGCTTAAAAAACCGGTGTATTTTTCCAGGCCTTCGGCAGTTCTGGAAGCAGCATCATTTTTCAGGAAAATACCTTGGGGTGTAAATACTTCCTGCAGCAGGGGCCCCAGAATTTCCAGTTGTGCATCCATGCCGGCGGTAAGCGACTGCACAATTAAATACCCGCCCAGTCTGTCTACAATCAGCCCCGGCAGGCCATCGCTTTCGCCATAAACCAGCCGGCAGTTTTCCGTAAGATGGAAGCGCTCGCGGTATTGCCTGCATTTTTTCAATTGCCTGCGCCACCAGGCAAGATCTATTTCCTCGTTGCGGCTGCGGCTGAGGATGCGGACTTTAATTTTGGAAGTTTCACTGTAAAATCCCTTCCCTACAAAAGAGCCGTTGTGGGTAAATACCGGGATAATTTCCCCGCTCGTGACGCTGCCTTCCACCTCGCCCATATCACCTTCAAAAATCCAGGGAAAACCTGCTGCAAGCGGCGTCGTTATTTTTTTCTTGAGGAAGATGCGGGGCATGGGGTGAAGGTAGTTGATAGGTTGAATAGTTGAGGAGTAGTGTTACCTGTCAACCTATCAACCTATCAACACCGGTCTTTACAGCTTTTTACAAACAGGCTGATTTTTGCTGTTGTAATTTTACAGGTGAGCGCCACTGCAAAGCGCCTTTTAGCAGATTCATGTTACAACGCCTGAACATTAAGAACTACGCCATTATTGACCAGCTATCCCTGGAGCCCGACAGCGGCCTGAACACGCTGACGGGGGAAACGGGCGCCGGTAAAAGTATCATCCTCGGCGCGCTTTCCCTCATATTGGGCGAGCGGGCCGATACGTCTGTATTAATTAATAAAGAAGAAAAATGCGTGGTAGAAGCCACGTTTGAAGTCAGTAAAAATCCGCAGTTCCGGCAATTGCTCCGGCAGGAAGATTTAGACGATGATGACACCCAGTGCATCATTCGCCGCGAGATTGCCGCAAGCGGAAAAAGCCGCGCATTTATCAACGATACGCCGGTGAATTTGCCGGTGCTGCACAAGCTTACTTCTCAATTAGTAGACCTGCACCAGCAGTTTGACCACCTGGCGCTTCAAAACCAGTTGTTTCAAATCAACGTGCTGGACGCGGTGGGCGGCAATGCTGCTTTGCGCAAAGAATACAGTCAGCTTTTTACCCGCTATCGCAAGGTATTGCAGGAGCTGAATGAAAAGAAAGACCGCCAGCAGCAATGGCAAAAAGAATCGGATTACAAGCAATACCTCCTGGACGAACTTGTGGAAGCTAACTTCAGGGAGCAGGAAGTGGAAGATGCCGCTACGCAGCTTAAAACCATCAGCCATGCAGAAAACATCCACCAGGTGCTGCAGGCCGGTTATTACATTTTGGAAGAAGGCGAACAGCCCATGAACAATGAACTGCGCAAAATAGCACAGCAATTGCAGGGCATCAGTGAATATCTGCCCGAAGCCGCGGAACTGGCCGGCCGCATTAATTCTGCTTACGCGGAATTGAAAGACATTGCCGACGAGCTGGACCGCCTGCAGGGAAAAGTAAACCTGGATGCCGGTTTGATGGAACGCCTGCAGGAACGCGTGGACCTTGGCTACCGGCTGTTTAAAAAACATGCGGTGGCAGATACCTCGGAACTGCTGGCCTTGCAAAAGCAGCTGGACACCGAGCTGCAGCAAAGCCTGAACCTGAATGATGAAATAGAAAGGCTGGAAAAAGAAGCGGCCCAAACTCTGGAGGCCGTTAAAAAAACAGGCGCGCAGCTGAGCGAGAAACGGACAAAAGCCGCCAAAGAAATGTCGGTAAACGTCAATAAATTATTACACCTGGTAGGCATGCCCAATGCAGTCTTCAGCGTGGAGATACGCCGGTCTGATAAGCCGGAAAATACCGGCCTGGACCACATTCAGTTCATGCTGGACGCCAATAAAAGTGGCCGGCTGCAACCTTTGTACAAAGCTGCTTCCGGCGGTGAAATGAGCCGCATCATGCTTTGCATCAAAAGCCTGACGGCGCAGGCGATGGAGCTGCCCACCCTCATTTTTGATGAAGTGGATACGGGCATCAGCGGTGAGGCCGCCCGGCAGGTAGGCAACCTGCTGCGCGATTTAAGCCAGTATCATCAGGTGATTGTAATTACCCACCAGCCGCAGGTAGCCGCCCGTGGCGCGCGTCACTTCTTTGTGTATAAAGACCTGGATGGCCGGCAGAAAATTGCCACCCGCGTGCGGGTACTGCAACCCGATGAGCGCGTGCTCGCCATTGCCCGCATGATTGGCGGCGAGCAACCCGGAGAAGCGGCATTGCAACACGCGCGGGAACTGGTGGAGGCATAGAATTGTTGGAACACCATTAAATTTGATGTGATGGATGTTAGCGTGAAAATACCATTTGAAACACTGGCGGATATTGTCCGTCAGCTGTCTGCTTTGGAAAAGGCCAGGCTACAACTTGTATTGCAGGAAGATTCCATTAGCCCGCAGGAAGAATCGCTGACTGACTTGCTTTTAAACGGGCCTGTTTTTACTGAAGAACAGATTGAAACTATCAGGGAAACGCGTAAAGAAATCAATCAATGGCGGAGCAAACCATTATAATTGACACCAGTGTACTGATTGATTATTTCCGTAAAACAGACAAGCATCAGACCTGGTTTGTGCAGTTATCTGAAACATACAGAAAGATGGCCATTACGGCAATTACGGAGTTTGAGATTTATACAGGCGCTACGGAAAGCCAATTGCCTTTTTGGCAATTACTGCTGGCGCGGATGCCTGTTCAGCCATTTGATAGCCATGCCGCGCAAGCCGCGGTTTCTATTCAAAAGGAATTAAAAATGAATAGAAAATCCATGGAGAAAGCGGATTTGTTTATTGCAGCAATTACCCGTGTGAATGAGGCGCCACTTGCAACACTGAACCGGAAACATTTCCAGTCTGTTTCTGGTTTGGTCCTGCTTTAAGGCATATGGCTTTCCTGCGTTTTTCAATTCAATCTTGTTCTTGCATCAGGGCGCGATGAGGCAGGTCTCTATTACCTTTGCACCTCCTTTTACCATGGTGTACAATTTTCGCGACATTGAGCAGAAATGGCAGCATTTCTGGCAGCAAAATCAAATTTATAAGGTTACCAACGACCTGAGCACGCCCAAGTATTACGTGCTGGATATGTTTCCCTATCCCAGCGGCGCGGGCCTGCATGTGGGCCATCCGCTGGGCTATATTGCCTCCGATATTGTGGCGCGCTACAAACGCCACCGCGGTTATAATGTGCTGCACCCCATGGGTTTTGATGCCTTTGGCCTGCCGGCAGAACAATATGCCCTGGAAACCGGTCAGCATCCGGCGGTAACCACGGAAAAAAACATTGCCCGCTACCGCGAGCAACTGAACAATATTGGCTTCTCCTACGATTGGAGCCGCGAGGTGGTTACCTCCGACCCGGCTTATTACAAATGGACGCAGTGGATTTTCCTGCAGCTGTTTGATAGCTGGTTTGACCGCAAGCTTAAAAAAGCGCGGCCCATCAGCGCGCTGATTGAAATTTTTGAGAAGGAAGGCAATGCCAATAATGTGGCTCCCGGCGATGCAGGCCTTTCTTTTACCAAAGAGCAATGGAAAGCCATGAGCCTGGAAACACAGCGGCAAACGCTGATGAGCTATCGCCTGGCATACCTGGCCGATGCAGAAGTATGGTGGTGCGAGGCGCTGGGTACGGTCTTGGCCAATGATGAAGTGGTGAACGGGGTTAGCGAGCGCGGCGGCCACCCGGTGGTAAAGAAAACCATGCGCCAGTGGTTCCTGCGCATCACAGAATATGCCGAACGTTTGCTGGCTTCGCTGGATGGCCTGGAATGGACCGATGCCATGAAGGAAATGCAGCGCAACTGGATAGGCAAAAGCACCGGCGCCAGCGTGCAGTTTGACATCAAAAACCACGATGAAACCATTGAGGTGTTTACCACCCGGCCGGATACCATTTTTGGCGTTGATTTTATTGTGCTTGCGCCGGAGCACCCTTTGGTAGGGCAGATTACGGCAGCTGAATACCAGACGCAGGTGGCAGAATATAAATTGTACGTGCAAAGCCGCAGCGAGCGCGAACGGCAGACGGAAGTAAAGCAGATTACCGGCACCTTTACCGGCGCATACGCCGTGCATCCTTTTACCCGAAAGCAACTGCCTGTCTGGATAAGTGAGTACGTGCTGGCCGGCTATGGTACCGGCGCCATTATGGCGGTGCCCAGCGGCGATGAACGCGACCATGCCTTTGCCCGGCATTTTTCTATTCCCATCACCAATATTTTCGGTGGCCTGTACACCGGCGAGGCAGCTTACACGCAGAAATCCGGAACACTGGAAGGCAGCGATTTCCTGACCGGACTGGATATTCAGAAAGCCGGCGATGCTGCCATCCGGGCTATTGAAGATGCAGGTATTGGCGCGCCGCGCGTGCAATACCGCTTGCGCGATGCCGGCTTTAGCCGGCAACGTTACTGGGGTGAGCCTTTCCCTATTATTTACAACAACGGCATTCCTTACAGTATTAAAGAAACAACGCTTACCCTGCCCGAAGCCGACCGCGAGCTGCCGGTAAAATTGCCGCACGTGGAAAGCTATGGACCCGGCCCGGAAGGGCAGGGGCCCCTGGCCAATATGCAGGACTGGGTGGAAACGCCGGCTGGTCAGCGCGAAACGAACACCATGCCGGGCTATGCCGGCTCCAGCTGGTATTTCCTGCGCTATATGGACCCCCACAACGATTCTGAATTTGTAGGTGCCGAAGCCGCGGCTTACTGGAACCAGGTGGATGTCTATATTGGCGGCACGGAGCACGCCGTTGGCCATTTGCTGTATGCGCGGCTGTGGACGAAAGTGCTGAACGACCTGGGTTTTATTCCCTTTGACGAGCCGTTTAAGCAATTGGTGAACCAGGGTATGATTCAGGGCCAGAGCTTTTTTGTGCTGGCAGATGAAAGCAGGAAAGAACTGATTTCAACAGAACTGTCGGAAACTTTTAATCCGGAGCAAATGCGCCAGCTGACGGAACGCCGGGTGCCGGTAGAATATGTGGATGGCGGCCAGTTAAAGAAGGATAAATGGCTGGATTTCCAAAAAGAATTTTCGCTGGAAGGGTACCAGTTCCGGCCCAATGAGGCAGGAGAAATAAAGCTCAAAAGCTCGGTGGAAAAGATGAGCAAAAGCAAGCGCAATGTCATCAACCCCGACCATGTAGTGGCGCAATACGGCGCGGATACCTTCCGGATGTACGAGATGTTCCTGGGCCCGCTGGAGATTTCCAAACCCTGGGATATGCAGGGCATTGAAGGGGTGCACCGTTTCCTGAAAAAACTCTGGCGCCTTTACTACAACGACCAGGGCTGGGCGGTAACCGAAGAAACGCCTTCCGAAGACTGCCTGCGCGTCATCCACAAAGCCATCAAAAAAGTAGGCGACGATATAGAACGTTTTTCGCTGAACACGGCAGTGAGCCATTTCATGATTTGCGTGAACGAACTAACGGCCCTGAAGTGCCAGCATCGTCTGGTGCTGGAAGCACTTGCCGTGATTGTGAGTCCCTTTGCGCCGCACCTGGCCGAAGAATTATGGGCTGCTTTTGGGCATGAAAGCTCTGTTACCCAGGCGCCCTGGCCGGCTTATGAAGAGCAATACCTGACGGATGCCACTGTGAATTATCCCATTGCCATTAATGGTAAAACCCGGCAGACCCTTACTTTTCCGCAGGACGCTACCCAAAGCTTTATAGAAGCAGAAGTGCTGGCCGATACCACGGTGCAGAAATACCTGGAGGGAAAAGAACCGAAAAAAATCATTTTCGTGAAAGGCAGGATGGTAAATGTGGTAGTATAGGGGAGTGAATGGTCAATGGTGAATGGTGAATGGAGGTAGTTTTTAGTACCTGCATTCACCATTCCTGACCTGCCTTCTTCCTGCAAGCCGCTTCGTTTCCGTTATCATTTAACAGGTGCCACGGCGCCTGTTTTTCTTTTTGGCCAAAAGCCTGAAGTACCTTTGCGCACATGAGTCGTCAGAAACGTCTTTTAGTGCTGCTGGGCTTTTTCATTTTGCTGGCAGCCGCTTTCATGATTTTTTATTTTGCTGAATGGAAAGACCGTCCCAAAGCCCTGCCGGTGGTAGGCGAGCCCGGCCATAAAGTGCAGCCTTTTGCTTTTACGGACCAGCTGGGCCGGCCTTATACCAGCGACAGCGTGGCCGGTAAAATCTATGCAGTCAACTTCTTTTTTGCCACCTGCAAGGGCATTTGCCCGCGCATGAACGAGAACTTTTCCAAGGTTTATGAAGCTTACCGCGGCGATACAGCTATTATCTTCCTGAGCCATACCGTGAATCCCGAGCTGGACACACCTGCTGCTTTAGCTGCTTATGCGCGCCGTTTTGAAGCAGACCCCGGCCGCTGGGTATTCCTGACCGGCGATAAAAAGGAACTCTATGACCAGGCGCGTTATTCTTACCTGCTAAGTGCATCCGACGATACGACCGGCTTAAGCATTGATGATGATTTCATCCACGATCAGCATTTTGTACTGGTAGACCGCAACGGCAACCTGCGCGGCAAATTTTATGATGGCCTGGACAGTGCCGATGTGCAGCAGTTAATTAAGGATATCAAGACGCTGGAGCAGGAAAAATAGATTTTCCCGGCTGGTTTTATACCAGGCTACTTATAAGAAAAGCAGGCTAATCTTAGCCTGCTTTTCTTTTTTATTGCTCTTGCGGATTAACCAAAAATTGAACGGCGTTTTCAACCATCAGATAAAGCTGGCTATCAGCCCGGCTAGCAGGCAGATAATAACAAGAAGGGGCGCTGGCAACCGCGTAAAAAACAAAAAGCACACCGCTGCTGCAATCACTATTAAGTCGCGGAGCAACAAAAGGCTGCTGCCATCATAACCAACATAAAGGCTGTGCATCAAAACAAATCCCGAAGCCCAGACGATGCCCACCACTGCGGCATGCAAGCCTTCCAGGGCACGGAAAATAATTACATGCTGCTTTAAGTTATTATACACAGGAAAAAGGAAGAGTAAAAGCAGAGTGCCCGGTAAGAATACAGCCACTGTAGCCAGCAGGCAGCCAATTAACTGCCAGGCCGGTCCCTGCTGGTGCAGGATCATGCCGCCTGCAAAGGCGCAAAAAGAAAAGACCGGTCCCGGCGCTGCCTGTACCAGTCCGTAGCCGGTCAGCAACTCGCCGGAACTGAGCCAGGGTTCCTGTCCCAGCTTTTGTGGCCGCGTTATAAACTGGTACAGCAGCATGGGCAACAAAGCCTGCCCACCCCCAAATACAATGGCGCCAAAACGGTAGAAATTTTCAAAAAGATTGTAGGCGCGCCGGTGCGGCCAGTCGTGCACCCGTGCCAGTTCGCTCAATACGCCCGCGCCAACAAACAAGAGTGCGAACAACCAAAGGGAAGTCCAGTTGATTTTTTTGGGTTTTGTTTCCCGTACAGGAATCCGCTTGCTGCTGATGTTGCTGGCAAACCCGGCGGCTACCAACACGCCGGGAAACACCCAGGGGCTTTTTATGAGCAGGGTAGCCAGCAACGCGCCCAGCATAATAGCCCAGGTAGCCGCATTGCGCACGGATATCCGCGTCATGCGAAAGGCTGCATAAAAGACAAAACCCACACTCATGGGCCTTACAAAATCAAAAAGATGCTTGGGAATAGCATTGCTGAAGTACACCAGCAGGAAAGAAGCGGCCGTCATCAGCAAAAAAGCGGGCAGCACCCATAAGCCCAGCGTAATAATGGCCAGCAGCACGCCGCCGCGTTTCAACGCAATCAGCATCACCGTTTGTGTACTGGCCGGGCCCGGCAGCATCTGGCAAAAGGCATTATACTCCAGCAACTCTTCTTCTGTAACATCGCGCCGCTGGTGCACAAAGGTCTTCATCATCATGCCAATATGACCTTGCGGTCCGCCAAAGGCGGTGAAAGAGTAGTTGATGACCGCCCTGAGGAATGGTATGTGACGAAGCAGCGCCAAGAAAAAAGAAATATGTGGTGCCTGCGGCGCCCAAAGCTAGGGTAAATGAGGGGAAAGCAGGGCCTTTCCGTGCCTGAAAGCTTAGAATTAAAGGCAAGGCTTTTATACCTGGCTCAGCGCCAATCCCTAAAATTCGGCCCCGATTCCGCAGCTTCCTTTGTATCTTGCGTCCGCATTTAAAACCCTTTTTTATCATGACCATTAATCCACTTTTCCTGAGTGCTACTTATTATGCCGGAGATAAATTTGGCGCTGTGTTAGCTTATGTTTTTATCCTGCTGATGGCTATTGAGCTGGTTTACGTATTTGTAAAATACGTACTTACTTCCAATAAATAATTACTGTGGATTCTACCGATATAGCAGCCATGCGTCGCGATTATCAGCTGGCAGCCCTTGATGAGGCTACCGCTGGCGACAACCCTGTTTCTCTTTTTCAGAAATGGTTCGATGAAGCCATTGCTGCACAGATAGACGAGGTGAATGCCATGACGCTCGCTACTGCCGGTACAGACGGACAGCCACATGCGCGCATTGTATTGCTGAAAGGCCTGGAACCCGAAGGCTTTGTGTTTTTCACCAATTACGAAAGCAACAAGGGCCACCAGTTGGCAGAAAATCACCGGGCTGCTTTGCTGTTTTTCTGGAAAGAGCTGGAACGGCAGGTGCGCATTGAAGGCCGCGTTCAATTGCTGGACGCCGCTGCAAGCGACGCCTATTACCATTCCCGCCCCGAAGGCAGTCAGATTGGCGCCTGGGCCTCGCCGCAAAGCCAGGTCATACCCGGCAGGGAAGCCCTGCAGCAGCGGGTGGCAGAAGTTGCAGCAACGTTTAAAGACAAGGCGGTACAGCGTCCGCACTTTTGGGGCGGTTACCTGCTTCAGCCGGAAACGATAGAATTCTGGCAGGGCAGGGCCAGCAGGCTGCACGACCGTATTTTATTTATGCGTGCGCAGGAAGGTTGGCAAAAGGTACGCCTGGCGCCATAAATCATCCTGAAATTAGTTACCTTACAGCTTATTGCCATGTTTTCCTTCTTCCGAAAAAAGAAAAAAAACCAGGTAGTTGGTCCGCTGCCAACGGACTTTTCTTTTCTGGGCGCCGATATGCATAGCCACCTGGTGGCCGGTGTGGACGATGGTGCGCCCGAACTTTCCGTGAGCCTGGAACTGGTTCAGGAAATGAAGGCCATGGGCTTTAAAAAGATTATCACCACCCCCCACGTTTTCAGCGATTTCTACAGAAATGAAAAGAATGTGATCCAGGAAGGTGGACAGGTCCTGAAGGAATACCTGCAACTGCATAAAAAAGAAATTGATCTGGAAGTAGCCGCAGAATATTACCTGGACCGGTATTTTGTAAATGAAGTATTGCCACAGGGCCTGCTGACTTTTGGAGACAAGTATGTGTTGGTGGAAACCAGCATGGCGGGTGCCGCGGCAGATTTTGATGATTGTCTGTTCCCCGTACTGGCGCAGGGTTATAAGCCGGTACTGGCGCATATCGAGCGTTATACCTATCACTCAGACGTCAGTTATTTCCAAAATCTTAAAGCAGGTGGCGTGCTGATGCAACTGAATATCCTTTCCCTGATTGGGTATTATGGTGAAACCATCCGGCATACGGCTGAAAAATACCTTGCAGCCAACCTGTACGATTTTTGCGGCACCGACCTGCATCATCACCGGCAGGCTGCCCTGCTGCGCCTGATGCCACAACAGCACCCGCATGCTTTTGCCCTGCTGGCCTCTTACCCGCATTTTAAAAATCAGGAACTGGTTTCCGGCGCATCATGAAAAAATGGTGGATTTTCCTGCTGTTGCCGCTGACGGTAAAAAGCCAGCCGGTGCCGGAAAAATTGCCCCTGCAGGCCGGTGATATTATCTTTCAAAACCTGGCCTGCGGCGAGCTTTGCCAGGCCATTCTGGCCGTTACGCCCTGCCGGGAAGGGAAAACCTTTAACCATTGCGGTATTGTTTACTTTACCGGCGATACAACTTATGTAATTGAAGCAATTGGCAAGGCCGTCGTGCAAACGCCCCTTGATTCTTTTTTGAAACGTAGCAATGGAAAGGTTTCCTGGGCGCGGCTGAAACAGGAAAAAAAGCTGGCAGCCAGGGCAGCGCAGGCTTCCTTACACTATCTGGGAAGGCCTTATGATGTTGCTTTTTTACCGGGAGACAGTGCGCTGTATTGCAGCGAGCTGGTGTGGGAATGTTTTCAGGACAGGCAGGGAAAGAAAATATTTTCCCTGCAGCCCATGACCTTTAAAGCGCCGGGTACCGACAGTACTTTTGCCGGCTGGAAAAATTACTACCAGGAGTTAGGGATTCCTGTTCCGGAGGGCGTGCCCGGCATTAATCCCTGTGGCATTGCCAACGAGCCGTTTCTGGATTTTTATACTTCCGGTAAAGAATAAAGCACCCGGCATTTTTCTAACAATGCAGGCCCCATTGGCCGCAGTCTTTCCGCTTAAAAACTTCTTTAAAAATAAAGCCGGTGGTGATTCTAAAGAGCTGCCGGCAGCATCTTTGTTGCTGTTAAACCCTAACAAAAACTTCTATGCTACTTAAATCAACCTTGCTTGCAGCCGCAGTGGCCGTGGCCGCCACAGCGCAGGCACAGCGCCCTGCACCCGCAGATGCGCACGCTTTTTACAATACCAGCTACAGTGCCCGTAATAGTGGGTCATTCAGCCTGAATCACCGTCTTTTTTCGGTTTCTTATGGTTTCCCAACACTTTTAAATGACGGCTTTGGCGGCCGCATTGGCTTTGGTCCGGTTATGGCACGGTTCGAAGCGCCCATCCGCGATGAGGTGGGCATTGCCGCGCTGGCGCAAATCGGCGCGCGCAACAGCGGTGGTTATTACAACGACAAATCGTTTGCGTTCGGCTTTGGCGGCATGGGCTTCTATCACTTTAATAAGCTCATCCCGCTTCGCGATCTGGATGTTTATGCCGGCCTGGGGATTGGCATTAATTTCACGCACGTCAACCGCGAAGGCGGGCACCGCAAAGATGGCAATTATGTGGATCCGGTACCGGTTGGCGCCATAGGCGCACGCTATTATTTCTCGCCCCGTTTTGCCGGCTTTGCAGAAGCGGGGTACACGGGCATGAGCAGCGTAAATCTGGGGCTTACCTGGCGGCTTTAAGATGCCTGGTACGGTTGGTGTTTCTGGTAAATATCCGGTCTCTGATGCAAAAACTGGCACGTCCTTTTTGTGTAATCTTTTCACTTAAAACAAAATCGACATGGCTACAGAAAATCAAAACCGTAACAGCGAAAAGGGTAATACCTGTGAATCGCGTACCGGCTTAAGTCCTAATGAAAATGCCGGTAACCGCAACCTTACAGATGGCAGCAGGCAACAGCGTACTGTTGGCGATGACAACAATAATACCGCTGGCGACACCTCAGACCCCAAAGGCAGCAACACCGGCCTGCGAAAGGAAGAAAAAGAAGCAAGGCCTAATTACAATGCTGAAAAATAAAAAAAATCCCATCGCAACAACGATGGGATTTTTTGTGCTTTCTAATACCTGCGCTCAGGTACAAAAGCAAGTGTTTACTTTTTAACGTACAGCACCTCTTTAATCATTTTCACTGCTTTCGCAACATTGGGCAGCGCGCCGGCCACCAGGTTGGGCGCGTAGTGCATGTTGGTATCCGCACTTGCCAGCCGGCGAACCGGCGCATCCAGGTAATCGAAGGCTTCTTTTTGAATGCGGTAAGCGATTTCTGAACCAATAGAGGCAAAGGGCCATTGCTCTTCGATGATGACCAGCCGGTTCGTTTTCTTTACGGAATTTACAATCGTTTCCCAATCCAGCGGGCGAATGGTACGCAGGTCTATTACTTCAGCGCTGATGTTTTCCTTGGCCAGTTCTTCGGCAGCGCCAAGGGCCACTTTCATCATCTTATTGTAAGAAACCAGCGTCACATCGGTGCCTTCCCGTTTTACGTCGGCCTTGCCAATTGGTATCAGGTATTCTTCTTCCGGCACTTCGCCTTCATCGCCATACATCACCTCGCTTTCCATAAAGACAACCGGATTGGGGTCGCGAATGGCACTTTTCAGCAAGCCTTTGGCATCGTATGGATTGGAAATGGAAATCACCTTCAGGCCGGGCACATTGGCATACCAGTTTTCAAAGGCCTGCGAGTGCTGCGCACCCAGCTGACCGGCACTGCCGTTTGGTCCGCGAAAAACAATAGGACAGCTAAAATGGCCGCCGCTCATGGAGAGTGCTTTTGCTGCATGGTTTACAATCTGGTCGATTGCCAGCAGGGCAAAGTTCCAGGTCATGAACTCTATGATGGGTTTGGTGCCATTCATGGCAGCGCCTACGCCAATAGCCGCAAAGCCCAGTTCAGAAATCGGCGTGTCTATGATGCGGCGGTCGCCAAATTCTTCCAGCATGCCCTGGCTTACTTTATAAGCGCCATTGTACTGGGCCACTTCTTCGCCCATCAAAAAAACATCCGCATCGCGGCGCATTTCTTCTTCCATTGCTTCGCGAAGGGCCTGGCGAAAGGGTATAATACGCATGAAATATCTGTTTTAAAATAAAAATTCTGTAATGATTGAAAGCAGCGGTTCCCGGGAAAGCTGCTTGTATGCATTTTGCTGCGCGAAGATAAAGCGCTTATTGTTTGGCCGGCTTAAAAGTAACGGTACTTGTATCCTGGCCCTGCATGAATTTTAGCTGCAGCTTGTCGTTGGTAAGCGTAATTACTTCCATCCGCACCTGATCGCCGCTGCCTTTCAGCTTCATTTCGTCCAGCACCAGAGTATGGCCGTCGTCTTCCAGATACCAGCTGGCAGAGTCAATAATCTGATCGGTATTCAAAATCAAAACCCCGTCTTTACGGAAGTCGAACCAGGTGTTTTTCACCACGCGTTCCTGCTCCTTTTTAAAGGTGGCAATTTCCTGGCGCAGCGCGTCTTTAAGGCTGTCGATATTACGGATGCCATAGAGGGAATCATTTTCCGCCGGCGTGGTATTGGCACCCAGGGTGTCTATAAATGCCTGTTGCTCCTGTATAATTTGCTCCATCATGGGGTTACGGATGGATTCCTGCTGCCAGCGTTTGGTGATTTTCTGTTCGTTGCTTTGTGTGCAGGAAGCAGCCAGCAGCAATACTGCTGTGGCCCCTGTCAATAACTGCTTGTTCATGGATTAATTAACTTTTGAAAGGCCTGTTGCCAGGAAGACTCGCGAAACAAATCGTCGAGCAAAGAGAAATTATGCTGATCGCTGACGCGTGAATAAAGCCGGTTGACGACCGAAAAGCGGCTCGCGTCCATGGTAAGCGGGCTGACGAGCGCGCGCACCTGCCAGGTGGCAAAGCATTTGTTGGTTTGGCCCAGCAGGAAAGAAACGCGGTCTTCATCGCCATCTTTGGAAAGCATTTGCCGGTATAGCTTTTGAAAATCTGCTTCACCCATCGCTTCCGGACAATCACTGTTTCGTAAGACCACCTGACACTGACTTGTTGCCACATTATCTGATTTTCCGGGTGCCAGAGGCTCACTGCGGTTCAGGGAAACATTATCCAGGAATTCCGGTTCGCTGGATTTTTTGGGAACCGGCTTCGTAATTACCGGCGTTGCAGCTTCCGGCGCCTGAAGCGTGGCTGAAGTTGGAGTTGCAGCAACGGCAGGTACTTTGGAAGCCAGCGCAGCAGGCGCGCCGGCCGGATTATCTTCATCGAGGGTGTTTCCTGCCCGCAGGAAAAAACGCTGATCGATATCGTACAGCGAAAAATTACTTTCCTGCTGGGTCAGCAAAAACGACCGGCTGCTGTTTTCCGGCACCATGATGGTAAAGTTTTGGGGCGGGAATTTATTCTGCTGAAAAAGCACGGTGATGTGGGTGGGCCCGGGTGCCAGCTGCGGGATGATGGCGTAGTTCTTGCCATAACGCGGCGCCATGTTGCCTTCCACCTTTACATAAATCGGCGTTTTTTTATCGCCCTGAATATAGATGTACGAAAAGTCCTGTGCCAGGCCGGTAAAGCCGGCAAGCATTAAAAACAGAATACTAAAAAGAACCTTTCGCATCTTATTTTTATTTTTTAAGGAAAAGAAGCTTATTCCATTTCAATAAGGAGCGCGCCTTTCTCTACGGCGGCGCCTTCCTGAATCATTACCTGTTTTACGGTAGCGGCCTGGGTGGCTTTCAGCACATTCTCCATTTTCATGGCTTCCAGAATTAAAAGGCCGTCGCCTTTTTGCACCGCTTGTCCGGCTGCTGCCATCACCTTCAGCACCTTACCGGGCATGGGTGCTTTTACCGATTCTGCCTTCTTTGCTGCCATGCCGCTCATGCCCATTTTTTCCAGCAAAAGATCTATGGGTTCCTGTACAGTAAAAGAAAAATCCCGGCCATTCAGGCTAAGGGTGATTTTCTTACCGGCGTAATCTACCTGTTGCAGCAGGGCAGTATAGCTTTTGCCTTCGTACAGCAGGCTTATCATGCCGTTGGGCAGGGCAGCAATGTTGAAATCCGAGGGCGCCTCATTCAGCAAAAGCTGTCCTTCCGCTTCCTCAATTTTAAAGCTGTTGCCTTTCTCTGTTTTTAGTTGCAGCATCGTGTATTCGTTCTGTTCCGCTTAAATGAATTATTCGTCTATTCCCGACAGGAAGCGCTCTGCATCCAACGCGGCCATGCAGCCGCTGCCGGCAGCGGTTACTGCCTGCCGGTAATTTTTATCCTGCACATCGCCGCAGGCAAATACGCCTTTGATGTTGGTTTTGCTGGTGCCGGGTTTGGTAATCAGGTAGCCGGCATCGTCCATATCCAGCCAGCCTTTAAAGATGGCAGAATTGGGTTGATGGCCAATGGCTACGAAAAAGGCACTGACGGGTATTTCTGTTGTTTGGCCGGTTTGTGTGTTTTTAATGCGCACGCCGCTTACCTTGTCTTCTCCCAGGATTTCGTCGGTAACGGAATTCCAGTAAGGGAGGATGTTTTCTGTTTCCAGTACGCGCTGCTGCATGATTTTAGAAGCACGCATTTCATCGCGGCGCACCAGCATGTGTACTTTGCTGCAGATTTTGGAAAGGTAAACCGCTTCCTCGGCAGCCGTATCGCCGGCGCCTACAATGGCCACTTCTTTTCCTTTAAAGAAAAATCCGTCGCACACGGCGCAGGCGCTCACGCCGCGACCGTTCAGGCGTTGCTCGCTTTCAATATTCAGCCATTTGGCAGAGGCGCCGGTGGCAATAATCACGGTATCGGCCTCTATCCATTTCTCTTCATCAATTTCCACCTTAAAAGGACGGTTGGAGAAGTCCACTTTTGTGGCCAGTCCCCAGCGGATATCGGCGCCCATGCGCTGGGCCTGTTTTTCAAAATCCACCATCATCTGCGGGCCCATGATGCCATCCGGGTAACCGGGATAGTTTTCCACGTCTGTGGTAATGGTCAGCTGGCCACCGGGTTGTAATCCCTGGTACAGCACAGGTTTCAGGTTGGCGCGGGCGGCATAAATGGCAGCCGTATAGCCGGCTGGGCCGCTGCCGATGATGAGGCAATGAACTTTTTCGGTGTCTGGCATAATAAGAGGGCGCAAGTTAAATCTAAAAGAGAGAAGGGCAGCGTTAATTCATCTGGTCCCTGCCGGAAGCCTTCCGTGATTTTTTTTGCTATTAGTATTAATGAAATCGTATTTATTATCTATTTTGCAGCTTCAAAAAAATATTTATGAAAAAACTTTTCCTTCCAATTGCGCTTGTGCTAAGCCTTGGCGCCTGCAGTAAATCCGATAAAAAGAGCCCGGCACCGGATGTGGCAGATGCTTACGTTGGTAACTGGCTGGTTACCGATACAGTAGAAAGTACTGCTCCTGGTTCTGCAACGCATTATTATTCAACGGTAGCATCTGTCAGTAAGCTGAGCAGTAACAAAGCTAAATTCACCAATTTCTTTAGTTACGCATGCACCAATCTAGATGCGGATGTTACAGCTACAAGTATAGCAATAAACGATACAACCTGCATTGGAGCAGATCATCCCCTTAGCTTTGTAGGATTCAAGAATGGTGATACCATTACCTTTTCTTATTCTTTGTATGTAACAGGCCCTATTTATAATAATGTCCGGGGCACAGCAGTGAAGCAGCCATAAACGAATCCGGAAAGCGCACTATTAGCTGCATTTCAAACAGCTAAAGGCGCTTCTGTTAGCGCCTTTTTTGTACTACTCCGGTATCACCAGCGTCTTATAGCTCGTACCATAGCCGCACCACACGCCCAGCGCGCCGCCTGTTATATTGCTCATGACGGTTACCGGACTGGAAAACGGATTGCCTACCGTGCCTACGCTGAACTCCAGCGTGCTCCAGAAATTAAAGGAGGCTTTGTCTATGGCGGCCCATTTCACCACGATAGAATCGCCTTTGAAAAAATGCGTGAGTGAGTCGAGGTTGATTTCTTTCGTGCGTACGGCGCCGGGCACCATACCAATATTGAAAGTCGTGCCGTTGATGATGTCATCGTCGTACACCGAATTGAAGGGTGGCAAAAATAAGCCACCATTCACGCTGGTAAAGTAACGCACACAATTGCCCATGGTATCGGGGTCTGAGTAACGGACAAACACGTTCATGGCAGTTGGTAAATCTTCCACAGCCACGGGCGGGTTTTCATACCACATCGAGTCCAGCGGTTTTACAGCCGGAATCTTGGTGGTGGCTTCGTAGGTTTTGCCGCCTGCGGTAATTTTCAGGTGATAAAAAGTTTCCGGTTGCCCGATGAACAGTAAAGAAGACGGGTCTGCCGTATCCACTGAATAAAAATAATAACGGTTGCTGGTGAGGCCGGTATCCAGCATATATTCTCTAAGGGTTATTTCCTTGATGCCATTGCTCACCGTAATGTGCGCATCATGAATAAACGCGTTTTCCAACGTGGAAAGATCTATCTTGGAAAAGTAGCTGAAGGAATTGGTCAGGACTACTACCGGCGGCAATCCGGTTTCAATAAAGCCATCTACCACTACTTTGGGCTCGCCGGCATCCATATGGATGTTTACTTCTTTCTCGCAGGAAGCCAGGGCCAGCAGGGAAAGTAACAGAAAAGCAAGGCGCCTCATTTAATTTATCGGTTGAATTTTTTGAATTGTAACAAGGCAGCTGCCCACATTCCCCTAATCCCTAACTCCTAACTCCTAACTCCTAATACACATATCTGCCGTCCGGGCTATAAACCACCGGCAGCGTTTTGTGGTGAATTTCAAAGTAATCGTAGCCTGTTTTCAGATTAACCCAGAAGCGCTGCTTGGTAGTATCTTCGCTGTATTCGCGGCCCAGGAAATTAAGGCCCCTCCGGTCAAAACGCGTAGGATAGATGTGCACCGGAATGTAGTTTTCGCCGCTCATGCGCGCGTTCAGGCAGGCTACATAAATTTCCTGGATCACAGGGTCGGTCATCGGCAGGCAACCAACGGTTACACAGCCGCCGTGGATGTAGATATTACCGCCCGGTTTTTCTTTGTTTCCCATCACCATGTCTGAATAATTGGGATAGCTCACCAGCATGGAAAGGTAAAAATCGCTGCGCGGGTTAAAATCGTCAATAAAATAATAACCTTCCGGCACCTGCCGGTCGCCTTCCCAGCGCTTGGGGCCCAGGGCGCCGCTGAGCGCGCACACGTTATACTGCTTCACCAGCGTATAGGCGCCGGTGTCTACATTCCGCGCCCAAAGCTCCAGCTCATTGCTGCTTTTAAAAGCGCGGATCAGGATATTGTTGTTGGGATAAGAAAGTCCTTTCTTTTCAAAAAATACACGCAGGCTGTCGTTGAACTTGGCCCAGGCCTGACTTACCCGTGTGCTGGAAAACTGGTAATTCCGAAAGGTGGCAATTTCATCCTGCGCCCGAACCTGAAAGGCCATGCCGCAGAGCAAAACGAATAAAAACAAGCGACGAAGAAACATACTTTATGGTGGAAAGAAATAGGTAAAAAGAGATACAGACAAAAATAAAAAGAAGTCCTGTGCTTTGACAGGACTTCTTCGTCAATTAACGAATCGGAAAAGGGAAGGAAGTGGTTTTGTTATTTCAAAGACCCACGCTCGCCTTTACCTTAATTGCCACTAAAGGTTACCGCGCAGGGCTTGTTCACGCTCAATGCTTTCAAAGAGTGCTTTGAAGTTGCCGGCGCCAAAGCTCTTGGCGCCTTTACGCTGAATGATTTCAAAAAACAGGGTAGGGCGGTCCTGTACGGGTTTGGTGAAGATTTGCAACAGGTAGCCTTCTTCATCCCGATCCACCAGAATGCCCAGCTCCTGCAGGGGCAGCAGCTCTTCATCTATTTTACCCACACGCTCCAGCAGCAGATCGTAGTATGCATTTGGCGGCGCAGTCAGGAATTCCACGCCGCGGCTTTTCAGGTCGCGCACGGTGGCTACAATATCATTGGTAGCTACGGCAATGTGCTGCACGCCTTCGCCTTCATAAAACTCCAGGTATTCTTCAATCTGGCTTTTCTTCTTGCCTTCGGCCGGTTCGTTGATGGGAAATTTCACATAGCCGTTGCCATTGCTCATCACCTTGCTCATCAGCGCGCTGTACTCGGTGTTGATCTGCTTATCGTCGAAGCTCAGGATGTTGGCAAAGCCCATTACGTCTTCATACCACTGTACGGTTTCGTTCATGCGGTTCCAGCCCACATTGCCCACGCAGTGGTCTATATAAAGCAGGCCTGCGGCAGTGGACTGATAATTGCCCTTGGCAGCCACGTAGCCGGGTAAAAACGGACCATTGTAATTTTTGCGCTCTACAAAAAGGTGCACCGTTTCTCCATAGGTATAAATACCGCTGACCATGGCATGGCCAAATTCATCTTCCAGCTTGGTAGGCTCCAGATAAGATTTCGCGCCGCGGTCCATGGTTTTGCGGTAGCTTTCGGTAGCATCGTCCACCCACAGTGCGAGGATTTTTACCCCGTCGCCATGTTTGCGGACGTGTTCTGAAATCGGGTGATCGCTTTTCAATGCAGTGGTAAGTACCAGGCGGATTTTCCCCTGTTGCAATACATAAGAAGCGCGGTCGCGCACGCCTGTTTCAGGACCGGCATAGGCTACCTGCTCAAAGCCAAAGGCAGTTTTATAGTAATGTGCGCTTTGCTTGGCATTGCCCACGTAAAGTTCAATGTGGTCGGTGCCATTGATGGGCAGGAAGTCCGTCTGCTTACGTGCCTCCAGTTCTTGTGCAATTGTAGATTCCATTATTCTTTAAAGGTTTTGACTGTTCAAAGGTAAACCATCAGGTGCTTTATCTATCCCTGTGAAAAGCGACCTTAAGATTTCATAACAAAACACGCAGCTGTTACCTTTAAAGCAGGAGACGTAAAAAATGGAAAGCCGTCCAGGTTTAAAGCCATCCCCGCGCGCTTGCTTACTTTTGCCTTGATTTTGAAATTAAAAAATATGCGCACCCTCCTTACCAATATCCACAGGCTATATGCGATAGAAGCAGATAATGAGTTTGTTAGTTGCAGGAAAGGAGCAGCCATGCAGGAACTGCCCTATCTTGAAAATGCCTGGCTGTTGCTGGAAGGCGCCTACATTGCCGGCTTTGGTTTGATGAGCGAAGAACCGCCTACCGCTAAAGTATCGCGGCTTATAGATGCTGCCGGCCGTCTTGTTTTACCGGCCTTTGTAGATTCCCACACGCATCTTGTATTTGCTGCCTCGCGCGAGGAAGAATTTTCCATGCGCATTCGCGGCATCAGCTATGCGGAAATTGCCCTCAGGGGCGGGGGTATTCTGAATTCTGCCAAAAGACTGAAAGAAGCTTCTGAAGACGCGCTGTTTGAAAGTGCCATGCAGCGTATTCAGGAAGTAATCGCGCACGGAACCGGGGCTATAGAAATTAAAAGCGGTTACGGTTTGGATATGGAAGGGGAACTGAAGATGCTGCGTGTGATTCGCCGCATCCGCGAAGTGAACCTCCTGCCGGTACGCGCTACGTTCCTGGCGGCGCACGCTTATCCCCAGGAATATTTACACCGTAAAGAAGCCTACATCCGTTATGTGATTGACGAGATCCTGCCACGGGTGGCCGGTGAAGGCCTGGCCGAGTATATAGATGTATTCTGCGAACAGGGCTTTTTTGGCGTGCCCGAAACAGAGCAAATACTGGAAGCCGGCGCCAAGCGGGGATTAAAAGCGAAAATCCATGCCAATCAGCTGCACATCAGTGGCGGTGTGCAGGTAGGGGTAAAACATAATGCCCTGAGTGTGGATCACCTGGAATGTATGGGCGAAGCAGAAATCGAAGCGCTTAAAAACTCCAATACAATTCCCACGCTGCTACCCGGCGCTGCCTTTTTCCTGGGCATGCACTATCAGCCCGCGCGGGCGCTGATTGATGCCGGCCTGCCGGTGTGCCTGGCAAGCGATTACAATCCCGGCAGCTGCCCCTCTGGCAATATGCCGTTCCTGAGTACCCTGGCCTGCACGCAAATGAAAATGACCCCGGAGGAAGCCATCAACGCCATGACCATCAACGGGGCCGCCGCGCTGGAATGGAGCAATGATCTGGGCACTATTGCGCGTGGTAAAAAAGCCAATCTTATCATGACCAGGCCCATGGACAACATAGCCATGATTCCGTATGATTTTGGCAACAATCCGGTGGAAAAAACCATCATCGGCGGGCAGGTGGTATAAAAAAACGTTTCGGAATTGAAAATAAAGGCAGTCGCTGCCATTATCTTTGCCCTTCCTTTAAACTTATTATTGTAATTCATGGCAACAACCGCAGATATCCGCAACGGCATGATCCTCAAGCTGGACGGTAATCTTTACTCAGTCGTAGAATTTGGTCAGAACAAAACCGCGCGCGCTGCGGCTAAAGTATGGGCCAAGATGAAAGGTGTGGACAACAATCGTACTATGGAGCACACCTGGAACAGTGGTGAGACGATTTATCCGGTGCGCGTGGAGCGCCGCCCCTATCAGTTTCTTTATAAAGATGAATCAGGCTTCAACCTGATGGACACAACTACTTTCGAGCAGATCGTAATTCCCGAGAGCAATATTGAACGCCCGGAACTGTATAAAGACGGTCAGGAGTGCTTTGTGCTGGTAAATACCGAAACAGAGCTGCCTATGAGCGTAGAGCTGCCGCCTTCCGTAAACCTGCGCGTGACCTACAGCGAGCCCGGCCTGAAAGGCGATACCGCTACCAATACGCTGAAACCGGCCACCGTAGAAACCGGCGCTACTGTGAATGTGCCGCTGTTCGTTAACGAAGGCACCCTTATTAAAATTGATACAACTACTGGTAAATATATTGAGCGCGTAAAAGAATAAGGAGCGCAGCTTAAAATCCCATTCACCGGCAGGCGCAATCCGCTCTGCCCAAACAACTAACTATGGAATTTAAACAAATCCAGGAGCTGATAAAGGCGATTAATAAAAGCAATATCAGTGAGCTGAGCATTAAAGACGGCGAATTTGAAATCACCATCCGCCAGGATCAGGATATGGACATGAGCCAGTTTGTGCCTATGCCACAGGGCTACATGCAGCAGCCGCAAATGCAAATGCAGGCGCCGGTGCAGATGCCGGAAACCGCAGTACAAATCCAGGCGCCGGTTACGAATATGCCTGCCAGCGCTCCTCAAACAGCCGCCGGCAGCGAATCTGCCAATGGCACCCCCATCAAATCGCCCATGATTGGCACTTTTTATCGCAGCCCATCGCCCGATAAACCGCCATTTGTGAATGTAGGCGACGAAATTAAAAAAGGACAGGTGCTTTGTGTGATCGAAGCCATGAAGCTGTTCAATGAAATCGAAAGCGAGGTGAACGGCCGCATTGTGAAAGTATGTGTGGATGATGCCACGCCTGTAGAGTACGACCAGCCGCTTTTCATCGTTGAACCGATTTAAACCAATTCATGTTTAAAAAAATCCTTATTGCCAACCGTGGCGAAATTGCGCTTCGCGTCATTCGTACCTGCCGCGAGATGGGCATCAAAACCGTAGCCGTCTATAGCACCGCCGACAAAGACTCGCTGCACGTGCGTTTTGCCGACGAAGCGGTTTGCATCGGCAAGGCGCAAAGCGCCGACAGCTACCTGAACATACCGCACCTGATGGCTGCTGCGGAAATTACCAATGCAGACGCCATTCACCCGGGTTATGGCTTTCTGGCCGAGAACGCGGGCTTTTCAGAAATCTGCGCCCAGTATGGCATCAAGTTCATCGGGCCCACACCAGATATGATTCGCCGTATGGGCGATAAAATGACGGCCAAAGAAACCATGATAGCCGCGGGCGTGCCCTGCATTCCCGGTTCGGAAGGTTTGCTGGAAAATGTGGCAGAAGCCAAACGGCTGGCCGCAGAAATGGGCTATCCTGTTATCCTGAAAGCCACCGCCGGCGGCGGCGGTAAAGGCATGCGCGTGGTGTGGAAAGAAGAGGAAATTGAAAAGGCCTTTGATAATGCCAAAGCAGAAGCTGCGGCGGCTTTTAAAAACGACGGTATCTACATGGAGAAATTCGTGGAAGAACCGCGCCACATTGAAATTCAGATAGCCGGCGACCAGTTTGGCACTGTTTGCCACCTTTCCGAGCGCGACTGTTCTATTCAGCGCCGCCACCAGAAGCTGGTAGAGGAAAGCCCTTCTCCTTTCATGACACCGGAATTGCGTAAGGCAATGGGCGAAGCGGCCATCCGCGCGGCCAGCGCCATCAATTACGAAAGTGTGGGCACCATCGAATTCCTGGTGGACAAGCACCGCAATTTCTATTTCATGGAAATGAATACCCGCATTCAGGTAGAGCATGGCGTGACCGAAGAAGTTATCAATTTTGACCTTATCAAAGAGCAAATCAAAATTGCAGCCGGTGTGCCGATTAGCGGCCGCAACTATGAACCCGAAATGCACGCCATTGAGTGCCGTATTAATGCCGAAGATCCCTACAATGATTTCCGGCCCAGTCCCGGCACCATCACCGTGCTGCACACACCGGGTGGCCATGGTGTGCGGGTAGACAGCCACATTTATGCCGGCTATACCATCCCGCCCTATTACGATTCCATGATTTCCAAGATCATTGCCGTGGCGCAAACGCGCGAAGAAGCCATTTCCACCATGGAGCGCGCCCTGAGCGAATACGTAATAGAAGGCGTAAAAACCACCATTCCATTTCATCAGCAACTGATGCGCAATCAGGCTTTCCGTGAAGGTAATTTTACCACCAAGTTCATTGAAACCTTTGACTTGGTGTAACCATCGTTTCAGCAGGAAACCAACACACCAAAGAGCCCGGCAAATGCCGGGTTTTTTGATTTTAAAGTGCAAGGTGAGTATTACGGCCCTGATTTATCTGGCGCGTCTTGTACACTGATTTACTGTTCTGGCAATGTTTTTTTAAGGAGAGGAAACCAAATAAAAACCCTTTCATGATAAAAACACAGCGAAAGCTAATACTGGCCGGTTTGCTTTCCGGTATTGGCATCGGAATGCTCTTGGCCGGCTGTCAGTCCATCCCCAAAAAGGCGCAGCCTGTCCGCAATTTTGAAAAAGAAAAATACCTCGGCAAATGGTATGAAATTGCAAGAATTGATTTCAAGTTTGAAAAGAACCTGGAACAAACCACCGCCGAGTATTCACTGCGCAAAGACGGCGCCATTAAAGTGGTAAACCGGGGCTACAATTACAAAACAAAAAAGTGGGAACAGGCAACCGGCAAAGCGAAGTTCCGGATTAATGAAAGGGTAGGCGCCTTGAAGGTTTCCTTCTTTGGGCCGTTTTATTCCGGCTACAATGTCATCGCGCTTTCCGGCGATTATAAATATGCGCTGGTGGCCGGTAAAAACCTCGATTATTTGTGGTTCCTCAGCCGTCATCCCTACATGCCGGAAGAAGTAAAGGCAGATTTTCTGGCAAAGGCAAGAGCAGTAGGTTATGATGTGGAAAGATTGATTTGGGTAAAGCAGGAAGCGTAGTGCTCTTGTAAAAGTGCGTCTGCCTGTTCCGGCAGGATGCTTATGATTTTAAATCTCTTTGTGCAGAACCGCGTTTCGTGGCCTGCCGTCTTCTATGGTATGCTTGTAAAGGAAATTCGGCTTAAGCTGGTACCCGCAACCGGTTTGCCACTTTTCTTATTATATTTGTTATTACCTAAAACAAATGTCTATGAGAATTCCATTACTTTTTGCAGCCATTATCCTTGCTGCTGGTCCTGTATCGGCACAGGAGGTCACCTTTACTTCAAACAGCACCTGGACGGTGCCACCCGGCGTTACCACCATTTCTGTGGAAGTGGTTGGCGCAGGTGGCAACGGTGTTGCTAATGGGCGCGGCGGCGGCGGTGGCGGCGGTTATGCCAGCGGCACATTTTCAGTAACGCCGGGTACTGCTTATACCATAACCGTAGGTACTGCCGGCAGTAGCATTGCTACCAGCGTATCCGGCTTGGGAATACAAGCTACGCCGGGTGCTTCAGCGCCCTTTTCAACCGCCGCAACCGGTGGTGCAGGTGGTGTGGGCAGTGGCGGTACCATCAATCATACAGGTGGTACCGGTGGCACGGGTACCTACACTTACTTTGGCGGTGGCGGTGGCGGGGCTGCAGGGCCAACCTCAAACGGCGGAAATGGCGGTAACACGCCGCCATGGGCTGGTATCTGCCTTCAGCCGGGTGGCGCTTCCGGCACCAGCGGGGGTGCGCCAGGCGGCGCTGGTGGAAAGGGTGCCGGATTTATAGATGGAAGTTGTATTGCAGCAGATCCGGCTACTGCGGGCGGCAATTATGGCGCCGGCGGTGGCGGTGGCAATGGCAACGGTAGTCCGGCAACCAATGGCGCCAATGGGTTTGTGCGCATTACCTGGTGCGGCAGTACCGCCGCGCCCACCGGACCAGCCACCCAGTCATTTTGCAGCATAGACGATGCTACCGTTGCAGATCTTACAGCTACAGGAACAGATATTCAATGGTATACCACGGAAACCGGAGGCACCCCGCTGGCAAGTACTACGCCGCTGGCAAACGGCACTTACTATGCCAGCCAGATAATTTCGGGTTGCGAAAGCATTACCCGTCTGGAAGTAAACGTCGAAGTGGCGACCACCCCTGCTCCTGCCGGCGCTGCCATTCAGACATTTTGCAGCAAAGACAGCGCTACCGTTGCAGACCTCTTAGCCACTGGTACCGGTATTCAGTGGTATGCTACAGAAACCGGCACGACACCGCTGACAGGTTCCTCCCTCCTCATGAGTGGCATTTTTTATGCTTCCCAAACAGTGGCAGGTTGTGAGAGCACGGAAAGGCTGGAAGTAACAGCAGATGTTACTTCCGTAAACACTGCTACAAGCGTGTCCGGTAATGTTATTACAGCAACCGCTACGGATGCTGCTTATCAGTGGATAAACTGCGCGGATAATCTTCCCATCGCAGGCGCCACGGAGGCCAGCTATACAGCGCTGTCTAATGGCAACTACGCCGTAGTAGTAACACAAAACGGATGCAGCGATACTTCTGCCTGTGTCGCTATTACCGGTGTAGGAATAAACGCGGTAACAGCCGGGGATGCGATTCAGATTTATCCAAATCCTGCAAGCGATGTAGTGACGATAAAAGTAAATAGTACCCTTATAGGCACTGATTATTTCGTTACCGATGCTGCGGGCAGAAAAGTACTGTCTGGCAGGATCACCGCCGAAACAACAAGTTTGTCCGTCCGGCAGCTGGCAACCGGCGTTTACCATTTCAGTGTGGCCGGCCAAACCGGTTATACATTTAAAGTAGTAAAGCGGTAAGCCGCGCAGACCTTTATTAAAACAGCGGTGTTGTTCTTATGGCAGCACCGCTGTTCTTTTTGTGTTATACCCATGATAAGCCCGGCCCTTAGTATGCGGGGAAGAGCGCTTAGCTTCCCAGCTTACCTTTGCAGCCATTATGTTCAGGCACCGGGGCAGCAAGCGGACCTTTCAGCACAACCTCAGGCTGGCTTCCCTGCTTTCGTTTGTGGCAGGTATTGTAAATGTGGCGGGCCTGCTGGCGGTGCACCGGCTTACCACCAATGTAACCGGCCATTTCGCGTTTTTTGCAGAGGAATTTTCCAAAGAAAACTTTGCGCAGGGGCTGCTGTTTCTTTCCTTTCTGCTTGCGTTCCTGGCGGGTGCTTTCTGTTCTAATTTTTTGGTGGAAACCATGCTGCGCCGTAATGTCCGGTACATGCATTCGTTGCCGGTTGGGCTGGAAATGTTTTTGATTGGCGCCGTAGCCCTTTCCAGCACGGAATTCCTGGAACGCTTTCCGGATGTGGTTGCCATTGTGCTGCTTTTTGCCATGGGCCTGCAAAATGCCCTGGTTACTTATTTATCCAACAACGTGGTGCGCACCACCCACCTTACGGGTTTGTTTACCGACCTGGGCATTGAACTGTCGCAGCTTTTTTTCTATAAAAAAGATTCGGAACAGAAAAAGCTGAAGGCTTCCGTGCGGCTGCGAACTATCATTATCACCGGCTTTTTTGCGGGCGGCATTGCCGGTGGTGTATTTTATTTTGTTATCGCGCAGCGGGTGTTTTTACTGGCGGTGGCGGTGCTGGGTATGGCACTGGTTTACGACAACCTGCGCCTGAGGATGATTCATTTAAAGCGCAGGCTTTTGTAATGCCGTCATTGCTCCCCAAACAATAGACTGCCTATGCGAATCATGGTGCTGCCTGATTCCAGAGCGATTTTGTAATCAGCGCTCATGCCCATGCTAAGCTGCGAAAAAAAGGCATCGCGGATAAAAAAAGTATCTTTCAGATAAACAAAGAAATTGCGCAGCCGTTCCAATTCCTGCCGGATTTGTGTCTCATTTTCCGTGAAGGTAGCCATGCCCATCAGTCCGGTAATGCGTACGTTTTTCAGGCTTTCCTTTTGCGCTTCGTAATACTGTAGCAGTTCCAGCAGCTTGTTTTCATCCAGGCCATGCTTGGTGTCTTCCTCCGCAATATGCAGTTGCAGCAGCACATCTATCACCCGGTTGTTTTTTAATGCCTGCTTGTTGATTTCCTGTAAAAGTTCAAAGGAATCCACGGCGTGAATAAGGTGTACAAAAGGAGCAATGTACTTTACCTTGTTGCGTTGCAGATGACCGATGTAGTGCCAGCGGATGTCGGCCGGTAGCTGCGGTTGTTTTTCTGCCAGTTCCTGCACATAGTTTTCCCCGAAATCGCGCTGCCCCAGCTCATAAAATGCCTGAATGTCGGATGCCGGTTTTTTCTTGGAAACAGCTATTAAAGTGGCTTTGTTCTTTACCTCGGCTAACAATGCTTTCCAGGCAGCTTCTTGAATCATCTTGTACAATTTATTGGTAAAATAGGGTGGGGTATTTCGTGCAGCGACGCGACGGAAGCGGCGAATAACCCTTCACATTTTGGACTTCATCTTCAAATTTTCAAATCTTCAAATCAATACTGCTCTTCCTCGTTCGGGAAATCACCGCTTTTTACATCTTTTATATAGCGCTCGGTAGCGTCTTTGATGCCCTCATAAAGGTCTGCGTAGCGGCGCAAAAAGCGCGGGGAAAAATCTTTGGTAATGCCCAGCATGTCGTGCATCACCAGCACCTGACCATCCACGCCGCCACCGGCGCCAATGCCAATGAGGGGAATATCCAGCTTTGCGGCCACTTCTTTACCCAGCGCTGCCGGAATTTTTTCCAGCACAATGGCAAAGCAGCCGGCTTCCTGCAGCGCCAGGGCATTGGTTATCAGCTGCGCGGCTTCGGCTTCTTTCTTGGCCCGCACCGCATAGGTGCCAAACTTGTAAATGCTCTGTGGCGTCAAACCCAGATGACCCATGACCGGCACACCGGCACTGATGATGCGCTTGATAGATTCCACCACTTCTTCGCCGCCTTCCAGCTTAATGGCATGGGCGCCGGATTCCTTCATGATGCGGATGGCCGAGGCCAGCGCTTCTTTGCTGTTGCCCTGGTAACTGCCGAAAGGCATATCCACCACCACCAGGCAGCGCCTTATGGCGCGCACCACGCTTTGCGCGTGATAAATCATCTGGTCCAGCGTGATGGGTAGGGTGGTTTCATGGCCAGCCATCACATTGCTGGCGCTGTCGCCCACAAGCAATACATCAATGCCGGCATCATCCAGAATTCGGGCCATGGAAAAATCATAGGCCGTGAGCATGGAAATCTGCTCGCCTTTCTTTTTCATGGATTGCAGGGTGTGCGTGGTGACGCGTTTGATTTCGTTGTGAACCGACATAAGGCAGCAGTTTTAGCGTGATTAATTTTTTAATGAAAAATGGCTCCGGCCGTTTGCAGGGCTTCTGACAAGGCTTCCTGGTTTAAACGCAATGGAATCTTTTTTTCGGTAAGCCAGCCCACCAGGTTTTCCGTGGCCATATTGCCCACTAGGGCTTTCTGAGCCATCGGGCAGCCGCCAATGCCTTTCAGGGCACTGTCATAACGGCGGCAACCGGCCTGCCAGGCAGCAGCTATCTTTTCTTCCCAGTCGTCTGGCGCCGCATGAAAATGCGCGCCAAAATGCACTTCCGGGAAAGCAGGAATCAGCGTGCGGAACAAGGACGAAATAGCAGCCGCATCTGCCATGCCAACCGTATCGGCCAGGGCAATGGTACGGATGCCCATACCAGCCAGTTGTTCTACCCAATGCGCAGCTATGTCCGGGTGATACGGATCGCCGTAGGGGTTGCCAAAGCCCATGGAAATATAAACCACCAGTTCCTTATTTTTCTGCACACAGAGGTCCTGCATTTGGGCTACCTGCGCCAAAGAAGCTTCGATGCTTTTATTGGTATTGAGTTGCTGAAAGGTTTCTGAAATAGAAAAAGGAAAACCAAGGAAATGAATTTCTTCAAAAGCCGCTGCATCCTCCGCTCCGCGGGTATTGGCCACAATGGCCAGCAGTTTTGTTTCCGTGCCTGTCAAATCCAGGCCCTGTAATACCGCTTTGGTATCTGCCATTTGCGGAATGGCTTTGGGCGATACGAACGAGCCAAAATCCAGCACATCAAAACCAACACGCAACAGCTGATTCAGGTAGCTGGTTTTAACTTCGGTAGGGATAAACGAAGGCCAGCCCTGCATGGCGTCGCGGGGGCATTCTACGAGCGTTACTTGTGATGGCAGCGATTGTTGTTCCATGTTACAGCGCAAAAGTAACCCACCGCTAACTCCTGCACGCATCAGCAGCTATTATTGCCCAATCAGTTCCAGGAATTTCTGCAGGCCTTTGTTTTTTTCTGCGTCCAGCAGGTAATGAATGTCTTCGGTGTAATAGGTGTGCAGGTCGTAGGCCTCAAAAGGGTTTTGGGAAATTACCTCATCCAGGTGCGACAGTCCCACCGCATTGGCTTTATCAAAAGCTTCCAGGAAATCTTCAGGCAGCTCTTTATTGGCTACCCAGGCGGCAAACACAAAGGGAAGGCCGGTAAAGTCTTTCCAAACCGCAGCCAGATCGTACACGTAAGGAAAGCGGTTGAGGTTTTGCAGGGCGCGGTCGCCGATAATCACGCCCGCCGTCTTGCCTTCAATTTTATCAATGTAATCTTCGGGCGCCAGCAGCACCGTTATCTCTTTCTTCCAGTATTCCTTCAATAACAGCTCGGCCAGGCGCACAGAAGTGCGGCTCTGATAATCCAGGTAAATGGCTTCCACTTCTTCTATAGGCAGTTCGCTGAAAATGCAAACGGAAGAAACCCGGCCATCGGCAGCAATGCCATAATTCGATACAATTTGAGCTCCTTCAATGGCAGACATGGCAGCCACCGGCAGCAGAGCCATATCTATTTCGCCGCGTTGCAGCGAAGTGGCCAGATTACTGGGGTAATCTACCACCAGTTCCATGCGGTTTTTCAGGTTTTCGTCTTGTTCCAGGCCAAAAAGCAGGGGCTTGGTATTGAGATAGCTAACAGCGGCAACTTTAATCACGGTTCAGGGTTTAATTTTGGCTGCGAAGGTAAGCCGGGCAGCAGCGCCGGCGCTTTCATTTTTGTCTATTTTGAGCCAGTTAATTATTTATACAGACGGCGCGGCACGCGGCAATCCCGGCCCCGGCGGCTATGGCGCCATCCTGATGTGGGGCGATAAGAAAAAAGAAATTTCGGGCGGCTTTCGCCGTACCACCAACAACCGTATGGAGCTTTTGGCCGTTATTGAAGCCTTGCGCCAGCTAAAACGGGAAGGGGTGGACATCACCGTTTTTTCAGACTCGGCCTACGTGGTGAACACCGTAGAGAAAAAATGGCTCAATGGCTGGCTGCGCACCAATTTTAAAGGCAAGAAAAATGCGGATCTCTGGCGAAAATATCATGAGCTGGCCCAAAGGCACAAAGTGCGTTTTGTGTGGGTAAAGGGCCATGCCGACAACCCGTTTAATAACCGCTGCGACCAACTGGCCACCACGGCGGCAGATGCCAAAAACCTGCCGGTGGATGCAGGCTACGAGTCAGAGAATTAATTAGCCGGTTACTGTTTCAACTGGGCTTTGAACACCTTTTGAAACTTTTCCATCTTGGGTTTGATGACGAACTGGCAATACGGCTGGTCGCCGTTTTCGTTGTAATAATTCTGGTGGTAATCTTCCGCCTTGTAAAAGGCAGGCGCCGGGCTGATTTCCGTTACGACCGGCTTGCCGTACACCTGCTCGTCGTTGAGCCTTTGCTTGTATTCCTCTGCCAGTTTTTTTTGTTCCTCGTTGTGGTAAAAAATCACCGAGCGGTATTGGGTGCCTACGTCGTTTCCCTGCCGGTTCAGCTGGGTAGGGTCGTGGGCCATCCAGAAGGCAGCCAGTAATTGCTCGTAGGAAATCACAGCAGGATCATAGTAAACATTGGTAACCTCGGCATGACCGGTAGTGCCGGTACACACCTGCCGGTAAGTAGGGTTGGGCACGGTTCCGCCGGCGTAGCCACTTTCAATATGGTCCACTCCTTTTAACACCTGGAATTGCGCCTCAGTACACCAAAAGCAGCCGGCGCCAAAGGTGGCTACTTCCAGTTTATTCGTGGCAGTATTGCCGGATTTGGTTTCCATCATGGTTTTCATAGTTTTCGATTGTTCGGGATGCGCCGGCTGGGCGCAGGCAGACTGCAGCACACAAAGCATCAGTAAGGCAAAGGCCTGTACAACACGGTTCATTTTGTTTTTATTTTTTCTTTCTCAAGTTACGAAAGAGAAAGGCGCCCGGATTGCTGCTGCGTGAATTTAACAGCAACTATCAAGCCATTGGCCCAGGCCGGCCGCCTAAAACCAGGGGTCGTTACTGTAATGGCGTTGCCAGGTGGTATCGCCGCTGGTGTAAAGAAAAATCTTCTTGTCATCTGCAGGATCATCCTCCGGCATAAAGCCTTTCACAACCGGTTCAAAATATACCAGGGCGCCGCCTACGATGGCTTCTTTGCGGTTAAACCAGTTTTGGAAATGAATACAATCTACTTTTTGGGAGGCGGTGGCGCCCAGGTTGGTTTCGTATAAAGAATGCAGGAGCATTTCAGAAACCTCGGATAAATAAATGGTCCAGCCATTCTGTTGTTTAATAGTCCAGCAAAAACGGCTGTCGCCAAACCGTTCGTAGCCGCCGTTGCCTGCAATGGCTTTTATTTCTGCTTCTGTTTTATCGCAGGAAGTGTCTTCAAAATAACCGGTATGATCATAAAGATTCCAGCAAAAACGGCCGGGCGGATAATTTTCTTTTTTGCCGCAGGCGTATAATAAAACAGCACAGGTTAGGGCGAGGATTATTTTTTTCATCGTTGCAAATATGAAAAATAAAATGCGGAATGCCGTCTTTAAACGGAAGATCTGTCTACCTGCCTTATCCTCTTAGTTTTTTATTTTCTTATGGGTTGACATGTAGTTTGCCTGATAGTTTTATATTGTATATTGCAAGCAACCAGATTGGCTTACGATCAGTAAATAATCAAAGACTTGAAACAAGATGATGAGCCCTAACGGTAAAATACAGGTAACCAGCTTAAAAGAAAGGCAGCATGTAATAGACGTGAAAGTATATATGGAAGGCGCTACCGGGCCGAATGATTACCAGATTTCTCTTTTAGATTTTGCAACGCCGGAGCTAGACCGCAAAAGAGTTCAGGAGATACCAGCATTAAGGAAGGTTTATGAAGAGCGCGCCAGAAAAAAAGTAGAAATTATAGCGCAGGCAAAGAGTGATGTACTGAAAGAGATGAAGGAGCCGTGGACAGAGCGGTTTATTGACAAAAAAATTAACTGAATAGGCATGAAATATTTCTTGGTTTTGTGTTTACTGTTTTGTGGCTTTAGCGGATTAGCGCAGAAATATTATACAGGGTATTATCAAGAGAATGATAATGCTATTGAATTAAAGACAGTTCCAATAAACAGTAAGAAGAATGAAGTTGTTTATGGAGATCTTCCAACGCTAATTAAATTTAGTCCACTCTCTGATAGCCTTATTTGTAATTTCGTATATGATAAAGTTAGTGAGGCAAACTGGAGAGAGATTGAGAATAATACCTCTAACAAACTGAAATCATCAGCAATTAATGGAATAGTAACATGTGTGAATCAAGTATTTGGCCAAAAGTTATTATTGCCAGACGGTAATGTCTATACAGGACCATTTTTTGCTATGGATGAAAATAAATTATACCTTAAGGGAAAATGCCTTGAAGGGTTGTTGATTGATACGTTATTAATAGTCAATTACGAGTTGAATAGTAAAAAGTTCCCGATTTCTTCGCGAACTACTAACATGGGTGGTATCAAAGATTTTGGTGAAGTAGATTCATCTGGCAGTCTTTTTATTGTATTCAAAAGAGTTTCAGTTTTAGAAGACTATCCTATAAAATGTACAAATGTAGTATTACAGTATTACCACAAAGGTGAAGAATACTTTCTGCAAGCATGGAGTCATTTCCCCAATAGTCCGCAGACAAATCAACAGAGTGGTGGCAAAATATACTTCAACTCCTTTAAGAGTAAGATAATAGCTATCAATTGATTGCTTCAGGTGATAATGCTTTTCGTTGGAATGCAAATATCTTTATTAGCTCAAGTAATTATATCAGCTATAAATTAAAATCAGAAAACACAAAATATACAATCAGTCAAAGTCAATATAAGGGAATTTATGCTTTTGAATGGTTTACAAAATTAAATAAATCCGAAGCTGAGTTAGATTTTGATTACCAACCAGAAGGTATTAACATTTTCTTGGATTCTAATAATAATGTTTTAGGCTTGATCTACAAACCCCAACGTGGTAATGCTAATCTTCGCTTTTTCCCGGATAGCACCTACAAAGGCCCCGAACTACGTTTCAGGCGGGAAGATGAGAGCGGCGCTGTATTTTACTTAATGCTCAAGGATTTTAAACCTTTACAGCCCAAAACAATTAAGATAAACGATATCCGGGAACTGCTGGCAACGCCTAAAGATTTCTGGGGTTGCAAGTCGTGTGTAGAACAAAATTGAATAGGAAAAAGTAAACAATGACAGCCTGTGATTATTTAATACCGGACTCCTTTATAAAACTTGCGTCTTTATAAATATTCACCCATGTCTCGCGATCCGCTTTTCTTGCATCCACTCATCCAAAGCAACCTGCAATTTATCCTGGATGCCATTCCATAAAAGCTGCCTACAAAGATTACCTGTAAAGAAATTTTCACCTGCCGCATACCAGCAGAAGAGTTTAAACTGTACAGGCAGGGTAGGCCATTTCGCCTTTCCACCATCATCACTAATGCAACCAATAGGGATGGCTTGCGCAAGCCCAACCATTTAAAAAGAAAAATGCGGCTAATAGCATTTCGCTAAAAGCCGCATTTTAACCGGCGGAGACGGCGAGATTCGAACTCGCGATACAGTTTCCCGTATACACACTTTCCAGGCGTGCTCCTTCAACCACTCGGACACGTCTCCGTTTGTCCCAGGCAGGGCGCGAAGTTAAGCACTCTTTTGCTTAGTTATTCACCGCCGCAAATAAATTATTGGCATTGTCTGTGGTGATGCGTGCTACTTCTTCAATGGTCATTTCCTTGATGTCTGCAATTTTTTCTGCCACAAAAGGCAGGTAGCTGCTTTCATTGCGCTTGCCCCGGAACGGCACCGGCGCCAGGTAAGGCGCATCAGTTTCCAGTACTATCTGATCCAGCGGCATCTGCCGTATTAATTGCTGCAGGCCGCTGTTCTTATAGGTTACCGTGCCGCCAAGGCCCAGGTAAAAGCCCAGGTCTTTGATTTCTTTTGCTTCATCGGCACTGCCCGAAAAACAATGGAAAACGCCCCGCAGACTGCCGTTTTGTGCCTTGCGCACCAGGTCTATGCAATCGCGGGTGGCTTCACGGCTGTGAATCACAATAGGCAGGTCAAATTCAAGCGCCCAGGCAATCTGCCGCTCAAAGGCCATTTTCTGTGCGTCCACGCGCTCGGTGCTCCAGTAATAATCCAGCCCGATTTCACCAATGGCTGCAAATTTTTCTTTTTCAAGCCATTGGCGGACGATTGCCAGTTCTTCTTCTACAGTATCATTTACATAAGTAGGGTGCAAACCCATCATCGGCAGGCATTGTTCCGGCCACCGGCGGGCTATTTCCATCATGGGCTCAATAGTGCTGCTGTCGCAGTTGGGCATATAGAGGCGGGTGACGCCGCTATGTATGGCCTGACGAATAAATTGATCGTAATCTTTATTAAAATACTCGTCGTACAGGTGGGTGTGGGTGTCGATATACATATGGTTGGTAGCTAGAAAACATACAGAGGTGGGGGAGGACCGGCAAAAGTAGTTTTAATTTCTCTATTAAAAAAGCGTTCAAAATGGTAATGCGTCTAATTTCCAATGTTTAACACGGGCGTACCGCAGCAGTTCCGGCAACACAAATTGCAACCTGGGCCAGGCCTTTTCGCTGTCGTGCAGCACCACAATGGCGCCGGGTTTCAGGTACTTGATACTTTGCGCCAGGCATTGCTGCGGCGTAAGCGTCACATCAAAATCTCCGGTCAGCACCTGCCACATGATAATCCGGCTTTGCGGCTGGGCTTTTTTCAGGGCTCTTGCCTGCCTGCGCCGGATATGCCCATAAGGCGGGCGGAATATATAATTGCCTGCCAGTGCTGCGGCTTCATTTATTTCCTGTAGGTAAGCAGCCGTGCCGGTTTTCCAGCCGTCCACATGATTAAAGGTATGGCTGCCCATAAAATGGCCTTCGGCACGTATTCTTTCTTTTATTTCGGGAAAATCGCGCAGGCGGTTGCCAACGCAAAAAAAGCTGCCTTTGGCATCAAAAGCTTTTAACTGGTCCAGTACCCAGGAAGTAATAGCGGGGTGCGGGCCGTCGTCAAACGTAAAATAGATTTTATTGTCGGAAGGAAGGTTCCAGATATATTCCGGATAAACAGCGGCAGACAGCCACCGGGGCGTATTCACAAAATACCGCATTGCAGCAACTCTTTTTTGTCAAAAGCAATATTACGTTGTTCCCAGCCGCTGTTCCAGCTGCGTAATAACCGTGGCCGCCTGCTCGTAGGTGGCCTTCATTTGCTGCTGCGCAAAACCCGGCGCGTACAGGGCCTGTTCGCATTGGTCTATGACGCCAATAAGAGATGCCTTTACATCGTCGCTGATGCTTCGTTTATCCAGCGCGGCAAAAGCCGTTTGCCGCGAAAGGGCAGAGATAGGGATGTGCAGCTGCTGGCTCAGGTAAAGCCACACGGCTTTGGAGACTTCTTCGTAAAACAGGGCCGGCGCGCCCTGCGCCATATATTCATGGGCGGTAGCCAGCCGCCGCGCGGCCTGCTTGCTGGCAGCTTCTTTGGCATGGGCAGTCCGGTGCGCAGCCCATCTTGCCTGCCGCCTGCCAAAGGCCACCGCGAAACCAGCCAGCACAGGCAACGCCATCAAAGACCAGACCCAGGGATTTTTTATCCAGTTGGCAGCCGTGCTGCCTTTCATTTCTTTGGGCTGGGTCAATGCGGCAAGGCCGCTGCCGGGTGTAATGCTTAAGCGGGTGCTTTTGCTTTGCAGGGTGATATACCGGTTGGTAGCCGGGTCGAAATAAGAAAAGGCAACGGGCGGTATTTCGTAATTGCCGGGCCGCCGCGAAGAAAGCGTGTACTGGATGATTTTCTTTCCGGCAATAGCGGTGCTACGGCCGGTAATGGTATCTTCTATCTGTGGCTCGTAGGCCACCAGTCCGTTGGGAAGGCTCAGCCTGGGCGGTCCAAATAATTTCAGGTTACCGGTGCCTGATATCACCAGTGTGAGGGTAGTTTGTTCGTCAGTGGAAAAATGGGTCTTATCCCAGTTGGCGGTCATTTGAAACTGCCCGACGGCGCCATCAAAGCTTTCCGGTTTACCGGCAGGCAATGGATTGACCGTAATGCGCACCGGCTTGCTTTTCAGGTTTACCGGCACGTCCTGATAAGCATAAGCGCTAAAGAAATCATCGTTGAAGAACGGATCGCTCATGCTGAGGCTGCCGCCAAATGCCTGACGAAAAAACGGGTCGTCGTCAAACATGTCTGAAAATGGGTTGCGCTGCCTTACTTTTTGCACAATGCGCGCAAAGCCGCTTGCTTCTGCGGCGTCAAGGGTCAGCGTGCCGGACTGCTGCGGAAACAGGGCGCTTCTTTTGATAATGAAGACCTGGTATTTCCGGCCATGCACTTCTTCTTCCACCGGTTTGGGTGTTTTGGGAATATCAAAATCCTGTGTCCAGAAACCATTCAGCGAAGGCAGCTTACTGATAGAAATCTGCATGGGGATGCGGGTGTACAACTTGTAAGTAGCCGTTAGCTGCTCGCCCACACGCGCGGTGGTTTTATCCACTTCCACCTTCATAAACAAATCATCGGCCAGCTGTGCGGTGTTAATGGATTTGGCGGCTGCGCCAGAAGCCGCGTTTAAAGATTGCTGCCGGCGTTGCTGTGCCGCTGCCATGGGATCATCGCCAAAGGGATCTGCATTTTTACGACCAGGCGTTTTAGACAGGGTGCCCGGCACTACCTGTACCTGTAGTTTATTGCTTACATACGTGTTGTTGCCGGCGTCTTTTGCCTCTGCGGCCGGAATGCTCAGGCGGCCTGTGCGCAAAGGTTTCAGGATATAGGTCAGCGAAATGGTCTGTGTTTGCGTTCTTCTTCCATTAACAATGGAAAGGTTGGTACTTTGGCTTTGAAAAGGGCCGGCAAGAATTTGAAAATCAGAAAACTTACCGGGGTTCAGTGTACGCAGGTTTTCTGCATTGCGAATGGTGTAGGTTACCTCTATATGGTCGTTCAGGCCGGCTTCTGAAGGCGCATCTGCAATAAACGAAACATCTGATTGCGCCCGCAGTTCCGTAGCGGGTACAAACAAAAATGTAAGACTGTAAACAAAAAAAAGTAGCAGGTTCCTGTCCATCGTTTTCAAAGCGTGCACAGAGACAAAAATACTCTTGCGTTGATGTAACGGATTGTTGGTAGCTGTCTAATTTTCAGTTAAAAGGACGGTAGTGTCTTTTAGTTGTAATAAGGGGAAATCATCAGGTACACCAACACGCCACTGATGGCTACATACAGCCATACGGGCCAGGTAATACGGGCCAGCCTTTTGTGCCTTTGGTATTCGCCGCTGAGGCCACGGTAGGCGGTAAACAAAATAAATGGCAATGCCAGCCCGGCCAGTAAAATGTGGGTGCTCAGCAAAATGAAATAAACCAGGCGCCTGCTGCCGGCGGTAATTTTCTCTGCCGCGTCTACCACACCATCATGATTCAAATCCCCAAAACGCGCTTCACCGGCCAGAAAATGATAGGTGATATAAAGGACCAGGAAGAAGATGGAAAGAAACATGGCAGCCAGCATCAGGTTGCGGTGGGCCACATACCGTTTGCGGCGCACACAGATAAAGGCAGCAATCAAAAGCAGCGTCACGCAGGAATTGATGCAGGCATTGGCCAGGGGCAGCAGGTGGATGTCGAAGGAAAAAGTACGGTCTGCTTTCTCCATGCTTCCCAAAGCGGTAACGCCGGCAAAAACCAGGATCGAAAAAAGAATAATCAGCCAGCCGGCCAGCCGGTCATTTTTTTTCAGCAAAGGGCGTAACATAAGGGGGAAGTGAGGTTGGTAAAAGGTAGGCTAGTGTTTTTTCTCCAGGTAAAGGCGGCCCATATCGTCTGCACAGCGATGCAGGTCGGCACTGTCCAGGCCATCGTAATAGCCGCGGATGTAGCGCTCCTGATCCACCAGCACCAGCTTTTGGGTATGCACAAAATCCTGTTCGTTGTATTGATCGCCCGGCGCCACAACATGCAGGCCCTGCCGCGCAAACTGATTGGTAGCGGTTTTATCCCCGCGCAGCAGCCACCACCTGTCGTTGTTTACATCGTGCTTCTGGGCATACTGGAATAGTACCGGAACCGAATCATGCTCCGGGTTTACGGTAATCATGATAAGCTGCGAAATGGTATCGCGGCCATTTTTGGGATCGGGCCGGAAGGCATTTTGAATCAGGTGCATGTTTTGCATCAGGCGGGGACAGGGGCCGGGGCATTGCGTAAAGAAAAAGCCAATGAGCAGGGTACGATAGGGCAGCGATTCATTTAAGGAAACCGAATCGCCCACCTGGTTCACCGCTTTGAAATCGGGCATTTTCAGAAAAGAAGGCGTGCCATGCGTGCTGTAAACCTCTTGGATCCCATTACCTGTTTGCTCATAGTACGGAGGCATATACACCCTGTCTTTTTTCAGGGCTTTAGCCAGCGCATAAATGGAAAGCGGCAGCACCAGGGCCACCGCTATTCCAATAATAAATCCGGGTTTTCTATTTTTTTTAGTCACCTGCCGTTAGGGTTTGTGAAAGCCAACATTATTGTTCATGTGCAGCCAGAAGCTGCCATCGGCCAGGAAGGCGATGATGAACCAGATGAATAAGGTCAGCGGAATGAGGATGGTAACAATAAAGTTGCGCACCTCATCGCCCAGGTGCATAAACACCCGCACAATATAAATAGCTTTCAAAACAGTAAGCACCAGGAAGAAGGTGGAAAGCAGCCATTTGGGCATGCCTGCATTGTGGCCGTACATGCCGCAAACCACTTCTACAACGGTTACGATAAGCAGCACCCAGAAAACTTTCCAGATGCGTTTTACCTGCTTTTTGCTTTGCGGGCTTTCCAGGCCGCCTTCGTCATGATGCGCCAGTACGCCGGAGTAAAGCTTGCTTTGGTCGCCCTCATAAAGGTCCTGTATAGAATGATTATGTTGATTAGAAGCCATGGTAAATGAAATTCGGTTGTGTCGTTGTTATGTTTTTAACTGGGTAGGTAAAAAAAGATGCCGCGATCAGAGCAGGTAAAAGCAGGTAAATACAAACACCCACACCAGATCCACAAAGTGCCAGTAGAGGCCTACTTTTTCTACCATTTCATAATGGCCGCGGCGCTCATAGGTGCCATTGATGGTGTTGATAAGCACCAGGATAAGGAAGATGACACCCGTTGTAACGTGGAAGCCATGGAAGCCGGTGATGGTAAAGAAATAATTAAAGAAACTGTGTGCCGACTGTATTACCTGTGCAGGCGCTGCATTGGCATAAGATGGCAGGGTAGTTTTAAAGAAATGCTCGTAGGTTTCTTTGGGTACGCTGGGATCGGTAAAGCTGCCCCACCAGCCACCTTCATGGTGCATGTGGGTCCATTCCCAGGCCTGGCAGCTTAAAAAGGCAATACCACCGATGATGGTCCACAGCAGCCATTTAATAACGCCTTTCTTATCGTTATAATGCCCGGCATGAACTGCCAGCACCATGGTTACCGAGCTCATGATCAGGATAAAGGTCATGATGCTCACAAACAGCAGCGGGTAGCCACTGCCCAGGAATGGGAAAGAGCCGAAAACATGGTTGGGATCGGGCCAGACTGCAGAAAAGAAGCGGGTGGTGCCATAGGAAATCAAAAAGGCGCCAAAGGTGAATGCATCGGTAAGCAGAAAGAACCACATCATCATCTTGCCATAGCTCACGTTGAACGGTGAGCGGCCGCCGCCCCATATTTTGGGCTGGGTGGCAGTAATGTTTTCGTTTAGAACAACTGGTTGTGCCATGTACAGGTTTTAATTACGATAGTTACGGGTTAGTGAATTGGTTTGGCAAATTTTTGGAAAAATCTACTGATTTAAAAGAAAGAACAGGAATAAATATAACCACAATAAGTCCACAAAGTGCCAGTAAGTGGCTGTTACCTCCAGTCCTGTGCTCTTATAAAGCTTTACGCGCTTGCTGTAAGCCTTTAAAAAAACCAGCAGCAGGGCTACAATACCGCCCAAAATATGCAGCAGGTGCAGCCCGAAGATGATGAATAAAAATGACTCGCTGGGGTTGCCGGTGATCTGCACCACGGCTTCGCCTACCTTTTGCCCGTCTATCCATACAGACTGCGGTGTATGGATGAGCTCATAAAAACCAATGCCCTGAGACAGCATAAAGGTGGTTCCAAGGGCCAGGGTAAGCACCATCATTGTGCGGAAGCTGCGCATGTGCCGCTGCCGGAAGGCGCGCATGCCCAGGTAAAACGTCACACTGCTGGCAATGATGGCTATCGTGGAAAAGTAAAAGATGCCGGGCATCTCAAAATGCCGCCATTGACCTTGGGCCGCGCGCACCATATAGGCGCTGGTAAGGCCGGCAAACATCATGATAATGCTGGCAATGGCCAGCCACATGGCAAACTTATGCGGATGCAGCTTTTTGCGCTCACCTACCGGTGCATTTATCGCCTGGATACTCATTTGGTTTTGTTTGGGGGGTTAGATTTTATCAATCCATAAAGCCAGCAACACCACTGGCAGGTAAATAAAGGAAGCATACATCACCCGCTTGGCGGCCGTATGGTTGTTCTTCTTGTAAAAATCATACGAAGCAAGTACATAGCCCAGCGCACAAAGCAGGCTGATGCCCATGCTAATCCAGCCGGCCAATCCCAAAAGATAGGGTAGCGCCGCCAGGGGTATCAGTACGATGCTGTAATAAAGGCATTGCAGGCCGGTGAAGCGGGTTTTGCCGGCATAGCTGGGCAACATACGCAGGCCGGCGCGGCCATAATCTTCAAAGCAAACCCAGGCAATAGCCCAGTAATGCGGAAACTGCCAGAAAAACTGAATCAGGAAAAGCACCCAGCCGCCAAGGCCCAGGCCGCCTGTTGCTGCCGCCCACCCAATCAGCGGTGGCATGGCGCCGGGGAAAGCGCCAATCAGCACCGAAATGGGATTCACCTTTTTCATGGGTGTATAGGCAAAGCCATACAGCACCAGGGAAAGCAGGGAAAGAAAACCAGCCAGCGGGTTAAATACATAGGTGATAAGCGCGGTGCCGGCAAGGCCTGAAAAAGTGGCAATTAAAACAGCTTCGGGCACTGCCATACGGCCATCGGGCAGCGGCCTGCGCTGTGTGCGGTGCATCAGGGCATCAGAGTGCCGTTCAATAATTTGATTAATTACGTTGGCGCCGCCGGTAACCAGCATTCCGCCAATAAACAAAGCCATTACATGCAACCAGTCAAATGAAATACCGGGCGCCAGCAGATAGCCGATCACACTGCTGAAGACCACCATACCACTAAGGTTAGGTTTCAGCAGCTGCATGTAGTCTTTGAAGCGGGCCACTACCAAATCCGGCCATTTTAGCTTTATAGACTCTTCCTGCAGCATGGGAAATTTTGTTGGAAAAATTTTAAGTGCTGCAAAAATAAGGGAATAAACGTAGCGCCGGGCTACAAAAAGCAGATGCAGCAGCAATCAGCCCCACATTATCCTGGCAGGACACCACTCTTTATTTATTTTGGATTCCTGTCGCTGTTTTAATGGGCCTTCCATTCCTTACAACAAGATGATTTGCTAAAGGCCATTACCACTATTTACCAGCTGCCACTTGCACCACCACCGCCGAAGCTGCCGCCACCGCCAAAGCCCCCAAATCCTCCTCCGCCGCCACCGCTGCCCCAGCCGCCACCGCCCAGGGTACTGCCAAAAATGCTGCCCCCTAAGAAGCCGCCGCCAAAGCCACCATAGCCCCGCCGGCTCATATACCCGCCACCCCCGCCACCGCCTTTGCGGGAGGCAAAAACAAGGGCGGTTATGATGAGCAAAACAATCAGCAGGATGCTGCCGGCGCCCGGCTCATCCTTTTCTTTCGGATTGCCTTTATAAGTGCCTTTGGTTACTTCAATTATGGCATCCGCAGCGCGGCTGAATCCCAGGTAATAATTGCCTTCGCGAAAGGCCGGCGTTATTTCGTTGCGGATAATCTGACCGGCCGTCATATCGGTCAGCTTGTCTTCCAGTCCGCGGCCAACCGAGATGTTGATTTTACGGTCGTTGATGGCCGCGAGTATCACCACGCCATTGTCTTTGCCCTTTTGCCCAATCTGCCATTTCTGGCCCAGGGCAGTGGCATATTCTGCCACATCACGGCCACCCAGGTCGGGGACGGTAATCACAAGTATTTCGGTCGAGGAAGAATCTGCATAACCAATTAGTTTTTGATTCAGCGATGCTTCTTCGCCGGCATCCAGCACACCGGCAAAATCTTCCACCGGCATTATCAACCGCGGTTTTTCCGGCAGTTGGTCTGTGCGCTGCGCCCAGCCTGCTGCGGTTCCTGCCATTAAAGCAAGAACAAACAGCATCGTTATTTTAAAATATTTGGGCAAAGGCACGGTGGATATTGTTTTAATTTATCTTCCAAATATAATCTCGTCCGGAAGCTCATTTTTATTAACGCCTTCCTCATGCGGAAAATGCGTGCTCAGCGCTTTTCCGATTTCATCTATACACTTGCACAGCCCTTCCTGCATCTGCCCATTGATAAGCGCTGTGCGCAATTCCAGCGCGGCGGCTTCCCAGAATACCGGGCCGCCGGCCTGCACAAAAATCTGCTCATCGCCCAGAATGGCAAACTGCCGGTGCTCTAAAGCCAGGTAAATCAGGACGGCATTACGGTGCACGGTTTGCGTCATGCCCAGCTTTGTAAACAGAGCCTGCGCCCGCTCCATGGCTGTTCCGGTGTTTAGCTTTTGCTCTACAAACACACGGATTTCACCGGTAGTGTCCGCTTCTGCCGCTTTAATGGCATTTACCACCGCCTGCTGCGTAGCGGCATCCAATAATGCTTTTTTCCGGAAAGAAAACATTGGCATTAAAATTGAACCTGCGGTGCATTTTCAGCACCCGGCGCTGCCTGGAACATGGGTTTCGGTGCAAAGCCCAGCACACCCGCAAAGAGCTTGTTGGGGAAAGAAGTCACTTTTAAATTGTAGGTTTTCACCGCATCATTAAAATAGTTTCTTTCTGTATTGATTCTGTTTTCGGTTCCTTCCAGCTGGTTTTGCAGCGAGGCAAAATTGGCAGTTGCTTTTAAATCAGGATACCTTTCCACAGCTACATTAATGGCCATGCGGGTAGCCTCCAGAGCCTGCTGACTTGCTGCCTGAATTTGCTGCATGCGTTGCGGTGTCAGGCTGTCGGCGCTTACGTTGGCAGCCTGTTTCAGTTGGCCGGCACGGGCCAGGGCTACCTGCGTATACGTTTCTTTTTCAAAATTGGCAGCGCCTTTCACGGTAGCTACCAGGTTGGGAATCAGATCGGCACGGCGCTGATAAGCGCTTTGCACCTTTGCCCAGGAATTGTCTACTTCCAGCCGGGCACTGTTCATGCTGTTGTACATGTTACAGCCGCCGAAAAGCAGTATGGCCAGCACGACAAGTATGATAATAGTAATTGGTTTCATAAGGATGAAGTTGTGCGTTTTTCTGGTTTTAGTATTTGGTTGTTGGTTTGGGCTGGAAGGGTGGTTGCCGCTTACGCTGTGCAAAATAATACCGTAATGACAAACCGGCCATGTTATGGGGGAAATACTCGGTCCGGTCCAGGAAATTTATGCTTGGCTTAATGTCTAGGGCCAGGGAAAGCGGATTTTTTAAAGAAATAAACTCCACACCACCCATGCCGTCTATGCCGGCAATAAAAGCATCTGCAGGGGTTCGGCTGCGGCTCAGCCAGGCGCCAAAATGCCCGCCGCCGCCAAAAAACAGCCTTATTTGCGGCATGGGCAGCGGCAGATGGTACAGTACATAAGAGCTCAGGACAAAACTCTGACCTTCATAAAGCCAGCGACCGCCGGCGCTTACCTGCGCCAGGAGTGCCATTTGCGGACTTACAAAATGCTTTACATTCAAGGCAGCGCCATCAATAGAACCGCGAAAGCCAATGCCCCAGCTGCCCTGCTGCGCCAGGACGGGCCGGCAGGGCAGGATAACCAGCAACAGCAGGAAAAGTCGTTTCCAGATCATATCCGGCAATTGCCCTAACACAAACTATGCCGCCCATTTATAAACTAAGTCGTTGAAAAATAATGGCAGCCCTATTTTTGCAACAATGCCAGTATCTTTTGTTGCCTCGAAGGAATATGCCCTGGAAATGGACCAGGCGGATCCATTGTTTTCATTCAGAAGCCGTTTTCTTATTCCCAAACTGGAAGGCCGGGACGTGCACTATTTCTGCGGCAACTCGCTGGGCCTGCAACCGCAAAGCGTGCGCTACCTGATGCAGCAGGAACTGGAAGACTGGGCCCATTATGGCGTGGAAGGACACTTCGATGCCCGTCGTCCCTGGTTTTCTTACCATCAGCTTTTTTCAGAAAGGCTTTCCCAACTGGTAGGCGCTTCTAAAGAAGAAGTAGTGGCCATGAACAGCCTGACGGTGAATTTGCACCTTTTAATGGCGTCTTTTTACCGGCCTACGGCACAGCGTTATAAAATTATCATGGAGGCCGGCGCTTTCCCCAGCGATCAGTATGCCATGGAAAGCCAGGCACGCTTTCATGGCCTGGACCCCGCAGATGCCATTATAGAAGTGTCCCCCCGGCCGGGCGCTCATTTGCTGGAAGAAGAAGATATTCTGGTTGCCATCGAAGCAGCAGGCGACACGCTGGCGCTGGTGCTTATTGGCGGTGTGAACTATTACACCGGCCAGTATTTCAATTTAAAAGACATTACGGCGGCCGCGCACCGTGCCGGTGCCTACGCAGGTTTTGACCTGGCCCATGCTATTGGCAACGTTCCGCTGAAACTGCGCGAGTGGGATGTGGATTTTGCCTGCTGGTGTTCATACAAATACCTGAACAGCGGGCCGGGTGGCGTAGGGGGCGCTTATGTGCACATCAAACACGCCAGCAACCCCAATCTTGTGCGGCTGGCAGGCTGGTGGGGCAATGACGAGCAAACGCGTTTTAAAATGGAAAAGGGCTTTGTGCCCAAACCCACTGCTGAAAGCTGGCAGCTGAGCAATGCGCCTGTTTTCAATATGGTAGCCCACCACGCCGCACTCGATATTTTTGAAAAGGCGGGCATGGACGCGTTGCAGGAAAAAAGCCGGCACCTCACAGGTTATCTGGAATTTTTGCTGCGCCAGATAAAGCACCTCAATTTTACCATCCTCACGCCTGCCGAGCCGGAAAGAAGGGGCGCGCAGCTGTCCTTATTATTTCATGAAAACGGCCGTCAGGTATTTGATGCGCTTAGCAAAGCAGGCATTGTAGCCGACTGGCGCGAGCCGGATGTAATTCGCGTGGCGCCTGTGCCGCTTTACAATACCTACGAAGACGCCTACGCGCTGTATGAGGCGATGCTGCAGATTTCCTGATTCCTTACCCTTTCTTTTTTACAAGCAGATTTAAAAAATGGCTGTTTTTCAAAGCCTGGAACATTTGCCGGACTTTCATCGTCCGGTGCTTACCCTGGGCACCTTCGATGGTGTGCATGCCGGGCACCGGGCCATTCTGGAAGCGGTAAAAGAAGCGGCACATGCCACCGGCGGCGAAAGCATGCTCATCACTTTTGAACCGCATCCCAGAAAGATTTTATTCCCGGATCAGGAATTAAAGATTTTGACGCCGCTCGAAGAAAAAGTGCAATTGATCCGGGAAGCTGGCATCGAGCATGTGGTAGTGGCGCCCTTCACCAAAGAATTTTCACAGCTGAGCGCGTCCGATTACATCCGGGAATTTTTAGTGCGCCGCTTTCAGCCGCATGTCATTGTTATCGGGCACGACCATCATTTCGGGCACGACAGAAAAGGCAATCTTGATCTGTTGCAGGAATTTGCCGGTCCCTGTGATTATACCGTAAGCCGCATTCCCGAACAATTAATCAACGATGCAGCGGTAAGTTCCACCAAAATAAGAAAGGCCTTGCTGGCGGGCAATGTTGCGGAAGCAGGACTGATGCTGGGCCGCCCTTATTCGCTGAAAGGCAGGGTGGTGCATGGCAAGCGCCTGGGCGCTACTATTGGTTTCCCTACGGCTAATCTGGAACCCCTGTGCGCGGATCAGCTGTTGCCGGAAAGCGGTGTTTACGCGGTGCTGGCCACCGTACAGGGCAGGCAATGGGGCGGGATGATGAACATCGGCACGCGGCCTACTGTTACCAATGAAAAATCCATTCACTTGGAAGTGCATCTTTTTGATTTCTCTGCCGGGATATATGGTGAGGTCGTGGCAGTTTCTTTTATAGAAAGATTGCGCAGCGAACAAAAATTTGCTTCGGTGGAAGCTTTGGTTGCACAGTTAAAATCAGACGAAACAGCAGCGAAGAACATCCTGCGTGCAGCGGGCGCTATTTCCTAAAGGTTTTGGAGTAGGGCGAAAACTTAGTGGCAAATTAGCCGCAAGCTTATTGCGCGCCATAAAAATTCACCAGCAATTTCCCGGTCAGTTCTTTTAGCAGCGAGGCATCAGAGGCCTGACTGCCAATGCCCACTGAATTGGCGCTGTAATCCGCAAGAATAAGCAGGGCGCCTTCCCAGGCGCCGGGCGGGAAGCGCCTTAATGCAGGATAAATGTCTTTAAACATCCAGCTTTGGTAACCGGCCGCTTTTGCCTCGCCATCGCTCATGGATTGCAGCTGCAGGGCTACGTAGCATTTATTAAAATAAGTATACAGGCCGGCTGCCATCAGTGGCGAAGGCGCTGCTTTCGGATTGGCCATGAAATAATTCAGCATCAGTTGCAGGCGATCCAGTTTGTTTTCCACAATGGTAGCGCCCAGCTCAAAAGGAGAAAACTCGTGGGAAACACCCATGAATTTCTGAATCAAATCGTTGCTTAATTCTTTTGCCCCCGGCTCGCTGATGCGGATCTTGTTGATTTCGTTGGCAATGTGCTGCAAATCACTACCGAGGTAAAGCGCTACTTTTTCTGCGGCTTCCGGGCCGATGCTAAAGCCAATGCTGTTGCCAAAACTGCGAATCCAGCCCGGCACCTGATCTTCTTTGATGCGCGGGCTGTTGAAATAAACTCCCTTTTTCTGAATCGCTTTGTAAAGGCGCGTTTTACCATCCAGCTTTTTCCCGCGGTGATCAATCAATAGCAGGGTGGTGGGCATGGGGTTTTCCACGTAGGCGGTAAGCTCGGGCAGATCTTCCAGCAAATGCGCATTTTTAAGCACCACGACCTGCCTTTCCGCAAACATGGGATAACGGCGACAGGCATTGAGCACATCGCCCCAGGTAACCTCATTGCCATAAAGAACTGTCTGGTTAAAATCTTTTTCAGCTTCGTTCAGAATCTGTCCTTCTATATAAGCTGCAACCTGCTCCAGATAAAAAAGCTCATCGCCGTCTATACAATACACAGGCTTGTATTCCTTTTGGCGAAGGCTTTTCATTAGCTGCTCAAACTCTTTCATGTACTGAGGGGTGTGGCGGGAACGTGGATGGCTTTAGAATGGCTGTTTATTTCATTTTCCAGTGGCTTTGGAATGAGCGTGGTGGCGTCACCTATCAGCCGCAGGTACACCTGTGCCGTGGTCCAAACGTCGCGGGCGCAGTACGTTGCAATGCGCGCCAGGTCTTTTTCCTGGTAATAAACCGAGGCTACCTGGCTGCCATCTATGTCGGTTTTGGGGGAAGGAATATCAAAAACAGCGGCCAGGAGGTTCAGCGAAGTATAAGCCTTGCGATCGCCGAACTTCCAAAGCTCCATGGTATCTAAATGCGGCACTTCCCAGGGCTTCTTGTCCTGCATCTGAAGGCACTTAGGCAGGCTCATGCCGTGTATCAGCATCCTGCGGCCCAGGAAGGGAATATCAAATTCTTTGACGTTGTGGCCGGCCAGCACTAGGTCGCGACCTATCTTTTCGGTGAAGGAAGAAAGCGAATGGCAGAACTGATTTAACAAAGCCTTCTCGTCATCGGCTGCCAGGCATTTATAAGCAAAATACCACTTTCCATCCCGCGCATAAGCAGCGCCAAAAGCAATGGCCACCACCTTCGAAAATTCGGAATAAACACCCGCCCGTTGCTCGAAAAGCTGCGCTATGCTTGCATCCTGGGAAATATCGCCGTTTTTTAAATTACGGGCTTTCCGTTCCCATTCCACCTTCAGGCCTTCTTTCAAATCATCATAAAACGGCACCACCGGAACCGTTTCAATATCAAAAAAGAGGATGTGCTGAAGCTGTGGCATGAGTGGCCCGGCGGGCTAAATTTGCGAAAGACGAAAGTACAACCCGCATTATTATGAACCAAGAGCAAAACCACCCGCAACAACACCTGCAGTCCTCGCCACTTTCCTATCAGGATCCTGCAACCAATGCCACAACACCCGGCGACACGCCGCGGCAACCCAACCGGAAAAATTACACCTGGATCTACATTGCCATCATTGCCCTGCTGCTGGGCACCAACATCTACCTGTTTTTAAACCGCAACAAAGCGGTAGAGCAACGTGATTTTGCCGTGGTGCAGCGCGACTCCGTGAGTATGAGCCGCGATGTGTTGCAGGATGAATACGATGCGGCCATTGCCCGCCTGGATGATTTGGTAAGCCGCAACACCAACCTGACCAGTCAGATTACCGATCAAAACGGCGAAATAGCCAAGCTGAAACAGCAGATAAACAACATCCTGAAAAACAAAAACGCCACGGATCAGCAACTTTCCGAAGCACGCAGCTTAATAGCCAGGCTTAACACCAGCGTGCGCAGCTACGAAGACCAGATTGCTTCGCTTAAAACAGAAAACAAAACGCTGGTAACCCGCAACGAGCAACTGGCGCAGGAGCGCGATTCGGTAAGCACCGAACGGGAAACCCTCCGTAAGCTGGGCTCGGTGCTGCATGCCTCTAACATCCGCATGATACCCATAGACCTGCGGCGCAATGGCAATAAGGAAAAAGAAACCAGCAAGGCCAAAAGAGTGGATTTGATGCGCATCTACTTTGATATTGATGAAAACCGGATTGCGGAAAGCGGCGAAAAGCAAATCTTTTTGCGCATTACCGGCCCCGATGGTTTGCTGCTAAGCAATGCCGCCTACGGCAGTGGCATTACCACTACCGAACAGGGCGAAAAAATCGGCTATACACTCGCAAAAAGCGTTTACATAGAAAAAGACAAGACGCAGCAGGACGTAACCGTAGACTGGAAGCAGGACAGCCATTTTGCCAAAGGCACCTACCTGATAGAACTTTACAATGAAGGCTTCCGCATAGGCAGTGGCAGTGTAAACCTGCGTTAGTAAAGAGGCCGTTGTTTAAAACAATCCTCTTATCATTTTAAGGAAAAAGCTGCCTGCACGGCAGCTTTTTTCAAATGGCTTTGGCGCCCGGCATCTTCGCTAATCTTCCCGGCCTCAAAAAAACCTTTACCTTTGCGCCCCTTATGCCCCTATAGTTAAATGGATATAACGGGAGCCTTCTAAGCTCTTGTTCCTGGTTCGATTCCAGGTGGGGGTACCCGGTAAAAAAGGCGGCATTTATAACCGCCTTTTTTCTTTTTTTGCAACAGAAATACTGCTTCACAGCCCGCGGTTTTCCTTTTTCCTTAGCTGCTATGGATAATTTTCTGGTTCTGGTATTAATTGGTCTTTTCATTGGCACCTGCGGTACCCTGATTGGCGCAGGCGGCGGCTTTTTGCTGGTGCCGCTGCTGTTGCTTTTCCGCCCGGATTTGCCACCTGAAATTGTAACCGCCATTTCCATTGCCATTGTGGCGGCCAATGCAATTTCCGGCACCCTGGCTTATGCCGGCTCGCAGCGTATTGATTATAAAGCAGGACTGATTTTCGCCGCCTTTACTATCCCGGGCTCCATACTGGGCGTATTCCTGACCAATTACATTCCTAAAAAAACATTTGACGGCATTTTTGGCGTGCTGCTGCTGGCCCTTTCCACTTACCTGTTTATAAAAAACAGAAAAAAGAAAACCGTTGTAAGCGCGCCTGTAAAAAAAGAAGGCAGCGGCTGGCGCGCGCATACGCTTACAGACAAGCAGGGCCACAGCTTCAGCTATAGTTACAATCAGACCCTGGGTATTGTCATTAGTGTGCTGGTTGGGTTTATTTCGCCGCTGCTGGGTATTGGTGGCGGCATCATCCACGTGCCGGCAATGGTGCAGTGGCTGCAATTTCCCGTGTACATCGCTACCGCTACTTCTCATTTTATATTGGCTATCATGTCCACCATCAGTGTGGTGGTACACCTGATACAGGGTCATTATGAAAGTGCGGAAGTGTTGCGTATGCTGGCAGGACTGGCCATAGGTGTGATTCCGGGAGCGCAGCTGGGCGCTTACCTCAGCCACCGCATTTCCACCATGGCCATTATCAAGGTACTGGCCGTTTGCCTGGCGCTTGTAGGCTTGCGGGTTTTGCTGAATGCCTTGTAAGAAGCGGCATATTGGCAAGGATTTTTTCGATCAGGAAGCATGGCGCAAAATCCCAAGCTTCAAACCGATGAAAAGGTTCCGCCCCTAAAAAAATCAAAAGCCGCTCAGAAGCTATTTTTAGGCACTTACCTCTTGCTAGGACTGGGTTGTTTTGCGCTTTACTTTTTGCTGCGTTTAAAAGTCTTTGAGATTTTTGGGGATTACCGGCGGCTGGGCCTGAAACTGGTGCTGGCTGGCGGCATTTCGTTTATAATTTTATTAATTGCCAAGTACCTGGAAGGCGTTGTAGGCCGGCACACCGACAATAAAGGCGCCCGATACAATCTTATAAAGCTGGTGCACCTGGTAGCCATCCTGCTTATCGTGCTGGTGTTTATAAGTGCCCTGTACCAAAACTGGTACACGGCCGTGGTATCGCTGGGACTGATTTCCCTTATCCTGGGTTTTGCCCTGCAAACGCCCATCACCTCTTTTATCGGCTGGCTGTATATCATCCTGCGAAGGCCTTTTTCGGTAGGTGACCGGATTCAGATAGATACCTTTAAAGGCGATGTGGTAGCGATTGGTTATCTGGATACCACCTTGTGGGAATTTGGCGGTGATTATTTAAGCAGCGATGTACCGAGTGGGCGGCTCATTCGCTTTCCCAACAGCCTGGTGCTTTCCGGGCCTACCTATAATTACAGTTGGCCGCGCTTTCCTTACGTCTGGAATGAAATTCCCTTTGATGTGGCGTATGACAGTGATTTCGATTTTGTAACAGAAACGCTTCGCCGGGAAGCTACGCATATTCTGGGGCCGGGCCTGGAACAGCACATAGAGCAGTTGCAGGGCATGGTAAAAAGCAGCGAAGTAGATAATCTAATCATCCGCGATTATCCTTTTGTAAACATACGGACCAACCCAAATACCTGGGTGGAATGCACGCTGGTGTACCTGGTGCCGCCGCGCAGCGCATCTACCATCCGCACGTCTATCATAAAGGCCTGCATCGCCGCATTGCTGCAGCAGCCGGAAAAAGTGCGCTTTCCCAAAGGCGACAACCGCTGAGATCGCTGCCAGCATTTCTTTTTAATTGAATTAATAAAGGAAAAACCGATAGGCTCTTTCCTGGCGCCGGCATAAATGATTCCTTTATATAACAATACAATCAAACTAATATACGATTAAGAATCATGGAACAGGGCTTCCTGTAGCTGTGTAGATTTCTTTCTACACAGCGCCTGAAAAAAGGCAGGCGGAAGGCCTGGCGCTTTCTTTGTTACAGGATATGCAAATAAGATGGGCGCAGCTTCATGAGATTTATTTTACTTTTTTGTTTGTTGATTTTCTTTGCCGCTTGTAAGCAGCAGCAGGCGGCAACGCCTGTGGTGTCGCCGGCAGGTTATGATTTCAGACAAATCTATGCCCTGAAGCTGCCCGTTGAACTGGACGAGATAAGCGGCCTTTGTTACCTGCCGCGGGATAGCTCGTTGCTGGCTGTTGGCGATGAAATTGGCAATGTTTATAAAATAAATGTACGCCGCCCCACCTACATACAACGGTGGCGGTTTGCCGGCCCCGGAGATTATGAAGGATTAGAAATTGCAGGAGCACACCTTTATGTGCTGCGCAGCGACGGCGCGCTGTATCAGGTAAATTTTGCGGACAAAGACACAACGTACGTCAATATTTATCCGTTCCCAACCAAAGGCAATGAATTTGAAAGCCTGTGCTATGATGCTGCACGCAACCGACTCATGATTATTTGCAAAGAATGCGCAGTAGATGATAAGCACACCTTCAGCGCTTACTTTTTTAACCTGGGAAACATGCAATGGGAACAGGATACACAGGCTTTTCGCACCGAAAACATAGACCGGCTGCATAATTATAAAGGCAAAAAATTTAAGCCCAGCGGCGCGGCCTTCCATCCGATTACCGGAGACCTGTATGTGGTGTCGGCTATTAATAGAGTGCTGGTGGTTTTTGACCACAATTTTCAGCCCAAAGAAGCCATCCCGCTGGTTGCATCCGATTTTATTCAGCCCGAAGGCATCAGTTTTGATAGCGCTGGCAATATGTTTATCAGCAATGAAACCAATAAGGTGAGCGCCTCAAGCATTTTAATTTTCCCTTACCGACCTACAACCAAACGATAATGCACCAAAAATTATCTTATTTATTCCTGTTTCTATTACTTTGGCAATTACCCGCAGGCGCTCAGCTGGCGCCGCAGGCTGAACCACAAAAGAGCTACGCCCCGCTTTCCGATTCGTTGACGCACCGCATCATACTTATTGGCGATGCCGGACAGTTCGATAAAAATGGCCATCATCCCGTAGTATCGGCAGTGGAAAAGCTGATACCTATGGATAAAAGAACCACCGTGCTTTATCTGGGAGATAACCTTTACCGCCACGGCCTGCCTTATGCCGGCGCACTGGATTATGATGCGGCACGCGCGGTTCTGGATACGCAGGCCAACCTTGCCGACCATACACCGGGGATGGTCTATATGATGCCGGGCAACCACGACTGGATGCAAAACAGCCCGGGCGGTTATGCAGCCGTATTAAGGCAGGAAGACTATATAAATTCACTGGGCAAACCCAACCTGAAATTTGTGCCCGGCGGCGGCTGCCCCGGCCCCGTGGAAGTAAAACTGGGCGATGATGTGGTACTAATTATTATAGACAGCCAATGGTGGATACAGCAGTACGATAAGCCCGGTATTGAAAGCGATTGTCCGCAAAAAACAAAACAGGAAGTACTGGAAGAAATCAAAGACATCTGCAAAGCCAATTTCGATAAGCTAATCATTTTCGCAGACCACCACCCCTTTGAAAGCAAAGGCCCGCACGGTGGCTTTTACACGCTGAAGCAGCATATTTTCCCGTTTACAGATATGAATCCCAAGCTGTATATTCCGCTACCGGTAATAGGCAGCATTTACCCGATTACCCGCAGTGTGTTTGGCACTCCCGAAGATTTAAAATATCCGGATTATGCCAACATGATTAAGTCTATAGAAGAAATACTCAATACACACGCGCACGTCATCCGCGTAGCCGGCCACGAACACAACCTGCAATGGATACAAACCGACTCCAATAAAAATTACATTGTTTCCGGCTCTGGCAGTAAAAACACACGCGTCAGTAAAGCTCGGCAGCTAAAGTTTGGCACTGCCTCCAACGGTTTTGCCGTGTTGGATGTGTTTAAAAATAAAGATGTGCAGGTTACTTTTTACACCGCCACAAGCGATTCCTTCGGACAAATGTTTACCGGCAAAGTTTTGAATTTTAAAGATTTGCCCCAGCTGGAAAAGAAAGATACTACGGTGCCGGTAGTGGCTTACCGCTACGGCGTACTGGCGCCTGCAAGCACACAATATGAAAAAACCACCTGGGCCAAACGCTTTTTCCAGGGCAATAATTACCGGCAGGAATGGAGTACACCGGTGCTGTTTCCAACCTTTGATTTGCGCCAGACACAAGGCGGTTTTAAGATAGACGGAATGGGCGGCGGCATGCAGACCAAAAGCCTGCACCTGATAGATAAGGATGGGGAGGAATGGAACCTGCGTACCGTAGATAAAGACCCGGCTAAAGCTATTCCGGTATTTCTGCGGGCAAGCGTGGCCGAAGAAGTGGTGCAGGATATGATTAGCGCGGCACACCCTTATGGCGCCCTGGCCATACCGCCTTTGGCAGATGCGGTGGATGTAATGGCGCCCAAACCAACTTATTATTTTGTGCCGGACGACCCTGGGTTTGGCTATTATCAACCTTTGTTTGCCAACAAGATTTGCATTCTGGAACGAAAAGAACCGGTGCCGCAAGCGGTGGAAAAAACAGTAAGCACCAGCAAGCTTTTTGAAAAAATGCGCGAAAACAGCGACCATGTCATTGATCAGCGCGCACTATTGCGCGCCCGGCTCATCGATATACTGGTAGCCGACTGGGACCGCCACTTTGACCAATGGCGCTGGGCAAGGCTGGATACGGGGAAAGGCAAACTTTATTATCCTATTCCGCGCGATCGCGATCAGGTATTTTTCAACAGCGACGGGCTGCTGATGAAAACCATTGGCCGCCGCTTTTTTCCCTGGATGCGCGGCTTCAAAAAAGACCTTTCTCATGTAAAGGAACTGGGCTTTTCAGCGCGCGATCTGGATCGTTTGTTCCTGAATACTATTGACGAGCAGGAATGGAGCCACATCGTGGATTCCTTTGTGAGTTGCATGACCGACGAAACCCTGAGCCAGTCTGTGCACAGCATGCCGCCCGAGATTGTGGCCATAGACGGGGATGAAATACTGGCAAAACTGAAAAGCCGGCGCGATCAGCTGAAACCGAAAGCCATGAATTATTACCGGTTTATTTCTAAAACAATCACTTACGTGGGCAGCAATCAGGATGAGTTTTACCACATCACCGGGAACGACAGTGGCGCCCTGCTGCAGATTTATGCCCGCAGTAAAACTGCGGCAGATACCAACATGCTGCTTTTCAGCCGGCAAATAGATCCAAAAGTCACGAAAGAAGTACGGCTGTACGGCCTGAATGGCAATGACTTTTTCTCAGAAGATGAGCATGTTTCCGGTATTCGTTTCCGGTATATTGGCGGGCGTGGCGTCGATACCTTCGACATCCGGGGCAAAGCGCCGAGCTATGTGTATGACATTACTTATGAAGACAATCAGATGCTGAACAACCGCCATGTGCACAAGCGGTTCTCCACCAATCCTTCCGTCAATGAATATTCCCTGCCCGATTACCAGTACGATGTGACCCGTTTTCCCTGGATAAACCTGGGCTACAACCCGGATGATGGCGTGCTGGCCGGACTGGGTTATTACCGGCGCACCTATGGTTTTCGCAAAGAGCCATTTGAAACGGAGCACCGCCTGAGCACTTTATTCAGTTTTTCGCAAAAAGCGTATCAGATAAAGTACCAGGGCACATTTGTTGGCGTGCGGCCGGATTATAGCATTAAGCTAAATGCCTCGCTGAGCAACCCGGCACTCAGCAACTTTTTTGGACTGGGCAATGAAACCGAACGGCTGCCTGGCCTGAGCATGAAGTTCTACCGCGCCCGCTACAACTTTACCGAAGGCTCGGCGCTGGTGCAACGCCATTGGTTTGGAAAAGCCACCTTTGGCATCGGGCCTTTATACCAATATTACTGGTACACAAATGAGCCGAATGAAGGCAAAGTGCTGGATTATGCAGGGGATTTTGGCCTGGATCCGGCACGCGTGCACGAAGCCAAATTTCATGCAGGCGGCAAAGTGCAATTGCTGGTCAATAACCTGAACAATGAATTATTTCCTACCCGTGGCATCAACTGGCAAACCGATTTCATAGCCATGGGCGGGCTTTCAAAAAACAGCAGTCCGCTCACACGTTTCCAAAGCGATATGTCTATCTACGCCAGCCTCAGCGACCCGGCCAAGCTGATTGCCGTATTGCGATTTGGCGGCGGGAAAATCTTCAGCAAAAATTTCGAATACTACCAGGCTTTGGGTATCGGCGCCAACAATTATCTGCGTGGCTTTCGCAAAAACCGTTTTGCCGGCGATGGCCTGATGTACGGCAGCGTAGAGCTGCGCGCCAAGCTCACGGAGTTTAGAAACAAGATAATGCCCGGCAGTTTTGGCCTGATAGGTTTTGATGATGTGGGCCGGGTGTGGCTCAGAGGAGAAGATTCCAAAAAATGGCACAATGCCTGGGGTGGGGGCGTTTATTATATTCCCTACAATCTCTTTATTGTTTCGTTTACCGCAGCGCGCTCTACCGAAGAAGTACTTTTCAATGTAACCATCGGCACCAAACTGAATCTAACTTTATAAATAATGAGTAATACTCCCAATACCACCGGCATGAGCAGTGATCTGGAGCAGGAAGTGGAAAAATTTGTAACTACATTTTTTGAAAACCACGAAAATGCAGACCTGCGGTACCACAACCTGGCACATACCCGGAATGTGGTGATGCACACGGCAGAAATGGCTGCCTGGTACCGCCTGGGCCTGGAAGAAATGGATATAGTGCTGGTGGCCGCCTGGATGCATGATACCGGCCACCTAACCGGCGGGCCGCAAAATCATGAAGAAAGAAGCGTAGAAATATTCCGTGACTTTTTGCGCAAATTCGGGCAGATAAGCGCCGATAAAGCTGCGCAGATAGAAAGCTGCATCCTGGCCACCAGAATGCCGCATCAGCCGGAAGGCCTGTTGCAGGAAATTATCTGCGATGCAGATACCTTTCATTTTGGCACCCCGGAATTTATTGCTACCAATAAGCTCGTAAAGGAAGAACTGGCCCTGCGCGTGGGCGAGCAAGCAGTAAATGGCTGGACAAAAAAAACCATCGCCATGATGGAAGGGCACCAGTTTTTTACCAGCTATGCACAGCAACTGCTGGAAGCCGGCAAGCAGGAAAACCTGGCCTGGCTGCGCAGTAAAAAACAGAGTAAGGGCAAAGGCAAAAACAAAAAGGAAAAACAGGAAAGCGGGGAACCCGGCCTGGGCAAAAACCAGCTGAAAGTGTTTCTGCAACAGCAAAAGCAGCAGCAATCACTCTTATCGCGCGGGGTACAAACCGTGCTGCGTATTGCTTCTGAAAACCATATGGATTTAAGCCGCATGGCGGATAATAAGGCGCATCTGCTGATTTCCGTAAATGCCATTATCATCTCCGTCACCATTAGTGTGCTGGTACGTAAGATAGACGTGGAGCCATACCTGACCATACCCACCATTATTTTTCTGGCATCCTCCGTCATCACGATTGTGCTTTCCATTTTTGCCACCCAGCCAAAAATTACCAATGGCCGCTTTACGCGCGAAGACATTATTAACCGGCGCACCAATCTGCTGTTTTTCGGCAACTTCTACAATGCCACACTCGAAGATTACGACTGGGCCATGAATTACATGATGCGCGACAGTGATTACCTCTATGGCGCGGTTATTAAAGACATATACTTTCTGGGCAAGGTGCTGAATACAAAATACCGTTTCATCCGCATGGCCTACATCGTTTTTACAATCGGCATTATTGTGTCGGTCATTGCCTTTGTAGTGGCCGCGCTGCTGTTTGCCCCCGAAAACCAGACGGTTATTGTAAACGGCAGTCAGGCGCCTATCTAAATAAAATATTACCAGTGCCTTATGCGCCTGCCCATCCGCTTAAAATCAAGCCTGTCTGTCTTAAACCGCTACCGCATCAGATTCCTGCTGTGGATAGCGCTGGGCTGGACGCTGTTTGACCAGTTGTTATGGCTGGGCCGCCCGCTGAGTGCCGGCGATACTTTGTTTGAAAGTACACCCAACATCCTGCAGGGCCTGGGCATCCGTGCATTAATTGTATTTGGTATGAGCCTTTTTATGGGCTGGCTCATACTTTTCCGGTTCGATAAAATGTTTTGCCTGCAAAAGCGGCTGGTGAATGTGGCTTTTAAAACGCTCATCCTCATTGCCGGCAGCTTTATCATGAATTTCCTGAGCCAGTTTGCCTACTTTGCCTTTATTCAGGGCTACAGCGTGGGCCATGCATTGCAGCTCTACTGGCAGTTGCCTTCCGAAAAATTCTGGGTGATTTACGGCGTGCCTTCCTGGCTGCTCATTTTTTTAAGCACACAGCTTTTGCTGGAAATAAACCAGAAATATTCTCCCGGTGTTTACCGCGATATACTCATTGGCAAATACCGCACCCCGCAAAACGAAAACCGGATCATCCTGTTTTTGGATCTGGTGGATTCCACACCCATTGCCGAAAAACTGGGACATAAAGTCTATTTTCTTTTTATCCGGGATTTTATACGCCATGTTACAGAAGCGCTGCTGCGCAATGGCGCCCGTATTTACCAGTACGTGGGCGACGAAATTGTGGTATCCTGGCCTTTGGATACCAACAGCGGCAAGAAAAGCCTGGCGGCACTGGTAGAAGCGAGAAAAAGCCTGCAGCAACATGCTGACCATTATCGCAGGCATTACGGCATGGTGCCCGAATTCAGGGCCGGCCTGCATGTAGGCGAGGTAACAATCGGAGAAATCGGCGTTATTAAAAGAGACCTGGCCATGAGTGGCGATACCATGAATACCACGGCGCGCATCCGCACGGCCTGCCGCGAACTTAACAGTCGCTACACCGTAAGCAAGGACTTCCTGAACCAGGTGCCACTGAGCAATTTCCAGACTGAGCCTTTGGGAAAAATAGAGCTTAAAGGCAAAAAGGAAGGCCTGGAACTGTTTGCATTAAAAATGTAGCCTGACTTTACATTTTGGATAGTTTCCTGATTTCGACTCTGCGGTTTTTATTGGCATCTTCTTCCGTTCGCTCTACCGGCACAAGCGGACGGGTACGGCCGAAACCCTGGTATTCCAGTCGGTCTTTGCTGATACCGTTCCGGATAAGCCAGTTATAAATACTGCGCGCACGGTTCCGGCTCAGGGAAAGCTCGCCGGTATCTATATCAAGCCCATCCGGCGGACTGGTAACACAGCAAATATGCCCTTCAATGCGCACACGGACTTCCGGGTGTTTCTTTAATGCTTCCAGCAGCTTTTCCATTGCCGGGTAGCTTTCAGGGCGCACAATATGTTGTCCGGGAAAGAAGTAAATATTTTCAAGCGTCAGGGTTTCGTTTTCTTTCATCAAAGAAAGATCGGGTGGGGCAGGCGCAGGCTGCACCGGTTGGGGTTGGGGTTGGGGAGCAGCCATCGGCACCTTATTACGCCGCACAATCATCACGCGCCGGTCTGCTGCAAAACCCTCAGAACCGCTCAGGCCGGGCCTTTCCACCGCACCTTTCCCTTCTATCAGGAGAATATTTTCAGGACGAATGCCGCCTGCCTGCAGGTATTGCGCTACATTTTTCGCACGATCCCGGCTAAGCTGTCCGTTATAACTGCCTGCACCGCCTACATAATCTGCAAATCCAATAACTGCTACATTGCTGGCGGTATGGATCCAGTCGGAATAAAACAGGGAATCTATTTCCTGTTGCATCGGTGCCGGCAACTGGCGCACATCCATCGGGAAATAAACCGAGAAGGTGTCCTTTTGCTGGGCCAGCAGGGTACCAGGAATGACCAAGAGCAACAGAACGGCGAAACACTGCTTCATGCCTTAAAATTAAGATTATTGAGCGAGTGAATCACTACCGGGAAAACAGGGCTGGTTCCCTGATGGAGCGAGGCAAAATTTCCAGCGGCAGAAGGCTTGTATTGGCATGTTTTTACTGGTGAACAATTCTTGCTTTGTTAGCATTAATAACCAATAAACAAACCCGTTTTATGAAACAAATCTTTACCCTTGCCTTAATGGCTGGCCTTGCCATGCCTGCAATGGCACAGCACCGTGCCGCTGCCCCAAACCCTGTAACTTTTTCAAAGACGCATCACCAGGTTGCAGCCAAAGGCGCCGCCAGCAACCTGATTGTAGCGCCCATGAGCCTGTTTGACTCCTCCTGCAATACCCAGCTTTATACTGCTACAGGCGGTGGTTACCTGGCTGGTAACAATGGCTATGGCGATTTGGAAAAAATGATGCGCTATTCCCTGAGCGCTTATGGAGGCGCCATGCCTGCAGCTGTGGATACGGTTATTGCGTTTTTTGGCGCGAAGTACGTATCCGGCAATGCCAACATAACGGCTAAAGTCTATGCTGCCACCACTGCGGGCGAACCCGGCACACTGCTTGGCACCAGCATGCCGGTAGCCGTCAGCGATATTGATACCAGCGGGCTGCCCACCCTGTTTAGCTTTTCCAGCCCGGTGAACATTACCACAGACCAGTTCTTTGTATCCATCAGCGTACAAGACCTGTATGCGGCAGGAGATACCGTTGGCATTTACTCTTCCGATGAATGTACTGCGGTAGATTCTACCGCAGCCTGGGATATGTTTAACGATGGTAGCTTTATGATGGTTTCATCTCCCGACAACTGGGGCATTAACATCGAGTATTACATCCTGGCATCGCTTACTACCACTACCCATGTACCAGATGTTGCCGCCGGTTCGCTGCATGCGCAGGTGTTTCCTAATCCCGCCAGCGATGTGCTGAAAGTTACTTTTGACGGCAAAGCCAATACGGTTGCTGCTATAACCCTTAAAGACGTAACCGGCCGTAGCGTCCGTACCCAACAAATCACGGCTACCGCCAAAAATGAAGTAATCATTCCTATTTCAGGACTGCAAGCCGGTATTTACTTCTGTGAGGTGAATCACAATGGTATCCGCGATATAGCGAAAGTGCTGGTGCGGTAATTTTTTTCACTGCAATCCTATATAGGCGGCCCGGCAACGGGCCGCCTGTTTCTTTTTGAAACTGTATAATCTTTCAAAGGCTCCTGTTTAATTGTGGATCTGAAGCTATGCGCCCATGCATCGCCCTGACAATAATCATAATCCTGCCCCTTTGCATCCATTAATTTTGCAGCTTTAAAGTTGAACTACCGGATGCATTACTGGAAACGCCTCAGCCACAACGAACAGGACCGCCGCATCAGTCAGGCGCTGCAACAGAATATCGATTACAAGCAAACCCTGTCGCTGGGCATTCCTGCTTCCCGCCTGGACCCGGTTGTGTTTTATGATCAGGCCGGCTTTCTGAAGGATGCGCCGCTCCTACGCGCCGTTATTCAAAATCCGAATCATATCGGCTGCCATACCATCGGCGATTCCGAACATTTTTTCCGGGGCACCCAGCAGTTGGAACGCGAAGTAATTGAATTGCTGTCGGTGGATTTACTGAAAGCGCAACACAATAGCTGTGATGGTTTTATTGCCGCCGGCGGTACAGAAGCCAACCTGGAGGCTGCCTGGATTTACCGCAACTTTTTCCTCCGCGAAAAAGAAGCGACGCATTCGCAAATTGCCCTGCTTGCTTCTGCAGACACACATTATTCGGTTGCAAAAGCAGCCAACATTCTGAACCTGAACTGGCTCTCTGTGCCGGTACAGGAACAAACGCGGTTAATAGACCCGGAAAGCCTGGATGGAATACTGGATGAAGCGCAGGCTGCCGGCTATAAATATTTCATTGTAATCGCCAATATGGGCACTACTATGTTTGGCAGCGTGGACAATCCAGAAATTTTCAGCGAAGCCCTCAAGCGCCGCAAACTGGATTTTAAACTGCACATAGATGGCGCGTTTGGCGGCTTTATCTATCCCGTCAGCGAGCCGGAAAACAACGTCAACTTTACCAATGCGGATGTCAGCTCTATTACACTGGATGCCCACAAGATGCTGCAGGCGCCTTATGGCACGGGGGTATTTCTCATCCGGAAAGGACTCATTCATTTTGCCCTCACCAAAGAAGCCCAGTACGTGCAGGGTATGGACCTGACGGTAAATGGCAGCCGCAGCGGCGCCAATGCTATTGCGGTCTGGATGATTCTGATGACTTACGGGCCATTTGGCTGGCTGGAAAAAATAAACAAGCTGCTGTACCGCACCAAATGGGCAGCGCGTAAGCTGGAAAAAATGGGTGTTGCTTTTTACCGGCATCCGCGCATGAACATCATCACCATGCGTGCTACAAAGGCAGTAGCAGCGTTGGCGCATCAATATGGTTTGGTGCCTGATAGCCATGGTGCGAACGCAAAGTGGTATAAAATCGTGGTAATGGACCACGTAGAGTTGGATCATCTGGAAGATTTTATCCGCGACCTGGAAAAGGAATTGGCAAAGCAAACGGCTGCTTAGTATTTTTGCGCACGTAAAATGATTGCCGCGCACCGTGGTTATTAATTAAATTAAAACAACCAGAAATAATATATGGGTCGGATTTTTGAAGTTCGTAAGTCTAAAATGTTCGCGCGGTACGACCGCATGGCCAAGCAGTTTACCCGCATTGGCAAGGAAATAGCCATTGCCGTAAAAAAGGGCGGTTCCGACCCGGATAACAACCCCATGCTGCGCCGGGTGATGCAAAACGCCAAGAGCGTAAACATGCCCAAAGACCGCGTGGAAAATGCCATCAAAAACGCGCTGGGTAAAGACACGAGCAATTACGATGAGGTGCTGTACGAAGGGTATGCACCGCACGGCGTGGCCCTGCTGGTGGAAACCGCCACAGATAATACCACCCGCACCGTGGCCAACGTACGCAGTCATTTCAACAAAGGCGGCGGCAACCTCGGCAACAGCGGCTCGGTATCCTTTCTCTTTAAGCACATGGGCGTGTTTAAGCTGAAAGCCGAAGGCCTGAATATGGAAGAAATGGAGCTGGAACTGATAGACGCGGGTCTGGAAGAACTGGGTGAAGACAGCGAAGGCAATATGGTGGTGCAATGCAGCTTCAATGACTTTGGCGCCATGCAGAAAGCTTTGGAAGAAAAAGGCCTGGAGCCGCTGAGCGCCGAGCTGGAATGGATTCCGCTGAATGGGGTAGAAGTAAGCGAAGAGCAAAGTGAAGACGTCTTTAAGCTCATTGAGCGCCTGGAGCAGGATGACGACGTACAGCGCGTGTTTCACAATATGGCGTAGGACTAGTTGAATGGTTGAAAAGTTGAATGGTTCAGATACAAGCCTGCTTCCATACTTTTCAGAATAATCCCTCACGCCGCGTCGCTGTTTTCGTTGCTTCGCCGCGCGAAACATGTTTAGCATGGCAGATTTTCACAAACACAAAAAACATCAGCATAGCAGCCGGCAGCAACCGCTTTTTTTATGGCAGGAAGCAGTTTCTTAGTTGACTTATTTTTATAGCAAGAAATACACTGCTTTATGCGCCCATCTTTTTCTGCCACCAGGCTACTGGTCTTGTGTGTGATCTCCTGCTCCAATCTTCAGGCACAGGTGCATATTTTCAGTGATTCCTGCGACCGTAAAGTGCTTTCTTACGAAGCAGCCACTAATGAAAGTGAAACCTGGATGTATCAGTTGCAGCCACCCAATGGCGACGGCCGGCTTTATTATTTTGGCGCCCTGCACCTCACCGATACGGCGCATCCGCAGTTTATGGAAATGGAAAGAGCCTGGCAAACCTTTCGGCCAACGATAGCGTTTTTTGAAGGTCCCGACAGAGGCGTGGATACGAGCGGTGCACAAACTATCAGCAACCTGGGAGAATCCGGCTATGTACGTTATCTCGCAAAAAAGGACGACATCCCGGTGCGCCCGCTGGAAGACCGGGCAGGGGAATACAGATACCTCGTTTCCGTTTTTGGAAAAGAAAAAGTGCAGCTGTTTTACATACTGAGTGAAGCTGCACGGCTGCGCAGCCGCAAGGGAATGAACCAGGCAGAAATAACGGCAGCCATCAACAAGCTTCTGCCCCGGATGCAGCAATTGCTGTTGCAAGACGACACGAGCGGCGGTGATTTACTCAGTATTGCAGCTATTGAAGCAGCCTACAACCATTATTGGCAGCAGGGGCAATGGTGGGAAGCGCCCACGCAGTGGTTTGACCCGATGACTACTTCTGACAAGACCGGCGGCATTTTTACGAATGAAATAAACCGGGCTTCCAGCCAATGGCGCAACATGCATATGTACCGCCTGTTATCAGATGCCGTGCTGCGTGGCGAACGGGTATTTGCTGTAGTGGGACGCAACCATGTGCCCTTACAAATTCCGGCTATTAAATGCCGCCTGGGCATCAGGGATTAAAGAAGCTGACACGCACATTTTATACCAACAGAAAGCACAATTGGCTGCAATCCCGGGAAGCATTCTATTTTCGCCGCTACATGATGCATAAGAAAAGGTCGCTGCCATTGCTCATTGGCCGTAAGCCGGTGCTGGAAGCCTTACAAAACGGGCAAACCATAGAAAAAATATTTCTGCTCCGTACTGCCAAAGGCGAAGAAATCTCAGGTATCCGCCATCTGGCGCAACAGACTAATATCCCGTTGGCACTGGTGCCCGAAGAAAAGCTGAACCAGCTTACGCGCGCACAGCATCAGGGTGTGGTGGCTATTTCTGGTCTGCTTTCTTACACAGACCTGCAGGCTGCCATAGACTTTGTGGTAGATAAAGGAGATACGCCGCTGTTTCTTTTGCTGGATGGCGTGACGGATGTGCGCAATGCGGGCGCTATTGCCCGTACCGCTTTGTGCTGCGGGGCACAAGGCATTATTCTGCCCGTTTCCAACAGTGCTTCCTTAAACGAAGAAGCCATTAAAACTTCTGCCGGCGCGCTCACCCAGTTATTGCTTTGCCGCGTGCCTTCCACGCAGCAGGCCATGGACGTTTTGCAGCTCAACGGCATCCGCATTTTAGGCACGCAAATGAAAAGCAATACGGCTGTGTTTGAAGAGGATTTTACTGCACCGGTGTGTGTGGTGATGGGCGGTGAGGAACGGGGCATTTCCAAAGAAGTTGTGAAGCGGGCAGATGCGCTCATTCACATTCCCATGGCCGGCAGCTTTAATTCCTTAAACGTAAGCGTAGCGGCAGGCATGGTGCTGTATGAGGCCTTGAAGCAACGGAAGTTTTCCGTTTGACGTCTTTTTAGAACCCGGCAAGATGGCGGGGTATTTGAATCCATCTTTTCAATAAACGCCAATCCCCAAACTTTCTTTTACCTTTGCGCCGCTCCGGCTTAGGGAATCAGGTGAAAATCCTGGACAGTACCCGCTGCTGTAAGCTCCAATTGAAATTTTTCCGGCAACAGGCCACTTCTCTGCAACCATCAGGGTGGGAAGGCGCCGGGAAAAGGAGTAAGTCAGAAGACCTGCCGGCTGCGCATAACATCTGTCTGCTTTCGGGAATAAAAGCAAGAGGACAAAGCCGGCCTGCCCGTGCTTCTTTCTCTTTTTTGTTGGCAACAGATGTTGGATGGATGATGCTTCAAAACCAAAACAACCATAACCGCCAACATGAAAAAACATTTACTTTCTTTACTGGTATTAAGCGCTGCCGTTACCGGTAAAGCCCAAATCACAGCTACATTTGAGGACCTGCCGCTGCCGGGAACCGATACATTTTATACCAATTATTCTGCGGCAGGCGAAGACGTAGGATTCCTGGACAACCATATTTACTTTCCTTCCTTTTTTGATGAATACATGGGTTTCTGGTATCAATCCAGCGGCTTTGTTTATTCTAACCTTACAGACACTACCACACCCGGCTTTACCAATCAGTATGCAGCTATCACCGGAAAGGGGCAGGCTGGCTCTGCACAATACGCCGTTGCATTTTACAGCACGTTCAGTGATAACTTCATTGGCCTGCAGGATAGCGCACGGGGCCTGACACCTGCCGGCACCTACCTCACCAACAACACCTATGCCTATCTGAGCATGCGCGACGGCGATGGTGTTGCTAAAAAATTTGGCGGCGCTACCGGTAATGATCCGGATTACTTCCGCATTATTTTCTACGGCTACCTGGATGGCGAAAAAAAGGCAGACAGCGTCACTTTCTATCTGGCAGATTTTCGTTTTGAAGACAACAGTCAGGATTATATAGTAAAGAACTGGGAATGGGTGGATCTTTCCAACCTGGGTGCAGTGGATAGCATTACATACATCCTGGAATCTTCAGACACCGGCGAATGGGGCATGAATACGCCTGCCTATTTCTGTATAGATAACTTTACGATGAACGCTGGGCCCACCGGCATTGCGCAGGCAGCACCCTTACCAGCCCGCGTTTACCCGAATCCTGCCCGTGATGTGGTAACCATTCAAACAAATACCGCTGCCAGCTACCGTCTTACAGACATGATGGGCCATGCCGTAAGCGCCGGTACACTGCATGCAGGCACAAATAAAATTGTAACTACCCACCTGCCGGCAGGAAATTATGTACTGCTGCTTCACAATGGTGAGGAACAAAAAGCCATTAAAATCTGTGTTGAAAAATAAAATTATAGGCACTTTGGCTGCGCTGCTGTTTGTACAAAACAGCAGCGCACAATTTGCGCCGCAAGCCACTTTACCCGGCTCCACCGCCATTCATCGCAGCAGCCCGCTCTTTACCAACTGGGCCAATGGCTGCACCGTAGCACGTGGCTACATGCAGATAGACAGTCCTTCGCTGGGCTTTGCTGCTGCCGGCATTGCAGAAAATGCAACCGGAATGGCAGATGGCAGCGTGGTAAGCCTCGGCGACAGCGGGGTAGCCACCCTTACTTTTCCGGTAACTATTACAAACGGGGATGGTCCTGACTTTGCCGTTTTTGAAAATGGATTTCCCAATCCGCTGAATTCTGGGGAAGCATTTTTAGAGCTTGCTTTTGTAGAAGTAAGCTCAAACGGCACAAACTTTTTCAGGTTCCCGGCGCAGTCGTTCACGCAGGTAGACAGTCAGATTTCCAGCGTGGCCGGCGTGCACTATATGAATGCCAGCCTGCTTTACAACCTGGCCGGAAAATACATTGGCGGTTATGGTGTGCCGTTTGATTTGGAAGAATTAAGCGGCACCCCGGGCCTGGACATAAACCAAATTCATTACGTGCGACTTGTAGATGTGATTGGCGACATTGGTGCATACGGTAGCAACGATGCCAACGGCAACCGCATCAACGAGCCTTTTCCCACCCCTTTTCCTGCAGGCGGTTTCGATCTGGATGCCGTTGGCGTGTTGCATGCATCACCCCTTTCTGTAAAAACGGCTGTTGCATCCGTGCTGTCTTTTTACCCCAATCCTGCCCGGGACTACCTTACAATTCAGTTGCCTGCTCATCTTCGCTGCCACCTGCAGGTACGGAATGTAAACGGGCAAATTTTACTGGAGCAGGAAGCAGGGAATAACGACAGGCTGGACCTGCGTCCGTTACCAGCCGGCGTTTATTTTATTCAATGCCAAAGCAATCAGGAATCATGCGTCTATCGTTTTATCAAACAATAGGGTGGCTACTGCTGCTGGGTCTGATTGCCTGCAAAAAAGACAAGCCAAATGCACCGGAACCAGTTTTGCCTGAATCACCGCATGGCGTACTGGTTGCCTGTGAAGGCAGCCTTGGGTTTGGAAACGCGGCCCTGACGTTTTTCCAGGAAGGGCAGGACCCGATACCGGATGTCTATAAAAATGCAAATGGCAGTACCATCGGCGATGTGCTGCAAAGCGTTACCCAAATAGGCAACCGCCTTTTTTTATGCGTCAATAATTCAGATAAAGTGCTGGTAATTGGCGCGGAAGATTTTAAGCTGCAGGCAAGCATATCTATTTCCAAACCAAGGTACATCCTGCCTGTTTCAGATACGCGCGCTTATGTAAGCACGCTGTTTTCCAACCGGATTTTTGAGATCAACCCGGCTACAGCAACCGTCACAGATACGCTGCTCTTGCCGGTTCAAAACCCCGAAGGAATGCTCCTGCGCGGCGATGAGGTTTTTGTTTGCGGCTGGGATACGGCATCGCAGCTGCTTTATGTATTGAATACGCATACGAATACTATCAGCCGTACCATTACCCTGGCTGGCAAAGCGCCGCAGGCGGTTGTATGCGATGGCGAAGGCATGCTTTGGGTTTTAAGTGGCAACAATGCAAGCGGCATACCGGCTACCTGGAGCCGCATCAACCCGGTAAGCGGCGAATTGCTGGCAGCCTATTATTTTCCCGAAACCGCTGACCCCATACGTCCTGCCATGAATCCTGCCGGCGATACCCTGTATTGGATCAGCGTCAATCAATATGGTGGAGTCAGCAACAATGGCATTTACAGGATGCCTGTGATCGCGGGCAGCCTGCCGGAAACCCCTTTTATACAGGCCATTGCCTGGCAATATTTCTGGGCACTGGCTATAGATCCTGCTACCGGTTATATTTATACAGGCGACCCCAAAGGTTTCACGCAAAAGGGAAGCGTGCAGATATACCGGCAGGATGGCACATTACAATCTTCTTTCGAAACAGGCGTAGGACCCGGGCATATTTATTTTCAGTAATGAAGGCTACAGCCACATGCAGCAGGAAAAGACAAACCGGCATACTGCTGCTGCTTTTATTGTCTGCTGCTGCAAAGGCGCAGTCTTTAAACGACAGCCTGCAGGAAGTAAAGGTGAAAAGCTACCGGGCCGTTTCGCCAACAGAAATATTACTGCAGCACAATACCGGCCGCATACAGCCTTTTGACAGCACCACCCTGGACCTTTACAAAAGCAACAGCGTAGCCACGTTGATAGCCGAGCAATCTCCGGTTTTTATTAAATCCTATGGATTCAACAGCCTTTCCACACTCAGCTTTCGCGGCGCTTCTGCTGCGCAAAGTACGGTGCTCTGGAACGGCGTACCGGTGAACAATGCCGCCTTGGGTGTGGCAGATTTGAGCCTGCTGCCGGTTTTCTTTTCAGATAAAATAAGCATCGCTTATGGTGGCAGCAGCGCCCTGCTGGGCAGTGGCAATGTAGGCGGCGCCCTGCTGCTGGACAGTGATGTGCCTGGCTTTGTAAAAGGCTATAAAACCGGTACTGTGTCTGCTGCTGCAGGCAGTTTTGGACAAAAAACAATAGCTGCCAACCTGCAGGCGAATGATACTAAAACCGGGAAATGGCAAATGGGGATGCGCATGCTGGGACAACAGGCCAACAATGATTTTAGTTTTAAAGACGAGACAGGGCATTGGCAAAAAATGACCAATAGCCGTCAGGCAGCCGGCCACCTGCTGGTTTCCGTTGCCCGGCAATTAAAGCAGGGTAGTCTTTCGCTGCATGCCTGGGCACAGAAAGCCGAACGGGAAATTCCACCTGCCTTATTTGAACAAACATCCAGGAAACAACAAACTGATGAAGTTTTGCGCCTGACGGCAGATTGGCGCCAGGGTAGCAACAGTTTAAAGCTAGCGTATATTAAAGAAGGAATTAATTATTCAGACAAAGCCATTAGGCTTTACTCCAACGCTGTAACACACAGAATTTTTGTATCAGAAACCTGGCGCACCCGCTGGGATAAACATCAGTTGCTGCTGACGGTGCCCCTGCAACTGGACTGGATGGCAGGCCGGGGAAATTCGCAGCACAGCCTGGCAGCAGCGGCATTTTACTTATATAAAAACCAAAGGTGGCAGTTTTCTGTTCAAAGCCGTGCCGGCTGGTACCAGGAAAAGTTGGCAGTCACACCCGGTGCAGGCGCCACCCTTCAGATTAAAAAATGGTTGAGCACTTATCTGAGCGTGCAGCGTTCCTTCCGGCAGCCAACACTGAACGAACTTTATTATCAGCCCGGCGGCAATGCTGCTTTAAAGCCAGAGGAAGGCTGGTCGGGCGAAGCAGGGTACCGACTTAATATAAATAAGGAAAACTGGCAGCTGGAACAGGAAGGCACCGGTTTCATACGGTCTATTCAAAACTGGATTATCTGGTATGGGGGCGCCATCTGGACGCCCCACAACATTGCCAGTGTGTTAAGCCGCGGCGCGGAATCCAGTACGGCCCTGCACTGGCAACATCAAAATATAAAAGCAACACTGCAGGTACAAACCGCTTATGTGCTGAGTACCACCCGGAAAAGTGAAAACCCGCTGGATGGCAGTATTGGCCGGCAATTACCTTATGTACCCCGGTATAACTACCGGATAAATGCCCGGGTGGGATGGCAGGACTGGTTGCTTTCCGGCTATTGGAATTATACCGGCTACCGCTTTACCACCAGCGACGAATCAGCCTATCTGGAACCTTATGACTTAACGGGTATTACCCTTACCTGGCAGACATTATTATTCCATAAAAAATGGAATTTCGGGCTATCCTGCCACAACCTGGGGCAGACTTCGTACGAAGTGGTGGCTTACCGGCCCATGCCCGGGCGCATGTGGCAGTTAAGTGCCGGCTTAAAATTTCTTTAAATGGCTGGTAATTTGTTACTTTACAGCAATTATAACCGGATGGCTCACCCAACCATTCCAGGCTCGTCCAACGTCTTACTCACCAGAAAACCATTTGTAAAGATTGGCATTCGCATTAGCATACACCATCAACACCCAGACAGATGAGCTCATGCTCCTCATACAAGGCTGTGTGAAAAACGAGCGTGCTGCCCAGGAGCGCGTGTATACGCTGTTTTATGGCAGGATGATGGCCCTTGTGCGCCGTTACATTGACCAACCCGAGCAGGCAGAAGAAGTTTTAAATAACGGCTTTTTACGGGCCTTTAAAAAAATCCATCAATACACCTTTTCGGGTGCCTTTGAAGGTTGGCTGCGCAAGATAGTCTTCCATGCCGTAAGTGATTATGTGCGGGAAAACGTGCGTTATAAAGAACATACGGTGCTGGATGCAAAAGATGAGTACGTGCACCGCGACGATGCAGACCGGCTTTACTACAATGATTTGCTGAAGCTGGTACACGAATTGCCACAGGCTACACGAACGGTTTTTAATCTTTTTGTACTGGAAGGTTTTTCGCATAAAGAAATCAGCAAGCTGCTGAGCATTAGCGAAGGCACCAGCAAATGGCACATCAGCGAAGCCAGAAAATCGCTGAAAAAGAAAATAGAGACTTTAAATTCAAAATAATTTATCCTTATGGATAAAAAACACATTCATATAGACGACCTCAGCCGGCAACTGCTCAGCCAGCGCGAAGAGGAAACCAGGCCAGGCGCCTGGCTTACCATGCGCGAGCTGCTGGATAAGGAATTGCCCCTTGGCGCGCCGCTGCCCGGGGCAGGCTGGGGCTGGAACCGTACTTTATTTGCCGCCCTTATCCTGCTTTTAATTTCTGCTGCCAGCCTGGGAGGTTATCATGCTTTTAATGGATCGGCAACCATGCATCTTGCCAATAACCAAATGGCAGGCGCTGCTACCAGCCTGGCCAATACTACCATTTCAGGAACTGACCGCTCCGCTGCAAATACGGCTTCCAGCCAGGCCGCTTATGCTGCTGCTTTGCCGGTAAACGCCAATAAGATGGCAGCCATACAGCCCGACCAAAATCCTGCTCCGGAAAACAAACCACGCCATCCGCGGCAGGTAGTGGTGCCTGTTGCACAGAACCAATCCCATACAGCAGCCAACCAATTGGATAATTCTAATAAAATAGCTGTCAATAGCCAGGAAACAGCCCTAATTGCACCTGCCTATAATGGTACAGAAACAGCATCGCTGTTTACCATGCCTTTCCTGAAGAATAACAACCTGCTTACCAATAATAACACGAGTGCGTTGCTTTCCGGAAATAGGCTGCCAGCCGGCATGCTGATTCCGGCAACTGAAAAATCAATCCAAGCTGCGGCTGCAGCGCCTGCAAGTAATCTGCGCGATAATTCGGAATCGTTCGCGTCAGCAAAACCTGCCACAGAAAACAATTTGACTAAAAATAAGCCATCTGTACCGAAAAAGGCAGGCAAGCCTAATGGCCTGAAACTGATACGGGATACAATTCAGCAGATACAGGTGGTACAGCGGGTGGTGCCAGATAAGACCAACCGTACCATGCTTCGCCGGATGGATACCATCAGCATCACCGATGTGGTGGAAGAAAGGTGGGTTTCCGCCGGGCCGGATTTCCGTGGCATTGGTCCTATGCCGCTTGGCAGCGCCACGCAGGCCGAGCAGCCAATAATACCCGCCGCCAGCCTGCATACGGAAGATGGCGCAGGCAGTTATGTATCCTTGTCTGCCCAGCAGGTAAGCAGCAAAAAGGTAAGCATGCATGGCATATCGCTGCGCGATAAGATGCAACAGGCCTTCTTTTTAATGAGCCAGATTCAGACTTATTCCGGTCTTGTGGCAGGTTTCAACATCAGCCCTTTCAATGAGCCGGCCACCTATGGTTTTCACCTGGGCCTGTCGCAGGTATTTCAGCTGAGCCCGCAATGGTCTGTTTCGGCAGAAGTAAAATACAACCGCCGGATGGGTTCGGGTATGGTGCTGCACGACAATTATGTAGAGCGTTCTGGTTTAAACAGCTCGCAGCAGGGTCCTGAAAAAACGTACACCTGGAACCAAGATACCGTGGACCATTTCTTTAAAATTCCTGCCCTGCAAACTGTTGAAGTGCCGGTAAGTATTCAGCGCCATATGAACCGCGTATTTTTAATGGGCGGCCTGCATTTCAGCTATAGTCCGCGCATCAATACCGAAGAAATATCCCACAGCCGCAACCAGCCGGTGCAGCAATCGTATACTACCGCCACCAACCAGTTGCCGCCAGCCTATACCGAAGGTTTACCATCTGTAAAGATTGATGATTTTGGCAGCCGCCTGAGCGTTGGTTATCAGTTGGGTGCGGGCTACGAAGTATCGCCTGCCGTGCGCCTGGATGTGCGCTTCAGCCAGCAATTCTGGGACAATGCCAAAACCCCGGGCAGCAAAAAAGTTTCTACTGAATTTTACCGCCTGCCGAACCTGCAACTTTCCGTGGGTTACCGCTTCGGGAAATTAAAATAAAACTTCCTGTAACCAAAGTAAAAATCCCGGCTGTGCACAGCCGGGATTTTTTGTGTTTAAAGATTAGGGGTTGAAGCGACGACGGAAATGTATGGCACCGCATTGCCGAAGTCTTTCAAACAACGAGCGCCTTAGGTTTTACCCATCGCTTCTTTTTTCAGTTCCAGGGTCAGCTCTTTACCAAAATACCGTTCAATCCGGTTTTCCGCCAGATAAATGAGCGGCGTCAGTACCACTGCCATGGTTAATTTGTAAGAATAATTAACCAGGCCCACAGCCAAAACGCGTTGCCAGCCCCACAGCGGGCCAAAGGCTATGGAAAGCACCACAAAGCTGTCTACAAGCTGCGATACAGCGGTAGAACCGGTAGCGCGTAACCATACCTTTTTTTCTCCGGTTACCCTTTTAATCCGGTGGAAAATCCAGACATCCAGCACCTGACTTACCAGAAAAGCTACCAGGCTGCCAAAAATAATGCGCATACTTTGCCCAAAAATGGAAACAAAGGCCGCCTGCATATCCGGCACACCGCTGGCTTTCTGGCTGCTTATCCAGAAATTTTTATCGGCAGGCATATGAATAGCGAAGTAAAAAGCAATAAAAGCATAGCCGATCAGCGATACGGCAATGTAGGAAATGCGCCGCACGGCGCGTGGCCCGTAGTATTCGTTGATAATATCCGTCAGCACAAACTCCAGTGGACAGAGCAGGACGCCGCAGGTAAGTGTGTAGGTAAGTCCTTCCTGCCCCAGCAGGGTAAATGGCCGCACCGGCAGGCCCAGCAAGGCTTCCAGCGAAAAAAGTTTATTGCCGATGCACTCTGCAATCAGGGCATTGGCCACGAAAAAGGCTGTCATAAACAAAAACAGCCGGGCTGGTTTGTCTGATAAAAATTGACGCAGCATGTATAAAAAAAAGGGGCGGTAAAGCTATGGATAGTTTGGGTTTTTGAAATTTGGGTGTAGTGGGTAATTTTTCAGTTCCGTATTTGAAACTATCTTTCTTATCAGTCCGGATATAGATAGATGTATGGCGGATTTGGATTTTGGAATTTCTTAAAAGACATTTGACTTTTAATACAGCCTGTGTCATTTGTTCTAAAAATTCAAAACATATCCAAAGCTTACGGCCCCATACAGGCGCTGAACAGCTTAAGTTTTTCGGTGCCGGAAGGCAGCGTTTTTGGTGTATTGGGGCCCAATGGCAGCGGTAAAACAACCTTGCTGGGTATCCTGCTGAATGTGCTGCTTCCGGATAAAGGAAGCTTTGAATGGTTTCAGCAGATGCCGGACCACGAGGCGCGCCGCCACATTGGTTCCCTACTGGAAACACCCAATTTTTATCATTACCTCAGCGCCTTGGACAATCTGAAGGTAAATGCGGCCATCAAGCAAACGGGGCACCAAGATTTTGAACGGGTATTAAAACTGACCGGGCTGTGGGAGCGCCGCGATAGCAAATTCAGCACCTATAGCCTGGGTATGAAACAAAGGCTGGCCATTGCAGCCGCCCTGCTGGGCAGTCCGCGTGTGCTGGTGCTGGACGAGCCAACGAATGGTTTGGATCCGGCCGGCATCGCAGAAATCAGGCAACTGATTCGCCAGCTTAGTAAAGAAGGCATGACCATTCTCATGGCCAGTCACCTGCTGGATGAAGTAGAGAAAGTCTGTACCCACATGGCGATTATTAAAAACGGGGTTTTACTGGTAGATGGCCCGGTAGCGGAAGTCCTGCGCAGCGAAGACCTGATAGAAGCAAAGGCAGGAGATATGGCAGCCTTGCAGGCCACGGTTGCCCGGCTGGAAGGCGTACAGCGCGTGCAACAAAACGAAAATGGTCTGCTGCAGGTGTACGTCAGCGACAGCCTGACGCCGGCTGCTTTTAATAGTTATTGCATGCAGCAGGGCATTGTGCTGGAGCACCTGGCACTGAAAAAGAAAAGCCTCGAAACAAAATTCATGGAGTTGACCAACAACACAACTTCCAACCTTACTTCCTGATTATATGAAAGCTCTGTTGCGCATCGAATGGCTGAAAATGCGGCACTACCGCACTTGCTATATTATTACCGGCCTGTTTGTATTGCTGTGCTGGCTGCTGATTGCTTATCAGCGCGACTTTTTTGTGGGCGGCTCTGAATTGCTGCTGGCCGATTCACGGACCTTTAGCGCTGTCTGGCAAAACAGTGCCTTTTATACCAGCCATGTGGTTATTTTCTTAAGCCTGCTGCTGGCATTGCTGGTCACCAATGAATTTCAATTCCGCACCCACCGGCAGAATGTTATAGACGGCTGGCGGCGCATGGATTTTTACCATGCCAAATGGGCTGTAGCCGGCATGATGGTGCTGCTTGCCATGTGCAGTTGCATTGTGGCAGCCCTGGTTTATGCACTGGTCATGGGCAGCGACTTCAGCAACATTACCGATGGCATCATCAATCTTTTGTGGCTGTTCCTGCTTACGGTAAATTACCTGGGCTTTGCACTGCTGCTTTCCTTAATGATTCGTCGTGCCGGCCTCACGCTCATCATCATTCTTGTTTATTACATGATGGCAGAACCGATACTGCATACGCTGCTGCGCTACAAGCAAAAGTGGCCGGTAGCTGATTTGTTTTTGCCGTTAGAGGTAAGCGATCAGCTGCTGGCGCGCCCCAAGCTGAATCCACTGCCTATAGGCGGGCCGGATAAAGAACTCTTTTCTTCGCCGCTGCCAATGTATGTGTATGCGCTGGGCACCCTGGCCTGGATTGCGCTTTACTACTTTGCCGGCCGCCGCCGCCTGGCCGCCACAGATTGGTAACTTCGCGGCACTATGAACAACGAACAACCCGTCATTCTGGTAACCAATGATGATGGCATTACCGCGCCGGGCATCCGTGCCCTGGTAAATGCTGCCAAAAAGCTGGGACAGGTAGTGGTGGTTGCGCCGGATAGCCCGCAAAGCGGCATGGGTCATGCCATTACAATTGGTCATCCGCTGCGGCTCAATAAAGTAGCTGTTTTTGAAGGCGTGGAAGCCTGGCAATGCAGCGGCACACCGGTAGACTGCGTAAAGCTGGCAAGGGATGTGGTCCTGAAACGCCGTCCGGATATTTGCCTGAGCGGCATCAACCACGGCGCCAATCATTCCATTAATGTCATTTATTCCGGTACCATGAGTGCCGCTATGGAAGCCGCCATAGAAGGGGTACCGTCTGCCGGACTTTCCCTGCTGGATTTTGATTTTCATGCGGATTTTTCTGTGGCCGAAATAGTTGCAGAGCAGGTAGGCCGGCAGTTGCTGCAGGCGCAAACCTCCGCGCATTTGCTTTTAAATGTCAACATCCCGAAAGTCAGCCGGCAGGATTTTAAAGGTTTAAAAATCTGCCGGCAGGCATTTGCCAGCTGGTCAGAGGAGTTTGATCGCCGTGTGGATCCGCGGGGAAAGCCTTATTATTGGATGGTAGGCCGTTTTGAAAATAAAGATCAAAGACCGGATACAGACATGAATGCCCTGGAAGCCGGCTACGCTTCCATTGTACCCGTAAGCTTTGATTTAACGGATAAGTCGGAAAAGAAACGGCTGGAGCACGCCTGGAAAGACATCCTGTCAAATTAAAAAAAGACTGCTGAAAAGTACATTTTTTTGACAGCGCCTAAAAAGCAATATGCCGCTTTTTAGGCGCAAATAACTTTGGCACAACTAACTTGCACCCATGAATTTTCAGCGCTACTTAGTAACGGCTGCGCTGCCGTATGCCAATGGCCCCGTGCACATTGGCCACTTGGCTGGCTGCTACCTGCCTGCCGACATCTATACCCGTTATCAGCGCGCGCAAAAGCGCGATGTAAAGTTTATCTGTGGCAGCGATGAGCATGGCGTACCCATCACCATCCGCGCCATGAAAGAAGGCAAGACGCCGCAGGAAGTGGTAGACCATTACAATGCGCTGATTAAAGAAAGCTTTGCCGGCATGGGCATCGCCTTTGATATTTATTCACGCACTTCCAACCAAACACACACCGAAACCGCTCAGGCTTTTTTCAAAAAACTATATGATGAGGGCCTTTTTGAAGAACGCGAAAGCGAACAGTATTACGACGAGGAAAAACAATTGTTTCTGGCCGACCGCTACATCATCGGCACCTGTCCGGTGTGTGGCAACAGCAATGCCTATGGCGACCAGTGCGAGAAATGCGGCAGCTCGCTTTCTCCCGAACAGCTCATCCATCCACGCAGCGCGCTCAGCAATTCAGAGCCGGTAAAACGTACCACCAAACACTGGTATTTCCCGCTGAACCAATACGAAGACTGGCTGAAAGCCTGGATTCTGGAAGGCAAGAAAGGGGAGTGGAAGCCCAATGTGTACGGTCAGTGCAAAAGCTGGCTGGATGCGGGCCTGCAGCCCCGCGCCATGACCCGCGACAGCAACTGGGGCGTGCCGGTGCCGCTCAAAGATGCGGAAGGAAAAGTGCTGTACGTTTGGTTTGACGCGCCCATTGGCTACATCAGCGCCACCAAAGAACTGACGCCCCAGTGGAGCGATTACTGGCAGAAAGAAGATACCAAGCTGGTGCATTTCATTGGCAAGGACAATATCGTTTTTCACTGCATCATCTTCCCGGCGATGCTGAAAGCGCATGGCGGCTATGTGCTGCCCGAAAATGTGCCAGCCAATGAATTTCTGAATATTGAAGGCGAAAAGGTAAGCACCAGCCGCAACTGGGCGGTGTGGGTGAATGAATACCTGGAAGATTTCCCGGAACAGCAGGATGTGCTGCGCTATGTGCTTTGCGCCAACGCGCCGGAAACCAAAGACAATGACTTTACCTGGAAAGATTTCCAGGACCGCAACAACAGCGAGCTGGTAGCCATCTTTGGCAACTTTGTGAACCGTGCATTTGTGCTGATGCACAAGCTTTGCAACGGCCGTGTGCCGGCGCTGCACCAGGAATTGCTGGACGAAAAAGACCGTGCGCTGATGCAGGAAATAGCAGACACAAAAGGCCGTGTGGAAAACGCCATTGAAACCTACCATTTCCGCGATGCGCTGTTTGAAGTGATGAACCTGGCCCGGGCCGGCAATAAATATATGCAGGAAAAGGAACCCTGGATTCTTGCCAAGAAAGCCACAGAAGGCAACAATCAGGCGCTCATTGACAACTGCCTGCACCTGTGCCTGCAACTGTGCGCCAACCTGGCCATTTATGTAAATCCCATCCTGCCATTTACCGCCAAAAAGCTTTGCCACATGATGAAAGTGGTAGACCGCATGCTGGACTGGGAAAACGGCGGCCGTCTGGATTTACTCAAAGTGAATTATCCTTTGCGCGCGCCGGAACTGCTCTTCCGGAAGATTGAAGATGCAGAGATAGAAAAGCAGGTAGAAAAATTAAATAACAACAGCAAACAAAGCCCTGTGATGACTGAAAACAAACCAACAGAAGCCGCTTTAGCCCTAGAAAAACCCATCTCGCCGGTGCGTCCTGAAATCACTTTTGATGATTTTGCAAAAATAGACTTGCGTGCAGGCACCATCCTGACCGCCGAAAAAGTAGAAAAAGCAGACAAGCTTTTAAAGCTGTCGGTGGATTTAGGGGAAGCAGCGCCGCGGACCATTGTTTCCGGCATTGCACAATATTTTAAACCAGAAGAAATCATTGGCAAACAGGTAACCGTGGTGGCCAACCTGGCGCCCCGCAAGATGCGCGGCATTGAAAGTCAGGGAATGATACTGATGACGGAAAATAACGAAGGGCAACTGATATTTGTAGCGCCTGCCGAAAAAGCAGTTGCCGGTGGCGAGGTAAAATAAACCTTGTCGGGCATTATAAAACAACCCATTCCTTCATGAAAAAGAAAACCCTTTGGTGGATTGTTGGCAGCCTGGTGGTGGTGTTGCTGCTGCTTATAATTTTTGGAAGAGGCAAAGGCCACAGCGGTACGCGTGTAGCTGTGGAAGCGGCAGGACAGCATACCATTACTGAATCGGTGACGGCCACTGGTAAAATTTATCCGGAGACGGAGGTGAAAATTGCGCCGGAGGTCAGTGGCGAAATAACAGAACTGAATGTGGCGGAAGGCGACAGTGTGCGCCGTGGACAGGTTTTGGTAAAAATAAATCCATCCATTTATTCGTCTATGGTGAATCAGGCCGCTGCCGGCGTACAGCAAAGTCAGGCAGGGGTTTCCAGCAATCAGGGTTTAATGGAACAGGCACGGGCACAATACGATTTAGCCCTGAATACCTATAACCGCAACAAACAACTTTTTCAGGACAAGGTAATCTCACAACTGGAATTTGAACAGGCTGAATCGCAATATCGCAGCGCAAAAGCTGCCTGGGAAAGTGCCAGGGCCAATATTTCAGGCGGCCGCTATGGCGTGGCAGCAGCACGGGCCAACCTGAATCAGGCGCAGGCCAACCTGCAAAAAACCACGATTGTAGCGCCGGTAAGCGGCATTATTTCCCAGCTTAATGTAAAAAAAGGCGAAAGGGTAGTAGGCACCGCGCAGATGGCCGGCACCGACATGCTGATTATTGCGGACATGAGCCGGCTGGAGGTGCGTGTGGATGTAAGCGAAACCGATATTCCCAAAGTAAAGCTGGGAGATACCGCTTTGGTGGAAACTGATGCGTACCGCAACCGCAAGTTTAAAGCAGTGGTTTCTAAAGTGAGTGTTTCCGGCCAAAACACCGGCAACGCCCTGCAGGCTGCCAGCAGCGATCAGGTAACCAATTATACCGTGCACGTCTGGATATTGCCGGAAAGCTACGCCGATCTGGCTGCCAATTTAGGGCCGAAAGGTTTTGTGTTTAAGCCGGGCATGACTGCCTTTGTGGAAATACAAACCCGCAAGGAAAGAGATGTGCTGAGCGTGCCGGTAAATGCCGTTACCACCCGCGACTGGCCCGACAGCCTGAATAAAAACAAAACCAATGCAGATGAAACAGCAGGCATACGGCAGGTTGTTTTTGTGCGCGATGCCAAAACCAACACCGTGCACCTGCGCGACGTAAAAACCGGCATTCAGGACAATAATTACATTCAGATCCTGGACGGATTAAAAGCCGGGGAAGAGGTAGTAATCGCGCCCTACAGTGCCATCAGCCGCCTGATGCAGGATGGCAATAAGGTAGAGGTCGTGAAAAAAGAAAACCTGTACGAGGGCGATAAAACAGATTAACTCATATAAACAGGCGTCGCTGAACAGGGGCATCCTGCATCAGCTTCGTTGCTTTCTGAAAAATGAAGGATATAACCATGGTTGCGCCGGCACAGGGGCAGCCTGATTTGCTGGGACGTATCGGCATCATCGGCAATGGCAGCTGGGGCACCGCGCTGGCCAAAATGCTGACCGATAACAACCGGCCTGTAAACTGGTGGCTGCGCAATGAAACCGCGGCAAAGCAACTCAGGGAAAGAGGGCACAATCCGCATTACCTGACCTCCGTGCGTTTTGATCCTCATTTGCTGCACCCAAGCGCCGATTTAATGCAGGTCTGGAATGCCTGCGACTCCGTGGTATTTGCCGTGCCTTCTGCCTATGCCAATAATGTGCTGGAACAATTACCGGAAGATGCTTTTCTTGAAAAGAAAATAATTTCAGCCATAAAAGGCATCCTGCCTCAGCACAACCAGCTGCTGAGCGATTACCTGCAGGCAAACCGGTCCTTCCCGCTTGAAAATTATGTGGCCATTACCGGTCCCTGCCATGCCGAGGAAGTTGCGGCAGAGCGCCTTTCTTACCTCACCTTTTCCGGACTGGATGAAAAGCTGACCAGCGCCGCTGCAGCTGCCTTTGCCAATCCATTTATCTTTACCACCCACAACCATGATCTTTGGGGCGCGCAGCTGGCTGCCGTACTTAAAAACATTTACGCCATTGGCGCGGGCATGGCCCATGCGCTGGATTACGGAGATAATTTCCTGAGTGTTTATATCACCAATTGCTACCGGGAAATGTACCGTTTCCTGGAGGCCCATTTCCATAACGTGCATCCATCCAACGAGCATCCCGATTTTCTGACCAGTGCTTACCTGGGCGACCTGCTGGTGACCTGCTATTCGCTGCACAGCCGCAACAGAAGCTTTGGCACCATGATTGGAAAAGGCTACTCGGTGAAAGCCGCCACGCTGGAAATGAACATGGTGGCGGAAGGCTATTACGCCGCACGCGGCATGAAGCACATTGCAGCAACACAGAATATTCCTTTGCCCATTGGCAATATGATTTACGAGGTGCTTTGGGAAAACCGGCAACCCGCGGAAATGATGGAAAAATTAGAAAAACAATTATCCTGAAACCATAGTTTTTGGGAAAATAAAAGCATTAGCAGACCTGCCTAAAGGTGTGGAAAACTTATCTTTGGCAGGTTTTAAAAAATTTCATTCAATGTCTGATACACAATTAAAAGACACGGCGGTAACCACCCAACATGCCGGCTGTGACGACAAAACCCAACGTATGCTGCAACAAATTAAGAAGGTAACGGTCATTGGTGCCGGCACCATGGGCAATGGTATTGTCCACGTTTTTGCGCAAAGCGGTTTCGATGTCCGTATGATGGACATCAGCCAGCCCAGCCTCGATAAAGCACTTGCTACTATCGGAAAGAACATGGACCGTCAGGTGGCTAAAGCGCAACTCACTGAAGAGCAAAAGCAAAAAGCACTGAACCACATCCAGGCCTTTACTACCATGGAAGAAGCATTGAAGGATGCGGACCTGGTTATAGAGGCTGCCACTGAAAATATTGACCTCAAAATCAAGATTTTTAAAGAACTGGATAAGCTGACTTCTGAAAACTGCATTCTGGCGACCAACACTTCTTCCATTTCCATTACGCGCATTGGTTCTCATACCAGCCGTCCCGGAAAGGTCATTGGCATGCACTTCTTTAACCCGGTTCCGGTTATGAAGCTGGTGGAAATCATCAACGGCTATGCTACCGAAAAAGAAGTAACAGAGGTGATAACCGAACTGGCTGCTTACCTCGGTAAAGTACCTGCCAATGTGAACGATTACCCCGGCTTTATTTCCAACCGCATCCTGATGCCCATGATTAATGAGGCCATCACGGCCCTGCAGGAAGGCGTTGCCGGCGTCGAAGATATTGACACCGTCATGAAGCTGGGCATGGCCCATCCCATGGGTCCGCTGCAACTGGCCGATTTCATTGGCCTGGATACCTGCTACAACATCATGAATGTGCTGCACATGGGTTTTGGCCATCCGAAGTATGCGCCGGCCACCCTGCTGGCCAACATGGTGCAGGCCGGATTCCTGGGCGCCAAAAGCGGCGAGGGTTTCTACAAATACACTCCGGGCAGCAAAGAACTGAAAGTAAGCGAGCGTTTTAAAAACGCGCGTTTCTAATTTACTTGACAAGGCGCTTCCGCCTGTTTTCTTTATCTTTTAAAGAGGAACCTGTCCGGTTCCTCTTTATTTTTTTTGGTAAGCTTCAGGCAGAAACCGGTTTTTCCGCTTTCAACATCCGGTAGTTGTTGAAGAAATCCTGTCGAAGCGTTGTATCGTAACCAAAATCCAGGAACACCTGGCGGGTGGCTGAAAAATATTCCTGGTGAAATTCGCAATAGAAAACCGGCGCCGTAATAAAAGCGTCACCATAGATAGCAAAATGCTGGTAGAAAACTACAGGATCTTCATCCGGTACAAAAAGCGCGGCGGCAGGCTCAAAATCACGCACATTTTTATCCAGCATTTCTTTCTCAGCAATGGGAATATAAGGCGGGTTGGAAACCACCACATCAAAGAAAGGCAGCTGGTGTTTCTCTTTTAAAAAATCCAGTTGCTGAAAAGTTACCGAAGCGCCCAATGCTTTATTGTTGGCGCGTGCCACCTGTAGCGCTGCCTCTGAAATATCTATAGCGGTGACTGTTGCCTGCGGCAAAGCCAGGCTTAGGGAAATGGCAATGCAGCCACTGCCCGTGCCTACATCCAACACGGTGAACGCACCTTTATCTTTCCATTCCGCAATCACCCAGGCTACCAGCTCTTCTGTTTCGGGCCGGGGTATAAGCGTGTGTTCATTCACCTGAAACTCCCGGTTTAAAAATGTAGCATAACCCAGAATTTGCTGGAGGGGCCTGCCCTTTAATAATGCGTCTGCTTTTTCCTGCCAGGCAGCTGCCTGTGCGCTATCCATTGTTGCGTCATGGGTTAGCAATGCAGAATAACTGCTTCCCGACATGGCTTCCAGAAACTGCCGTGCAATCGCGCCAGCCTCGCTGCTACTGTATAAAGCAAGCAGGTCTTTCCGTAACTGACGAAAGGCATTCAGATAGGTGGGCATAGCGCAAAAGTAAGTCCGGGCTTTACCTTCGCTGCTGCATGAATCAAGACTTTTTCCTGAACCGCGCTTTCGAGCTGGCCCTGCGCGGCAGTGGCTTTGTAGCGCCCAACCCCATGGTAGGCGCTGTGCTGGTGCACGAAGGGCGCATTCTTGGCGAAGGCTGGCACGAGCAGTATGGCGAAGCACATGCAGAAGTAAATTGCCTGAATCAGGTAGCAGCAGCAGACCGCCACCTGATTCCTCAAAGTACCCTGTATGTAACCTTAGAGCCCTGCGCGCATTATGGCCGGCAACCGCCCTGCGCGCTTAGGCTGGTGCAGGAAAAAGTAAAGAAGGTGGTTATTGCTACCAACGATTCTTTTGCGCAGGTGAACGGGAAAGGCATTGAAATGCTGCGGCAGGGCGGGGTAGCTGTAGAAATCCTGGATAACCAGCAAACAGGTCGCTGGCTGAACCGCCGCTTCTTTACGGCTCAGGAAAAAAAACGGCCGTACCTCATCCTGAAATGGGCGCAAAGCGCAGACGGTTTTATAGCGCCGCTCAGCCGGCAACGCACGCAGCTCAGTCATCCATTTACCCGTACGCTCACGCATCGCTGGCGGGCAGCTGAAAGCGCCATGCTGGTGGGCTATCAAACCGCGCTGCACGATAATCCTGCGCTGGATGCCCGCCACTGGAACAATCATCATCCTTTGCGCATCCTCATCGACCGGCGCCTGGAATTACCCCTCACGCACCGGGTGCTGGATGGCAGCCTTCCTACCTGGATTTTAAATGAACAAACAGATAAAGAAATTGGCCTAACCCACTTTCTGAAATCAGACTTTGAAAATTTCTTTCCGCAGCTTTTTGAACGCCTGTTGGCGGCAGGCAAAACTTCTCTTTTTGTAGAAGGCGGTGCCTTTACGCTGCAACAGTTCCTGGATAAAAACTGGTGGGATGAAACCCGGGTGTATCATACACCGGCGGCACTGGGAGCGGGTATTGCCGCGCCCGTTATTCCGGTATCCGGACAGGCAGCTTTTGAAACGGCTATTGGCAGCGATGTGCTGCGCCAGCAGGTACATCCGGATAGTGGTTTTACATGGAGCAATGCGTTTCCTTTTTAAATAAATTGCATCTTGTACCCCAGATAAACTGATTAGCCATTCATGCCGCCGCGCACGCTTTTGTATTGCTGCGGAAAGTCTTCTTCTTTCATTACCACACAAACGGCATGCTGTTCCTGCTTCTCACCATCCTGCTCAACGCTTACCTCTCGGTATCGTTTAAAGTGTTTCCGCGCTTTAAAATTGATACGCTGCAGGCCATCGTCTTCAATTATTGCACCTGTGTCCTTACCGGTTCCGTATTTCTCGGATACTTTCCCATTGGTGCGGAAAGCGTGCAACAGGGCTGGTTTCCCTGGGCGCTCCTCATGGGCAGCCTGTTTGTTTCCATCTTTAACCTGATGGGGTACGTGACGATTAAAGAAAGCGTTGCCATCAGCACCATTGCCAATAAATTGTCGCTGGTGATACCGGTGCTTTTTGCAGTGTGGTTATACGGAGAACCATTAACGCCTTTAAAAATTTCGGGTATCATCCTGGCCATACCGGCCGTCTGGCTGAGTGTGCGCAGCCGCGGGGGAATGCGTTCCAAAGCTGGTTTCTTCTGGCCGCTGTTGTTGTTTTTTGGCAGCGGTTTTCTGGATACGCTGGTGAATTTCGTCACCCAGAAGTATTTTGCTGAAGGTGCACAGCAGTTTCAAAGCGCGCAGGCCGCCTACCTGGTGCACAGCTTTGCCGCTGCGGCAAGCATCGGGCTGCTCTTGCTTGCTTATCTCTGGGCTACAGGTAAAAAAACCTTTTCCTGGCGCAACGTATGGGCGGGCATCATTATTGGCATTCCTAATTATTTTTCAATTTATTACCTTATCCGTTTGCTCAACAGCGGATTTATGGCTACTTCCTCGGCCATTCCGGTGGTCAATATCGGCATTGTGCTCACAGCTTCTGTGGCAGCCATACTTTTGTTCCGGGAATCAACCAGCAGGCAACGCCTTGCCGGCATCGCGCTTTCCGTTATTTCCATTTTGTTGATTGCATTTTCCTGATAGTGAGTCAGCCTTTAAAATATACCACCCTTGCACAGCCTGCCACCGGCGATTTCCGCGACCGCGGCAGCAAGTTTTTTTCCTTTGCCTATCCGGTACGTAATGTGGAAGAAGTAAAAGAGAAGCTCTCTTTATTGAAAAAAGAACACCCCAAAGCGGTGCATCATTGCTATGCCTACCGCCTGGGCGCAGATAAAAACAATTTTCGTGCAGTGGACGATGGCGAGCCTTCGGGCAGTGCCGGCAAACCTATTCTAAATGTGATAGACAGCGAAGGTTTGAGCAACGTCCTGGTAGTGGTGGTGCGCTACTTTGGCGGTACTTTGCTGGGTGTGCCTGGGCTGATTAATGCTTATAAAACCGCTACGCAGCTGGCTCTGCAACAAAAGGAAAGGGTAACGCACTGGATAGAGCAGGATTATAAAATATCTTTTGATTACCCCACTATGAGTGAAGTATTGCGGTTATTGAAAGGCGCGGAGGCTACCATCCACAAACAGGAATTACAACTTTTTTGCTACATAGAGGCGGGGATTCCGCTGGTGCATCAGGAGGTTATAGAAAAGCTTTCCGAACTTCGCGGCGTGCAGCTGGCACCGATGAAGACTGATGCAACCTGATAAAAATACCCGTTTTGTAAAAGAGGAAGCTTTGCGCCTGGGCTTTGATGCCTGTGGTATTGCCGTTGCCACCGAGCTTACCGAGGACGCGCGCCGGCTGGAACAATGGCTGAACAACGGGCATCAGGCGGGTATGGGCTGGATTGAAAAGCATTTTGACCTGCGCATAGATCCACGCAAGCTGGTGCCGGGCGCTAAAAGCGTTATTACTTTATTGCTGCATTACCTGCCCGAAGAACGGCAGGCAGCAGACGTTCCTAAAATTTCCAAATACGCGCTGGGAAAGGACTATCATGAAATTATCCGGGCCAAGCTGAATCTCTTTTTAGAAAACATCCGTTCGGAAATAGGGCAGATAGAAGGCCGTGGTTTTGTGGACAGCGCGCCGGTGCTGGAGCGTACCTGGGCCGTGCGCAGCGGGCTTGGCTGGGTAGGCAAGAATGGCAATTTGCTGACCCGCCATTCCGGTTCTTTTTTCTTTATTGCCACGCTGATTACTGATTTAGAACTAAGGCCCGACGCACCGTTTAGCACTGATTATTGCGGCAGCTGCACCAAATGTCTGGATGCCTGCCCCACAGGCGCCATTGAATCGCCCCGCGAAATCAACGCGAATAAATGCATTTCTTACCTTACCATAGAGCTGAAAGACGAGTTTATTCCTTCCCCGATGAGCGACCAAATGGCCGGCTGGATCTTTGGCTGCGACATCTGTCAGGATGTGTGCCCCTGGAACCGGTTTTCTAAAATCACGCGCGAAGAAGCGTTTAAACCTTTGCCAGGCATATTGAATTTATCGGCCGGCGACTGGGAGGAAATGAGCGAGGAAGCCTTCCGGAAAATCTTTAAAGAATCGCCCCTTAAAAGAAGCAAATGGAAAGGCATGCAAAGAAATGTGCAGGCTGCCTTCCTGCTAAAAAGATAAATAAGAAACTATTCTTCCACTTCCATCATTTCTTCCCACACCGGATCCACCCGCAGGCTTTTTCCGGCAAAAAGCTGCATCATGCGTACCAGTTCTTCTGCATGCCAGCTGTATACATTGCGGCCAAAGCGGATTTCTTCACGGCCATAGCGAAAACAGATATTACCATCCTGATGCAGGCTTTGCACCAGATTTTCATGGGAATCGAAACCCCAGAAATCGTAAGTGTGGCCCTTTAGCGGATGATTGGTTTTCGGCGCCTGACCGGCATAGCGCAGCGGGCTGATGTCTTTCCAGTAAAATCGCTGCACTTTTTTCTGAAAAAGTTTTTTATGGATAATGATGAAGTAATAATCTGTGAGCAACAATTGCTCGCGGAAGGAAACATTGCTGCTAAAGCGAAAAGCGCCCAAAAGGTAAAGCAAAGTGGCGCCGATAGTGGTTGCCGCTTTTACCCAGTAGGCCGGCGCTTCCAGGGAATGGCGCAGGACAATAGTGGCCAGGCAAAAGGTAAAGATCATTTCCACCCAGAAGAGCACCTTCACACGGCGCGGCAGCCGGATGCCCAGATCGATAAGCAAATGCCCGTCTCCCCAATGATACGTGATTTGTGATTTAGCGGTTTTGATAGCTGTAATTTTTAGGCAGTGATTATCTCGGGTTGCGTTCTGTTAATTGCTGCATTAAAAACATTGCCAAAGCTGGCAAGCAAGGCTTCTTTTACAATTGCAATATCCACATTTTCTTCCAATTCTGCTTTCATGGAGGTAACACCTTTATCTACAATGCCGCAAGGCACAATACGATTAAAATAATTCAAATCAGTATTTACATTTAAGGCAAAACCGTGCATCGTTACCCAGCGGCTGCAACGGACACCCATGGCGCAGATTTTCCGCGCTTTGGGCGTGCCGGCATCCAGCCACACGCCGGTAGCCCCCGGCAGCCGTTCTCCTTTAATTCCAAAAGGCGCCAGTGCCTGTATGATGACTTCTTCCAGGCTGCGCATATACCGGCCCAGGTCCGTAAAAAAATACTCCAGGTCCAGGATAGGGTAGCATACAATCTGCCCGGGTCCATGGAAGGTAATATCGCCGCCGCGGTTGGTTTTATAGAAGGAAACGTGCATTTCTTCCCGCTCCTGTTCATTGGCCAGCAGGTGCTCCGGTTTGCCGCTTTTGCCCAGTGTGTATACCGCGGGATGCGCGCAAAAAAGCAGGTGATGCCTGGTGTTGGCGGCATAAGCGCTGCCTGGCACCTGCCGGTAAATGGCTTTTTCTGCCAGATTTTCCTGCAATAATTTTTCCTGGAATGTCCATGCCGCGCCGTATTCTATCTCGCCCAAATCAGAGAAAGAGATTTCATTTCTGCTATCCATAACCAATGATGCAATTTAAAGATTTGCCGGCAATTCGTCAAATAGCTGCACTACCAGGGGGTCCTTGCATTGTTCCAGCAATTCTGTAACTGTTTGCTGTAGTACAGGGTGGCAATATTGCGGCGCTACATCGGCCAGCGGGGTCAGCGCAAAACGGCGCTCGTGCAGATGCGGATGCGGTACGGAAAGCCCGGGCAGATGAATCACATCCCGGTTAAAGAAAAGTATATCCATATCCAGGGTACGCGCCGCCCATTTTTCCTTCCGCTCGCGGTGGGCGGTTTCCCTTTCAATTTGTTGCAGTCCCTGCAGCAAGGCAGGCGCATCCAGGTTTGTTTCCAACAAAACCACCTGGTTTAAAAACAAAGCCTGATCTTCTTTTCCCCAGGCCGCGGTTTCGTATACCGGCGAAAGCTGCAATACACGGCCAAGATTATGCTCCAGCGCTAAAACAGCGGTCTGCAGCCATTTTAACCGGTTGCCTATATTACTTCCTAAAAGAAGGTATGCCTGATTCATCTTTGCTTTTGCAAAAGTAATTTTGATGCCCGGCAGAAAAACTTATTTCTGCTTATTGACTTATTAATTTTCATGAAACAGTTTTTCAAGATGTTTTTCGCCTCGCTGCTGGCTATGATAGTGGCAGGCGTCATCGTATTTGGCCTGGTGCTGGGTCTTACCATCAGCGCCGTTAAAAACCTGGGCAGCAAGCCGGTTGCCTTAAAAGAAAATGCCGTGCTGGTTTTAAAACTGGATGGCAGCCTGCACGAGCAGGGCGCCACCAATAGTTTTGCGGGCTTTAGCGATGAATCGGGCTACGATGCCGGTCTTTTTGATGTGCAGCAGGCTTTCAAAGCGGCGGCTAAAGACGACAATGTAAAAGCCATTTTGTTGCAAATGAAAGGCAACAACAATGGCTGGGCCACGCTGCAGTCGCTGCATACAGCCATCCTGGAATTCCGGAAAAGCGGCAAACCGGTATACGCTTATGGCGAAGGCATCAGCCAGAAAGATTATTATGTTGCCAGCGCTGCCGATAAAGTGTACCTGAACCCGGTTGGCGATTTTGAATTGCGCGGCCTTGCGGCGCAATCGCCTTTCTTTAAAGGCACGCTCGATAAGCTGGGTGTGGAACCGGAAATTTTTTATGCCGGCAGGTTTAAAAGCGCCACCGAACCTTTCCGGATGAAAGAAATGAGCGAGCCCAACAAGGTGCAGACCGCGGCCCTGCTCAGCGATATCTGGCAGAGCTATCTGGCCGCTGCCGCTGAAAAATCAAAGCAATCCGTTGCCGCCATTCAGGCCCTTGCCGATGCGGGCGCGATCCGTTTCCCGGCAGATGCCCTGAACCAAAAGCTGGTGGACGGCCTGTTTTACTGGGATGAAGTGGAAGCTGAAATCCGCGGCAAGCTAAAGCTGGATGCAGACGAGAAAATCCCTTATCAAAGCTTCGATGAATATGCAGCGCAGGGTCGTGATAAATGGCTGGGTACCGGCGACCGTATTGCGGTACTGTTTGCCGAAGGCGAAATTGTAGATGGTAAAGGCGGCGATTACCAGATAGCCTCCGAGGAAATGGTAAAAACCATTCGCAAGATAAAAGAAAATAAAAAAGTAAAAGCGGTGGTTTTGCGGGTAAACAGTCCCGGCGGCAGTGCCCTTGCTTCAGAGGTAATTTTGCGGGAGCTGGAGCTTTTGAAAAAAGAAAAGCCTGTAGTGGTCAGTATGGGCAACCTGGCGGCAAGCGGCGGTTACTACATTTCCTGCGCGGCCGATTCGGTGTTTGCTGCACCCAATACGTTAACCGGCAGCATTGGCGTGTTTGGCATGATGTTCAACCTTTCACCCATGCTGGACCAAAAGCTGGGCGTAACATTCGATGGCGTTAAAACCAGTCCATATGCCGATTTCCCTACTGCTACAAGGCCCATGACAGCAGATGAAAAGCAACGCATGCAGCAGCAGATAGACACTATTTACAACATCTTTAAAAACCACGTGGTAACTGCCAGAAAACTGCCAGCCGCCGATGTAGACAGCCTGGCGCAGGGCCGGGTGTGGAGCGGGCAGCAGGCATTGGGCCTGGGCCTGGTGCAGGCGCATGGAGATTTAAACAGGGCCATTCAAAGCGCGGCTACGCTTGCCAAGCTGAAAGATTACGGGTTGCAAACTTACCCGGAGCCGGTAGATAAATTTAAATCCATGCTCCGGCAGTTTAAAGGCTCGCCGGTGGGCGCTGTGGCCATGCAGCAGGCGCTGGAACAAATGGCCGGCCGTGAGTTTAAAGCTTTGGAACAATTGCAGTGGCTGCGGCAAATGAATGGAAAAGCGCTGATGCTGCTGCCCGGCGCCCTGACAATTGAATAAACAACCGGCTAGTTTGGCAAACCCGTTCAACGCTTGTTGGTACCGGGCTGCAAACGCATCTGATAACAGTAAATAATTATAACACAGAATATTTTGTTTCAAAAAGAAATCTCCCGTCGCAAGACATTTGCCATCATTGCCCACCCGGATGCTGGTAAAACCACGCTTACGGAAAAACTGCTGCTGTTTGGCGGCGCTATTCAGGTAGCCGGCGCCGTAAAAAGCAATAAAATTAAAAAACACACTGCTTCCGACTTCATGGAAATAGAGCGGCAACGGGGCATCTCTGTTGCTACTTCGGTGATGAACTTTGAATATAAAGACACCATCATCAACCTGCTGGATACGCCGGGCCACAAGGATTTTGCAGAAGACACCTACCGTACGCTCACAGCCGTAGACAGCGTTATTCTTGTCATTGATGCCGTAAACGGGGTGGAAGAACAAACCCGCCGGCTTACGGAAGTCTGCCGCATGCGCGACACGCCCATTATTGTGTTTGTCAACAAAATGGACCGGGATGGTAAAAACCCTTTTGACCTGATCGAGGAAATAGAAAAAGAGCTGAAGCTGAACCTGCACCCCATGACCTGGCCCATTAATAATGGCCGCAACTTTAAAGGGGTGTACAACCTGAATGATAAGAACCTTCTTTTGTTTCAGGCAGGACAAAAAGCCGGAGACACGGACGCGGTGCCAATTTCGGATCTGAGCGATCCCGTGCTGGATGAAAAATTGGGCGCCGTGGATGCCAATCAGTTACGCGAAGATGCCGAGCTGCTGGAAGGGGTGTATGGCGATCTGGATGTAAACAATTACCTGGAAGGCAGCGTATGCCCGCTGTTTTTTGGCTCGGCAGTCAACAATTTTGGCGTAGGCGAATTGCTGGATACGTTTATTCGCATAGCGCCCAATCCGCTAAGCCGCGCTACCGACAAACGCGTAATTGAGCCGGAAGAGCCAAAGTTTACCGGCTTTATCTTTAAGATTCACGCCAATCTGGACCCGCGGCACCGCGATCGTATTGCGTTTCTGCGGGTGTGCAGCGGCCGCTTCGAGCGCAACAAATATTTTCATCATACCCGCCTGGATAAAGACCTTCGTTTTTCCAATCCATACGCCTTCCTGGCGCGCGATAAAGAAGTAATTGATTATGCTTTTCCCGGCGATGTGGTAGGCCTGTTCGATACCGGTAATTTTAAAATCGGCGATACCCTTACCGAAGGCGAAGAATTGCAGTTCACCGGTATTCCTACCTTTTCCCCGGAAATTTTCAAGGAATTGGTGAACAAGGATCCAATGAAAACAAAGCAGCTGGAAAAAGGCATCCGGCAGCTTACCGACGAAGGCGTGGCCCAGCTGTTTACCCAGCATGGCGGCAACCGGAAAATTATTGGTTGCGTGGGCGAGCTGCAGTTTGAAGTGATTCAATACCGGCTGCTGCACGAGTACGGCGCATCCTGCGCGTTTGTACCTATGAACTTTTATAAAGCCTGCTGGATTACGGGCGATAAGAAAAAAGTAGAAGAATTCATTCGCTTCAAGCAAAGCAACATCATGGAAGACAAAGATGGCAACCTGGTGTACCTGGCGCAAAGTGAATGGTTCCTCAATACCGAGCGGCAAAACAATCCCGATATTGAATTTCATTTTACCAGTGAATTTAAAACGGCCATGGCTTAGCGTACGGCAGGTGAAAGGCGCAGTTAGTTGCTGAAGTTCTGCTAAGAAAAGAGCGCACTGAATTCCTGCTTTACCATACATGCAGGACAAAGTCTTGCCTGATTTTATTTATATTATATATTCATATAGTACTGTAAGAAGCAGGGTGCCGGCAGGCTGCGTTTACCAGTTGTTTATTCCTAAAAATCACTGACATTTACAGCCTCAATCTGAGATTTAATTTCTTTCTCTCCTTTATCAGCCATGAAAAAGCAGCTTCTTCTCGCGCTCTTTGCTACCGCTTTGCTTTATAGTTGCAACAACCGCAATGAAAAAGGCGCCAACCACGAAGACATCCTTGTGGTGAACCGAGACACGACCGTGCAACCCGGCGATGATTTCTTTGAATACGCCAACGGCGGCTGGTTGAAGAAAAATGAAATCCCGGCCGCTGAAAGTCAGTGGGGTATTGCTTACCTGGTGCGCGATGAGCTTTACAAACGCAAGCGGCAGATAAATGAAGATGCGCTGAAGGATAATAAAACAAGCGGTCCCAGCCAGCAGATTGCAGACTTTTGGGCAGCCGGTATGGATTCCACAGGTATCGAGCGCGAAGGCATCAGGCCCTTGCAGGCAGAGCTGAATAAGATTTACAGCGCGCCAACGAAAGAAGCCCTCATGCAGGTAGCCGGTCAGCTGCACAGCATTGGCGTGGGTGTGTTTTTTGATGAAGGCGTTTCGCAGGATGCCAAAAACAGCGAGGTAATGGCATATTACCTGATGCAGGGCGGCCTGGGCATGCCCAACCGCGATTATTATTTTAATGCAGATGCACGCACGGCAGGCATCCGCGCTGCTTACCCGGCCTATGTGGCGCAGATACTTTCCTTGTCCCGGCATTCTCCCGATACGGCAACTGCCCGTCAGAAAGCCGATTCCATTTTTTCTTTTGAAACAAGCCTGGCCAAAGCATCCCGTAAACTGGAAGACCTGCGCGATCCTTATGCCAATTACAACCGGATGGATTTGGCACAGCTGGGCCGCACCGGCACGGGCATCAACTGGGACGGTGTGTTTCAGAACATTGGCCTGCCCCGGATAGATACCCTGATTGTTGGGCAGCCTGAATTTGTAACGGCGCTGGCCCGGCTGGTGGCAGAAACACCGTTGCAGAGTTTGAAGGATTATATGGCCTTCCACCTGGTAAACGATTTTTCTCCCTTTCTCAACAATGAATTAGCCAATGCGCGTTTTGAATTTTACGGCCGTAAAATTCGTGGCGCCGAAGCGCAGCGTCCCCGCTGGCAACGCGTGCTGGATGCCGAAGAAATGGCGATTGGCGAGCAGGTAGGCAAATTGTTTGTTGCGGAATTTTTTAACGAGACAGCCAAAAGCCGTTATTCAGAAATGGTGGAGCGGGTACGCGATGCCTATAAAGAGCGCATTCAGCGCCTGGACTGGATGACCGACAGCACCAAGCAAAAAGCTTTGGAAAAACTGGCTGCCATTAAAAAGAAAGTGGGTTATCCGGATAAATGGAAAGATTTCTCCGACCTCAATGTGTCGCGTACTTCTTATGTACAAAACATGATGCGGGCCAATGCCTGGTGGAACAAATACCACATCAATAAACTGGGCAAGCCGGTAGACCGCGACGAATGGGAAATGACCCCGCAGACCTACAATGCTTATTACAACCCCAGCAACAATGAAATTGTGCTGCCTGCCGGCATCTTTACCGTACCGGGCTACCGCGATGAACAACTGGACGACGCGCTGGTATATGGTTATGCCGCCGCCTCAACAATTGGGCATGAAATAACCCATGGCTTTGATGACGAAGGCCGTCAATACGATGCCGCAGGCAACCTGAAAAACTGGTGGACGGCCAAAGATGAAGCTGAATTTAAAAAACGCGCCGATGTGCTGGTGCAGCAGTTTAATAAAATGCATCCGCTGGGCGACAGCCTGACCATCAATGGCAAAGCCACACTGGGCGAAAACCTGGCCGACCTTGGCGGCATTCTGCTGGGGTATGATGCCTTTATGCAAACACAGGCTTTCAAAGACAACAAAAAGATTTCCGGCCTTACACCCAGTCAGCGCTTCTTTATGGGCTATGCGCTGGGCTGGCTTTATAAAACCCGTCCTGAAGAACTGGCCAGCCGCATTATGACCGATGTACACGCGCCGGCCAAAGAACGGGTAAACGGGCCAATGCCGAATGTGGATGCCTGGTACAAGGCATTTAATGTGCAGCCAGCCGCAAAGATGTACCTGGCGCCAGAGCAGCGCGTCCGGGTTTGGTAAGCAGCTAAAGGTTTGCCTTCTTGTTTTGATAATTAAAAGGTCCGGTTGCTAAAGCAACCGGACCTTTTTTATGCTTTAAAAATCAGTCTGTAAATACAGGAGGGCTTACTTTTTTCAGGAATTTTCAGTTGCCAGCTCCTGTAGCCACCGCGCGGCTGTTGCCTCCAGGAAAGCCTCATTTCCGGTTAATTCCGCCAGCCGCACCAGCACTCTTTCCACTAGGGCGTCCGGGCAGGAAGCGCCGGAGGTAACCAGGATTTTTAAAGAACCTGTAGCCGGGAGGTAACCTTCCGTAACGGTTTCCATGCCGGTATGTAAATCGAAATGCCGGATTTGATCCAGTTGCAGGCAATCCTCATCGCGGATAAAATAAGTAGGCAGTTTTTCCTCGCAGAGCTCTACCAGATGCGATGTATTGGAGCTGTTGTAACCGCCAATTACAATAGCCAGATCTGCTTTCTCAGAAAGCATGCCCTGTACTGCACTTTGGTTGTCGTTGGTGGCATAGCAAAGCGTATCGCGGGTATCGGCAAAATGCAGGTGAAGCGTTTGCGGATTTAACTGGTAATGGGCAATCATCACTTCTTTCAGATAGTCGGAAATGCCCTGGGTTTCGCTCGCCAGCATAGTCGTCTGATTCACCACACCTATCCGGCGCAAATCCGTAACCGGGTTAAAGCCGGGCGTATATTGTCCTTCAAAATCCTGAAAAAAGCGTTCGGGCGGCAGCGCACCCGTAATAAATTTTGCCAGGTGTTCCGACTCTGCCATGTCTTTCACCACCACCGTTTTGGCAAAGGCGCTGCTGTGCGAAAAAGTGGCGCGTGTTTCTTCATGTTTGGGCTTGCCATGCACCACCAGCGTATAACCTTCCCGCCCAATCTTTTCTGCCCGGTTCCAGACCTTTTCCACAAACGGACAGGTGGTTTCGTACTGCGTTGGCTCTATGCCCAGGCTGCGCAGTTCTGCCGCCAGCTCCAGCGTGGTGCCGAAGGCAGGAATAACCACCACATCTTCGGGTTTCAGTTCCTGCCAGTCCATGATTTTATTGCCTTTGGTATCCATCAGGAAGCGAACGCCGCGATCCTTCAAATCCGTATTCACACCCGGGTTGTGGATCATTTCTGAAAGCAGGAAAATGCGTTTGCCGGGGTTTTCTTCCACTGCGCGAAAAGCGATTTCTATCGCATTTTCCACCCCATAGCAAAAGCCAAAGTGCCGCGCCAGGATTAGTTCCAGACGGCCCAGCGACAGATGGGTGGGTGTAAAATCTTTCTTCAGCCGGTCGGCTGCTTTCCGGGCCGCTTTAATGGCGCTGATAAGCGGGCTCCGGTATTGGGATGGAATCTGAAAGGTCTTCATGGCAGAAATGCAAAATTACCCCACATTCTTTCTGCCACCTGCTAATGTTTCGTCACCGGCAGGCATGGCAAACACTTAGCTGCCCTGTATTTCCAGCACCAGCAGATTCAGGCCTTTCCCTCCCTTGCTGATCTCGTATCTCAGTTGTACCGACCGGCTGCCTTTTATCCATTGCAGATCGTTCAAAAAATCCGCGTCATCTTCCCGCGTCAGTTCAAGCAGGTTCCAGGTTTTAAGGCAGGGTTCCAGGTTTTTCCTGGTTATAAAATAAACTTCATCCAGCTCTGTGGCTTCATCTCCTGTTTGCGTAGCCAGCACCACCCGCAAGGTGCCATCAGAAAGGATACCGCTGCTCAGCGCTTCGGGATAAGCCACACGCAGCGAGCCATCGGGCAGCAAAAGATCCTGATATTGATTGCCGGCAGCAGCCAGGTAAAGGTCCATAACCTGGCAAACAGTCAGATTTCCTTCAGGAATCTGTAACGGAGGCTTTGTTTGCAATAATTGTTGCAGTCCGCCGGGCAAGATGGTTCTGGCAGCAGGCATTTGCAGCAGGATGGCATATTCATCCGGCGCTTCCGCTTGCGTATAACCTGCATAAAAAACAACCTCCTGACTGTTGTTTACCGTTACGTAATAGGTGCAGGCCTGCTGGCAGTTGGCATCTTTATAAAATGTAAAGCCACGCAGGCAGCGGCTGTATTGCTGCATGATGCTGTCCAGCAAAGTGCCGGCAGTAGCAGCGCTTGTAAGGCCTACAATGCGGGCGGCAAATGTTTTTTTGCCGCCGCCTGCTTCTTCCGTAAAATAGCTTTGATCAAAACCGGGCAGGCTTTGCGTGCTTCTGTATTGTATGCCTTCTTTGCTTTCGCCTGTTTTTTGTCCGGCAAGTGCGGCGAAATTTTCAGCACGGGCGTCTGCCAGCTTTTTCAGCATCATGCAGGCATCCTGAGCAGGAGCAGGGGCATAAAAAAGTATAAAAACCAAAAACAGGCAGGCAGTGCGCATGCGCAAATGTACCAAGCGCGTTAGGGATGCGCCGCATTATCCTCTGTAGAAGTTTCCGGATCTTCCGCATCGCCAAACCGCGTTTTTACAACGCCGGTATTCAGTCCCTGCTCTGTGGCCAGAAAGCGGGCGAGGGTAGCGCTGAAGCCATGGGTAGCTAATACGTTTTCGGCGCCGGTAGCAGCTATGGCTGTCAGCAGATCCGGCCAGTCGGCATGATCACTCAGGGCAAAACCGGCATCTGCATTGCGCCGGCGCTGATGACCGCGCACCCGCATCCAGCCACTGCAAACACCGGTTACAAAAGGCTGCCAGCGCCTGAGCCAGCCGCCCTGCACGGCAGAACCGGGGCATAGAATAACGCCCTGCCGCACCAGATCTTTGGGAGTGTCTGCACGCAGATAATGGACCGGTGGTTGTGGCAGCACTTCATTAATGGCCTGCTGCATGTTATAAATAGCGCCATGGCAGTAAATTTCATAGCCCCGCGCAGCAAGTGCTTTTATCAAGCGCTGACTTTTGCCCAAAGAATAGGCAACCAGCACACTATAGCGATCCTGGCCCTGGTTTTCCTGAATCCATTGATGGATGTTTTCAAAAATTATTTCCTGGGGCTGCCATTTATAAATGGGCAAAGCAAAAGTGCTTTCGGTAATAAAAGTATTACAGGCTACCGGTTCAAATGGCGCAGAAATGCCATCATCTTCCAGCTTGTAATCGCCGCTTACCACCCAGGTTTCTCCTTTGTAGGAAACACGCACCTGTGCGGAACCAAGGATGTGCCCCGCCGGAAACAGGGTTACAGACACGCCATTCATCTGTATAGTTTGCGCGTAATCCAGTGTTTGTAAAGAAATATCGGCACCCAGCCGCAGCCGCAGCATGGGTTCGCTTTGCCAGTGCGCCAGGTATTGGCGGCTACCCCAGCGCGCATGATCGCTGTGGGCATGGGTGATCACTGCTTTTTCCACGGCGGTCCAGGGATCAATATAAAAATCGCCGGCAGCGCAATAAAGGCCTTTATCGGTAAGACGGATTAATTGCATATTTTTTTGAGAAAAGGCCTGTTTTCTGGGAAAAACTTTGGACATTCATAGAGAAAAAAGGTGCGGCATTGTTCTTGCATCAGAAACCAGGAAATTTAGAAAGATGACGGATAAAGAATTGCGCCAGCCACCGCCAGGCCAACCGGCCAGTGTCATCCGTCCGCACAGGATCATTTCTGCTCAGATACACGCGCTGGCACAGGTTGTTCGCAAAAGACTGCACCATACTTTGTTTTGGCTGCGCATGCAGCGGAAATTTATTTTCCTGCTTTCGTTGCTTGCCGTTATTGTAATTTTTAATTTCCTGCTGCCCGGCCATCCGGATATGGTGCGCTGGTATAATGCCCGGATTTTTAAACCGTTCCAGAATGTCCGCAACTTCTTGTTTGGGCATGTACCTTTCAGCATCGGCGATTTGCTTTATGTTTTTCTAATCCTGCTTCTGATAACAGTCTGCATCCGCTGGTTGTATTTCCTGTTTCACATCCGCAGCGAGGCGCGCTATTTTGGCGCATCCGTGCTAAACAGCATCAATGTGCTGGTGTTTTTTTATGTGATTTTCTTTTTGGGCTGGGGGGGGAATTATTACAAACCGCCACTGGCAAAGTACTGGGGCCTGGATACGAAGCAATGGCAGGCCGGTAACGGGATATTTGAGTTTGATAAGTTCCTGATAGACCGGTTGAATCAACTGGTGCCCGATTACCAGCCGGAATATTTTAAAGCCACCAACAGACAGGCAAAACTGTATTACCAGCAATTCACGAATAGTAAAACGAGGCTGCACGGGCTGAATGCCAAGCCCTCCATGTTTGGCTATTTCATGCAGTACCTGGGCATACAGGGGTATTATAACCCGATTACCGGCGAGGCGCAGGTCAACCGCTTTTTACCGGCTTTCATGCTGCCTTTTGTTGTGTGTCATGAAATGGCCCACCAAAGCGGTATTGCAGCAGAAGGAGATGCGAATTTGCTGGCCTACGCGCTCTGCACACAGTCTGGCAATAAAACATTTGCCTACTCCGGTTATTTCAACATCTGGCTGTACACGCACAACCGGGCCATGCAGCTGGATTCCAACCGGGCCAAACAGGCTTTTCTGGCACTCAATCCCGTGAGCAGCGCACAGGTGGATACCCTGCGCGAAATCCGCCACCGCTATAAAGGCCTGGTGAATAAGGTAAGCGGCGAATTGTATGACAGCTATTTACGCTGGCACAATCAGAAAGAAGGTATAGACAGTTATTTCAAGGTCATAAAAAGCGCCTGGGCTTTTGAGCAGCACCGGAAAACCGGTACCGTAGCCGTGCTGCGCATACCTTAACCCGGACAATTAAAATTGCCTTTACAAATAAAAACTTCTAATCCAGCTTACCCCTGGTATTCCCCAAATACACCCCGCAGCACATCACTGATTTCACCAAGGGTCGCATAGCATTCCACAGCGTGAATCACGTGCGGCATCAGGTTGTCGTTACCCCGGGCAGCCTGTTCTATTTGTTGCAAGGCAGCAGCCACGGCCCCCGCATCGCGCCGCGCCCGAAGTGCTGCCAGCTTTTGCGCCTGTGCCTGACCGATGCTTTCATCGATCTTCATGGTAGGGGTATGATCCTGTCCGGTGGAGGTAAATTTATTTACCCCCACAATCACTTTGGTTTTGTCTTCAATCTCCTGATTATAGCGATAGGCGCTTCGGGCTATTTCTTCCTGGATAAAGCCCTGTTCAATGGCTTTTACCGCGCCGCCCATCTCATCAATCCGGGTTATCAGGTCTGCAGCCTGCTGCGACATTTCTGCGGTAAGCGATTCTATAAAATAAGAGCCGCCCAAAGGATCGGGCGTTTGGGTAACCCCACTTTCATAGGCAATGATTTGCTGGGTGCGCAGCGCCAGCGTGGCGGCACTTTCAGTGGGCAGGCTCAGGGCTTCATCGTAGCCATTGGTGTGCAGGCTCTGGGTGCCGCCCAGCACGGCCGATAAGGCCTGCAGTGCTACACGCACAATATTGTTTTGCGGCTGCTGCGCCGTAAGCGTGCTGCCACCGGTCTGGGTATGAAACCGCAGCATTTGCGCCTTTTCATCGGTAGCCCCTAAGTCTTTTGTAATGTTGGCCCATAGCTGGCGGGCTGCGCGGAACTTGGCAACTTCTTCGAACAGGTTGTTGTGGGCATTAAAGAAAAAAGAAAGCCTTTTAGCGAATACATTGATATCCAGTCCTTTTTCTAAGGCTGCTTTCAGGTAAGCTTTGCCGTTGGCCAGGGTAAAGGCCAGCTCCTGTACGGCATTGGCGCCTGCTTCGCGGATGTGGTAACCACTGATGGAAATAGTATTCCAGCGGGGTACTTCGCGACTGCAATAATCAAAAATATCGGTGATGATCCGCATGGAAGGCGCCGGCGGATAAATGTAAGTACCGCGTGCAGCGTATTCTTTCAGGATGTCGTTTTGAATGGTGCCGCTGAGCTTTTTTATATCAGCGCCCTGCTTTTTGGCCAGGGCAATGTAAAGCGCCAGGAGGATAAAACCGGTGGCATTAATCGTCATGCTGGTAGAAACCTGTTCCAGGCTGATGCCGGCAAAAAGCGCCTCCATATCTTCCAGCGAATCTATTGCTACGCCTACTTTACCTACTTCACCGGCTGCCATGGGGTGGTCGCTGTCGTAGCCAATCTGAGTGGGCAAATCAAAAGCCACGCTCAGTCCGGTAACACCCTGACCCAGCAGGTAATGATACCGCTGATTGCTTTCCTCTGCCGTGCTGAAACCTGCGTACTGACGCATGGTCCAGAAACGCTCGCGGTACATGCCTGCATGTACGCCGCGGGTAAACGGGAAAGACCCCGGTGCCTCCGGCACGGGACAGGGGGTGCAATAAAGACTTTTAATTTCAATGCCGCTGTCGGTTACAAACTTTTCCTCGTCCACTGCTCTGTTTTACTTTAAGATATATTATTATATAATTATTCGCTCTGGCGCAAAACCAGTTTGGCTTCCTGTGCAATAACGTCGCGGGCAATATCTACCGGCAAATCGCCATCTGCGTTGTTCACATAATCCAGGATGCGGGCATGCAGCTCGCGCGCGGGCGCTTCCGGGTTTAATTGTTCGGCAATCTGGTGCACCATAGCCAGCTCCTGCTCGCGAACGTTTTTCACGGTTTCCCATACCTGCCGGCTTACGTATATCTGTTGGCTCAGGTTATGTTCAAACTCTGCATTGATGCTCTGAAGAATAGCCTGGCGCAGGGCGGCCACGTTCATCGTGCCTTCATAAATACGCGGAATAAGGTTGCGGGGTGAGATGCGCTCCACGAACAACGTCAGTCTTTCATAGGCCTGCAACCGCAGGGGCAGGGCCACCTGCAGCGATTCCCGGATGAGCGCTATCTGCTTTCTTTTCAGCTCGGTAACCAGAAACTTCTGAATAATCGCATAAGCGGCAATCAAAACAACAATAGCAGGAAGGGTGTATTTCAGCAGCTCCAGAAGCTGCGCCACAACAGGATGCATAAATAAAGGCAGAAAAAGCAAAGAAAAAGCATTTAGGCCAACAATCGCCCGGCAAAGCTTATTTCCGGCTTTCGGCGTTTAGCCGGCTCAAGCAGAAAGCTTTTTATGGCAGCGCGTGAAAGGGAAACTGGCACGGTTTTACAGCCGCAAATGCCCGAACCGTTATCATTAAACCAAACCCGAACCACTATGGCCAACAACATGGAAGAAACAGCAGAAGTAATCAACGACCTCATTAAGATTAATAACGATCGTATTGCCGGCTATCAGCGCGCCATCAATGAATCCAAAGACCTGGATGTGGATTTGAAGGGCATGTTTGAAGGCATGATTCGCGAAAGCGAGCAATATAAATCGGAACTGAACAGCCAGCTGGGCCGCCTGGGTGCCCAGGCCGATACCGGAACAACCCTTAGCGGTAAAATTTACCGCGCCTGGATGGATGTGAAAGCCACCTTTACCGGCAGCAGCCGAAAAGCCATCCTGGAAAATTGCGAATTTGGCGAAGATGCCTGGCGCCGTGCTTACGAATCGGCCCTCAGTTCTGATGCAGAGCTGGACCCGCAGTTGCGCCAACTCATTACCGAGCAATACAACTCGGAAAAAAGCAGCCACGATTTAATCAAGAAATACCGTGATGCCCACGAAGCCATGGATAAATAAGATTTAAAAATCCAACCCTCAGGTTTTTAGGAAAAAGCCGAAAAGAAATTGTCTGGTTTCAGACGAAAGAGGGGGGTCTGGTAAATAGAGCAGGGGCCTGTTACAAACGTAACGGCCCTTTGCTTTTTTCCGGAAACACAGGCATCTAAAGCTGGGGCGTGTAGCGTTTTTTCCCCAAAGAAAATGGCCCTTTTGCCTTCCAGGCAGGAAGCTTTCCACACAAACAGAGCCCTTATAAGGCCAAAAGCCATTGCAGGCTACGCATTTAGGAAATTAAGAAGCAGGTTGGCAAAGTATTTTCTTAGGTTAGAGCTAAAACCGATGCTTATGTGGACGGAACAAAATCAATTTCCCAAGGAAGAGGTTCCTTTTATGAATACACTTACCTATTGTGTAAACAAAGCCGTTAAAGGCGGGTATACCGACAATTTTAAGGTTACAGACCGGGGATTGCAAAAGGAAGAAAGCGATACCATTTACCATCCCGAACAGGTAAAGGTGGTCAATTACTTTCGTTTTGAAGGCCAAAGCGACCCCGGCGACAATACCATTCTTTATATTATCGAAACCGATGACGGCAGCAAGGGAACACTGATAGATGCCTATGGCGCTTATTCAGATCCTAAGGTGAACAAGTTTATGAAGCAGGTGGAAGACTTGCATAAAAAAACCACCAAGTCGGAAGAGCCCCATTAATGGGAATCCCCGCAAAAAAACCGGCCGGCATTGCTGGCCGGTTTTTTTTAATTCCTGAACCAAACAAAACAGCAACTATGAGCCATACATCTGCCACGCAGCAAAAAATTCAATCCAGCAAATATTACCATCACCTGCAGGTAGCCCCCATCCGGCCCGACTATACCGGCACCAACAAGCTGGCGGGCGGGGTAGCGCTTATTACCGGCGGCGACAGCGGCATTGGCAGGTCTGTTGCCATCCATTTTGCCCGCGAAGGCGCGCAAATAGCCATCAACTACAACCAAAGCGATGATGATGCCTACGAAACACGGCGACTGATAGAAGCCGAAGGCGTGAAATGCCTGTTGCTGAAAGGCGATGTTAGCAGCCACGATGCCTGCAAAAAACTGGTGGAATACACGATAAAGGAATTTGGAAAGCTGACCATTCTGGTAAACAATGCCGGTACGCACGAAGAAGACACCAGGCTTTCGGGCATCAGCGAACATCAGCTTCAACACACCTTCGAAGTGAATGTCTATTCCTGCTACTACCTGTGCCAGGCAGCTTTAAAAGAAATGAAAGCAGGCAGCTGCATTATCAATACCGCTTCCATAACCGCTTATCGCGGCAGCGATCATTTGCTGGATTACAGCGCTACGAAAGGAGCCGTGGTTTCCTTCACCCGTTCGCTGGCTAAAAATCTGGCCTCAAAAGCCATCCGCGTGAATGGCGTGGCGCCGGGCCCGGTGTGGACGCCGCTGGTGGTAGCCAGCTTCGACGATAAAGCACTTAGCGAGTTTGGAAAAGACACACCGCTGGGCCGCGCAGGTTATTCGTACGAACTGGCGCCGGCTTATGTGTACCTGGCAAGTGCCGACAGCAGTTTTGTTACCGGGCAGATGCTGCATGTTAACGGCGGCGATTTCGTGAACTCTTAGCCAGAAAGCGGCCATAATTCAGGAAGTGTGGGGAAATATCTCCACACTTTTTTCATTTTTTCAAAAATTCCCAAACAGCCTTTTGGTAGCTGCTATTTAAAACAATATATGACCTTGTAAATCACACCATGCATTTGATAATTATTTTTAAATGCAACAATCTTAAAAGATGGCCCCGCAATTGCCTTAAAGTGGCCACCACACAACCGGCTATCATAAAAATCAATCCTGTTTACTATGATTTCACAAACGCAGACCCAAAGGCAACAGCTCAAAATATTACCCCAGCAAATACAGCTCCTGAACCTCTACTTCCTGAATACCCTGGAAATGGAACAGCGGATGAAAAATGAAATGGAGGAAAATCCGTTTCTGGATCAGACCGCCGAAGAAGCAGAACCGGAACACAAACCGGATAAAGACGAGGTAAAAGACTTTCAGGATTACGATGAATTCATGTACGATGACCGGCCTGATTACAAACAGGAATACGGCAATTATTTCGCTGAAGAAACCGTGCCTTTAATGGCCATCTCTGCACCGCCCACTTTTAAGGAAGAGGCGAAAAGCCAGCTCAGGATGATGGACCTGCCCGAACAGGATTTGTTGTTGGGAGAATATCTGATTGAGCTTTTAAATGAGCGCGGTATCCTGGATAAAAGCATCGAGGAAGTAGCAGACGATCTTTCGTTCCACCTGCAGCAGGTAGTGGAAGAAAAAGAAATAGAACGGGTATTAAAAGTGATACAAAGCATGGAACCGGTAGGCCTGGGCGCACGTTCTATACAGGAATGCCTGGAAATGCAGCTCAATAAGCTGGACCACCGCCTTACGGCCAACCGCGCTGCCAAAAAGCTCATCCGTCATCATTATAAAGATTTAATGCACCGGCAGTTTGAAAAAATTCAACATGCCCTTTCCATAGATGAAGAGCAGCTGCGCGAGGTACTGAATGTGATTGGCACCCTGCACTTTTATCCCGTCTGCGAATCCGGCGCCTCGCTCGAAGCAAAGAGCACCATTATCCCGGATTTTATCATCAACCGGTATGGCGACAGCATCCACGTATCTCTTTATAACTCGCGCGCCAAAAGCATTTTTGTCAACCAAAGCCTTTACGACCAGCTGAGCGGCCAATGCACTACCCGCGACCGGAGCGCCCTGCAATATGTAAAAAGCAAACTGCAAAGCGCCCAATGGTTTGTAAACGCTGTAAAACAGCGCGAAGACACGATGATGCGCATCATGCAGGCCATTGTAGAATTCCAGCACGAGTTTTTCCTGGAAGGCGACATCCGCACCCTGCGGCCCATGGTATTGCGCATGGTGGCAGAAAAAAGCGGCCTGGATATTTCCACCGTAAGCCGCATCACCAGCAATAAATATGCAGACACCCACTTTGGCCTGGTGTACCTCAAAGATCTGTTCAGTGAAGGTATTGCCGACAAACGTGGAGTTGTTATCAGCAATAAAGTGATACAAAATGTAATTCAGGAAGCCATTAGTAACGAAGACAAACGCAGACCCTATACCGATCAGCAACTTGTAAATATTCTTTCTCAAAAAGGTTATAACATTGCCCGCCGTACCGTGGCCAAATACCGCGAACAAATGCGCATCCCCATCGCACAAATCCGCGCTGTTTGGGCCTGATTATTTAAATTTGGTAAGATTGTTGTAAGCAACTAAGGCTTATCTTTTACCAGACCGGCAAACAACGCATAAAACCCCTATTTACTCATACCCCCAACGTTTTATAACAAACATGACTAACACGAATAAAAAAATCCTGATTGTTGATGACGACAACGATATGTGCCTGTTGCTCAATCGATTTCTGACACGTAACAATTTTGATACTACTGCCTTTAATACCGGGAAGCTGGCTTTGGAATGGTTGAAAAAGCACCAGCCTGATCTGGTGCTTTGCGACTTCCGCCTGGATGATATGACCGGCGCCGAGCTGCTGGTGAAAATAAAAGACCTTTACCCGGCCACGCAGGTAATCATCATTACCGGTTACAGCGATGTGAAAGATGCGGTGGAAGTAATGAAAACCGGCGCTTACGATTATGTAACCAAGCCCCTTTTCCCAGATGAAATTTTACTGACAATCCGCGAAGCGCTGGATGCACCGCCGGTAACCGGCGTAAAAAGCAGCGAACAGGCCGGCGAAGCTTTGGAAGACCAAACCAAAACCGCCCGTGTGGTAAAAGCAAAACCCTTTGCCGGCAACAATCAGTATATTATGGGCACAAGCCCGCAGTTTACGGCTATTGTGCAGCAAATAGACTTAGTGGCTCCCACCAACTTCAGTGTAATTATTTATGGGGAAAGCGGCAGCGGCAAAGAAGCCATTGCGCAGCAAATACACCAGAAAAGCAAACGCCATGACAAGCCTTTTGTAGCCATCGACTGTGGCGCATTGTCCAAAGAGCTGGCGGCAAGCGAATTGTTTGGCCATGAAAAAGGCTCTTTTACCGGCGCACTCAACCAGAAAATCGGCAGCATGGAGATTGCCAATGGCGGCACTATCTTCCTGGATGAAATAGCTAACCTGAGCTACGACATTCAGGTATCGCTGCTGCGTGTGGTACAGGAGCGGAAAATAAGGAGAGTAGGTGGTGTAAAAGATATTGAGCTGGATGTGCGCATCATTGTAGCGAGTAACGAAAACCTGTGGGACGCTGCCCGGAAAGGAAAGTTCCGTGAAGATCTTTACCACCGTTTCAATGAATTTAGCATTACGGTGCCACCCCTTCGCGAACGCTTTGAAGATGTGATGCTGTTTGCCAACCACTTCCTGAACCTTACCAATCAGGAACTGGGCAAAAACGTAAAAGGCTTTAGCAACGAAGTGCAGGAAATATTCCAGCACTACATCTGGCACGGCAACCTGCGCGAGCTGCGCAACGTGGTGAAGCGCGCCACGCTCCTGTCAGACGGCCAATACATTGAAGCAACCACACTGCCGTTCGAAATAACCAACTACCGCAAACTGCAGTTTGACGAACCGAGGCACAATCAGGCAACCCTGGTGTTGCCCGTAAACTCTGTGGCCAGCATTACTGAAAACAAAGTGCCGTTGGAGCCGGTGAGCTATGAAAACAAGCTTAAAAGCGCCAACATTGATGCCGAATACGAAGTGATACTTGAAGCGCTGAAACAAAGCAACTTCAACAAAAGCAAAGCAGCCAAGCTTCTGAACATAGACCGGAAAACGCTGTACAACAAGATGAAACAATATAAGGAGTTCAACAACATTGATTATTAATTGCATTATGAATCAGAATGCTTGTACAGAATTGCGTGATTTGCCCCATTCCAATCCTGTCATAAATGTAGACCTGCCCGGATCGCATGCGCCAGAGGTAAACCCGGCGCATGCCGCAACACTGACGGAAAAATTGCTGGATTTTGGCACCTATGAATACGACCTTAAAAATCAGACGCTGCATTGTAGCCCGGGTGTTTATTATCTCTTTGGCTTTGAACCCGGCACACAACCTGTTTCCGCAGACGGCAGCTTTCTGACCGAGCATATAGACAACGAAACAGTTCAGACTTTCTGGAACCTGCTGCGCCGCGCCACACCTGCCGCCGGGCAGTTTGAGCACTCTTTCAACATACGGCCCCGCAACCTGGACGAGGTGAAAGCCATCATGGTTTCAGGCGTCTTTGTGCCCTTGGAAGGCGGCCATCCGGGGAAAGTAGTGGGTATGATGCGCAACATCAATCACCAAAAAGAAAAAGAAGAAGCAACCTACCGGCATATCCTGGAACTGGAGCGAAGCAACAACGACCTGGAAGGCTTTGCCTACGTGGCCAGCCATGACCTTCAGGAACCGCTGCGCAAGATTGTCACCTTTGCGGATATGCTGATCAACAGCCAAAGCAGCCTGGCAGATAAAGACAAAGATTACCTGCTGCGCATTCACAAATCGGCACACGATATGCGTGCGCTGATTGATAACCTGCTGGAATATGCGCATATCGGGCAAACCGATGCTCCGGTCCGGATACTTTCCATGAACCTGATTGTGCAGCAATCCCTTTCTGATCTGGAATTAAAAATCAATGAAAAAAAGCCGCTGATTGAAGTGGCCCCGTTACCGGATTTACTGGTGAACCCGGAACGCATGCGCCGCGTGTTTACCAACCTCATTGGCAACGCCATTAAATTCGGCAAAAAAGACCAAACGGTACATATTCGCATTTTGCAGGCCACCGCCACAGCAGAAGAAATTGCCAAACACCATTTAGACCCGCAATGCACTTATGCCAAAATTGTGGTGCAGGACAATGGCATTGGCTTTGAGAAAGAATACCAACAGCGTATTTTCCAAATCTTCCAGCGCCTGCACGGCCGTTCGGCCTATCCTGGTTCTGGCCTTGGCCTTGCCATTTGCAAGCGTATTATCGAACAACACAATGGCCATATCTGCGCAGAAAGTGAAAAGGGGCAGGGTGCCAGCTTCTCTATCCTGCTACCCTTACCTGGCAGCCAGAAATAATATATTTTTAATATCTTATGCCTTACCGCAACCGCCCACCGCGTATCCTGATTATAGATGATGATGAGGATGACTTTTTTATCACCAGCGAATACATCCGGCAAATACCGGGGCTGGAGTGCCAGATAGACTGGTGCAGTCAGTACGATCAGGCGCTGGAGCATCTTAAAAATAAAGACTACGATCTTTATTTTACCGATTACCGGCTTGGCGCAAAAACCGGGCTGGATCTGTTGGCCGATGCCCGTTTGTTCAACAACGAAGAGCCCGTTATCATCCTCACCGGCAAAGGCAACCGCGATGTGGATATGCAGGCCATGCACCTGGGCGCTGTAGATTACCAGATAAAAACAGAGCTGAGTGCCGAGAAAATGGAACGCTGCATCCGCTATGCGCTGGGCCGTGCCAATGTATTGCGGGCGCTTACCGCCAATGAGCGGAAATTCAGGGGCATTTTTGAAAAAACAAAGGATTTTGTTTTTGTAACAGACGAAATGCTGGATTTTAAAGATGTGAACAACGCAGCGGTTTCCATGGTTGGGTACGAAAAGGAACAATTGCTGGGCATGAACCTCTGCGATTTAATTGAACAGGCGCAGCACAAAAAATACCTGCAGCATACCCTGCAGCACCGCCGCCTCATAAATGACTGGGAAGTAACCCTGCTGACCAAAGAAGGCGAGCGCCGCATTTGCATCCTTACCGCCAGTATAGAAGAAGACACAGCCGGCCAGGATTATGTGCAGGGCATTGTGCACGACATCACCAACCTGCGCCGCGAGGAAAAAGCCCTGCTACAGGCCGAAAAGCTGGCAGCTGCCGGCCGCCTGGTGCGCACGCTGGCCCATGAAGTGCGCAACCCGCTCAACAACATTACGCTCTCTACAGAGCAACTGATGCAGGAATCTTTTGCAGACGAGCAGGCACAGCTTTACCTGGATATTATCTTGCGCAACAGCCGGCGTATCAGCAACCTCATCTCGGAATTGCTGAATAGCAGCCGCCCTACGGAAACCACACTGCAACCGGTGCAATTGCAAATGGTGATAGACCGGATTATTTCTGATGCCATAGACCGGATAACGCTCAAGCACATCAACCTGCATGTAAGCTACCCGGATAATCCCATTCTGATTCTGGCCGATGAAGAAAAGCTGATTCTGGCCCTGCAGAACATCGTTATCAATGCTATTGAGGCCATGGCACCCCATAGCGGCCTGCTTTCCCTTACCATACTGCAGGAAGGTAGCCAGGCACAGCTTATTATAAAAGACAATGGCTGCGGCATCAGCGAAGAAAATGTAGCCAGAATATTTGAACCTTATTTTACCCAGAAAAGAAATGGGGTAGGGCTGGGACTTTCCTTTACCTTAAACATTCTGCAGGCACACAAGGCCTCAATTGTGGTGCAAAGTAAAGAAGGCGCGGGTACCCAGTTTTCAATTACTTTTTCTATTCATAGCGAAGAAGAAAACAAACCTGAATCCATGTCTCTTTCTTACCACGAGCCAAAGGCCATGCAGGTTGGGGAAAATCCTACCCTTTCCTGACGCGCTCCTCTTACGGCCCGGGTACTGGCACAGTCTTTTCTTTATTAAGAACAGAACCTAAAACCTTTAACCACAAAACTTAATCCACTATGAGAAGTATTCTGTATCTGATAGCCGTGCTGCTGATTGTCGGCTGGCTGTTGGGATTTTTTGTTGGCCATGCCGGCTCTTTGATTCACATTTTACTGGTACTGGCTGTTATTTCATTAATATTGGGCTTCATTCGCAGAGGCACGGTAGACTAATGAATCTTTTATCCAACTTAATGCATAAAGGCTGCTAATTCAAAAAAATTAGCAGCCTTCCTGCTTATCTATTAAAAAAATAAAGACGCCATCCGCGTCTTTATTTTTTTTCCACATCCTGCTGGTAATTTTCAAAGTCTTTCAGACTCACCGGCTTTTCCAGGATTTTATAACGGGCGCCCGCCGGCATTGCCGGATGAGAAGGGTGATAAGCGCTCACCATATAAATGAATAAAGAAGCATGGTTAGCGGCAATGATGGGGGCTTCTTTCCAGCCAACACCATCCGGCAGGTTATTATCCAGCACAAGTATATCAGGCGAAATTTGAGGGATAAGACGTAGCCCTTCCTGCAGACTATGGGCAAGCGTTACTTCATTATTTTTTCTGGTAAAATAACTTTTTAAAAGCAGGCTAAGGTCTATTTCGTCATCAATAATTAATATTTTCATATTTCTTTGGCTTATTCAGCGCCTTGCCATATGCAATGGAAGTTGCCAATTATCACAGCGGAAATTAGCAGCGCGCCTTAAAGATTTAGAAGCAGTTTATAAAAATTCAATGCCTCAAAAACAGTAATTTTCCACACTTAAAATTAGTAGGCCGGAATGTTTACCCAATAATTACGCAATTGCGCAATTACTTCCAGCAAGTGACCAAAACTGTTTGGCTTGGTAATGTAAGAATTCGCCCCGAGCTGATAGCAGCGCCGCATTTCCTGTTCATTATTCGTGGTACTAAAAATTACTACAGGAATTTGTTTCAGCCTGGGATGCGCTTTTATCTCGCCTAATACCTCGCGACCGTCCTTTTTGGGCATATTTAAATCGAGCAATATAAAATTTGGCTGCCGTTCTTCCGGGTGATCTTTAAGAAAACGCATCAATTCTACGCCATCCGGCACGAAATGAAGCTCATCTGAAAAGCCATTTTCTGAAAATGCCGTTTGCAGCAAAAAGCGATCATCAGCATCATCTTCAGCAATTAAAATAAAACTTTCAGCCATAAATAAAAAGAGAATGTTGTGGATAGAAGCCTGATTCGGCTACACCAAAACAGGGATTAAAGATAGTGATTCCCTGCTAAAAAGAAGTGTTATTGCATTTATTACAAAAAAAGCGGTTTAGGAATCAGGTGCTGGCACAAATTTTTTCTAATAATTCTTGTCAGATTACAAACAACTCATATTTTTATTATGGCGCAGGAAGAAAAAAAACCCTCCCTCCACGATCAGGGAAGGGCAGCGGTCACTACAGGCAGCACCACACAGGGCGGCAGCAATTACGGGCAGGGCTCCTCGCACCTCGGTGGCGAAAGCATCCGGCAGGGGCATGCACAAAATGCCGGTGCCAATTATGAGAATGAAACAAATAAATTCGGCGCTTCCAATACAGACAGTGCCAACGATGGCAATCAAAGCCCGGGCGTAGGTGCGCCCGATGCTACCCATGCCAGCAACCGGGGATTGGAAAAAGACAGCATAGACATCAACAACGAAGCCAAAGAACAGGTAAGCAGAGCCGATTTTGGCACAGAAGGCGAGGAAAAGGAAAATGATCGCAACTTTCTGACCGGCGACCGTGGAGCAACTACCCGCGATGTGGATATGAACCTGGACAATGCCAGCGAGCAGGTAAAAGAAAGCGGCCGGCCCGATACCGGCGCTTTTAGCCAGGAAAGCAACAAATAGCGTCCTTAATCAAAAAGCCGGATTGCCTTATGAACTGGATCCAACACATGTTCCGGAAAATGTTTTCCGTAAAGCAAGAACATAGCCTTTCACCGGGGCCAGGGCCGGAAGACTTGAAAGACTTTTCAGCCCCTGTTGAACGGAATTTGTCCAGATCACCTGGTGAAAATGCAGGCATGCAGCCGCCTGCAGGCCGCACTAAGGCCGCGTATCACCACAACCGGCTGCCCCTGGAAACTCAAAATTCAATTTTCTTTTCCGGATTAAATAATTAAACCCAAACAAACAACCCTATATGAAAACCCCGAGTAAAAAAACTACGGCAAGTTCTAAATCAGCAGACAGTAAAACAGCAACAAAAGCAGCAGCTTCCAATAAGAGCACCGCTTCCAAAAAAAGCACCGCCGGCGCTAATGGCAGCGCCAGGGGCGACCTGGAAAAGATCATGAAAGACATGATGAAGGATATTTACTGGGCCGAAAAACACCTGCAAAAGGCGCTGGGCAAACTTTCCAAAAATGCCAGCCATCAGGAACTCGCAGACGCCTATCTGAAACATCAGGAGCAAACCGGTACGCACATTCAACGGCTGGAACAGGCTTTCGAATTGATGGGCGCCAAAGCACAAGCTAAAAAATGCCCCGCCATGGAAGGGCTGATTGAAGAAGCCAACGAAGAAATTGAAGAATACGAAAAAGGCCCGGGCCGCGATGCTGCCATGATTGTTGCTTCCCAGAAAGCAGAACATTATGAGATTGCCGCCTACGGCTCTTTGCGCACCTTTGCCAGCACGCTTGGCTACAACGAACTGGCCCAAATTTTTGAAACCACCCTGCAGGAAGAATCAGATACCGATGAACTGCTGACCACACTGGCACATACCATTAACGAAGAGGCGGCAAACAGCCATGAAGAAGCCTAAGGAAAGTAACCTTTCTACTTCTGATAAATAAACAAAGCGGGCAGGCCTTAATTGGCTTGCCCGCTTTATTCACTTCGTAAATTTGCACCCACATGACGCTACGCTGCCTGCTGACCCTGCTTCTTTATTTGACGACAGTTACCTGTGCCAGCGCACAGGTGCAGGCAGTCCCGGATACAGCCTTAAAGCAGGTGGTATCCGACTCTTTACAGCAACAAAAACAAACCGAGGCTGGAACGCCTGCCCTTATTAAAGGCCCCGCTGCAATCGGCGCTCCCTTCCAGCCTAATCCTAAAAAAGCAGGCATGTTCTCGGCCATTGTACCGGGGCTGGGCCAGGCCTACAACCGGCAATACTGGAAACTGGGAATTATTTACGCAGGAGTAGGGGCTTCAGCCTACTTTATCCATTTCAACAACAGGCAGTACCAGGATTTTCGCAAAGCCTACATTGCCCGTATTGACGGCGACCCGGGTACCACCGACCCTTATGTGGGTATCTGGAGCGACAGCGACCTGAAAACCTTACAGGATGGCTACAAACAATACCTGGACCTCACGGTGCTGGTATCGGGGCTGGGTTACATCCTGCAGGTGATGGACGCGGTGGTGTACGCGCACCTCAAAAATTTTGACATCTCTCCGGACCTTTCCCTGCGGGTGATGCCGGTGGTAGGTCCTTCTTATGCAGGCGTAGGTGTGTTGATAGGTTTGAAATAGAAAGGCGGGCGGGCGATTAAATAATTATTTGCATCAAGCGGCTTGCTGTTCCCATTTAGCGCCTTTATTGCTTTTCCAACTTTGCCTATTCTTTGCGCCATTGCGTGAATCCCCGTCTTCCCTATTTTATCTTTGCAGCATGCTCCACTCCCGACCCAGAGAAGACAATTATTACCACAAAGGCATGCGCCGCCAGCTGGTGCAGGAAATCCGGGAAAAAGGGGTTGCTGACGATGCGGTTTTAGCGGCCATTGAAAAAATTCCGCGGCATTTCTTTCTGGACTCTTCCTTTGAACGGCAGGCCTATGAAGACCGGGCTTTTCCTATTGCCGCCGGACAAACCATTTCCCAGCCTTATACCGTTGCCTTTATGACGGAATTGCTGGAAGTAAGGAAATTTCAGAAAGTATTGGAAATAGGCACCGGCAGCGGCTACCAGGGCGTTGTGCTGGCAGAACTGGGCGCTTTTGTGTATTCTATTGAGCGGCAAAAAGAATTGTTTGATTTTGTGGGGAAATTCTTTTTCCTCAAAAATTATCCCGGCCTGAAACGTTTTTATGGCGATGGCTTTGCCGGCCTGCCGGGCTTCGCACCTTTTGACCGCGTGATAGTCACCTGCGGTGCGCCCTTTATACCTCCGGCATTGGTAGAACAACTAAAACCCGGTGGCCGCATGGTGATTCCGGTTGGGGAACAGGGGCAGCAGCGCATGGTTTTATTAATCAAAGACCAGGAAGGCAATATCCATGAAGAAGACCACGGACCCTTTGCCTTTGTGCCCATGCTTTCCGGAAGAAATAAATAATTATGTACGTATCAGAAACCACCGTTCGCGTGCGCTATGGCGAAACAGACCAGATGGGGGTGCTGTACTATGGCTACTATGCGCTGTACTACGAAGTAGGCCGCGCAGAAGCAGTGCGCCAGCTTGGTTTTACTTATAAGGAACTGGAGGAATTAGGCATCATTATGCCCGTGGTGGAGCTGCACAGTCAGTACCTGAGGCCAGCCCGCTATGACGATTTAATTACCGTTAAAACCATTGTTCGGGACATCCCGGACGGTTCGCGTATGACGTTTCACAGCGAGCTGTACAATGAAGCCGGGCAACTGTTGAACAAAGGCGCCACCACTTTGGTTTTTTACGACCCGGTGGCCAAAAAGAAAACGCACATGCATCCGGAATTGAAAAAGCGTCTGGAGCCATTTTTTAAGGAACAAAATTCATGACCTTAGCCAGCATTCTGACCATCGGCAATGAATTATTGTCCGGCTTTACCGTAGATACCAACAGCGCCTGGATAGCGCAGCAGCTCAACGGAATCGGCATGACCGTGCGGCGCAGGATTGCCCTGCCGGATGTAGCGGAAGATATCACCCAGACCTTGCAATCAGAGCTGGAACAGGTACAGGTGGTTATCATTACCGGTGGTCTGGGACCCACCAACGACGACATCACCAAGAAGGTGTTGTGCGAGTTCTTTGGCGGCAAGTTGGTAGAAAACGAAACTGTTTTGGCGCAGGTTTCCGAGATGTTTTCCCGCCGTGGAAAACCGCTGCTGGACATCAACCGCCTGCAGGCAGCAGTGCCGGATGTCTGCACTGTACTTTTCAATAAGATGGGTACAGCGCCCGGCATGTGGTTTGAACAAGATGGTAAAGTGGTTATTTCCCTGCCCGGCGTGCCGTACGAAATGATACACATCATGGAAGCGGAAGCCTTACCCAGGCTGCGCCAGTATTTTCATGATACCGTAGTAGTGCACCGCAGCATCCTGACTGCCGGTGAAGGGGAAAGCTTTGTAGCCAAAGCCATTGAAGATTTGGAAGCCGCACTGCCGGAACACATCCGTCTTGCCTATTTGCCCAGTCCGGGCATGGTCAGGCTGCGCCTTACCGGAAGAGGAACAGATGAGCAAAGCCTGATAAAAGAAATGGAAATGCGCCGCGATGAAATAGCCAACCGGCTGGAACACCTGGTCGTGACGCTGGACGATTTACCGCTGGAACACATTATTGGCAAGATGCTGACCGCCCGGGAAGAAACCCTTGGGCTGGCCGAAAGCTGCACCGGCGGCTATGTGGCGCATTACCTGACCCAGATTATGGGCAGCGCCAGTTACTTTCAGGGCAGCGTGGTGTGCTATCAGGAGTCTGTGAAGGAAGAGCTACTGGGCGTGAAGGAAAAGACCATTGAAAAGTATTGCGTGGTGAGCGAAGAGGTGGCGCGTGAGATGGCGCATGGCGCCCGGAAAGCGTTGAAGGCGGATTATGGCTTTGGCGTAACTGGCTTACTCAGCGGCGGCGGTACCGACCGCGTGCCGGTAGGCACGGTGTGCATGGCTATGGAAAATGCAGCAAGAAGTTACAGCAAGACTTTTCATTTTCACCTAGACCGGCTGCGCAATAAAGAACTGGCGACACAACATGCTTTGTTACTGATTTGGCGGTTTATTAATGGGAAGATATGAGTCCGCAACTAGTGTTTTTGGTGGGCATGCCGGGAGTAGGGAAGACCTACTGGGGCAAAGCCTGGTCAGCGCATTACGGCTGGCAATTCATAGATTTAGACGAAGCCATTGCAAAGGCTTCACAGCAAACCATCCCGGCGCTTTTTGAAGAAAAAGGCGAAGCGCATTTTCGCCAATTAGAAAGTAAAATGCTCCTACAGGCCATTGCAGCAGCAAGTGAAAACACTATTATTGCCACCGGCGGCGGAACGGTGCTTGCTGCGGAAAACCGCAAAGCCATGTCGGGGCATATCGTAGTCTGGCTACAGGCGCCGGTTGCTTATTTAATATCCCGGCTGCAATCTGAAACCAACAGCCGACCTTTGCTGGCGCAACAAAACCTGAACGAAAGGCTGAGTAGCCTGCTGGAGGCACGCCGGGATTTTTATGCCGAAGCGCCTCTGCATCTGGACGCCACGCAGCTTTCTGTAGCAACCTTTCAAATTCTGCTTCCATTATGTTCAAAACCGCACTGACCGCCGGAACCATTTGTGCCGCAATCGCCGTAGCCTTAGGCGCTTTTGGCGCGCATGGCCTGAAAAAAATCGCTGACCCCGCCACTATAGACATCTGGAACAAAGGCGTTACTTACCAGTTTTATCACAGTTTTGCTTTGCTGGCAGCGGGCATTTTATTTGCCACTTTTCCTTTTAGCGCTACGAAGTGGGCAGCTTATCTTTTTATCACCGGCATCGTGCTGTTCAGCGGCTCGCTGTACCTGCTTACGGCGTTGAAAATTAATGCGCCGGATAGCAGTTTGATGAAAGTGGTTGGCCCCATTACGCCGCTGGGCGGACTGGCATTTATTGCCGGGTGGGTTTGTCTGCTGGTGGCAATATTGAAAAAAGGCTGATTTCCTTTTCCTCATGCGCCCGTTTCACTGGACAGGTATTTGCTTTTTAATAGTCATTGCCCTTTTATTGTGGCTGGCAGCAACAGGCATTTTATCTTATTGGTGGCTGCTTCTGCCGGTACTCATCTATGTGCATTTGCTAGTCCTGGGCGCCATTTATATCCGTTGGAATTTTTACCTGACTGCTTTCCATAACGGCGCCCACAACAAGAAAATAGCCCTGACTTTTGACGATGGTCCGGCTGCACAAACAGCCCCTATTCTGGCTATCCTGAAGGCTGAAAATGTAAAAGCTGCTTTTTTCTGTATTGGTAAAAACATGGCCGCACAACCCGCCATCTTGCAGCAAATAACGGCAGGGGGCCACCTGATTGGCAATCATTCCTACGACCATGGATTTAATTTTGACTGGAAAAGCAGCCGGGCGATGGTGGCGGAAATTCAAAAAACCAACGCGCTTGCCGAAGAAATAACCGGAAAAAAAATAAAGCTGTTCCGTCCGCCGTATGGCGTTACCAATCCCAATCTGGCCAAAGCCATAAAGCGCACCGGCATGACTTCCATTGGCTGGAGCCTGCGCTCTTTTGACACCAAAGCTAAAAGTGAGGCGCAATTATTAAACAGGCTTTTGAGCCCCCTAAAAGGCGGCGATGTAATTCTGCTGCACGACACCATGCCGGTAACCGCGGCGGTATTAACCAGCTTTATTCAGGAAGCCCGCAAACGTGGCTTTATTTTTGCCCCGTTGGATGAAGTTTTAGCCATAAAACCTTATGCGTAATTTATTTTTCCTTTCTTTATTAATCTTTCCGTTCCTTTCTTTGGCGCAACCCAAAGGGTTTAAGCCGGTGGGCAATGTTTCCGCTTTTCAGCAAAACCTCTCGCAGGCCAGTAAAAACCAGCAAAGCATTAAGAGCGATTTTAAACAAACCAAGGTGCTGCAGTTGCTGGCAGATAAAGTAAACAGTTCCGGTAAATTTTATTTTCAAGGTCCCGATAAAGTGCGGATTGAATACACGCAGCCGTTTAAATATCTGCTGGTAATGAACGGTAAAGGGCTGCTGGTGAAAGACGAGCAAAAAACCAATAAAATAAATGCTTCCGGCAGCAAGATGCTCCAAAGCGTAAACCGGATTATGATGGACTGCATGGGCGGCACCGTGTTTGCAAATCCTGATTTTAAAACCTCCGCCTTTGAAAACGGGAATTCCTTTTTGCTGAACCTGAAGCCTGTAACAGGCGACATGAAAAAGATGTTTCAGCAGATTGACATTTATCTGGATAAAACATTTAACGTGCAAAAACTGGTGATGACGGAAGTGGGCGGCGACTACTCGGAAATGAACTTTTCCAATACCCAACGAAATACCCCGCTGGATGCGAGCCTTTTTAAAGTACGGTAGTTTTTTAGTGTGTCTGCTGCTGGCCGCCTGCGGCAAAAGGTATCATTTGTTGGCGGTAAAACCACTGCAACAGGAGGTTTCGGTGCTGGCGTATAAGCCGGTGTTTGACAAGGAAATGTACCGCTGCCTGGTGAATGGTAAATTTCTGTTTAAAAGCTTTCACCTCAGTGGCATCTTAATCTTTAAAGAATTGCCTGATGGCAGCACGCGTTGCGTTTTTCAGAACGAAATGGGCTTTACTTTTTTTGATTTTAGCTGGGATAAATCGGATGCTTTCCTGGTGTTGAAAATCATCCCGCAACTGGATAAACCCGCGCTGATAAAAACACTTCAAAAAGACTTACAACTGTTACTGATGAAGCAACTGCCTGCCGGGCAGGAAAAAATTGCTGTCGGTAAGGAAGGTACCGTGCATCGTTTTCCTTTGGAAAAAGGATTTGCAGATTACCTGGTAAATGATACCGGGCTCAGCAAAATTTATGTAGTCGGCAAAAAAAAGGTAGCCACCATTTCGCTGGGACCTAAAGCAGATAAAACCGATATGCCGGATTCTGTTTTTGTGCAACACCATACCGCCAATTTTTCTATCCAATTAAATAAAATTGCCGCGCATGCTGAATGATTTTTTTCAAATTTCTGACCTAAAAAGCGAACCGGGACAAATACGTTGTGTTGTTCGCTTCCATGCCGGCCATGAGCTGTTTCAGGGGCATTTCCCCAATCAGCCGGTGGTGCCGGGCGTATGCAGCATGGCCCTGGTAAAAAACCTGCTGGAAGCAGCAGTAGGTGGTCCACTGCTGTTGCAACGGAGCGGGAATGTGAAGTTTTTACAGTTGTTGCTGCCGCATAACGAACCGGAAGTATCTATTGCTTTTGAACAGAAGGAAACAGGCATTCAGGCGAATGCCACTTTTACGCTGGAAGAAAAAGCCGTGTTTAAGATGAGTGGCTTTTACGTGCAACAAATTACCGCTCCCGATATAACTGCATAATAGAAGCCGTCAACGCCTGATAGACGGCCTGCCATTCCGGATGCAGGGCCAGCAGGGCCAGGTGTTCTTCAATGGTGGGCTGGTCGCGGCGAATAGCAGGACCGGTTTGCAACTGTGCGGCATGGGTCATGTGCTCCGGCGAGAAAGTCTGCTGCAGAATAGGGAAGAGCAGGCTCACCGGCACGCCTGCTTCTTTGCAAATGCCCGTTGCTACTGCAATCAGGTGATTGCAGAAATTATTGCTCATGACGGCAGAGAGGTGCAGCTTTTTTCGTTGCGTTCCATCCAGCTCTTTTTCAATGGTGCTGAGCGTGCGCGCCAGGCTACGCAAAATTTTTGCCGCCACGTTGTCGCTTGCTTCCCAGACAATTGGCACCTGCCCGTGTTGGGGTAAATTTTCTTTTTTTATAGAATATACCGGCCAAAGCACACCATATAATTTCGCGGCAGCCTGCAACAGGGAAATATCGGCGGCGCCTGCTGTATGCAGCAATACCGTAGAAGAAAAAGAAAGCTGCGCGGCTACAGTCGCAATGGCACTATCCGGCACCGTGAGGATGCAGGCGTCCGGGCCATCATACAGCTCGCTCAGCGACTCAAAAAACGGCACATTATGAAACCTCGCCAACCGGCTGCCTTCCGATTTATTGCGCGCGTAAATGCCCGAGCAGGTATGCCCGCCGGCGGTAAGCTCCTGCGCCAAAAACCAGGCGATGTTGCCGGAGCCAATCAGGAGATAATTCATGGGGCAGTTGAAAAAAGTTGAAGCCCCTCCCCAGCCCTCCCCAAGGGGAGGGAGAAAGGGGTGAAAAAGTTAATGGAAATTTGAAATCTAAATTATGAAAATTATTTACGGTTGGCTACAAAATAAGCTTCCATTTGCTGATGAATTTCCTCTTTCAGGGGGCGAACATTTCTCATCGTCAAGCCCAGGGTAGAAGTGGGTGGCAGGAAATGCAGCTCTATGGCATGCGGCCAGGCCCAGGCTTTGGGGTGATGGGGAAACACTTTTTTGGTATGAAAAAGAAGCGCGGGGATAATCGGACGCTGGGCGCGAACCGCAGTGATAAATGCGCCGTCATAAAACGGCTGAATGGGGCGGTCGCCTTTTTTGTTACGGGTACCTTCCGGGAACAAACACAGATGTATTCCTTTTTCCAGCACAGCTTCCATTTTGGTAAAGCTGTCCCGGCGGCTGTTTTCATCTTTCCGGTTCACCAAAATAGAACCTGATTTATAAACAATACCGAAAATGGGAATTTTGGCCAGTTCCGACTTTGCCAGGGTTTTATTCGGGCCGGGAATGTAGGGCGAGGTAATGGGAATATCGGCAAACGAATTATGATTCACCACCACCACGCAGGCGCCCTGTGCTTTAAAAACCTCTTTGTTTTTTCTTTTTACAAGAATAAAAACCAGCGGCAGATAAATGCTCATCCAACCTTTGAAAAGAGGATGCAGCCAACGGCTTTGCCGGGGTTCCGGCAGCCTGGAAATTAACCAGATGGGAATAACGACAATAAGCAGGGTAACAACAAACCAAAGGATGGCATACACGAAATAAACATGGCCTAAAACGCGCTTCAGTGGATGCATGGGCGCAAGTTAATCCGCTGTGCGGAGTTGAAAAGTTGAAATGTTGATAAGTGCATTTCCTCTACCGCTGTTAACTTATCAACCTATTAACTTATCAACGTACTTTCGCACCACTACAAACCGGGCAGTCGCCAGTAGTTTACTACGGGAGGAAAGTCCGGACAGCACAGGGCAGCGCACCACCTAACGGGTGGGATTCAGCTTTGCTGAAGACAGAGAGTGCCACAGAAAATTACCGCCACGGATTTATTCCGGGGTAAGGGTGAAAATGTGAGGTAAGAGCTCACGCGCCGGTATGGCAACATACGGGCGGGGTAAACCTTGCGCGCTGAAATGCCAAATAGGCTGTCGTTTGAGGCCGGCCCGGCCGATGACAGTGGGTTGGCAGCTAGAGCCATGCAGTGATGCCTGGCCCAGATAAATGACTGCCATCATCCTTTCGGATGATACAGAATCCGGCTTACAGGTTTGTAGTAAATTTTTTAAGGAAAAGCGCCACAATGGGCGCTTTTCCTATTAAACTCCTTCAACTGCTTCAACCTATTGTTCCACCAGTTTTAGCCCGGTCTTGGTCAATTCAATTTTCCCTTCTTTATACAGCTTCCCAACTGCCATTTTAAACGTCTTCTTACTAATGCCAAACGCTGCTTTGATTTCTTCCGGGTCGCTTTTATCGTGGAAAGGCAGGTAGCCACCTTCAGCGCGGAGCTTGTCTAAAATTACATCGCTTTCGTCATTTACCCGTGCATAACCCCGTTCGCCGGGCATCACATCTATACGGTTGTCTTCGTAGATTTTTTTAATGAAGCCCTGCAACTTGTCGCCAATCTCCAAAGGTTTAAAAACGTCGCCATAATGCAATACGCCGAAGTTTTGGTTGTTGATGATGACCTTGTAGCCGATGTCTGACTTTTGCCAGACCAGCATATCCACCACGTCATGCACCTCCAGCTGCAGGTTGTCGTTGGAGATTTGATAACCGAATTTCTGGGTAGCCGCCACGCGGCCTGTTTGTTCGTCCACATACAATTTTACGAGGTAGGAATGCCCTTTTACCATCCGGTCCGATTGCTGGGATAAGGGTACAAAAAGGTCTTTCATCAAACCCCAGTCCATGAAAGCACCTTGTTTGGTAACGTCCATGCAACGCAAAAAAGCAATTTCGCCTACAGCCGCATTCGCCTTTTGGGTGGTGGCAATCAAGCGGTCTTCGCCGTCATGGTAAATGAATACTTTAAGCTGTTGACCTTCGGCAATGTCTTCCGGCAAAAAGCGTTTGGGCAAAAGGATGTCGCCGGCTTCGTGGCCATCCAGGTAAGCGCCAACAGAAGTGAGGCGCAGGACTGCCAGGCGATGATAGCTGCCGGCAAGAGATTGTTTCATAAAATAAGAATTCACGCCAAGGCGCGGAGGTTCGCGAAGTCGCAAAGTTCTTTAAAGTCTATGAAGACAACTAATAAAGAAAACCTTTTGCGCCTTTGCGCTTCTTGGCGTCTTTGCGTGCAAAAAATTACCTTTGCCGCGCTCCATGAAAAAGATTCTGATTGCCAACCGTGGCGAGATTGCGCAGCGTGTAATGCGCACCGCCCGCGAAATGGGTATCCAAACCGTTGCCGTTTTTAGCGAAGCAGACCGCGCCATGCCTTTTGTGCGCATGGCCGATGAGGCTTATTGCATTGGTCCTGCGCCAAGCGCGCAATCGTACCTGCGCGCGGATGTGATTATCCAGACCGCTAAAAAATGCGGCGCAGATGCCATTCACCCGGGCTATGGCTTTTTAAGTGAAAATGCCGCTTTTTCAAAAGCCGTTACCGATGCCGGATTAATTTTTATTGGCCCCAGCGCTCATTCCATAGAAATGATGGGCAGCAAGATTGCCGCGAAACAAGCCGCTAAGAAATTTGGCGTGCCCATGGTTCCGGGCACCGAAGACCCGGTGAAAGATGCCGTTGATGCCCTGGACATTGCTAAGAAAATCGGTTTCCCAGTATTAATCAAAGCAAGTGCCGGCGGCGGTGGAAAAGGCATGCGTGTGGTGGAGAAAGAGGAAGAATTGGAACAGCAATTCAACATGGCACGCAGCGAGGCGCTCAGCGCTTTTGGCGATGACGCGGTGTTTATTGAAAAATATATTGCAGCGCCCAGGCATATTGAAATCCAGCTCCTCGGCGACCAACACGGCAATTACGTGTATTTGTTTGAACGGGAATGTTCCATTCAGCGCCGCCACCAAAAGCTGATTGAAGAAGCGCCTTCCAGCATCCTGACCCCAGACATCCGCAAGGCGATGGGCGAAAGCGCGGTGGCCGTAGCTAAAGCTGCTAATTATTTTGGTGCCGGCACGGTGGAGTTCCTGGTAGATGAAAACCTGAATTTCTATTTCCTGGAAATGAATACCCGTCTGCAGGTAGAGCATTGCGTAACCGAAATGATTACCGGATTGGACCTGGTAAAAGAGCAAATCCGCATTGCCAATGGCGAAAAGCTGGGCTATACGCAGGAAGATTTGGTAATAAATGGCCACGCGCTGGAACTGCGTGTTTGCGCCGAAGACCCATCCAGCAACTTTTTACCGGATACCGGTAAGCTGGAATTGTACCAGCCGCCGAAAGGTCCGGGCGTGCGGGTGGATGACGGCTACGAACAGGGTGGGGAAGTAAGCATTTTTTACGACCCCATGATTGCCAAGCTGGTGGTGCACGGCGCCAACCGCGAGGAAGCCATTCAGCGCCTGTGCCGCGCTATTGATGAATATGCCGTGAAGGGCATTTGCACCACGCTGCAATTCGGTAAATGGGCCGTTCAGACAGAACCGTTCCGCAGCGGAAATTTTGATACCAAGTTTATTGAAAAGTATTTTACGCCTGAAGCTTTAGAAAATCAAGACCCGGAGGCAGAAAAAGCCGCAGCTTTGCTGGCAAGCGTGCTTTGGCAGCAAAATAAAAAACAGAAGCAGACAACAGTTACGGATAATGGCAGCACTGTCAGCGGCTGGAAGCTGAGGAGAGGATAATTATATATTTATAATAATAAAGGTGCATCTGATGGTGCGCCTTTATTTTTATATGCCAACTACGTTCTCAATCTTCAATATCATTCGTTTCGATGTCTGTCATAATTCCAAGAGCCTCAAGCTTCTTCATCAACTCTAGCATTTTCTCCTCTCTTCCCTCATAGAAAAAACTTCGTTTACGTCCTTTGTCAAACAAAATTACAGTTGGTCCCGTTAGTTTTAATCTGTAATTACAAAATTTAAGCAATTGCAGAGTTGTGAGTGAAAACTTTTTTCTTCTGAAAAAAGGGCGCAGCGGATAAGTAATGACTAAATGTGTAGAGGTTAAAATGATACAATTAGTCTCCATCTGAGCGAATAAATAAAATCCAACTACTAAAATCCACCCGCCTCTCAGAAATAAATCAATTGGGTTGATATTGCCATCAAAATACGCATACATATAAAATGAGATAATGCAAGCGCAGAGTAAGCAAGCTTTAGTCCAGTTCGGACGAATTAAAAACTGTACCATTTGCATAAAAAGAAATCAACTCTAATTGAAGCAAAAATCTTTTTATTTCTCAATTCCTGCAATTACTTCCGGTGCATCCGGCTTGGTGGCGGGCGGGAAGACGGCAATCAATTTTCCATTTTCATCAATCAGGTATTTCTGGAAATTCCATTTCACGGAATTATCGGAAAAGCCATTGTATTTCTTTTCGGTAAGCCAGCGGTAAATGGGCGCTTTGGATTTGCCTTTTACTGAAATTTTGGCCGCCATGGGGAACGTAACACCGTAATTTTTTTGACAGAAAGCAGCAATGTCTTCATTGCTGCCAGGTTCCTGGAATAAAAAGTTATTGGCCGGAAAACCAACAATCACCAGCTTATCGCCATACTTCTTGGAAAGCGCTTCCAGTTGTTCGTATTGCGGCGTATTGCCGCATTTGGAGGCGGTATTGACGATAAGAATTTTCTTTCCTTTAAACTGTGCGAAATCAATTTCACCGCCTGAAAGCCCGGCTACTTTAAAATCGTAAATGCTTTTGGGAATGTTTTTCTGCGCTTCCGCGCGGCAGCCAAACAGAAAGGAAAACATAAGGAAGAGCAGGGTAGTTCTCATAATTGATAAAGGTAGTGCGTATGTCACTTCTAAAAATCCCAAAAGTTTCATTGCGGCTTTGCGTTCCTTGGCGTCTTAGCGCGAAACCTTCTAAAAATTCGAAAACCCGAAATACTGTCCGACAGCATCCGGGCTTCCTCATTTTGCCTTTGCAGGCAGTTATTTAATAGCAATTACTGTGCCGTGGCCGGTGTTGCATCGTCATTAGCAATCAGTTCACCTTCTTCCCGGCTTTCATTCCATTCCACAATAAAATTATTGCGACCCGTGCCGGTAAGAATGGTCAGAAACCGCTGCTGTACCAGTTCCAGGAGCGAAAGGAAATTAAAAATCGCATGAATGCGGTTTTCGCAACTGGCAAACAGGGCATCAAAAGTCAGTCGTTTTTCGCCGGAAGCCCGTTCCAGCAGGTAGGTACGCTGACTTTCCATGCTGTAATTGTATTTCACCACTACGTGCTGGGGCTTGTTCAGGCGCTCCTGCAGGCGTTTCATAACCTTTTCAAATGCCTGTAGCAACTTATAGGAAGTTACGGTTTGCATTTCCGTTCCTTCACTGTATACGTTTCCCAGCTCCTCCAGTTCTTTGCGGATATTGCCGCGCTTAACCCGCAACAAACGCTCCGCCTCCAGCGCCGCCATTTCTGTTGCGGCTTCTTTAAAGCGTTTGTATTCCAGGATTTTATCCACCAGCTCCTGCCGTGGGTCAATTTCATTGCCCTGCTCATCTTTTTCCCGGCGGGGCAGCAGCATACGGCTTTTAATGCGCATTAAAGTGCTGGCAAAAAGGATGAACTCACTGGCCTGTTCCATATCAATCTCTTCCAGTTGATGGATGTAAGCCAGGAAATCTTTGGTAAGGGTATGAATGGGAATGTTGTAAATATCCAGCTCATCCCGCTCAATAAAGAACAGGAGCAGGTCAAAAGGACCTTCAAACTCCGGGAGTTTTATCTGGTAAGAGATGGCAGACATAGAAGTGGCTACAAAGATAGCCGGCTTTGCAGGAAAAGCACTGTCGAAACCAAAACATTACAGCTTTTGCTACCGCATCGTAGTGCTGACCATTATGCTGATTTTTATTTTCTGTCAGTACTATTTTAGCTGGCTGGAAAACAACCTCGACCGTTCGGCCTTGTTTGAGAACTGGGAAAGTGATTTTTTTCAGATGAGATTTTATGTGGTACTGACGATAAAATTGCGGCAAGTGGGCAGCAGTGAAAGTAAAAAGCTGGCAGAGCGAATTCCTGGCCGCTATTGCACTCCTGAGTATCTGGCTCCGGCAAAAAGGGGCTTCGCAAAGCAAGCCGGTGGATGCGCCTTATTTTGAAACGGTAAATAACAGGGTTTGTCCTTATTTAATATATCACACTACCATCCACCTGCCTTCTTTGTCTTTGGCATAGCCGAGTCCGTTACTCATTTCAATAACTTCCTGCTCCAGTTTTGCGCTATAATACCGCTGGCGCTCCGAAACACGGACGCCGTTGTTTTCGCGGGTCAGGTATTGAATCAGGGCGGGCAGGGTAGGCATGATTTCGTGCAGCCACTGCTCTTCGCTTTCTCTTACAAATGCGCTACTCATAATTTGAATACAAGATAAAATCAATGCCAGCATTGCAATGTATCAGTGACATTAAATTTCATACTTAATTTAGCAGTAGTTTTCCACTATGCCATTTTGTCTGTTAGTATTTTTGGGAGTTGAATAAATACACATGATATAAATTAACACTTAAAAACATCTCTTTAAAACACTATTTTCATTGCAATGAAATTATATAGCGAAGAAGAAAAGCAACAGGCAGCGGAACTGGTAAGAAATGAGGCCTGGCTGCCGGCCTGGGAAAAACTCACGCAACCGCTGCACCAACAGCTTGTCGCGGCCCAAAGCTTCCAGGTACTGGATTCGTTTCCGCCTGCTTTCCGGCTAATGCTAATCCTGGATTACCTGGAAGCGCAAATAGGGCAGGGAGGCTTTATTCAATTATTTCAAAACGGCTATGCGCCCTTACTGCTGGAAGCAACAGAGCTACTTCAGACTTTAAAAATAAATCCAACCCTGCAGCAGGTATTGGATGATGCATTAAAGATTTTTGCCACCCATTTTGAACAGTTGGGCAGGGAAACCTCGGTAGCTGAGTTTGCAGCGCTATACCAACAGTTTCCCGGCTTTCAGCCATTAGAAGAGAAATTCAATACTTTCCTTCCTGAATTGAAAATTGAATTAATAAAAAACGCTGCCCGGGAATTAGCAACGGGATAGGGCAGCAGCCCCTATTTAATTACCAGGCTAAAAGATTGATTTCCGGCCCTTTAGGTTACTTTATTTTGCGATTCGGAAACATAGCAGCGCAGGCAATTGTCGTACCTTTGCGGCCGCATGATTTCAATTAATAACCTGTCACTACGCTATGGCAAGCGCGTTTTGTTTGAAGATGTAAACCTGAGGTTTACAGAAGGCAATTGCTATGGCATTATTGGCGCCAATGGCGCCGGTAAATCAACTTTTCTAAAAATTATTTCCGGTGAAATTGAACCCAGCACCGGTCGCGTGGATATATCTAAAGGTCAGCGCATGAGCGTGCTGAAGCAAAACCACTATGAGTTTGACGAGGTTCCGGTACTGGCTACCGTAATGATGGGCAATAAGCCGCTCTATGATGTGATGCTGGAAAAAGACGCCATCTATGCCAAGGAAAATTTTACAGAAGAAGATGGCCTGCGCGCCGGCGAGCTGGAAGGCATTTTTGCAGAAATGGATGGTTGGAACGCGGAAAGCGATGCAGCCACACTGCTGAGCAACCTGGGTATTAAAGAAGAATTTCACACCCGCTTGCTGAAAGAGCTGGACAGCAACCAAAAAGTGAGGGTGCTGCTGGCGCAGGCGCTGTTTGGCAATCCGGACATCCTGCTTCTGGATGAACCGACCAACGACCTGGACCTGGAAACCATTACCTGGCTGGAAAACTTTCTGGCAGATTATGAAAAGATAGTCTTGGTAGTGAGCCACGACCGTCACTTCCTGGATACTGTTTGTACGCACGTAGCCGACATTGACTTTGGTAAAATTAATATATATAGCGGCAACTATACTTTCTGGTATGAAAGCTCACAATTGCTTCTGAAGCAACGTGCAGAGCAAAACAAGAAAGCAGAAGCAAAGATTGCAGAGCTGAAAGAATTTATTGCCCGTTTCTCTGCCAACGCCTCTAAGAGCAAGCAGGCCACGAGCCGTAAAAAAGCCCTGGATAAGATTAACCTGGATGAGATGAAACCGAGCAACCGGAAGTATCCGGCCATCCTGTTTAATGTGCAGGTGCGCGAGGCGGGCGACCAAATCATAGAAGTGAAAAACCTGGGCAAGGAAAGCCACGGGGAAGTATTGTTCAAGAATATTTCCTTTGATTTGAAACGTGGACAAAAGGTTGCGGTAGTGAGTGAAAACTCGCTGGCAACCACCGCTTTCTATCAAATTCTGATGGGTGAAGACACAGACTTTGAAGGGGAATTCAAGTGGGGCGTAACCGTTACGCCTACCTACTTGCCGGCAGACAATACCGAATATTTTGAGGGAAAAGATGTGAACCTGATAGACTGGCTGCGTCAGTTTTCAGAAGAAAAAGATGAAACCTTCATTCGCGGATTTTTAGGCAGGATGCTGTTCAGCGGGGAAGAAACCCTGAAGCAGTGCACGGTGCTGAGCGGAGGCGAAAAAATGCGCTGCATGATGAGTCGCATGATGATGCAGAAGGGAAATGTACTGTTGTTTGACGAGCCAACCAACCACCTGGACCTGGAAAGCATTACCGCCCTGAACAATGGCATGAAAGACTTCAAAGGAACCATCCTGTTTACCACGCGCGACCATGAGCTGGCGCAGACGGTAGCCGACCGGGTATTGGAATTAACGCCTTCCGGCCTGATTGACCGGGAGATGGAGTTTGACGATTACCGCAAGGACGAACGTGTAAAAGCCGTGAAGGAAGAAATGTACGGCAAGGTGCTGGCAGGTTAGCCTGCCAACATTTTTATAAAAAAGTCGCCTGTAAAAGGCGATTTTTTTTTGCGTTGAAAGCAGGGGGGCATGCAAAGTATACCCCCATTGGGCGTCAACTATCTAAGCACGATTGCAAATTGGGGAGACAGTAAGAGGAAAGGGTGAAGTACAGCATCCTTTGCTATAGAATTGCTGAAGGATGGGAGATTCTAATTTAACTACTTAACATAACATAAATTATAGAGCAGTCCTAAACCAAATAATTCAAGTGAATCCAAGGCTCATAAGGTTCCTGCCGTTTGCTTGCAATTCAATTTCTGCTCCATTTCTAAATTAAATTACCAACCGTTGATTTACAGAAAGGATTTAAAAACTACATTTGCACCTTTCCATTCACTTAACTACACCAAAAATAATTATGGGCAGAGGCGATAAAAAAACCAAGCGCGGCAAAATTTCCATGGGTACCTACGGTAAAATCCGTCCTCATGAAGGCAATGTAAAACAAACAAAAGCAACTACTGACACCGCAGTAAGTGGCGCTGATGCAGACACAGCCGCCAAGCGCAGCCGTAAGAAAAAAGACGAAGACGCTGCCGCATAAATCTTTTCCTGAAAGCACCTGCTAATGGCAAGTGCTTTTTTATTTATCTCTCTACTACCCTAGCGCCACCTTCTTGTATTTATGTTTCAATCGTTATTAGCAGGCGAAACCAAACTTGCTGTTATTGGCCTGGGTTATGTAGGCCTGCCTATTGCACTTGCCTTTGCCAGGCATTTTAAAGTAATCGGATTTGATATAAACGAAGAGCGCATTGCACTAATGCGCCAGCATATTGACCCCAGTCAGGAACTGGAATCTGATGCTTTCGAAAACTGCAGTATTGATTTTACTTCTGTACCGGAAGACTTAAAAGCTGCTACATTTTATGTGGTTGCGGTGCCAACGCCGGTGGATGAACACAACGTTCCTTACTTAAGGCCTGTGAAGCTTGCCTGTGAAACGCTGGGAAAGGTTATTAAAAAGGGAGATTATGTGGTATTTGAAAGTACCGTTTATCCGGGATGTACTGAAGAAGACTGCCTGCCTATTATAGAAAGCATTAGTGGTTTAAAACGTGGCGTTGATTTTAAATTCGGCTATTCTCCGGAGCGCATCAACCCAGGCGATAAACAGCATACGCTGGAGAATGTAGTAAAAGTAGTCAGCGGCTGCGATGCGGAAAGCCTGGATGAGATTGCGAAGGTCTACGAAACGGTTGTGAAAGCCGGCGTACACAAAGCAAGCAGTGTAAAAGTGGCAGAAGCTGCTAAAATTATTGAGAATACACAGCGCGATTTAAATATTGCGCTGATGAATGAGCTGTCCATCATTTTTGATAAGATGGACATCAATACTTTTGAAGTATTGGAAGCGGCCGGCACAAAATGGAACTTTCTAAAATTCGCTCCAGGTCTGGTCGGTGGTCATTGCATTGGTGTAGATCCTTACTACCTCACTTATAAAAGTGCCAAGATGGGCTATAATAGCCGTATCATTCTGGCGGGCCGCATCATTAATGATGAAATGGCCAGTTATGTGGCCCGTAAAACGGTGCAGGCTATTATCGGCAATGGCATGAATCCGGGCGAAGCAAAAGTTCTGGTCATGGGCTGCACGTTTAAAGAAAACGTTGCAGACATCCGGAACAGCAAGGTTGCCGATATGGTTCGCGAGCTAAAACAATTTCACCTGACCGTCCATGTTTGCGACCCTTATGCCGATAGCACACATGTAATGGAGGAATACGGCTTTGAGACCATCGGGCAGCCTGAGAAAGATTACGATGCGGTAATTGTTGCCGTGAATCACCAGGAATACAACAAGTTGGATGAAGCATACTTCAAAAGCATTACTACGCCTAAGGCGCTTTTGGTAGATATAAAAGGCATGCTGCGCAACAAAATTCAGGAAATGAATTACTGGAGTCTTTAGCCGCCTTTACATCAAGCTATAATATTTTTTTATGGACGTGCTACTTCACGAAGGCTCTTTAGCTGATAAATCTTTTTTAGTAACTGGCGGCGCAGGTTTTATTGGCAGCCATCTGGCCCATTACCTGCTAAAAAACCAGGCGGCCAAAGTACGGGTATTGGACAATTTAAGTACAGGCCTTTCCAGCAACCTGGATATCCTGAAGCAGTATCCACAGTTCGAATTCTTAGAAGGGGATATCAGAAGCCCGGATAGCTGTAAAAAGGCGGTGGAAGGAATACAGTATGTCAGCCATCAGGCAGCATTAGGCTCTGTGCCCCGCAGCGTAAAAGACCCGGTTACCAGCAACGAGGTAAATGTAAGCGGCTTTGTAAACATGATTACCGCGGCTAAAGACGAAGGAGTAGCTGCCTTTGTTTACGCCTCTTCATCAAGCGTGTATGGCGATGAGCCCAACCTGCCAAAATTCGAGGCGCGGGTAGGAAATCCATTATCTCCTTATGCGGTAACCAAAAAAGCCAATGAACTCTATGCGGAAGTATTTCATAAGCTCTATGGTTTAAAGGTTATTGGCCTGCGCTATTTTAATGTTTTTGGTCCCCGGCAGGATCCCAACGGACCTTATGCTGCAGTAATTCCGCTTTTTGTGAGTGGCATTTTGCGTAAAACTCCTGTTTATATTAATGGCGACGGGCAGCAAACGCGGGATTTCACCTTTGTAGAAAACGCTGTACAAGCCAATGTAAAAGGCATGCTTTGCCAGCATCCGGAAGCTTTTGGCAAAGCTTACAACGTTGCTGTTGGCGAAAATTTTACCGTTAATTATTTATATCAGGAAATAAAATCCTTATTAGACGCTGATCACGAGCCAACTTACCGGGAAGCGAGAAGCGGTGATATCCGGGATTCTCTTGCCAATATCGATCTGGCCACAGAATTTTTGGGTTACTGCCCTACCCGGCGGTTTACGGATGGCTTAAAGGAAACGGTTCTTTACTTCAAAGAGATATATAGCTAAGCCATCATCTTTTTACGACCTGCCTTTGTGTTGGCAAGCAGTCTTTTATAATAATTATCCATATCGCCAACAAGGCGCTGATAAGAAAAGGCCTGTTGTGCGAAGGCTTGTCCAGCTATGCCAAAGGCTTCTCGCTGCTCTTTGTTTGCATACAGCTGAAGTAATGCTTCGGATAAAGCCGCTGTATCTCCCGGCGGCGTAATAAAACCGGTAACACCTTCCTTTATTACATCTGCCACGCCGCCAACGCGCGTACAAACAACCGGTTTACCGGCAGCCTGCGCTTCAATCATACTTAGTGGCGTACCCTCATTATGGCTGGTCAGCATAACAATATCAAGGCCGGCCATTACCGTATCTACATCCATGCGCCAGCTGGTACAGGTAACTGTTGCTACCCGCTGCGATTCCGGCCAATAAGTATAATCCAGTCCTGCTTCCTGGCAAGCCTGTTCCATTTGTGTACGCATATCGCCATCACCGACCACAATAAAGCGGATTTTTTTATTTCCATCCGCTACGGCCTGAGCTGCTGCCGCAATAAACAGGACGTGGTTTTTCACCGGCACAATCCGCCCAATAATACCCACAGCTACTTCATCATCTGCTATAAAGTATTGCTTCCGAAAGCTAGCCCTTTTATCTTCAAGATCAACAGAAAACTTGTCCAGATCCATGCCCAGTGGAATTACTTCAATTTTTTTCTCCGGACAGATTTTATAGGTTGCGGACAGCTCGCTTTTTTGGATGTCACTAATAGCAACGATTCCGGATGACTGATTTGCCAGCCATCTTTCTATTTGAATAAAAGCTTTGGTTTTTAAAGGATTGAAATAGCTATGAAAAACATGGCCATGGAAAGTATGGACAATCACCGGCACTTTGCATGCTTTAGCAGCCAGGCGACCCAGGGTACCGCTTTTGGCAGCGTGCGTATGTACAATATCCGGCTTGAACCTGGCAATAATTTCCTTTAGCTTTAAGTAAGCCCGCCGGTCTTCTGAGAAGTTAATGCTTCTCTTCATCTGAGGCACCACAACCGGCTGAATGCCAAGTGCTTCTGTAAGGTGCCCTGCGTCCTGCTCGTGTTCTTCCTGAGCTCCTACCACCAGCATGGTTTCGTAATCCGGTGGCATATACCTGCTCAGATAAGTAGCATTGATAACCGGACCACCGATTATGAGTCGGTTGAGTATGCGCAGAATTTTAGGCAACTGAAATTAATTATTCAATAAAATAAATGTTATTACATCAGTAACGTAAATGGCCAGGAATTAGATTAATTTTTCTTAGCCACAGCCACTTCTTTTTCTTCGTCCTCTATATAATAGCCTTTATTGCCATAACCATAACCATAGCCGTAACGGTATCCGTATTTCTTCTTCATTTCCACACAGTTAAAAACCAACGCTGTATTTGGAAGACGGCCTTCGTTGTAGTTTCTGGTAATATCAGCGACCTGGCTTTTGAAGGTATAATCCTGACGGATGATCAACAGGTTGAGATTGGTATATTTAGCCAGCACCAAGGCATCACTCACCAAACCCAGCGGAGCTGTATCCAAGACCAGTACGTCAAACATCTCCTGCAGATCTTCGATCAACTGATTAGTTCGTGGACTTATCAACAATTCACCAGGATTCGGTGGCACCGGACCACAGTTGGCCACATACAGGTTTTCGTGTAAGCCAGAGGGTTTTACCACTTTATCCAAACCACAAAGCCCTGCCAGATACCCGCTGATACCGCCTTCCCTGCTAATGTTGAGGTACTCGGAAATTTTAGGTTTCCGAAGGTCAAACTCAAGAATAATTACTTTTTTGCCACCAAGCGCCAGCGTTAGTGCTAAGTTCACAGCAATGAAAGATTTTCCTTCTCCTGGAAAGCTGGAGCTTATCATCATCGTCTTTTTCTGGGACCCATTGTTGAAAAACTCCAGGTTCGTTCTTATCAAACGGAATTGTTCAGCAATGGCACTGCGTTTCTTTTCACCAATTACTACAGTAGCACCCGACTTATCCTTGGATACAGAGCCAACAATAGGAATGTTCGTTATAGCCTGCAATTCCTTTTCATTGTAAATTTTATTGTTCAGCAGCTCTTTTATGGTCAGAATGCTTGCAGGTATAAGAATGCCGGCAAACAGGCAAATCAGATAAACATTTCTTGGAATAGGCTTGATGGGCACATTGGTGGTATTGGGTGCCACCACCACCTTAGAACGGTTTGTAGTGGCAAATGATTTGATGTCTGTTTCCAGATCTTTCTGGAACAACATTAAATACATTTGTTGCAATATGGTGTAATTACGGGTTGCCTCTTTTAGCGTTTTATCTACCTGAGGCGCAGCGTAAATTTTACTGCCATACCGGCTTGCTTCCATGCGGTTTCTTTGGATGTTTACATCCAGCTGACGGTTCACATATTGGATAGCATCCAATAAAGAGCTCCTGAGGGTATTTATTCTGGATTCGATGCGTGCTAACTTAGGGCTTTGCTCGCCGTCTGAAATTCTCAAATTACTTGCCAGCTTCACCGCATCGTTATATTCACCGATGAGGCCCATCAGGTTGGGATCAGACAAACCAACTCCTGCAATAACCTGTGGATCACTGGCATACTTTGTAAGATCATTCCGCAGGTTATTAAGACTTAGCCTTTGATTATTCAGCTCGCCCAACTGTTGTTCGGCTAATACTTTATTTTGAAAGAAGGCAGAAGCCTCTGAATTGATATCAATTGTAGCATTAGACTGTTTAATATCTTCCACCTTTACATCCACGCCACGGAGTTCTTCCTGCAGATTGCCCATACTCACAGCAATAAATTCCTTCTGCTTTTGTGCCGCAAAATTTAAATTCTCTAATTCATTTCTATGATACAGGTAGATAAGTGTGTTTAAAAAATCCAGACCCCGCTGCGGAATTTCATCCGTTACGGAAAGGCTTAGTAAACTGGTCCGGCCATCTGCAGGCACTACCTTTAAGTTGTTTTTAATTTCTGCAGTTGTAACACCCAGGGGTTCATAAAGGACTCTAATATGCTCGCCAAGATATTCGGCAACACGTTCTTTATTTTTACTGTAATCTACTTTTACCTGTCCGCCCGTTTTTAATTTCAGCCATCTGTTCGCAGCAATTTTATAGGTGTACCGCCCATCTTTTACCTCAAAAACACCATTGCTGCTTTCACGCACCATAAATTCCCTGCTTTGACCGCTTTTTACCAATACGCTATCAGGCGTTAATTGAATTGGACTGCGTTTATAAAGTTCAGATTCACGCACATTACCTTTTACATAATAGTGAATATTGAGGTTCAGTGTGCTTACGACATCAGAAACGAGGTCTTTTGAAGTTATTACAAATATTTCATTGTAAAGTAGTTTATCCCCTACATTATCAGAGTTAGAAGGAACATTGTTTAATACGGTTTGCTGCAATTCATTTTCAGGCTGAAACAGCATTGAACTGGTAATAGCATATATAGGAGGCGTATATCGAAGATATATCCATGCAGACATAACTGCCAGCACACCCGCAATTACCAGCCAATACCAGTTAGCCAGAAATGCGCCAGCCAAACGCTTAATGTCAAAATTCGTATTTAATTGCGCGTTCAGATCTTTGGCGCCGGATTCATTTGCCATACTCACATTTATTTATTATACTACTTACTGTTGGCAATTTGGGTAATGCCGTATACTGCAAGCGCGGTAGATATTAAGGAAGTTATCGTTGGTAAATAGAAACGTAAAAATTCGTTGTTCTGTTGCCGTTGCAATCTGTTTGGCTCTACATATACAATATCATTTTGCTGCAAGTAATAATACGGGCTATTAAATATCTCCCGGCTATGCAGGTTCAGACGCACCATAATCTTCCCACCATCCTCTTGTTGCCTTATTAATAATACATTTTCCCGGTTACCTGTCAGTCGGATATCGCCTGCCGCGGCAATGGCTTCTATGATATTCAATCCATGATTTGGCGCTAGCACTACTCCAGGCATTCCTATTTCACCTAACATAATTACTTTATAATTAAGAATGCGCACCTCTACCACCGGGTCTTTAATGCTGTTCTGAATTTTTGATTTCAGTAATTCTTTTACCGCCCTGATATTCATGCCTGCCACCGAAAGCTTGCCAACTGCCGGAAAATCTATATACCCTTCTTTATCAACAAGATAGCCTTTGTTTGAACTCAATCCCCCCGTTTGTCCACCGGTAGCAGTAACCGGGAAGGCGGTACCGCCTTCATTATATATGGAGGCCGGGTCTATTCCTTCTGTAATAGAACTGGTTGTTGATACATGGATGGCAAGGATATCATCCGGACGTATAATGGTTTCAGGTATGGAAGGAATGGGCAGTCGCAATGAATTCGTATCCAAAGGCGCATCTGTCCGGAAGTAAATGGCTTTTTTGGGAGAGCCGCAGGCGGATGCCAGTATTACGAGCAGAAAAAGAGATGGTAAAAGGCGCCATTTAGGTGCATTCATAATATTATTCAACGGAATTTAAGCGCGAAGGTAATTAATTATGCTGCATACCGAACTGCGTGTTACTACTATTTTTCCACAGTCGCCTACTCAATAAAATTTTTTATCTATCCTATGCTGCTCACTATAAAAACAAATAAAATGGCGACAGTAATTGCTGTGCAGTTTTGTTTCCTAACAGGCCACCCGCTCCTAAATAAATAGTTTCTTCCATGGGGGTAACTGCTTCTTTTCCCCACAAGGACATAGTACGGTTTTTTGAGCTTTTTCCGGGTGAATTCACATACAATATCTTCTGCAAGTGCCAGTGTGGATTAAAAACGGTTTGCAACATTTCAAATCCCGGCAATGGCAACAAAATAGCCATGCTTCCATTTTCGGAAAGAAGTTTTTGTCCCAGCACAGCTACATCAGAAAGTGACAAATGGGTATCATGCCAGGCCATCTTTTTCTTCTCCGCTGCGGCCTGCGGCGCATTCGTGTAAAATGGCGGATTACAAATTATAAAATCATAAGATGCCGCCGGTTCAAAATTCCGCACATCTGCCTGCACCACCCTGATGCGGTTTTTATAACGACTATTGGCTACATTTTCCGAAGCTTGTTTCGCGGCAGCCTCCTCCAGTTCAACCGCATCTATATGAATATCCGAAAACCGTTGTGCCAGCATCAGCGATAACAAGCCGGTGCCACAGCCCACATCTAAAATCCTTCGGACGCCTTCCGGCAATGGCACCCAGGCGCCAAACATCACAGCATCGGCCGTTACCTTCATCGCGCACTGCTGCTGTGCCACCACAAAATTCTTGAATAAAAAATAAGGCGCTGCCATTTTTTATTTATACCCATTCCGACCTGGCCATCGGTATACTGTCCAGAGAAGCAAAATCCTGCTCCAAATATTTAAAATGTGCAGCCATGCCTATCATAGCGGCATTGTCGGTGCAATAGGCAAACCGTGGAATATAGGCCTGCCATCCCTGCCTTTTCGCAAGGGAAGTGACCGCCTGGCGCAAACCGCTGTTTGCAGATACCCCACCCGCAATACCAATATGATGAACGCCGGTAGCGATTGCTGCCTGCTCCAGTTTTTGCATCAGCATCCGGATAATGGTATGCTGCACGGAAGCACAAATGTCTGCTAGGTTATGAACCACAAACTCTTTGTCTAGGCGGGTTTGTTTATCAAGAAATTGCAGTATGGAAGTTTTAATACCACTAAAGCTGAAATCAAAACCTGGCACCTGACTTAAGGGAAAAGAGAATCTTTCCGGATTGCCCGCCTGTGCATTTTTATCAATTAGCGGCCCGCCCGGATAAGGCAGTCCCAGCATTTTGGCTGTTTTATCAAACGCTTCGCCGGCGGCATCATCCAGCGTCTGTCCAATAATTTCCATGCGCAGCGGTTCATGCACCAGCACCAGCTGGGTGTGGCCGCCCGAAACTGTGAGGCATAGAAAGGGAAAGGCAGGTTTGGGATCTTCAATGAAATGGGCCAGTACATGCGCCTGCATGTGATGCACGGCAATCAGCTTTTTGTTCATGGCCTGCGCCAGGCCTTTGGCAAAAGAAGCACCCACGTGCAGCGAGCCGATTAGTCCCGGCGATTGGGTAAAGGCAACGGCATCCACGTCTGCCAAGGAAAGTCCTGCTTCCTGCAAAGCCACCGCCACAACAGGCACAATGTGCTGCAGGTGTGCGCGGCTGGCCAGTTCGGGCACCACGCCCCCATATTTTTTGTGCACTTCCTGGTTGGCCACCAGGTTGCTTCGCACTACGCCGTCTTTCAAAACGGCTGCGCTGGTATCGTCACAGGAAGATTCTATGGCCAGGATGGTAGGCATAAGGCTGCAAAAATAATCAGCCTGCAGGAGCCGCATGCGTTAAGGTTTCCTGCTGCCATTCGCAGTTTTTGGAAAAGGCATTATTTAAAATGAAAAAGCAACCCGTGTTGGATTGCCTTTACTAAATTATTACAGCAAGATGCTTTGCTAATCCCTGCGGCCAAAAAGTCGCAGCATGAACAAAAACAGGTTAATGAAATCCAGGTAAAGCGTCAATGCGCCCAGTACGGCCAGCTTTTTCACCTCTTTGGTTGCCGCGCCTTCAAACTCAATGCCTTCGCCAATGCGCTTCAGCTTTTGCACATCCCAGGCCGTAAGGCCGGTAAATACCGCTACGCCTACAATGCTGATGATGTAATCCAGCTGGCTGCTGCCCATAAAAAAGTTGATAAGCATGGCGATGACCAAACCGATAAGGCCCATAGTCATGATACGGCCGAAGCCCGTCAGATCTTTATCGGTGGTATAGCCCAGGAAACCCATCACGCCAAACATGGCGGCACTGGAAACGAAACAGGTTACCACCGAACCGGGTGTATATGCCAAAAGAATAAAACTAAGGCTGATGCCGGTGATGGCCGCATATACAAAAAATAAAACGCTCAGCGCCGGGGCCGAAAGCCGGGCATAGCCAAAAGACATAATCAGGACAAAAATCAGCGGTGCGAACATTACTATTTTGCCAAGGCCGGTTAATCCGTTGGTGCCAATGAGCTGCGACATGAGGGCGTCGTTGGTGGCAAAAAGCCAGGCGGCCAGCGCGCTAATGGCAAGGGCGGCAAACATCCACAAAAACACGCTGGCCATAAAACTGCGGGCCACGCCTTTGCCTACTACCTGCCCGGGCGCCGGGATGGGAAAAATTCTTTGTTGTTCCATCTTTGGGTTTGTTTGGGTAAAAGTAATTTATTTTCTGCCGGTAACAAAGCTATTCCCGCGTCTGAGCGTTTCTTTGCAGCCAAATTTCACCTATTGTTTTGAAGAGTCCGCTGATTGCGCTCATGCGCAAAGACCTCCTGCAGGAGTGGCGCCAGAAGCATACTTTGTTTGGCGTGGCGCTTTATGTGGGATGCACCGTATTTGCAGTTTACCTGATGAACGGCAAACCCGAGGGCAAGGTCTGGAACGCGCTTTTCTGGGTTACGCAGCTGTTCGTTAGTGTAAACGCGGCAGCCAAAAGCTTTCTGCAGGAGCCCAACGAGCGTTTCCGGTATTATTTTACGCTGGCAAAACCGCAAACATTTTTCCTGGCCAAGCTGCTGTACAATCTGGTGCTCCTGCTCATCATGAACCTCATCAGCCTGGGCTTATTTATGTTGCTGCTGGGAACGCCGTTGTCGCAAACCGGCTTGTTTCTTATTATTTCCATGCTGGGCAGTATCAGCCTTACCGTAGTGTTTACCTTTCTTTCCGCGATTGCATCGCGGGCGCAGCAGCAGGCAGCCATGATGGCGATACTGGGTTTTCCGCTGGTGCTGCCCATGCTGCTTATCCTGAGCCGGCTGGCGCTAAAAGCAGTGTCGCCGGTTTTTCAACCTGGCTGGTGGCAAATGGCAGCCATGCTTTGCGGCCTGGATATAATGGTCGTAATGCTGGGTCTTGTGTTGTTTCCTTTTTTATGGCAGGAATAAAGGCCGGGCAGAATAAGAATAAATAAAGGCATTTAAGAAAAAGGAAAATAAAGACGCCCCTGTCCTAAATGAAAACAGAGCACTTACCTTTGTGCCCATATTATTCTTCAATGAAGCTGGCCTGGTGGAAAATATTAAGCGCGGTATTGCTGACATACGTCATTATTGCCGGCTTTACCATTCACACACCCACATTGGAAAGCGGCGGTTTACTGCAAACCATCCGCAACCTGTTTTTCCATGTTCCCATGTGGTTCAACATGGTATTTTTCTTTTCTATTTCTTTTTATTATGCCATCCGTTACCTCCGCGGCTTTAACCCGGAGTTTGACGCACGGTCTGTAGAATTTGCCAAAATAGGTATCTTCTTTTCGGTCCTGGGCATGATTACCGGTATGGAATGGGCCAATTTTACCTGGACCACGAAAACAGGCCGGGGCGGCCCCTGGACGGGCGACCCCAAGCAGATTTGCGCCGCCATTGCCATGCTGATCTATTTTGCGTATTTTATTTTACGCGGCGGTATGAAAGACGAAGAAAAAAGAGGCCGTATCAGCGCCGTTTATAACATCTTTGCCTTTGTGCTGATGGTGCCGCTTATTTATATTATTCCCCGCATGGTAGACAGCCTGCACCCGGGAAGCGAAGGCGGCAATCCTGGCATGAACCCCAAAGACCTTGACCCGATGATGCGCCTCGTATTTTACCCGGCTGTAATAGGCTGGTTTTTACTGGGCCTTTGGTTTTACAACCTTAAAATCAGAATGCGGCGCCTGAACCATCAGCTGCAGGAGCATACCGACTAATTTTATCCCTTCCGGAATGAAACGACTTTTTCTTTCTCTATTATTATCTGCTGCCCTACCCTTTTCATTACTGGCCCAGGCTGCTCAGAACAACGCTGCTGAAGGATTGGCGGCAGACAATAAAATCTGGGTGGTAGTGCTGGTACTGGCCACCATTTTTGCCGGGATCATTGCTTTTTTGATTTACCTGGATCGCCGGCTGCAAAAACTGGAAAAAAACAGAAAAACTCACTTTTAAAATAACACCAAGCATCATGTCACAAACAGGAACCGCGTCTGCGGAAACAGCCCAGGAACAGTACAGCTTTTTTCAGGGTGTAGAGCGCAACTTCGATAAAGCTGCCAAATTCACCCGCTTTGATCCAGGTATTCTGGAGCAGATAAAGGCCTGTAACTCGGTGTACCGCATGAAATTCCCGGTACGCATCGGCGATTCTGTAGAGGTGATTGAGGCCTACCGCGTGCAGCACAGCCATCATAAGCTGCCCTGTAAAGGCGGCATCCGTTACAGCATGGATGTAAACCAGGATGAAGTAATGGCGCTTGCTGCCCTGATGACTTACAAATGCGCCATTGTAAACGTGCCTTTCGGCGGTGCCAAGGGCGGCATCAAAATCAATCCTAAAAACTATACGGTTGGCCAGCTGGAGCGCATCACACGCCGCTACGCCAGTGAGCTTATCAAGAAAAACTTTATTGGCGCTGCCATAGACGTGCCTGCGCCTGACTACGGCACCGGTCCCCGCGAAATGAGCTGGATTGCCGATACCTACCTGGCCCTGAATTCCGGCGACGTGAATGCGCTGGGCTGCGTTACCGGCAAGCCTGTAAGCCAAGGTGGCGTTCGTGGTCGTAAAGAAGCTACCGGCCTGGGTGTATTTTATGGCATCCGCGAACTGTGCAATACCAAAGACGAAATGGATAAGGTAGGCCTGCCTACCGGCATTGAAGGTAAAAAAGTAATTGTGCAGGGCCTGGGCAATGTGGGCTACAACGCCGCGAAATTCTTCTATGACAACGGCGCTATTCTGGTGGGCATCGCCGAATACGAAGGCGGTCTTTATAATGAAAATGGTCTGAACCTTTACGATGTGGTGAACCACCGTACCGAAACCGGTTCTATCCTCAATTTCCCAGGTGCTACATCCGTACAAAACAGCTACGATGTGCTGGAAATGGCCTGTGATATCCTGATTCCTGCCGCCCTGGAAAATGTCATAAACGCCGGCAATGCCAGCCGCATTCAGGCCAAAATCATTGGCGAAGGTGCCAACGGCCCGCTGACGCCTGATGCAGATGAAATCCTGAATAAGAAAGGCGTCATCATTGTACCGGATATGTACCTGAATGCCGGCGGTGTAACGGTTTCTTATTTTGAATGGCTGAAGAACCTGAGCCACGTGCGTTTTGGCCGTCTGGACAAACGTTTTACCGAAAATACCAACGCGCAAATCCTGCAATCTGTGGAAAGCCTGACCGGCAAGCGCGTAACAGATACCGAGCGCCGGGTTATTCTGCGCGGCCCCGGAGAAGAAGATCTGGTTTATTCCGGCCTCGAAGACACCATGATTGGTTCTTTCCACGAAATCCGCGAAAGCCTGATGGCACACCCCGGTACTGACTGGCGCACCGCTGCCTTTATTGTGTCTATCAATAAAGTGGGCGTGGCTTACGAAGAACTGGGTATTTTTCCATAAAGCAGGCAACTACGTTTACAGTAAAAGCTCCATACAAAAAGTATGGGGCTTTTATTTTTTCACTATACTTGCTGGTTCCCATTTTAGTTTTAAAGGACTATGCAACTTTATGGCGCCGTAAGGCCAAGTTTTATCTGCACAATAAAATAGCTTCCTGTTCCGTCGGATTGGATATGATTACGCTCTTCGTAAGCCAGCAGATTAAATTCATCCCGTGCGATATTACCTCCGCTTTGCCGCGGGCCGGTTTCTTGTGAGAATCTATTTTTAAATACAAAAATTCCAGGTCCGAGCGCTCCTTCAATTAACAGGTGACCTGCTATGAGGAATTGCCTGCCTGCCATCAGATGAAAACCGTAAAAATCCTGATTCAGATGAACACTTGCAAAGCGTAACACTGGTTCGTTCTGAACCGCCTCATAATAGGCATTGACTATATCCAGATCCTTTTTTCTATACAAAATTGTGAGGCCGAAAAATGACCTTGACCGGTAGCGGTTAAAACAGTACACCCTGGGTTCCAGGGCCACACGATAATCTTGCTTTACTTCAGATTCATCTGTATATCCTTTTGCCTTAAAAAATATATATTTATTCATTATTCCTTTACCTAAGGAAAACTCCAAGCCATACTTGCCACCAAAGAAATATTCCATTCCCACATTAAGCACCGGCTCGTCCTTGTCCAATACATCGGAAGCATAGAGCTTAATACCTATGGTTCTATAAAGTGCCAGCCTGCCGGGATTATACCATGGCGTCGCTTCACGGAATCTTTGACCAGATGTTGCAACCGGCAAAAAGCAGCAAAACAGGAATATGCTATAAACTACATGCTTCATACCTGGTATATTTTATTACTCACCCGAGCGGGGGCTTTTTTGCAATCGGACTTAGGGAATTACAAAGCCAAGCTTGATATGCGAAGGCAAGTATAGGCCGCCGGCGCCGTGTTCCCACTCATTGCGCAATGCAGTGGTGTTTAGCAAACCGCCCAGGGAATAATACTCATAGTCGTTCAGTTGCACCACGTCTTTCAGGCTGGAAAAGTAATTGTTGAACGTCATGTAACCCAAACCGGTGGCCAACTCAATGATGAAATGCTCACCAATAAAAAACTGCCGGCCTAATTGCAAAGCCACCCCTGCAATATCCTGATTCAGATTTCCCGAAGTAAAGCTGTATCCCGGCCAGCCATCCTGCGCTATAAAGTTACCTCCGTCTATTCTCATTTCTTTTCTTCGGTACCAGCCACTCAGGGCAAAGTAATACCTGCTGGCATTTTTGTTGTTCCAGTAAATACGCGGTTCCAGTGCTACCCGGTAATCTTTTCTTACATGAAACCGGTAATCGTACCTTTTCGCCAGCAAGGGCTTACCACCCAGGCCAATTCCTGCAGCAAGTTCCACACCAAAACGATCCCTAAAAAAATACTCCGTGCCTGCGTTTAAGACCGATTGGTTCGGATCAAATACATCGGAAGCAAAAAGCTTGATTGCAGCGGCATTGCTGACGGTTAATTTATCTTCTGAAAACCAATGACGTCCTTCTGACTTCCAGTAAGCAGGTTGCTTCACACGCCGGCCCTGCTGCGACCAGGGCACAGATTGGGCGAAAGCTGCAACAGAAAAGATACTGAACATCAGGGAGAGCAGGATGCGGCTTTTCATAAGCTGTATGTTTTTATAAAGCTAAAACTTTTGATAACAAATCTAAATAAACAATTGCATTAAAGAAGCTTTTCAGCTTATGTTTCCGCTGCCTTCCATTTCAGGAAGCTTATTCCTAAATCCTATCTCCAACTTAAAGTCGTTCCCCTTAATTTTTTATCTTTGCACAAATTCTAAGAACCATGGCTTTTGACTTACCGGTTATTAAAAAAGTTTACGAAGAACTCCCTGAAAAAATCCAGCATATTCGCAAGCTGATTGGGCGTCCGCTGACGCTTGCTGAAAAGATTTTGTACGCGCACTCCTATGAAACGCCCAATAAAGCCTATGAGCGTGGCAGGGATTATGTAAACTTTCATCCGGACCGGGTTGCCATGCAGGACGCCACCGCCCAGATGGCGTTGCTGCAGTTTATGACTGCCGGCCGCAGCCATGTGGCTGTACCCAGCACTGTACACTGCGATCACCTGATTCAGGCCAAAACCGGCGCAGAGCATGATCTGGCCACCGCGCTGGATGTGAACCATGAAGTGTACGCCTTTCTTGCTTCCATTTCCAATAAATACGGCATTGGCTTCTGGAAGCCCGGTGCAGGTATCATCCACCAGGTTGTTCTGGAAAACTACGCCTTTCCCGGCGGTATGATGATTGGTACCGACAGCCACACGCCCAATGCCGGCGGCCTGGGCATGATCGCCATTGGCGTTGGCGGCGCAGATGCCGTGGACGTAATGGCCGGCCTGCCCTGGGAACTGAAAATGCCCAAGCTCATTGGCGTGAAGCTGACCGGCAAAATGAATGGCTGGACTTCACCTAAAGATATTATCCTGCGCGTAGCCGGCATCCTGACCGTTAAAGGCGGCACCGGCGCTATTATTGAATATTTTGGCGAAGGCGCCGATTCGCTTTCCGCCACAGGTAAAGGCACCATTTGCAACATGGGCGCCGAAGTTGGCGCTACCACCTCCATCTTCGGTTACGATGAAAAGATGAGCGATTACCTGCGTGCTACCAACCGCGATGAAGTGGCCAACATGGCCGATAAGCTCCGCGAGCACCTGCGCGCCGATCAGGAAATCTATGACAACCCCGCCATATTCTATGATCAACTGATAGAAATTAACCTGGACGAGCTGGAGCCTTATGTGAACGGCCCTTACACGCCCGACCTGGCTACGCCCATCAGCAAGATGGCCGAAGCGGTGAAAGAAAACAACTGGCCCGACACCATTGAAGTAGCCCTCATTGGTTCCTGCACCAACTCCAGCTACGAAGACATCAGCCGCGCCGCTTCCATCGCCGAAGATGCCAAGAAAAAAGGTCTGAAAGCAAAAAGTGAATACACCATTACCCCAGGCTCTGAAATGGTACGCTACACCGTAGAGCGCGACGGCTTCCTGGATACTTTTGCAGACCTTGGCGGCATTGTGCTGGCCAATGCCTGCGGTCCCTGCATCGGTCAATGGGCGCGCCATATAGACGATCCCAAGCGTAAGAATACCATCGTCACTTCCTTCAACCGGAACTTCGCCAAGCGTAATGACAGTTACTCGGGTACCCACGCTTTTGTGGCAAGTCCGGAAATCGTAACGGCCCTGGCCCTCGGCGGCCGCTTAAGCTTCAACCCCCTGAAAGATAAACTGATCAATGAAAAGGGAGAAGAAGTATTGCTGGATGAACCTACCGGCTTTGAACTGCCCCCCAAAGGCTTTGAAGTAAAAGACGCCGGCTACCAGGCGCCTGCCGTGGACGGCAGCCGTGTGGAAGTGGTGGTTAGCCCCTCGAGCGATCGCCTGCAATTACTGGCACCTTTCCCGGCCTGGGAAGGCACCGACCTTACCGGCATGAAGCTGCTCATTAAAGCCTATGGCAAGTGCACTACCGACCATATCTCTATGGCAGGTCCGTGGCTGAAGTTCCGTGGCCACCTGGACAATATCTCCAACAACATGCTAATCGGCGCCATCAACGCCTACAACATGGAAACCAACAGCGTGAAAAACCAGCTGGATGGCAGCTATGATGAAGTGCCCAAGGTAGCCCGTGCCTACAAAGCTGCCGGCGTTGGCAGCGTGGTAATTGGCGATGAAAACTATGGGGAAGGTTCCAGCCGTGAACATGCCGCCATGGAGCCCCGCCACCTGGGTGTCCGCGCCATTGTGGTGAAAAGCTTTGCGCGTATCCACGAAACCAACCTGAAAAAACAAGGCATGCTGGGCCTTACCTTCAACGACAAGACGGACTACGAAAAGGTAAAGGAAGACGACACCATTGATATCCTGGGCCTGACCAACTTTACGCCGGGCGTACCCCTGACCATGGTGCTGCACCACGCCGATGGCACTACCGATAATATTCAGGTAAACCACACCTACAATGCACAGCAGATCGACTGGTTTAAAGCCGGCAGCGCACTGAACCTGATTCGCCAGGAAATGGCGGAAAAGGCCGAGCGTGCCAAGGTCTAAGGCTGCAACAGCAATTTTTACAAAAAAACCGGAATTTATGTTCCGGTTTTTTTATCCTCTTTTTTTAGCTTTACATAGCGTATCTTTCCAACGATGAACAAGAAGTTTTACGAGCTAAAATCTTTCATTGAATACCAGGCTTTCGGGGTATGCAGCGCCATGGGCGAAAAGCTTGGTATTGCCACCTCCCGCATCCGGATGTGGTTCATTTACATTTCTTTTCTCACACTTGGTTCGCCGGTAATCGTGTACATGGTATTGGCTTTCTGGATGAACCTGAAGCGGTACGTTATGATGCGCCGGCGCAATCCATTGCGCTGGTTGTAAGCTATTAAAGCAGGGTTATTGCGCTGAAAGTGCCCGACACATGGCAGGGCGATAGATTATCTTTGCTCTTTCTTTTCATTTAAAATAAAAATTGTCGTACACCATGCCAGTGTTACACAACCGCATCAACAATGAAGAGCTCCGGCAGCGTATGCTTGCAGAAACGGAGCCCCGCACCACTATTTCTTTCTACCAGTATTTCCACCTTGCAGACCCGCAGGCATTCCGCGATGACCTGTTCCTGAAGCTGGATGCCATCCAAACCTTTGGCCGCATTTATGTGGCGCATGAAGGCATCAACGGGCAGATTTCAGTGCCGGAAACGCAGGTGGAAAATTTCCGCCACGTTATTTACAAGGCCGCGCCGGAACTGGACGGCATTCGCCTGAATATTGCCGTGGACGATGATGGCAAGTCTTTCTGGGTATTGAAAATAAAAGTCCGCAAACAAATCGTAGCAGACGGCATTGACGACCCGAATTTCAATCCTGCCGACAAAGGCCAATACCTGAACGCTGAAGCCTTTAATGAGCTCAGCGAGCAGCAGGATACCGTAATCGTGGACATGCGCAACCACTACGAATACGAAGTGGGTCATTTTCAAAATGCGCTTGAGGTGCCTTCAGATACCTTCCGCGACCAACTGCCGATGGCTGCAGACATGCTGGAGCCGCACAAGGACAAGAACATCATCATGTACTGCACCGGTGGTATTCGCTGTGAAAAGGCCAGCGCCTACATGAAGTACAAGGGCTTTAAAAATGTCTTTCATGTAGAAGGCGGCATTATTGAATACACCCGCCAGGCAAAGGCAAAGGGGCTGCCGGTAAAATTCATCGGCAAAAACTTTGTGTTTGACAACCGCCTGGGCGAGCGCATCACCGAAGATGTGATTGCTCATTGCCACCAATGCGGCAAGCCCTGCGATGCGCATACCAATTGCAAGAATGATGGCTGCCACCTGCTTTTTATTCAATGCCCGGCGTGCGCCGAAAAAATGAATGGTTGCTGCTCTGTTGATTGCAAAGAAGAGCATGCCCTCCCGCTGGAAGCACAACGGCAAATGCGCGCCGGCCGCGAAAAAAGCCAGAAGATTTTCAACAAAAGCAAAGACCACCCCCTGCGCAAGCATCGCGATGAGTGGAAAGTTGAACGATTAGGCTGATGCTTTCCGGTCTTTGCCGCTGCGCGATTCTTTGCGTGAATTATTGTTTATTTATGGAAAATCATAAGGCTGTGTTTCTATACGGAAAACACAGCCTTATGAAACAGCCTGCGCCAAACGCTGCAACGGATTACTTAGACATCCTGTATGCCCACCGCAACAAGCAATATGGCAGCTATGAACTGCGCCGCCACTACCCTGCCCGGCTGAAGCTGGCGCTGGTACTTTTACTTTCCTTCCTGGCAACCGGAATACTGATTCCGCTCCTGGCTTTTGATAAGCAACCAGTCAAAATAACGCAACCCCGGCTGCGCGCCGATACGCTGACTTATTTCTCAAAGCCCCTGGAAATGCCGGAAAAGCCCAAGGCGCCTAAACCTGCCCAGCGACCAAAAACCAATGTAGCCACACAAAAGTTTACCGGGCTGACCGTAGTGCCCGACAAACTGGTTAAAAACCCGCCTGTATCCATAGACAGCCTGCAGGGAAAAGAAATCAGCCATACCACACAACAGGGCAACAAGGCAGACGGGACAGCGGGCGCTGTTGCTGCCAATACGAAAACTGGAAACGGAGATGGGAATACGGAACCACCGGAAAAAACGACTGTACCAATCCGCATAGCAGAAAAAATGCCGGCGCCGCCTTACAGCGTAGATGCCTTTTTAGCAAAAAACCTCCGCTATCCGGAAGCAGCGCGGGATGCCGGCCTGGAAGGAAAAGTGGTGCTGGAATTCGTTGTAGCGGAAGATGGCAGTATTGTGAGCCCCAGAATTTTGCGCAGCGCCGGCAAAGAACTGGATGCAGAAGCCCTGCGCGTATTGCAACTGATGCCCAACTGGCAGCCCGGTATGGTGGGCGGCAAAGCGGTAAAGGTTTATTTTGTGTTGCCCATTACCTTCCGGCTTGACTAAGCGCAACGGCTCGTTTCCATATTCCTCTTAAAAAAAACGCCCCGGCAAGACTACCGGGGCGATGACTACTCAGTCATTAAACCAAAACACAACTCCTATTTCCACAATAGGCTCTTTATAACGGCAGCTTAGGCAGCTTTCGCCTGTGTGCCGTAAATTTCATTTTTCTTCTCGCTGAATTTTTCCTTCAGCGCGGGTGAGGTTTCAATCAGCTCTGCATTGATGTAGTACAGGTTGGCTACGTCTTTAATGTCACTGGCAGCCTCCAGTACCTTTTCAATTTCATCAGCCTGTTCATATTTCCTTTTGTACGGAGAAATCTTCACAGGCTGGGCCTCTGCCACAGGCGCCGGTGCAGCCATTTTCTGCGCATTCGGAATGCTTTCTGTTTCCAGTTCATCCAGGATGCCCAGTCCAAGCAGGTCCATCGTCGCACGGCGTTTTGCTTTGGTTTCCGCCTTCATCATAGCGTTGCAAAGTGCATCGCCACGAAGGTTATCAATAGGCACAGCGCCAATGCTTTCGGTACGGCGGCCATCCGGTGTGCTTGCCTGCGCAGTCACCACATAGCAGCCACTGACGGTTTCGCGGGCCCTGATTTCATGGCTCACTTTATGAAGCTTGTTCAGCTGCTGCGCGCCGCTGCGGTCGCAGTAAAGCAACTCTTTACCATTCAGGCGCAAGAGCTTAAATGGCTGGCTCAGCGGGTCCAGGCCCAGCCGCTCGCAAAACTGCTTGTAGTATTCCACCTTCTGATTGGGTGAAAGTTTGGAGATGTCTCCATTCAGCACAATGCTGGGAATAATTTGTTCATCAAACAAATCCATTTCCTGCCTTGCCGTTTGTTTCATTGCTTTTTCTTTTACGGTTGCCATTGTTCGTTTCGTCTAGTTGGTTTGTTCTAAAAAATCTTTGGCTTTTGGTGCTTTTGATTGCTTTGTAAAGATACAAACAAGTAGCTGAATTATGAAATTTGTCTAATAGAATAATTCATTTATAAGTGCCTATTTTACAGGCTTCACAAGCAATCGCAATGTAAATTTTTTGTTATTCTGCGCTGCAAAACACTATCCCGGAAAGCAGGCTTTGCTTCTAACCGCAAACAAGGAAAAATCTCCCTGAAACCATGTACGCCCGGGTTCTTTTGCAGCCCTATTAATTGCCCTTTGCCGGATTACTGCAGGGCAAGAAATTTCCTGTTGAAATTATTTATTCAATAAAAAAGAACACCGTTTTTACGATGCGGGGCCATTCTTACATATCCATCCTGCGCTTGCCTTTTCTGGCATATCTTTTGAAAACCTGCGCCTGTGGCTAAAAAACGGAAAGTGCATATTCGTGAAAATTCCTGGCTGGCACGGCTTGCTGCCAGAAAGCTGGGCTATGCGCACGTTGCCATGGTTATTGGTCATACCATACACCTGCACAATACCACTGCAGCTGCCTTCTTAAGCAACCGCCGCTGGCTGCTGCATGAACTGAAGCATGTGTCGCAATACGAGCGCCATGGTTACTTTGGATTTTTATGGCGTTACCTGGCCGACTATCGCAGAAATGGCTATTATCAAAACATTTTTGAGGCGGAAGCGCGGCAGGCAGAAAATGAAAGCAGCCTGCTGGATAGCTACCTGCTACCCGACGCGGCCGGTAAAAAATAAAGCAAAGCGCTTTTCTTTAGCAGCGGTCTATTATATTTGCAGCCACAACAGCGTAACCCTATGTCTCATCAAAAAGTTCAACCAACCGCGCGTCAAAAGCGCTTTTTTGTACTGCACCTGATTGTGTTTCTGGTGGTCAATATTATTATCTGGTACGTACGCAACCACATGATGGCCGTAGAGCACCGCTGGGTTTACCCCCTGCCTGCCTGGATTACCGCTGCCTGGGGTCTTGCTGTAATTGGTCATGCCTGCTCGCTTTGGAGCAACTACGAAGATGACGCTTACACAGAATTTATCCGTCAGACAAAAAATGGCTAAGCTATCTTAATTGTATTATTTAAATAAAGTCTCTCCTTACCGGAGAGGCTTTTTCATTTCATTGCCAGTTTAATTTCCCACAGGCTTATGCTTCGCAGAAATATGGACACCGCACGTTTCAAAGAATTAGAGGCCCAGTACCATATCACCACAGACACGCAAACCAGGATTGACATACTGGTGGAAATGGGCATGGAAGTACGCGCCTACGATCAGGAACGTGCTACCCGGCTGGCCGATCAGGTAATTGATCAATCGCAAAATGCCGGCTATCTACTGGGGCAGGGACGCGGCCTGAACCTGCGCGGCTGGTGCTACTGGCAGCAGGGCCTGTACGAACAGGGCCTGGAGGTGCTGGGCATTGCACTGAACCTGGCACACGAGCTGAAAAACAAAGCACTCGAAGCGCGCGTACTGAACAATTTCGGCAACATCTACCGCGACCGCGGGGAACTGAGCAAGGCGCTCAGCTATTTTGAAAAAGCACTGGCCATCAACGAAGACCTGGGCGATAAAGTGGCAAGCGCTTCCATATACAGCAGCATTGCCGCCGTGCACTACGATTTGTATGATTACGACAACGCGCTGGAATATGCGCTGCGCGGTATTCCGGTTTTTGAAGCCGCCAATGATGTGTACCGGCTCACAGCCCTTTATTACATACTGGGCAATATTTATTTTAAGCAGGAAGCTTTCGCCAAATCGCTGCAATACTTCAAAGACGTTACCCAAATGGCCGAACCGGACACTGCCATTTATGCCATTGCGCTTAGCGGCCTGGGCAAGGTAAATTACCGGATGGGCTGGCTGGATGAGTCTGAAAAATTACTGAACCAGGCCCTGCAGCTGGGCCGGCAAATGAACAATGCCGAGGTGCAGATAACCTGCCATTATTATCTGGGCCTGATGCTGATGGATTTAGAGCACTACCGGAAATCTATTAAAGAGCTGGATCAGGCTATGGAGCTGGCCAGTGAATTCAGTCGCCGTCATGACGTCATGAGCATCCATGAAACCCTGTCCAACCTCTATGACCGGATGGGCGACATACCCAAGGCGTTTGAACACCTGAAAAGCCACGAACGGCTCAAAGAAGAAATCTTCCAGCAACGCGCCTTCAATAAATTGCGCAGCCTGCAGGCGCGTCAGCAGCTGGAGCTGGCGAAAAAAGAAAAAGAAGTAGCAGAGCAAACGGCCAGCCTCAAACAGCAGTTCATGGCCAATATGAGCCACGAAATCCGCACGCCTATGAATGCTATTGTGGGCATGACGCGCCTGTTGCTGGAGCAGGGCCCGCGCCCCGATCAGCTGCGCTACCTCAATGCCATTCGGCAGAGTGCCGACAACCTGCTCGTCATTATCAACGACATCCTGGATCTTTCCAAAATCGAAGCAGGCAAAGCCGTGATAGAACAGGTGCCTTTTTCCATCAACGAAGTGCTTGCTACTGTGCGGGATATGCTGCTACTGAAGGCAGAGGAAAAAGAACTTTCCCTGATTTTAGAAGCAGACAATGACATTCCGGTACTTATTGGCGACCCTACGCGCATCGCGCAAATCATCATCAACCTGGCAGGCAATGCGGTAAAATTTACCGAGAAAGGTTTTGTATCAATTACGGCACGGATCAATCGCCGCACCGATCAGAACCTCAGCCTGCAGCTGCAGGTGACAGACACCGGCATTGGTATAGCGCCGGATTACGTGGAGAAAATCTTTGAAAGCTTTACACAGGCCGGCACCGATGTAGCCCGCCGCTTTGGCGGCACAGGGCTGGGCCTTACCATTTGCAGGCAGCTCACGCGGCTGATGAAGGGCGATATCAGCGTAAAAAGCGAGCTGGGCAAAGGCACCACGTTTACGGTGGTGCTGCCACTGCCCATAGCACCACCGCAGGCGCTGAAACAAACTTCAGAAGAAGACCTGGAACAAAAGTCTGGTGCAGTGGAACGGCTCCGGAAAGTAAAAATCCTGCTGGTGGAAGACAATGAATTCAACGTAATGGTAGCGGAAGACACGCTTAAAACCATGCTGCCGGAAGCATCCTTAACCATTGCCTATAACGGGGCGGAAGCCCTGGAGGCGATGCTGCAAAAGGTGCCCGATGTAGTGCTCATGGATATTCAGATGCCGGTGATGGATGGCCTGGAAGCGACCCGTAAAATCAGGCACGAGCTGCCGGAAATCATCCGGCAGGTGCCGATTATAGCCATGACGGCCAACGTACTGCAGGAAGATGTAAAGAAATATTTTGACGCCGGTATGAATGGCTATATCTCAAAGCCGTTTCAGCCCGATGAATTACTGGCCCTGATGGACCGGCTACTGCAGGAGCAACCTAAGCAGGAAAAAACTTTGCCTGTTCCTTCCGATGAACCGGTGCTGATAAAAGCCATTCCGGAAAAGGTGACCAATCTTTCCTTTCTGGAACAGCTTACGGGGAAGAGTCAGGATAAGATGCAGAAGTACATACAGATGTTCCTGGAAAACGCGCCCAAGCTGCTTGCCCGCCTGGAGCAGGGAATGAGCGAAAAGAACCTGGCTGAAGTAAAAATTGCAGCCCATTCTCTTAAACCACAGCTCTCCTACATGGGTGTAAAAGAAGAAGTAAGTATGGTTTTTCTGGTAGAGCAGACTGCCTCTGAACAGGGTCATTTAGATGGGCTGCGCAAACTGGTGCATCAGCTAAAAAAGGTTTGCGAGCAGGCCTTTGTGGAACTCAATAATTTTACCGTGCTTCCTGCATAAAGCAAAAGCGCCGGCAATACATTTAAGGCTTACTTTTACGCCATTATTTTACCAAAACTCCCATGTCTTCAACTGTTACTTCCAACCGCTATCTGTTTCTCGTGGATGATGAGCCCATTCAAAACGAAATGCTCAAAGATTTTCTGAATGAACGCTTTCTGTACACGATTAAGGTTTTTGAAACCGGCGAAGATGCCCTGCAACACATGCACCTGCATCCTGAACTGATGGTGCTGGATTATCACCTGAGCAGCAACAACCGGAATGCCAAAAATGGCGTGGAAGTGCTGCGGCTGGTAAAGGATCAGTACCCCGATACAGCGGTCATTATGCTTTCGGGGCAGGATAAAATAGATGTAGCGGTAGACAGCGTAAAATTCGGCGCCTTCGATTATATCGTAAAAGGAGAAACGGCGTTCTCGCGCATCGAAAACGTTATCAACAACATCAGCGAACTGCACAAAGTACGCACCATCAACAAGGCGTATAAAAACACCATCATCTTCCTTTCCATAGGCATTGGCCTGATTATCCTGCTGGCGCTTTACCTGTTTTTCTTTACCACCAAGCTTGGCTGATCAACCTCCATTACTGCCTTAACTTTACAGCCCCTGCACCCGAGGCAGGGGTTTTAGCTTTTGAATTTGTATGAAACTGGCACAACGTTTATCCCTCTTCTCTGAACCCCAAACCATACGGATGGCCAAACTGGCCCGCGAACTGAAAGCTGACGGCGCCGACATCATTGACCTGAGCCTGGGCGAACCGGATTTCTGCACGCCCCGGTATATTTGCGACGCGGCTACCAAAGCAATGGCCGAATGTTATACCAAGTATCCGCCGGTAGCCGGCTTTTTGGATTTGCGCGAGGCGGTGTGCCGCAAGCTGAAGCGCGATAACAACCTTCATTTTGAACCCTCGCAAATTGTGGTATCTACGGGCGCCAAGCAATGCCTGGCAAACGTAGTGCTTTGCACCATAGACCCGGGCGATGAGGTGATTATACCAACACCCTACTGGGTTACCTATGCTTCGTTGGTGGAACTGGCGGAAGGCAGGCCGGTATTTATTCATTGTGGCATTGAGCAGGATTTTAAGCTGAAGCCGGAGCAACTGGAAGCAGCCATCACGCCGCGCACAAGGATGTTTATATTTTCATCGCCCTGCAACCCTACCGGCAGCGTTTATTCTCATGAAGAGCTGGCCGCCCTGGCTGCTGTGTTTGAAAAACACCCGGATATTCTGGTGGTAAGCGATGAGATTTACGAGTACATCAATTTTACAGATGGCGGCCATCAGAGCATCGCACAGTTTGAATCGCTGAAAGATCGCGTGGTGGTAGTCAATGGCTTTTCAAAGGGCTTTGCCATGACCGGCTGGCGCCTGGGTTATATGGCCGCACCCCTGGCTATTGCACAGGCATGCGACAAGCTGCAGGCGCAGTTTACCAGCGGCGCTAATTCCGTTGCGCAGCGGGCGGCAATTACTGCTTTGGATGCCGATTTGACCCCAACCGAAGCAATGACTGCTGCTTTTAAAGAACGCCGCGATTTTGTAATTCCTGCCCTGCAGGAAATAGAAGGCATGCAGGTAAACATACCGGAAGGCGCTTTTTATGCCTTTCCCAACGTGCGCTATTATTTTGGAAAAACCAATGGCATTAAGACCATTCATAACGACGAAGACCTGACCATGTATCTGCTGCACGAAGCGCACATCAGCAGTGTAAACGGCGGTGCTTTTGGCAACCCGGATTGCATTCGCTTTTCATTTGCCACTTCCATGGAAAAACTGCAGGAAGCCATGAAGCGATTGAAAAATGCTTTACAGCAGCTGCACTAAACTGTATTTTCCCTATTAAAACAGCCGGCTAATTTTTCATCCTGCCTTTATTTTCCAGTTCTTCCAGCTTTGATTTGACGTGTGTGTACACACTGTCCAGGACGGCAGGGTGATTTACATACCACTTCATGACTTCGTTGAAGTCTGCTTCCGTGGTTTGGTGGTGCCGGAAAACAAGGGTCCGGTATTGCGCTGCAGCCGTATCTGTATTACCCGGAGGCGCCAGCAAGCTGTAAGCAGCAGCTAATTCCAGGTCCAGTACTATTTGCTCCACTTTTTCGGGAGGCACAGGCGGCTGTTCTTTTTTATTGGTACAGGCGGCAAGCAGTACCATGAAACAAAGGAAACGCAGTCTTCGCATTATTTCAGGGTGTTGTAGCGCTGTACATTGGCCGGGTCCATCGTGGCCAGCATAGATACAAAGGGCGCGCGTTCCTGCCGCGTACGCTGTGCCAAGATGCGGGTAATCTCATCACTTTTGGTGGCAAAGAAAAGCTGCATCACCGAAGAGTTGGGGTTTTCCTGATTGATGCGCGCCAGCAGTTGCACCCCGTTCATAATTTTTTGCAAGCCTTCCTCAGGCTTGGTCGACATATAATCGAGTCCCTGCCGGTGCCAGGCATACCAGATTTGATGAAAATCATTGAAGCGCGGGTTCAGCATTTGCTCTGCCATCCAGTAACGGTTGTTTTTATCTTCGAAAGCCTTCCAGCCCGAAATACCATCGCCCTCCGGCGCGTTCGTGACGATGTTTTGCGCGCGCTTAAAGTAAAGCTCGCCGCCGTTCAGCTTATAACTGTCATAGTCCAGGCCCAGAATCATGTAAGCATAAAACGCCAGCGTAGCGGTGAGGTTGGAAGCCAGGGCATCGCTGCCCGTTACCCGGTTGTCGTCGAAATTAAAAGTGGAAAACTCGGAAAAACGAAAGCGCAGCTTCCGGTCCATAAAATTAAAAATAGACGTATTGTAGCCGCTGTTGTACACCGGGCGCGAGGCCTGAATGTTCATGGTGGCATCATACATATCCTCTCCGCTTTTACCGGTCAGATTAATCAGGATGGTGCACTCAATGCGTTCATCCTGCGCATATTCATCGGAGGTCCATTTTCGGGTATTCAGAAAATCGGTGATGCCGCGCTCCATGGCGGTGAACACGCTTTTTTCTGTGTTCTGAATTTTATCTCCCAGCACTTTTACCTTACAGTTCAGCTCCTGCGCGCCGGCAGAAATTGCCAGCAGCAATAAGAACAGAACACTACACAGTTTCTTTTGCATCTTGAATGGAAATGATTTTTTGCACCAGCGCTTTGGCTACTTCTTTTTTTGATTGCAGGGGCAATGCCTGTACCGCGCCGGCTGTTATCAAAGTTACTTTATTATGGTCGGCGCCAAATACATCGCTCGTTTCGGCGAGTGAATTTAAGACAATGATATCCGCGTTTTTACGGACCAGCTTTTCCCGGGCGTGCACCAGCTCGTTTTCGGTTTCCAGCGCAAAACCAACCAGCAGTTGACCTTCCTTTTTCTGCCCGCCCAGCTCAGCTAAAATGTCTTTTGTTTTGGTCAGCTCCAACACCAACGCATCACCTGTCTTTTTTATTTTCTGCGGCGCTATTTCCGTTGGGCGGTAATCGGCCACAGCAGCTGCCATCACCGCAATCTGGCATTCCGGGAAAACGGCAGTTGCGGCGGCAAACATCTCTTCGGCGCTTTCCACGCGGATGCTTTTTATGTTTTGGTGGGAAAGCGTTTGCGTACCCGGGCCCTGCACCAAGGTTACCTCCGCACCGGCATCGGCCAGGCTTGCGGCAATGGCCAGTCCCATTTTACCCGAAGAGAAATTACCAATAAAGCGCACGGGATCCAGGCGTTCATAGGTCGGGCCGGCAGTTACCAGCGCTTTCTGACCCAGCAAAGGCCGGCTCTGCGGAGAAAAAAAATCATTCAGAAAAGCCACAATTTCATGGGGTTCTGCCATCCTGCCCGCCCCCACCAGCCCGCTTGCCAGCTCACCATGGCCTACCGGCAACATATGGTTGCCAAACGATGTTACACTTTTCACATTCTGCCGGGTAGAAGGATGTTGCCACATGTCTTCATCCATGGCCGGCGCTATAAACACGGGGCAGCGCGCACTGAGGTAAACCGCGTTCAGCAGCGTGTCGCAAAACCCATGGGCCAGCCGCGCCAGCGTATTGGCACTACAGGGAGCAATCACCATAGCATCCGCCCAAAGGCCCAATTCCACGTGGTTGTTCCAGCCCTCGCCGGAGGAAACACTGTGCAGCACCGGATGTTTGGAAACCGTTGAAAGACTCAGAGCCGACACAAAATCCAGCGCGGCCGGCGTGGCAATCACGCGCACTTCCGCACCAGCTTTTATAAATTGCCGCACCAGTTCGGGTGTTTTATAAGCAGCAATGGAACCACTGATGCCTAAAATAATTTTTTTACCGGAAAGAAACATGATGAGTTTGCAAAGTAAGGCAATGTGGGAATTAGCTAATTAATTTTATAAGATAATAGCCCAGGGCTATTAAAATCAGAATCAGGAAAACAGTCACCCAGGTCCAGAGCTGGGTATCAGCGCGGCGGCGCACACGACGGCTTTTTAACTGCCGCTGCATTTTCTGGTTCAGCTGGTTGACCATTTCCCGGGTTTCGGCAATGGGCAAATTCATCAGCCCTTCCGCGGCATCGCTGTCCATGCCTTCTTCACTCAGGATTTTTTCCACCCGGCGGGTTTCCGCTTCCGAAAGGCGGCCTTCGAGATATGCCAGCATTTGCGCTTCCGTCAGTCCGCTGCTGCCGTCCGGCTCAAACAAATCATATGGCTGCTGTTGACTCATGGCCGGATATTCAATTTTTGCAACAAACTCAGGCGTAGGTTGCGTTTACCGTTTTGAATGTAGCTTTTTACCTGGGCAAAGCTATAGCCCGTTTCTTCCATTATTTCCTGATAGCTTTTTTGGTTTAAATAAAACGCGCGGATGCAGGTTTGCTGCGGTTCCGCCAGTTCCTGCAGGGCGGCTTCCAGTTGTTGCAGCGTCAGTTCCTTTTCCAGCGCCAGGGTATGGCCGGCTTCAGGCGCCATCAACGAATCCAGCACCTCATCGCCTGCATAATGTTTTTTGTCCCGCAGCAGTTGCAGGCAATGGTTGCGCGCCAGCACATACAGCCAGCCTTTAAAATTCTGAATTTCCCCCGCTGGCAGGTGTGTAATTACTTTTAAAAAAACCTGCTGTACCGCGTCGCGGGCCGCTTCTTTGTCTTTGAGGTATTTGAGGCACACACCCAGCATCAACAAGGTATAGCGTTGCAGCAAAGTACCCAGATAATCACTTTGACCGGTGAGCCGGTAAGCGGCGAGCAGGGCTTCATCAGAGGTATTGGCATGCTGGGCTGGCACGATGCAATAGTAAGGTGGTTGGCATAAAGATGCGCTTCCTTTTGCTTTTCCATAAAAGGAAGTGCCAAACAAGTGCGGTAGCGTTTATATGCCGGCGCCTGAGGCAGTACCTTTGCGAACCGTAGCTGAATTTATTTTGTGAGCCTTGCCATTCGCTTTTTACTGAAAAACCGCGCTTTGCGCTTCCCGCATTTCCGGAAGTTTTTAACCCAGCGCTTTTGCCTGATCCTCGCGCTGAACATGCAAACCACCATCATTGCCTACTGGATTTACCTCATCACTGGCGACGTGGTGAGCGTGGGCAAGCTGGGCCTGTTTGAAGCCATTCCGGCTATCGGCTGTTCGTTTTTTACCGGACACCTGGTAGAGCAACGCGAGAAAAGAACACTTCTTTTGCGCTGCATCTCGGCCTATGTGCTACTGGCAGTTTTCTATTGCGGACTGGCTTTCTTTGAAGGCTCACACCACCTGCCCATGAGCTGGCAGACAGGACTTATCTATGGCGGTGTATTTGCCGGCGGCATGATTCGCGCTTTTGTATCGCCTTCTTCTTTCTCGCTGCTGGGCCTGCTGATACCGCGCAGGCTCTATGCCAACGGTGCTACCTGGAGCAGTACCAGCTGGCAGGCGGGCGGCATTATGGGTCCCCTGCTTGCCGGTCTGTTCATTGCGGCCATTGGCATCAAATGGAGCATCGCCGCAGTAGTGCCTTTCGAGCTGGTAGCGCTGGTGCTGATGTTTTCCATTCCGCGGCAGGCCATTCTCAAAAAAGTAAAAGAGCCGGTGCTGCAAAGCGTAAAAGAAGGTCTTAAGTTCATCCGCCATACGCCCATCATCCTCACGGCGCTCTTGCTGGATATGTTTGCCGTATTGCTCGGCGGCGCCACGGCTCTGCTGCCGGCCTATGCCAAAGACGTGCTGGATGTAGGGGAAATAGGTTTTGGCTGGCTGCGCGCCGCACCCGGCATTGGCGCCATCCTGATGTACATCGGCCTTTCCTTTTCCCCGCTCAAAAACAAGCCGGGCGCCAAAATGGCGCTGGCCATCGCGGGCTATGGCATCTGCATCATCATCTTCGGGATCAGCACTTCTTTTGTGCTGTCGTTTATCGTGCTGGTAGCTTCCGGCGCGCTAGATAGTATCAGTGTGGTGGTGCGCGGCATTATCCTGCAACTGTACACACCCGACGAAATGCGGGGCCGGGTGAGTGCGGTCAATACCATGTTTGTGAGTAGCAGCAACGAGCTGGGCGAGGTGGAAAGCGGTTATACTGCCCACTGGTTTGGCTTAAAACGCGCGGTGCTGCTGGGCGGCTTTGCCACGATTATCGTGGTTAGCATCGCCTGGGCAAAAAGCAAAGCTTTGCGCAAGTTGAAGTTTGAAGGGTAATATTTAATTAGGGGCTGTCGGCCTGGCAGCACAATTCAGCGGCAGTACCGGCTGCTTGCGGCTACAAGGTAGCTTCGCAGCATCCGGCAGCCGTTCAGCGATAGCGCATCTGGCAGCAGTGCTGACCCTAGCAAGCAACAAGTCTCCTACGCCGGATTTACGGTGAGGTAAGTCACGAAATAATACATGGCCCAGCCAAAGAAACCAATCACCAGCACCCACACCCAGGTAGGAATGCTTTTAGGCGTTTCGGCGCCTTCAATCAGGAATTTCTTTTGATTGCCTTTGCCGTACGCGTTTATCATGAGGGGCACTACGCCATCCACCACGGCGTTTTCTTTCAGGCCTTCTATGGCAATGGCCGGACCGTTTTTGACCTCAAAAGGCACGAGGCGCAGGCCTTCCTTGCCCTGCGGGTCTTTGCTGACAATGCGGAGGGTATGCTTGCCGTCCGGCAGGCGGGTGGTGTCCAGCTCAAAATTTACGGGCGCTTCAAATTCTGCGATGGGTTGCGCTTCGTCATCAATAAAAAGAAGCACGGTGCTTTTTTCTTTCATGGGAAATAGGATTCTAAAACAAAGCGAATGCTGTTCGGAATGTTTATTTTAATTTTTATATTTTAGCTACTTTGTTACACTTATCCGTCTTTGCGAGGTGGCTGCGGCCTTGGTTTCATAACGCGGTAAGGCCTGGGGCAGCCACCGAAGCAAGCTGCACGGGATGCATCTTGCGATAGGGAAAGAGGGTTGTTTATTGTGCGGTTTGCTTCGGATGGACGTGCATCGTTATCGCTTTACGGAACCTGGCAGCCCATCCATCCTCGCAATGACGGGAGCGTGTGTCTTACTCATTTTCTAAAATCCACCGCTTGATGTGCGCGCTGGATTTTTCACCGGGCTTTAAAAGCCATTTCACCGAGAACCAGAGTGTAAAGGCGACCACTACAACCGTTGCCCAGACAATTACATAATCCCAGTTGCTTTGCGGTCCGGCGCCATGGGTAATGCCCCGCAGTATTTTGGGCTGTTGCTTTTCACACACCGGACAGGCAAAAGTGGTGATGCTGCCTAATGAAAAGCACAGGGAGAAGAAAATGTGAAGAAAGTTTTTCATGAGATTGTTTTTGAGACAATGGCTGGCTGTTACCAGCGTGATTTTTCATTTGCTTTGTTTTTACTCGACCTTTGTCATTCCCGCAGGGAATCTATCGGTAATGACATACCAGCCAGTACTATAGGACAGACCCTCTGCGAGGGTGACAAAGGTCGAGCGGGCATAACTGCTTCTTACCAACTATTACCCGCTTATCACAGCATTACTTAGTGGCCACCGGTTTTGTTTTGACGAAATCCATCAGCTTCTGCACTTCTGCTACTTCCAGCTTACGCGCCTTATTGCCCCAGCTGCTGCGCTCGTGGTTCATGATGGCAGTTACTTCATCGGCGCTGAGGTTGGCCATGGTGCCCACATTCGGCATGGGACCAAACCCTTCACTCTCGCGACCGTTATAGCCGTTCATGATGATGTCCACATAAACTTCCGGGTTATCGTCCAGCACAATTTTGCTGCCCTTAAGTGGCGGGAAAGCGCCGGGCAGGCCTTCGCCATTCGCCTGGTGACAGCTCTGACAGTTAGCCGTGTACAGCGCTGCGCCATCCAGCATGGGAGCCCCACCCTCGCCCGCGCCGGCTACCAGCTTTTCAGTGCGTTTGTACAGGAATTCCGGGTCGGGCGTGCCATCGGGCAGCGGGGTTTGCTTTAAGCTTTGGAGGTAAGCCACCAGTTGCAGGGCTTCTTTTTTGGCAACCACTTTTCCTTTTTTGCCCTTGAGAAACTCCGCCGGCACGTTCACTACCACATCGCCTTTGTCCGGGTTTTCCTTGATTTCAAACATCCAGGAATAAGCAGGCATGATGGATTCTTTGACGACTGCGCGCGGATTAAACAAGTGCAGCAGGTTCCAGTCGCGGCTGCCCTGCCGGTTGCCCACGTCCGTCAGGTCGGGGCCGGTGCGCTCGGTGCCCATGAGGGTGGCGGTATTGCGCCAGAGGTCGGTGCGGTGAATGCTGGCATAGTCGGCGGCAATGCTGGGCCGCTTGCCCCAGACTTTATCCATATCCACATTGCGGACCTGCTGTGAGTGGCAGGCAACGCAACCATTGGCGATGTAAATGGATTTACCGGCAATGGCATCGGCGCTCATTACTTCTGCGCCGGGCAGCGGCTTGTTTTTCGCCTCGTTCTTAAAAGCCGGCACGATGGCTACCAGGATGGTAAGGCCGATGAACAGGGCTGCTGCCGAGGTAAAAAGTTTTCTGTGGTCGTTGAAGAATTCCATGGTAAGATGCAGCCCCTCCCCGGCCCTCCCCAAAGGGAAAGCCCCTCCCTGCCCTCCCCAAAGGGGAGGGAGACGGAGTTTGAAACTATTGGGGCGAGGGCATTTTTTTAGGATTAAAAAAGAGAAGGATTATTTTTCTGGATGGTTGTTTGTTTCAAAGCAGGATGTCTGCGTGAGGGACAGTAGCGGAAAGCCCGGAGCGTAGCGAGGACTTGGAGCGGATGGCCCGACCCCGCGCAGTACAACGAAGCGGGGGCACGCCCAAAAACTGCATTAGTTTTCAGACAAAACAGGTTTGGGTTTTACTTCGTTTTTTAAAGTGGCAATGGCCATTTCCTGAATGTTGATTTCCTTGCGCGGCGTAAACATTTTATAGACGTTATAGGCGAACACGACGTGGGAAATCCACATCAGGCTGCCGCCGATGGCGCGCCACAGCCAGTGCTGCGCCATGTAGCTAACCGTATCTATGAACGGTTTGTTTTCCATCCACATCAGTCCGCGCATGGTGCTGCCGTACATCAGGGGTACGGTGTAGAACATCAGCCCAATCAGCGCCAGCCAGAAATGCGCCCCGACCAGCGCCTGCTTGGGTTCCTGGCTGGTGAGCCGCGGTACAATGGCATAAATACCGGCCCACATAAAGAAGGTGATGATGCCGTACATGGTGAGGTGCGAGTGCGCCACGGTGAAGTCGGTGAAGTGCCAGAAGAGGTTGGTGCTGCGGAACGCTTCCGCCGTGCCCTGCATGGAACCAGTAAAGTAGAAGATGATGCCGACCAGGAAGAAAGGCAAGGTATAGCTGCCGCCCAGCTTGTACCAGCCGCCTTTGAACGTCATCAGGAAGTTGGTGGTGCCAGCTATGACCGGGATGGCCATGCCCACGCTGCCTACAATGGCAACGGTTTGCAGCGACCAGGGGATAGAGCTGAACACAAAGTGGTGGGTGCCGATGAGCGTGTAAAACAGGATTTGCGCCCAGAAAGCGAGGATACCGAGGCTGTAGGAATAAATGGGTTTGTTGAGCTGCTGCGGCAGGTAATAATAGACCAGCCCCAGCGTAAAGAGCATGAACCACATGCCCACACCCTGGTGCATATAATAGCCCTGCACAATGGTTTCGCCGAGGCCGTTTTGCCAGAAAGGCAGGTAGGCTACGAGGGCTATGACGATGGTAAAGATGATGGCGGAAACGATGTACCAGTTGGAAACGTAAATCTCTTTGGTCTTGCGGCGCGCGATGGTTTTTAAATAGTTGATGAGCGTAAGCACGAGGCCGCCGGCAAAAAGGCTCATCACCGGCCAGATGTATTCGCGGTATTCGCCGCCACCGTTGTTGATGCCCGCCATGAGGGTGAGCGTGCCCAGCACCACGGCAGCATTGATGAGGCCGAGCGTCCACCAGGCCATTTTGTAGCTAAAGAGCTTTACATTGCTGACGACAGGTACGGCGTAATTGGCCAGGCCAATCATAGCCAGCGAGGCCCAACCCCAGAACACAGCATTGGTATGCACGGGGCGCAAACGTCCAAAGCTGAGCCAGCTGACATGGTCGGCATCGGGGGCGACGAACTTGATTCCGACGTACTCCCCTACCGTGGTGCCAAAGAGCAGCCAGAAAGTGGCGCAACCGATGAACCAAAGCGTAAGTTTAGAAAGCTGCGGGTCCACCTTGGGGCGCTTCACAGCTTTTTGCTTGACGGCCACGAATAGCAGGCCACTGGGTTGCGGATTTTGGATAAGTCCTTTGCTGTCCTGGGCGGGCAGTGAACCGGAAAGTTCCTGATGACTAAGCTGGTATTCCAGTTCCTGTTTGCGTTCAATGAGAATTTTCGCGGCTTCTGCTGCCGGAAGCGTTTTGATGTAAAGCGCCAGTTCGCGGGCTTCTTCCAGGCGGCGTTTGTCGCGGTTGTTGGCCTGCACGCGGTTAAGCCGGGCAATCAGGAGCAGCAATGCGCCGAGAATGGGAATCAGGAGCAGGATGATGGTGATGATGATACCGGCCTCATTTAATAGCCCGCCGGGCTGCTGTTTGCTTTGTGCGATTGCCGGGAAGCTTGTCAGGCTGAGCGCTAAGAGCAGGACAGCGGTTGCAGTTGTTTTAAACCCTGCGGACTTTTTTTGCGTTTGCTCTTTTGGAACGAGTTGCAGGTAGGCGTCAATTTCTTCTTTATTCATCTGTTGCAACTGCTGGCGAAGCACCCTTCGGGAAACTGATTTCTTTTTAGGCTGATGGAGCAGCGCGGCAGCTTTTGCTTTAAGGGTTATTGCGGCCAGCAGTACGCCGCCAAATAAAACCACGTAAAACAAAATACGGCCGATGGAACCCAGGTTTTCGGCCAGGGCAGGCTCGGCGCCCGCCTCTAGCGGAAACAGGCTGATGGCAAGAGGCAGGAGCAAAAAGCTGGTTTTGAAGGGCCACTTTTTCATAATAGAATAGATAAGTACCTTTTTATCCTTTATTTTGGTAAAAAAATTTTAATCGCGCTTCAGGAAAGCCAGTTGGTTGTCTAATTGTTCGTGGAATTCGCCCAGCTTGGAAGTGGAAAGCATCTCGTAAATCTCATCCCGCACCTTTTTGAAGCGGTGATGAATGGGACAGGGTTTTTTATCCGAGCAATAAGCAAGTCCCAGGCCGCAGCCGGAGAAAATCTTATCGCCATCCACGGCAGTCACTACATCGGCGAGGGAAAAATCCAGCCCCACTTTATCCAGGTAAAAGCCGCCATTAGGGCCTTTGGCAGAAAGCAGCAGTTGTTTCTTGACCAAATCCTGCAGGATTTTGGCGATGAAAGGTTCCGGCGCGTTTACGTTCTGAGCGATTTCCTTAATACCTGTTTTCAGCCCGGTTGTTGAGCGTTGCGCGATGTAGAGCATGGCGCGGATGGCATATTCACAGGTTTTGGAAAACATGGACTTTTCTGAAGCGTGAAGCAAAAGTATTCCAGGCTAAAAATAGAAGAGTTTTTAGTCTTTTATTGGGGAATAGAGAAAGGTTATAGAGGCAGAAAATGTTGTACCTATAAATCTGCCGGAATAGTAAAAGAAGAATTTTCAGGCTACCTTAAATGAACGTGAATCTCGTTTTAATCTTTGTGGTTACCAGCAACTTGGGCGTATTTTAAATCGGGGAAGCGGCCTTGTCTTTTTGGCGTTAAGAAAATCAGGGTTTGGGGCGTTAAAAAATTTGCACTGTCTGAGTCCCGCAATAAGCGGGACGAGTTTGCAAATTTTAGCCCCGAAGACTGATTTTTAGCCGAAAAAGACACAGCCTTGAACTTTTGCTT